>Ga0307515_10000025_pt1 | contig 390205 bp, 352 predicted proteins | sample 17_EM_MG_FD_194513 | JGI IMG/M metagenome (GOLD analysis project Ga0307515, IMG submission 194513) | Populus trichocarpa ectomycorrhiza microbial communities from riparian zone in the Pacific Northwest, United States - 17_EM | ecosystem: Host-associated > Plants > Roots > Unclassified...
GGCGGCCTCGAAGGCCGGGGTGTTCATGCAGGGGATGCCGACGAGCGTGCCGCGCAGGGTCGCCGGGTCGGTCTCGGCGAGGACGCGGCGGATGGCCTCCTGGCCGTCGTACTCGTCGCCGTGGACACCCGCGTCGACGCAGAGCACCGGGCCGGGCTCGGTGCCGTTGACGACGATCAGCGGGATGCCGAGTTCCACGCCGTAGGTGCTGGTGCCGACCGGGATCAGGCCCTGGGCGCGCTCGCCGGGGGCGACGGTCAACGGACCGATGGAGTACATGAGTTGCTGCCTTTCTGATGCGGGGGTCACAGGCGGGCGGACGCTTCGTCGAGGGTGTCCGCGATGATGTCGGCGATTCGGTCCAGGAGCTGGCGGTCGCTGATCAGCGGGGGCGCGATCTGGACCAGCGGGGCGGCGCGGTTGTAGACGCGGGCCAGGAGACCGGCCTCGCGCAGCCGGCGCGGGATGAGGTCGGCGACGAGTGCGGCGCGGGCGGTGTCGCTGAAGCCGCCGTCGTCCAGGTCGCCGACGAGTTCGCAGGCGTAGAAGAAGCCGGCGCCTCGGACGTCGCCGACGATGGGCAGGGTCTTGAGGGAGGTCATGCGGGTGGCGAGGTGGTCCTGGAGGGCGCGGACGTTGTCCAGGATCCGGTCGCGTTCCATGATGTCGAGGCTGCGCAGGGCGATGGCCGCGCTCAGCGGGTGTCCGCCGAAGGTGTAGCCGTGGTTGAGGACCGCGCCGGGGCGGTTGAGGACCTCGGTGACCTTGGTGCCGACGAGGGTGGCGCCCATGGGGGCGTAGCCGGCGGTGATGCCCTTGGCGACGGTGACGATGTCGGGGCGGGCGCCGTAGCGGTCGCCGCCGAACCACTCGCCGAGGCGGCCGAACGCGGTGATCACCTCGTCGGCGACGAGCAGGAAGCCGTAGCGGTCGGCGAGTGTTCTGAGGCCGGGCCAGTAGCCCTCGGGCGGGGTGATGCAGCCGCCGCGGTTCTGCACCGGTTCGGCGATCAGCATGGCGATCGTCTCCGGGCCCTCGGCGAGGATCGCGTCCTCCAACTCCCGCAGCAGACGGGCGGTGAAGGCCGCGTCGTCCGCCAACTCCCCTGACAGACCGAAGCGGTTGGTGTGGGAGACGAACCGGGTCTCGATCGCGGGCGGGCCGTAGGGCTCTTTCAGGCCGGGGTCGTCGGTGAACGACAGGGTGCCGACGGTCAGGCCGTGGTAGGCGCCGCGGCGGGCGATCGCCTTCGTACGGCCCGGGTCGCCGCGCAGGGCGTGGTACTTGCGGGCGATCTTCCAGGCGGTCTCGACGGCTTCGGCGCCGCCGCCGGAGAAGAAGGTGTGCTCGATGTCGACGGGCGCGATCCGGGAGAGGCGTTCGGCGAGTTCGATGGCCGTCGGGTGTGCGGAGGCGGACCAGAGCGGGCTGAAGCAGAGTTCGCGGAGCTGCCGGTCGGCGGCCTCGGCGAACTCGGCCGCGTAGGAGTAGCCGAGCTGGCAGCAGTACAGGCCGGAGAGGCCGTCGATGTAGCGTCTGCCATCCGCGTCGTCGACGTAGGGGCCCTCGCCGCGCTGTACGACGAAGAGGTTGTCGCCGTCGGTGCCGACCGAGCCGTTGGGGGTCATGTTCAGGAGCAGGTGCCGGGACGCGGAGGCGGACAGTTCGCCTGACGAGGTGCGGGTGGTGCTGGTGGTCATCAGGTCTCGTTTCCGGCGGGTAGGCCCACGGTGGTCTCCGTCGGCAGCAGACCGTCCTGCCGGCCGGAGCCGCCGAGCCGGCGGACCACGCCGACCAGTGCGAGGGCGACGACGGCGACCGCGATGAGCAGCGCGCTGACGGCCGTCACGGACGGATCGACGTCGTACTGGAGGACGTTGAACACCTGGACCGGCAGGGTCACGGTGTCCACGGAGGACAGGAACTGGGAGACGAAGAACTCGTCGAAGCTGGTGATGAAGGAGAAGACGGCGGCGGCGACCAGGCCGGGCATGGCCAGCGGGAAGGTGATGCGCCGGGCGACGGTGAGACGTCCTGCGCCCATGCTGGCCGCCGCGTCCTCCAGCCGTTCGTCGATGCCCTTCAGCGTGGCCATGAGGATCATCACGGCGATGGGTGAGGCCAGCACGGTGTGACCCAGCGCGATGGCGATCGGGCTGCCGAGCATCGAGGCGGGCTCGAAGAGCAGGAACAGGCCCAGGGCGATGACGACTTGGGGGATCACCAGGGGCGCGAGGACCAGGCCGTAGACCGCTGTGCGCAGGGGCAGTTCGCTGCGGACCAGTGCGGTCGCCGCGGTCACGCCGAGGATGAGGGAGAACACCGTCGTCAGGGCGGCGACCAGGGCGCTCAGGGAGAGGGCGGCCGGCCATTTGCTGCCGTCGGCGAACAGTTGCTTGTACCAGCCGAGGGTCCAGGAGTGGGGCGGGAAGGAGCCGAAGGCGTCGTTGCCGAAGGAGGTGACGACGATGACGACGATCGGCAGGGCCAGGAAGAGGAGGATCAGCGTGGCGAAGGCGGCCAGGCAGACGCGTCCGGCGAGGGTGGGGCGCAGGCCGATCATGATGCCGTACCCCGCTTCCGGTACGCCTCGCCCGCCGACTTGAGCAGGCGGAGGAGAAGCAGGCCCGCGAAGGTGAGCAGCAGCAGGATGATGCCGAGTGCGGAGGCGCCGTTCCACTGGTTCTGCTTCATGACCTGGTCGTCGATGAGCGAGGCCACCATGGTCTGCTTCGGGCCGCCCATCAGGGCCGGGGTGAGGTAGTAGCCGAGGCAGAGGATGAAGCACAGCACCCCTGCGTTGACCAGTCCGGGAGCGACCAGCGGCAGGTACACACGGCGGAAGATGGTGATCCGTCCGGCGCCCATGCTGGCCGCCGCGGCGAGGAGCCTGCGGTCGACGGCGCGCATCACGGCGTACAGGAGGAGGACGGTGTACGGGAGCATCACGGAGGTGGTGCCGATGACGACGCCGATCTCGTTGTAGAGCAACTGGAAGGGTGCGCGCGGGATGTGAAGGTCCGTCAGGACGTTGTTCACGACGCCGTGTTCGCCGAGCAGGATGATCCAGCCGTAGGTGCGCACCAGCGCGCTGATGAAGTGCGGGACGATCACGACCAGCATCACCAGGCCGGCCCACAGGGGCTTCAGCCGGGTCACCGCGTTGGCGAGCAGGAAGCCGATGACGAGGCTGAGCAGAGAGGTCTCGGCGGAGATCCGCAGGGTGGTGAGCAGGATCTCCAGGTTCGCGCCCTGGAACGCGTCGGCGTACCAGTGCAGGGTCCAGCCGCCTTCCTCGCCCTTGAGGCTGAGGAGGAGCGTGCTGAAGATCGGGTAGACGAAGAGGATCAGGAGGTAGACGACGACCGGTGCGGCGTTCAACAGGCCGTAGCGGGTGCGGCGTTCGGCCAGCGCGCGGCGCAGACGGCTCATGCGGCCGGGTGTCGCGGTGGGCGCGGGCTGAGACTGGGGCTGCGGCTGCGTGGCGAGGGCGGATCCGGCCATGCTCATCCCCTGTGTTCCGCGTCGGGGTGAACGCCGGCGTCTTCCGTGTCGGGGAACACGCTGACGTCGGTGAACTCGGCGGTCAGGCCCACGTGTTCACCGGGAGCCGGTGCCCGTCCGGCCGGCAGCTCCAGGCGTACGACGTCGGTGTCGGCGCCGCCGACCGGGCGGACCGTGACGCGCACCAGTGTTCCGACGTAGGTGACCGTCTCCACGGTCCCGGTGCAGAAGCCGGTGTCGGCGGGACAGAGGCCGATACGGCCGGGCTGGACGGCGGCCCGGACCCGGCCGCCGTCCGCGTCCGCGTTCGCGAGGGGGCGGGCCGTCAGCAGACCGCCGGTGTCGAGCCGTACGCGGGTGTGCTCCGAGGTGCGCTCCTCGACGCTGCCCGTAAGGAAGTTGGCGGCGCCGAGGAAGTCCGCGACGAACGGGGTGCGCGGGACCTCGAAGAGTTCCCTCGGGGTGTCGAACTGGTCGATGCGGCCGTCGCGCATGACCGCGATCCGGTCGGAGAGGACGAGGGCCTCTTCCTGATCGTGCGTCACATAGATGACAGTGAGGCCGAGTTCGCGCTGAATGCGCTTGATCTCGGTCTGGAGCTGGTCGCGGAGTTTCTTGTCGAGGGCGCCGAGCGGCTCGTCCATGAGGATCACCGGCGGGCGGTAGACCAGGGCCCGGCACAGGGCGACACGCTGCTGCTGGCCGCCGGACAGTTCGCGGGGGCGGCGGCGGGTCATGCCGCTGAGCCCGGCCATCTCCAGGGTCTCGCCGACCCGGCGGCGCAGCTCCGCCTTGGGTGTGCCGCGCAGTTGGAGCGGGAAGGCGACGTTGTCCCAGACCGTCATGTGCGGGAAGAGCAGGTACTGCTGGAAGACGAAGCCCAGGCCGCGTTTCTGCGGGGCCAGCCGGGTCACGTCCCGGCCGCCGACGACGATGCTCCCGGAGTCGGGTTCGCCGAACCCGGCGATCATCATCAGGGTGGTGGTCTTGCCGGATCCGGAGGATCCCAGGAAGGTGACGAACTCGCCCGCCGCGATCTCCATGGAGACCTCGTCGACGGCGGTGACACCGCCGTACGTCTTGCGAAGTCCCGTGACGGACAAGGGTTTTCCGGTGCCGGTGCCGGCGTCCGGTGGACGGGTGATCTTCGGGGCTTTCACGTCCAGTTCAGGCATGCGACCACTCCTGCCAGCGCTTGGAGACGGCGTCCTGGTTCTTGATCCACCATTCGACGTCCAGGTCGAAGCCGGACTCCAAGTGGGCTGCGGAGCCTGCCAAGTTGGCGGCGGTGGCCGTGGAGAGCTTCTTGTAGGCGGCGGGCACGGTCGGGGCCATCGGGTACAACTCGGCGTAGGCGGCCTGTACTTCGGGGCGCAGCGAGAAGTCGATGAGCTGGTAGGCCGCGTCAAGGTTGTCGGTGCCCTTGGGGATGGCGAGGCCGTTGCTCTGGCGGCGGGCGCCGTTCCACTGGTAGGCGAGCGGGGAGCCCTGTTTGATGAGGGCGTCGAGGCGGCCGTGCCAGACACTGGAGGCGACGACCTCTTCCCGGCCGAGGAGTACGCCGGGCAGGGCGCCGGTGTCCCAGAACTTCTTGACGTGTGACTTGATCGCGTCGAGGGACTTGAAGGCGCGGTCCACGTCGAGGGGGTACAGCTTGTCCGGGTCCACGCCGTCGGCTAGGAGGGCGAACTCCAGCTCGGGCAGGTCGGCGTCCAGGGCCTGGAGTGCGCGGCTGCCGGGGAATGTCCTGGTGTCCCAGAAGTCGGCCCACGAGGTCGGCTTCTTCCCGCCGAAGGCGTCCGTGCGGTACGCCATGACGCTGGCCCAGTAGTTCTTGCCGATCGCGTGGGTGGTGAGCAGGGACTTGGCGATGCCGGCGTTCTTGGAGTTCTTCAGGCGGTCGTAGTCCAGGGCCTGGGTGGCGCCCTGCTGCTTGAAGAGCACGAAGTCGGCCATGGAGTCGTCGATGACGTCGAACTGGGGGCGGCCCTGCTTGATCTGGGCGAGCATCTGGGCGTACTCGATGTTCACCACCTTGACCTGGATGCCGGTCTCCTTGGTGAACGGCTCGTAGACCGCCTTCTGGTTGGCGTCGCCGTAGGTGCCGCCGCTGTCGCGGACGACGAGTGTCTTGGAGTTCTTGCCGCCGCTGTCGACGGACCGGCTGGTGCCGGTGCCGCAGGCGGTGAGGGAAGTGGCTGCGATGCCTGCGGCGGCGCCGCCTACTCCGCGCAGGAACACTCTGCGGTTTATCCGGGCTTCTCTCACCGGGGGCCTCCTGGTGGTGCGGTGCGTGATGACGGGCGGTCTGCGGGTGGGGCTCGTTTCGGTGCGGGTGGGGTGGCTGGGGTGGTTCTTTTCGGTGCGGGTCGGTGGGGGCTTGTCGCGCCCACGCGGCGGAGCCGCATATCGATACAGCCCCGCGCCCCTTGCGGGGTTGGGGTGGAGGGGACTTGGCTCGGGCCCGGGTGTCAGTGGGCGGGTGTTCGAGGGATGGCTATGGCGGCCAGTTCTGTGCCGGGGGCTACCGTCAGGCCGTGCATGCCGTAGAAGACGCGTCCCCCGGTCGGGGTGTGGACCTTGTACTCCTGGCCGTCGGCGGGGGCTATGACTCGGCCGATGATCTGGCCCTCGGTCACGTCGTCGCCGGCGGTGAACTCCGGGTACCACAGGCCGGTTCGCTCGGAGGTGATGCCGGCGGCCCAGACCCATTCGCGTACGGGGGCGGCCGTTGTGGCGTCGGGGGTGAGGACCTTGAGCGCGCGGAGCAGGCCGTGCAGGCCGTCGACCAGGTGTCGGGCGGCGGCTGCGTCGCGTTCGCCGCGTTGGCCGGTCTCGACGAGGATCGCCGGGATGCCGGCGCGGGCGGCGGCCGCCTGGCTGTTGCCGCCGTTGGTGTCGAGGCCGATGACGATGTCCTCGATGCCGAGGGAGCGGGCCATGGTGGCGGTCTTGGCGTCGCGTGGGGCGTCGCCGGTGAGGCGGTAGCCGACGAAGTTGCGCAGGACCTCGTCGATGCCGCCGGCGTGCAGGTCGGCGTAGGCGTCGGCGCCGTCCACCAGGTGGGCGAAGAGCCAGGCGGCCAGGCGTTCGGTGGGGCCGCCGTCGGGGTCGCCGGGGAAGACGCGGTTGATGTTGACGCCGTCGAGCGGGGAGATGCCGAGCCGTCCCTGGTAGACGGCCGGGGGGTTGGCGACGGGGCAGATGATCACCTGGCCGTGAACCTCGGCGGGGTCGAGGAGTGATGCGAGGTTGGTGGCGGCTTCGATTCCGGTGAACTCGCCGCCGTGGACTCCCGCGGTGATCAGGACGCGGGGGCCGGGGTGGGCGCCGTTGACCAGAGTCAGCGGGATGTCGACGGTGAGGGTGCCCAGGTCGGCGGGGACGGTGCCGCGGGTCTTGGTGCCGGGCGCCGCGCTCAGCGTGCCCACGGTCAGCAGGTCGTCGGTCATGGCGCTCACGCCTCCGCTCGGTCGAGGGTGGAGATGAAGTCGATGGGCCGCGGCGAGGCGCCGTCGAGCGCGAGGTCCGCGGCGATGTCGCCCATGGCGGGCGAGAGTTTGAAGCCGTGGCCGGAGAACCCGGCGAGCAGTACCACGTTGTCGTGGCCCGGCAGTGGCCCGACGAGCGGGCGGCTGCTCTCGGTGTAGCCCTCCATGTAGACGGAGAGGCGGATCGGGTCGGGGTGCAGGCCGGGCATGTAGCGGCTCAGCAGTTCGGTGAAGATGTCCAACTCCCCCGGTTCCACGGTCCGTTCGAGCCGGTTCGGGTCGCCGGCCGGGCGGTGCAGGGCGCGGGACAGGCCGAGCTTGACGGAGACGCCGTCCGGGGAGGGGAGGCCGTAGCAGTGGGTGGGTGCCGTACGGATGAAGGCCGGGCGCTCCTGGCCGGACCAGTCGTCGGCGGTGGGTACGTACCAGGCGTTGACGAGCCGCCTGATGTCCACCTCCCACGGCAGGTCCGGCAGCAGGTCGTTCACCCACGGGCCGACGGTGACCACGGCCGTGTCGAAGTGTTCGGTGCCGGTGTCGGTGCGGATCTCCACGCCGTTCGCGACCGGCACGATCTCGCGGACCGGGGTGTAGCGGTGGATGCGGGCGCCGAGTTCCTCCGCGCGGCGGGCGGCGCTCAGGACCGTCAACTCGGGCCGGATGAAGCCCGCGTGGCGGTCCAGTACGGCCGCGTCGCCGTCCTCGATGCGGAACTGCGGGAAGCGTTTGGCGAGCGCCTCGGTGTCGAGGACCTCGTGGTCGAGGCCGTGCTCGGCGATGGACTCCAGGACGGTCGCCATCTGCTGGTGTTCCGTGGGTCCCATCAGCAGGCAGCCGGTGAGGCGGCGCAGTTCGCGGCCGGTCTCCCGCTGGAGCTCCTCCCACAGGGTGTCGGCGTGCTTGAGCAGCGGGACGTAGCGGGAGTCCTCGAAGTGGGCGCTGCGGAAGATCCGGGTGTCACCGCCGGCCGCGCTACGGTCGTGGCCCGGGGCGAAGCGGTCGTACCCGACGACCTCGGCTCCGCGGGCCGCCAGGCGCCAGGCGGCCTGGCTGCCCATCGTTCCGACGCCGACGACGGCGACGCGCTTGCTGGCTGACACGAGGGCTTCCTCTCCCTGGAGACCGTGCCACAATGTGGCATGCTGTGCTAGAATCTGGCACGAGAATGGCAGTGCCGCTGACGGGGGTCAAGAGGTTGCCGTCAGACCATTCGCAGGATTAACAGGGGGAAACCAGATGGAAATGAAGAGCGTGACCAGGTCACTGCGCATCCTGGAGGCGGTTGCCCAGCACCAGCCGGTGACGGTGGGGGAACTGACCAAGCTCTTCGGACTGCCCAAGTCGACGGTGCAGCGCACGCTGGTCACGCTGAACGAGGCGGGGTGGCTGCGGGCCAACCGCAAGGACACCACGCGCTGGGAGATCGGCGCCCGGGTACTGGCCGTACGGCCGGCGGCGCTCCAGGGATCGAGCCTGTTCGCGGCAGCAAGGGAACCCATGATCCGGCTGCGGGACGCGGTCAACGAGACCATTCACCTCTCGGTCCCGGACGCGTTGCAGTGCATGGTGGTCGTGGACCGGGTGGACTGCGATCACGCGGTACGGACGTTCCACACCATCGGCGACACCTCACCGCTGCACGCCACCGCCACGGGCCGTGCGATCCTCGCCCATCTGCCGAGGGCCGACGTGGACGAGCTGATCGACCGCGGGCTGGAGAGCTACAGCGAGTCCACTCCGGCCGAACCCGACCTGCTGCGGGCCGAGTTGGAGCGCGTGCGAGCCGACGGCTACGCGGTCAACCGCAACCAGTACCGGCCGGACGTGTGCGCGCTCGCCGCCGCGATCCTCGACGAGAACGGCACACCCCTCGCCGCCGTGGTCATCTCCATGCCGGACTCGCGGTACGACGCCGAACGACTGCCGGAATGGGGGCAGTTGGTGGCGGAGACGGCCGCGGAGATCGCCGAGCGGCGCATGGGCGGGTGAGGCCGGTTGGAGACCGCCGGCCGCCGAACTCAGCGCGGCTCCAAGGTGGTTACGTCCCTGACGTAGCCCTTCGCCTTGTCGACCACGTTCCGCAGCGGCCGGCCCTCCGCCCTGCGGGTGAGGTTTTCCAGGAACAGCGCCGCCAACTCGGCGCGCCAGCCGGTCACTTCACCTGCGGTGTGCGGGGAGACGATCACGCCGGGCATGTCCCACAGCGGTGAGACGGCGGGCAACGGCTCCTGCGCGAAGACGTCCAGGGCCGCCCCGGCCAGGCGGCCGTCCGCGAGGTGCTTGACGAGCGCCTCTTCGTCCACGAGACCGCCCCGACCGACGTTGACCAGCCGCGCTCCGGGTCTCATCGCGCCGAGGACGGACGCGTCGACCATGCAGCGGGTGGCCGGGGTGAGCGGGGCCGCGAGGATCACGTAGTCCGCCTCGGCCAGCGCGGTCCGCAGACTCGCACCCTCGTGCACCGTGCCGAAGTCCGGATCGTCGGCGCGTGCGGTGCGCCCGGCGCCGCACACCCGCATTCCGACGGCGCGCAGCATGCGGGCGACGGCACGGCCGATGGGCCCGGTCCCCCACACCAGTGCCGTACGGCCGCCGATGCGCTCGCTGTCGCGGGGGCGCCACTCCCGGCGCCGTTGATGCTCCCAGCTGCCGGGGAAGTCCTTGGCCAGGGCGAGGATCAGGCCGAGGACGTACTCGGCGATGGCCCGGTCGTAGACGCCCCGTGAGTTGGTGAGCACCACGTCCGGGTGGTCGACCAGTGCTGGGAAGAGCAGCGAGTCCACTCCGGCGGCGGCCACGTGGACCCAGCCGGGGGCGAGGGCCGGGTCCTTCGGCCAACTCGCCGCGACCGCAGGGGTGATGGAGTGCCAGCAGAGGAGCATGTCCGCGCCGGGGAGGAGGAGCGGGAGTTCCTCCTCGGTGGCGTACACCGTGTCCGCGAGCGCTTCGATGTGCTCGGCGTTCGGTGGCAGGGTGCCCTGGTGCAGGACGACGAGCCGGTCAGCCACGGCCGTCCGCCGCCATGGGAACCACGGGGATGGCGAGGTACTTGTACTCCAGGAACTCGTCGATACCGACCCGTCCGCCCTCGCGGCCCAGCCCCGACTGCTTGACGCCGCCGAAGGGCGCGGCCGGGTTGGAGACGAGGCCGGTGTTGATGCCGACCATGCCGGTCTCCAGCCGCTCCCCCACGCGCAGGGCGCGATCGAGGTCGCGGGTGAACAGGTAACCGACCAGGCCCCATTCGGTGTCGTTGGCGGCGCGGACGACCTCCTCCTCGGTGTCGAAGGTGAGGATCGCGGCGACCGGGCCGAAGATCTCCGCCCGCATCAGTTCGGAGTCCGGGCGGACCTCGGTGATGACCGTCGGCGGGTAGAAGTGGCCCGGCCCGTCCGGGACTTCGCCGCCGGTGAGCACCTTGGCGCCGCGTGTCACGGCGTCCTGGACGAGACCGTCCGCCTTGGCCCGTCCGGCGGCGTCGATCAACGGGCCCACCTGGGAGGCGGGTTGGGTGCCGGGGCCGACGGCGAGGGCGGACATGCGCTCGGCGAGACGCGCGGCGAACGCGTCCGCGACCGCGCTGTGCACGAAGAAGCGGTTGGCTGCGGTGCAGGCCTCGCCCATGTTCCGCATCTTCGCGACCATGGCGCCCTCGACGGCCCGGTCGAGGTCGGCGTCCTCGAAGACGATGAAGGGCGCGTTGCCACCCAGCTCCATGGAGGTGCGGACGACGGTGTCGGCACACTGGGCAAGGAGCAGTCGCCCGACCTGAGTTGACCCGGTGAAGGAGAGTTTGCGCACGCCTCCGCCGCGCAGCAGCGGCTCGATCACTCCGGCGGCGTCGGTAGTGGTCACGACGTTGAGCACGCCCTCGGGTAGCCCGGCCTCGGTGAGGATTCCGGCGAGGGCCAGGCTGGAGAGCGGGGTCTGCGGAGCGGGCTTGAGGACCATGGTGCAGCCCGCCGCGATCGCGGGTCCGATCTTGCGGGTGCCCATCGCAAGGGGAAAGTTCCACGGGGTGATGAGGAGGCAGGGGCCCACCGGCTGCCGCATGACCAGGACGCGGTTCGCGCCGTCGGGGGTCCGGGTGAATCCGCCCTCGATCCGTACCGCCTCCTCGGAGAACCAGCGGAAGAACTCCGCCGCGTAACCGACCTCGCCGCGAGCCTCCGCGAGGGGCTTGCCCATCTCCAGGGTCATCAACAGGGCGAGTTCTTCCCGCCGTTCGAGGATGATCTCGTAGGCGCGGCGCAGGATCTCACTGCGGGCGCGGGGTGCGGTCGCCGCCCAGGCCTCCTGTGCCGACACCGCCGCGTCGAGAGCACGTTGCCCGTCGGCCGGCGAGGCGTCGGCCACCTCGCACAACCGCTCGCCGGTCGCCGGGTCGTCCACGGCGAAACGGCCACCGTCGCTCGCGTTCTGCCAACTCCCGCCGATGAAGAGCTGCTTGGGGACGGTCTCGACGACGGACACGGTGTCGACGGCAGACGTGGACGTAGACGTGGTGGTGGTCATCAGCGGGTGCCTCCGGGCGGGTTCGGGTCGAGCAGTTGGGCCAGGTGCCGGGCCTGCGGTCCGTCGGGGCCGGTGAGATGGGCCGCCTGGGTACGGCAGCTGAAGCCGTCGGCAAGGACTTCGGCGTCGGGGTCGAGTGCGGCGAGTTTCGGGGCGAGGGACAGGGCGCCGACAGCCATCGAGGTGTCGTAGTGCTCCGCCTCGAAGCCGAAGTTGCCGGCCAGGCCGCAGCAGCCGTTCGCCTCGTCGACCTCTCCGACGCCGAGGCGGTGCAGCAGTGTGCTCTGGGTGGTCTCGCCGAAGACGGCGTACTCGTGACAGTGGGTCTGGAGGGTGACGCGGTCGGGGACGGCCGCGGGTTTCCAGTCGGGGTCGGCGAGTTCGGTCAGCGCGCCGGAGAAGGTGTGGACGCGTGCGGCGACCCGGCGTGCGGTGTCGGTGCCGAGGAGGGCGGGCGCGTCGTGGCGGAGTGCGGCGGCACAGCTCGGTTCGGGCACGACGATGGGCAACTCGCCCGAGCCCTCGGCGTCGAGTCGTTCGACGGTACGGGTCAACACACGCCGGGCGATACCGAGTTGGCCGGTGCTGATCCAGGTGAGCCCGCAGCACAGCCCCTCGCGCGCGGTCGCGGGGACACCGGCGTCGGCCAGGACGCGGGCGGCGGCTCCGGCGACATCGGGGCGGAAGGCGCGGGTGAAGGAGTCAACGAGCAGTACGGTGGCCGGAGTTGCCGGTTGCGGAGGCAGCTGTGCTTGCAGGTCACGGCGTCGGGCGAAGCGGGGCAGGGTGCGCTCGGTGGTCACTCCGCCGAGCCGTGCGACCAGTCGGCCCAACGGTCCACCGAGTACGGCGTTCACGGGACGGGCGAACCAGCGGGCCAGCGCCGCCCACCAGGGCAGCCAGCCCAGGCTGTAGTGGCTGAGCGGGCGCAACCGGCGCCGGTAATGCCGGTGCAGGAACTCCGACTTGTACGTCGCCATGTCGACGCCGACCGGGCAGTCGGCGGCGCAGGCCTTGCAGGACAGGCAGAGGTCGAGGGCGTCCCGCACTTCCGTCGAACGGCTGCCGTCGGTGATGACCGTGCCGGGGCCGTCGCGCAGCATCTCCTGCAACAGTCGGGCGCGGCCTCGCGTGGAGTCGCGTTCGTCGTGGGTGGCGCGGTAGCTGGGGCACATGGCTCCGCCGCTGTCGCTCCGGCAACGCCCCACGCCGATGCATCGACTCGCGGCTTCGGCGAGGCCGCCCGGGTCCTCGGGGAAGGTGAAACCCCCGTGCTGAACATGGGAGTTGACCGGCGCACGCGAGCTGATCGGGTACAGCGCGAGGTCGGCGTCGACGGCCGCCGGATCGACGATCACCCCCGGGTTGAGGATGCCGTCGGGGTCGTACAACCGCTTGTAGGAGGCGAACGCGGCGCGCATGCGCGGGGTGTACATGGTGGCGAGGAGTTCGCTGCGGGCGCGGCCGTCGCCGTGTTCGCCGGACAGGGTTCCGCCGTGCGAGACGACGAGCGCGGCGGCTTCCTCCAAGAAGGCGCGCATGGCGGCGGCGCCCTCCGCCGTCGCCGGGTCGAAGTCGATGCGGACATGGACGCAGCCCGCACCGAAGTGGCCGTAGAGCACGCCGGTGAAGTCGTGCTTGGTGAGGAGCGTGCGGAAGTCCCGCAGGTAGTCGGCGAGTTGGTGCGGGTCGACGGCCGCGTCCTCCCAGCCGGGCCAGGACGTGCCGCCGTCGACGAGGCGGGCGGCGAGGCCGGCGCCGTCCTCGCGTACGCGCCACAGGGAGCGGCGTTCGGCGGGGTCGTCGATGACGCGGCCCGCCACCATCCGTTCCCCGGCGCGGAGTTCGGCGAGGAGCTCGGAGGCTCGCGCGTCGGCGTCGGTCTGGTCGGTGCCGTCGAGTTCGACGTAGAGCCAGGCGGCGCCCTCGGGCAGACCGGTGACGGCGTGCGGGCCGCGTCGGTGGCGGAGGGTCGCAACGATGGCCTCGTCCATGCCCTCGACGGCGGTGGGCCGGTGGCGCAGGATCGCCGGGACGTCCGACGCCGCGTCCACGACGTCCCGGTAGCCGAGCGCGAGCAGTGTGGTGGCCGCGGGCACGGGGTGCAGTCGTACGGTCGCGCGGGTGACGATCGCGCAGGTGCCCTCGGTCCCGACCAGGGCGCGGGCGGTGTGCTTGCCGTGTTCCGGCAGGAGGTGGTGGAGCTGGTAGCCGGAGACCTGGCGGGGGATGCGGCCGAGTTCGGTGCGCAGGGCGGCGAGGTTGGCGTCGACGAGGCGGGTCAACTCGGCGTCCAGGGCGGTGATTTCGGCCGCGTTCTCGGGCTCGGCCGCTCGTAGTCCGCCGGTTCCGGCCACCGCGCGTACGCCCGTGGCGGTGACGATCTCCAGATCCTCGACGTGCTCGACCGTCCGGCCGTAGCGCACCGAGTGGTTGCCGCACGCGTCGTTCCCGATCATGCCGCCGAGGGTGCAGCGGCTGTGGGAGGACGGGTCGGGGCCGAAGAACAGGCCGTGCGGGGCGGCGGCGCGCTGGAGGTCGTCGAGGACGACGCCGGGTTCGACCACGGCGGTACGGGTGTCGGGGTCGACGGCGATGACCTTGTCGAGGTGGCGCGAGAAGTCGAGGACCGCACCGGGTCCGATCGCGTTGCCGGCCATGCTGGTGCCCGCCCCGCGCGCGGTGAGCGGGATGCGCAGGTCGCGGCAGGCCCGTACGAGCGCGGCCACGTCCTCGGCGGAGCGCGGGAAGACCACGGCGAGGGGCGGCACCCGGTAGTTGGACGCGTCGTACGCGTACGCGGCGCGCCGCCCCTCCCCCGTGTCGACCTCCAGGCCCGGAGCCGTCCGGGCCAGCAGGTCGACCAGGGAGCGGGCGTCGGTCATCCGGCCGTGCCCACCGCGACGGCGGCCGACCAGGCACGCAGTCCCTCGTCGATCGCGCCCGCGTCGACGATCAGCGGCGGGATCATCCGGACGACGTTGCCCCACGGTCCACAGGGCAGCAGGAGCAGCCCCTCGTCAACGGCCGCCCGCATCACGCGAGTTGCCGTCCCCGGGTCGGGCTCCCCTGTCTCCGTCACGAACTCGCTGGCCAGCATCAGTCCGAGCCCGCGCACGTCACCGATCGCGGGGTTCTTCGCGGCGACCTCGTCGAGCCCTGCCCGCAGCCGGGTGCCCATGGCGGCGGCGTTCGCGACCAGGTTCTCCTCCTCGACGACGTCGAGGGTGGCGACGGCCGCGGCGCAGGCGACCGCGTTCCCGCCGTATGTTCCGCCCTGCGAACCGGGCCGGGCCTTCCGCATCAGCTCTTCGGAGGCGGCGATGCCGGACAGCGGGAAGCCGCTGGCCAGGCCCTTGGCGGTGATGAGGATGTCGGGGCGGACGTCGAAGTGGTCGTGTCCCCAGAAGCGGCCGGTGCGGCCGACGCCGGTCTGGATCTCGTCGAGGACGAGGAGGATGCCGTGGCGGTCGGCACGTTCCCGGAGTCCTTGCAGGAAGGCGGAGTTGGCGGGGACGTAGCCGCCCTCGCCGAGGACCGGTTCGACGAAGATCGCGGCGGTGTCGTCGGGGTCGGAGACGGTCTGGAGGAGCTGGTCGAACTCGCGCAGCGCGAACCGGGTCGCCGTCTCCTCGTCCCAGCCGTAGTGGAACGCGTGCGGGAACGGTGTGACGACGACCCCGCCCATGAGCGGCCCGAACCCGGTGCGCACCTTGGCGCCGGAGGTGGTCATCGACGCGGCGGCGACCGTACGGCCGTGGAAACCGCCGTGGCAGACGACGACGTTGGGACGGCCGGTGGCCTGGCGGGCGAGCCGCAGCGCGGCCTCGACGGCCTCGCTGCCGGAGTTGGCGAAGAACAGGCTGTCGAGCCCCTCCGGCAGGACCTTGCCGAGCCGCTCGACCAGGCGCTGCAAGGGCTGGTGCATGACCGTCGTGTACTGGCCGTGGATCAGCGTGGCGACCTGCTCCTGCGCGGCGGCGACCACTTTGGGGTGGCAGTGGCCGGTGCTGGTGACGCCGATGCCGGCGGTGAAGTCCAGATAGCGGCGGCCGTCCGTACCGAAGAGATGCACCCCCTCGCCGCGTTCGACGACGACCGGTGTGGCCTGGCGCAGGTGCTCTGACAGGTGTGTCATACGGCGGTTCTCCCACGACGTGAGGAGGTGCGGGGGACATCTCTCACCCTGTGGGCGGTGCGCCGGGAGGGACAACGGACAACATGTTCCCCCGGCCCGCCCGGTGTGGACGGTCTGTCAACCGGACCGCGTCCGCGGAACACACTGTCCACCCACCGGTGGCGAAGCGAACACGGTGTTCATTGACGGTGGCCGCGCACTGAACCAGGGTGTTGCCAACCCCGGACCGCCTCACCGTCCCCACTCCCCCCTCGGTGACCAGTCGGTCTCTCCGGCGTACAGCGGCGTACGCATTCGAATGCTTGACGCACGACCTCCTCCGCCCCTGCGTCCCCAGGAGCCTCAAGCATGTCCGTGACCTCGTCCTCGACCACCTCGGGGGGCTCGTCGCTCGACGACGCGCCCGTCAGTTCCTTCCACCGCCGGATCATGGCGGTCGCCATGGGCGGCCCGTTCTGCGACGGCTATCTGCTCGGTGTGATGGGTGTCGCGCTCGGCCTCATCACCCCGGCACTCGCCCTGGACACCCTGTGGACCGGCCTGGTCGCCGCGTCCGTCCTGATCGGCGTGTTCATCGGCGGTGTCGTCTTCGGCCCGATCACCGACCGGGTCGGCCGCCATCTGATGTACGTCCTCAACCTTGCCGCGTTCGTGGTCTTCTCGGCGCTCCAGTTCTTCGTCGCGGAGGCCTGGCAACTCGTGGTGCTGCGGCTCCTCATCGGCGTCGCGATCGGCGCCGACTACCCCATCGCCTCCGCCCTCACCACCGAGCTGGTCCCCCGCCGACTGCGCGGCCCGGCCCTGTCCGGCCTGGTGCTGGCCTGGTGGGTCGGCTACGGCGTGAGCTACTGGGTCGGCTGGGCGCTGACCGGTCTCGGTGACGACGCCTGGCGCTGGATGCTGGTGTCCGGCGCGGTCCCGGCGCTGGTCTTCCTCGTCTTCCGGGCCGGTATCCCCGAGTCGCCGCGCTGGCTCGCCTCGCGCGGCCGGATCGACGAGGCGCGGGCCGTCGTACGCAAACACCTCGGCCCCGACATCGACGCCGACGAACTCCTCGCAGAACCCCGGCGGGAACAGCGCGGCGGCTCGGGTCTCGGCAACCTCGTCGAGATCTTCAAACGCGGCTACACGGTCCCGGTCGTCTTCTGTTCCGTCTTCTGGATCTGCCAGGTCGCGCCCGCCTTCGCGGTCCGCTCCTTCCAGCCGCAGATGCTGTCGGCCTTCGGCGTGGAGAGCACGTACGGCGCCAGCGCGCTGATCACGACCCTCGCCGTGGCCGGCATCGCCCTCGGTCTCGTGGTCGTCAACCGGATCGGTCGCCGACCCCTGCTGATCAGCACCTTCGCGTGCATCACCGTGTCGTTGCTCGCGCTGGCCGTGCTGCCGCTGCACTGGGCGTTCCTGGTGGTGACGCTGTTCGCCGCGTTCCAGTTCTTCGAGGCGGCGGGCAGCGGGCTGCAGTTCGTCTACCCGAGCGAGTTGTTCCCGACCGACCTGCGGGCCACGGGAGTCGGCATCGCGACCGCGATGAGCCGGGTCGGATCGGCCACCTCCACGTTCCTCCTCCCCATCGCCGCCGACGACTTGGGCGTGCGCGGCACGCTGGGCATCGCGGTGGTGATCACGCTGGCGGGGCTCGTCGTGTCGTACTTCCTCGCCCCCGAGACCAAGGACCTGGCCCTGAAGGACGTGGGTCTGGCCAAGGCCGTCAGCCGTTCCTGAAGTCACCGAAGTCTCTGAACACCCCTCCCCCATAAAGGAGTTCACCGCATGCGCAAGGTCGTCAGCTTCGACTGCTACCGCACCCTCATCAACTTCGACACCCGCGCCGCCACGCACGAGATCGTCAAGGACCGGCTCGCCGAACTCGACGTCGACCCCGACCAGTTCCACCACGACGCGTACGTGATGCGTTTCCAGGGTGTCGTCGACGCGTACCGCCCCTACCGCGAGATCGTCCGCAGCACCCTGCGCAACGTCATGCTGCTGCACGGCCTGGAGTACCGGGACGAGGACGGCGAGGCGCTGATCGAGGCCATCAAGAAGTTCAAGCCGTTCCGTGAAGTCCCGGACGCGCTGCGGCGGTTGAAGAGCGAGTACGACATCGCCATCCTCTCCAACAGCGAGGACGACCTCATCTCGTACGCCGTCGACGAGTTGGGCGTCGAGTGGGACTACGTCCTGACCGCCGAACAGGCGGGAGCGTACAAGCCGTTGCCGCAGGCCTTCGAGTACCTGATGAAGGCGACCGGACGCGGACCGGAGGACATCGTCCACACCGCCCAGGGCTGGGAGTACGACATCATGCCGACCAAGCGCTACCCGGGCATGCGGCGGATCTGGGTGAACCGGTACGGCTTCCCGGGTTCGGCCGCGTTCCAGCCGTACGAGGAGATCAGGGACCTGTCCGAGCTGCCCGGCCTGCTCGGCGTCTGAACCTCCCGGCACCCGCACACGCCCGCCGCTTCGAAAGGAACACCCCGTGAGCGCGACCACGCTCGGCCGGCCCGGACCGGTCAACGGCCGGATCTCCCACTGGTTCAGTGAACTCCCCACCCCCCGACCGGCGTTGCCCGGCGACCGCGATGCCGATGTGTGCATCGTGGGCGCGGGTCTCACCGGCCTGTGGACCGCGTACTACCTGAAACTGGCCGACCCGACGCTCCGGATCACCGTCCTGGAGGCCGAGTTCGCCGGGTTCGGCGCGTCCGGGCGCAACGGCGGCTGGGCGTCGGGGCTGGTGCCCGGGGCGCGTGACCGGCTCGCGAAGCAGTACGGGCGGGAGGCGGTGCTCGACTATCAGCGCGCGATGAACGAGGCCGTCGACGAGATCATCGCCGTCGCGGAGCGGGAGGGCATCGACGCCGACATAGTCAAGGGCGGCACCCTGCGCGTGGCCCGGACCCCGGCGCAGGCGACCCGGCTGCGGCACAAGACCGAGGGCGACCACGAGTGGGGTGTCACGGACTCGGTGATGCTGACGCCGGAGGAGGCCGCCGAGCGTATCCGCATCGAGGAGGTGACCGCGGCCGCCTGGACGCCGCACTGCGCCCGGTTGCAGCCGGCGGCTCTGGTGCGCGGGCTCGCCGACGTGGTCGTACGGCTGGGTGTGAGTCTGTACGAGAAGTCGCCGGTCAGCGTTGTCGAGCCGGGGCGGGCGGTCACTGAGCATGGTGTGGTGCGCGCGCCTGTCGTGCTGCGGGCGACTGAGGGGTTCACGGCGTCGCTGAAGGGGTTGCGGCGGGCCTGGTTGCCGATGAACAGCTCGATGATCGTGACTGAGCCGCTGTCGGCGGGGGTGTGGGAGGAGATCGGGTGGGCCGGGCGCGAGACCTTGGGTGACACCGCGCACGGGCATCTGTACGCCCAGCGCACGCCGGACGACCGGATCGCGATCGGGGGGCGGGGGGTGCCGTATCGGTTCGGGTCGCGGACGGACTCCGACGGGCGGGTGGCCGACCGGACTGTCGGCGAGCTGACCGAGACCCTGTACAAGGTGCTGCCGCAGACCGCCGGCGCCCGTGTCGACCATGCGTGGTGCGGGGTGCTCGCGGTGCCGCGGGACTGGTCGGCGACGGTGGGGCTTGACCGGGGTACCGGGCTCGGCTGGGCCGGCGGGTATGTGGGGCACGGGGTGACCTCCACGAATCTGGCCGGCCGTACGTTGACCGATCTGGTGTTGGGGCGGGAGTCCCGGTTGACCCGGTTGCCGTGGACCGGGCATCGGCCGGGCACGTGGGAGCCGGAGCCGTTGCGGTGGCTCGGGGTGCGGGGGCTTTACGTGGCTTATCGGCTCGCAGATCGGCATGAGGCGGCTGGGCGTTCGCGTACGTCTCCGATCGCCACGGTTGCGGATCTTGTTGCTCGGCGGCCTTGAGGTGGGTTGGGTGTTCGCCTTTTCGCCGTGGGGGCGGGTGGTGCGTTGGCGAGTGGCGGTTCGTTGTGGTTGCTCGCGCCGTTCCCCGCGCCCCTTTCGGGGCGCTGCCCTGTGCGGCGTCTGAGCAGCACTGTCTGCCCTTGCGCTTCTCGCGACCCACCCCGCAGAGTGTTCCGGAACCACACCGCCACATCTCCGGAGGAACCCGCGATCATGCCGTTCCTCACGGTCGCCGACGTACTGCGACTCCCCGTCATCGCCGCCGGTCTGCCCCGAGTGGTGGCCGGCGAGGAGCAGTTGGGGCGCACGGTCCGTTGGGTCCACGTGACCGAGCTCCTCGACCCCGCCTCGTTCCTGGAGGGCGGGGAGCTGGTCCTCACCACGGGCATGCCTCACCCCTCGGATCCGACCCAACTGCGCGGTTACGTCGACCAGTTGGCGGACGTCGGAGTGGCGGGGCTGGTCGTGGAACTGGGGCGTCGGTATCAGCAGGCGCCCCCGGATCTCGTCGCCGCGTGCGGTGAGCGGGATCTGCCGCTGATCATGTTGGCGCGCGGGGTGCGGTTCATCGAGGTCACTCAGACCGTGCACGCGCTGATCCTGGACGCGCAGGGTGAGTTGTTGCGCCGCGCCCAGCATGTGCACGAGCTGTTCACGTCGCTCACTCTGCGCGGGGCCGAACCGGAGGAGTTCGTGCAGACCGCCTCGGACCTCTCGGGGTGTCCGGTCGTGCTGGAGAACCTGATCCACCACGCGGTGAGCTGGGCGGTGGCCGGGCGTGCGGACGGGCAGGTCCTGGATGCCTGGCCGCGTCGGTCGCGCGCCGCCGAAACGCCGGACCGGGCGGCTGTCAGCGGGCCGGAGGGGTGGCTCGTGGCGCCGGTCGAGGAGCGGAGCAGCCGGTGGGGGCGGCTGGTCATGCTGCCCCTCACGGGCGGACCGCCCTTCGGTCCTGAACACACGATGATCCTCGAACAGGCCGCCACCGCACTGACGTTGGCGCGGCTCACCGGCTCACCGGAGTGGGATCGGCGGGCGCACAGTTCCGTTCTGCTCGATCTGCTGCACTGGCGGTATCGCAGCCGAACCGAGGCGCGGTTGCGGGCCGAGGCGTTGGGGCTGCCCACGACCGGGCACCGCCTTCTGCCGGTCGTCGTCGATCACTCGGGGGTGCCGGCCGGCGAGGGCTCGGTGAGCGCGCATCTCGCCGAAGGGCTCCTCACGTCCGGCGTCAAGGCCCTGGTGGGAGACCTGTCGGGGCGCCGCACCGGGCTGCTCATGGCGCTGGCCCGCGCGAGTGCGTGGCAGCCCGTCGTGGAACGCATCGCCCGGGATCTGCGGGCCACGTTCGGGGAGGACACCGTCGTCGCGGTCGGCCCGGGCGTCACCGAACTCAGCCAGGTCACCCGTTCGTTCCGCGAGGCCGAGGAGGTCGCCGACGCCATCGGTCCCGCCTCCCTCGGCCGCCCCTTCCATGTCGCCTCCGACGTGGGCCTGCCGGAACTGCTCTACTCCCTGCGCGACGACGTCCGGGTCCAGAAGTACGTGGAACAACGGCTCGGGCGCCTCGTCCAGCACGACGCCCGGCACGGCAGCGACCTCCTCACCACCCTGCGCGAGTACCTCGACGCCGCCGGCAACAAGTCGATCGCCGCCAAGCGCGTGGGCCTCTCCCGGCAGGCCTTCTACCAGCGCCTGCACACCATCGAACGGCTCCTGGGCGTCGATCTGGAGGCCGGCGCCGAACGCACCCAACTGCATGTGGCCGTCACCGCGTTGGATGTTCTGCCGACGTCAGCGCCGTAAGGAGTCCCTCGGCCAGGCGCTCGGCGGGAGCCTGCTCGCCCCGCTCCCTCAAGGCCCGTACTACGGCCCGGAGTTGGGCGTCGGGAAACGTGTCCGCGTACGCCTCGCACTCGTCGGTCGCGTACGCCCGAGCCAGCGCCCCGCCGACCGCCTCCGCGTGGGCCTCGGCGCAGGACCGCGCGTTCGCGTCGCTGCTGAGCCGTGCGTACTCGTGGCCGTATCCGTCCGCCTCGGTCGCGGCGAAACCGTTGGCCAGCGCGTAGTCCCGAGCGCCCGCGTGCGCCTCGGCGTACGCGCTCGTCCGGTCGTACGCGGCGTCGTAGAGGCACAGGAGCACCGGGGTGAGCGCCGTTCGCCAGGTGTCCTGGTCCGCCGTTCTGCCCTGTGCCGCCTCCCGGTGCAGGGCGCGCAGGGGCGTGAACACGGTCGCGTCCCCGTCGTGGGCCGTCTCGGAGAGGAGCGGCAGGATCGTGTCGGTGTGCCAGGTGTGGACGGTGCGCAGGGTGCTCGTGTCCGGGCCTTCGCCCAGCACGCCGTGCAGACGGGTCGCCCAGACGTCCCGGGTGTCCGGCGGCAACTGCTCGTGGAGGGCGGTGGCGACGGACCACAGCCACACCGGCCATGCCTCCGGTGGAGGTGCGTAGGTGGGATTCCGTAGCGCGGCGAGGAACGTCTCGGGGGCGGCGGTCGTGGACATGGGGCGCCTTCGCTTCCGTCCGGGAACCGGGTCAGGCCTGCAGACGGCTGCCGTTGACGGCGATCCGGCGGCCCTCGCGGGTGTACGGGAAGTAGTCCCAGACGGCGTGGTGCTGGACGCTGCGGTTGTCCCAGAGGACGAGGGTGCGCTCCTGCCAGCGGACCCGGCAGTGCAGCAGCGGGGTGCGGGCTATGTGCGCGTACAGCATCTCCAGCAGCGCGTCGCTCTCGGTGCGGGACAGCTGGGTGATGTGCGAGGTGTAGGGGGCGTTCACGAAGAGGAGCTTGCGGTCGGTCTCCGGGTGGCGGGCAACGACCGGCTGTTCGGTGCGCGGCACCTCGTACTCGGGCGGCGGGGTCTGTCCGGCGGCGGTCCAGGGCAGGGCCCCGTCGTGGACGGCCGTGAGGCTTTCGAGGAAGCTGCGCATCGCCGGTGAGAGCAGTTCGTAGGCGAGGTGCATGTTCGCGAAGACCGTGTCGCCGCCACTGCCGCCCTCGGGGATGGTGGTGATGTACAGCAGCGAACCGAGGGAGGGTTCGGCGTCGGCGGTGCCGTCGGCGTGCCAGCCGTTGCCGGCCACGGCCTTGGACTCCTTGGTCGCCTTGATCTCCAGGATGTACGGGTCGGATCCCTCGGGCGCGAGGGCCACGGGGTGCAGTTCGCCGAAGACACCCGCGAACCGCTTGTGTTCCTCGGGGGTGATGTCCTGATCGCGGAAGACGAGCACGTGGTGGGTCTGGAACGCGTGCTTGAGTTCCTTCTCCTGCTGCGGTGTCAACTCCCGGGACAGGTCGAGGCCGGTGACCTCCGCGCCCAGCAGCGGGGTGATCGGGGCGACGGACAGGGTGTCGTAGGGCTCGGCGGGGCGGGTGGTGAGCCGCTCGACGGCCTTGAGCGCGTAGTCCTCCATGAGGGACCTCCGTGAATCTGTAGGGGTGAGGGGCAGAGGGCTTAAATGCCTCGGTCGAGGAGTTCCGATACGACCAGACGCCCGAAGGCGAGGTTGCCGTGGATCGTGTCGTCCGCCTGACAGAAGGCGGGGCGTTGCAGGCCCGTGGTGTCGGTGACGCGGGCCCGCAGGTCGACCAACTCGACGCCCCGGGCGGTGAGTTCGTCGACGAGGACGTTCTGCGCGGCGAAGAAGACGCCCGGGTCGGACATGCCGGGGACGCGTTGGGGCGGGAGGGGTGCCAGTACCCGTAGTCCCAGGGCGACGACGTGGTCGTAGAAGGCGAGCGCGCCCCGGACGGTCGCCCTCACCAGGTCGGCGAAGAGGCGGCTGCGCAGGAACGTGTCCGGCACGGTGTCGTGCCGGTCGCGGTACAGGTCCCAGTTCTGCCGGGTGGCCACCGTGTGGGCGCTCAGGCCGAAGGTGCACACCAGTGGCATCGGCAGTCCGGCGAGTGCGCTCACGTCGAGGGTGTCGAGGTGCTCGCGGTAGAGCCGCTGCGGCTCGGTCTGCCGGAAGGTGAGGTCGGGGGCGTCGGTGTCCGTGCCTGTATCGAAGACGCCTGTATCGAAGAAGGGGCCCAGGAAGTCGCGCCCGGAGCCCAACGGGCCGCCCACGAAAGGTAGTTCGGCGGCCTGGGCGGCGCGTCCGACACAGCCCGCGTGGGAGTCACCCAGCAGAAGGAATCGGGCGGGGGTTGTAGTAGTCGAGCACTGCGTCGTCACACCAGTTGTCCTCTCCGCCGGCGACGGGGGTGATGGCGGTGATGTGTTCGGGCGCGGGTCCCGCCCCGGCCGGCCGGCCCTGAAGGGCCTGGAAGAAGTGCCGCATCACGAAGGCCACGCCGTCGGGGGTGACCGTGCGGAGGTTGGGTTCGTAGAAGGCGGCCCGGTAGGGGAAGCCGGTGATGATCTCGTACGACGGGAAGTAGTCGACGTCGTCCCGCTCGTCGGCCAGTTGTCCCGCCGCCGCCCGCAGTACGGACTTGGAGTGGGTGGTCGCGACGAGGGCGTGGCGGCCGGTGGCGGTGGCGGTCAGGGGCACCGGGGAGACGGTGAGGACCATGCGCAGCCGGGGGTTGACCCCGTGGGCGAGGGCGAGCACGGACGTCAGGTCGCGGTGCACCTGCGCCACCGTGTGGTTGCGCAGGACGTGCCGGGCGGGGTCGAAGGTGCCGCGTACGGTACCGGGGCACATCGGCAGCACCGTGCCGGTCCCGGTGTCGTGCCAGGCCTCGGTCAGGCCGAGGGTGAAAACGAGGACGTCGGCTTTGGTGAGGGCGGTGCGGACGGCGGCGAGGGTGGCCTCGCGGGAACGCAGCAGGTCGTCGGGCGAGGCGAAGCCGTCCGGTTCGACGGTGGGCCGGTAGGGGTCGTGGAAGGTGCGGCGGTGGGTGACCTGGTCGCTGTCGTGGAGGGTGTCGGGGAAGCCCCCTCCCGCCGTTCCCTCCGTCCAGACCTCCTCGGGCGGTTTCTCCTCGTCGAGCGCCCAGGCGATCCACTGGCGCAGTGCGGCGGCGGTGTAGATGTTCCCGGTCCGGAAGGAGAAGCGTCGGTACCCGCGTGCGGACTGTTCGGCGCGGGTGAGACCCGGTGGTGGCAGTTCCGCGTCGTACCAGTGCATGCCCTCCTCCAGGAGAGCCCGTCCGATATGCGCGGCGAAGCACGAACCGGCGGTGACGACGGGGGCGTCCTGGTCGATCGTGAACTTCGGCGTCCACAGGTCGGTGATGTCGAGCGCGTCGGGTTCGGCGACCGCGGTCCGCCAGAAGGACCGCTCGGGCAGGCGGGTGTAGGGGTGCTGCACGGTGACCTCCTCAGGATCGTCCGACGGGGTGGGGCAGGGCCGCTTGCATCTCGGAAGGTCCGGCCGCGAGCACGGCGGCGATCGCCTGTACGTGCGGCTCCGCGACGAGTTCGTAGTGGGTCGCGTCAACATGGTGGAGGCGGAAGGGCCGGGGCAGATGGGCGTCCCACGCACCGGGCGCGGTCGGCTCCGGGACCAACACCCCTTCCTCTACGGCTCGTTCGGCGACCCACACCTCGGCGGGCGTCCGGTCCAGTCGCGGCAAACGGTGGTCGGCCATGGCCGCGAGGTTGGTCCGGCAGCAGTGTGCGAGACGTTCGGCGTAGGCGCGGCCGGACTCCGACAACTGTCCGTCGCCGGTGCGAGGTCCAGTGCCGTTGCCGCTCAACTCGCGGGCGAACACGGCGTCCACCTGTCGTTCGTCATAGGCGGCGAGCCGTTGTCCGGCGTCGGGTGGCGGCGGATCGAGGAGGTGGATGGCGTCGACGGGCCGGCCCTCGGCCTCGGCAAGTGCCGCCATGGACAGGGCCGTCCAGGCGCCGAACGACCAACCCGCCAGGCGAAGACGGCAGTTGGGGTCCGGGAACGCGGCCCGGACCGCTTCCAGGTAGTGCGCGGCACGGTCGTCGATCGAACGGGCGGGCTGCGCCGGGTCGCGGAGTTTCGGGTCGGCGATCAGACAGACCGTCAACTCGTCGGGCAGAGCGGCCACCAGAGGCCGGTAGGCCTGGATGTCGCCGCCGACCGGATGGACCAGGCACAGGACGTCCGGGCCGGGTCCGCGCTGCCACACCTCCACGTCCACTGCGGCGGCGGACGCGCGAGTGCCGGTGTCGAGCTGACTGAGGTGGCCGAGGATTTCGGCCAGGCTCACGCGGTGACTGAGCCGGGACAGCTCGATGTCCGTGCCGTAGCGGCGTTTCACCTCGTCGATGAGTTCCAGCAGGGTGAGCGAGTCGGCACCGAGGTCGTACAGCGGGGCCCCCGGGTCGACGGTTTCCACGCCGAGCAAGTCGACGAGGATCTCGGTGAGTTGGGCCGATGGGTCGCCATGTACGGGGTGCGCCGAGGACACCGGTCGGGGGTCGGGGACCGGCTCGTATCGGGAGTCGCGGTCCGACATGTATCGGGAGTCGCGATCCGGCTCGTAGAAGAAGCGAGCCTCCGCCAAGGGCGTGGTGTTGACCATCAGGTGCGGCAACTGAAGGTGCAGGGCCCGTTCGAAGACGGCCGCGCCGTCCTCGGGGGTGAGTGCCACCTTGAGGTGTTCCTGGTGGCGGGCGTCGGTGGTCAGGGCGTGCTGTGCCATGCCTACGTCCCGCCAGGCGTCCCAGCCGATGCTCATACGGACGGTGGTGGCGTCGTCGCCGGGTGGCGCGTGCTGGGCGTAGGCGTCGAGGCAGGCGTTCGCCGCCGTGTAGTCGAACTGTCCAACTCCCCCGAACTCGGCCGCCATTGACGAGCAGTAGGCCGCGTAGTCGGGGTCGTGCTCGGCGATGAGCCGTTCGACGAGCAGGGCGCCGCGCAGTTTGGCGGCCGTGGCGCGGCGGGCGGTGGCGGGGTCGCGACGGACGAGGAGTCCCCCGGCGGCCGTGCCCGCGGCATGGACGATGCCGGCGAGGCCGTCGAGGTGCGGGGCCAGTAGGTCCGCGAGGGTGGTGAGGTCGTCCGTGGCGAGGTCGGCCGGGACCAGTGTGACGCGGTCCTGGTGGGCCCGTAGCGCGGGCGGCGTCCCGGTCCCCCGGGCGACGAGGACCACGGTGTTGCCGGGGTGTTCGAGGAGGCGTGCGGCCAGGGTGGCGCCGATTCCGCCGGTGCCGCCGAGCACCAGGTGGGTGCCGGGGGCGGCCGAACGGACGGCTGTCGGTGGGGAGTTGAGGACGGGGACCGGCTGAAGGGTGCGCCGCCACCAGAAGCCGTCACGCAGAGCGGTCGCCGGTTCGGTGAGCGTCTCGTCCAGGAGCAGGTCGGGCAGGTGTGCCGCCCAGTCGGCCGGGCGGGGTCCGGGCAGGTCGGTCCAGCGCAGGGTCACGCCCAGTTCCTGCCGGGGCACTTCGAGGGCGGCGGCGAGCAGGCCCGCCTCAGGGGTGCGGACTGGACCGGTGACCGGCTGCGCCCCGTGGGACAGCAGCCAGGCCCGTGGTCGTACGGCGTCCGGTACATCGGCCAGGGCGCGGGCGAGTGCGGCGACGGAGTCGAGGCAGGCCAACTGGGCGGCCTCCAGGGCGTGTTCGTCGAGGCTGCCGTCGAGGGCCAGCGGCAGTGCGTGCAGCCAGTCGACGCCGGGTCCGGCGGCCTGAGTGACCTGATTCAGAACGGCGGCGAGTTGCCCAGAGTCGGCGGGGTCGACCTCGTAGCGGTCCTCGTCGAGACGGGCGAAGGTCTTCCCGGCGCACACGGTCACCACCCGGGCGTAGTGCCGTTCCAGGAACCGCCACGGTGCCCCGCCCGCGCCCGTGACCACCACGGCGGTTCGCCGTGGTTCGTGGGCGCCGGTGCGAGCGCGGCGCAATCGTGTCCACTGCGGCTGGTGCAGCCACTGGTCGGCCGGCAGCCGCCGCGGTCCGACCGACAGCGGTGGCGTGCGCGGGAGGTCGTACTCCGCCGTCTCGAAGGCGGGCGGCGGGAAGTCCCAGGGTGCGGACGCGGGACCCTCGGGCCATACGAGGGTGTGCCCGGCAGCCCAGGCCTCGGCGAGGGCGTGCGGATCCCGGTCTCGGGCTGGGAGCGAGGGCTGCGGGTGCGGTGCCGTGACGTCGTAGAGCGTGTCGAGCCAGGCGACGGCGGACGTGGTGTCCGGGCAGACCGCCGCCGCCCGATGGCCGAGCGCGAGCCGTCCGGCCTGGAGATGGCGGAGGACCTGCGGATAGGTGTCGGGGTGTGCCCTCAGGTAGGCGGCGATACGACGGCCGTCCGCACGCACGGCCGCCTCTGAACTGCCGGACAGCACCAGGCACGGCACCAACTCGTGGACGGTGTGCGCGACTTGCGCCGCATCCGGATGTTCGAGGAGCAGGTGGGCGTTGGTTCCGCCGATGCCGAAGCTGCTGACGGCGGCCACCCGTGGCCCGTCCTGCGGCCAGGGTTCGGCCTCCACCGGTATCCGGAACGGGCCGTCGTCGATCTCGGGGTTGAGCCGGTCGAAGTCCGCCGTCGGCGGGACGATCCCGTGGTGCACGGCGAGCACGGCCCGCACCATGCCGACGACGCCCGCGGCCGCGCCCAGGTGTCCGATCTGGCTCTTCACGGAGGACAGCGCCACGCGCGCGTCGTCGGCCAGGCCGTACGCCTGGCGCAGTGCCGCCGCCTCCACCGGGTCCCCGAGGCGGGTGCCGGTGCCGTGTGCCTCGACATAGCCGAGGTCGGCGCCGCTACGGCCGCTGCGGTGCAGGGCGGCGCGGATCGCGGCGCGTTGTCCGGCAAGGGCGGGGGCGCTGTAACTGAGCTTGTCCGAACCGTCGTTGTTGATGCCCGAGCCGGTGATCACGGCGTAGACGGTGTCCCCGTCCCGGCGGGCGGCGGCGAGGGGCTTGAGGACGACGACACCGGTGCCGCTCGCTCCGACGGTGCCGGCGGCGTCCGCGCTGAAGGGCCGGCAGTGGCCGTCCGGCGAGAAGATGTGCTGTGGCCGGTAGGTGTAGCCGTCGGTCAGTTCGGTGTCGACGAGGACACCGCCGACGAGCATCACGTCCGCGTCGCCCTGCCGGAGCAGCCCGGCGGCGACATGGACGCCGACCAGTGAGCTGGAGCACGCCGACTGCACGGTGAAGGCGGGGCCTGTCAGACCGAGGTGGTAGGCGGCCTTGGTGGCGAGGAAGTCCTTCTCGTGGTGCAGCGCGAGCCGGAAGGCGTCGGGGAGTTCGGCCGGGTCGGCGTCGCGCAGCATGCGCTGGAAGTAGGTGTTCTCCCCGCAGGCGGCCAGGAGTCCGACCCGGTGGGTCGTGGGGTCTCCGATGCCGGCGTGGGCGAGTGCCTCGACGCAGTTCATCAGGAGCTGGCGTTGCTGGGGGTCCATCAGCCGGGCCTCGTGCGGGCTGATCGTGAAGCGGCCGGCGTCGAAGGCGAGCAACCCGGCGAGTTGGCTGCGGGCGCCGACCCGTCCGTCCGTCGTCGGGAAGTGCTCGATGCCGCGGCGGCCGGAGACCACCAGGTCCCAGAAGGCGGCCAGGTCGGGGGCGCCCGGCAGTCGTACGGCCATCCCGATGACGGCGATGGGTTCCTCGGCCCGCTCCCCCGGCGTCCGTGGGGCGTCGGCGATGACGGCGGTCGCGTCGGTGCCCTGCGACGCGCGTCCCTCGATGAGGTGGGCCAGCGCGCGGAGGCTGACGTGCTCGAACAACTCCGGGACGGTGAACGCGAGTTCGTCCTCGCCCGCGCAGCGGAGCTGGAAGCGCATCAAGTCCAGGCTGGTGGCGCCGGCGTCGAAGAACCGCTGCTCGACGCCGATCGCCTTGCCGGTCACCGTCTCGAACAGGGCGGCCAGCCGTTCTTCGAGCGGCGAGACGGTCGGAGTGGTCGTGTCGACGGAGCGCAACTCGCGGCCCGGGGCGGTGTGCGCGGCCAGGCGGTCCAGCTTGCCGCTCGGTGTGCGGGGCAGTTCGGTCAGCCGACGGAAGCGGCTGATGCGCACGTAGGCCGGCAGCAGTCCGGCCAGATGGTCCGCGAGATCCGCCGGGTCGGGGTCGCCGCCCCGGCATTGCAGACAGGCCACCAACTGCCCGCCCACCACCGCCGCGACCGCGTGGGTCACGCCGGGATACTGCAGCAGCGCGGCCTCGACCTGCCCCAACTCCAGCCGGTGACCGCCGAGTTTGACCTGGCCGTCGTCACGACCGGCGTAGTGCAGCAGACCCTGCGCGTCGAACCGGGCCAGATCGCCGGTGCGGTAGAAGGTCCCGAGGTCCGGGTCCTCGGTGAAGCGGTCGTGCTGCGGTGTGTCGTCGCCGAGGTAGCAGCGGGTGGCCATGAGGCCGCCGATCCGCAGCTCGCCGGTGACACCGGGCGGGACGGGGAGACCGCCCTCGTCGACGACATGCAGGACGGCGTTCGCCACCGGGCGGCCGATCGCGGGGCGCAGCGGCCAGGCGGCGGGGTCGCCGTCGAGGCACAGTCCGCTGACGACGTGGGTCTCGGTGGGGCCGTAGTGGTTGAACAGCCGGGCGTCCGGCAGACCCGCGAACCAGCGGCGGATCGCTTCGGTGCATACCAACTGCTCCCCCGCCGTGACGACTTCACGCAGTCGGGACGGGAACTGCCCGGTGCGCACGCCGTGTTCGGCGAGCAGTTGCAGAGCGACGTACGGCAGGAAGATCCGCTCCGCTCCCCCGGACTCCAACTCGCGCAGCAGGGACGGGACATCGTGCCGCCACCCGGGTTCCACCAGGCGCAGCAGGCCGCCCGCGCACAGGGTGGTGAAGACCTCCTGGAAGGAGACGTCGAAGGACAGCATGGAGAACTGCTGGGTGACGGCGGGCCCGCTCAGGCCGCCGTCGGTGCGCTGCCAGGTCAGCAGGTTGCGCAGGGTCCGGTCGGAGATCTGGACGCCTTTGGGAGTGCCGGTGGAGCCGGAGGTGAACAGGGTGTAGAGCGGGCGCAGCCCCTGGTGCGCGGGGAGTTGGGGCGCTGCGGAGGGGGTGTCGGCGAGGGTGAGGATGTGCCGGGGCAGGGACGGTGGCGCGATCGAGGCGAGGAGGTCTTCGTCCTCGGGTGCCACGAGGACGCACAACGGGTCGGCCTGGTCGAGTACGTGGCGCAGCAGCGGCGGCGGGTAAGCGGGGTCGAGGGGTACGACGGTGAGGTTGAGGCGGGCCGCCGCCAGGAGCGCGACGATGTGTTCGGCGGAGGGCTGGAGGTAGAGCGCCACGGCCGCCGGGGCTGCGGGGTCGGCCGGGAGGCGGGTGCCGAGTGCGGCCGCCAACTCGGCTGCCTGTGCGTCGAGTTCGGCGTAGGTGAGGGTGGAATCGCCGGTGGCGACGGCCGGGGCGTGCGGGGTCTGGGCCACCTGTCGGGCGAAGCCGTCGGCGACGGTGCTGAAGTCCGGTGCGCGCGTGGGGCCTTGGCCGTGGTCGGGCAGGGTGCGGCGGTAGTCGGCGACCAGTTCGTGCAGGGTGATGTCGGTGTCGCCGATGTCACCCGTGTCGTCGGTCAGGTGGTCGAGGGTCTGGCGGAAGAGGCGGGCCGCGGCTCGGGCGCGTTCGGCGCCGAGGTCGTCGCGGTACTCCCACAGGCAGTCGAAGCCGCCCTCGTGCTCCACCACCGACAGTGTGAGGGCGCACTTGGCCCCCAGCGGCTCGGGCCACAGCGGCCGGACCTCGCAGCCGTCCAGGCGCAGCGCCGAGAAGTCGGTGTTCTCCAGGACGAACAGGTAGTCGAACAACGGAGTCCGCTCGCGGAAGGCGCGGTCCGCGAGGATGTCGGCGAGGGCGACCTCCTGGTCCTGGAGCACGGCGTGCACGGCGGCGGAGTGGGCCGAGAGCTGCGCGTCCAGTGAGCGGTGCGGCTCCATCGGCAGGTCCAGGAGCACAGTGTTGGCGAACATGCCGACCGTGTCCGCGAATTCGGGGCGGGGCCGGTTCGCCACCGGCGTGGCGACCAGCGGACGCCCTTGCCCGGTCACGCCGTAGAGGCTCGCGGCAAACGCGGACACCAGCAACTGGAAGCGCGTCAGGCCGAGTTGCGCGGCGCGACGGTCCAGGGCGCTGCGGCGGACCAGGTCGAGCGAGGTGCGCAGCAGCCGGGCCCGTGCTGCGTCGGGGGTCGGCAGGGGCAGGGTGGATGACGATTCGCCGTCGCGGCCGTAGTGGGAGCGCAGCCGCGCGCGGCGGTCCTCGTAGGCGGGGCTCGTGTGCCAAGTGCGTTGCCAGCGGGCGAAGTCGAGGGGGGTGAGGGCGGGGGACGGCTGGGCGGCGTCGGCGGTGCAGGCGTCGGTGAGGTCGTTGAGGAGGAGGTTGAGCGACCAGCCGTCGACGGCGACGTGGTGCAGGTGCAGCAGGAGGAGTCCGCCGTCGGCTTGTGTCACCCAGGCGGCCCGCAGCATCCGCGCGTCGCCGAGGTCGAAGCGGTGGTCGAAGAACCGGTCGGCGGTGTCCTGCCACTCCTCCCCGGGGTGGGTGTCGAGCTCGTGCCACGGGTCGTACGGAGCGTCGGTCCGCTGGAGCAGTCCGTCGGGCGTCGGGACCAGCCGGGTGCGCAGGGCCACGTGCCGTTCCACCAGCGCGCGCACCGCTCGGTGCAGGGCCGCCGTGTCGACGCGACCCCGGACGCGGAAGGCCAACGGCACGTCGTAGGAACGGTTTTCGGGCTCGCGTTGGTGCAGGAGCCAGAGGCGTTCCTGTTCGCTGGTGGCCGGAGCGGTCGGTTCGCCGGAGGGGGCGGGTGCGGGTGGGTGTTCTCCCGCTACCGTCTCCGGGGCGTGCACTGCGTCGGCGAGGGCGGCGAAGTCGGCCCGTAGGACGAGGTCGTGCGGCAGGTCGACGGCGAAACGGCTGAGGATCTCGAAGCGGAAACGCAGCGCCTTCAGCGAGTCGCCGCCGCTCGCGGCCCAACGGTCGCCGGGACGCAGGCCGTTGACGGCGAGGATGTCCTCGGCGATCTCCAGCACCCGCCGTTGCTCGACGCTGACGGGGGTGTCGTCCTCCGGCGAACCACGCCACGGGCTGAGAGCGCCGCGCAGCAGGGCGGCCTGGTCGATCTTGCCGTTGGCGTTCCGCGGCAACTCGGCGACGAGGTAGGTGTGGTGGGGGCGCATGTAGGAGGGCAGGGCGGCGGCGAGGTGACGGTCGTAAGCGTCGTAGGTGAGTTCGTCGCCGAGCACGAGGAAGGCGAGCAGTTCGCTGCGCTCGGCTTCGTCGCGGCGGGTGCAGATGTAGGCCTGGCGGACGGCCGGTTGGGCCAGGATCTGCCGCTCCACCTCGCCCGGTTCGATGCGGAAACCGCGCACCTTGACCTGGCGGTCGGCCCGGCCGACGTAGGTGATCCGGCCTTCGGCGTCCTGGCGTACGAGGTCGCCGGTGCGGTACCAACGCCGTTGTCCGTCCGCCTCGTTCGGCAGTCCTACGAAGCTGCGGCCGGTCTGCTCCGGGAGCTTGCGGTAGCCGATGGCCAACGCCGGTCCGCAGAGCAGGAGTTCGGCGACCTCGCCCGGTTCGGCGGTGCGGTCGTCCTCGGTGCGGAGCAGTACGCCGGTGCCGGGGAGCGGGGTGCCGATCGGGATGGTGTCGCCGGCGAAGTCGCGTGGGATGGGGTGGCAGAGGGCGAAGGTCGTCGCCTCCGTCGGCCCGTACACGTTGTGCAGGACGGTGCGGGAAGCGGCGTTGGTCTCATACCAGCGGCGCACGATCCGTGCGTTGAGCTGTTCGCCGCCGACGAGTATCCGTCCGACGGTGGCGAAGCAGTCGGGCACCTGCTCGACCACCGCGTTGAACAAGGCCGTCGTGATGAACAGCGTGTCGACGCGCCGCTCGCTGAGCACCCTGGCGAATCGCGGCGCGCTGTGCACGTCCGCGTCATCGAGTACGACGCAGACGCCGCCGGTCAGGAGGGGGACCCACACCTCGAAACTGAGCGCGTCGAAGGCAGGGTTGGCCAGGGAGGCGAAGCGGGCGCCGGGCCGTAGGCCGAGGTAGCCGGGCCGGGCCAGGCGCAGCACTCCGTCGTCGGTGACCTCGACGCCCTTGGGGCGACCTGTACTGCCGGAGGTGTAGAAGACGAAGCCCGTGGCCGTGTCTCTGGGGTGCCCCGGTGACACGGCGGGCAGGCCGGACCCGTCACCGGTCAGGAGCAACTGGGCGTCCAACGCGACGACGCGCTGCGGTAGTTGGGGTGCGTGCCCGCTGTCGTGGATTACGGCGACGGCGCCCGAGTCGTCGAGGATGTGCCGCTGCCGGTCGGGCGGGCTGAGCCGGTCCAGGGGGACGACGGTGGCTCCGGCGCGACGGATGCCGAGCATGACGCAGACCAGTCGCCAGGAGCGGGGCAGGTGCACGGCGACCGCGTGGCCGGGGCGAACTCCGGCCGCGTGCAGCAGCGTTGCCACTCGACCGCTGGCCTGTTCCAGTTCCGCGTAGTCGAGGACCCGGTCGCCGTCCTCGATGGCGACGGCGGAGGGGGTGCGGCGGGCCTGGCTCAGCACGGCCTCGGCGAGGGAGGTGGATCTCGAAGGGGTCGGGGTGTCGCTGTGGATGTCTCTGTGGGTGTCGCTGCTGGTGTCTCTGTGGCTGGATCGGAGGTCCATCACGCCTCCCGTGCCGGCGGGGCCAACTGGGCGCCGTGGTGGGCCAGTTCGGCGCTGAGCAGGGTGCCGACCTGGGCCGCTCCGGCGCCCTCCAGGATCTCCCAGTGGTCGCACTCCATCGTCTCGACGCGGTAGTCGCCCTCTGCGCGGCGCCGCCAGAAGGCACGGACCTCGGCGTGGAAGGGGGTGTCGTCGGCGTCCGGCACGGCCTGAGCGAGGACGATGCGCGCCGGGGAGGTGGCCGGAAGGTGTTCGCGGGCGGTGAGCCGGTTGTGGTTGTAGAGGTGGAAGTAGCGGTCGACCTGGGCGTCGTCGATGCCGGGGTACATCCCGTTGAACCTCACGAGTTTGTCGCGGAACTCGGCCGCGTCGACAGCGCCGATCTCCGCGCGTGCGGAGGCGTCGTCGGTGGCCTGGGTGTCGAGGAGGACGACGCTGACGGCCCGGTGTCCGGCACGGGCCAGCAGGCGTCCCATCTCGTGGGCGACGAGGCCGCCGTAGGACAGGCCGGTCAGGACCAGGGGTGTTTCGGGGTCGGGTTCGATCAGTCGGAGGTATTCCTCGGCCATGGCCTCGACGCTCGGGAGGAGGTCCTCGTCGGGGTTCACTCCCGGGGACTGGATGCCGTACAGGCCGACGGTCTCGGGGAGGAGTGCGGCCAAGGGGAGGTAGCAGAAGGCGGTGCCGCCGGCGGGGTGGACGCAGACGACGCGCGGGCCGGTGCCGGGGCGGAACTCGATGAGGCTGCCGGGTGCGCGGGCGGTGCCGTCCTCGCGGAGCAGCGCGGCGAGTGTCTCGATGGTGGGGCGGGTCATCACCTCGCCGACCGGCAGGCGGCGGCCGAACTTCTCGGTGACGGCGTGGGCCATCTTGATGGCCGAGAGTGAAGTGCCGCCGATCTCGAAGAAGTTGTCGCTGACGCCGATGTCGGGGTGGAGCAGGATGCGCTGCCAGATCCGGTACAGGCCGTGTTCGATGTGGTCGCGCGGGCTGGCCGTGTTGACCTGGTCGGAGGTCGACTCCTGGGCCAGGCGCAGCAGTTGGGGCCGGTCGAGTTTGCCGCTGCGGTTGAGCGGCAGGGCGTCGAGGTCGAGGAAGACGGCCGGGATCATGTAGTCGGGCAGTCGGCGCGCGAGGGCGGTGCGCCAGTCGTGGGTGGTGCGGGCCGGTGCCGAGCCCCGGCCGATACCGGCGAGCAGGCGGGGCTGGCCGGTCGCGTCGTGGTCGACGAGGACGGCGGCCTCGCGGACGCCGGGCAGGGTCATGAGCGCGGCCTCGACCTCGGCGGGTTCGATCCGGAAGCCGCGGAGTTTGACCTGGTCGTCGGCGCGCCCCATGTAGTGGGCCTGGCCGTCCGGCAGACGCCGGGCGAGGTCTCCGGTGCGGTAGATCCGCTCGCCGGGCACGAACGGGTCGGGCAGGAAGCGTTCCTTGGTGAGGTCGGGGCGGCCCAGATAGCCGCGGGCCAGCGACGCTCCGCCGAGGTACACCTCCCCCACCACGCCGGGCGGGACGGGTTCCATGCGGCCGTCGAGGATGTACATACGGGTGCCGGGCAGCGGGCGGCCGATGGGGCAGGGGCGCTCCAGTGGGCGGGGGTCGTAGTACGCGGTGCTGTAGAGGGTCGCTTCGGTGGGGCCGTAGCCGAAGCAGATCCGCAGGCCCGGGAGGTGCTGTGTCATGCGGTGCAGCGCGGCTTCGGTGAGGGATTCAACTCCCGTGAGCAGTGTGCGGAGTTGGAGCCCGTGCAGTCGTACGGCGGGGTCCTCGTCGATCCACTTGACGTAGGCGGGCGGCAAGAAGGCCTGGGTCACGGCGTGTTCGCGCATCCATGCCAGCAGGGCCTCGGGGTCGCCGCGCAACTCCTCGGGGACGATGTGCAGTTCGCCGCCGGTGGTGAGGGGCAGCAGCAGTTCGTGGATCGAGGCGTCGAAGCCGATGCTGGACCAGGCCGAGCCGACCTCGCCGGGGGCGGTGCCCATGCGGGTGTGCCAGGTGGCGAAGAGGTTGAGGACGCTGCGGTGCTCCACCGCGACGCCCTTGGGTCGTCCCGTGGACCCGGAGGTGAAGATCACGTAGGCGAGTCGGTCCGGTGTGTGGACGATGTCCGCGGGCGGTCCCTGCCGGGTCGCCCCTTCGACTCCTCCTCCAGCCTCTCCCTCGGCTTCTACGGTCGGCAAGTCGAGCCATTCCGGGGGGCGTTCCGCGCTGTTGTGGTCGCTCAGCACGAGGGGGCAGGCGGCGTCCTCGACCATGTGCGCGAGGCGTTCGGCGGGCTGACCCGGGTCGAGCGGGAGATAGGCGGCGCCCGCCTTGAGGATGCCCAGGATGCCGACGGCCAGGTCACGGGACCGCTTCGCGTGGAGGCCCACGACGTCGCCGGGGCGGACGGAGCGGGCGACGAGGGCGTGCGCGAGGTGGTTGGCGCGGCGGTCGAGGGCCGCGTAGTCCAGCGAGCCGTCCCGGTCGACGACGGCGGTCTGTGCGGGGCGTTCACGGACGTGGGTCTCGAAGAGTTCGACGAGTCCGGACTCCGTGTGCGGAACGGACCCGGAGAGCTCCGACTGCGCGGCATCGCCGTCGAGTATCTCGCGCCGACGTTCCTGAGGCGCCATCAACTCCAGCGCGCGCACGTCCCGTTCGAGGTGGCGGGCCATGTCGGTGAGCAGGTGCCGCAGATGACCGGCCCAGCGCTCGGCGGTGGTGTGGTCGATGAGGGCCGTCGCATAGTCGAGGTACCCGGTGATACGGCCGTCGGACTCGGTGGCCGAGACGGCGAGGTCGAACTTGGCCGGGGCGTGGGCGATCGGCAGCGGCTCGGCTTCGACTCCGGGCAGATGCAGCAGGTCCCGCCGTTCGGGCACCCAGGCCAGCATGGTCTGGAACAGCGGGGTGCGGGAGGCGCTGCGCGGCGGGTTGACCAGCTCGACGATGCGCTCGAAGGGCAGGTCCTGGTGGGCGAGCGCCTCGCGTACGACGGCACGGGTGCGGGCGAGGGCCTCGGACACGGTGAGGGAGCCGGACAGATCGATGCGCAACGGGAGGGAGTTGACGAGGAAGCCGATGAGACCGGCCGCGCCCGGGCCGCGCCGATTCGCGAACGGGCTGCCAACAACGATGTCCTCCTGCCCGGAAAGCCGCGACAGGAGAATCGCCCAGCCGGCCAGTACGGCCACGAAGGGGGTGGCGCCGTGCTGCCTTGCCAGGGCACGGAGCCCGGCGGTGACGTCGGCGTCGAGGCTGAACTCGGCCCGACCGCCCTCGTATTGCTGTTCCGTCGGGCGTGGCCGGTCGGTGGGAAGTTCCAGGACGGGCGGCGCCTCGTGCAGCGCGCGCCGCCAGTACTCCTCCTGGGCGGCGAGCGCGCCGTCGAGGACGGCTTGTTCCCGGGACTGGGTGTGGTCGGCGAACTGCACCACGAGCGGCGGCAGGGGATTCGGGTCGCCGGCCGCGAACGACTCGTAGAGCCGGCCGAGTTCGTCCATCATGACGTTCATCGAGACGCCGTCGTAAATGCTGTGATGGAACGTCAGGAGCAGGACGTGGCACTCGGGGCCGGTGACGAGGAGCCGGCCGCGCCCGAGCGGGCCGGCTTCGAGATCGAACGGCCGCTGTTCCTCTTCGAGTTGGCGGGCGGTGACGCGGGCGTCGAGGTCGGGGGCAGGGACTTCGGATAAGGCCGGGGCTTCGGATGGTGGCGGGGCTACGAATGGTGCGGAGGCTTCGGATTCGGGGGCTTCGGTGAGGTCCTCGAAGGTCAGGGCGAATCCCGCGCCCGGTGGGTCGATGTGCTGGTGCACTTCCCCTTCGGTGGCCACCAGCCGTGTGCGCAGCGACTCATGACGGTCGGTCACCACGTCGAAGGCGCGGGACAGCAGGCCGACGTCGAGCGGACCGGTCAGGGAGTAGGCGATCGTCTCGTTGTACGCGGCGTTCGCACCCGGCAGTTGGGCCAGGAACCACAGTCGCCGCTGGGCGAAGGAGGCGGGCCGGATGCGGGGCGTCAACTCGGCGCCGTCCGTGGCCGTTTCGATGGACGCGCGCGAAGTGGGGACAGGGTGGGGGGTGGTGTGCACCGGCGGTACCTGGCCTTCCCATCGGTGTGGGGCGGGGTGAAACGTGGTGGCAGCGGGCGTCGTGGCGGGGGGCGGGACGCGGGGCAGACGGCCGGGATGCGTGGGGCGCCGTCACGGCGGAACTGAACTGTCACTGCCGGACGGGGCACACGTCAGGTCGTTGATAGGGGGATTGGCGGGTGATTGCGGGGACGAGCCCACGGGGTAAAGCGGCTTGCGATGGCTCGGTGATTCGATAATTCGATTCCCGAAATAACTGGCCAATTACCTTGTCACGGTGTTTTCCAATGCGCCAAATCCCCTTCCAGAACTCCGTGACGCTGTCGTAATCATCAATCACACGCTCGGACCATGTCAACACTTGACATTTCCCGGAGCGCCACAGAGTCGACACCCTGGATAAAGAATCCCGCGAACCTCACATACGGGAAGAACGCCAGCACACCGGTACACAACTTCCCTTGTGGCGAGGCGAACCGAGGGCAAACGAGGCCACAGGTAAAGAAGCTCTCCCATTTCTACAGCCGGACCGGATTAAAGGTTTGAGAGCCGCGCAGATCGGCAGAGATGTCAGAATGCCCACACGTCGGCCGACGCCGAAACCCACGCAAACGGGATTCGCTAAATGCGCGTGTTGTTGTCGATGTACGGGACCCGCGGGGGCGTCGATGCATTGGCTGCACTCACCGTCCGATTACGGGGAATCGGCGCGGAGTTACGGATGCGCGTGCCACCGGACAAGAAGTTCGCGGAGTTACTCTCAGGTATCGACGTCGACGTACTGCCGAGCGGCCGGCCGATGCGTCCGATCATGCACGGGGCGACTCTCCCGTCGGCGACCGAACTCTCCTGGTACCACACCGAGTTACTGGCCGGACAGCTCGACACGCTCGCTGACGCGACCGAGGGATGTGACGCGTTGGCGGCAACCGGCTCTTGATACAGGTTGCCGAGCGATCGGTGGCTGAGAGGCTGAACATCCGCTACGTGTAAGCGAGTTGTCAGCGAAACGCCCTGCTTTCACCGGCACGGGAGGGCCCGCCGGTCCCACCCGGGGTGACCCACAACCGGGCACTGTGGGACCTGGGCGCCCGGAGCATCGACGCGGTGTCGCCGTAGCGCTGAACACGCACCGTGCGTCGATCGGCCTGCCACCGGTGGCCAATGTCCGCGACCACGTCCTGAGCGACCGTCCCTTGTTGGCGGCGGGCCCGATTCTCGCCCATGGCGGGAGACGCCGGACCTCGACGTCGTGCGGACCGGCGCGCGGATTCGCCCCGACGTCCACCAACTCCCGGCCGAACTGGTGACGTTCCTCAGCGCCGGGGCTCCGCCGGTGTACGTGGGCTTCGGCAGCATGCGCGCGCCGAAGGACCTGGCCCAGGTGGCCGCGAGGGGGTGACCCGTGCACGAGGGCGGCGCGTCTTGTTGTCACACGGGTGGGCCGGGCTCTGCCCGATCGACGAGGGGGACGACTGTGGCCGCGACGATAGTGATGGATACGGCCGGGCGGGAGTAGCGGGCGGGGTTGTCGGTGTGAACCCGCACGGGAAGGTCGGACACCGGTCGGCAGAAGGGGCTGTCGCCGACGGCATGAACCACACCGGCCAGTCGGGCCAGGGAACTAGCCGCACCACCATCCCGATGTACCCGGCATTCACCGAAGCGCCCCCCGCCCCCCACTCAGCCACACATGGCACCTGAGCCGAGACACCCTCGGTCCGACCACCCGAGCCCACCCACACCAGCGCGTCAAACAATCACCGGCACTCCCTCACCCACCCCACCGCACCCCCTCACACCCCCAGGTGCCCCTACCCCTCCCCCCGAACCACCCGCTCCTCCGGAATCACCGCAACCCCAACGATCTCGATCATCGCCTCCCGCTGCCACAGCGCAGTCGTGCCGATCCCCGCCATCGCCGGATAGACCGGCCCCGCAAGCTCGCGCCAGACCTTCCCGATCTCCTTGCCGTGTGCCTGGTAGTCGGGGATGTCGGTGAGGTAGATCGTCAGGCTCACCAGGTCCTCAGGGACACCGCCCGCCGCCCGCAGCGTGGTGAGCACGTTGCCGAACGCCTGTCGGAACTGCTCGACGATGCCGCCGGGGACGATCCGCATGTCCGCGTCCAGGGCCGTCTGTCCGCCCAGGTACAGCGTGTTGCCGCTCAGCGTGCCGTGCGAGTAGCCGCTCGGTGCGGGGAGCGAGGGCGGGTTCACCGGGATCGGAGTCATTGCTGGTTGCTCCTCTGGGGGACCGGATGGATCGGACGGGCTGACTCAGCCAGCGTAACTCATCTATTGACTGTTTTCGACGGTCGTGAAAATCTCGCTATAACGCAGCTCGACCAACCCGCCCAGCCACTCAACCCGCCCAACCCGCTCATCCCGACCGCCCCGGTCGCTCCGACCACCGCCACCACCACCCCGAGGGAGAACGCCCATGAAGCTCGCCACCGTGGCCCACGGAGGCCGCACCACGGCCGCCGTGCTCGACGGCGACCGCTGGCGAGCGCTGCCGGCCGACGACCTCTCCGCGCTACTGACGACCACCGAACCCGACCGCATCCCCAACCTCGCCGGGGCCGAACTACCCGACGCCACCCCCGTGTTGCCGCTGCCCTCACCGCGCAAAGTCGTCTGCTGCGGCCTCAATTACGGCGACCACATCACCGAGATGGGCCGCGAGCTCCCCACTCACCCCACGCTCTTCGCCAAGTACGCCGACACGCTCACCGGCCCGGAGGACGACCTGGTCCTCCCGCCCGGCGTCGACGTGGACTGGGAGGCCGAGCTCGCCGTAGTCGTGGGAGCGGAGCTCTACCGCGCGGACCGGGGCACCGCCGAACGCGCGATCGCCGGATACACCGTCGCCAACGACATCAGCGTGCGGGACTGGCAGAAGCGCACCCTGCAGTGGTTCCAGGGCAAGGCGTGGGACCGCACCACCCCGCTCGGACCGGTGGTCGTCACACCCGACGAGCTCGACCCGGTCGCGGGCGTCGAGGTGATCTGCCGGGTCAACGGCGTCGAGCGGCAGCGCGGAAACACGAGCACGCTGGTGTTCGACGCCGCCGATCTGCTCGCCTGCATCTCCACCTTCACGGTCCTGCGCCCCGGCGACCTCGTACTCACCGGCACCCCCGGTGGCGTGGGCTCGGGCATGAACCCGCCGGCCTTCCTCGCCGACGGCGACCTCGTCGAGACCGAGATCCCCGGTATCGGCACCCTGCGCAACCGCTTCCGCCGCACCGACATACGCCTCACCGACTCTCGCCACACCGACCTCCGCCGCACCGACTCCAGGAGCTGATCATGGAACCCGACTTCTCCAAGTACGTCCTAGAGGGCGACAACTCGTCGTACGCGAACGAGTCCGGCCTGGTCGTACCGGTCGTGACCCGCGCCGGTCTGGAGTTCGGTGCCACCGGCCAGTCCGCCGGCGCGAGCCGGATCTCCGGTGTCTCCGTCCAGCACACTCCCGCCACCAAGCTGTGGTTCGGGAAGGTGAGCAACGAGTCGGGCTACCGCTCGGTCCCGCACCACCACGGCGAGGCCGAGACCGGCGGCTACGTCCTCTCCGGTCGGGCCCGGATCTATTTCGGTGAACGGTTCGAGGACTACCTCGATCTCTCGGAGGGCGACTGGGTCTTCGTGCCGCCGTTCATGCCGCACGTCGAGTGCAACCTCGACCGCAACAACCCGCTGACCTGGATGACGACCCGCACCCCGGAGAACATCGTGGTCAACCTGGACGAGGTGGCCGACGCCGACCTGCGCGACTGGCTGGACCGGCCGTGAACGACACCCAGAGCACCAGCTCCGACGCCCGAAGCGCCGACTCGGACACCCGAAGCGCCGGCGCCGACTCCCGAACCACAAACACCGACGTCCGCTCTGCCCCGACCTCGGCGATCTTCACCGCCGCGATCGCCCTCACCCCCACCGAGCCCGAGCACTTCGACCTCGCCTTCACCGCGACCACCCAACCCTGCCCCTGGCCGAAGGCCTACGGCGGTGACATGGTCGCCCAGGCCACGGCCGCCGCGATGCGCTCGGTCGAGGGCAAGACGCTGCACTCGATGCACTCCTACTTCCTGCGGCCGGTCGACATCGGCGCCGAGGTCCGTTACGAGGTCGAGCTGCTGCGCGACGGCCGCGGCTACGCCACCCGGCAGGTCCGCGGTTTCCAGAACGGCAAGCCCGTCTACACCTGCCTCGCCAACTTCGCCGCGGGCGAGCCGGGCGCGACCTTCGCCGCCGAGCCCCCCGTCGGCGTACCGGATCCCACCGAACTGCCCAGCTCCGACGCGTACTTGAGCGAGACCTCCGCTCCCCGGGGCACGATGACCGACACCTCCGAGGCGTACTGGAGCGGCGGGCGCAGCTTCGACATGCGGCACGTGCCCGGTCCCGTCTACCTCACGGTCGAGGGCGAGCGCGTGCCCCAACAGGCCGTGTGGGTAAGGCCGTTCGACACGCTGCGTCCCGTCGACGGTCTCACCGACGAGCAGCGCGACCTCGCCGCGCTCGCCTACGTCTGCGACTACACGATCCTCGAACCCGTCCTGCGCGTACTGGACTTGCCGTGGGCCCTGCCCGGACTCATCACCGCGAGCCTCGACCACGCGATGTGGTTCCACCGGCCCGCACCCATGGACGGCTGGCTCCTCTACGCCCAGGAAGCCGTCGCCGCCGACGCCGGTCGCGGCCTCGCTGTCGGCCGCTTCTTCACCCCCTCCGGTACCCACCTGGCCACCGTCGTCCAGGAAGGCCTGATCCGCAGCTCTTGATTCCCACGCAGCTCCTGATCCCTGCACGGCCCGCCCCCGGCCTGCGGAAAGGACCCTCCCGATGGACCAGTTGGACCAGATGGGCCTCTCGCCCTCCGCCTATCCGGACACGTTCGCCCGCGACCACCTGCCGCCGCGCGCCCAGTGGCCGGTACTGGAGTTCACCACCGACGAACTCCAGTACCCCGAGCGCCTGAACGCCGGCGTCGAGCTGATCGACGTACCCACCGCCCGCTTCGGCCCCGACCGCCCGGCCCTGCGCACGCCCGAGGGCGAGGTGTGGACCTACGGCGAACTCCTGCGCCGCGCCAACCAGATCGCCCACGTCCTCACCGAAGACCTCGGCCTGGTCCCCGGCAACCGCGTGCTCCTGCGCTCCCCCAACAACCCCTGGACCGTGGCCTGTTGGCTCGGCACCCTCAAGGCCGGCGGCATCGTCGTCACCACCATGGCGGCACTGCGGGCCCGCGAACTCACCCCCGTCGTCGAGAAGACCCGCCCGACCGTCGCCCTCGTCGACCACCGCTTCACGGCCGACGTCGAAGCCGTGCGCGACACCGTCCTGCCGGACCTCACGATCGTGTCCTACGGCGGCGACGCGCCCGACGACCTGACGCGCCAAGTGGCGGCGAAACCGGCCGAGTTCACCGCGATCGACACCGCCGCCGACGACGTCGCCCTCTTCGGACCCACCTCGGGCAGCACCGGCGTACCGAAGATCACCACCCACTTCCACCGCGACATCCTCTCGATCGACAACACCTTCGGTCGGCACACGCTCCGCCTGAAGCCGGACGATCTCGTGTCGTGCACCGCCCCGCTCGCCTTCACCTTCGGCCTCGGCATCCTGGTCGTCTGTGCCCTGCGGGCCGGTGCCTGCGCGCTGTTGACGGAGGCCGTCGCGCCGGAGCCGCTCGCCGAGTTGGTCGCCGAGGCGGGGGTCACCGTACTGGCGACCGCGCCGACGGCGTACCGGCAGATCCTCAAGGCCGGCAAGGCGGACCGGTTGCATGGTCTGCGGAGTGCGGTCAGCGCCGGGGAGCACATACCGGAGGAAGTGTGGGAGCAGCTCCACGCGGAGACCGGGATCAAGGTCGTCGACGGCATCGGCGCCACGGAGATGATCCACATCTTCATCTCAGCCGCCGGTGACGACATCCGGCCCGGTTCGACGGGACGGCCGGTCCCCGGTTACCGCGCCACCGTTCTCGACCTGGACGGTGAGGAGGTCGGCCCCGGTGTCGAGGGGCGGCTGGCCGTGATCGGCCCGGTCGGCTGCCGTTATCTCGACGATCAGCGTCAGGCGAACTACGTGGTGAACGGCTGGAACGTCACCGGCGACACCTTCGTGCGCGACGAGGACGGCTACTTCTACTACCGCACCCGCACGGACAACATGATCGTGTCCTCCGGCTACAACATCGGTGGCCCCGAGGTCGAGTCCGCGATCAACACCCACCCGGACGTGGTCGAGTCGGCCGTGGTCGCCAAGCCCGATCCCGAACGCGGCTCTGTCGTCTGCGCGTTCGTCGTCCTGGCCGAGGGAGTCGTCGGCGACGAGGCCAAGGTCAAGGACATCCAGAACCACGTCAAGGCGCAGCTGGCGCCGTACAAGTACCCCCGCGCGGTGCGCTTTTGTGACGCGCTGCCCCGCAACACCAGCGGAAAGCTTCAGCACTTCCTGCTGCGGCGGATCGTCGAGAAGGAGAACCAGGCATGAGGATCGCGATCGTGGGCGGTGGGCCTGGTGGGCTGTATCTCGCCGCGCTGATGAAGCAGCTCGACCCCGCGCATGAGATCACCGTGTGGGAACGGAACGCGCCCGACGACACCTTCGGCTTCGGCGTGGTCTTCTCCGACGAGACCCTCGGCGGCATCGAGAACGCGGACACCGTCGTGCACGACGCGATGGAGAGCCGGTTCGCCCGCTGGACCGACATCGACATCGAGTTCGACGGCCACCCCTTCACGGTCGGCGGCCAGGGCTTCGCGGCGATGGCCCGCAAGGACCTCCTGCACATCCTCCAGGAGCGGGCCGCCGAACTCGGCGTCACCGTGCACTACCGCACCCTCGCCCCGGAAGTGGACGAACTGCGCGCCTCCTTCGACCTCGTGGTCGCGGCGGACGGTATCAACTCGGCCGTGCGCACCAAGTACGCCGACGCGTTCGTCCCCTCCCTGGACCAGCGGACCAACAAGTACATGTGGCTGGGCACCGACCGGGTCTTCGAGGCGTTCCAATTCCTCGTCAAACAGACCGAGTTCGGCACCATGCAGATCCACGGCTACCCCTTCTCCGACTCGGGCTCGACCTTCATCGTCGAGATGGCGGAGGATGTGTGGCGCAAGGCGGGCCTCGACGCGACGGAGGGCACGCAATTCCCGCCGGGGATCAGCGACGAGGAGTCGGTGGCCCGGATCCGCGAGATCTTCGCCGACGAACTCGCCGGACACGCACTCCTGACCAACAACTCCCGGTGGCTGAACTTCACGACGGTCCGCAACGAGCGCTGGCACCACCACAACGTGGTCCTCCTCGGCGACGCCGCGCACACCGCGCACTTCTCGATCGGTTCCGGCACCAAGCTGGCCATGGAGGACGCCCTCGCGCTCGCCGCGTGCCTGCACGAACACCCCACCGTGGACGAGGCGTTGACGGCGTACGAGACCGAGCGCCGCCCGGTGGTGGAGTCCACCCAGCGCGCCGCCCAGGCCTCCCTCGAGTGGTTCGAGAACATCGGCCGGTACGCCGACCAGGATCCCGCGCAGTTCTGCTTCAACCTGCTCACGCGGTCCCGCCGGATCACCTTCGACAACCTCAAGGACCGCGACCCGGGCTTCGCCGACCTCATCGAGCGCGGCTTCGCGGAGGCCCAGGGCCGCACCGAGTCGGTCCCGGCGATGTTCCAGCCGTTCTCCATCGGCGGCCTGGAATTGAAGAACCGGATCATCGTCTCGCCGATGGACATGTACTCCGCCGTCGACGGAGTACCGGACGACTTCCACGTCGTCCACCTCGGTTCCAAGGCGCTCGGCGGCGCCGGCCTGGTGATGACCGAGATGGTCTGCGTCTCCCCCGAGGCCCGCATCACCCCGGGCTGCACGGGCCTGTGGAACGACACCCAGCGCGAGGCGTGGACCCGGGTCACCGACTTCGTCCACGGACGCAGCACCGCCAAGATCGGCCTGCAGCTGGGCCATTCGGGCCGCAAGGGCTCAACTCGCCTCATGTGGGAGGGCATTGACGAGCCCCTCACCGAGGGCAACTGGGAGGTCGTAGGCCCGTCGCCACTGCCCTACGGCACGGGCTGCCACACACCGCGCGAGATGACGCGATCCGACATGGACACGGTCGTGGCCGATTTCGTGGCAGCCGCCCGGCGAGGCGCCGAGGCAGGCTTCGACCTCCTCGAAGTCCACGCGGCCCACGGCTACTTGCTCTCCTCCTTCCTCTCCCCCATCGCCAACCACCGCACCGACGAGTACGGCGGCGACCTGGCCAACCGGCTGCGTTTCCCGCTGGAGGTCTTCGACGCCGTACGGTCCGCGTTCCCCGCCGACCGCCCGGTGACGGTGCGCATCTCCGCCACCGACTGGACCCCCGACGGCAACACCGAGCACGACGCGGTCGAGATCGCGCGGGCGTTCGTCGCGCACGGCGCGGCAGCCGTCGATGTGTCCTCCGGCCAGGTCACCAAGGACGAGAAGCCGGCGTACGGCCGCTCGTACCAGACCCCGTTCGCCGACCGCATCCGGCACGAGGTCGCCGCTCCGGCGGGGGCGGCCGTGATCGCCGTAGGAGCGATCTCGTCGTACGACGACGTCAACTCGATCCTGCTCGCCGGGCGTGCGGACCTGTGCGCGCTCGGCCGCACCCATCTCTACAACCCGCAGTGGACGCTGCAGGCGGCGGCCGAGCAGGAGTACCGGGGTCCAGGTGCCGACTGGCCGGCGCAGTTCGCGGCCGGTCGCCGCAAGCCGCCCACCTCGCGCACCGACGCGGTCCGCCCGCGCCTCGCGCTGCTGCGCGAGACCCCGCGGGACGCCGTGCACCTGCGGTGGACCCCATGAGTGGCCCCTTCGGCGTTCACCGTGCTCGCGTGGAGTGGATCGACACCGATGCGGCCGGGATCTACCACAACACGACCGTCGTCCGGTTCGCGGAGGCTGCGGAGGCCGAGCTGATGCGCAGGTACGACGTCCCGGGGTACTTCCCGGTGGCGCCGAGGGTGCGGTACGAGGTGGAGTTCGAGGCGTCGATCCGGTTCGGCGAGGAGGTCGAGACGCGGGTCGAGCTGATCCGCCTCGGCCGGTCCTCGATGACCTTCGGCTTCGAGGTGTGGCGGAACACTACGGACGGCAAGCCCAACTGCCGTGCCGCCCGGGGCAGTTACGTCACCGTACACGTCCCCGACAAGGCGACCGGCGGCAGCGCGCCCTGGCCGGATGCCTGGCGTGCCGCGCTGGGCGGCCGGGCGGAATCCGACGCCGTATGGGCGCACTGAAATACTACGATCGTGACGGCAAGCGATCTCGAAGACGACAGCCCGGGCCAGCCCGCACCGCCACGATCCCTGATCGTGACGGTGTACGGCCTCTACGCGCGCGAGGTCGGCGGCTGGATCAGCGTGAGCACCCTGATCCGGCTGCTCGCCGAACTCGATGTGGACGCGCAGGCGGTCCGCTCGTCGATCTCCCGGCTCAAGCGCCGGGAGATCCTGGTGGCCGAGCGACGGGACGGGCGCGCGGGCTACGCGCTGTCGCCCTACGCCCGTTCCGTGCTGGAGACCGGTGACCGGCGCATCTTCGAACGCCACGCCGTCACCGACGACGGCTGGGTCATCGCCGTCTTCTCGGTACCGGAGAGCGAGCGCCGGCACCGGCACCAACTCCGGTCGCGCCTGGCCTGGTTGGGCTTCGGCACGGTCTCGTCCGGGATCTGGATCGCCCCGGCCCACGCCCTCGACGACACCCGCGACCACCTGCTGCGACACGGCCTGGACCAGTACGTCGACCTCTTCCGGGGCGACTACGTGGCCTTCGGTGACCCCGCCGAACAGGTGGGCCGCTGGTGGGACTTGGACGCGCTCCAGAAGCTCTACGACGATTTCGTCGCCGAGTTCACGTCGATGGCCGGGCGCTGGGCCGGGCCGGGCAAGGTGTCCGACCGGGACGCGTTCATCGACTACGTCCAAGTCCTCACGGCCTGGCGCCGGTTGCCCTATCTCGACCCGGGCCTGCCCAGCACCCTCCTCCCCGCCACCTGGTCCGGCGCGACGGCGGCGGATCTCTTCGCCACCCTCCGCCACGCCCTGGCGGACCCGGCGCACGAGTTCGCCCGGAGCCTGCTGGACGACCCCTCGTGATCCGGTGGAGTCACTTCCCGAAGAACGCCTGGTGGAACTCGGCGATGGTCTCGGGCGTGGCGTCGATCGCGGCGCACGGCGGGACGAAACCGTCCTTGGCGCCCACGATGTAGCGCCCGCCTTCCGCGTACGACAACGTCTCCGGGATCCCGGTGTCGCTGGTGAGTACGACCGTCTCCGCGTCGCCGCCCTTGAACCACTGGTCCACACGGAAAGTGGTCGTCGAGCCCTTGACGGAAGTGACCGTTCCCTCGAAGAGGGTCGGGTACTTCCTCAGCGTGTCGAGGCCGGGCGGCACGCACTTGCCGGAGCCGCCTTCGGCGGTGAGCCGCAGCGCGCCGGCCGTGGGCGCGGTCTTGGCCGAGGCCGAATGACCGTTGCCGTTACCGCTGTTGGCCATGATTCCTCCGGCGACGCCGCCGCCAAGTACCAGTAGTCCGGCCGCCGCGAGTCCGAAGAGGCGACGGCGTCCCCATCCCGCGGTCGCGATGCCGGCGGCGGTGGTCGCGGACTGAAGCGCAGTGTCGGTGTTCAAGGTGTCCTCCACAAGGCGGTCGATGTCGGGCGGCGGAGCTTGGGTGGTCAGTGCGGGGTCCGCAGACTTCAGCCGGTCCAGCAGCTCGTCGTCATTCACTGACTGCTCCTTCCTTCATCCCTCTTGTGTCCGGTCGGTTCGGCATCCTTTCGCCCCAACTGTGCGGCGATTTTCTTTTTCGCCCGGTGGAGCCGGATGCTCACCGCGTTGGCGGTCAGTCCGGTCGCCTCCGCGATCTGCCGCGGCGCCAGCCCCTCCCACGCCCACAGCTGCAGCACCTCGCGGTCCTGCGCCGCGAGGGCATCCAGCGCGGCGTGCAGTTCGCCGTGGTCGGCGGCCCGATCCGGTGACTGCTCGTGGCTCCGGATCAGCCGCTCCACCAGCCGGAGTCTGCGTCCATCGGCACGGCGGGCGTTCGCCAGACACCCCCGGGCCACTCCGTAGCACCACGGCAACACATCACCGGGATCGGGCTCGGGCAGGGCACCCGCGCCGAGTCCGGGGACCTCGTCGATGCGACGCCACAGCACCAACATCGTCTCCGACAGGACGTCGTCGACCATGTCGGCGCTCGTCCTTCGCAGCAGATACCGGTGCAGCGGTTCCACCACCACACGCGCCAGCCGTTCGAAGCGCGCCTGCTGCATCCGGCGCGCCTCCTGTTCCGTCATGGATTCCACAACCCGTACTGTCCGGCAGCCGCCGGTTCCTTTCATCACTCGCCACGACTCATCACCACGCATCACCACGCGCATCTTGTTTCAAGCTACACGTAAGTGCATAATGCCCTTATGCATAAGCGGGTTATGGATCCAGCGACGTCAGAGGTCCCCGAGGTCGCACCCGAGGACCTGATCGTCGCCGTCGAGAGGATGGTCCGCTACGTCCGCCAGAGCGCCGTCACCGGCGGGCTGAGCATGACCGCCTCCGCGGTGCTCGGGCGCCTGGGCCGTGAGGGCCCGTGCCGGCTGACCGATCTGGCCCGGGCCGAGGGCGCCACCCAGCCGAACATGACACAGCTGGTCACCCGGCTGGAGCGCGCCGACCTGGTACGACGCACCGCGGACCGCAGTGACGGCCGGGGCGTGCTGGTCGAGGTGACCGACACGGGTCTGGAGGTCTCCCGGCAGCGGCGCGCCGAACGCGCCCACGCCCTCGGCCTGCTCATCGCGGAGTTGAGCGAGCCGGAACAGCGCGCGGTGCGGGTGGCCCTCCCGGCCCTGGCCCGAGCGATCGAGGACCGCCGGCCCGACGCCTGACGACACCCCCGCACCCTTCAACTCCCTGGAGGACAAGCACACATGAGCGCACCACACGGAAATGCCGCCAGCCCGTTCCGGCAGCCCAGGGCCGTCTGGGCCGTCGCGTTCGCCTGCGTCATCTCCTTCATGGGGATCGGCCTCGTCGACCCGATCCTGCCCGCCCTGGCCAAGAACCTGCACGCCACGCCGAGTCAGGTCTCCCTGCTGTTCAGCAGCTATCTGATCGTGACGGCGGTGGCGATGCTCTTCGTGGGCTGGTTCGCCAGCCGTTTCGGCGCCAAGCGCACCCTCGTCATAGGCCTGGCGGTCATCGTGGTCTTCGCCGCCCTGGCCGGCACCTCCGGTTCCATCAACGGCATCGTCGGCTTCCGCGCGGGCTGGGGGCTGGGCAACGCCCTGTTCATCGCCACCTCCCTGGCCGTCATCGTGGCCTCGGCCAGCGGCGGATTCGGTGGCGCGATCATCCTGTACGAGACGGCGCTGGGCCTCGGTATCGCCGTAGGGCCGCTGCTGGGCGGTGAGTTGGGCGGCATCAGCTGGCGCGGCCCGTTCTTCGGCGTCGCGGTCCTGATGGCCATCGCGCTCGTCGCCACGGCCGTGTTCGTGCCCGACCTGCCCAAACCGAAGCACGTCACCTCACCCCTCGCGCCACTGAAGGCGCTGCGCCACCGCGGCCTGCTGACGATGGGCATCATGGCGCTGCTGTACAACTGGGGCTTCTTCACCATGCTCGGCTACGCCCCCTATCCCATGGAACTCGACGCCCATCAGCTCGGTCTCGTGTTCACCGGCTGGGGTCTGCTCGTGGCCGCGTTCAGCGTCTTCTTCGCCCCGCGCCTGCAGGCCCGGTACGGCACCGCGCCCGTCCTGTACGTCAATCTGGCCGGTCTCTCCGTCGTGATGGCGGTGATCGCCGCGGGCGTCGCCACGCCGACCGTGGTCATCGTGGCGGTCGTCGTCAGCGGTGCCTTCATCGGCATCAACAACACCCTGACCACCCAGGCCGTCATGCTCGTCTCGCCGGTGGAGCGCCCCGTCGCCTCGTCCGCGTACGGCTTCCTGCGCTTCATCGGCGGCGGTCTGGCCCCGTACGCGGCCGGCAAGCTCGCCGACGCCACCGATCTGAGCGTCCCGTTCTACCTGGGCGCCGCCACCTTCCTGCTCGCCATCCCGGTCGTGGCCAGCGGCCACGGGCTGCTCCGCGAGGCCGAGCAGCACACCGAAGAGGGCGAGTCCGTCGTCCCGACTATCACCCCCGTCGGCAAGCCAGGGAGCGGGAGCACCCCTCGGATCATCGTCGCCGTCTCGGCCCAAGCCAAGGCCGCCGCCATCGTCGACGCCGCTGCCCGGCTCGCCCGCGACACGCACAGCCCGCTGGAGGTCGTCCACGTCCAACTGACCGCCGTGGTCGAGGAACTGGCCGCCGACACGGAGACGCCCGACCAGGCCCGGGCCGCCGTGACCGCCCACCTCGACCGCCTCGCCGAGCAGGGCGTCCCGGCCACCGGCCAGATCCTCACCACCATCGGCGACCACTCCGCGGCCGGCCGCGTGCTGGCCCGGCACGCCGCCGACACGGGCGCCCGCGCCATCGCCGTCGGCCGCTCCCCGCACGGCCCCCTCACCCAGTTCGCGGAAGGCAGCTTCACCACCGCCCTCACCCACGCGGCCACCTGCACCGTCGTCCTCGTCGCCGCCGACAACGCGCCACGGCAACTGACGTCGGCCACCCTGCCGGCCCTGCGCGACGGGGCGGCCTGACCGCCACCGCACACCGACAAGGACACGTGGCGGGCCGGACGACCGACGGGCCCGCCACAGTCGTATGCCCTGCTGTACGGCCCTGCGTCCTCGCGGCAAGTACCCGGGAGCGAGCGGCACGCGTACCCCAGGTCAGGTCGCACGTTCGCGATTTCCCTGACGGCTCGTCATGAAATAACCGTGTTAACTCGGCGCGCGAACCCTTGCCAAGCAGAGATAGTACGTGCTCGGATTATCTCTGTCGGGCGGTACCCCACCGTCCCGAATCCGCTGCTCAACCATGCACCGCGGGGCCTGTTCGCCCTGCCTCCGCTCCCCATGTCCCGCGTCTCCCCCGCTCACCTCCTCCCCTCTCCCTCTCTTCGCTCCCCCTTCCGTCACCGCGCCCGGAGCGTGTCTGCGCCATGCCCGCAGCCCGTCGAGGAGCGCGATCGGTACCCCCTCAGCGATACCTGGAGAAGCCCGTGTTCGATCTTTCGTCCGTCGATCTGCTCGACGCCTTCACCCGCGAGCTGAAGCTCTGCAAGCTGCGCAGCGGCGAGCACGTCGTGGTGCTGTCCGAGCCCGGCAGCCGTGGTGACTACGTCGCCGCCGCCTTCGGTGCCGCCAAGGCGTGCGGGGCGCATGTCATCTCCGCGACCGTGCCGGGCGGCAGCCCCGCGCCGATGCCGAGCACCCACACCGGTGCGGGTCCCGGCCTGGTCTCCGTCCTCAACGACAGCACCGCGCAGGACCTGTTGAAGTCGGCCGACCTGGTCGTCGACCTGACCCGCGAGGGCTTCATCCACGCGCCGGTCCAGCAGGAGATCCTGCGTGCGGGCACCCGCATCATCTTCGTCTGCGACGCCCCCGACGTACTGATCCGCAACCTCCCCAAGGAGGGCGACAAAGCAGAGGTGTTGGAAGGCGTCGACCTGCTCGAGCGGTCGTCCGTCATGCGGGTCACCTCCGACGCGGGAACCGACCTCACCGTCCAACTCGCGGGCGCCAAGCCGGAGTTCCAGTGCGGCTTCGCCGACGACCCGGGCCGCTGGGACCACTGGCCCAGCACGATGGTGCTGTGCTGGCCGGAGATCTCCGACGGCCAGATCGTGCTCGCCGAGGGCGACATCCTGCTGCCCTTCAAGGAGTACGTCCGCTCCCCCGTCACCCTCCAGATCACGGGCGGCCACATCGAGAAGGTGTCCGGCGGCGCCGAGGCCGAACTGCTGTCGACCTTCTTCGAGGACGCCCGGGACCAGTGGGCGCGCAGCCTCTCCCACATGGGCTGGGGCCTGATGCGCACCGCCGACTGGTTCGCCACGGCGATGTACGGCAAGGACGACCTGATGGGCATGGACGCCCGCGCCTTCGCCGGCAACTTCCTCTGGTCGACCGGCCCGCACCCGGTCCTCGGACGTGAGTCGTACGCCCACCTCGACATCGCGATGCGCGGCTGCACCGTCACGGTCGACGACGTCGAGGTCGTCACCGCCGGGAAGCTGACCGGCGACTGACCGCGCCGCTCCGTTCCCACGAACCACCCGTAACCGCAGGCGAGTTGGAGGAAGTGTGGCGCCCAGCCAGTCGTACGAAGTCACCGTCGTCGGAGGAGGTCTCGGCGGGCTCACCACCGCGTTGGCACTGCGGCAGCGCGGTCTGCGGGTCACCGTCCTGGAGCAGGCGGCCGAGCTCGGCGAGGCCGGCGCGGGCATCCAGACGGCGCCCAACGCGAGCCGCGTTCTGATGGGACTCGGGCTGCGCCCGCAGATGGAGGCCATCCACACCGAGCCGCTCGACCAGGTGCGACGGCGGTGGAAGGACGGCCGGATCATCGGGCTGACCTCGCTGGGGCAGCGCTGCAAGGACCAGTTCAACGCCCCGTACTGGCACTACCACCGGGCCGACCTCCACCGCGTCCTGCTGGACGCGTGCGTCGACCCCGGCGGCCCCGGTCCCGTCGTGGACGTACACACCGCGAGCAAGGTCGTCGACCTGGACCGCACCGACCCCGAGCGTCCCGTCGCGGTCACCGAGGACGGGCGCCGGTACGCCGGTGACGTACTTGTCGGCGCCGACGGCATCCGCTCGCGGACCCGCGACCTGATGGGCGCCCCCGACACTCTCCTCTTCTCCGGCGAGATGGCCTACCGGGCGCTGATCCCAGGGGAGTTGATCGCCGCCGACCCGGCGACGCGCTGGCTCGTGGACCGCTTCCAGAGCACCATCTGGTACGGCCCCGACCGGCACCTCGTGCACTACATGATCCGCGGCGGCGAGTACCTCAACGTGGTGGCGTGCGTGCCCTGCACGGACGAGGTCGCCGAGAAGTGGAGCGTGTCCGCGACCGCACAGGACCTGGTGGACGCGTTCCCCGGCTGGGACGACCGCGTACCGGCCATGCTGTCCAAGGCGAAGGAGGACGTCTCCGCCTTCGCGCTCCACCACCGGCGCCGCGACCCGGTGTGGACGGACGGCCGGGTCGCCCTCCTCGGCGACGCCTGCCACGCGATGCTCCCCTACCAGGCTCAGGGCGCCTCGCAGGCCATGGAGGACGCCGCCGTACTGGGCGAGGAACTCGGCGCGGTCACCTCCGCCGGTATCGAGGGCGCGCTGCGCCGCTACGTCGACCGGCGCGCCAAGCACGCCGGCATGGTCCAGGACGCCTCGCTGCGCAACAAGACCTTCTACCACCTGCCCGACGGCCCCGAACAGCGGGCCAGGGACGAGAAGTTGCGGAACTTCGACGGCGAGTCGGACCTCTCCTACGACTGGCTGTGGTCCGGCACGCCGCTCAACGACCCGGATCTCGGCGCGTTCTCGTACCAGTTCGCGCGCTGAGCCCCCTCAAGAACTGCCACCCCCTGCACCCACCATCCGGTCCGCACGCCGGAGCCCCGCGAAAAAGCGCGCCCGCAATCGTGCGGCACGTACCAGACACGCAACACCGTGGAGCGAACGTGAAAACAGGCGATCAGATAGTTCAGGAACTCCCCTGGAAATGGCCCGTCCAGGGAAAGATCTTCATCATCGGCGGCCTCGGCTACCTCTTCGACGCCTACGACATCGCCCTCAACGGCTTCCTGATGCCGCTGGTGGGTGAGCACTTCGACCTCTCGCTGAGCGATCGCGGGTACGTCGCCACCGCCAACCTCGTCGGCATGGCCGTAGGCGCCATCGCGTGGGGCTCGGTCGCGGACCGGATCGGCCGCAAGAAAGCGTTCAGCGTCACGCTGCTGATCTTCGCCGTCTTCTCCGTCCTCGGCGCGCTCTCGCCCACCTACCCGGTCTTCCTCGCCCTGCGCTTCCTCGCGGGCATCGGTCTCGGCGGCTGTATCCCCGTGGACTACGCGCTGGTCAGCGAGTTCTCACCGCGCAAGTACCGGGGCCGGGTGCTCACCGGGCTCGATGTGTGGTGGCCGGTGGGCGTCACGCTGTGCGGGTTCGTGTCGACGGCGCTGCTGACGGTCGACGGGAACTGGCGGTGGATGCTGACGACGATGGTCGTGCCCGCGCTGCTGCTCTTCTGGGCCCGCCGCGGCATCCCGGAGTCGCCCGTCTACCTGGCGAAGAAGGGCCGGGAGGTGGAGGCCAGGCAGGTCATCGACGACCTGGTCGCCCGCACCGGCACGCCCGCCGAGCTGTACACGATCCCGGAGCCCGTCGCCGAGACCGGCCCGCGCGGAGTGGCCGCCGCGGCCGAACAGCTGCGCCGCATATGGAAGTTCAGCCCGCGCATCACCTCCGCGGCCTGGCTGCTGTTCGCCACGATCATGCTGGTCTACTACGCGGCCCTGAGCTGGATGCCGACCATCCTGAAGGACGAGGGCCTCGGTGACACCGCGGCCTTCATGAAGACCACCCTGATGAGCGGGGTCGGCATCATCGGCGTGCTGGTGTCCACGGCCCTCGTCGACATCGTCGGCCGCAAGTGGCTCATCGGGGTCTCGGCACCGATCGCCTCCGTCGCGCTGGTCGTGTTCGCGCTGGTGATGGACATGCCCACCGGGTCCGTCGTGGCGATCGCCGTCTTCGGCTTCCTGATCCAGCTCACCATCCCCGCCCTGTACGCGTACGCCTCCGAGCTGTACCCCACCGAACTGCGGGCCAGCGGCTTCGGCTGGGCCTCGTCGGTCAGCCGGGCGCTCACCGGTTTCGCCCCGATGCTGTTCGGCTCGCTGATGTGGCCCGCGCTGGGGCTGGCAACGACCTTCGCCGTATTGGGAGTCGCGGTCCTGCTGGCCGTCGTGTGGATGGCGTTCGCGGCACCGGAGACGAAGGGCCGGGTCCTCGACGCCGACGAGGAGGAGCCGTCGGCCCTCCCCCGGCTGAGCGTCGCCGAGCAGCCGGCGCTCTGAGGCACAGCCCTCCCGGGCCGCCCGACCACTTACGGAGGACCATGAAGCCCGCCCCCTTCCAGTACCACCGGGCCCGCGACGTCGACGGCGCCGCGCGGCTGCTGGCCGACCTCGGCGACGACGCCAAGGTCATCGCCGGCGGGCAGAGTCTCGTCGCGATGATGAACTACCGGCTGGCCCGGCCGCGCCACCTCGTCGACATCGGCGGCCTGCGCGAACTGGACCGGATGCACCGGGACGCCGACGGCGGACTGCGCATCGGGGCGCTCACCACCCACCACACGGTGGAGACCGACCCAACTGGGGTGCTGGGGGCGGGCTTCGAGGTCCTGCGGAGGGCCATGACCTGGATCGGGCACCTCCCGATCCGCACCCGTGGCACGGTCGGCGGCAGCATGGCGCACGGCGACGCCACCGCCGAGTGGTGTCTGCTCGCGGTGACGCTCGGCGCGCAGTTCGTGGTGCGCGGGCCGCGGGGTGAACGCACCGTCCCGGCCGGGGACTTCTTCCACGGCTACTACACGACGGCCCTCGAACCGGACGAGATCCTCGTCGAGATCGTCTTCCCCCGTCCCGCACCGCACGCCGCGCTCACCGAATTCGCCGAACGGCGTGGGGACTTCGCCCTCGTGGCCGCCACCGTCGACCTCGATGTGGAGGGCGGCGAGGTGCGCGGGGGCCGGGTGGCGCTCGGCGGGGTGGCGTCCGCCGCCGTCCGAGTGCCGGAGGCCGAGGCGGTGTTGACCGACGGTGGCTCCTTCGAGGCGTGCGCGGCGGTTGCGGCGGAGGCCGTGGAGCCGCCCGCCGACGCGTCCGGCAGCACGCACTACCGCAAGGAACTCGTCCGGACCCTGGTCCGACGCGCCTGCGAGGAGGCGGTGTCCCGATGAGTGAAGTGCCCCTGAATGACAGCAAGTTGGTGGGCAAGGCGATTCGCCGTCGAGAGGATCCGCGCCTGCTCGCCGGACGTGGCCGCTTCGTGGATGACATCGCGCTCCCCGGCATGCTGCACGCCCAGTTCGTGCGCAGCACGGTCGCGCACGCCGAGCTGGCCTCAGTGGACGTGTCGGCGGTGCTCGAAGTCCCGGGCGTCGTCGCGGTGTTCACGGCCGAGGACCTGGAACTGGGCGACATCGTGGCCCAACTGGGCCGCCCGCTGTCGGAGTTCGTCCCGACCGCGATGCCGGTCCTGGCCCGCGAGAAGGTCCGCTACGTCGGTGAGCCGATCGCGATCGTCGTAGCCCGGGACGCGTACGCGGCGGAGGACGGCCTGGAGGCGGCGAAGGTCTCGTACGTCACGCTGCCGCCGGTCATGTCCGAGGAGGCGGCGTTCGCGGCCGACGCGCCGCTCATCCACGCCGAAGCCGCGCGCAACACTCTCGTGGACGTCTCGCTCTTCGCGACGGACCGCATCGACGGGATCTTCGACTCGGCACCCTGTGTCGTCGAGGTCGACACCAGGACCGGTCGGCAGAACGCGCTGCCGCTGGAGACCCGAGGTGCTGTGGCCCACTGGGACGACCGCGAGGAACAGCTCGTCGTACACACCTGCACCCAAATCCCGCACCAGGTAAGGACGGTGGCGTCCCGCTGCCTGCGCCTCGACGAGCGTGCCGTGCGCGTCGTGGTGCCCGACATGGGCGGCGGGTTCGGCCAGAAGTGCGTGGTGGGCCGCGAGGAGATCGCCGCGGCGGCAGCAGCCCTGCGGCTGCGTCGGCCGGTGAAGTGGATCGAGGACCGCAAGGACGCCCTGTCCGCGTCGTTTCTCGCCCGCGAGCAGCACTACCGGGCGCGCGCGGCCTTCGACGCCGAGGGCCGGATCCTCGCGCTCGACGCCGACGTGGTCTGCGACATGGGCGCGTACTCCTGCTACCCCTTCACGGCGGGCATCGAGCCGCTGATGGCATCCGCCGAGATGCCCGGCGTCTACCAGCTCCCCGCGTACCGGGTGCGGGGCCGTGCGGTCACCACCAACAAGGCGCCCACCGGCCCGTATCGCGGGGTGAGCCGGCCGCAGTACGTCATGGTCATGGAGCGGCTCTTCGAGCGCGCCGCCCGCGAACTGGCCCTGGATCCGGTCGAGATCCGCCGCCGCAACGTCATCACCGACTTCCCGTACACGGGCGTCAACTCCATCACCTACGACCCGGGTTCCTACCTGGAGTCGCTCGACCTGTGCGAGCGGTCCGTCCGGGCGGAGGGCTGGTACGAGAAGCGGGCAGCGGCGGCGGCCGAGGGCCGGCACATCGGCATCGGCTACTCGTGTTTCAGCGAGCGCACCGGCTACGGCTCGGCGGCCTTCGCGCAGCGCAAGATGAAGGTGGTGCCCGGCTTCGACATCTCCGAGGTGCGGATGGACACCAGCGGCACGGTCACCTTCACCACCGGCACGATGAACCACGGCCAGAGCCACGAGACGACGATGGCGCAGATCGTCGCCGACGAACTCGGCCTCGACATCGCCAAGGTGAGGCTCCATCAGGGCGACACCGACCGCATCACGTACGGCTTCGGCACCTTCGCCAGCCGCTCCATCACCATCGGCGGCAGCGCGGTACGCCTGGGCGCGGCGAAGCTCGGCGAGAAGCTGTGCGCGATCGCCGCTTCCCGCTGGGGAGTTGCCCCGGACGAGGTGGAGTTGGCGGGCGGCGCGGCCCGGCGCCGTAACGCCTCCGATGTCCTGACCTACCAGGAGATCGCCGATATCGCCTACCTCCAGGCGCACTTGCTGCCGAAGGACATCGAGCCGGGCCTGTCGGTCACCGCCACGTTCGACGTCTTCAACGACGGCACCTTCTCCAACGCCACCCACGCCTGCGTCGTCGAACTCCACGCGGGCACCGGGCAGGTGGAGATCCTTCGGTACGTGTGCGTCGAGGACTGCGGAGTCGCCATCAACCCGCAGGTCGTGGAGGGGCAGTGCCGGGGCGGCATCGCGCAGGGCATCGCGGGTGCGCTGTTCGAGCAGGTGACGTACGACGCGCAGGGCGAGCCGTCGGCGACCGGCTTCATGGACTACAAGGTGCCCACCGCGCACGAGATCCCGGACGTGCTGATCCATCACCTGGAGACGCCCTGCGCGTTCACCGAGACCGGTGCCAAGGGTGCCGGTGAGGGCGGCACGATCGGGGCGCCCGCCGCCGTACTGAACGCAGTGAACGACGCCCTGCGCCCGACCGGTGTCGAGCTCGACGACACACCGATCACCCCCGAGACCGTGCACCGCGCGCTGAACGGCGCCCCGAACCGGGAGTTGTCCGCATGAACACCGACCCCGTCGTGACGCATCCACGACTTCAGCTGATCACCCTCGACGTCAACGGCGAGCAGCACGACGTGGTCACCGAGCCGCGCCGCACCCTCGTCGACGTACTGCGGCACGACCTGCGGCTGACCGGTACGCACGTCGGCTGCGAGCACGGGATCTGCGGTGCCTGCACGGTCCTGGTCGACGAACGGCCCGTCCGCGCCTGCCTGATGTTCGCGGCGCAGGCCGAGGGGGCGCGGATCCGCACGGTCGAGTCGCTGGCGGACGGTGACCACGAACTGAGCGATCTGCAACGGGCGTTCACCGATCACCACGCGCTGCAGTGCGGGTTCTGCACTCCCGGCTTCCTGATGCTCGCCGAAGGGTTCCTCGCCGAGCGGCCGGAAGCGACGAAGGAGGAGATCCGCGAGGTGGTCGCCGCCAACCTGTGCCGGTGCACCGGCTACCAGACCATCGTCGAGGCGATCGACGCCTGCGCGACGGCTCGGCGCGGAGCCTGCGTCACACCCTGCGGCGGTCCCGACAGCAAGGAGCACTGAGGCATGCAGCTCACCAACACCGTGCCGGTCAAGGCCTCCCCCGACGATGTCTTCGCCCTGATGAACGACGTCGAGCGGGTGGCCTCCTGCATGCCGGGCGCCGCGCTCGACGGGCAGGACGGCGACACCTGGCGGGGCCGGGTGAAGATCCGGGTGGGTCCCATCAGCGCCTCCTACGCGGGCACTGTCCGCTTCCTGGAGATCGACGCCGAGAAACGGCGACTGCGGGTGCACGCGCGCGGTACCGACACCCACGGCAGCGGGGACGCGGAGGCCGAGGTCACTCTCGACATCCTCGCGGCGCCCGAGGGAGCGCTGCTCCAGCTCAACACGGACCTGGTGATCCGGGGCAAGATCGTCCAGTTCGGCAAGGGCGCGATCGTCACGGTGTCGGACCGGATCATCCAGCAGTTCGCGCGAAACCTGGGGAGCCTGCTCGACCAGGACCGGGTCAGCGGGCCTGCCCTGCCCAGCACTTCGTCCACGACTACGACCACGTCCGCTCCCGCCGTGGCCCGGCCGGCCCTCGCGCCGGACTCCGATCTCGACGGCCTGGCGCTGCTGCTCGGCCCGCGAGCCGCCAAGTACGGCCTGGTGGCAGGGGCGTTCGCCTTCGGTGTCCTGGAGGGCTGGCTGCTCGGCCGACTCGGCGCCCAGGCAAGGGAGTTGCGCACCCTCAGGAGGACGTCATGAGCGGCACTCAGTATGGTCAGGAGACGGAACAGACTTACCAGCGTGCCGGGTTCGGGGCGCCCGTGCGTCGCGGCAGCCGCCCCGCGATCGTCGTGGTCGACCTGACGCGCGGCTTCACCGACGCGGGCTTCCCGTCGGGCGCCGATCTCACCGAAGTCGTCGACGCCACGGGCGAGTTGATCGCCGCCGCGCGTCCGGCCGGCGTACCGGTGGTGTTCACGGCGATCGCCTACACACCGGCCGAGGCGGCGGGCGACGCCGTCACCTGGTTGCAGAAGGCGCAGGGCATGCGGAGCCTGGTCGAGGGCAGCGAGGAGGTCGCGCTCGACCCGCGATTGCCTCGGACACCGCAGGACCATCTGATCGTGAAGAAGGGCGCGTCCGCGTTCTTCGGTACGTCCCTGGCCGCCCTGTTGACCGGGCTCGGCTGCGACACGGTCCTGGTGTGCGGCGCGACGACGAGCGGTTGCGTACGGGCCACCGCCGTGGACGCCGTGCAGTCCGGTTTCTCGGTGCTGGTGCCCAGGGAGTGCGTCGGCGACCGCGCGCCGGGCCCGCACGAGGCGAGCCTCTTCGACATCCAGGCCAAGTACGGCGACGTGATCGACGTGAAGGACGCCGTCGGCTACCTCGACGGACTGCCGAGGTCAGCCCCGTAACTCCGTCTGCCGCTCTGCGTAATTGGAGAACCCCATGCCACCACCCATCCGCCCACTGGCCCAGTCCGCGCTCGCCGATCTCGCCGACATCCCCGCCACCAGCCGCTGGGTCCGCTCGGGCGGCACCCGCCTGCACGTCCTGGACTACGGCGGTGACGGCGTCCCGCTGATCGTGCTGCCCGGCATCACCAGCCCGGCCGTGGCCATGGACTTCGTGGTCCGTGAACTGACGCCTGCGGTAAGGCCGTTGGTGGTCGACGTCCGCGGGCGTGGGCTCTCCGACGGCGGCGGATCGTACGGTCTGGAGGAGTACGCCGAGGACACCGAGGCGGTCGTCGCGGGCCTCGGTCTGCACCGGCCGGTCCTCTTCGGACACTCCATGGGCGCGCGGATCGCGGCCGTGACCGCAGTCCGGGCCAAGGTGGCACTGCGGGGCACCGTGCTGGGCGACCCGCCGATGAGCGGCCCCGGACGCGGGCCCTACCCCACACCCCTCGCCGTCTTCCTCGACCAACTGGCGCAGGCACGGCGCGGCACCGACGCGGACGAGGTGGCCCGGTCCTGGCCGCGCTGGCCACGCCGTGAACAGGAGTTGCGGGCGCGCTGGCTGGCGAGTTGCGGCACGGAGGCCGTCACGGCCACGCACCGCGGCTTCGAGAGCGAGGACTTCTTCGACTGGTGGCCCTCGGTTCCTGGCCCCACGGCGCTTCTCCACGGCGCCGACAGCCCGGTCGTCACGGCGGAGGGCGCGGCGGAGTCGGCCCGGCTGTTGCCGTCGGCCGTGTTCGCCGAGATCCCGGACGCCGGGCACATGCTGTTCTGGGACAACCCGTCCGCCGCGCTCGCCGCCCTGCGCCAGGTACTGCGCCCGATGCTGGTGTGACGCCGCCGCGCGGTGGTCGGAGATCACCGGTCCGGCTGACGGTTCGATCAAGTGCCGTGATTGAGTGGGCTCCATGGGTGACGAAACCGCAACCCCGACGTCCACACCGCCCGGGCCTCCCCCGGCGCTCACCGCCGCGCCCGGCTACCAGGTCCGCCGCTTGTACCAGGCGTATCTCGCGGTCTGGATCCGTGCCGTCGACCCGACGCTCACGGGTCCGCAGTTCGCGGTGCTCCAGGCGGTGGAGGCGGCGCCGGGAAGCGACCAGCGTTCGATGGCGTCCGCGGTATCCCTGGACACGTCGACGATGGCGGACGTCGCCCGGCGGCTGGAGAACCGGGGTCTGATCGTGCGCAGGACGGCGGCAGACGACGGCCGGCGCAAGCTGCTCCACCTCACGGAGGAGGGCGAGCGGACCCTCCGCGACGCGAACCTCCGCGCCCGCCGGCTCGACGAACGACTCCTCGCGCCGTTCGGAGCGGAGCAACGCGAGGACATCATGCAGCTGTTCACGTCCCTCGCCGATCACTGGGAGGGACTGGCCGAGGACTCCTGACCGCGCCAGTGGCGGTCGGCGGATCCCCGGCCGCCCACGAGCGCGGGTATCTCGCCCGCGCCGGACACCCGGAGGATCCCGTGACCGATCACCGCATCGGCATGATCGTGCCCAGCTCGAACCTGACCATGGAGACGGAGCTGCCGCGCATGATGCGGCAGCGCGAGGCCCTGATTCCCGAGGACCGGTTCGTCTTCCACAGCAGCCGGATGCGGATGCGGCACGTGACGCCCGAGCAGCTGCGCGCCATGAACGCGCAGACCGGGCGCGCGGCACTGGAACTCGCCGACGCCCGGCCCGACGTGGTCGTCACCGCGTGCCTCGTGGCGATCATGGCGCAGGGGCCGGGGTACCACTGCACCGCCGAGGACGAGATCACCGCTGTGCTGCGCGCCGAGGGGTCCAAGGCCCCGGTGGCGTCGAGCGCCGGAGCTCTGCTCGACGGCATCAGGGCCCTGGGCGCCCGGCGGGTCGCGATCGTCACGCCGTACATGAAGCCGCTCACGCGACTGGTGGCGGACTACATCGAGGACGCGGGCATCGAGGTGGTCGACGCGCTGAGCCTGGAGGTGGCGGACAACCTCGCCGTCGCCCACCTCGACCCCGCCGACCTGCGCGAGCACTGGCGGCGCCTGGACCTGTCCCGGGCCGACGCGCTGGTCCTGTCCGCGTGTGTCCAGATGCCGTCGCTGCCGTCGATCCAGCCGGTGGAGGAGGCGTCCGGGTTGCCGGTGCTGTCGGCGGCGACCGCCACGGCGTACCGCATCCTCGTCGAACTGGGCTTGCCGACGGTCGTTCCGGGCGCGGGGAGCCTGCTCAGCGGTCAGGTCCACACCCCGGCGGGCGGCTGAGGGAGGAAGCCGACGCGGACCCCTGCGCTTCACTCAGGAGATCTCCGGGGCGGCGGATTCCAGCTCGGCGACGCTGCCCGACATGATCGTCCGTACGTGCTCGGTGATGTGCCGCGCAGGCCAGTCCCACCAGGCCACCGCCAGCAGGCGGGCGATCTCTTCCTCGCTGTACCGGAGCCGGATCAGACGGGCCGGGTTGCCACCGACGACGCCGTAGTCGGGTACGTCCGCGGTGACCACGGCTCCGGCGCCGATGATCGCACCGTGTCCGATCCGCACACCGGGCAGCACGGTCGTGCCGTAGCCGAACCAGACGTCGTTGCCGACGACCGTGTCCCCTCGGTCGGGCAGGCCGGTGAGCAGGTCGAAGTGGTCCGACCAGGAGCCGCCCATGGTGGGGAAGGGGAAGGTCGAGGGGCCGTCCATGCGGTGGTTGGCGCCGTTCATGATGAACCGCACCCCCGTGCCCAGCGCGCAGAACCTGCCGATGATCAGCTTCTCCGGCCCGTAGTGGTAGAGCACGTTGCGTGTCTCGAACGCGGTCGCGTCGTCCGGATCGTCGTAGTAGGAGTACTCCCCGACCTCGATCAGCGGGGACTTCACCAGCGGTCTGAGCAGCACCACGCGCGGCTGCTCGGGCATCGGATGCAGGACCGCGGGATCTGCGGGCACGGGCATGACGACTGGTTCCTTCCGGGGTGCGGGTTCGGACGGACGAGGTGGAGCGGCGGTCGCCTCCGCTCAAGCGGTCAACGTGCCCTGGTGGAAGTACATCCGCCAGCCCGTCTCCGTCAGGCGCCACAGGGAGCTACGCCAGGCCCGTCGGCCCTGGTTGTCGGCGAAGTACGTCAGATGTACGACACCCGGTGCGAGAACGACTCCGGACATCTGGCTGACCTCGACCGGAGACTCCGCGGACACCGAGCCACCGCTCGTCACCGCGAGGACCGACTCCACGTCCCACCGGCGACCGGAAGCCCCGATCTCGATGAACTCCGGGTCCAGCAGCTCCAGGACATGGTCTGGCGACGCGCGCACCTCGGGATCGAGAAGCCGCAGCTCCCCGTCGACGGCCGCTTGAACGGCCTGCTCACTCTCATCCGTCATGGGGGAACCCTACGGACGCCGCTCGCGAAGGCCCAGCGAATTGATCACTCACCACGCACCCGTGGTCGGCAGCCGGAACGCGACCTCTGTCTGAGGGCAACATGAGAATTTGTGTGATCCCGGCAGGCGTGGGCAGACGCGGCCGTTATGAGCACCCTCCAGCGGAGCACGGCAGACGAGGCCACGGAGCAGCACCCTGATGTGCGGCCGGCGCCGCCGCTCGTGCCCGCGTCCGCGGAACGGGGCAGAGCTGCCGGGCGGGGCTTCTCGTCAGTGCTGCGTGGGGGTGGGCGGGTCGCGGGGCTGGACGGACTGCGGACGGTCGCGGTGGTGCTGGTGATCGTCTACCACGTGGAGCCGGACCTGGTGCCCGGCGGTTCGGTGGGCGTGGACGTGTTCTTCACGATCAGCGGTTTCGTCATCACCCGGCTGCTGGTCGGCGAGTACGCCCGTACCGGTGGCATCGGGCTGTGGCCGTTCTACCGGCGGCGGTGGGTGCGCCTGATGCCGGCCCTGCTGGTGATGTGCGCGGTCACCGCGCTCCTCTCCGTGGCGTTCGAGCTGCCGCTGTTCCACGGGGCGTGGGTGGCCGCGGCGCTGGCCGCGGGGTCCGTCGTCAATCTCGTGCGGGCCGGGGACGCCGGGACGTACTCGGATCTCACCGCGCCGCTCAGCCACACCTGGTCCCTGGGCGTGGAGGAGCAGTTCTATCTCGCCTGGCCGCTCCTCCTGCTCGTACTGCTGCGGCACGCGAGGGCGCGGGTGGTGCTGGGCTGGGTCGCGGTGCTGTGTGTGCTGCCGGTGCTCTGGCGGACGGTGCTCTGGGATCCCTCGGCCGCGCACCGCATCTACAACGGCCCCGACACCCGCGCCGACCAACTCCTCATCGGGGCGCTCCTCGCCCTCGTCCTGGCCCGGTTGCGCGCCGACGACCCTCGTCTGGACTCGCTGCGCCGCTGGGCGGGCCGCCTCTGCCTGCCCGCGCTCACGCTGCTGGGGCTGATCGCCTGGCAGATCCCGATCACCGAGGTCAGCGGGTGGAACCCAGTCTGGTACACGGTCGGCTTCCTCGTCGCCGCGCTGCTGACGGCCTGCCTGGTGGCCACGCTGGAGCTGTGCCCCCGCGCGTGGCCAACTCGCCTGCTGTCGCTGTCGGTTCCGGTCTGGATCGGACGCAACCTCAGCTACGGGATGTACCTGTGGCACTACCCCGTCATCCGGCTGCTGCACGACCTCGGTGTGCAGGGTGACACCCTGCTCCGGACCGGCCTCGCGGCGACACTCGCCGCCGCCCTCGCCTCGTACGCCCTCGTCGAACGGCCTCTGCTACGACGCGGTCGGCGGCCGGAGCTACACCGGGTCCGCCGCCGCGGTGCTCGGCGCCTGGGTTCCGGTGCCGCCGAACCGGATGCCCTTGGCCTCCTTGCCGACGGCGCTCAGCACAATCACCAGGACCAGAGCGGGAGTCACGGTCCACGCCATCGCCGCCGGGTAGCCGTGCCGTTCGGCGAGGGCCTCCTGGATCGGCAGGTTGAGGGCGGCGATGAGGTTGCCGAGCTGGTAGGTGACGCCGGGGTAGAAGCCCCGGATCGTGTCCGGGCTCATCTCGGTCAGATGCGCGGGGATGACGCCCCAGGCTCCCTGTACGCACAGTTGCATCAGGAAGGAGGAGAGCATCAGCCAGCCCACCGTGCTGGACAGGACGAAGAAGGGCACCACGACCAGACCCGCGGCCGCCGCGATCATGATCGTGCGCCGACGTCCCAGCCGCTCGGAGTACGCCCCGAGCACCATGCCGCCGATGATGGCGCCGATGTTGTAGACCACGGCGATGGCGATCGAGGTGTCCGGTGACAGACCCAGGCCCTTCTTCACGAAGGTCGGGTAGATGTCCTGGGTGCCGTGCGACATCCAGTTGAAGGCGGTCATCAGCGCGACCAGGTACACGAAGCGCCGTAGCACCGCGGGGTTCTTGAACACCTGGTAGGCGGGGGTGCGGTTGAGTTTGACGCTCTTCTCCCACACCTCGCTCTCCTCCACCCGGGCGCGCACCCACAGCGAGACCAGGGCGGGCACCAGGCTGAAGGCGAACAACCCCCGCCAGCCGAAGGCGGGTTCGATGACGAAGAACGCCACCGCGGCGAGCAGATAGCCCAGCGAGTAGCCGCTCTGCAACAGGCCCGACCAGAAGCCGCGCCGCTCGGCCGGGATCTTCTCCATGGCGAGCGCCGCGCCCAGGCCCCACTCGCCGCCCATGCCGATGCCGTACAGCAGGCGCAGCACCAGCAGCACGGTGTAGTTCGGGGCGAAGGCGCAGGCGAAGCCGATGACCGAGTAGAAGGCGACGTCGACCATGAGCGGGGTGCGGCGGCCTTTGCGGTCCGCCCACAGGCCGAAGAGCAGGGCGCCGACCGGTCGCATCACCAGGGTGGCCGTGGTGAGGAAGGCCATGTCGGTGAGGGACACATGGAAGTCGTCGGCGATCTCGCTGTAGACGAGTACGACGAGGAAGTAGTCGAAGGCGTCCATCGCCCAGCCCAAGTAGGCGGCGACGAAGGCGTTGCGCTGATCCCTGGTGAGTCCCGCGGCCTGTTCCCGGACGGTCTTCAGCATCCCGACCCTCCCTCGGTCCGCAGGTCAGGCTAGGTGGGCTCGGCGGCCCGGGGCAACGCAAGGTCCGGCAAAACACCCGCCACAATTAGCCAAAGCGAACGTCGAGTTCGCCCGGTTCACCCGTTTCACAGTGAACCGCCCCGAACCAGACGCACGTTGGCCTGTCCCGGAGCGGTTCATCGCGACGCCGCGCACCAACGAGGCATGCAATGCGGTCAGTTGCCGCGCAGTTCGCTCACGAAGCTGTGGTCGCCCGCACCGAGGCCCGCGACCGTGACCGTGCCGTCGGACACCGACACGTCACGGCTCGATGCCCGCCGCCCGTCCCAGAGCGTCCGCCGACCGACGCTCACGCGTTGGCCGCGCGAGTCACCGGGGAAGGTGACCGAGCCCTGAGTGTGCTTGGGTACATGGACGGTGAGCCGGAAGACGCGCGCACTGTTCTCCCACTCGACGCCCAAGGGGCCGTGCGGGGTGGGGAGTTGACCCGTCGCCCAGTCGACGCCGCCGGGCCGCGGACGTACCTCCCAGGTGGCGTATCCCGGTGAGGTCGGCCGGGCGCCGAGCAGATGGTTGGTCAGCGCGGGCAGCACACCGGTGGACCAGCCGTGGGCCATGCTGGTGTAGGCGTCCTCGTACAGCGAACCGTTGGGACCGATGCCCTCCCAGTGGGTGATGCCGGGGTCGTTCTTGTCCATCCAGCCGTACATACGGCGGATCTGGTCGAGCGCGGACTCGGCCTGACCGGTCAGGAAGCGGGCCTCGATCTCCGGGTAGGAGGTGAAGGCGTAGACCCGCTGGGAGGCCTGGTCGAAGATCGTGTCGTTGTCCATGAAGGCGTTGCCGTACGGCCGTTTCGTCGTCGCGTCGAGATGCGCGAGGGCAGACGTGGCGCGGTCGGCGCTCGCGATACCGGTGACGACGGCCAGGGAGTTGCCGTCCTGGGCGTGCCGTACCGCGCCCGTCGAGGAGTCCAGGTAGGCGCCCGAACTCGCGTCCCACAGCAGCGAGTTGACGGCTTGGGCAACGTTGTCGGCCCGCGTGCTCCAGCGCGTGGCGTCGGCCTGCTGCCCCAGCAGGCGGGCCAACTGGGCGGCGCTCTGGAGGGCTTGGACGTAGAGCGCGTTGTAGTAGGTGACGCGGCCCGTACGGCCGAGGAACGCGTAGTCGCCGTATCCGCCGGTGCCGTTGAGGCCCTTGCTCAGCAGGCCGGTGTCGTCCGTGACGCTCGGGTACCAGGTGTCCAGGACCTTCAGCAGGGTCGGGTAGTAGCGCGTCGCGTACTGCCGGTCCCCGGTGTAGAGGACGTAGTCCCAGCTGCAAGTGACCCAGTACAGCGGATAGTCGAAGAGGGGCAGCGTGTAGTTGCCGATGGAGGCGGGCGGGATCCAGCCGTCGGCGCGCTGGTGGTCGGCGAGGTCGGCCAGGACGTTGCGGGCCGCCGCGGCTGCGTCGTCGTGGGTGAGGTAGAGGGTTCGTGCCGAGACGGCGAGGTCGCCGACGTACGGGTCGCGGTCACGCTTGGCACCGTCCTGGAGGACCAACTTCCCTTCCAGCGTGGCGCTCCAGGCGTTGCGGGGGTCGACGTCGTCCTGGCGGAAGGTGTCGGTGACCAGTTCGTTGGTGTACGCGGCGCCGTACCAGTAACGATTCAACTCGTCGTCGGAGCACAGGAACCAGCCGCGGTAGGTGCTCGGTGTGCCGACGTACGCGGTGAACTGCAGTGCCACGGAGTCGATTTCGACCGTGCCCCAGGGCTGTGCGGCGGGGCTGTCCGAGGCGAGCGCGTCGAGGCTGATCTTGAGGTAGCGGAATCCGTGGAGCCCGTCCGCGAACACCTTGTCACCGGCCTGGAAGCCTTTGTGGTCGGTCCAGTTGGCGCCTTTCGCGGGGACGGCGAACTGGTCCGTGCCGCCTCCGGCGCCGCCCGCCTGGTCGGCGCGGGTGAAGTCCGAGCGGTCCGTGAGGAATTGGCGGGTCTCGGAGAACGCGACGCGCACGCCCGGGGAGTTGGCGGAGGCGGAGGTGAACCTGATCTGCGGATATCCGACCACGACCTTGCCGAAGTCCACGGTGACACTGGGTATCGGGATCGGCTCGACCGGTGCGGGCCAGACCTCGTTGACCCGGGTGAAGTTGCCGTGCGAGGTGTCCTGCGCGTGGGTCACGGTGATGCGCACGCGGTCGGTGCTGACCTGCTCCGCGAACGGAACGGCCTTCTGCACCGCGTCGTTGCCCGTGACCGTCGCGGCCGTGTGCCAGTCGCCGTCGGTCCACACGTCGACGGTGTAGTCGGTCGGCACGCCGTCGCTGTTGGAGATCACCGTGATGCCCTGCAAGGACGTGACCTGCGGCGCGGTGATGGTGAGGACGTCGGGGAACACCCCGAGCGTGTCGTCGTTCCAGAAGGTGTCCGGGTTTCCGTCGATCGCGTTGCCTGCGTCGTAGGTGCGTGGCTGGCCGTCGTTGCCGTTGTTGCCCGCGTGGGCCGAGGACGCCTCGGCCGTGGTGCCGGTGGGCCAGGTGGGCGCCGCCGTGGGCTGCGGGCGCCGCAGGACGGATCTGGCGCCGCCGGGCTTGAGCAGCGCGTTCGGGTTCTTCACGTCCCCGGTCGACGTGGTGATCCGCACCGGGCGGACCGTGCGGGATGACGGCCCCTGGACGTACCGGTGCCATCCGCCGGCGCGACGGGACGGAGCACCGGCGCCGGAAGCGGAGGCTCCCTCTGCGGCGAGCGCCGGGAGCGCCTCGGCCGAGGGGAGTCCGGTGGAGAGGGACACCGCGGTGAGTCCGACGGTGCTTGCTGCGGCCAGAGCTACGCGACGGGAAATGCCTTTGTCCGGTGTGCTGTTCGACGCCATACGGTCCCCTTGAGCGACATGGATTGAATCGTTTCACTCGGCAGCTGCGTGGTGACGCTATCTCGAACACCGGATGCCCGTACAGCGTTGGGACAGAAGTAATCGGCGCGCTGGGGGGTGGGGTTGGGCGGGGCGGGACGATATGGCGGTGGCGGTGATACGTAGGATGTCGTGCCGGGATACGGGGGCAACTCGCCCTGGTAGATGTGTTTTCCTTGCCGAGGGTTGTCCCGTAGCTACTGGCCCCCCTTGGCGGAGGTGTAGCTCTGTGGCCAGGTAGTCAGCAGAAGTCGAGCGGGATGCCCTTCTCCACGCAGTACTTCATGACGTCGATCAGCCGGCCGACGTCGTCGGTGCGTCGCTGGAGAACGGGATCGTGGGCGGTGTTCCACGGGCGGTTTCCGCCGAAGCCGACCATCTCGTGGAGGACGAGCCCCTCCGCTTGCGCCAGCCACTGTCTGAACTGGCTGAACCCATAGTGCGACCAAGAGATGTCCGGGCCGGCTACATCGTCGTCCGCAGGGCAGAGCACGATCCCCATCCCGACCTCCTTGCCGCCTGACTAATTGTCGTCGCGACACAGACAAAAGGGGTGCCCAGCAGGGTCGAAGAGCACCCGTACATTCTCCTGCGGCTGGAACTCCGCCACGACGGCGCCCAGGGCGACCGCCTCGGTGACCGCCGAGTCCAGGTCGCCGACCTGGAAGTCGAAGTGCATCATCGGGCGTTGGTCGCCGTCGGCCGGTGGCCATACCGGAGCCCGATAACCCTGCGCCTGCTGGAACACGAGGAACGGCCCTTGCGGGGAGGCGGCCAGGACGGATGTTCCCGGCTCCTCATGCCCGATGTGCCAGTCGAGGAGCTCGGCATAGAACCTCGCCAAGCCACTGGGATCCGGCGCTTCGACCGTGGTCCCCCACCACATACCGCCTGTTCGAGATCGCATGCTTGAGCCTATCCACCGTCCCGGAGACGCGCAGGTACCGGCGGCAGGCGAAGGATCGTCGTTGCGGAGTCCCCGTGCCCGAGGTGACAATGCGGGGACGTGCCGGGTGGTCATCCCGGCGAAGTGTTGGAGGCGCTGCTTGTGAACACCGCATCGCGGTGCGCCTCGCCCTGCGCGCCAGACGCTGAACACTTCGCCTCGCCCACCGTCTGACCTGTTCGTTCGCGGTGGGCGCTTCCCCGTATGGGAGACCACCGCAGTGCCCGAAGACTTCTCGACGCCTGATCGCCGTCCGCTGACGACGGTTCTTGCCGCCAACCTCGTTTCGATCACCGGGAGTTGCCTCACGTACATGGGCGTGCCCTGGTTCGTGCTGCAGAGCACGGGCAGTGCCGCCAAGGCCGGGATCGTCGCGTTCTGCACACTGCTGCCCGTGGTGCTCGCCGCGCTCGTCGGCGGTCCGGTCATCGACCGGATCGGGCGACGCCGGGTGAGTGTCGCCTCGGATCTCGCCTGCGGAGTAGCCGTCGCGGCGATCCCGCTGCTGCAGTTCGCCGGCGCCCTGCGTTTCTGGATGCTGTGCGTGCTGATGGCGGTGACGGGGCTGTGCCGTACGCCGGGGGAAACCGCCCGCGGCGTGCTGTTGCCCACGCTCGCCGAACGCGCCGGAATGCCGCTGCCCCGGGCGGCCGGGTGGTACGACGGTGCGGCACGCTGTGCGGCGCTGACCGGGTCGGCTCTCGGAGGTGTGCTGATCGCCGAACTCGGCGCCGCGAACGTCCTGTTGGTGGATGCCGCGACCTTCGCCGTGGCCGCGCCGCTGTTCGCGTTCGGGGTGCGCGGTCTGCCCGAGGCACAGGCCCAACAGCGGGCGGAGCCGGTGTCGTTGCGTGCCTACCGTCGTGAACTCGCGGAAGGGTACCGCTTCGTGGCGACCACGCCGTTGCTGCTGGGCCTGTGCCTGATGACACTGGTCACCAGGGGCCTCGACCAGGGATGGAGTGCCGTACTCCTCCCCGTGCACGCCCGTGAGGAGCTCGGCGGTTCGGTCGAACTCGGTCTGCTGAACGCGGCGTTCGGGGTCTGCGCACTCACGGGGGCCCTCGTCTACGGCGCGGTGGGCAGCCGTTTTCGGCGGTGGCCGGTGTTCACGATCGCGTTTCTCGTCGTAGGTCTGCCGCGCTTCGTGGTGGCCGCGTTCACCGACACCTTCACACCGCTGGCCGTGATCATGGCGGTCGAGGGTCTCGCCTGCGGTGTGCTCAACCCCATCATGGCCACAGTGACCTATGAGACCGTGCCGGAGGAACTGCGCAGCCGTGTGCTGAGCGCGACAACGGCTTCGGTCCAACTCGTCACTCCGCTGGGCGGATTGGCTGCGGGCTTCCTCGTGGACGCGGTCGGCCCGCCCTCCACGCTGCTGATGGTCGGCGGTGCGTATCTGTTCGCCACGCTGTGCCCGGTGATCTTCCCGGTCTGGAGAAAGATGGACAGTCCCGGTTCTCCCCACAGCCGGGCGGCGGGCTCACTGTCTCGGGGTTCGGGGGCGAAACGCGTGTAGTCACGCTGACGTCAGGTGTGGCTCGGCATGCTGCCGCCGCTGGTCGCCGGGCCACCGGTCCCGGAATCTAGGTCATATTGCGGATGCCACCGCGAAAGCGCTCCTCATAGGGTCCATGACATGCCGCGCCGACGGACCGGAAGCTCCACAAGGCCACCGCCCCTCGCCCAACAGCTCGGCGGCGGACTCTCCGTCAGCTCCATTCGCACCACGCCCGTCCCATGCCTGAGGAGTCCCATGAGTACCGAAGTTTCCCGCCGCCATGTCCTGGCCGCCGGCGCGGCGCTGGCCGGATCGGCTGCGCTGATCGCCGGTTCGGAAGGAACTGCCGGCGCGGCGACCGCCCCGGCCGGTACCGGTGCGGAGAAGTCGAAGGTGAAGCCCACGATCGTGCTGGTGCACGGCGGCTACGCCGATTCGTCCTGCTGGAACGCCACCATCGCGGAGCTGCAGGACAAGGGCTACACCACGATCGCCGGGTCGAACCCGCTGCGCGGCATTCCGACCGACGCCCCGTACATCGCGAGCCTGCTCGACTCCATCAGCGGACCGATCGTCCTGGTCGCGCACTCCATGGGCGGAACGGTCATCACGAACGCCGCCGCCGGAAAGGCCAACGTCAAGGCGCTGGTCTACATCGCCGCGTTCGTGCCCGACGTGGGCGAGACGCAGGGCGAGCTCATCACCAAGTTCCCCGGCAGCGAGGTCGAGCCGGTGAGCGTGCCGGTGCCGTACACGAAGGCCGACGGTACGACGGGCACCGATCTGTACCTCAGCAAGGACGGCCAGGCCGCCTTCGCCGCCGACCTCTCCACCGCCGACTTCAAGGTCCTGCAGGCCACGCAGCGCCCCTTCGACGCCGACTCCTTCGTCTTCCCGACCACGGCCGCCGCCTGGAAGACGATCCCGGTGTGGGGGCTGGTCGCCGGCGCGGACAAGGCGATCCCGCCGGCCTGCGAGCGCTGGATGTACAGCCGCGCGAACGCGCGCAAGATCGTCGAGGTGCCGCGCTCTTCCCACGTCGTGATGATCAGCCACCCCAAGGCCGTCGCCTGTCTCATCGAGGACGCCGCCAAGGCCACCAGCTGACGCTCGCGACAGTGCCCCGGTCCACCACCACGGACCGGGGCACTGTCGATCCCGCAGGTGGACGCCACCCGGACCGTACGACTTTCGTCGCGCGTGGATGCGACGAACGGATGCTGTGCGCGCGGACATTGCTGCATACCGTTGGCGCGTGAATCTCAAGACGATGGCCCTCGATGTCCGGCACCGACTGGGCACGGTACGCATGTGGTCCCGGCGGCGGATCGCCGGCGAAACGGTACTGGCCGTCGTCCTGGCCCTGGGCATGGCGGTCGGCCAGACGGGCGAGGGCGCGCTGCGGATGACCGCCGCGGCGATGGCGGCGGCGCTGTTGTCTCCGCTACGGCGGATCTTCCCGGCGGGCGTCCTGGTCGCCACCGGCGCGGTCGGCGGTGTGCTCAGCAGCTTCGGAATCATGCTGATCGTGGTGAGCTGGTCGGCGGGGGCGCGGATCGAGGCGCCGCGCCGGGCACTCGCGCTGTTCGCCACCACGTACGTCCTCTTCGTGGGGCTCTCGGTCCACGACCCGACGCAGCCGCTGTCCACCGTGCAGACCCTGGTGTTCACCACGCTCGCGTTCGTGGCCACGACGGTTGTGCCCGGCCTGGCCAGTCGCAACCGCGCCCAACGCCGCACGCTGCTGCACGCGTTGCACGCGCACAACGCCCAACTGCTGCGCGAGCGCGAGATGATCGCGTCCCACGCGCGACTGCGGGAGCGGCAGCGCATCGCGCAGGACATGCACGACAGCCTCGGCCACCAACTGGCGCTGATCGCCGTCCACACCGGCGCGTTGGAGGTGGACCGGGCCCTGACGGACGGACAGCGCGAGGTGGTGGGCGTACTGCGGAACGCCTCGGTATCCGCGATGCACGAACTGCGCGAGGCGGTCGGCATCCTGAGCGACGGCACACCCGATCAAGTCCGGGAGCGTGAGGGCGAGTTGGAGCCCCAGTCCCGGGGAGTGGCAGGGATCGACGGCCTGGTGGAGGCATCGCGGGGCGCGGGAACGGTCGTAGCGCTACGGCGTACGGGCCGGCCGCGTCCGCTGGCTCCCGCCGCCGACCACGCGGCGTTCCGGATCGTGCAGGAGGCGCTGACCAACGCCCTGAAGCACGCGCAGGATGCCTCGATCAGCGTCGAACTGCGCTACGAGCCGGACTCCTTGGTCGTCGAGGTCGCCAACGGGCCGGTACCCGCGCTGACTTCAGCCGTACGACGGCCCGTGGTGAGCGGTGGGCAGGGGCTGACGGGGCTTCAGGAGCGGGCCCGGCTGGTCGGCGGGATGGTGCACGCGGGGCCCGCGGCGGACGGCGGGTTCCGTATCGCGGGCGTGCTGCCCTACGCTCCCCGGTCGCCGCGCACGTCGGAAAGCGGCGGGTGGCCGGCGGACTCGGGGCCGGACGGAGCGACCTTCGTCGATGCGGCGAACGACTTCCGGGGGCAGAGCGAGGGGGCGATACCCGGCGACGGTGGTGCGGACATCGACTGGTCCGGTGCGCCGGACAGGCAGAAGGAGTTCGACATCGCCATGGGACGCAAGAAGAAGGGCCTCGTGATCGGATGCGGCGCCGCACTGGTGGCCTTCCTGGTTCTCGGAGTGCTCGCCGTCGTGTTGATCGTCAACCTGGTGGAGAAGGAGTCCGACCGGGTCATGCTCGACCCGTCGGTCTACAAGTCGGTGAAGGTCGGGGACTCCGAGACGGCCGTCCGGGCCAAACTGCCGCACGGCAAGTCGTTCCTGGCCCCGGCCCTGGACGACAACGCGCCCGCCGCACCCCGCGGGGCGACCTGCGCGTCGTACCTCTCGACCGGGGACTGGCCGGAGAAGGGAGACGACATACCCGCCTTCCGCTTCTGCTTCAAGGACGGCAAACTGATCGAGAAGCGGTCCTTCATGTCCTCGTCATAGTCATGACCACGTCCTGGACGTGGACCGTCCGTGGTAGTCATGAGCCCGGTCCGTCGTAGTCGTGAGCACCGTCCGTCGTCGTCCCCGTCGCATGTCGTGCAGGAGCGTTGTGATCAGAGTTCTCGTCGCGGATGACGAACCGCTCATCCGGGCGGGCATCAGGATGATCCTCACCTCCGCCGACGACATCGACGTGGTGGCGGAGGCGGCCAACGGCCGTGAGGCGGTCGACCTGGTCCGCGCCCACGCCGTCGACGTGGCTCTGCTCGACATCCAGATGCCCGTGCTGGACGGCCTGTCCGCGCTGGCCGAACTGCGGCGCGCGGCGCCGGCCGTACGTCCGCTGATCCTGACGACGTTCGGCGAGCGGGAGAACGTGCTGCGTGCGCTGAGTCAGGGTGGCGCCGGATTCCTGCTGAAGGACTCGGCGCCCACCGAACTGATCCAGGCGGTACGGGCGGCGGCGGCCGGAGACGCGTATCTGTCACCGGCTGCCACGCGCCACGTGGTCGACCAGCTCGCCTCAGGGCAGTCGGCGGCGCGCGGCGAGGAGGCGCGCCGGCGTCTGGAGTCGCTCAGCACCCGGGAACTGGAGGTCCTCGCGCTGCTCGGCGAGGGTCTGTCGAACGCCGACGCGGGCGAGCGGATCCATGTGAGCGAGGCGACGGTGAAGACGTATGTCAGCCGGATCCTGACGAAGCTGCGGTGCGAGAACCGGGTACAGGCGGCGCTGTTGGCACGGGACGCGGGGTTGGGCCCGAGCTGACGGAGGTCCCCGGACCCCGGACTCATCGGCCGCCGGGGGTGGCTCCCAACTGCTCCATCAGGGAGAAGAGGTTGGCCACGCCCCAGTGCTCGGTGATCCGCCCGTCGACCACCCGCATCGCGTCGACGGTCTCGAACCGGATCGCCTTGCCGGTGGGGGCGATTCCGAAGAACTCGCCCTCGTGCGTGCCGTGGTAGGTCTTGTGGGTGGTCACGAGGTTGCCCTCGGCCGCCTGCCAGTGGATCACCGCGTGGAAGTCGGGGAACGCGGCCCGCAACACCTTGTACAGCTCCAGGGCGCCCGCCTTGTCGGGGGTACGGCCGGGCTGCGGGGTGTGGTCGACGAAGTCGTCGGCGAACAACTCGTCGTTACCGCCTCCTTGGACCTCCTCGGCATTGCGCCGGACCACTGCTTTGAAACTGCACACTTGTGCATTTATTCTCATCTGTATAACTTGACCGCGTGCAGCTCGAACCGATCCAGGAACCCGGCACCCAGGACAGAAGGGTCCGGCGTTCCCGCGCGGCCCTGATGGCGGCCGCGGTGCGGCTCGTGTCCGAGCGCGGTACCTCGGACATCCCGGTCACCGACCTCGCCGAGGCGGCGGACGTCAGCCGTCGCCTCGTCTATCTCCAGTTCGGGGACCGCGACACCCTCCTGACGGAAGCCGCGATCGACCTGGTGAGACGGGAGCTGCTCCCCCGGGCCGGAGACGGCGGCGACACCGCCGAGGGGGTGGCCGCGCTGACGCGGCACTTCGCGGAACACCGCTCCTTCTACCGCCCGATGCTGACCGGGTCGTGCGCCTTCGCCATGACCGGCACCCTCAACAAGCTCTTCGGCTCCCTCAACAGACCGGCCGTCCGCAAGCTGTTCGGCGACCTGGACCGGCAGACGGCGGACGACCTCTCGGAGTTCATCGCGGGCGGAGCCGCCACGCTCGTCAACAACTGGGTGATCGACGGCACCGACCCCCTCGACCCCGAGGAACTGACGAACCGCCTGCTCCGCCTCGCGTCCACCCTCACCTTCAGCCACCAAGGCCGGTCAGCCGGAGGCGACGCCCGATGAAGCTCAGCAGCCACCTCACCCAGCGCCTCCTGCGCCTGCCCCCGCCCGCGACCAGAGATCTCACCGTCGAGCGCGATCTACGGGTGCCGATGCGCGACGGAGCCGTCCTGCTGGCCGACCGCTGGACCCCGAAGACCGGCCCCGCCGACCTCCCGACCGCGCTCATCCGCATCCCGTACGGCAGGGCGGGCCTGATCGCCGCGCAGTTGGCCAGGCCGCTGGCCGAGCGAGGATTCCAGGTGCTGATCCAGAGCACCCGCGGCACCTTCGGCTCCGGCGGCGACTTCGACCCCCTGCGCCGCGAACGCGAGGACGGTCTGGACACCCTGGAGTAGCTCGTCGAGCAACCCTGGTGCGGCGAGGCGGTCGTACTGTACGGCGGCAGTTATCTGGGGTTCGCCCAGTGGGCGGTGGCCGGTCAACTGCCGCCGCAGGTCAAGGCGTTGATCCCCTCGGTCTCCGAATCCGCCTTCACGCTGGAGTTCCTGCGCAAGGAGTCGTTCTCCCTGGAGGCGACCTTCGGCTGGGGCCTCCAGGTCGCGGGCCAGGAACGCCGGGGCGCGCTGCTCCGCCAGGCGCCGCGCATCCGGAAGGAACGACGCGCCTGGTACACACTCCCGCTGAACGAGGCCGACACCGCAGCCATCGGCCGCCGCTCCGACTACTTCCAGCACACCCTCGACCACGACGCCGACTCGGCGTTCTGGTCCGCGCTCGACCACAGCTCCCGGGTCGCCTATCTCACCGTGCCGGTCAGCACGGTCGGCGGCTGGTTCGACATCTTCCTGCCCGGCCAACTCCGCGACTACCAGGCGCTACAGGGGGCGGGACAGAAGGCCCGGCTCACCGTCGGGCCGTGGGCGCACATCTCCATGGGCGTCGGGGAGACGGCGACCGCCGAGGCCCTCGACTTCGGTCTGGCCCACGCCCGCGGCGAGAAGCCGTCCGACCGCGCCCCGGTGCGGCTGTTCGTGATGGGCGAGGAGACCTGGCGCGATTTCCCGTCCTGGCCCCCGCCGGGCTACGCCCCACAGCACCTCCACCTCCACCCCGCCGGCGCCCTGGCCGCCGACCCGCCGCCCGAGTCCGCCCCGGACACCTACCCCTACGACCCGGCCGACCCCACCCCGGCCGTCGGCGGCGTCCGCATGGCCGTCGGCGTGAAGTCGGGCCGCGTCGACAACACCGCTCTGGAGGCCAGCCCGGATGTCCTCACCTACTCAACTCCCGTGCTGGACACGGACGTCGAGGTCGTCGGCGAGGTGAGCGCCGAGATCTTCTTCCGCTCCAGCCTGCCGTACGCCGACGTGTTCGTCCGCCTCTGCGATGTCGACGAGTCGGGACGCTCGACCAACGTGTGCGACGGCCTCGTCAGCCTGACCGGCGCCGACGAAGCAACGTGCGCGAGGGTCCAACTGTGGCCCACGGCATACCAGTTCAAACGCGGTCACCGCATCCGAGTCCAGGTCTCCAGCGGCGCCTTCCCCCGCTACAACCGCAACCTCGGCACCGGCGAACCCCGCGCCACCGCGACCACGCTCCGCGCCGCCGACCAGGAGGTACTCCACACCCCGGCGCACCCCTCCGCGGTGATCCTGCCGCTCCGGCGCCTGAACTGACGTCACCTGGTGGGCCGTTGGCGAACTAGGGGACATCCCGTAGAACCACTCCGGGCATCCCTTACGACCTCAGGCCGATGTGGCTCAAGGGGCGGGCGGGCTTCAATGGCCGGCATGCCCAGCGAAGTCGAATGCCCGCAGTGCCATCACACCTTCGATTCCGGCGAGGTCCGCCCGGTCGATCCCGGCGTGGTGCGCTGGTTGACCGAGGAGCTGACCTGGTCGGGCCAGGAACCCACCGAGCGCATGTACGCGAGCTATCTCTACTCGGCCGGCGACATGCCCGTCTCCCGGCAACGCTTCGTCCAGGACCTCGCCCACCTGGGCGTGCCGGAGATACGGGACCCGGACGGCGCCTGCTTCCTCGTCAGAAAGTAACCAACTCCCCGAACAGGTCCGGAACATGCCCGAACTACAGCCACTCCACGCCGACCACGCCCCGGCGGTCCTGGCCTTCGAGTTGGCCAATCGCGCCTACTTCGCCGCCTCGATCTCCGACCGCGGTGACGACTACTTCGCCGAATTCGCCGCCCGCCACGAGGACTTGCTCGCCGAACAGGAGACAGGCGAGTGCGCCTTCTACGTCCTCGTGGCAGAGGACGGCGCGGTCCTCGGCAGGTTCAACCTCTTCGACATCACCGAGGAACACACGGCGGTACTCGGTTACCGGGTCGCGCAGCGCGTCTCCGGCCAGGGTGTGGCAACCGCGACGGTCGAGGAACTCTGCCGCCTCGCCGCCTCACGGCACGGCGTGGGCACGCTCAGAGCGGCCACCTCCCACGAGAACATCGCGTCCCAAAAGGTGCTGGCCAAGGCCGGCTTCACCCCGGTCGGCCCCGCCGACCCGTCCGCCCTCGGCGGCAAACAGGGCACCTGGTACCAGCGCGACCTGCCGTAGCCGCCGCCGTGGGCGTGGCCGGCGCCGACCCGGGCCGGCGCGCGGACGGAGCGGCGGGCGCCCCGCGCTCGATCAGCCCGCGGCGAGCAGTTCGAGCGTGTCGATCACACGGTTGGAGAAGCCCCACTCGTTGTCGTACCAGGCGACGACCTTCACATGCCGGCCGTCGACGCGGGTGAGGGCGGAGTCGAAGATGGACGAGGCCGGGTTGCCGACGATGTCGGAGGAGACGAGCTCGTCGTCGGAGTACTCCAGGACGCCCGCGAGGGGACCCTCGGCCGCCGTGCGGTACGCGGCCAGCACGTCCTCGCGGGTCACGTCCCGGGAGACGGTGGTGTTGAGTTCGACGATCGAGCCCACCGGTACGGGCACGCGGATCGAGTCGCCCGACAACTTGCCCTCCAGGTTCGGCAGTACGTGTCCGATCGCCTTGGCGGCGCCCGTCGTGGTCGGCGCGATGTTGACCGCGGCGGCCCTGGCACGGCGGGCGTCGCGGTGCGGGCCGTCCTGCAGGTTCTGCTCCTGCGTGTAGGCGTGCACCGTGGTCATGAAGCCGTGCTCGATACCGGCGAGTTCGTCGAGCACCGCGGCGAGGGGTGCCAGCGCGTTGGTCGTGCAGGAGGCGTTGGAGACGATCGTGTGCGTGGCCGGGTCGTAGGCGTCGTTGTTGACCCCGAACGCGAGGGTGACGTCGGCGCCGTCCGAGGGCGCGCTGACGAGTACCTTCCGGGCGCCGGCGTCGAGGTGGGCGCGGGCGGCCTTGGCGGAGGTGAAACGGCCCGTGGCCTCAAGGACGAGGTCGACCTCCAGCTCGGCCCAGGGCAGGTCCGCCGGTTCCCGCTCGGCGAGCACCTTGATGCGCCGGCCGTCGACGACAAGGGTGTCCCCGTCGACGGTCACGGGACGACCGAGCCGGCCGGCCGTCGTGTCGAAGGCGAGCAGCCGCGCCAAAGTGGCGGGCTCCGTAAGGTCGTTGACGGCGACGACCTCCAGCTTGCTGTCGCGTTCGAGCAGGGCGCGCAGCACATTGCGTCCGATGCGGCCGAATCCGTTGATGGCAATGCGAGTCATGAGTGATGTCCCTTCGGTATGCCTCCAGGCTCGCTCGTGGCATCCGGCGCGGACAGTGGCGCGATCGCCACGGTTCGAAAGTATCTCGCCACACTCGCCACACCGTGGGACAGCGCGGGGCTACTCCCCCTGTGCGAAGGTGCGCCGGTACTCGCTCGGCGTCGTACCGAGGAGTCGGTGGAAGTGCAGTCGGAGGTTCGCGCCGGTGCCGAGGCCGACGTCGGCGGCGATCTGCTCGACGCTGCGCTCGGATCGTTCGAGCAGTTCGCGGGCCATGTCGATGCGGGCGCGCATGACCCACTGCATCGGCGTGTAGCCGGTCTCGTCGACGAAGCGCCGCGAGAACGTGCGCGGCGACACCGCGGCCTGCCGGGCCAGCGTCTCCAGGGTGAGGGGCTCGCCGAGCCGGTGCAGCGCCCACTCACGGGTCGCGGCGAACCGTTCACCGAGCGGCTCGGGCACGCTGCGCGGCACGTACTGCGCCTGACCGCCGCTGCGGTAGGGGGCCGCGACCAGGCGCCGGGCGGCGTGGTTGGACGCGGCCACGCCGAGGTCGCCGCGCAGGATGTGCAGGCACAGGTCGATACCGGAGGCGGCGCCCGCCGAGGTCAGCACGCTGCCCTCGTCGACGAACAGGACGTTCTCGTCAACGTTGACGAGCGGGTACTTCGCCGCGAGCGCACGCGTGTAGTGCCAGTGCGTCGTGGCGCGCTTGCCCTCCAGCAGCCCGGTGGCGGCGAGCGCGAAGGCACCGGTCGAGATCGCGGCGAGCCGAGCGCCCCGGTCGTGCGCGGTGATCAGCGCGTCGAGGACACCCTGCGGCGGGTCCTCCCGGTCCGGGAACCGATACCCGGGGAGGAAAACGATGTCGGCCCAGGCCAACGCGTCGAGGCCATCGGCCACGTGGTACGACAGCCCGTCGCCCCCGGTCACCAGGCCGGGCGCCGCACCGCACAGCCGCACCTCGTACGGCATGCTCGCCCGCGTCGTGAACACCTGCGCGGGGATTCCGACATCGAGCGGCTTGGCGCCTTCGAGGACGAGGACGGCGACGCGACGCAGGCGGGCGGTGGACACGGAGACAGCCTACGCAGGGCTACGGCCCCGCGTTCCCGGAGCCGTACCAGGTCGCCGCAGGTCAGACCTTCCAGGTCCGCAGCTGATCGGCGACGGCGAGGACCCCGACCCGCGTGTCCCGGATCTTGCGGACGAGGTCGGAGAGGGCGCCGTAGGGCGGGTCGATGCCTTCGCCGGACTGCCCCATGTACTGGGCGGCGACGAACGCGGCGTAGAGGCTGTTGCGGTGCGGCAGCGGCTCCAGCCGCACGATGGTGTGCATCAGCGCGGCGGCCCGCCAGGCGGCGTCCGGGTCGGCCGCGGCGAGGGTCGGCAGCTTGGTCTTGTGCCGGGATACGGCGGCCACGAGCGCGGAGTAGTCGGAGACCGACATGTCCTCGCGGCCGAGGGCGGCCTCCTGGACGTCGAGCAGCCAGGAGACGTCGATGTACAGGTGCATCAGGCGGCCGCGGCCCCGTCGCGCTCGGCGGGCGGCACCTCGTCGGGGAAGGCGTCGTCGAACTCGCCGCGCAGCCGCTCGGCCCACGCGGAGGCGCCGGCGACGAAGCGGCCCCGCTGCATCTCGCGGACGCCGAGGTCGTGCAGGTACTGCTTGAGGCTCTTCCCCTCGGCGGCTGCCGCCGCGCGCACTCCCGCGAGTTCCTCTTCGGTGAAGGACACATTCAACGATGGCATGCACCGATGGTACCTAGTTGGTGCCGCCGGTGCGAGGGGCATGCCGTCGGAGCCGCCGCGGCAAGCGGGACAGGTTCTCCAGCGACAGCTTCCCCGGGCCGCAGTCATCGCTGACCGGAAAGGTCCATTCCTTGTGAGGAATTGCCCGTCTCCGCCGCGCCCCGCAGGATCTGGTCCGCATGGACCTGCCGGGGCAAGGAGACGAAGATGATCGAGATCGACCCGCAGCAGCTGGCCGACCGCTACATGGCTCAGTGGAATGTGCCCGACGCCACGGAGCGCCGCGCCGCCATCGAGCGACTCTGGGCCGAAGACGGCACCCACATCCTTCACCCGCCGGCGGAGATACGGGACACCGCCGCGGAACTCGGCTTCGACCATCCGACTCTGAAGGCTCAGGGATACGACGCCATCGAGACCCGAGTGGCGCGAAGCCACGAGCGGTTCGTCGAGAAGCAGGGATTCGCCTTCCGGGCGCGCCCCGGTGCGATACGTCTCCATGACGTGGTCAGGATCGGCTGGGAGGCGGTGTCCACCGCGACCGGCGACGTGGTCGGTGGTGGTTCGGACCTGCTCGTCCTCGACGACGACGGCCGCATCAAGACCGACTACATGTTCCCGGGCTCCTGACCGGCGGCAGCGCGAGCCCTTGCCCCGGCGGCTACGGAGAGAGCCTCGGCCGTCTCCGGGTCGGCCGGCAGGAACGCCTCCAGCTTCAGCTCGGCAAGCGTCACGTCGATGGCGGTGGCGAAGGTCGTCACCGTCGTCATCAGGCGCAGTTCACCGTACGAGGACCGCAGGCGGAGCGGCACCGCGAAACCCAGTTGCCCGGCGGACGGCTCGAGCTCGGGAACGTACCCGGTGAGCTCGGCGCGCAACTCCTCCAGGTGGCCGAGGCGCACCAGGATGTGGCGCGCCCACTCGGCGAGGTTGACGATACGGGGGGCCAGGCCGTCGGGATGCAGCGCAAGGCGGTACATGTTCGTTCCCGGACCCACCAGCTCAGGGGCCACGCCCTCGGTGATCAGGTCGAATGCGGTGTTCGCGGCGATCAGGTCACCGCCCCGATCCACGACCAGCGCCGGATACGGCAGATGCCCGCGGAGGATGTGGTCGAGCGCCGTGCGCACGGGGATCAGCACCGGATCGTCCAGTGAGCTCTCCGGGTAGGCGGGCGCGTACCCGGCGGCCAGCAGCAGCTCGTTGCGCTCCCGCAGCGGCAGCTCCAGCGACTCGGCCAGGCGCACGACCATGTTCCGACCCGGGACGGACCGGCCGGATTCGATGAAGCTGAGGTATCGCTGAGTGGTGCCCGCTCGCAGCGCCAGGTCGAGCTGGCTGATATGACGGCGGGTACGACGTTCACGAAGCGCACGAGGAAAGTCCACGGGCCTGTTGTAACGGCGGCGGAGGGTCCCAGGCCATTCCCCGCAGGGAATTGTCGCCGCTCGTACCGGTCTTGAACATGGCCGGCATGGACATCGGTGTACTCCTTCCGACCGGAACCGCCCCATGGGGCGCTGCCGACGACCCTCGCGAGCTGATTGCCTTCGGCCGGTACGCCGAACGCTCGGGCTTCTCCTCGCTCTTCGCCAACGACTCCCTGATCAGCCCGCGTGTCGAGGCGCTCACGATGCTGGCCGCACTCGCCCCGGTGACCGAGACCGTGACGCTGGGCACAGCCGCACTGATGCCGTTCCTCCGTCGGCCGATCCAGGCCGCGCAGTCACTTGCCTCGATCGACCTGCTGTCCGGTGGCCGACTCACCGTGGCCGTCGGAGCCGGCTTCCCCGGCCGATTCGGGCGGCCCCTCTACAGGCTGTCCGAGCTGCCGTGGGAACGGCGCTTCGCCCGCCTGGACGAGACTGTCGCGCTGTGGCGGGCCCTGTGGGACGGCGCCGATGCCTTCCACGGCGAGATCCTCCGGTTCGATGACATCCCGCCCACGACCAGGCCGTCCCGGGCTGGTGGCCCGCCCATCTGGCTCGGCGGCGCGACACTCGCGGCTCTGGCCCGCACGGGCCGACTGTACGACGGATGGCTGCCCTACCCGCCTGACCCCGCCGACTACGCATCCGGCCTTCGCGACGTCCACAAAGCGGCGGCCGACGCCGGACGTGCGACCGAGGACATCTCCCCCGCGCTGTTCGTCTCGGTACGGATCGACACCGACATCGAGAGCGGCCGTCGGACACTGGACGACTACGCGCGGGCCACATACGGAATGCCCCTGGAGGAGCTGGAAAAAATCCAGGCGGTTGTCACCGGCTCCGCGGACCAGGTACGTGAGCACCTGGGACGTTACGTCGCCGCCGGTGCTCGGCACATCGTCGCCCGCCTCGGTGCCCTGGACCTGCACTCCCAGCGCGACCAGCTCGAACGGATCGCAGACCTGATCCCCGCCGTCCAGGGGGCGACCGATCGATCCTCCCGCTCGGAAAGCTCCTGAGTCCGGCCCAGCCGGCGCGAAGCGACGGTTACGGGGCACCCTTTAGGCTGCGGGGATGATCTCTCGCGACTACCTCTCCGAACTGTTCTCGCTGGACGGCCGAGTCGCCGTCGTGACCGGCGGCAGTTCCGGCATCGGCCGGGCCGCCGCCGGGGCGCTCGCGCGGGCGGGGGCGAAAGTGGTCGTAGTGGCGCGCAAGGAGCAGGAACTGGCCGCCACGGTCGACGAGTTGACGGCGGAGGGCTGCCGGGCGGCGTGGGTGAGCGGAGATCTGGGCACCCGGGACGGGGTCCGGGCGGCGGCGGAAGCGGCGGCCGAGGTGTTCGGGGAACCGGACATCCTGGTGAACAGCGCCGGCATCAACCTGCGCCCGCCGATGGGTGAGTTGAGCGAGGAGGTGTGGGACACCACGATGGCCCTGAACCTGGAGGCGCCCTACCTCCTGGGCCAGCGCTTCGGCCCCGGCATGGCCGAGCGGGGCTACGGCCGGATCATCCACATCACCTCCCAGCAGGCACACCGGGCCTTCGTGCAGAGCGGCGCCTACGGCGTGTCCAAGGGCGCGCTGGAGTCCCTGGCCCGCTCGCAGGCCGAGGCGTGGTCCCCGTACGGCGTCACCTGCAACACCCTGGTGCCGGGTTTCGTGATGACGCCGCTCAACGAACGACTGTCGTCCGACCCGGAGAAGGTGGCGGCACTGGCCGCGCGAACAATGGTCGGGCGCAACGGACTTGCCGAGGACTTCGCGGGAGCGGTGGTGTTCCTGGCGAGTCGCGGCGCGGCCTATGTCACCGGGCAGTCGGTCTTCGTGGACGGCGGACTCTCCGTGCACTAGCCCCCCAACACCGCTTGCACCTGGGCACGTTGGAGCCCGCCGCTACGGAGTCCCGCTCCCCCGGCGCAGAAAGCGGATCACGGGATGCCCAGGGTCTTGGTGGACCTCGGCGTCGACGCCGTAGACCTCCTTGATGAGGGCCGGGGTGAGGACCTCGGCCGGGGTGCCCTCGGCGACCGTGCGGCCGGTGTCGAGGACGAGCAGGCGGTCGCAGTACATCGCGGCGAGGTTGAGGTCGTGCAGGGCGATCACGGTGGTGACCGGCAGGTCGGCGATCAGGTCGAGCAGGTCCAACTGGTGCTGGATGTCGAGGTGGTTGGTCGGCTCGTCGAGGAGGAGTTCGCGGGGTTCCTGGGCCAACGCCCGGGCGATCTGGGCGCGTTGGCGTTCACCGCCGGAGAGGGTGTGCCAGGACTGGGCGGCCCGGTCTGTCAGTCCGGCGCGTTCCAGCGCCTCGGTGACGGCGCGGGCGTCGACGGCCGACGCCGGTGACCAGGCACGGCGGTGCGGGATACGCCCGAGGGCGACGACCTCGCGGACGGTCAACTCGGTCTGGGTGTGGGTGTGTTGCTCGACGGTGGCGATACGGCGGGCGGTCGCGCGGCGCCCGACTTCGGGCAACGGTCGGCCGTCCAGCGTCACGATGCCGGTGGAGGTGGGGAGGACACCGGCCAGCAGGCGCAACAGGGTTGATTTTCCTGACCCGTTGGGGCCGAGGAGGCCGACGGTCTCGCCGGGACGCAGGACGAGAGTGACGCCGTCGACGATGAATCGGCCGTCGGTGCGGCGGGCGACCCGGTCCGCGTGCAGGCCGGTGGCCGGTGCGGGACTGCCTATGCCTTCGGCTGCGGGGGTGCTCATGTCTTCCTCCGGCCCCGGTGCAGCACGACCACGAACGCGGGTACGCCGATCAGTGACGTCACCACCCCCACCGGCACCTCCTGGGGATCGACGACGGTACGGGCGAGGGTGTCCACCCACACCAGGAAGACGGCTCCGGTCAGCGCGGTGATCGGCAGCAGTCGTACATGCCCGGAACCGGTCAACGCGCGGGTGACATGCGGCAGTACCAGGCCGACGAAGCCGATCGCCCCGGCGCAGCTGACCAGGACGGCGGTGAGCAGGGCCGTGGCGCACAGCAGGATCAGCCGGGCGCGGGCCACGTTCACGCCGAGCCCGGCCGCCGCCTCCTCGCCGAAGGCGAACGCGTCCAGGGTGGTGGCATGGCCCAGGCAGACGACCAGGACGAGGGCCAACGCGCCCGCGCACAGCAGCACTTGGCCCCAGTCCGCGCCGGAGAGCGAGCCGAGCAGCCAGAACAGCACGCCCTTGGTGGTCTCGGCGTCCGCCGAGGTCAGCACGGTGAACGAGGTGAGCGCGGAGAAGAGTTGCATGGCGGCCACGCCGGAGAGCACCACCCGGTCCATGCTCGCGCCGAGGCTGTGGCTGAGCAGCATCACCAGCCCGAAGGAGAGCAGCGCGCCGACGAAGGCACCCGCCGACAGCGACACGGCCCCGCCGCCCACGCCGAGGACCACGACCGCCACCGCGCCCGTGGACGCCCCGGAGGAGACGCCGAGCACGAACGGATCCGCCAGCGGATTGCGCAGCAGTGACTGCATGACCGCACCGCACAGCGCGAGCCCGGCGCCGCAGACGGCGGCGAGCAGCGTGCGGGGCATGCGCAGGTCCCAAACGATGCCGTCCCGCAGCGGGGCGAGCGTGCTGTCCCCGCCGCCGAGGTGGGACGCGACCGACGCCCACACGTCGGCCGTGGAGATGTCGGCGGGTCCGATGGTCACCGCGATGGCCACGGAAACCAGCAACGCGACCAGTCCGCCGCCCGTCAACAGCAGGGTGCGGACGGTCACTTGGCGAGTCCGAAGTCGCGCAGGCCGGCGGCGACCTGCTCGATCCCTTCGACGGTGCGGATGGAGGGGTTCATCGCCTGGCCGCTGAGCAGGATGTACCGCTTCTTCTTGACGGCGGTGAGGTTGCGGGTGGCGGCGTTGGTCTCCAGGAAGTGGATCTTCGCCTTGGCGGTCTCGGCGGTCTGCGACTTGCGGGTCAGATCGCCGAGGACGATGACGTCGGGGTCGCGGTCGGCGACGGTCTCCCAGTTGATCTGGGGCCACTCGTCGTGGGTGTCGGAGAAGGCGTTCTTCGCGCCGACGGCCCGGGTGATGGCTCCGGGGGCGCCGCAGCAGCCGGCCAGGTAGGGCGACTGGGCGTTGGCGAACCAGTACATGAGGGAGGTGCCGGAGGCGTCGAGCCCGGTGGTGGCCTTGGTCACCCGGGCCTTCAACTGGGCCACGAGCTTGTCGCCGCGCTCCTTCACACCCATCGCCCGGGACAGGTCGCGTATCTCGCCGTAGACGATGTCGAGCGTGAGCGGTGTGCTGCGCGAGCCGTCGCCGCCGCTGTCGTTGTCCTTGCCCGCGCAGTCGGACGGCGAGACGTACGTCGGGACGCCCAGCTTCTCGAACTGTTCGCGGGTCGCGACCCCGCCCTTGCCGAGCGTCGAGACGAAGGAGGCGGTGACGAAGTCGGGTTCGGCGTCGAGGGCCTTCTCGAAGGAGGGGTTGTTGTCGGCGAGACGCGGCACGGTCGCGTTCGCCTTCTCCAGCCCCTTGAGCACCGGATCGGTCCAGGTCGCCGTACCGGCGATGCGGTCGGCGAGGCCGAGGGAGAGCAGGATCTCGGTGGTGCCCTGGTTGAGGGAGACGACCCGCTTCGGGGCCGACTTCAGCGTGACCTTCTGCCCGCAGTCGGTGAGGGTGAGCGGGAAGCCCGCGGCGGACTTCTCCGTCTCGCCGTCGGCACTGTCGCCTTCGGATCCGCCGCACGCGGTGAGCAGCAGGGCGGGCGCGATGAGGAGGGCCGCGGTACGGCGGCGCAGCGGGACGGGGGCGGTACGGATCACGGGCATGCCTTGCCTGTCGGGGCTCGAACGCGGAGCCTGGCCTACGAACTCCCCCTCGCCGAGGGCGAGAAGGCGCCAGCAGGTCTTCGGACTCGGGTTCGTCCGGACGGGGCGCCTTCCCGGCGCGTCACACACCGGCTCCTTCGGCCGGCCCGTGTCGCCCCAGTGGCGTCTGATGCCCCGCCCGTCCCCCTCACCGCTGCGCGTCAGTTCCGGATTTCCACCGGATTCCCTGGCCTCGGTTGTGGCACGACTGGCCCGCACAACCTATCAAGATCGGCGATCGGCTCCTGCTGCGGGACGGCACGGAGGTGCCCGCGCTGGTGTGCCCGCTACACTCGCGGGCCTGAACTCACCTCGCGACAAAGGCCGTTGGGAGCAACCGGGCGACGGCGGTCGGCCATGCGTGACGGTCGATACATCAACAGGAGAACCGAAGTGACCGACTCAGGATTCGGCGCGGGCGCCATAGACACCGGCAAACCCCAGTCGGCCCGCATGTACGACTACTTCCTCGGCGGCAAGGACAACTACCCCGTCGACTGGGAGGCCGCCGAGCAGGTGATCTCCTTCTTCCCCGCCGTCAGGCAAATGGCGCGGGTGAACCGCGATTTCATGCACCGGGCCTCCCGGCTGTTGGCGGAGCGGGGTATCCGTCAGTTCCTGGACATCGGCACCGGGATACCCACCCGCCCGAACCTCCACCAGGTGGTCCAGGCGATCAACCCCGGCGCGCGCGTGGTCTACGCGGACAACGACCCGATCGTTCTCCGGCATGCCGAAGCGCTCCTGCACAGCACGCCGGAGGGCAGCACCACCTATATCCAGGCCGACGTGAGAGAGCCGCAGAAGATCCTCGCGGCGGCGAAGGAGCAGCTGGACTTCGAGCAACCGATCGCCCTGTCCTTGGTGGCCCTCCTGCACCTGGTGGCGGATGAGGACGACCCCCGTCGCATCGTGGGCGAACTGCTCGACTCGCTGCCGCCCGGAAGCTACGTGGCCCTTTCCCACGCGACCGGAGACTTCGATCCGGAGACCTGGGAACGCGTCGTCGACGTCTACCGCAAGGGCGGTACAGCCGCCCAAGTACGCTCACGCGCCGAATTCACCAGTTTCTTCCAGGGACTTGAGCTGGTCGCCCCCGGCATAGCACTCGCCGCGCACTGGCACCCCGAGCCCGAAGAGCAGCACAGCCCGACCGACGAGATCCCGCTGTACGTCGGAGTCGCCCGCAAACCGTGAGAACGGACCGAGCGCGGTGATCGCATCGATCACCGCGCTCGTCGTAGCAGAGCTCGTCGTAGAAGAGCTCGCCGTAGAAGAACTCGTCGTAGCAGAACTCGTCGCTTACGCCGGGACGGGATCCGGCTCCTGCGAGGGGGCGTTGGCGTCCGGACGCGTGGGCTGCAGCAGACGTTCCGCCAAGGGGCCGAAGATCAGGCCGAGGGCCGTCCAGAGGATGAGCTGCGCGCCCACGGAGTAGAAGCGGAAGGTGAAGAGCACGTCGGCCGGGAAGCCCGGGTAGACGATGGTGCCCTTGTCGTCCTTCAGCGGCAGCGGAGTCTCGGTGGCCTGGTTGCCGAAGTTGGCCTTGTTGTACGAGAGATGGCCCAGCTGCGGCAGGAGCAGCATGACGATCCCGATCGCGACGACGAACGCGGCGCCGGCCAGGAGAGAGGCGTTCCAGCTGCCGAAGCGGGGCTGGAGGTGCTTGCCGAGGTAGACGGCTCCGGCGAGGAAGGCGACGGAGCAGACGACCATGATCAGGTACAGGGCGCTGCGCTGCTGGATGGTCTCTTCGTGACCGATCGCGGGCGGGTTGGCCGGGTACTTGAGGAACGGCACCAGGTACATGCCGAGGAAACCGCCACCGGCGACGAGGAGCGCCAGGTTGCGGGCCCGCAGCCCGCCGGTGCGGCCCAGGCAGACGGTGTAGGCGACGGCGAACAGGGCGCCCATCGCCATGCCGAAGAGGATCATGCCGGCGCCGATGCCGACGTTGGCCTGGATGGTGCGGCTGAACAGTTCGTGTTCGTGGCCCTCGACGGGCAGGCCGGCCGCCTTGTCCAGGACGTTCTGGGCGGCGTCACGGCCGCTCTCGTAGTCGATGGCCTTCGCGATCTGTGGCTCGGCGAAGATGCGCGCGAACACGAACGCGAGCAGGCCCGCGACTGCGCCGGCGAGTATGCCGCGCAGTATGAGCTTCTTTTCCATGTCGAGTTGTCCGTACTTCCAGATGCCGGCGGAGGGTCAGTGGCAGGGGAAACCGAGGAAGTGGCGGGCGTCGTGGACGAACTCGTGGACGTGCGTGTCGTTGCCGAACACCGACACGGCGCCCTGGTCGACACCGACGAAGTAGTAGACGGCCAGCGCGATCAGCGCGGTGCCGACCAGCCAGACGATCGACTTCGAGACCGGCAGGACAACCGGCGTGGACACCGGACGGGGTGTGGAAATGCTGCTGCTCAAGGTGAGCCCTCCTTCGGGATCGTGCGTCCCTTGCGTGTACGGGCGAGTGAAGGTTCAGTGTCTGACTCGCCCTCCACCTTCCGGCGGCGGGCTCACAGTGGCGCGACCGTGCTGGAATTCCACCAGCTTCCTTATGCCATCACTACAGGGGGAGAGTACGGCGCGTCTCTCCGGGCCGTCAATCAGGCCCGTTCCGCGTACTGCTCCTGACAGCACCGTGTGTGTGCGAGGAGTTGGCCGCCGGCGCCCCTCCCGTCACCGTTTCGTCGTGAGCCTCAGGTCGACCTCCTTCTCCTGGTCACCCGACGCCGTGCCCCGCTCGTCCACGGCGAACGTGACGTCCAGCGCCTCACGAAGCTGGTCCACGGCGACGTACCCGCCCTGGAGCGTGGCGGACACCGAGCCCTCCAGAGGGATCGGGTCGGTCGGGATCCACTCCTGCGTGGGCTCGAACTCCGCTGTCCACACGGCGGTTCGGTCGCCCGGCTGTTCCTGGGGCACGTCGTCGGAGGGCCGGTCGGTGGGGAACGCCGTCCGCAGGACGCCGAAGACGGTGGCGGCGTCCTCCTTGGACGCTCCGGTCAGGGACACGGTGGCCATCGGGGTCACTCTCCTTGGGTTCGAGTCGGGCGTCGGTCAGGCGGATCAGCGGCCGAGGGCCTTCGCGAGTTGCTGCTTGTTCATCGACGAACGGCCGTCGATTCCACGCTTCTCGGCACCTTCCTCGATGTGCTCGTACTGCCGCTCACGCTTCGCGCTGGAACCTCGCGGCACGACACTCTCCTCCATCCGTTTCCGACGATTTCCCGCGTATCCGCGTACCCGCCGCCCGCCGCTTCTCACGCGGCCCCCGGAACGCGCTGATCCCATCTGACGCACGGCCCGCGCGCCGGGCGAGCAGACGGCCACCGAACGGATGAGGGTGTGAGCCCCGCGAAGGCACGCGCGGCGGGGCGGTGGCGTCACACGGGTGGCGTATTCGCGTGGCGGGGGGCCTGGCGGCGGCCTAGTAATGGACGGGATCAGCTTGTTCATCGCGCTTCGGGGGGCGATAGCAGGTTCTCCCTCTTCATGGAGCCGAGCATGACCACCCGCTCTTTCTCGCCCAGCCCGGACCAACCCGAGATACCTCACGGCATCGCGGCCCATCCGCTCGCGCCCTCCGACGGAGGGCCGGCCGACGGATCGCCGCCGACGTCACGTCCGTCGCAAGAGGGTCCCGCCCAGACCGATCCCGAGGGCGAGAACGTCGACCCGATGCACCGCCTGGTGCACGCCGCCGTCGCCGACCGGCCGCTCGATGAGGTCCTCCAGCTCATCACCTTGCTGGAGCAGTCACCGAAGTACGCGCAGGCCACCATCGACGCCCTGCGAGCGGTCGGTGTCGACCGGTCCGTGGAGGACGTCACGCGCCTGGTGACCCTGCTCACCCGGCCGCCGCGCAACCCCGACTGTGCCGACGAGGCGATCCGCGCGGCCGCCGAACACCGGCCCGTCGAGGACGTCACCCGGCTCATGGCCCTGCTGCAGCGGGCTCCGCTGGAGCCGCACTGCGGCGAGGAGGCGGTGCGGGCCGCGGCCAGCCGGCCCGTCGAGGAACTCGTCCAGCTGATCGGCCGCTTGGCCGAGGAAGCGGAGGACGCCGAGCAAGCCGAGCAGCAGGGCGCAACCGCCCAGACCTCGGGGCCGGCGGCGGATCGATCCGCCGCTCCGTTGTCCGAACCGTCGCCCGGACGAACCCCGGCGGACCCGCGCGACGCAGACCGCGCGGGCGACCGTCCGGCTGCTCGTCGGCGCCGTCCACGCCGTCCGCGTACGACGGCACGACGCACCGCTCCCCCGCTCTGGCCGCGGCTGATCGCGGCGGCGGCGCTCGTGCTGTGCGGGCTGTCGTACTTCCCGCTGCACCGTGACGGAGCCTCCGGCACCGCCTACGGGTTCGCGCTCGGTGTCTCGATCCTGTGCGTCCTGCTGGCACCGGCGCTGATCCTGCACGGCGGCCTGTTCGTGCTCGCCGTGTCCGTGGTGGTGCCGGCCGCGCTGGCCGCCCTCCAGTTGTTCGACGGGCGGTTCCACTCCTCACGCCTCTCGCAGGCGCTGCGGATCACCGCCGCCCCGCCCTGGTTCGCGGGGCTGATGGCCGTACTCGCCGCACTGGCCGCGCTCACGGCGCTGCTCGCGCTGCTGGCCTCACGGCGGTTCGGGAGGCAGTTGGACCTGCCCGGCGATCCCGATCACCGGGCGCTGGCCGACGCGAGTCAGATGCCTCAGTAGGGTCGGCCGAGCTCAAGGAGCGGTGGCGTCGGGGCTGTTCACGGCGTCACCGCTCGCGGACGGTGCGGCCGACGCCGAGGCCGCGGGGCTGGAGGCGGCGCTGTGGCTCGGGCGGGCACCGGAGCTGGAGCCGGTCTCCGGCTCCGCGCTCGCGGACGGCGAGGCGGTACCGCCCGAATACGACCCCGTACTGCTGGACGTCAGCGGCGTGGGAGTCGGGCTGTGCGCGGGAGTGCTCTTGGCGGCCGAGCCACCCCCCAACGAAGTGCCCTTGCCGGACTCGTTCCTGACCGCGGCCGCCAAGGGCTTGCCCATGACGAATTCCGCCGCGGTCACCGTGACCATCGCCAGCGCGAACACCAGGCCTGTCGCCAAGGCGTACTTCTTCCAGCCGATGGACCTCCAGAAGGATCCGGTGCCGGCCGCGCGATACGTGGTCACCGACTCCTCGTCGGAGAGGGCGTCGGCCGGTGTCGCGGCACCGGCCGAGGTGTCGTCCGGTAACGCGAACGCCGCCCGGGCGTCCGCGCGTTGTACGGCCCGTTCCTCACTCGGCGTCAGCGCCATCGCCACCGACGGCACCCTTCTGCGGATCCCTTCGCCGGTACGCCGGAAGGCGTGCTGGAAGACCGCGGCGCCGGTGGTGGCGCTGGTGCTGACCACGGCGGCGCCGATGATCGTCCCGGTCACCCCCAGCAGGGACGCCAGCACCGCGCCCACCACGGTGGCAAGCGCACTCGCCACCACCTGCACAGCGGTCAGATCGAGCACCTTGCGCTTCGGCTCCTGCTTCTTCTCATCCTTTTTGTGACTCTCCATCAATGTCCTTCAACATCCCTTTGCCAGTTCCGGAGCACGACAGCCGTCGAAGAGGCATGTGCAAGGTGTCGACTGCCCGGTTGTCGGTGTTTCACCTCAACTGGAAGCAACAGGGCTGGACTTCACCGGTACCGTCACGCCGGCGACTGCCCCGAGAGCGCCTCGGTGAACGGCGTGACCGGGCGCTCCAGGGCCTCGCCGTCCACGACGATGTCGACCGCCTCGTTGTAGAAGGCGAGCAGATCCTTTACGGCACCGACGGCGGGCAGCGGCTCCGGATAGCTCCAGACGATGTTCGGCGGGACACCGGGAACACCGGGCTCGCCCTGCCACGACCAGTACGTGGCGGTGCCCTTGTACGGGCACCCGGTGCTGTGGTCGGTCGGTTCGAACAGGTCCAGGCGGACGTCCTCGCACGGGATGTAGTACCGGGTCGGCAGGCCGGTCTCGAAGAGCAGCACCGGGCGGTGGGTGTCGGCGACGACCGTGCCGCCGATCTCGACGGTGACGTGCCGGCTGCTGGGGACGGCGTCCACTCGCTTGTGCGGGTCGCGGGGGTGGATGAAGATCTCTTCCTCCTCCTCGTACCAGTGGTCCAGCCCGCGCCCGACCCGCCGGAACCACTCGAAGGCGATGTATTCGGCCAGGTCGTCCGCCGGGTAGGTCCAGGCCGCGTTCTCCACCAACTCGCCCCCGATCGCGAGGTCGTAGAAGATCCGTGATCCCGTGTGCGTGCCGGTCGGCGGGTTTTTCGCCGGGCTGAGCAGGTCCTCGCGGACCTCGTCGTGCGGGAAGGCGTACGTCGGTACGGGTACGGCGGGCTCCCACACGAGGACAGGGTGCCTGCTGTCCACGACGGTGGTGTCGCCCTTGCGGCCACGCACCCAGCGTGGGCTCGGCTCCCACAGGAGTCCTTCGGGGGTGGTCCTGACGTCTCGTGCGGTCGGGAAGGTACTCATGATCGTCGCTCCGCGAGGCTGATCGAAAAGGATCGAAGAGGTACTGAAGCTTCCCCTTCGCCACCAGAATGGCTCGAGTCCCGATGAAATTCGACCCCTCCTGACCGCGACGTTATGGGCGCAAAAATGACTTTGCATGGAGGGGCGGGACAGCTCAACCGATCTGTTCCACGCGGTAGTTTCCTTTTGGGCCCACTTGGCGGACCGCCTGGGAAAGGTTCTCCATCACGTCCCCGGGATGAAGCAGATTCACAAGGAAAAACCAAATGAACGAACCGATTCACCGAGCGCCCCTCATTCTTCCGTGCCGCCGAGCCACTCCCCCTGCGGCCACTCCACGTCAGCGACGGTTAATCCGGTGATCGCGGACCTCGGGTTCGCGGCCTTCGCCGAACGGAACTCCCCCCGCTACACGCTCTACGCCGAGGCCCGTCTGTCCGTCCGCGCACGGTCCTCCGCCGTCGTGGAAGCCACGCTGACGTCCGCCCGCGCACGGTGGGAGTGGCTGATGTGCCAGCCCTGCCCCGCCGCCGAGGTCTGGGAAGAACTCCGCCAACAGGTCGAGCGGCAGAGCGAGCGCTCCGCGCCGCAGAACCCGGTCCTGGCCGTCCTCTACCAGCGGCTCCCCAACGCCGCGTGCGCGGACAGCTGGGTGCTGTGCCGCCTGTTGGGGTTCCCCGTCGCCGAGGCGGCCGAGCTGATGGGTACCGAACCGTCCGTGGTCGAAGCGGCTCTCGCCGCCGCGCGTCGAACCCTTCCGCAACTCGTCGACGCGGAGGCGCCCTTGAGGCATCTGTGACCCCTCCGGCGTACGCGGTCGCCTGCCGGATGCCGAGATCCGTCACCTTTCGCCGGTCTGCGCCACGGTTCACCCGAACCAGCGGTGGTGCGGCCGGGTGCCGCCCTCCTAGGATGGGCAACTCCACTTCGGATGGGGCGGATTCGGCGAGGGGACGGGCCGTTGGTGGAGAAGAATCATGTCGATCTGTCGTTGCCCAGCGCGGCGCGGATGTACGACTGGCTGCTGGGCGGCAGCAACAACTTCGAAGCAGACCGGAGTGCCTGCGAGTTACTGCTGGAGGTGGCACCCACCTCGCGCGAGATCGCGCTGAACAACCGGTGGTTCCTCCAACGCGTGGTGCGGGTGCTGGCAGAGCAGCATGGAATCAGGCAGTTCATCGACTTCGGCTCGGGCCTTCCGACGCAGCGCAATGTGCATCAGATCGCGCAGGAAGTCGACCCCGAATCCCATGTCGTCTATATCGACAACGATCCCGTCGTTCTGTCGCTGGGCCAGTCCCTGCTCGACGAGAACGACAACACCGCGATCCTGTCGGTCGACATGACGGACACCGGGACCATCTTCGGGCACCCGGACTTCACCCGGCTCATCGACTTCACCGAGCCGGCGGCGGCCCTGTTCATCTCCGTACTGCACTGCCTGCCGGACAGCGCCGGCCCAAAGGCCCTCGTGGAGCGGGTCGTTGACGCGCTCGCCCCGGGCAGTTTCGTCGTCGTGTGCCAGCTGGTGAGCGACGATCAGAAGGTCCGCGACGACGTCACCGAGCTCATGCGGGTCCAGACCGGGGGCAATTGGGGCAGGGTCCGGGAGGAGGCGGACGTGGCGGAGATCTTCGAGAAGCTCCTCGTGCAGCAGCCGGGACTCGTCGATGTGACCGACTGGCGACCCGACTCCGAGCTCCAGCAACGCCAACGCAGCATCGAATGGACAGAGTTCGGCGGGCTGGGGAAGGTACCGACCCGGGATTAGCGGGACCCGGCGGCTAAGAATCCCGGCCGGCTAGGAATACCTCGCGACGGCCTCGTCCAGCATGCGTCGGCTCTCCATGGGTGAGGCACACGCCTCACCCTGGATGCGCAGCAGGAGCTGGAGGTGCCGTTCGAAGTCGTTCTCCTTCGTCGGCCAGGGCTTCGCCCGCTCCTCGGCGCTCAGCGCGGGCTTGTTGTAGTAGTCGGCCTTGCGGTAGCCCTCGACGTAGACGAGGTCGGGAAGGCCGCCGCGGCCGAACTGGAGGTGGGCCATGCCGCCCGCCATCGACGCCTCGTTGCCCGCGATCATCCGGTCGAGGAGGACGAAGCGGATGGTGATGTGCGGGAGCCCGGCCATCTCCACGAGGTGGAGCATCTGGCCGCGCATCACCGCGTCCGAGCCGGCCCGTCGCAGCAGGACGGACTCGTCCATGAGGAACACGCAGCGCGGCGGCTCGGCCTGGCCGAACACCCGCTCCTGCCGCTCCCGGCGCATGGCAACCCGTAACGCCATCTCGGGGCTGTCCCACTCGGTGAGGTGCAGGCCCGTGCGGAGGATGCAGCTCGCGTACTCCGGAGTCTGCAGCAGGCCCGACACCAGACGTACGTCGTACGTGGTGAGGCCGATGGCGACGGATTCGAGACCGAGGAGCCGGCGCAGGTAATCGGGGGTGCAGTCGTCGAATCTGTTCTGGAACCACTCCGGTTCCTGGGCGCGGGAGAACAGCATCGTCAAATTGTCCCGGGCCGGCCCGTCGAGTTTCAGATACGCCATCACCGCTTCGACCGTGCGCCCCTCAGGCATCGAGTCGGCATTCTCCAGGCGGCTGATGGTCGAGTTCGAAACGAGGATGGCCTTCGCCAGCTCTTTCTGCGTGAGTCCGGCGGCATCGCGTAAATCCTTGACGGCAAGACCGAGCATGATGATGGCGGCGGTCTTTGTCGTGTCCGGCCCGGCCGTGTGCCGGGCCGGACGATTGATCGGAATCGGGTCCGGGAACACGCTTTCTCCTTCAATGGGCAGTCACCTTCACATGATGACACGCCCACCCCGGAGGAGTTGCCCGAACTTATGTACTCCGACGCCTAGTTGGGACTGCCGAGGGCGTCGAACTCCCCCCTCTTCGCGCCGTCGAGGAATGCGCCCAGCTCCTCGGCGGTGAAGATCAGCGCGGGTCCGCCGGGGTCGGTCGAGTTCCGTACGGCAACGCCGCCTCGGGGCAGCGCGGCCAGCTCGACGCACATGCCGTTGGCTTCGGACTTGCGGCTCTTCACCCACGTTCCCGGGATGAGGTCGGCGGCCATTCCGTTCGTGAAGTCCTGCATCAGAGAAGAACCCTCTCCGTTCGACAAGCCCATTCTTCCGGCCTTCTTCGCCGCGGCCCCGAAACCGCACAGGTGGAGGCCCCATGAAATCCCGTCATGCAATTTCATGGCTCGGCTTGCACAAAATGCTAGCGGCTCAAAATCGAACAATGCCGTCCCACGTACGGGTGGATGGTGGCCCGCCGGGTGGTGCGGGCGCGTCGCAGGAGCGCACGACGGCGCCCCTCCTCCGGCCTGACACGAAGCTGTCACACAGGAGCCGGAATCCCCCGCCGGGCGGCCGGGGTTGCCACTGGTACGACCCCGCTTCAAGACCGGGCCGAGCGCGACGAAGGAGCAGCGACCATGACCGTGGACCTCAATACGACGGACCTCCAGGCCTTCACCCAGGACTGGCTGGACTGGTATCGCGGGCAGGAGGAACGGCTCGCCGCTCCGCACGGGTTCCTGGCGATCACCGGGCTGCACTGGCTCGACGACCGGCCGCAGCGGTTCCCGGACGCGCCGGGCGCCTGGTGGACCGACGACGACGGGGTCGCCGTAGCCCTCGACGACGGTGAGGAACTCGTCGTGGCGGGGACGCCGGTGCGCGGTGAGCACCGCTTCGGTGTGCTGCCCGAGCGGGGCGGGGTCGACGCGGTGTGGGGCGATGCCGTGATCGAGGTGGCCAGGCGGGGCGGGAACGACATCGTGCGGCCCCGGCATCCGGACGCGCCGCTGCGTACCGCGTTCGCCGGTACGCCTGCCTACGCGCCGGATCCCCGCTGGGTGGTGCGGGGACGTTATACGGCCTTCGACTCGCCGCGTCCGACGACCGTGGGCGCGGCGGTCGAGGGGCTGGAGCATGTGTACGACGCGCCGGGCCGGGTCGAGTTCGAGCTGGACGGGCGACCGCTGGCCCTGACCGCGTTCCCCGGGCGGGGGCCCGGCGGACTGTTGTTGCTCTTCACGGACGCCACCTCCGGGGTGACCACCTACGCCGCGAACCGAGCCCTCGTTCTCGCCCCGCCGGCCGCCGACGGCACGGTCGTCCTCGACTTCAACCGCGCGACGAATCTGCCGTGCGCCTACACCGACCTGGCCACCTGCCCGCTGCCGCCGGCCGAGAACCGGCTGCCGGTGTCCGTCGAGGCCGGGCTGAAGACGCCCCGTGAGCGGGGAGGTTCGGCCTGATACGGCCCTCCGTCCCCCTTCGACAACCATGCGCGCCCCTGAGTCGTCCCCCTTAGGGACGCGCCGGTTTTCGCGCGGCTGCACGCCCACCGACACTGCGCACCGACGACGCGTAGGAAAGAGGCCGCATGCTCCGTATCCACTTCACGCCGCAGGATCTGCAGAACATCCGGGTCGCTCGTCAGCCGCATGCGCTCTGGGAACTCGTGTGCGGTGTCTGCCGGTTGGACGCGCGGCAGGGGGCGCTGGAGTACGGGCACTGGCGTCGGTCGGTGCACGAGGGGCTGGCGAAGGATCCGCGGGCCCGGCGGGCCCTGTCGCCGTTACAGACGCTGATCCCGCCCGTGGGCTACATCCCCGACTTCCTCACGCCGTCGGTCACGGGCGGCGGTCTGGCCGTCGGTCTCGACCAGGTGCGGGCCACCTCCCGCACCCGGCTGACCCTTGAGCTGGGCCGGCTCGCCGAGTCCCGTCCGCTGCCGTCCTGGGTGTCCACTCTCGACCGACCGGGTACCAAGGCCCTGGGGACGCTGACGAGGGCCCTCGAACTGTCCTGCAAGACACTGCTCGAACCGTACTGGCCCCACATCCGGACAGCTGTCGGCAACGACGTCGAGCTGCGCTCGCGCGCGCTCCTCGACGGCGGCACCTCCGCGCTCCTCAACACGCTGCGCCCGCACGCCCGTTGGCGGGCTCCCGTCCTGGAGGTGGACTATCCCGTCGACCGCGAACTCCATCTCGAAGGGCGCGGCCTGCTGCTCATCCCGTCGTACTTCTGCTGGCGCAGGCCCACCGCGCTCGCGGATCCCATGCTCGGGCCGGTGCTCGTCCACCCGGTCGCCAAGCAGCCCCTGGAGATCGTCCGCGCGAGCAAGGACGGGCTGCAGCGGCTGCTGGGCCGTACCCGGACCGTCGTCCTGGTGGATCTCGCCAGTCATGGAGCGCGTACGACGTCCGAGGTGGCGACGGCGGCCAACATCGCGCTGCCCAGCGCCAGTTACCAGCTCGGCGTGTTGCGCGACGGAGGTCTGATCGCCAGTCGCCGGGAGGGCCAGTTCGTGCGGCACTCGGCAACTCCGCTGGGCCTGCGCCTGCTTCACGAGCGGTGACCGCGCGCCCATCGGCCGGGGTCAATGGGAACGGCTTCGCATTCATTACGGCACGCCCGCGGTGCCGGTGGGTCAGCCCGTCCGGCGGCGGTCCGTCGTGGTGCGGTGGGTGAGGGGTTCGCGCAGGTCCAGGTGTTCGCGCAGGGTCGTACCGGTGTAGTCGGTGCGGTAGACGCCGCGTTCCTGGAGTGCGGGTACGAGCAGGTCCACGATGTCGTCGAGGCCGTCGGGGATCAGGTACGGGGTGACGTTGAAGCCGTCGACGGCACCGTGCCGGACGAAGTGGGCGAATTTGTCGGCCAGGCCCGCCGGGGTGCCGACGTGGCCGCGCTGGGGGCCGAGCGCGATGACGGTCTCGCGCAGGGACCACCGGTTCGCGTCGGCCTTCTCCCGCCATTCGGCGACGACTTGGCGTGGGTCGGCGATCCGTCGCGCGCCGAAGGATCCGTCGTTCTCGGCAACGACCGGGTCCTCCTTGGGCAGCGGCCCGTCGGCGTCGCGGCCGGAGAGGTCGATGCCCCAGAGGAGCCCGGCGATGCCCAACGCGGTTGCCGGGGTGACCTGTTGGAGGCGGATCCAGCGCTTCTTCTCCAGGGCCTCCTCCTCCGTGGCGCCGATGATGATCTCGGTGCCCGGGAGGATGCGCAGGTCGTCCTCGGGGCGGCCGGCGGCCCGCAGTCGGCGCCGCAGGTCGTCGGCGAAGGCGAGCGCGTCGTCGAAGTCGTTGCCGTGCGCGGAGAAGATGACGTCGGCGTTGCGGGCGGCGAAGTCCCGGCCCTCTCCGGAGTCCCCGGCCTGGAAGATCACCGGGTGGCCCTGGGTGCTGCGCGGCAGGGTGGGCGCGAGGTCGACGTCGAACTGCGGTCCTTGGTGGCGGACTTGGCGTACGGCGCCGGGTGCCGCCCAGGCCGGGGCATCGGCCGCGCCGGACACGGCCGCGTCCTCCCAGCTGTCCCAGATCGCGCGGGCGACGGTGAGGAACTCCTCGGCGCGGCGGTAGCGGTCGGCGTGGTCGAGGTAGCCGCCGCGGCGGAAGTTGGCGCCGGTCCAGGCGTTGTCGGTGGTCACCACGTTCCAGCCGGCGCGGCCGTCGGAGAGCAGGTCGAGGCCGGACAGGCGGCGGGCGAGGTCGGCGGGTTCGTTGAAGGTGGTGTTGGACGTGCTGACCAGGCCGATGCGCTCCGTCACGGCGGCCAGGGCGGCGAGTTGGGTGATGGCGTCGGGCCGCCCGGCGACGTCGAGGTCGTGGATCTGGCCGTCGACCTCGCGCAGCCGCAGCCCCTCCCCCAGGAAGAACGCGTCGAACAGGCCTCGTTCGGCGGTCTGGGCGACGCGCCGGAAGTTGGCGGGGTCGATCTGGGAACCGCTGGCCGGGTCGGACCAGACGGTCCAGTGGTTGACGCCCTGGAAGAAGACACCGAGGTGGAGTCGGGCATCGGGGCGGGGAACGTCGAGGGGGTCGGTGCGGGTCATCGTGCGTCCTCCTGGGCGGCCGCGGCGGCGTAGCGGTTGGCGGGCCGGTCCAGGCCCAGGTGGGTGCGCAAGGTCGCGGCGGGCAACGGCCGTACGGCGTACCGCCGTTCGAAGAGGTGGGGCAGGACCAGCCGGGACAGCTCCGGGAGATCCTCGTCCAACACCAGCGGGTGCAGGCGCACTCCGTCCACCACTCCCGTCAACTCCCCCAGCAGTGCGGCGAGTCCGGCGGCGGAGCCGATGTGCCGCAGTCGTCCTCGGTCGCTCCATGGGGCATGCCGTTCGAGGTCGGCGACGCGTTCCTCGGCCGTGGCGTCGGCGGTGTCGAGCGCGACCTCGACCTCGGCGAAGGCACGCGGCGTGCCGGCAACGGCCACGCCCGAGGCGATGGCGGAGCGGTCCCGGCCCTCCACGAGGGCGACGTCGAGTTGCCCGCCGGGCACGCGGTCGGGGTGGCCGAGCACGACGAGTTGGCCCTGCGGCGGCCGCGGCACGATCGCCGGGCCCTTCACCGTGTAGGTGTCGGCGGTGAAGTCGACGTAGTGCAGCCGGTCGCGGTCGAGGTAGCGGCTGGTGGCGACGGAGCGGATGACCGCGTCGTCCTCCCAGGAGTCCCACAGGGCGCGGACGACCTCGACGCCGTCACGGGACTCGCGGGCCCGGGCCAGGGCCCCGTCGACGAGTGGGCGCCCCCAGACGGAGGCCGCCTCGGGCCGTGTCTCCTCGCTCACCACCCACCCGGCGCGCCCGACCGAGATGTGGTCCAGGGACGCCAACTGGCTTGATACGTGGAAGGGTTCGGCGTAGGTGAGCGGCACGACCGGCGCCACGCCGACGACACTCGTGGACGCGGCGATGAACGCGGCCCGCTCCACCGCGCCGATCCGGCCGACCGTGTCGGGGCCGGCGCCGGGCGGGAGCGCGCCGTCGTCCAGGGTGAGCAGGGTGAACCCGGCGTTCTCCGCGGCGGCGGCGACGCGGGCCACCCGGCGCGGGCTCAGGAGCTGGTCGGGTGAGTGGGCGGCGCGGCGCCAGGCCGCGGGATGGGCGCCGTCGCCGTCGATTTCGAGGGCGAGCCGCAGGGCGGGGCCGGACATGGGGTTCCTTCCGAGAACACGTCGAGACGGCCGGCCCGAGAGGCCGACACGGGTCAGGGGCGTGCGGAAGGACAGACGGCGGAGGCGGTACGGCAGTAGTCGACATGCCGCCGGATGATCAGCCGTGCGCCCGGGACGGCACCGTGGGGTGCGGCGTCGCATACGCGCATCGGGGCCTCCACTCGTCCGGGAGCGATCGCCTCAACTTACGTCGTCGGCCCGGGAAGGTGTCAAGAACATTAGATGTACGCGCATGCAGCAGCACCGGGGCGGAAAAGCGTTGGCCGCGACGGCGACCGGGCTGCTAACTTGCCGTTGGCCGTGACACCGCACGAGGAGGTGAGACCCATGAACGCAGTATCCAGGTGGGTGCTCCCCCTCTTCTCCACGGTTGGGCCAGCGGCATAGGTGTCGCCGGGAGCGCCTCACGACAAGGCGATCCCGAAAGGCGACACATCATGGAACTCACCCAACATTCCGTGCACTTCACCGCTGAGACACCGTCGAACGGTGTCCTCGTCCGCGACTTCACGGTCGGCGAAGTCACCGGCGCGCTCTGGTCCCCCGCAGCCTCCGCCTCCGCACGCGCTCCCCTGGTCCTGATGGGCCACGGCGGCGGCAACCACAGCAAGTCGCCCGCCATGGCGGGCCGTGCGGAGCGCCTCGTGAACGGCGCCGGCTTCCACGTCGCCACCATCGACGCACCCGGCCACGGCGACCGCCCGCGCACACCGCACGACGAGCGCGAAATCACCTTGATGCAACGGAAGATGGCGGCGGGCGAACCGGTCGGCGAGATCGTCGTCCGCTACAACGCCCACCTCGCCGAGCGCGCCGTACCGGAGTGGCGGGCGACCCTGGACGCCCTCCAGGAACTCCCGGAGATCGGCGCCGAAGGACCCGCCGGCTACTACGGCCTGAACATGGGCACCGCGATCGGGGTACCGCTGACGGCGAGCGAACCCCGCATCACCGCCGCGGTGTTGGGCCTCTTCTGGAACGACGAGACCCTCGCCGAGGCGGCGCGGCGGATCACCGTCCCGATCGAGTTCGCGCTCCAGCGGGACGACGAACACATCCCCCTCCCGTCCGGTCTCGCGTTGTTCGACGCCTTCGCCTCGAAGGAGAAGTCGCTGCACATCAACTCGGGCTCGCACAAGGAACTGCCCAGGTTCGAAGCGGACAGCGCGGTCCGCTTCTTCGCCCGGCACCTGACCGTCGACGGCTCAACGGCCTGACAGGTCAACGCGGTTGCGGCCCGGCGTCCTCTCCGAAGTCCATCCCCGTCATGAGTTCGGAGAAGGCGCCGGCCGCGCCGGGTGACGTGAAGAGCCGGTCGAGCCGGGCGCGGGCCAGACTCCGGTGAAAGGGGCCGGAGTTGGTGGCGTCACCTGCGTCGTGGAGCATGCGGGTCATCCAGTGCGAGAACTCCTGGTCGCTCCAGACCCGGCGCAGGCAGCGCTGCGAGTAGCTGCGCAGGGCCGTGTCGTCACCGTCATGGACGGCGTCCCGTACGGCTCGGGCGAGGAGATCGGCGTCGTAGAGAGCGAGGTTCATCCCCTTGCCGCCCATCGGCGAGACGATGTGCGCGGCGTCGCCGACCAGGAAGAGGCGGCCGTACTGCATCGGGTCGTGGACCAGGCTGCGGAGCCGGAAGATCTCGCGGTCGGTGATCGGGCCGGAGACGAGGTCCGGGTCGCCGAGCCGGGTGCGCAGCGCGTCCCAGACGCGGGCGTCGGACCACGCGTCGGGGCGATCGTCCGGCGGGCACTGAAGGTAGTAGCGGCTGGCGTACGGGCCGCGCGGGAAGTGGGCCGCGAAGCCCTGCGGGCTGACGGCCAGGAGCGGGTGGGCGGGCGGCGGCGCGTCGGCCATGACCGTCAGCCAGCCGATCCCGTGATCGAAGGCGTACGGCGTGAGGGCACCGTCCGGAACGGCCGTGCGGCTGATGCCGTGGTCGCCGTCGCAGCCCGCGACGAAAGAGCAGGTGATCGCACGGAGGCCACCGTCCGCGGTGCGGTAGCGGACGGTGGGGCGATCGTCGGTCAGGTCGTGCAGGGAGACGTCCGCGGCCTCGAAGCGCAGGTCTCCGCCGTCCTCCAGGTACGCGGCGGTGAGCTTCTGGACCAGCATCTGCTGGGGGCAGAGGCGGGCCGTGGGGCCCTCGGAGCCGTCGTAGTCGTTCACCAGATGGGTCTCGCCGTCGACCCGGAGCTCCAGGATGCCGTCGTGCGGGACACCGCCCAGTACGCGGTCGGCCAGCCCCCAGGAGTCGAACATCCGGACGGCGCGGGTCTCGACGATGCCTGCCCGCTGGCGCTGGGCCACATACTCGCGGGTCTGCCGCTCCAGGACGACACAGTCGATCCCGCTGCGCCGCAACAGGTTCGCGACGGTCAGGCCGGCCGGACCCGCACCGATGACCACCACGGTCGTGGATTCCGGCGACTCGCTCAACTCCCGCACAGTGTCGGCCACTTGACCACCTCCGGAAGCACCCTACCGACACCGAGGTCCCGGCCGACGGGCCACCGGGTCACTTCACCTCGATCGTCACCTTCCAGGTCTCGACGAGCAGGGGGCAGAGGTTGCCGGGATCGGGGACGCAGCGGCGTTGTGCGGTGACGATGGCGGCGCCGGCGGATGCCGCGTGGAAGACGGCCGTGGCGTCTCCGGACGGGTACGTGGCGTCGGAAGCGTGCCCGAGCACCGCCGAGTTACCGGACTCCGGAGCGGTCCAGGTGTAGGTGAGTCCGCGCTCGCGGGAGTGGGTGAGCCGGATCTCGACATCGCCACCCGAACTCGCGGGCACCGTCCGGCCGTTGTCCGTGTTGGTGAGGACGACACGTCCGGCCAGGCGTGCGTGCGGCGTCTGTCCCTGGGCGGTGGCCGATGCCGTGACGGCCACGAGGGCCAACCCCGCGGCTCCAAAAGCCGTGGACCACTTCGCTGCTCCCATGATTTCCTCTCCTCGCACCCGCCGGGTCGGCGGTCTCCACAGGCGGCGAGCGTGCCGCCCCGCGGCACAACGTGGTGGAGGAGGACGGGTCACAGACAACCACCCGTTCGTGCGGACCTGTGCCGCAACAATGCGTGTGTTATGAATCTTCACGCGTGACCGATAGGACAAGACGAAAGACAACCGTTCGACCGGCCCACGGGTGAGGACCGGTCGGGGTCGCCGATGCCGGGGTCCGCTCCCCGGGCTGCGGTGATCTTCCTTCCCAGGAGGACCTCCCGCATGTTTCGACGTATAGGCACTGGAGTTGTCAGACACCCCGTCTGGACGATCGTGGCCTGGCTGATCGCGGCGGTGGCGATTGTCGCCACCGCGCCCGGCCTGCCCTCCAACAGTGACGAGAGCAGTTTCCTGCCCAAGAGTTACGAGTCCATCAAAGCGGCGGATCTCCAGGTGAAGGCGTTCCCCAGCGCGTTCACCCCGTCCGCGATCGCGCTGTACCAGCGCACCGACGGCGGGAAGCTCACCGCCGCCGACAAACAGGATGTCGCCCGGATCACGACCGAGCTGGGCAAGAAGGACATCGACCAGGTGCAGAAGGTGGTCCCCGGCCAGCCGTCCAAGGACGGCAGGTACACCATGACCCTGGTCCAGATGGACAGCAAGAAGGCCGGTCAGCCCGTGCAGGCGGACGCCGCGAAGGTGTTGCGCGACGACGTCAAACAGCTGGCCAAGGGCACTGACCTCGAAGTGAAGCTCGGCGGTTCCGCCGCGCAGGCCCTCGACCAGCAGGACTCCTCGAAGCGCGGCGAGGCGCTGATCGGCATCGGGACGTTCCTCATCATCCTGGTGACCCTGCTGATCATCTTCCGCGCGCCAATCCTCGCCGTGCTCCCGTTGGTCCTGATCGGCGTGGTGGCGTCCATCGCCAACGGGCTGATCGCGTACGCCACCAAACTGTTCGGCCTCCAGGCCAACAGTTCCGTCTCGTCGATCCTGATCGTCGTGCTGTTCGGCGTGGGCACGGACTACTTCCTGTTCCTGATGTTCCGCTACCGGGAACGTCTGCGGGCGGGTGACGAGCCCAAGCAGGCCATGGTCAACGCGGTCGCCCGGGTCGGCGAGGCCATCGCCTCGGCGGCCGGCGCGGTCATCATCGCGTTCCTCGCGCTGGTGCTGTCCACGCTGGGCTTCCTCAAGCAAATGGGTCCGGCGCTGGCCATCTCGGTCACCGTCACCCTGATCGCGGGCCTGACCCTGATCCCGGCCGTGGTGTCGCTGATCGGGCCGAAGGTCTTCTGGCCCTCCAAGTCCTGGCAACGGGAGCCGGAGAACGCCCGGTTCGCGGCTCTCGGCCGCGGTGTGCAGCGCCGGCCCGCGCTGACGGCCGCGCTCTCGGGCCTCGTTCTCATCGCGCTGTCGTTGGGCACCCTCGGCTACAAGGCCACCTTCGACCTGGCCTCGGGTTCCATGCCCAAGACCAAGGAGTCGATGGTCGTCCAGGACGAGATGCAGAAGGCGTACTCGGCGGGCGCCGCGGCCCCCACCGACGTCTATCTCTCCAGCACCGACGGCAAGCCTCTCGACAAGACCGCGTTCACCTCCTACGCCGAGAAGCTCGGGGCCGTGGACGGCGTCGCGAGCGCCCGTATGAGCCAGGTCAACCAGGGCGGCACCACGGCGGACTTCACCGTCACGCTGAAGTACGAGGCGTCCACGGAGAAGGCGATCGACACCGTGGGCCGGGTGCGCGACGTCGCGCACTCCACCGCGCCGGACGGCACCGAGGCCCTGGTCGGCGGTATGTCCTCGATCTACAAGGACATCAACGCGGCGGTCAACCACGACTACCGGACCGTCTTCCCCGTCGCCGCCCTGCTGATCATGCTGATCCTGGGGCTGCTGCTGCGCAGCGTGGTGGCGCCGTGGTACCTGATCGCCTCGGTGGGTCTCGGCTTCGGCGCCACCCTCGGGGCGACCGTCTGGATCTTCCAGGACGCGCAGGGACACCCGGGGCTGATGTTCATGCTCCCGGTGATCATGTATCTCTTCGTGGTCGCCATCGGCACGGACTACAACATCCTCATGATCGCCCGGCTCCGCGAGGAGGCCCGCGAGGGCCGCGATCCGCGCGAGGCGGCGAGCATGGCGCTACGGCACGCGGGGCCCACCGTGGCCGCGGCCGGTTTCATCCTCGCGGCGACCTTCGCGACGATGATGCTGGCGGGCAACGCGCTGCTCACGGAGATGGGTTTCGCCGTCTCCTTCGGCATCGCCGTCGCCGCCTTCGTGATGGCGATGTTCTTCACACCGAGCCTCACCGCCCTGATCGGCCACGCCGCGTGGTGGCCAGGCAACGCCGACCGCACCCAGGAGCCCAAGCCCGGCACCAGCGCGGGTTCCGACGTCTCCGGGCCGAACTCCGGCACAGGGGACCAGGACTCGGTCAGCCACGGCCCGGCGGGCCGTCGTAACTAACAACTAGCAACACTGCGGGGCCTGTTCGCCGATCCGTACGACCGGCGAACAGGCCCCGCACCCACGTCAACGGTCGGCGTGCGCCGCGGCCCGGTTCCCGAACGCGTCTGACCGCCTGGAGGGTGGACGGCTCCGCGCGACCGAGGCTGATCTGTTTCGGACCGTACGGACGGGGCACAAGCGGGCGCAGTCCAGTGCTTCGGCAGGCAGGTCTGCCTTCTTCCTGTGCGAGGAGTCTCGTCGTGCCCCTCCCCTCTCGATGCGAGCGCGTGCCGACGAGAACGGGGAGGCCTGATGTGATCGCGCCGAACTCCGCTTCCGGGGAACGGGAGTTGCTGTCGTGAGGAGGCACTCGGGCGGCAATCCCCTGAGGGTCGGCATGACCGGGTTCGTGGTGCTGGCGGAAGATGAAGGGGCCGTCGTCGCCGCGGAGTTGGTGTACCGGCCGGACGACTGCCTTGCGGTGCGGCTGGTGTTGGTCGGTCCCGACGGTATGGAGGTCACCTGGACCTTCGCCTGGGAGCTGCTCGCGCTGGGCCTGATGCGCCCGGCCGGCGACGGAGACATCACGGTACGATCTGTGCCGGACCCGCTCGCGGGCGTCGAGGTGGCCCTCGGCTCCCCGTCCGTCGCGCGCGTGTGGCTGCCCGTCGCGGACACCGCGGACTTCGTACGGAGGGTACGGCGGCGCGTCGGCCGCGACGTCGGCGGTATCGCTCCGGCGCTCGATCAGGAACTCGCCGCGATCACGAGCGGGGCGTAGGAGAGCAGCCCGGACCGAACTCCCGCAGGACACCCGGCAGGGCCGGGAAGTCCAGGATCTCTGTCATACGCACTGTCCATCACCGGCCGCGACCACCCCACAGCGAGTTTCACGGGCTCCGCAACAGTCAGCTCTCAAGGGCCTGTTGGACCGTCGGACGGCATTCGATGAAGCCGTCGATACCGACGAGTTGGATGACGCGCAGCACGGGTGCGGCGGCCCCGGCCAGGCGCAGCCAGCCGCCCGCTTCGGCGAGAGCGGTGTGTACGGCGATGAGAATGTTGATGCCGCTGGAGTCCATGAAGGTGACGTGGCGCAGGTCGATGACAATGCGCGGTGCGGCGCCCTCCGGTGGCTCCAGCGCCTCCCTCAGTGTGCCGCCTGTCTGCTGGTCGATCTCTCCGGAAGCAGCCACGACCAAGGTTCCGTCGACGACGTCGGTCCTGACCGACAACCGCCCCGGCTGTCCCGCTTGTTCGGTGTGCGCCATCTGTCCTCATACACAGGTCGGTGAGCGTTACGGATCAGGATTTTCATCCGAAGTGCTGCCCCGCATCGTACGGTTGATGCTTGTGTCCGGTGGAGCCGACGGAGATTGACGGAGTGCGCATCGCTTCACGGGGTACGCGCGGGAACGCGGAAGGCGGTGAAACGATCCGGATGCAACCAGATTCATCGGAGGACGACGACCCAGCACCGCAGGCCCCGGCCCTTCGGTCCACCGTGGCGTTGGACGGCGACGGCTCGTGCATCGCCGAGGCCCGTCGGCTGGCCGCGACCTTCCTGGCCCGGGCGCAGGTCGAGTACGGGCTGCCGGTGTCGGCCCGTGCCATGGATCTCACGCAGTTGGTGGTGAGCGAGCTGGTCACCAACGCCCGTAAGTACGCGCCCGGTCCGGTGTTGATGGATCTGCGGATCGTCGATTCCCTGGTCGAGGTGGAGGTGTGGGACTCCGACCCGGTGCTGCCGGTCGCCCGTGCCGCCGACGCCCAACGGGTCGGCCAGCACGGCCTGGAGATCGTACGGGCCGTGGCGCGAGGCTTCGAGGCTCAGCGCGAATCCGTCGGCAAACGCATCACCGCCCGCATCCCCTTGGCGGACACCCCGGACGACGCAGCCGGTGGGACACAGATGCCGTAAGTGCCTTACCCATCCGCCCGGTTGAGGCGGCTACGGCGTCGTCGGCACCCGGTAGACGGAGACGTGACTACGCGATTCGGCGGTGAAGTCGGCGCCGGACCAGTCCCCGTGCCTGCTCTCCAGCTCGAACCCGGCCAGCTGGGCCATGAGGTCGAGTTCGGCCGGCCAGATGTACCGGTGAGGGCTGCGGTACAGCCGCGCCTGCTCGGTCTCGTCGTACCGGAAGTGGTGCGACACGACGTGCTGGCGCAGGACGTCGTAGGTGTCCAGGCCGATGTAGTCGGAGTCGGTCCGCCAGACGGTCGCCTTCTGCCCCGGCGGGAGTTTGCGCAGCTCCGGTACCCAGAGCTCGATCACGAACCGTCCGCCGGGCGTGAGATGACGGGCGGCGTTGCGGAAACACTCGACCTGCTCGGCCTGGGTGAGCAGGTTCGAGATCGTGTTGTAGACGAGATAGACCAGGCTGTACGTGCCGGGGGCGACGGTGGTCGCCATGTCACCGATGATCACGGGGATCGTCGCTTCGTCGGCCTTGGTGCGCAGTTGCTCCACCATCGGCACCGACAACTCGACGCCGGTGACCGGGACTCCACGCTCGGCGAGCGGGACGGCGACCCGGCCGGTCCCGATGGCGAATTCAAGCGCCGCTCCGTCCCCCGCGAGCTGTGCGAGGCGGTCCACGGTCGGCTCCAGCGTGCCGGGCGCGAACATGCCGGTGCCGGGGGTGTCGTACCGCTGGGCGGCATCGGCGTCCCAGATCTTCTCCTGTCGCATTCCGCCAACGGTCGCCGCCTGCCGGTGAGTTGTCCAACGCATTTCCCTGCCACGGGCCAACTCCGGTACCTGGGTGGCACATCATTGCTGCCTGCCGGAGTCCGCCCCCAGGGACCCAACTACCGTGCCTGTCCTGCCACTTGAAGAGACACCCGACGGCGATCGCAAGAGTGGTCCCTTGCATACTGACGCCCATGCAGACAACGGAGGCCGCACTCAGACGCGCGTGGCACACCACAGCGGCGGGCTCCGACCTGCTCGACGACGTGATGTTCCCGCCCGTCCGCACATCGCGGGACCAGCACAGGCACGGTGCAGTCGATCCCAGTGGCCTCTTCCTCGTCCTGGACGAGGACAGCACCGTACGCGGTTACCGGGACACCCACCGGGAGGTCTTCGCCACCCAGGACCACGACCAGGTGCTGTACTTCGTCGCGGAGCAAGCGGTCCATGATCTCGCCGAACACATCGTGACCCACTCCCCCGGCCGCGGTCCCGCCGTCAATCTGGTCAGCGGGCAGGCCGAGTTGCTGGACCGGATCAACCCCGCGTGGGGAAGCAGATTCCGCGACGGCGGCATGAGCGCCGTAGCCGACATGCACCGTACGCGGACGACGCGGCCGTGTGGACGTGACCCCCTGGAGCGCTTCGCCTGGATCGTCCGCGGATGGCGCGACCAGGACCCCTGCACCACCCTCGCCTTCTTCCGCGGCGAGGGCGTCAGCGCCGAGCAGATCGCCCTGCTCCACGGAGCCGACCCGGAACAAGTCACCGCCGGGACACGGCTGTTGGATCTGCGCAACAGGGACGAGTCCGGCCTCGAACGCTGGGAGACCGACTGGCAGACCTTCTGCTTCGGGGAGGCGGGCGGCTGGGCGTTTCTGATGTACCACGAGACACCACCCGGCATCCGGGCCGACAGCACGGCTCTCGCCCGGCTCGGAGTCACGGAGACTCTGCGGCTGACCGCCACCTCCGCGAAGGGTCTCTACTCCTTCGCCTACACCCGCGACGGCCACCGCGTCGACGACGGCCGGGGCACGCTGGAGTTGATCTGGTACCAGCGGGGCCGAGCCCCCTACTACCGGGGCGGCCAACTCGACTTCCTCAACCGGGCTTTGCGCCGCGCCGAACTGGACCACCCCGAACTGATCGACGACTTCGAGCTGTACTTCCACGCGCTGGAGGTCTCACTCGGCCTTCAACTCCCCCAGCAGGACATCAGGGAGGGAACAGTCAGAGCCGCCCAGTGGGCACGCGGCGACACGAGCCGGGGTTAGCGGCAAAGCGGTCAGGCGCAGACGGTCAGGCGGTGACCGTCTCGGCGTGGTGGATGAACTCGCCGATGCGGTCGGTGAGTTCGGGCCACAGTTCGCGCGGGAGGCTGTGGCCCATTCCCTCCCGGATCAGCAGGTCGGCGCCCGGAACGGCGGCGGCCGTGGCGCGACCGCCGCTCACGTCGCACACGAGGTCGGCGGCGCCGTGCACCACCAGTGCGGGCACCCGCAGTGACCGCAGCCGTTCGGTACGGTCGCCCGTGGCCACCACCGCGAGGCCCTGGCGCTGGATGCCGAGGGCGTCGTAGCCCCGGTCGAAGACACGTCCGGCCCGCTCGGCCGCCGCGACCGCGTCGAACGCGAAGCCCGGGGACGCGGCGAGCCGCAGGGCACGCACCTGCCACTCGACGAAGGCCTCCCGGTTCTGCGGCGGTGCTCCCAGTTCGGCGAACAGGGAGAAGTCGGCCTCCCCCACACCCCGCTCGCCGGTCGTGGACATCATCGAGGTGAGCGAGCGGACCCGCTCCGGGTACTCGATCGCGATCATCTGGGCGACCATCCCGCCCATCGACGAACCGACGAGGTGTGCCCCGGTGATGCCGAGCGCGTCGAGCAGGCCCACGGCGTCGGCCGCCAGGTCGGAGAGTGTGTAGGACGCCGTGGAGAGGTCTCCGGCCAGCGCCGCCGCGAAATCCGGTACGGGTGCGTCGGGGAAGTGGGTCGAGCGGCCGGCGTCGCGGGTGTCGAACCGGATCACGTGCAGACCCCGGTCGACCAGCGCCTGGCAGAATTCCTCCGGCCAATTGATCATCTGGGCGCCCGCTCCCATGATCAGGAGGACCGGCGGCGACCCGGGGTCACCGAAACATTCGTAGGCGATCTCGATTCCGGACGGGCCGACGTTCCGTGCTGTCAGTTCTGGCATGGCCGAAACGGTAGCCATCGCACGAGCACGAAAGATCGAACTGCGGTCTGACGTTTTTCGCCCAACCCCCGCGTTACGGTGGAAGCGGCCAGGAATTCGCTCGACACGCGGAAGTTCCTCGGCTCGCCTAGAGTGTTGTGGTCGACGTGCTCATTCCGGTCGCCTCTCGCCGCTGACCCCATTGCCGTCGTCGAATCTCCGTGTGACGTACTCAAACAGTTCGATCATTTCTGGAGGAACACGCCATGCCCTTCGCCACCAGCTCCGACGGCACACAGATCTTCTACAAGGACTGGGGCGCGGGGCAGCCCGTCGTCTTCTCCCACGGTTGGCCGCTGACCGCCGACGCGTGGGATCCCCAACTGAAGTTGATGGCCGACAACGGCTTCCGGGCCGTGGCCCACGACCGGCGTGGGGGCGGGCGTTCCGGTCAGCCTTGGGAGGGCAACAACCTCGACACCTACGCCGACGACCTGGCGTCGGTCATCGAGGCCCTGGATCTCCATGACGTGATCCTGGTCGGGCACTCGACCGGCGGCGGTGAGGTCACCCGCTACATCGGCCGGCACGGCTCCGGCCGGGTCGCCAAGGCCGTCCTGCTCGGGGCGATCCCGCCGCTCATGCTCAAGACGGACGCGAATCCGGAAGGGCTGCCGATCGACGTCTTCGACGACATCCGCAATGGTGTGGCGGCGGACCGTTCGCAGTTCTACAAAGGTCTCAGCGCCTCGTTCTACGGCGCCAACCGGGACGACTCGACCGTCACCCAGGGAACCCGTGACGCGTTCTGGCTCTGGAGCATGACCGTGGGGATCAAGGGCGCTTATGACTGCGTCAAGGCATTCTCCGAGACCGATCTCACCGAAGACCTCAAGAAGATCGACGTCCCCACATTGATCGTGCACGGCGACGACGACCAGATCGTTCCCATCGTGGCCTCCGGCGACAAATCTTCGAAGCTCGTCAAGGACGCGATCTACAAGGTGTATCCGGGCGCTCCGCACGGCCTGGCGATGGTGCCGAAATTCGCCGAGCGATTCAACGCCGATCTTCTTGAGTTCGCCCGGAGTTGATCGCCACGGTCCGCGAGCCGAGTCCGCCCGGCGGCGTTTGATTCCGTGCCCGGAGGGGACCCGAACGGTTGGCTCAAGGGACCACACATTCCACACACGGAGAGAGAAGTTGAAGCGCTGTGACCGCGCGCACCGTCAAGAAGGAAGAACTGCATCTGCCGCCCGAGACCGGTTGGGCGAAGGCCCGTCGCCGTAGCGGGAAGGCCGTACGCACCTGCATCCCACCCGTCGAGGACAACAGCGTGACACCACCTCCGCACATGCTCACCGAGGGCAACATCGTCAGAGGCGACGACTGACGAGTCGGAGGGACAGAGCCGCACAACGGGCCGGAGGCCGAGGGCTTCCGGCCCGCGGCATGTCGTCGGAGCGACTTCCGGGGTACCCGAAGGTCCGTACCGGACGGACACCCCCATCGGAAGGACCCCCGCCCATGGTCACCAAGGTCTCGGACCACCTCCTCCAGCGATTGCGCGAGTGGGACGTCACCCACGTCTTCGCCTACCCGGGCGACGGCATCAACGGCCTGCTCGCCGCCTGGGGCCGCGCGGACGACAACCCCCGTTTCGTCCAGGCACGGCACGAGGAGATGGCCGCGTTCGAGGCCGTCGGGTACGCCAAGTTCTCCGGCAAGGCCGGTGTCTGCGTGGCCACTTCGGGGCCCGGCGCCATCCATCTCCTCAACGGCCTCTACGACGCGAAGCTCGACCACGTGCCCGTCGTCGCGATCGTCGGGCAGACCAACCGCAGTGCCCTGGGCGGCAGTTACCAGCAGGAGGTCGATCTGCTGAGCCTCTACAAGGATGTCGCCTCCGACTTCTGTGAAATGGTCACCGTCCCGGAGCAGTTGCCGAACGTCCTCGACCGGGCACTGCGCACCGCCATGGCGCGCCGCACGGTGACCGCCGTGATCATCCCGGCCGACGTCCAGGACCTCCCCTACGCCCCGCCCGAGCACGCCTTCAAGATGGTGCCGTCCAGTCCGGGCATGCCGCACTACACGACGGTGCCGGACGACGACGACCTGCGGCGGGCCGCCGATGTGCTCAACTCCGGCGGAAAGACAGCCATCTTGATCGGGCAGGGTGCGCGGGGTGCCCGTGCGGAGGTGAAGGCGGTCGCCGACCGGCTCGGTGCCGGGGTCGCCAAAGCCCTGCTCGGCAAGGACGCGTTGGACGACGATCTTCCCTATGTCACGGGCGCGATCGGGCTGTTGGGCACCCAGCCGTCGTACGAGATGATGCGCGAGTGCGACTCGCTGCTGGTGATCGGGTCGTCGTTCCCCTACTCGCAGTTCCTGCCGAAGTTCGGGAAGGCACGGGCCGTGCAGATCGACATCGATCCGCACATGGTGGGGATGCGCTATCCCTTCGAGGTGAACCTAGTCGGTGACGCCGCCGCCACGCTGCGTCGGCTGCTGCCGTTGCTGGAGCAGATGGAGGATCCGGCATGGCGGGTCAAGATCGAGGCCAATGTGGCCCGTTGGTGGGAGGTCATGGAGCGGCGGGCCGCCGTAGAGGCCGATCCGGTCAACCCCGAGTACGTCGTGCACGCGCTCAGTGGTCTGCTCCCGGACGACGTGATCCTGTCCGCCGACTCCGGTTCGGCCGCCAACTGGTATGCCCGGCACCTGAAGTTGAGGGGTGCGATGCGCGGCTCGCTGTCGGGGACGCTCGCCTCGATGGGTGCGGGGGTGCCGTATGCCATCGGTGCGAAGTTCGCGCACGGTGACCGGCCGGCCATCGCGCTCGTCGGGGACGGGGCGATGCAGATGAACGGCATGGCCGAGCTGATCACCGTCGCCAAGTACTGGCAGGAATGGGCCGATCCGCGGCTCATCGTCGCCGTGCTCAACAACCGGGATCTGAATCAGGTGACTTGGGAGATGCGCGGCCTGGAGGGCGCACCGCAGTTCCTGCCCTCGCAGTCGATCCCGGACGTCGCCTACGCCGACTTCGCCCGCTCTCTCGGCCTGACCGGCATCCGGGTGGAGAAGCCGGACGAGGTGACCGGCGCCTGGGAGAGCGCGCTGGCCGCCGACCGGCCGTGCGTGCTGGACTTCGTGACCGACCCCGCCGTACCGCCGATCCCGCCGCACTCCACCCTGGAGCAGATCGAGGCCGCCGCGTCCTCCGTGCTCAAGGGCGACAGCGATCGCGCCGCCGTGCTCAGGCAGGGGTTCAAGGCGAAGATCCAGGATCTGCTGCCCGGCGGAGGGCACTCGGGCCAATCGTGACGTATCGCTCAAGGACGGGATGTCTGACCTCGCCGCACCGGGGCACCCGTGACCAGGTAAGGAACCGCACGCCCTACCGAATGACCTGAGGTGAACCATGACCGAGGAGATCAAGGACCTGACCCCGAAGTACACCGTTCCCGGCATCCAGCGCGAGGCCGCGGGCCGGCTGATCGGCGTGCTGCGGCTGCGGCTCCACTCGCTGAACGATCTCCACCTGACGTTGAAGCACGTGCACTGGAACGTCGTCGGGCCGCACTTCATCGCCGTGCACGAGATGATCGACCCGCAGGTCGACCGGGTGCGCGAGATGGCCGACGACGTGGCCGAGCACATCGCCGCGCTGGGCGGAGTCGCGCCGGGCACCCCGGGCACGCTGGTCGCCGAGCGCACCTGGGACGACTACTCGATCGGCCGGGCCGACGCCATCGCCCACCTCGGCGCGCTCAACCTCGTCTACACGGGGTTGATCGAGGACGTCCGCGCCGGGATCAAGGAGGCGGGCGACATCGACCCCGCCACCGAGGACCTGCTGATCGGGCAGCTGCGCGACCTGGAGCAGTTCCAGTGGTTCGTGCGGGCGCACCTGGAGAGCGCCGGCGGCACGCTTGCCACCAGTGACGCGCACTCCGAGTCCGAGGCGGCCGCGAAGGGCGCCGAACTCGGCTGACCGGCCCCCAACCTGCACCGAACTTCCCCCGCTCGACCGCACGTCGGCACCGCCAACCGCGAAACTTGCCGTTTGACAACTATGGCCATGAGGCAAGAAAGTAGCGGGTGTTGTCGCAGCAGGGGGAAGGATCTGGGATGTCCCGGTCGGCGGGGGCCACTCCGTGCACCGGCCACGAACAGCAGACAGCCGCCGACCGGGCGGCTGTCGGGCGGCTCGGTCAGGCAGTACGGCTGCCGGAGGAGCCGCCGTGGTCGTGTATCTGCTCCGCGGCCACCGCGCAGAACGCCTCAAGGCCGGTGAGCAGCGCGCTGCGCCCGGCGGCCGGCATCTGCGCCAGCACCGCCCCGAGCGCCTCCTCGCGCCGGGCCCGCAGGTCCGACAAGAAGGACCGCCCCAGGCTGCTGAGGTACAGGCGCACCTCGCGCCGGTCCGTGGGGCTCACCTCGCGGTCGACGAACCCGGCGGCCTGCAGACGGTCGCACAGCCGGCTGGTCGACGGCGGGGTCGAGGCGAGGTGGTCGGCGAGGGTGCGCAGGTTGATGCCCTCGTGGTGTTCCAGGATGAACAGGACCCGCAGCTGCGAGGCGGACGCGGGCGCCGTCGAGGCACGCCCCCACAGGACTTCCAGCAGTTCCGCGGCCGTAGAGGTGACGCGCGCGACCTCGTCGGGTTCGGGGCGGGGGTGGAAGGACGTCACGGTCACACTCTCGCAGGCACAGGGACGGGCCCCAGCCTACTAGGCACGCGCAACGGACACGGATGGACGAGACGACACGCGGCGCCGGGGCCGTACGGCCCACCGCAGAGCGGGCGACGCGTGCCTCGGGTGAGAGATTGGCATACCTACGATCGTGAACAGATTCATGGCTGTCGAGCGGGCGCTGCGTACCGCGGCTCCCCACGAACTGCCCGACGTCGTCGGGCAGTTGCTGGGTCGGCACTACGCGGCGGACTCCGTGGACCTGCTCATGGCCGACTACGGCCTGACCGTGCTGCAGCCCGTGACCGAACTGCCGCACACCCTGCCGCCGGTCTCCGTGCACAACACCCCGGCGGGCCGGGCGTTCGGTGCCCAGGAACCGTTCGTGGAGGGCAACCTCGGCGACGGCAGCGTGCGCGTCCACCTGCCGATCAGCGTGCGCGGGGACCGTCTCGGCGTGCTCTCGGTGACGCTGCCCGGCGGCCACCACGCGCGCGAGTGCCTGCCCGAACTGGCCGAGCTGGCCGAGGTGTTGGGGCACGAGGTGCTGGTCGCCGAGCGCGACACCGACCTGTATCTGCGGGCCCGGCGCAAGGACCGGCTCACGCTGGCGGCGGAGATGCAGTGGCAGCTGCTGCCCGGCCGCTCGTACTCCCGCTCCGAGTTCGACCTGGGCGCGCAGCTGGAGCCCGCGTACGCGATCCACGGGGACAACTTCGACTGGTCCGCCACGGCCGACCACCTCACGCTCTACGTCTCGAACGGCATGGGCGAGGGCATAGAGGCATCGCTCCTGACGAACCTCGCGGTCAACGCCCTGCGCAACGCACGCCGGGCGGGCATCCCCCTCGCCGACCAGGCGGCCCTCGCGGACCAGGCCGTGTACGCGCACTACCGGGGCCGTAGCCACATGTCCGTGTTGATGTTCGACTTCGAGCTCACCACCGGGCGGGCCCGGGTGGTGGACGCCGGGTCGCCGCAGACGTTGCGGCTGCGCGACGGGGTGGTGGAGCGGATCGCCTTCGACGCGCAACTGCCGCTGGGCATGTTCGAGGAGACCGACTACGTCGAGCAGGACTTCCGGATCGAGCCCGGGGACCGGCTCCTCTTCGTCAGCGACGGGGTGTACGCCGTGGCCTCGCCCAAGGGTGAGGCGTACGGGGACGCGGCGCTGGCGCGGGCGATCCAGCACACGCGGCTGCTGCCCGCCGCCGAGGTGCCGCGGGCCGTGCTGCGCGAGCTGACCGGCCATCGCGGCACGCCGACTCCGGACGACGACGCCTTGGTGGTGTGCCTGGACTGGCGCGGGCGGTGACCGTCGCACCCCGCACCCACCGGCGTGACGCTAGTGTGAAGACACTGAGCCGGAAGGGTGAACGCCGTGAGCACCTCTGAGCCGTTCCCCTCTGTGGAGAGCGAGTTGCGGTCGGCCGCGCCCAACGCTCTGGTGGAGACGGCCCGCCGCCTGCTCGGTGACCGCGCCGGAGCCCGGGACGTCACCCTCCTCCTCGCCGACTACGGCCTGCGCGTACTGCGTCCGGTCGCCCCGCCGCCGGGCACCAACGAACCACTGTCCGCCTACGACGGCCCGGCGGGACGGGCGTTCACCGTACAGACGCCCGTCGTCGAACCGTCTCAGGACGGGACGGCCGGCGTGCACGTCCCGGTCACCGTGCGCGGCGACCGGCTCGGTGTCCTCTCCGCCCGGCTGCCCGCCGCCGGTGCCGACACCGCCGGGGTGCGCGCGCTCGCCGAGTTCGCGACCGCGCTGGGCCACGAGATCGCCACGGCGGAACGCGACACCGACCTGTACCTCCTGGCCCGCCGTACCCGACGGCTCACGCTCGCCGCCGAGATGCAGTGGCAGCTCCTGCCGGGGCGCGGCTGCGGGCGCCCGGAGTTCGTGATCGGCGCCCATCTGGAACCCGCGTACACCGTCGGCGGCGACAACTTCGACTGGAGCACCGACGGCAGCCGGCTCACCCTGACGGTCACCGACGGCATGGGCCGCGGCATCGACGCCTCCCTGCTCACCAGCGTCACGGTGGGTGCCCTGCGCAACGGCCGCCGGGCCGGCGTCGGCCTCGCCGACCAGGCCCGCCTTGCCGACCAGGCCGTGTACGCCCAGTTCGGCGGCAAGGTGTACGCCTCGACCCTGCTGCTCCGCTTCGACCTCGCGACGGGCACGGTCCACGCCGTCGACGCGGGCTCGCCCCGCCTGTACCGCCGCCGCGGCGACACGGTGCAGCAGATCGAACTGGAGGCACAGCTCCCCCTCGGCATGTTCGAGGAGACCGCCTACGAGGAGCAGATCTTCACCGTACGACCCGGGGACCGGCTCGTGGCGGTGAGCACCGGCGTGCACGGGGCCCGTTCACCGGAGGGTGCCCTGTTCGGCGAGGAGGCGCTGCGCCGGGCGCTCGACGCGGCGACGACGCAGGCTCCGCAGGAGGTCGCGCGCTCGGTGGTGACGAGCCTGGTCGAGCACTTCGGGAGCACTGACCTGACCGCCGACGCCGCCGTGGTCTGCCTGGACTGGAACGGACGCGACCCCGCGACGCCGTGATCAACCACTCTCGCCGAGCGCCCGAACCCGTCGCGCCTCGACGAACGCCCGCAGGCCGCGCTCCAGGGCCGCGCGGTCGTCCGGTTCCATACCGCGTACGACCTCGGTCAGCGCCCGGGACCTGAGGTCGGCGACCTCGGCGAGCACGTCGCGTCCGTGTGCGGTGAGGCTCAGTTGTATTTCCCGGCGGTTGTGCGGTGCCGCGTCCCTGAGCAGCAGCCCGGCCGCCTCCAGCCGGTCGCAGAGCCGACTCACCGTGGGCAGGCCCGCGTCGAGCCGTTCCGCGAGCATGGTCAGATTCGCGCCCGGTGTGGCCTGGAGGGCGTGCAGCGCGCGCAGTTGATGCGGCGAGAGCCGTACGGACGCCTCGGCCGCCGCCGTGGTCCACAGCTCGGCCAGTCCGTCCACGGCATCGGCGATCCGGCCCGCGTCGGCGTCCGTGCCGTCCGCCCGCGCCGGTTTCCGGTCCGCCTCCCCGTGCGGTGCCACGCGTTCGGAACCTCAGGGAAGTCGACAGTGTGGTGATTCGCCGCTCATGGGGTTGGCCTACCCGAGATTGCGACACCCAAGCGGCCGACCTCTCCGGGAGCTCGGACGCCCGCTCAGTCGCGGTCGGGGTAGAGCACCGCCGAGATCCGTTGGTGCAGGTCGTGCTGGGGCCGGCCGGGTGCCGTTGGCGCGGCCTCGCGCACGGACTGGGCCAGCGTGCGGAGTTTGACGTTGGCGTACTGGGAGTGGCGGCGCAGGACGCGCATCGCGATGTCCGCGTCGATGCCGTAGAGGGCCATGAGCACACCGCGCGCGAGGTCGATGTCCTCCTGCGAGGCGCGGGCCCGGTCGATGTCGGAGTCGGCGGTACGCCGTGCCTCCTGCCGTACCGACGTCGTCACGTCGACGGCGAAGCCACGCAGCACCACCACCTCGCCGTCGTCTCCGGTGCGGCCGTCGCCGACCAGGACGACACTGCGTTCCTCGTCCGGCGTGCCGACCACACGGATATAACAGCTGAAGGGGAGACCGGTGGTCCTGCCGTGTTCCAGGGCGCCGTCGAGCCGGGCCTGGTCCTCGCTGTGGACGTGGCCGCGCAGCAGCTTGGCGGTGGGCGTGACGGCGTCGGGGTCGTGGCCGAGCAGCCGGAACGTCTCGTCCGACCACCACCAGGTGTCCTCCGGCAGCCGGTGCAGGAACACGCCGGTGATCTCGTCGGCACGGTCGTCCTCCGACACCATGGCCCTCACCAACTCGACACCGGATTCGTCACTCCTTACGAACGACCCTAGCCCCTCAGCCGAAGCGGTGGGGCAGCCGGACGACCTGTACGAAGAAGTCGTCGATCTGCCGGACCGCGGCGATGAACTGGTCGAGGTCGACCGGCTTGGTGACATAGGCGTTGGCGTGCAGTTTGTAGCTGCGCAGGATGTCCTCCTCGGCTGAGGAGGTGGTCAGGACGACGACGGGGATGTGTACGAGCTCCGGGTCGGACTTGATCTGCTCCAGGACCTGCCGGCCGTCGTACTTCGGCAGGTTGAGGTCGAGGAGGATCAGGTCGGGCTGCGGGGCGTCGGTGTGCTCGCCGCGCTTGTAGAGGAAGTCGAGGGCCTCCTCGCCGTCCCGGACGACGTGCAGGGTGTTGCCGATCTTGTTGTCCTCGAAGGCTTCCCGGGTCATCAGTTCGTCGCCCGGATCGTCCTCTACCAGAAGGACGTCGATCGGGGTCGCGTCAGGGAGGGTCATGTCAGGGCCTTCTCGTCTGTGGAGGGGGAAGTACCGGTCCCGTCGCCGGGCTCGGCGGTCTCGGCGGTCTCGGCGGTCTCGGCGGCTTCGATGCCTTCGGCGGATTCGTCGACTTCCTCGGCGGACGGGAGCGTGAAGCAGAAGCGGGTGCCCTCGTCGGCCCGGGTGTCGATCCAGATCCGGCCGCCGTGGTGTTCGACGATCTTCTTGCAGAGGGCGAGTCCGATGCCGGTGCCGCCGTAGGCGTCGCGGCTGTGCAGCCGTTGGAAGATGACGAAGACCTTGTCGGTGAACTCCTCGGGAATGCCGATGCCGTTGTCGGTGACGCACACGCGCCACATGCCGGGGTTCTCCGGGTCGGGGTCGCAGGTGACGGTCACGTGCGGGGCGCGGTCCGGGTGGCGGAACTTCAGGGCGTTGCCCACGAGGTTCTGCCAGAGCATCGTCAGCAGTGTCGGGTCGCCGACGATCTCGGGCAGGGTCTCGGGCCGGTCGATCCGGGCGTCGGACTCCTCGACGGCCGCCGCGAGGTTCCGCAGCGCCTTGTCCAGCGCCGGGCCGAGACCGACCTTCTCCCGGGTGTCGTCGAGGCGTCCGACGCGGGAGAAGGTGAGCAGGTCGTTGATGAGGACCTGCATGCGCTTGGCGCCGTCGACGGCGAAGTCGATGTACTGCACGCCGCGGTCGTCGAGCTTGTCGCCGTAGCGTTTCTCCAGGAGCTGGCAGAACGAGGCGACCTTGCGCAGCGGCTCCTGCAGATCGTGCGAGGCGACGTAGGCGAACTGCTCCAACTCGGCGTTGGACCGGCGCAGTTCGACGGCCTGGGCGTCCAGCTCGGCGGCCTGTCGGCTCAGTATCACCTCCTGGTCGCGGGAGGCGTCGAGTTCGGCGACGATCCGTCTGCGCATGCCCTCGACGGCTCCGGCCACCGCGGTGAGGTCGACCGGGCCGTCCCCGGTGATGCGGTGCGCGAAGTCGCCGCCCGCAACCTGTTCCGACGCCTTGCTCAGCGCCTCCAGGGGCCGGGTCACGAGCAGTCGTACGAGGACGGCCAGGACGATGCCGGTCAGCAGGAAGCCGGCGACCATGGCGCTGAGGACGGTGTCGCGCACGGTCCGCTGGTGGGCGAGGTGGGCGCGGCCCTCCTTCACGGCTTTCGCGAGGTCGGCGTTCTGCTTCGCCCAGAGGGTGCGCAGGTGGTCGAACTCGTGCTTGCCGCTGTCCACGGTGGCCTGGTCGACGGCGTGCGGCCGGCCGGGGGTGACGGCGGCGGCGAGGGGCTCGGCGTAGTCCTTCCGCCAGGCGGCTGCGCCGCGCTCCACCGCGCTCAGATCGGCGAGCAGTTCGGGCCGGTCGCGGAGCAGTCCGCGCAGCCGGGCGGCCGCGCGGGCCTCGTCCTGCTGGCCACTGACGTAGGGCGCGAGGAACTGCTTGTCGGCGGCGATCGCGTAGCCGCGGATGCCGGTCTCCTGGTTGACCAGGGCAGCCTGCAGTCGGTACGCCTCGGTCTGGGAGGGCTGGACCCGCAGCAGCAGATCGTCGGTGACCCGGGCGGTCTGGCTCAGCAGGTTCGCGCCGATCGCCGTGCCGATCACCACCAGCAGCACCATGAGCGACAGCGCCAGGAAGAACCATCCCTGCACCGTCAACCGGCGCCCGATCGCTGTTCCGCCCGCCATGTCCCTCACCGTTCGTCTCGTTTCGACATCCTCTCGTCCCACCTGCTCATTTCCGGCGCCGTGAATCATGTCCGGGGCGGCTGCCGCTTCATGTCCAGTGCAGATGCAGCACGGCCACGTCGTCCGCCAGGCCGCCCTGCGCCTCGGCCAGACTTTCGGCGCAGGCGATCAGTTCGTCGACGAACGGCTCCGGTGCCAGTGCGGCCCGTTCCCGTGCGAGCCGTAGCAGCCCGTCCTCCCCCAGCCGCTCCGAGCCGCGTCCGACATGCCCCTCGAAGAGGCCGTCGGTGAACAGCACCACGGCGGCGTCCGTCGGCACGGACAGGTTCTCGACCGGCCAGTCCGCGTGGCCGGGGACCACGCCCAGTGCCGGGCCGCCGGGCACCTCGACCCACTCCACACGGCCGCCGTCCCGCATCAGCAGGCCGTGGTGTCCGGCCCGCACCACGCGGGCCGTGCGTGCGCCGGGTGCGACAACGAGGCTGACGAGGGTGGCGAAGACCTCGCTGCGGGCGCGCTCGGCGACCAGGAGTTCCTCCAGCCGGGCCACCTGCTCGGCGCCCGTGACACCGCTGAGCACCAGCGTGCGCCAGGCGATCCGCAGGGCCACACCCAGGGCGGCCTCGTCGGGACCGTGCCCGGAGACGTCGCCGACCACCGCGTGGACGGTGCCGTCGACGCTCTGCACGATGTCGTAGAAGTCACCGCCCAGCAGCGCCTGCGCGCGCCCGGGACGGTAGCGGGCCACCGCTTCGACGCCCTCGCCGCGCAGCAGGGGGCGGGGCAGCAGTCCCCGTTCCAGGCGGGCGTTCTCCTGGGCCTGCATGCTGCTGGCCTGGAGCGCCACGGCCGCCCGCTCGGCCTGCTTGCGCTGGATCGCGTAGCGCACGGCCCGGCCGAAGAGGCCCGGCTCGACCCGGCCCTTGACCAGGTAGTCCTGTGCGCCGGCGGCGACGGCGTCCAGTCCGGTCTCCTCCTCGGCGAGACCGGTGAGGACCACGACGGCCGCCCGCTCGGCGCCCGCGCGTACCCGGGAGAGCGCTTCGAGGCCCTGGGCGTCCGGCAGGTGCAGGTCGAGCAGGACACAGTCTGGTACGTCGGCCGCGAGCACCTCGGCGGCCTCGGCCATCGACCGCACCCACTGCAGACGTATCTTCAGCGCGCTGTCGGCGACCAGTTCCTCCACCAACAGCGCGTCACCGGCGTCGTCCTCGACCAGTAGGACGGCGGGCTGCCAGGCCACCCAGGGTTCCGGTCCGGCCCCTTCGCCACCCACCGACAGCAGGTCGTCGGCCCGCGGCTGTGGCACCACCATGGCCCTGCCCTCCCCACCGCACGATCTCCCACGACCATAGTTGCCGTCAGACAACAGTCGAGAGCATACCGGTACGCCGGGACGTCCCGTACGCACTCGCCCCGACCACCGCCGGAACCGCCCAACACGCCCTGCGTTCCGTGCTGTTGAGGGTACGGCGACCCCCTGGAAGTCGGCGACGAACCCCCCTTTCCCACCGGCCTGTCACCACCCGGGCACACCGGGCGACACGTCCGCCCAGGTGGCCGGTCGTTGTTTGAACCGTGCCCAGCCCGGTAGTCCGAAGAGGGCCGTCCACTGCCCAACCGCTCCCGGGAGGGTTCGGCAGTGAGCCCGCCACCGGCCGCCCCGAGAACATTCCCGCGGGGCGGCCGGCCTCCCTCCCCGGCGCGGTCAGGCGGCGTCGGCCAGGACGCGCTCGCGCACGGTGGCGCAGGAGTGGGTGATCAGTCGGGAGACGTGCATCTGGGAGACGCCGAGTTGCTCCGCTATGCGGCTCTGGGTCATGCCCCGGAAGAAACGGAGGTAGAGGATGGTGCGTTCGCGTTCGGGAAGTGTCCGCAGGGCGGGCTTGACCGCCTCGCGGTCGACGACCAGGTCGAATCCGGCGTCCCACCCCCCCAGCAGCCCCGCGAGCGACAACCCGGCGTCCTCCCCGGGCGTCTCGGCGTCCAGCGAGAGCGCGGTGAAGCTGTCCAGCGCCTCCAGACCGGCCTGTACGTCCTCCTCGCCCAGCTGCGTGTACTCGGCGAGCTCGGCGACGCTCGGGCGCCGGTCCGAACCGGTGGCGGCGAGGTCCCGGAGGGCGACGCGCACCCTGTTGCGGAGTTCCTGGACGCGCCGGGGCACGTGCAGGGCCCACATGTGGTCGCGGAAGTGGCGTTTGATCTCGCCGGTGACGGTCGGCACGGCGTAGCTCTCGAAGGCGTGGCCGCGCTCGGGGTCGTAGCCGTCGACGGCCTTGACGAGACCGAGGGCCGCGACCTGGCGCAGGTCCTCGTAGGGCTCGCCCTTTCCCCGATAGCGCCCGGCGATGCGCTCGGACATGGGGAGCCAGACGCGGACGAGTTCGTCGCGCAGGGCGTCCCGTTCGGGTCCGCCGGGCAGGTGCGAGAGGCGCGCGAAGGCGGCGGCGGTGCGAGGGGCGTCGTCGTGCGGGTGGCGCTTCCGGGTGACGGTGGCTGTGGCTGTGTCCATGGTGCTCACAACTCCCTTGTGGGGTTGTCGACGGACGGTCCCCATGGGAGCGCGCACGCACGGAACAGGCGCAACACACCCGCGATCCGGCATACACCGGCTCCCACGGACGTGCCTCCTGTCCGAAGCACTCACCCTGGCGCCTTCCCGCCCGGAGCACCCTGAAACAAACGTGCGAGAGCAATGACCCTCGGACGCCAGAACGTTATAAATGGTGATGAAACAGGCGGGAGGGATCCACCACGCGGACCCGTCGGCACAGCCCCGGGGTCTCCCGTGGGCGATCAGGACGGGACAGAGCCGCCATCGGCCGCCGCGCGCTGACGGCTGTAGTGGCGGGCCGCTCGGGCCCGGTTTCCGCATGACGGCTTGCACCACTCCTGCCGCCCGTGGCTCTTGACGAAGTAGCGCACGCAGCGGGGCGCGGTGCAGGACCGCAACTGTGCACGCTCCGGGCCGCTGAGAAAGTCGATGGCGGCTCGGGCCAGGGCCGCGAGCAGCCGCACGTACGGATCGTTCTCCATCGACAACAGCCGGGCGGCGGGGGCTCCTTCGGCCGGCCAGTCCAGCTGCGGGGCGACCGGTTCCCGTGCGGCGGCCGTGTTGAGGTGGGCCATCGCCTGGTCGGCGGGCATCAGGCGATGGGCATCCGCCGGACTGGGCGGAGCGGGACTGACCACTCGGGCGAACAAGGCCCTGACCGCCTGCCGCAGCTCGACGATCCCGAGCCTGAGGTTTTCGTCCGCCGCGAGTTCGCCGACCGGAACGGCCGGAACATGGCCGGCCAGCAGATCACGCTGGGCGCGGATCCAGTGCGTCGCTCCCTGGGCCGTGGCCAGGTCATCAGCGACGCCGCCGTCGCCGTCGTGGCGAATCGTGCTCGCCAGTTCCAGTGCCAGCCAGCGCTCCACAAGGCATCCCCTTCCCGCTCGTGCCCGGTCGTCGACCACTTGATCACATCCCCGCACACACCCTAAGGTCTCTAACGGTAAACAGAAAACTTCCGTTAGACGCCGGAGCGGGTGGAGACATCCACCCCGGCACAGGACGGCGGCCGAGCCCGCCACGGGAGGGGACTACGGAATGACACTGCTCGCACACATCAGCGACCTGCACCTGGACGGCAGCGAGAGGGCGATCCGACGCGCCACCCGCGTCATGGACTACTTGCGAGCCCTGCCCCACCCGGTCGACGCACTCCTGGTCACCGGGGACATAGCCGATCACGGGGAGGAGGCCGAGTACGAGGAGGCGGCTCGGCTCCTGGCCGCCCCCTTCCCGGTGCTGACCTGCCCCGGAAACCACGACGCGCGACCGGCCTACCGCAAGGCCCTGCTCGGCCAGGCACCCGACCCCGGCCCCGTCAACCAGGTCCACCACATCGCCGGCACCACCATCCTGATGTGCGACTCGACCATCCCGGGCCGCGACGAGGGACGCCTCGACGCGGACATGCTCGCCTGGATCGACGCCACCCTCACCGCACTGCCGCAGGACGCCACGGCACTGATCGCCTTCCACCAGCCACCGGTCGAGCTCCACCACCCGCTGCCCGACTCCGGCATGCTCCAAGAGCCCGGACAACTGGCCGACCTGATCGAAGCGCATCCACAGGTCGCCGCCGTCCTCACGGGCCACGCCCACACCGCGGCCGCCTCGACCTTCGCCGCACATCCTCTGATCGTCGCACCGGCCATCACCTGGACCCTGCGCATGCCCTGGGAGGGCGATCAGGCCGCGGACCGCGACCAGCCGCCGGGTCTCGCGTTCCACGTCCTGTCCGACAACCGGCGCCTGACCACCCACTACCGCGTCGTGCTCTGATCACCCGCTCGCACGGTCCGGAGGCATCGTGGTCCATCCCTACGCCCTCGCCGGGTTCCTGGTGGCGGTCCTTCCCCTGATCGCCACCCCCGGAGCCAGCCTGGCCCTGCTGATCCAACACGTCACCGGCAGCGGCCGCCGCCAGGCACTTACCGTCATCCTCGGCACGGTCACCGGCCTGTACATCCACGCCACTCTCGCCATAGCCGGCCTGTCGGCCCTGGTCATGCACTCCAGCGTGGCCTTCTCCGCCGTCAAGCTCGTCGGTGCCGTCTACCTCATCGGCCTGGGTGTATGGACATGGCGGTCGGCCACCCCGAACGCGACACCCGTCGCCCACCGCCCACGTCCGCCGAGGAGATCGGACTCCGTCTACGTCCAGGCATTGCTCGCCAACGTCCTCAACCCGAAGGCGGCAGCCATCTACTTGACCCTGGTCCCCCAGTTCATCGCGCCCCACCAGCCCTTCGGCGGCCAGATCCTCGCACTGGCCACCGCCCACGCGCTGCTCATCACCCTCTGGCTCGCCGCCTGGACCTTCCTCGTCCTGCGCGCCTCACGCGCCCTGCGCAGACCCCGCTTCAAGCAGACGGCCGCCAAGGTCACGTCGGCGGTCCTCATCGCCCTCGGCGTCCGAAGCGCCCTGACGTAGGCGGAGAGCCACCTCTTGACTGCCGCCAACTCCGCGGGTCACTCCGCGAGTTCGGAGTCCCGCTCACCCGTCGGCGCCGCGGCCGAGTGCTCGCGCTGCGCGTCGTGCTGCGCGAGGGTGGACAGCAGCGCCTCGACGGTCATTCCGGCCTCGGCCGGGTGCCGGAGGATGGTCCCCGGCTGGATCCGGTACGCGTTGGTCCGCCCCTCCCGCGTGTGGCTGAGATAGCCGTCCTGTTCCAGGTCGGAAATGATCTTCTGTACGGCTCTTTCGGTGAGCCTGCACCGCACGGCGATGTCACGGATGCGGGTGCGGTGGTCCTCGGCGATCGCGGCCAGCACTCGGGCATGGCTGGCGAGGAACGTCCACCCTGCGTGTGTCTCGGATACTCCGTCCATGACCCCCAGCATAGGCCCCGTCTTTCACGTATCCCGAGACACGAAATAGATTTCGTGTATATCTTGACGCGCTAATTGCAGCGGGTGAGACTTGACCAGGCGGAAAACAGGGCGGATGCCTCGGGAGCGGCTGCCATGCGAGAACACGAACGTAGCGCTCCTCTCAGGAGCGGGGTCCGGACGATCTGTGCCGTGTCACCCGTCCCTGCGGTGGATCCCTTGTCGGTTTCCGCCTCCCTGAAGATCCTGACGCAGCCGGCCGGTACCCGGACGGTCGTCGTGGTCTCCGGGGAGATCGACATCGACACGGAGCAAGCGGTTCAGCGCGCCTTGCGGCTGGCACTCGCCGGTTCGCCCGGAGGGCTGGACCTCGACCTGGCCGGAGTCGGCTTCTGCGACTGTGCCGGGCTCAACGTCCTGCTGTCCGTCCGCCGACTCGCCCTGGCGGACGGCAAGACGCTCGGCGTCCGGGCCGTCAGCGCCGGGGTCGAGAGGCTGTTCGCGCTCACCGACACGTCGTCGCTGTTCAGCCACGCGCCAGGACCTACGGCCGCCGACGGCGTGGTCAACGCCTGGCGCGGACATTCCCCCACGACGCACGACCTGATGGAGGAGAACGGCGTGTCCGACGAGGCCGAGGAGCTGCGCGTCGAGGTCGGGCAGCTCAAGCGCGCGATGCTGACCCGGCCGGTCATCGACCTGGCCCGCGGAGTCCTGATGGCCTCCTTCGCCCTCAGCCCCGAGGACGCCTGGAGCGTCCTGGTCGACGTCTCGCAGCACACGAACACCAAGCTCCATCAACTGGCCGAAGAACTCGTCGACTCGGTCAATGGAGCGCCGCTGCCCACGCACCTGCAACAGCGGATCTCCACGGCGGTCGCCGAGATCGCACGCCCGGCGTAGGTCGGCGCGGTAGGGACGCCGACCACCCGCCTACCCGCCGACGTGTGTCGGCTTCGGCACCGGCGCGATGCGCAGAGCGACCGAACCTGCGGCTTCCGCGTCGTCACTGCGCCGTGTCATCTCCGTCCACCACGACCCGCCGTCCTCGATGTACCGCAGCAGTACTCCTTCACGGATGCCCCAGGGGCAGACGGTCACGGTCTTGATGCCCGCGAGCTTCATGACCGTGTGCCCGACCACGGCTCCGGCCAGGCTCTGCGCGGCGCGCGGTGCCGATACGCCGGGGAGCAGGGCCCGCTCGGAGGCCGCGAGGGCGGCCAGCCGGTCGAGGCCCACACGCAGTTCCGCCCGCGCCAACCGCCGTTCCACGAAGGGACCTTGGCGTCCGGGAGCGGCGCCGCAGAGCCGGGCCAGCTGCTGGAAGGTGCGGGACGTGACGACGGTGGTGCGAGGCCCTTCCCAGCGGATCCGTGCGGCCACGTCCCGCAGTTGGTGCCGTACCTCGCGGCGCAGCGCCTTGACGGCCCGCTCGGGCGGCGGGTCCTGGCCGTAGAGGAAGTCGCGGGTCAGTCGGCCCGCGCCGAGGGGCAGGGACGCCACGAAGTCGGGCAACCGGCCGCGTCCGAAGGCGACTTCGAAGGAGCCGCCGCCGATGTCGAACAGGGCGAGCGGTCCCGCGCGCCAGCCCATCCAGCGCCGGGCGCCGAGGAACGTCAGCTCGCCCTCCACCTCTCCCGGCAGCGTGCACAGCCGTACGCCGGTCTCGGTGCGCACGGAGCGGAGCACGTCGAGCCGGTTCGGTGCGCCGCGAACCACCGCTGTGGCGAAGGCGAGTGGGCCTGCCGCGCCCCAGCGCCGGGCGGTCTCCGCGGCGGCCGACACCGCCTGCACGAGGTGGCGTACGGAGTCCTCGGGGATCTCCCCGTACGGCTGCCCGACGCGCTCGGAGAGCCGTAACTTCCACTTGGCCGTGTGCACGGGCAGCGGTACGCCGTCCTCCAGGTCCGCCACCACGAGCCGCACCGTGTTCGAGCCCACGTCCACCACGCTCATCCGCATGAACCGGTGAGTACCCGGGGCGGGAGCCGTCAGTCGTCGTGGTGGTTCAGCCGCGCAGGCCATCGAGTCGTCGACCGGCCGGGGTGAGGGAACGCCCCCGACTCGCCAGTCCTGCCCAGGGGTTGGTGCGGGCCTGGTCCACGGCGTCGGTGATGGTCCAGCGGCGGGCGTCGAGGTCCGGGGCGTCGAGTTGGTCCCAGCTGATGGGGACGGCGACCGGGGCGCCGGGCTCGGCGCGGACGGCGTAGGGGGCGACGGCGGTCTGGGCGTAGCCGTTGCGCTGTATGTCGAGGTAGAGGCGTTCTCCGCGGTCCTTCTTGCGTGCGGCCGTGCTGAGTCGGTCGGGGTGTGCCTCGGCGAGGTGGTCGGCGACGTCCTTGGCGAAGGCGCGTACCGCGTCGAAGTCCTGCCGCCCGTCGAGGGGCACGACCAGGTGCAGACCGCGCGAGCCGGTGGTCATCGGCGCGGACGGCAGCCGTAGCTCGTCGAGCAACTCGCGCAGCAGCAGGGCGGCTTGGCGTACGGCGGCGAAGTCGCTCCCCTTTCCCGCGTCCGAGGGGTCGAGGTCGAACACCAGGCGGTCGGGCCGGTGGAGTCGGCCGGTCCGGGACAGCCAGCGGTGCGGGGTGAGGCAGGCCTGGTCGGCGAGGTACACGAGGGTGGCGGTGTCGTCGCAGACCGGGTGGGTGACCGTGCCGCCCTCCTTGGACACCTCGACGCGTTTGATCCAGTCCGGGTAGTGCGCCGGGACGTTCTTCTGCATGAACCGGGGACCGTCGATGCCGTCCGGGTGCCGTTCCAGCATCAACGGGCGTCCGCGCAGATGCGGCAGCATGAAGGGGGCGACGGCCCGGTAGTACGCGACGAGATCGCCCTTCGTGTACTCCTTGCCGTTCGCGTCGGCGGGGAACAGCACCTTGTCGGGGCGGTGGATGTCGAGGCTACGGCGGCCCGCCCGCACGGTCCGGGTGCCGGCCATCAGGAACCGCCGGTCCCCTCGTTCCAGCGCGGACGCTCCCGCTGTTCCCTGATCTCCCCGACGGGGCCGGATTCCGGCAGCCGGGGCTGCTCGTCCGGGCGCGGCGGGGCCGGTTCCCGCTGTCGCACCTTGATGCCCAGCCGGACGGCCCACACCAGCAACGCGACGATGACGAGACCACCGGCAAAGGCCACCATCAAGCCCATGGCGGCACCGGATACGGCAAGGTCAACGTGTTCGTTCTCGGCGATCATCATGTCGGCCGAGTACCCGCGCACGGAGTGACCAAGCAGGAGGGGCCGACCGGAGTGCCCGATCCCGGTGCCACATCCGCGAGCCATCGGTGTCACATCCGCGAGCCCGCCGGTGTCTTCATGCCGAACCATCGACCAGGCACACGTACAAGGAGACCACCGTGACACCTCGCGTTCCGAAGGCCGAGCTTCCCGCCGAGCTCCGCGACCACATGATCAAGCAGCTCGGAGCCGTCCCCGAGCCCGTCGAAGTGCTGTGGAACCAGCCCCAACTCGCGGAGGCCAACCAGGAGTTCGCGGCCAAGGTGGGCACGTGGGACGCGGCCGACCCGAGCCTCAAGACATTCGCGCACATGGCCGTCGCGGCTCAGGTCGGCTGCAGCTGGTGCCTCGACGTCAACTACTTCCACGCGCTGAACCAGAACCTCGACCTGGCCAAGGCGAGCCAGGTGCCGCGCTGGCGGCAGTCGGAGGTCTTCACACCGCTGGAGCGGGACGTGCTCGCGTACGCGGAGGCCATGACGAACACCCCGCCGACCGTCAGCGACGAGCTCTCCCAGAGCCTGCTCGACCGCCTCGGCCCGGCCGCGCTCGTCGAACTAACCGTGTTCATCGGCTTCGCCAACATGGCGGCCAGGTGCAACACCGCGCACGGGATCACCTCGCAGGGCTACGCGGACTCGTGCGAGATCCCGCTGGCATCCCGGACGGGGCACGCCGGCGCCGACGTAACGTCGACGGCATGACTGCCGATGGCGTGAGCGAGGACCCCTTCGTCGTCCATCGCGGCCTCCTGTTCACGGTCGCCTACGAGATGCTCGGGTCGGCGGCCGACGCGGAGGACGTGTTGCAGGAGTCGTGGCTGCGGTGGGCCGACGTCGACCGGTCACAGGTGCGGGACGCGCGGTCGTACCTCGTCCGGCTCGTCACCCGGCAGGCGCTCAACCGGCTGCGCACGGTGTCGCGGCGCCGTGAGGAGTACGTGGGCGAGTGGCTCCCGGAGCCCTTGCTGACGAGTCCCGATGTCGCCGAGGACGTCGAGCTCGCGGAGAACGTGTCGATCGCGATGCTGACCGTGCTGGAGACGCTCGGGCCCACCGAGCGGGCCGTGTTCGTACTGCGCGAGGTCTTCGAGCTGCCGTACGGCGAGATCGCGGAGGTCGTCGGGAAGTCGGCCGCCACGGTGCGGCAGGTCGCGCGGCGGGCCCGGGAGCATGTGGCGGCCCGGCGGCCGCGGGTGCGGGTGAGCCGGTCGGAGCAGCGGGCCGTGGTGGAGCGGTTCCTGCACGCGTTGCGGACCGGGCAGTTGCAGGAGCTGCTGGAGGTGATGGCGCCGGACGTGGTCATGGTCACCGACGGTGGCGGAGTGGTCGCCGCCGCGCTCGCCCCGCTGCACGGAGCCGAGCTGGTGGCGCCGATCCTCGCCCGCGCGCACGCGTTGGTGGCCGCGTTCGACACCATGCCCGTGTGGCTCAACGGTGAACCGGCGGGCCGGATCGAGATCGACGGCGAACCGTCCGCGATCAGTGTCGTGGTGGAGGACGGCCGGATCACTCGGATCTACGTGGTGCGCAATCCCCGGAAGCTGACGCAGTTGGACGAGCCGACGGAACTCGTCAGGTGAGTCCGCCGCCGCTGCGAACCTCCCTCTGCACAGGGTGAGTTGAGGCGACCCGGCACTACGATCGACCCGACTGCGTAGAGGGAGCGACGTCGTGACGTATGCCGGAGCACTGCGTGTCAGCGGGGTGGCGGCGGTCTGCGGGGCCCTGGTCGTGGGATGTACAGGGGGCGGTGCTGGGTGACGACTGTCTGTGGCGGCTGCGCCCGTTGCCCGAGGACGCGTTGGCCACGCTGACCCGGCACTTCCAGGTGCCCGCCTCGGGCGTGAAGGGAGCCGTGCGGCTGTCGGCCACGGTCACCGTGCACCGCACGGCGTTGGACGCGTCGTGGGAGCAGGCGCGGATGCTGGAGGAGGACCTCGACTGCACGGAGCAGACCCAGCGACCGGGTGAACGCCTCACGGGGCTGCAGTCGTTGTCGTTCGCCCGCGGCGAGGGCGGCAACACCAGCGGCGACGATCTGCTGCTGGAGACGGGACAGTGCGTCAGCGACACACACGGCGACCCGTACCCGTACTGGTTGACTCTCAGGCCACTTGAGATCCCATAGTGACGGGTGTGAACGAACTGGAGCTCTACTCCATCGGGGACGTCGCCCGCCGCACCGGTCTGAGTGTGAGCGCGATCAGGTTCTACGCCGACGAGGGCGTCGTCGCGCCGACCGGTCTCACCGAGGGTGGCTTCCGGCGGTACGACGTGCACGCCGTCGCCCGGCTCGAACTCGTGCGCACCCTGCGCGACTTGGGCGCCGGTCTGGACGACATTCGCCGGGTGCTGGGCGCGGAGACCACCCTGCACGAGCTTGCCGTCACGCATCTGCGGCTGGTCGAGGGCCAGTTGCGGCAGTTCCGGGCGCGCCGTGCCGTGCTGCGGACCATCACGCGGCAGCACACCACGGCGGAACAGGTGAGTCTGATGCACAAGCTGGCGTCGATGTCCGACGACGACCGTGACCAACTCGTCGACCGGTTCTGGGACTTCGTGACCGACGGCCTGGACGTCCGTCCCGGTTATGTCGAACGGCTGCACAGCCTGCGGCCGCAGCTGCCGGAGGAGCCGTCCACCGAGCAGTTGGAGGCCTGGATCGCACTCGCCGAGATCGTGCGGGACGAGGTGTTCCGTACGACGTTGCGGGACTTCTTCCAACGTACATTCGGCACCGCGCAGGGCAAGTTGATGACTTCCCCGGAGATGACGGCCCGCGTCGAGAGGCATCGCAAGCTCCTCCTGGCAGCGCAGGCCGCCCAGCAGGCCGACGTGCCCGCGGACGCGCCGGAGGCCCGGGACCTCGCCGGGCAAGTGGCCGCCAGCTCGGCCGAGTTGGTTGCCGCCATGACCGGGGAGCACGACGTCGACAGGGCCCGGCGCGCCCTCGTCGAGTTCGACCGGAACGGCAAGGAAGCGTGGCGGCCGGCCGAGGCGCCTGGTCTGAAGCTGCTGACCAAGTACCACTCGCTGGTGGCGACGATCAACGGCACGCCCGGGCCCGACCCGGACCCGGACCGGGCGGCGGCCGTCCGGGAATGGATGGCGGACGGGTTGCGGGGGTCCTGGACGAGGTCGACGTAGCCCCTTCGTCCTCAACTCGGGCCGTCGGGCCCCGACATGGCGTGGGCCGGGCCCCGGCCCGGCTCCGGACAGGTGGCGCGCAGTGCGTCCATCTTCTCCGCGTCGGTCGTCCCGGCCGCCGCCGTGTACGTGACGATCCTGAGGTCGGTGCCGGCGGCCATCACGACGTCGAGGTCCAGGTCGAGGTCGCCCACCCGGGGGTGCTCGACGGTCTTGCGGTCGCCGACATGGGTGCGTGCGGTGCCGTTGGACCACAGGCGGGCGAAGCGCGGGCTGTCGCGCAGCATACGGTCGACGAATGCCGCGAGCCGCGCGTCGTGGGGATGAGCGGCGGCCGTCACCCGCAGGTCGGCGACGAGGTCTTCTTCCTCGACCTCGTCGCCCGCCCAGGACCGGACCGGCCAGGCCGCGATCGGCGCCCGCCCCTTCACGCCGTCCGGGCGGAACATGCCTGCCACGAGGTTCTGCTCGCCCCAGCCGTACGTACGGGGATCACCGATCGCCTCGGACCACATCGGGTTCCAGCTGACGAGGGTCCAGTCGGCGGCGAACACCGCGGTGGGGTTGCCCGCCAGCTGGCCCACCAGGCGGTGCACCCTCGCGGGGACGTGCCGGGACACGTTCCCGGCCGAGGGCGGTGCGAGGTGCGCGCAGCGGAACAGGTGGTCGCGCTCGGACGGTTCGAGGCGCAGCGCCCTGGCCAGCGCGGTGACCACCTGGGCCGAGGGGTTGCGAGCGCGGCCCTGTTCCAGCCGGACCACGTAGTCGACCGACAGACCGGCCAGCCCGGCCAGTTCCTCCCGCCGCAGCCCGGGGATGCGCCGGTCCCCGCCCGCCTCCAGCCCGCTGTCCCGCGGTGACACGCGTTCGCGCCACCCCCGCAGGGCGATGCCGAAGTGGTTCGTCGTAGCCATGGAGAACAGTGTCGTTCAACTGCCCTGCGGTACACGGAGGTTCAGCCGCCGTACAGCGGAGTCTTTACTCGCCGGACGTGTCCGCGCCGTCGTCCCACCGGGCCCGGATGAATGCTCCGGCGGCGTCGAGCGCGGCGGCGCCCTCGTCGAGCAGCGCGGCGAACGCCTGGAAGACGTGCGGGACTTCGGGCCAGACCTGGAGTTCGACGTGGACGTCGTGCTCGGCGGCGCGCGCGGCCAGTCGTACGGCGTCGTCCAGGAGGATCTCGTAGGAGCCGACCTGGATGAACAGGGGCGCGAGGCCGGTCAGATCGGCGAAGACGGGGCTGACGTGCGGGGTGGTCGGGTCCGTGGTGCCGAGGTAGTCGCGGGCGCGGGTGCGCAGGCCCTCCGGGGTCAGTGAGGCGTCGACCGCCGTCTTGCTCGTCGCGCTGTCGCCGGACACGGTCAGGTCGACCCACGGGGAGAACACCGTGGCGGAGGCGGGCTGGGGCAGGCCCGCGTCCTTGGCGGCGACCAGGGTCGCAGCGACGAGGCCACCGCCCGCGGACTCGCCGACGAAAGCGATGGCCGAACTGGGAGTTCCGTCGTCGAGCAGGGCCCGGTACACAGCCAGGGCGTCGTCGACCGCCGCGGGGAAGGGGTGCTCGGGGGCCAGCCGGTAGTCGACGCAGACGGCGCGTGCACCGGTGCGCCGGGAGACCTCGGCGGCCAGACCCGCGGCGTCGGCCGCGGAACCGATGACGTACGCGCCACCGTGCAGGTACAGCAGGACGGCCGCCGGGTCGGTCGCCGACGTCTCCACGGTGACGACCGGCACGCCGCCCAGTTCGCCCTCCGTCGTCTTGACGTCGGACGGCAACGGGATGGACGTCATCATGTCGTGGAAGAGGGCGCGTTGTTGAGCGACCTCCCCGCCGAGGTCGAGCGGGCCGTGCCGCAGCATCTCGTCGAGGGCCTGGCGCTGTTGCCGGGACATGGCTGTGCCTTTCGTGGTTCCGGTCGGTGCGGTGTGGGTGTGGGTCAGCGCGGTGGGCCGACGATGATCTGGCCGTACCTGTCGGCGGCCTCGGCCATGAGGTCCCGGGAGATCTCGAAGCCCTCGGGGCGCGGGCTCGTGAGGTCACGTCCCGCGTGCCGGAACATGCCCTCGATGCCGCCGGGTGTGCAGATCATCAGCAGGTCGGCGGTGTCGGAGGTGATCCGGTAGCCGTGCGGCACGTTCCGCGGCAGGAAGACGATGCCGCCCTCCGTCAGCTCCATCTCCTCGTCGTCGCACCACAGCAGCGCACTCCCCTTGATGAGCATGAAGACCTCGTCCTCACGGGTGTGCTTGTGGTACGGCGGTGCCTCGCCCTTGGCGACGGAGAACCGTCCCACGGTCAGCTGTCCGCCGGTCGCCGCGGCGTCCAGGAGGACGGCGAACTCGCCGCCGTCGAGCCATTCGAGTCTCTGCTGCTGCTCGGGCTGTGCGAGGTAGGCCATGGTCATGTGGCTGTCCGTTCTGCGCGATCAGCTGTCCGAGGTGTCTCGGGTCGGGGCCGTGCCCTGTCCGTCCGATGATCCTCTTCGTGGCGTGCCGGTCGCCAGCCGTGTGGGTAGGACCAGCAGTACCACTCCCCCGGCGCGGCCCTCGGTGCCAGGCGCGTCCGAGGCGCCCAAGCGCTTGTGGCATTCTCTGCTGCCATGGATGTCTCGACTGATCAAGAACTGCCGTCCGAGGACCAGGACATGGAGGCCCGGGCGGTCTCCGGCGATAGGCTCACGTTCTTCGGGGACGCGGTGGTCGCCATCGCGCTCACCCTGCTGGCGCTGGAACTGCCGGTACCGGAGGGGTCGACCAACTCCGAGCTGTGGCACTCGGCCACGGCACACCGTGAGAGCTATCTGGCGTTCATGATCAGCTTCGTGGTGATCGCCGCGCACTGGCGCTCCCACCACCGGGTGTTCCGCTACGTCACGGCGACCAACACCCGGTTGACGTCCCTGACCATGTACTGGCTGCTCACGCTGGTGATCACCCCGTTCGCGACCGACGTGATCGGCGGCCACGGAGCGTTCCAGGCGCGGTTCATCTTCTACGCCGTCGTGCAGTTCTTGTCCTGTCTCCTGTTCATCCTGATGGTCCGCGAGGTCCCCCGCGACGGCCTCCAGCGCCCCGGCACCCCGCCCGAGCTCTTCGCCCGGGCCATCCGCCGCCTCGGCATGGTGGCACTGGGTTTCCTGGTCTCGATCCCGGTCTCGCTCGTCACACACTGGGCGTACCTGTGCTGGATCGTGGTTCCGGTCCTCGACTCGGCCATCGACGCGCGGCGCGGCCGCTCCGGGCAGCAGGGCCTGGCGGACTGAACAGTCGAGGTCACGCGCGAAGCCGCGCCGTCAGGAACTGTCCGGCCCGCTCCAGCGCGGCGGTCGCCTCGTCGAGGAGCGGGCCGTAGGCCTGGAAGACGTGCGGCACACCCGGGGTGACGTCCAGCGTGACCGACACGTCCGCGCCGGCGGCCTGTTGGGCGAGGCGTACGGCGTCGTCGAGGAGCACCTCGTGGCTGCCGACCTGGATGAGGAGCGGCGGCAGGCCCGAGAGGTCGGCGAAGACGGGGCTGATCAGGGCGAGAGCCGGGTCCTGTCCCGCCGTGTAGTCGGTGACCCGGGGTTCGAGGAGTTCCCGGGAGAGCAGCGGGTCGGCAGCTCGCTTGGTGTCGATGGAAGCCCCGGCGAGGGTGAGGTCGGCGTACGGCGACATGACGTAGGCCGCGGCGGGCAGCGGCAGTCCGCGGTCCCGGGCGTTGACCAGGGTGGCGATGGCGAGCCCGCCGCCCGCGGACTCTCCGGCGAGGACGATGTCTGCGGGGGCGAAGCCGTCCTTCAGGAGGGCTTCGTAGGTCGCGAGTGCGTCGTCCACCGCCGCCGGGTACGGGTGCTCCGGGGCGAGCCGGTAGTCGACGGAGTAGACCTTGGCGCCGGTCCGCCGGCCCACCTCCGAGGCCAGACCGGCGGCGCCGGCCGCGTCGCCCAGGACGTAGACGCCGCCGTGGAAGTACAGGACGACGTGCCGGGGTTCGACTCCGTCAATGGTGATCGCGGCGACGGGGACGCCGCCCAGCGTGGTCGACGTCATGGTCACGTCGGGGGGCAGGGGCTGCGCCGACGTCAACTCCCGGAGCAGGCGCCGCTGTTCGCCGACATCGCTGCCGACGGGAAGGGCCGACCGACGCAGGATCGCGTCGAGGGTGTTCTGCTGTTCGGTACTCACGGAATGTTCTCCCATCGGTGGCCTTACTCTGCGGACTTCGAGGAGGTCGAGGCCCAGGCCCTCGATCTCGTGGAGGACGCCGTAGAGCGCCGAGGCGTCCGGCAGCATGCCCGTGAGCACGGTTTCGGTGCCCTGCTGCTCGGGCGCGAACGCCGGGAACGCCGTCAGCAGGGTGGGGCCGAGGTGCCCGCAGACCCGGATCTGGTAGAGGACGGGGTCATCACCCATGGGCTCATGGTCGTGGCCGGACAGGTGAACCCGCGTCGCCGGAATCCGGTGATCGTACGGTCCTCAGCCGCGGCCGTTCGACAGGAGCCGCAGCTCACGGCCGCGCTGCACCGCTGCCGACCGGTCGCCGGCGCCGAGCTTGGCGTAGATCCGCCGGATGTGGGTGTTGACGGTGTTGAGCGAGACCGACAGTTCGCCGGCGATCTCGGGGCGGGTGAGGTTCGTCGGCAGATAGCGAAGAACGCGCAGTTCGCTCGGGCTCAGGTTCTCGGCCGGTACCGAAGGTTGCCGGTCCGGACCGCCCGGGGTGGTGCCGCGGACGACGTCGAGGATGTCGGAGACCAGCGCGGCGTGCGAGGTCCGCTGCGGGAGGGTCTCCAGCAGTTCCCAGGCGCCGGTCATCGCGAAGGGCAGGATCATCCGGTCCGGCTCGGCGAGGTTCAGCGCCTGCTCCACCGCCGTCCCCGCCGCGTGCTTGTCGCCGAGGTCGCGGCAGGCGAGCGCGTCCAGGAGGTGGGCCTCGATCGGGGTGAGGGTGGAGTGGGAGGGGGCGGTGCCGTCGAGGACCGGCCGGAGTGCGCGGCGGGCGCCCGCGGGGTCCTGCTCGGCGAGGCGGATCACCGCGGCCGCGGTGCGGATCTCTCCGGTGGCGGCGCGCCGCTCGTCGAGGGCGGCGAGGGTGGCCCGCGCCTGCTCGACCATGCCGAGGCGGGCCTGGGTGGCCGCCGTCCAGCCGATCACCCGGGACCAGAGCCCGTGCTCGCCCCTCATGTGTGAGTGCACCTGCTCGGCGGCGGTCAACTCGGCCAGAGTCTCCTGGAGTTGACCCCGCGCCGCCGGAAGCATCGCGGAGACCAGATGCACCAACAGCCGGACACCGGGCTCGCCCTCGGACTGCGTGGCGCGCCGGGCACGCTCCAGCCACTGTGCCCCCAGATCGAACTCGCCCGTGCAGATCAACGTCCCGGCGAGGGACACCTGCGCGGGCACGATCACCGGCTCGGCGCCCCAGCCGTACCGGTCGGCCAGCGTCAGCGCCTCCTCGCAGCGGCGCCGGACCAGGGCGAAGGAGCGGTTGCCGGAGGCGAATCCCAGGTGGGCGAGGCAGGCGACCTCCAGATAGGGGCGGCCGATGTCGTGGGCGAGCGCGACGCCCTCCAGCAGGTGCCGCTCGCTGTCGTCGAGCCGTAGCGACCAGGCCGCGGTGACGCCCAGGTTGAGGAGGGCAAGGGCTCGCAGGTCACCGGCGAGCGCGATCTCGGTGGTGGACCGGCCGGTGGTGCGGGAGGGCAGTGCGTCGGCCTGCTCGAACACGGCGTCGAAGTTCCCGCGCAGCCGGGCCAGCAGCAGGTCCAGGGACGCAATCGCCATGCGCAGCCGCTGGCGGCGGTCGGGTGCCGTCGTGTCGGCGTACGCTCTGGCGATCTCCAGGTGTGCCTGGGCCTCGTCCAGGCGGTGCTGGTACAGGTCGGCGTTGGCGTGCACGAGGGCCAGCTCCGGGTGTTCCTCGCCGGTGCGGGCCGGGAAGGCGTGCAGCAGCGCCACCACGGTTCCGGCCTGCCCGTCCAGGGTGAGGCTGACGGTGTGATCGGCGAGCAGACGGGCCGCCTCGGCCCAGTCTCCGGCGGCCTGCAAGTGTCGTACGGCATCGGCGGCTTGGGCGTGTTCGGCGAACCAGCGCGCGGCCTGCCGGTGCAGTTCCGGGATGTTCCCGGGGAGCGTGCGGCGCAGTTCGAGCCGGAGCAGGTCGGCGAACATGTGGTGGTAGCGGAACCAGGTCCGGCCCGCATCGAGCGCCACGACGAACGCGTTGGCGTCCTCCAGGTCCAGCAGGATGCGTTCCGACCCGGTCGCGCCCGTGAGCAGATCGGCCAGCTCGCCGTTGACGCGATCGAGCAGCGAGGTGCGCAGCAACAGCCGCTGTACGTGCGGTGGTTGGCGCTCCAACATCTCGGCCAGCAGGTACTCGGCGACCGTACGGTGGCTGCCGGAGAACTCGGCGACGAACCGTTCCGGATCCGGGTGCCCGGCCAGGGAGAGCACGGCGAGCCGCAGCCCGGCCGCCCAGCCCTCGGTGCGCTGGTGCAGTGCGCCGGCCACCTCGTCGGACAGCACGATCTTGGTGGCGGCCAGGAGTTCGCGGGTCTCGGCCTCGGTGAAGCGCAGGTGCGCGGCGCGGATCTCGGCCAGTTCGCCGGCCAGCCGCAGTCTGTGCAGGCGCAACGCCGGGTCACGGCGGGTGGCCACGATCGCGTGGACGCCCGGCGGAAGACCGGTCAGCAGCGTCCCCAACTGCTCGACGGCCGCGGCGGATTCGAGCTCGTGCAGGTCGTCGATGACCAGGAAGAAGGGGGTCGGGGACGCCGTGATCTCGGCCAGCACCTTGTCCCTCACAACACCGCCGTCGAAACCGGGAGTCACGGCCGACGGCTCCGCGACCCCTTCGGCGCCGACCGCGGCACGGACGGTGTCCAGCAGCGCGAGCCAGAACAACTGCGCGTCCTGCTGGCTCGGCCGTACGGACAGGAAGGCGATACGGCGGCGGTCCTGGTGCGGCCGGTCGGCCCAGGTGCGCAGCAGCGAGGTCTTTCCGCTGCCGGCGGGCGCCGACACCAGCGTCACCTGCTTCTCGGCCGCGCGGTCCAGGACGGCGACCAGGTCACGGCGGTCGATGAGCCCGGGTCGCCCCCGGCCCGCCGCATGACCTGAACTCGCTGCGGCCTGCGGTTCGGGGGTCGCGCGATGTCCTTCAGCCACGCGGTCAGCCTAACCGAGCGCCCCGATCTCCGTTGCTGGAGACAGCAGTTGCTGGTGACGGCGGCGGCTGTAAACGGCTACTGCTGGCGGCGCACAAACGCGTTCGCATAGCCTCGCGGACATGACAGATGTGTTCACGGGCGTCCGACTGCTCGGCCCGCCGGAGACCGACGGCGAGTACATCGCGCTGAGCGAACACGAGACGGTGCACCTGCACGAGTACACGCGGATCTACGCCGTACCCGGCCTCTACGAGCATGTCGTCCAGGACCGGCTGCGGTGCCGATCACCGCAGGTCGCGGCGGCGGGTTTCCTGCGCGCGGCCTCGCTCCTCGGGTTGGAGCCGGGCTCGCTGACGGTGCTCGACGTCGGCGCCGGCACGGGCTTGGTCGGCGAACTCGTCCGTGACGGGGGCGTAGGTCAGGTCGTCGGGGTCGACGCGCTGTCGGCAGCGCGCGAGGCGAGTCTGCGCGACCGGCCGGGTGTCTACGCCGACTACGTGGTCGGCGACTTCCTGCGCCCCTACACACTGCGCGAGGCTCTACGCCCGTACGCGCCAGGGGGATTGGTGTCGGCAGGGGCGTTCGGCGGCACGCACGCCACACCACCGGCGCTTGAGAACGCCCTCCCGCTCCTGCCGCCCGGTGCCCCGGTGGCCTTCACGATCGACGAGCGGTGGATGGACGAGTCGGATCCGGACGGGTTCGGCGCGGCGGTCGAGCGGCTGGTGGCGGCCGGTCGTCTGGCGGTGCTGGAACGAACGCGGTTCCAGCACCGGGTGACGACGACCGGCGAGCCGATCTTCTACCAGCTCGTCGTGGGCCGGACAGGGTGATCCGGGTGACGTGAACGGCCTTTCCGAACTGGTGAGTTGTCGGTCACCAGACCTTCATGCCGCCGTCGACGACGAGGTCCACGCCGGTCACGTACGCGCTCTCGTCGGACGCGAGGAACAGCGCCGCGTTCGCCACGTCCTCGGGGAGACCCACGCGGCCCAGGAGTGTTCGGCCGAGCATCTGGCGGGAGAAGTCGTCGTTCTCCAACTGCTCGCGGGTGGCGTGGCTTTCGATCAGGCCGGGTGAGATCGAGTTGACGCGGATCCCGAACTCTCCTCCCTCCATGGCCAGTTGGCGTGTCATCCCGATGATCGCGGCCTTGTTGGTCGTATGGGAGAGGGACGGGAAGCCCTTGAAGCCGAGGGATCCGTTCAGGGACGCCATGTTCACGACCACGCCCTGGCTGGCCTTCAGTTGGGGCCATGCGGCACGGCTGAGGTAGAAGACCAGGTCGACCTCGTCCCGGCGCGCGCCGTCCCAGTCCTCGTCGGTGACGTCTTCGAGCCAGTTGAAGTGGGCCCTGGCAGCGAGGTTGAACAGGACGTCGATCCGGCCGAACTCCCCCACCGCGAACTCGACGAGCCTGGCGCTTTCGGCGGGATCATCGAGACGACACGGCTGCAGCGACACCATCTCGCCGCCTTGGGCGCGCACCATCGCGACGGTCTCTTCCGCCGCCTCGACTGTCACGTCGCACCCGACGACCCGGGCGCCTTCCCGGGCGAACGCCAGGGCGGTCGCGCGACCCGCGCTCCCGCCCGTGCCGGTGACGACACAGACCTTTCCGGCGAGTCGGCCCGGCATCTCAGTGTCCCTTCCGGTGTGTCGAACCGTGATCAGGCATGGACCTGCGAGCCCTGGCCGAGGTCGAGGCGGAGTGATTCGAGGATGATGAACGTCGTACTGGCCGTGTAGACGTCGGCGGCGGCGAGGACGCCGGTGTACTTCTTGATGACCGGGTCGGCGGCGTAGGCGACTTGGGCGGCCTGGTACTCCTTGACCGCGGCCCAGGAGTTGTCCCCGTACTTCGCGAAGTACGGCGTGGGGTCGACCGCCGTCAGCGCCTTCTTGACGTTGTCGACGATGTCGTTCACGTACTGCTGGTAGACGACCATGTCCTGCCGGGTGCCGAGCCGGCCCATGTGGCCGCCGATGAAGTGCTTCCACGGATACGTCATGGCCTTGGCCGGGGCGGCTATGGAGCCGGGGACGTCCTCGTTCAGGTTGAAGCTGTCGAAGGGGACCCAGCCGGGCAGGTTGACGTCGACCAGCATGAGCGTGTCGTGGTCCGGCAGGTGGATGTAGATGTTGTCGGGCGAGTGGTTGGTGCCGTGCCACGCCAGGTCGACGCGCTCGCCGCCCACGCGCAGCGAGTAGCGGTTCTCGAACGTCACGTCGGGCAGCGGCCGGGTCGGGTCGTTGTCCCGGGCGAGCAGCCGCCGGTTCTCCGCGTGGCCGATCCGTGTGACGTGCCGGCCGAACAGCGACGAGGCGCCGAGGTGGTCGGCGTGGTGATGGGAGTAGACGATGTGGGTCACTCTGTTGGAGACCCCGTTGGCGGCGGCGATCTCGTCGATGGCTCGCTGGAGGTTGTGCCCGATGGTGGGCGGCGCGTCGAACAGCACGACACCCTCACGGGTCGTCAGGAACGCCGCCTGGTAGGTGCCGTCGGTCACCCAGTACAGGTTCCGCCGGACCCGACCGACGTAGTAGCCCTGCGAGTTGACGGCGGGGCCGAGCGCGGACGGCGGGATCGGCGCGTAGTCGGGCAGCGTGCCGGTGGCGGCGGACGCCTGTCCGGCGAGTGCGCCGTCGGCCAGCGCGGCGACCGTGGGAACGGCCGCCAGCACCGCGCTCCGGGCGAGGAAGGAGCGACGGTTCGTCGATGACATGGTGGTGCCCTTCGGTCGGTGGTGACGTGCGTGGGGTGCGGAGATACGTGGATCGGGGAGGGACGGGGGAACCTGCCCGGGTCACGCGCCGTAGGCCGGCACGATCGCGCCGCTGATGTTCGTGGCGAGGTCGCCGGTGAGGAAGGCGATGATGTGCGCGATCGTCTCTGAGGGCACGGCATGGGCCAGCGCCTCGGGAGGGAGCATCGCCCGGTTCTTGGCGGTGTCGAGGAGTTGCGGCGCCACCGCGTTCACGCGGATGCCGTGCGGGCGCAGCTCCAGGTCGAGAATGCGGACGAGGTGGTTGAGCGCCGCCTTGCCGAGGCTGTAGGCGGCCATACCGGCGGTCGGTTCGCTCGCCGGCCGGGCGGACACGTGCACGATGGCGCCTCGGCCGCGCCCGCGCATGTACGGCGCCACGGCCTGGCTCAGCCACAGCGCGGCGCCGAGGTTGACGTCCAGCATGAGCCGCAGGTCCTCGGGGGTCGCGGTGACCGCCTCTCCCGGACGGAACGCGCCGAGGGTGTTCACCAGTACCTCGGGCGGGCCGGACGCGGTGGCGATCCGGTCGATGACGTTCCTGGCCACGGCCGGGTCGGTCGCGTCGCCCACTACCCGCCGTATGCCGTCGGGCAGTTGGTCCAGCGCCTTCTCCGTACGGTCGACCGCCGTCACGCTGAACCCGGCGTCCGCGAGTACCACCGCCGTGGCGAGACCCAGGTCTCCGCCCGCGCCGACCACCACCGCCACACGCTCACTCATGGGACCGCCTCCTTGCCTGACGTTGCCGAGGTCCCCGCACCCCAGGTTTGTCGTGAGGCAGGTGAGCGGGCCTCACCGGATTCCGGTGATCTGTCGGCGGCGTGGAGTCAGGTCAGGCGCAAGGCGTAGGCGCGCTCCTTCATTTCATACTCGGCGCGGGCTTCCCCCGGGTAGCCGCCAGCAGCGTCCTCGCCCCCTCCAGGCACTTCGCCGCGTCCACCGGCGCCGCCTGCAAACCCGGCAGCAGCAGCGTCCACAGGTCGCTCACCGCGTCCTCGATGTTGCGGCGGTCGTTCAGCGCGTCGGAGACGGTGTGGGTGCCGTAGAAGCTGGAGACGAGGACCCGCGCGGTGCGCTCGGGATCGACGCCGGGGGCGAGTTCCCCCGCTGCCTCGGCGGCGGCCAGCATGCGGGCGGTCACCTCGATCCACCCCACGAAAGGCCGGGGCAGGGAAACGGGGATGATTCCGCGCTCGCTCCAGAGTCTGTTGCCGGCGCGGACGATCACATTGTCCCGGAATTCCCGGGCCACGGCGATACTCAGGCCCACCAGCCGGTCGAGAACGGGGGCGTCCTGGGATTCCCAACACTCCACATAGCGAGGCCATTCGGCGAAATGGGCTTCCAGAACACTCCGGGCCAGCCCTTCCTTGCTGCCGAAATGGAAATAGATCGCCCCGCTGGTGTACCCGCTCGTACGTGCCACGTCGCTGATGCTCGTACCGACGTATCCGTGCTGCTCGAACAGCACGGCGGCCGTCGCCAGAACAGCCCGCCGAGTGACTTCCGCACGTTCCTGCATATTCTCGGTCGCCCCTGTTCCTGCGTGCCGGATCGTCTTTTCCGGTGAATCTAGCCGACAGGCCGACGTTTCCCGCACGTACGCGAAAGAACCATAGCTTCTATTATTTTATGACTGCATCACACTCTCTCGCACCCCCGGAAACCGCTCCGGAACACCTGACGCTGAGCTGGGACAGCTGCGTGTCCCGGACCCTCGTGCACCGGAAAGCCGTCGCCGAAGTCCTGCTCACCGATGCCCGGGCCCTGCCCGACGGCCGCTTCCTCCTCGCCGCGCAGTGGCCACGCTCGTACGCCACGTCCATCACGTCGGGTTCCGGTTCTGGTTCGGGTTCCGGTTCCGGTTCGGGTTCCGACGAGCGGCACGATCCGATGCTCGCCGCCGAGACCATCCGCCAGGTCGGCCTGTACATCTGCCAGCGCTTCCTCGGCGCCCCGAGCACGAGCAGGCCCGTCATCAGGAGCGTGGGTTTCCAGCTCGACAACAGCACGGAGCCGGTGGTCGGTTACGGCGCCACCGACGTGCTGTGCCGGGCCGAGGTGTCCGACGTGCGCCACGTGGACGACGTGCCGTGGCCGGTCGCGCTGAGCGTACGGATCCAATTCTCCGCCGCCGGGCGCGAGTTCGGCTCGGCCTTCGGGCGCGTCCGCGTCCTGTCCGAGGAGGAGTACGACACGTTCCGCGGCCCGAATGCCGCCGCCACTCCCGTGCCGGACGACGTGCACCGGCGCCCGTCGCCGACCGAGGTGTCGGTGCCGTCCCCCGGCGATGTGATGCTGGTCCGGGACCGCTCCGGGTCATTGCTGGTGGCACCGGCCGACCTGCGCCACCCACGGTTCTTCGACCACCCCAGTGACCACGTCCCCGGCATGGTCCTGCTGGAGGCGGCCCGCCAGGCGGCCTGCCTTGCGGGAGCCTCCCCCGGCCGACTGAACGGCTGCCACCTGCGGGCCCTGCGCTTCACCGAGTGGAACTCCCCCGTCCACGTCGAATGCGCCCCGGCCGAGGACGGCTGGACCTTCCAGGTCACCCAGGCCGGCGAGACGACCGCCTCCGGCACACTGTCGTTCGCGACCGAGGGATACGCGACCGAGGGATAAGGGACAACTGAGCGGATTTTCCGCACACGTTGTGGGCCTGCGAGGGACGCCTGTTCACGACAAGGACGGGCGCCCATCGCAAAACAAAAGGCACTAGGTGATCAGTTCTTCTGCCGTCGGCCCTCCTGTACTCACCCTTGGACAGCCACCGCGCCCGTGTCCTTCGCGTCCAGCGCCCGCCGCGCCGCAGCCGCGCGGGCCGAGCGCACGAAAGCGGTGACGGCTGGGCGGGACGCCCCTTCGGGCCAGGCCAGGGCAAGGCGCGTGGGCAGGAGATCCGAGACCGGTACCGCGGCCACCTCGGAGGGGATCCGTTCCACGGCACCCGAACCCACGACGGTGACCAGGCGCCCGAGCACGACCCGGTCGACGATCTCGTCGAGGCCGATCGTCGGGCACTCGGGGTCGAAGTGCGCGTCCTGGGCGAGTTCGGCGACCGTCACCACGGTGCGCCGGGCCAGTGGATGGTCACGCGGGAGCAGCGCGTAGGGCGCCTCCTCGGTCAGGACGGCGGTGCGCAGCCCGGTGAGGTCGTCGGTGCCGATGCACAGCAGCGCCACATCGGCCCTGCCGTCCCTGAGGGCGGCGGGGCGATCGTGTGTGAAGACGACGTCGTGGCTGCCCACCTCGGCGGAGCGGACCAGATCGGCGACCAGCCCGGACGCGGAGCCGGGACGTACCGCCATCACCAGCCGGCCGGGCTGCCGCGCGCGCTGCGCCCGCCGTACGGCCGCGTCGAGCGAGTCGAGCAACTGGCGGCTCTCGCCCAGGAACACGGCGCCCGCGTCGGTGAGTGCGACCCTGCGGCTGGTGCGCTCCAGCAGCCGTACCCCCATGCGGCGCTCCAGGCGGCTGATCGCGCGCGACAGCGGGGGCTGGGCGATACCCAGGCGCTCGGCGGCCTTGCCGAAGTGCAGTTCCTCGGCGACCGCGACGAAGTAGGCGAGCTCGCGGGTCTCCAGACGATCCATACCTTCAGGGTATCGACCCTTGCCGGAACCCTCATGGTTCTCGCCCGCTCCCGGTGATCCACTCGAAACAGGAACACGGCTCGAAGGATCGGCAAGACGGAAGGAACGTGCGAAGCATGAGCGACGAGCGCAAGATCCAGGAGGTCCTGGCACGCTATGTGCGCGCGACCGATCGACGCGACGGCAGGAGTCAGGGTGCCCTCTTCACCGTCGACGCGACCGTGCAGATCTTCGCCAAGACCGGCCCCGACACCTACGAGACGGTCGGCGAACCGGTCATCGGCTCCGCGGGCGTGGAGTACGCGGTCGACAACTTCATGGCGCCGCATCCCGAGGGCGGCTCCAGTCACCACATCACGTCGGACCATCTCATCGAGGTCGACGGTGAACTGGCGCACATGAACGCCCAGTTCGTGGTCTTCGAGGTGCGCGCCACCTCTCGCCCGGCAGCCGGCCGGCCCGAGAGCGCCTTCGGCGCCCAGGGCACCGTCCGGCCCGTCGAGTCCGGCTACTACGACACCGATCTGCGCCGCGTCGACGGCGAGTGGCAGATCGTCGCGCACCGCGTCCTGATGGACATGCCGATGGCGATCCCGGGGGCCTGAGCGATGAAAGCCGTCGTGTACCGCCGTTACGGCGGGCCGGAAGTCCTCGAACTCGCCGAGCTGCCCGAGCCGAAGACGCACGTGGACTCGGTGCTGATCCGGGTCAGGGCCGCGGGGCTGAACCGCGCCGACGCCGCCATCCAGGCCGGGGCGCTGGACAGTGCCGTAGAGACGTATTTCCCGGTGGTGCCCGGCTGGGACGTCGCCGGTGTGGTGGAGCGGTCCGGGCCCGGGGCACCGGAGTTCGCGGTGGGCGACGAGGTGATCGCGTATGTCCGGGGCGATGTGCAGCGTGCGCACGGTGGCTTCGCCGAACTGGTCTCCGCGGATGTGCGCGGTGTGGTGCGCATGCCGAGCGCCCTGTCCTTCGCCGAGGCCGCGGGACTGCCGCTGGCCGCGCTCACCGCCTACCAGGGTGTGGTGCACGCCCTCGCGGTACGGCAGGGCGAGAGCCTCCTCGTGCACGGGGCCGCCGGGGGCGTGGGTTCCGTCGCCGTGCAGATCGCCGTGGCCCGGGGCGCCCGGGTCATCGGGGGGGATCGGCCGGCGATCACGACTACCTGCGCGCGCTCGGCGCCCAAGCGGTCGCGTACGGCGAGGGACTGACCCAGCGGGTGCTCGGCCTGGTTCCGCAGGGCATGGACGCGATCCTCGACACGATCGGCGGCGGTGTCCTCGCCGCGTCGGCGGGGGCCGCACGGTCCGGCGGCAGGCTGGCGTCCATCGCCGAACCCGGCGTCCCCGGCTCCATCGACGTATTCGCCCGCATGGACCGGGCCGACCTCACCGCGGTCACGACACTGGCCGAGGCCGGTCTGCTCAGCGTGCGCGTCGGCGCGGTCTTCCCGCTGGAGAAGGCCGCCGAGGCACAACACGCCTTCGCCACCGGGAACATCACCGGCAAGGTCGTCCTGGAGATCGGCTGAGTCACCGGTCCTGCGTATACGGGTACGTGGGCTGTCCCCGACTGTGCGGTCGCGGTCGGGTCAGGCGGAAAGAACGCTGCCGGATGGCGGGGAATACCCGCCATCCGGCTAGCCGTCTCCCGCCTGCCCCAGCCGCACAATCGCAGGACGGTTTTCCCGAGGACAGGCAGGTGTGCGATGAATTACGGAGCCGCTTTTGACGTGCGGGTCCCCATGAGGGACGGCACGGAGTTGTCGACGAACATCTGGCGACCGGAGACGGACGAGCCGCTGCCTGTGCTGCTCGCGCGTACGCCTTACGACAAGGAGAAGGCGGGTCTGGAGAGCGGCCTGATGCCGACTCTGTACGGCATGCTGCGCGGGGGTTATGCGGTGGTGATCCAGGACTGCCGGGGCACCGTCGGTTCGGACGGTGTCTTCGTGCCGCACGTGGACGACGCCTCGGACGGTGCCGACACGGTGGCCTGGCTGGCCGAACAGGAGTGGTGCGACGGCAGCGTGGGCATGTTCGGGGCCTCCTACCTGGGCATGGTGCAGTTGCTGGCCGCCTCGTCCAAGCCCCCGGCGCTCAAGGCGATCGCTCCCATGATGACGTCGGCCGATCTCTACGCGGCGCCCTGGCGTTCCCGGGGTGGGGCGCTGTCCTTGGACACCGTGCTCGGCTGGGCGACTCTCATGGCCCTGGGCAAGGCTCAGCGGGATCTCGCCCAGGGGCGTGCCGCCGTCGAGGACCTCGCCGCCCTCGCGGCGCGTGTGGCGGATCGTTCGTTGCGCAACGAGCACACTCCGGTGGCCGACCAGCCGCTGATCTCGGTCCACCTGCCCTGGATGGTCGATGCCGCGATCGGCCGCCCCGACCGCGACCAGTCCTGGCGGGACCTGTCGGCGCTGGAACAGGTGGCCACGCTCACGACACCCGCGCTGCACATCGGCGGGTGGTACGACCTGTTCATCGGCGAGACCTTGCTTGACTTCACGACGATGAAGGCGGGGGCCGGTACGGCCGAGGCGCGGGAGGGACAGCGCCTGATCGTAGGGCCGTGGTCCCATATGCCCGTCGGGCACGTCGGCTTCTTCCCGGACCGTGACTTCGGCATGGCGGCCGGCACGGACGCCACGGCGTTGGGTGAGCAGCAGATCGCCTTCTTCGACCGCTGGTTGAAGGGGAAGGGGAAGCAGGATGCTCCGGAGGGGCGGCCGCCGGTGCGGTTGTTCGTCATGGGGATCGACCAGTGGCGGGACGAGCCGGACTGGCCGCTGCCCGACACCGACTACCGGCCCCACTACCTGGAGGGCGACGGCCCGGCGAACAGTGCCGCGGGCGCGGGACGGCTGTCGACGGCCGAACCGACCGGCGACTTCGTCGACACCTACCTCTACGACCCGCGCCGGCCGGTGCCCTCGCTCGGCGGGACCCTCATGAGCCTCACGGGATACGACGGTCCGGCCGACCAACGCCCGCTGCACGACCGTGACGACGTGCTGGTGTTCACGACCGAGGTGCTGGAGGAGCCCGTGGAGGTGACGGGGCCGGTGTCGGCGCGGCTGTTCGTGAGTTCGTCGGCCGTGGACACGGACTTCACCGCGAAGCTGCTCGACGTCCACCCGGACGGGCGGGCCATCGTCCTGTGCGACGGCATCCTGCGTATGCGCTACCGGGAGGGGCTGGATGCCCCGCGGTTGATGACGCCCGGGGAGGTGTACGAGGTCGAGGTCGATCTCATCGCCACCGCCAATGTCTTCCTGGCCGGACACCGAATCATGGTGGAGATCTCCAGCTCCAACTTCCCCCGCTACGACCGGAATTCCAACACCGGCGGGATCATCGCGCAGGAACACCTCTCCGACATGGTGGCCGCGGTCAACCAGGTCCACCGTGGCGCCGAGTACCCCAGCCGGATCGTCCTGCCCGTCGTCCAGCGCTAGCGCGCGACCGGGTGGAGCAGCAACCGGCGGGCGGCGAGCGCCAGTTGGACCCGCAGTCGGCCTTGGGGTTCGTGTACGGGGAACCCCAAGGACTGCTCGATCGAGGTGAGCCGGCCCTTGAGGGTGGAGTGGTGGACGTACAGGGCCGCCGCCGCGAGCCGCAGGCTGGTGTGCGAGGTGAACTCGACCAGCGTGCGCAGCACCCAGGCACCGGAACGGGCCGCCTTCTCCAGGGCGCGGACGTCGTCCGGTGGTGAGGCGGGGTCGAGGGCGTCGGCGAGCAGGGCCAGCGTGCCGAGTTCCTCGAAGAGGACGACGCCGGGTCCCGGGTCCTCGTCGGTGCCCTCGGCGGCGTAGCGCAGTGCGGTCCGGGCCCGGTCCCAGGAGCGTGGGAGTTCCAGCAGGGGAACGGCGGGTCCGATGCCCGTACGTCCGAGAGCTTCCCAGCGTCGCGCCCGGGCGGCGGCGTCCCCGTCGCCCTTCGCGGCGGCCACGATCCGTCCGGAGCCGTCGGCCGACGCCACCGCCCGCAGGTCGGCCCCCTCGGGCAGGTGCAGCAGCCGGGCCGCGTGCAGGCGGTCGCTCTCACTCGCGGCGCTGTCCAGGAGCACCTCGACCGCGGCCGGGTCGTCCGAGAACGGGCCCGCAGTCCGCCCGGCCGCGTCGCGGGTGCGGTGGAGCACCTCACGGGCGGCGAACGCGACCCGGTCGAGCACCATCGCCTCGATCAGCGAGTGTCGGCCGACCCGCTCCAGCCAGAGGGCCGGCCGACCACCCGGCACGAGGGGTGCGCCGACCCAGCGCGGATCGATCGGTCCGCCGTCGCGCTCGACCCGACCGTCCAGGTCGGCGCGGAGGGCGACGGCGAACCGTTCGTCGATCAGCCGGGCCGGTGAGCCGGTCAGTGTTGCCGCCGCGGCCAGGATGGGCCCCAACCCCGCGTGTCCTTCGACGAGTTCGTCGAACCGGGCGATGACCCTGATGGCGGCGCCCGCCTCCGGGTCGAGGGCGTCCAGCTTGGCGACTACGTGGTGCATGACCGTCTCGTTTCTTTCGGCTCCGTCAGCGCAGGTGGGCGCGGAAGAAGGAGCCGATGGTGTCGAGGCTCAGCGCCGGGCCCGTGCTGGTCCCAGTCTTCCCGCAGCCCTGCGAGGTCTGCACCGTCCGGGCCGGACAGAACTCGGAGAGGCCGCCGGTGAAGGGGAAGAAGTGCCCCTCGGCGTGCAGGCTGTGCAGGGTGACGTCGGCGCACTCCTTCTGGAGCGCCGAGTTCAGCAACTGGCTCTGCTCGATCGGGATCTGGGCGTCCGCGTCTCCGTGCCCGATGAGGAACGCCGGGAGCTTGCGGGCCGATGACACGTATGCGGCTCGCCTGGTCGGCGACCCGCCGCGGCCTGCTCCGGGCGGCCCCGGCCGGTGTCTCACCCGGCGCCGATCGGCCCGCACATCACGTTGCCGGGTTCGGCGGGGTCGTCGCTGGTCCAGAACTGGGTCCACAGCGCGGCGAACTCGGGGCGGCTGAGGTAGCCGTCGGCGTCCTGGTCGAGGCGGTCGAAGGAACCGCCGGTCTCCACGGGCCGCCCGTGCCAGGTGTCGACGAGCCGCTGGTGCTCGCCGCGCGAGATGCGGCCGTCGGCGTTCTCGTCGACCGCGTCGAAGATGGTGTCGGCGGTGGCGGTGACGGCCTCGGGGATGGTCGGCAGCAGGTCCACCATGGCAAGGAGGTCGTCCATGTCGATCCGGCCGTCCCGGTCCGTGTCCACAGTCGCCGACAGATGCTGCCACCAGCCCTTCAGTACGCCGTCCACGCGCGCCGCCAGTTCCGATCCCTCTCTCACTCGCGGCAGCCGGCCCCAACGGTCCGCCAGGGCCACGAAGTCCGCCTCCTCCAGATAGCCGTTGCCGTCCGCGTCGAACGCCTCGAACATGGCCTGGAGCTTGGTCCGCTGGAACTCACTGGACACCACATGTCTCCTCACTCGCAGTACTCGCAGTGCTGAGGACATGCTTTCCGCGGCCGACCGTCCCGCAACGGCGCTCGCGCTCACCGCAGCGGGTAACCCGCGCGCCCACGAGCCCACCCAATGCGCCGAGCGCCGGTTTGCCCGCGGCGGACGGAGAACCGTTGCCCCGCAACCATCCATGCCCGCCACGCCCGCCGGGTGCCGCCGCCGATTCCGTACCCTGGCCGGTATGCGCATGCGCCCCACCCTGAGCTGGACCCCCGCAGCGGCAGCGGATCTGCTGCCGGGCACCACCGACCTGGAGCCGGTCGTCGGCGCGCTGAGCACCGGCGGTGTGCTGGTGCTCAGCGGGGCGGGCATCTCCACGGAGTCGGGCATCCCCGACTACCGGGGCGAGGGCGGGAGCCTGAGCCGGCACACCCCGATGACCTACCAGGACTTCACCGGGAGCGCGCACGCGCGGCGCCGGTACTGGGCGCGCAGCCACCTCGGCTGGCGCACCTTCGGGCGGGCCCGCCCCAACGCGGGACACCTGGCGGTGGCCGCCCTCGCCCGGGACGCCCGCCTCTCGGGCGTGATCACCCAGAACGTCGACGGCCTGCACCAGGCAGCCGGCAGCGAGGGCGTCGTGGAGCTCCACGGCAGCCTGGACCGGGTCGTGTGCCTCTCCTGCCGCGCCATCAGCCCGCGCCGCGAACTCGCCCGGCGCCTGGAGGCCGAGAACCCGGGTTTCGACCCGGTCGCCGCCGGGATCAACCCGGACGGTGACGCGGACCTCACGGACGCGCAGGTCGGGGACTTCCGCGTCGTGCCGTGCGCCGACTGCGGGGGCGTCCTCAAACCGGACGTGGTGTTCTTCGGCGAGGCGGTTCCCCCGCAGCGCGTCGAGCACTGCCGACGGCTGGTCCGCGAGTCGACCGCGCTGCTGGTCCTCGGCTCGTCGCTGACGGTGATGTCCGGGCTGCGGTTCGTCCGTCAGGCGTCGCAGGAGGGCAAACCGGTCCTGATCGTCAACCGGGACCCCACCCGCGGCGACCCGCACGCCCGAACCCGGGTCGCGCTGCCCCTGGGCACGACCCTGACGACCGTCGCCGACCGACTCGGCACCCCGGTCGGCGGGCCCACGGACTGAGAAACAGGTACTGACGAACACGTATCGACGAACAGGCATCGACGAACAGGTCTGAATAACGGCCTTGAACGAAACCGGGCTCACCGGGATCGGCGCCGCCGATCGGGTTCACGCGTACGGTGCGCACCCGCGCCCATAACCGGCCCGGCCGGCCCAGCCGCTCTCACACCGAGAACTCGCGTATCACCGTGTTACGGAACACCGCGCTGCCGCCGATCGTGAACAGCGCGAGCCGGGTGTCCAGCAGGTACGGGAACACCTGACTGGTGTGCACGTAGCGGCCGTCGTCGACGAACATCTCCACCGACGTGCGGTCCACCAGGATGCGCAGCTTCACCGTCCCGGTGGACGGGTCGAACGGGGTGTGGCTCTCCTGCCACTTGCCGGACGTGTCGGCGTTCACCGTGTTGCGCCGGTTGAGGAAGGCGAAGTCGGTGTAGATCCCGGCGTCGATGTGCCGACCACCGTCGGGTGAGCGCCTCAACTGGAGTCCGGCGCCGGTGAGTTGGGACCAGCTGAGCTCCGTCGTCACCTCGTAGGAGACACCGGTGTAGTCGAGCACCTTCGTGCCGTCCACGGTGACGTCGCCCAGGTTCACGGTGCGGGAGACATGCGAGTCGAGGCCGGCGACGGGCCGGGAGGCGAGGTAGTAAGTGCTGTCGGACGCCTTCGTCAGGGTGATCTCGCGGACGACGGAGTCGGTGCCGTTGAAGCCGTCGCAGTCGATGGTGGGGGTGGTGTTGGCGTAGTCCCAGTTGTTCACCCAGCCGATCGCGTACCGGGCGGCCGCGTCCACCGCGCCGCTCGCGTCCCGCTTCTCGAAGGTGACGGCGGCGTACCAGTCCCAGCCGTGGTCGAGCCACTGCGGGTCACTCGTGTCAGCGGTGAACGCGCTGCCGTCGAAGGAACCCGTCCAGTAGGCGTACGTGTTGGGCAGCCCCGAGCTCTTCCCGTTGGCGCTCGCGCCGAGCACCCATTTCACGGTGCCGTCGGCGGCGGTGATGCGGAACAGGTCGGGGCACTCCAGGACGCCGATGCCGTCGTGGACGAAACCGTTCGCGTACGTCCAGGACTTGAGGTCGTCGGAGTGGTAGAAGCCGATCTTGTCGTTCTCGGCGAGGGCCATCACCCAGCGGCCCCGGTCCTCGTCGCGGATCACCTTGGGGTCGCGGAAGTCGGCGACGCCGGGGTTGGGCAGGACAGGGGCGGTCCCGTAGTTGGTGAAGGTGATGCCGCCGTCGGTCGAGTAGTACAGGAACTGCGCCTGGGAGTCGGTGCCGCCGCCAGGAGACATGGTGACGATGACGACGACCGCGCCCGCGCCGAATCCGGATGTGTTGCCGGTGTCGACCACCGCTGAACCCGACCAGAGGTCGCCGTTGGACGTGGTGTTCTTGGGTGCGGCGACCCCGCGGTCGGTGAAGGAGACCAGGTCCTCGGTGGTGGCCAGGCGCCATGCGGTGCCGACGACGCCGGTGAAGTAGTCGGCGTTGTAGAGGTAGTAGTAGTGGTACTCGCCGTCGATCCAGACGGGCCGCTGCGGGTCGTTCTTCCACTGGTCGGGGACCGTGAAGTGGTACGCGGCGCGGTAACTCGCCCCGCTCGCCGCGGACTTGGCAGCACCCTCGGCCTTGGGCTTGGGCTTCGGGGCGGCCGTAGCCGTTCCGGTGGGCAGCAGCGCGGCAGCGGTGCCCGCAGCCGATCCCGCGAACAGTGATCTCCTGGAAATCCCCGATGTTCCGGGCATGGCAGTTCCGGGCATGACACATCGTTCCTCTCGTGGCGGCCCTGAGGGCCCGTGGCGGCTCGTCACGCACGCGAGTGCGGCTCACAACGTGAAGGGCGTGAAAAATCGGCTCCTGCGAACGAGGACTGTAGACCTAACTCGTTAAAGGTCAAGAGTCCTGACCCGTTGAAGGTCAAGCGTTCCCGACCCTTGACAGGCCTGCCGTCCGGTTCCCATCATCTGGGCATCAACCCTGAACTAACACGAGTTAGGCCCGTTGGATGACTGACTCGCACCTCCCCCGCCGCACCCTGCTGCGGTACGGCGCGTACGGGGCCGGAGCAGCCGCTCTGGCCGGTACCGCCGCGAGCTGGGACCGGCTCACCGGAGCCGACATCCCCGGCCGGGACGACGGCTCCCTCGTCGTCGCCACCCTCGGCTCCGCCTTCGACCCGGCCACCGTCGAGGCCCTCACCAAGGGCTTCCACCGGCTCCACCCCGACATCCCGCTGCGGGTGAACGCGGTGCAGGCCGTCGACTGGTCGGACTTCTTCGCGAAGATCCTCACCCAGATCGCCGCGGGTACCGCTCCCGACCTGGTGTATGTGGCCACCGAGGGCGTGCAGTTGTTCGCCCAGCGGCTCGGCGTGTCCCTGGACCGCTGGGTGCGGCGGGACGCGGCGGAGCTGCGTGAGTACTTCGCCGACGTCCACCCCTCGCTGGTGGAGTCGATGATGTACGAGGGCAACCTCTACCAGCTGCCCATGGAGTTCAACGCCGCCGACATGTACCTCAACAAGCAGGTGCTGAAGCGGGCGGGCGCGGATTTCCCGGCGGCCGACTGGAGCCGCGACGACTTCACCGCGCTGCTGCGGGAGCTGAAGCGTGGCGGCGGCTCCCACTTCACGCCGTACTTCTGGACCAACCGGCTGTGGGGCGGTGTGGTGCCCTGGCTCTTCGCGAACGGCACGAACCTGCTGAAGGAGTCGAAGGCGCCCGGCGGCTCCTGGCTGTGGGACACCTTCTACCCGGCCGCCGACCGACAGGGGCGCGGCGGCGGCTTCCGCTGGACCACCCCGCAGGCCACCACCGACCGCGTCGAGGAGGCGTACGACTACATCGCCTCCCTCGTCCAGGAGGACCTGTGCACCCGGCCCGAGGGCGGCAACGGCAACAACCTGGTCGGCGTGTTCTCCACCGGCCACGTCGGCGTCACACCGGCGGGCGGCTTCTGGGCGGGCGGCCTGCAACAGGCCGGCATGCGGGCCGCCGACTACGACGTGCAGTACTTCCCGCGCTGGCGCACCCAGCGCCACCAGTTCGGCGCGGCGGGCTACGCGCTGCTGCGCACCTCGAAGAAGCAGGAAGCCGCCTGGGAGTTCATCAAGTACGCGGCCCGCAAGGACACCATGACCCGGCTGTTCCGGACCAACCAGACCACCCCGGCCCGGCGTTCGATGCTGAACGCCGCCCGCTACGCCGCGAGCGGTCCGGCGCACTGGCAGGTCTTCTACGACACCCTCGACCGGTTTCCCGACACCGGCCCGATCCCCGCGCCGCCGCAGGTCGCCGAGGTGACCGACGTCCTGCTCAAGTACACCGGCACCGCGCTGGCCTCGCCGCGCGCGGTGGGTCCCGCGCTGCGCCGGATGCAAGGCGACCTGGAGCAGGCCATGGAGCGTGAGGTATGACGAACACCCAGGTCCCGAACTCCCAGGTTCCGCCCGTCCGTTCGCGGCCCGCCACGCCACCCGTCGCCGTGCGGCCGTCCGTCCGCGACCGCGGCGCCCGGCTGGTGGCCGCGCTGTTCCTGGCGCCCACCGTCGTCGGCATCGTCGTCTTCACGGTCGTGCCGATCATCGGGTCCGTCGTGCTGAGCCTGTTCCAGTGGAACGTGATCGACCCGCCCCACTTCGTCGGCGGCGCCAACTACCGTACGACGTTCACGGATTCGACCGTCCTGGTCTCCTTCCGGAACACGCTCCTCTTCATGGTTCTCGCGGTCGCGCTGCAACTGCTGATCGCGCTGTCGCTGGCGCTCGCGCTGAACGGGCGGATGCCGGTGTGGCTGCGGTCGGTGTTCCGTTCGGCGTTCTTCTTCCCCCTGGTACTGTCCGCCGCGTCCATCTCGGTGGTGATGAAGTACCTGTTCAACCAGGACTTCGGGGTGGTGAACTGGCTGATCGGCCTGGTCGGCATCGCGCCCGTGCCCTGGCTGACCTCGGAGCACGCGGCGATGGCCACGGTGGTCCTGGTCTACGTCTGGCAGCAGTTCGGTTTCTCGTTCCTGCTGTTCGTCGGCGGGCTGAACAACATCCCCAAGGAGATCCACGAGGCCGCCGCCCTCGACGGCGCGACCGGCCTGCGCAAGCACCTCGGCATCACGCTGCCGCTGCTGTCGCCGACGCTGCTCGTCGCGACGGTGGTCGGCATCATCAACGCCCTCCAGGTCTTCGAACAGCCCTACGTCCTCACCGACGGCGGACCCGGCGACGCCACCCGCACCGTGGTGATGGTGATCTACGAGCGGGCCTTCGAGCAGCTCGACTTCGGCGAGGCGTCCGCGGTGGGCGTGCTGCTCTTCGCGCTGATCATGGCGGTCACCGCCCTCCAGTTCCGGCTCAGCCGGCGTTTCGTCCACTACCAGTGAGCCGGTGAGCCGCATGAGCGCTATGAGCCAAGCAACCCCGACCCTGAAAGCGACCCCGACCCTCAGTCGCGTCCGTTACTCACTCGCCCCCTGGGCCCGGATCGCCGCGCTGGCCGTGTGCGCCCTGCTGACACTGGGCCCGGTCATCTGGACCGTCGCCACCTCACTGCGCACTCCGGCCCAGTCCTTCGACCTGCCCCCGCAGATCATCCCGACGCACCCGACGACCGCGGCCTACCACGGGGTCTTCCAGCAGATCGACGTGTGGCTGCTCGCCCTGAACTCCACGCTGGTGACGGCACTGATCGCCGTCGGCCAGATGATCACGGCGGGCCTGGCCGGATACGCCTTCGCGCGCCTGGAGTTCCGTTTCAAGAAGCCGCTCTTCGGCCTGGTCCTGGCGACCATGATGGTGCCGTTGCAGGTCACCATCGTGCCGGTGTTCCTGGTGCTGAAGACGATGGGTCTCACCGACACGCTCCTCGGCCTGATCATCCCGGCCTTCCCGACTGCCTTCGGCACCTTCCTGATGCGCCAGTACTTCCTCGGGATGCCCAAGGACCTGGGTGAGGCGGCCATGCTGGACGGCGCGGGGACCTGGCGGATCTTCCGCTCGGTGTACGCGCCGCTGGCCACACCCGGCCTCGCGATCGTCGGCGTGCTGGCCTTCAACTACCACTGGAACGAGTTCTTCCGCCCGCTGATCCTGGAGACCTCCAGCCAGAACTACACGCTTCCGCTGGGTCTGGTCTCCCTTCAGGGCAACCTCGGCACCGGGTCCATCTCGGTGGTCCTGGCCGGGGTCGTGCTCTCGATGCTCCCCGCCGTCGCCGTGTTCGCCGTCGGCCAGCGCCCTCTCCGCGAGGGCATCACGTCCGCAGGAGTCAACCGTTGAGCAATGACCCCAACGCACCGCGTTTCAGGGTCCGTCCGCCCGCCGGCTGGATCAACGACCCCAATGGGCCGTTCCGTTGGCGGGACCGCTACCACCTCTTCTACCAGTACAACCCCGACGCACCGGTGCACGCGAACGTCCACTGGGGTCATGCCTCCAGCACCGACCTCGCGCACTGGGAGCACCATCCGATCGCGCTCACCCCGACGCCCGGAGGCCCCGACGAGGCCGGCTGCTGGTCGGGCTGCGTGACCGACGACGCCGGCACACCGACCGCCGTATACACGGGAGTTGACCGTACCCACACCGGACTCGGCACCATCTGCCTGGCGCGGGCGGCGGACCCGGACGACGAGCAACTGACCGAGTGGAAGCCGCTGCCGACACCGGTGGTGGCAGGGCCGCCGCCGGGACTGGACGTGGTGATGTTCCGCGACCCGTTCGTCTTCCACTGCGCGGACAGACGCTGGGCCCTGGTCGGGGCCGGCCACGCCGACGGCACGCCGTCGGTCCTGCTCTACGACTGCGACGACCTGACCGACTGGCGGTTCGCCGGTGTGCTGCTGGACGGCAAGGACCCGGTGGCCACAGGTGTGTTCGGCGACAAGTCGGTGGGCTGGGAGTGCCCGCATCTGTACCGGACGGCAGGCGACGAGCACGTACTCCTGGTGTCCCTGTGGGACGGGGATCCCTGCTCCACCGGATATCTGACGGGCCGTCTGGAGTCGGACGGCCAGGGCGGATTGGGGTTCGTACCGCGCGCAGGCGGCAGGCTGGACCAGGGGCGGGACTTCTACGCTCCCGCCGTGCTCCAGGAGCCGGACCGCGCACTGCTCTGGGGCTGGTCGTGGGAGGCCCGCCCGCAGGAGGAGGTGCTCCGGGCCGGATGGGCAGGCGTACTCACCGCGCCACGGGTCGTAGACGTCCACCCCGACGGTTCACTGCGGGTGAGTCCGGCCCCGGAACTCGACCAACTCCACCCGGCCGAGCCGTTCGTCACCGCGCCGGCCCGGGTTCCACTGCCACTCGCGTACGACCTGACGGTCACCGCGTGCGAACCGACCACGGTGAGCCTGCTCCGGGACCCGGCGGGCCGGGAGCTGACCGTCCGGGCGGACCCTGCCTCGGGGACCGTCGTCCTCGACCGCGTCGCCTGGCCCCGGACCGGCAGGGAAGGCTCCGCCCCGATCACCGTGCACGTGCCGAAGGCGCCGGAACTCACGCTGCGGCTGCTCGTCGACGGCTCGCTCCTCGAACTCTTCGTCGCGGACCGGTCCATGGTCACCGAGCGCGTCTACCGGCGCCCCGACGACATCGCCGAACTGGTCGTCGATGGGCCGGGGGCCCGAGTCACCGGGTGGGCGCCGGACTCAGGGAGACGTGGCTGATCTCGGGGTGGGCCGGGCACGGGCCGGGTGTCCGGGTGGGCGCCGGATGCACGGAGACGTGGCTGACCTCGGGGCGGGTCGGGCACGGGCCGAGTGCCTGGGTGGGCGTCGGACCCCAGGGAGGCATCTGGTCCCGGGGCGGGCCGGGCACAGACAGGGTGTCCGGGTGGGTGCCGGGCCCACCGAGACGTGGCTGGTCTCAGGATGGGCCGGGCGCAGGCAGGGTCACCGGGTGGGCACCGGGCCCACGGAGGCTCGGCTGACCACAGGGCAGGCCAGGCGCCGCACAGTCGCGGGCGGTGCCTGGCCGGCTTCGATGGCGTCCAGGAGCAGCCGGGTCGCCGCCTCGCCCATCGCCCGGTGCGGCAGCGCGACCGAGGTGAGCGGCGGGGTGAGGAACGCGGCCATGTGCTCCTGGTCGTCGTAGCCGACCACCGACAGATCGGCGGGCACGTCGATCCCGAGCCGGGTCGCGGCGTGCAGGACACCCGCCGCGACCCGGTCGTTGTAGCACAGGACGCCGGTGGGGCGACGGGCCGGCTCGATCCCGTCGAGCAGGTGCAGCGCCCCCGCGTATCCCGCGGAGATCTCCCCGCCGCCGCGCACGATCCATTCCTCGGGCACGGTGGCGCCCTCGGCACGCAGCGCCTCCCGGATGCCGCGGGTGCGTTCCACCGAGGCGATGTCGTCCAGACCGCCGATCACGGCGAGCCGACGGTGGCCGGCGGCGAGCAGCAGCCGGGCGGCGGTACGGCCACCGGCGCGCTCGGCGGGGACCACGGCGGGGAGGGAGTCGTCCTCGGGCAGACAGTTGGCCAGCACGGAGTGGGTGCGGTGCAGGCCCTCGGGGACGCGGACCCGGCGCAGTGACATGGCCGCGTAGATGATGCCGTCCACGCGCCGGTCGAGCAGTTCCGCGACGGCCGCGTCCTCCTTGACCGGGTCACCGCCGGAGTCGACGGTCAGGACGAGATGGTCGCTGTCCCAGGCGGTCTCCATGGCGCCGCGCAGCAGCCGGCCGGCGAACGGTGAGGACGCGATCTCGTCGGTGACCAGCCCGATCACGGCCGTACGGCGACGGCGCAGACCGCGGGCCACCGGGTCGGGGCGGTAGCCCAGTTGAGCCGCGGCCTGTCGGATGCGTTCCTGGGTGGCGGCCGAGAGGTTGCCGTCGGCGCGGCCGTTGAACACGAAGGACACCGCGGTGTGGGACACACCGGCCAGCCGGGCGACGTCCCGTGACGTCGGGCGCCCGGTGCCCGTGTTCCTGCTCTCCTCGGCACCGCCCACGCCGTCCGCCGCCCTCGCCCAGCCCGACCCTGTCGATCACCGCCCACCCTATCCGCGGGGAGCGCCACGGCATACGGGAGATCCTCTGGACGGTGTTCTCATGCCCCGCGGGCATCACAGAGCACGAAACAGGTCTTGGACAGGGCCCGCGATCAGGCCGCACGGTGGAGTCGAACCTGATCATCAGCGAGGCACGGCATGAAAATTTCCCTGACGGGCCGAACTGCTACGACGAGGACTCATGATGGTTGACAGGCCTGCATCCCTTCCCGTGTCCGAGTCGGTCGACTACGGCGTCTTGATCCCTCTGGACGTCTACTCGACGACCGCGACCCGTACGGGATGCTGCACAACAGTCGCTACACCGTGATGGTCGAACGTGCTTGGAACACATACGCGTTCAGTCTGGGCTTCGGCGCATTCGAAGAGGCCAAGCCGACCCATTACGTCGTGAAGGCGGTCGGCATCGTGTTCGACCTCCCTGTGACCGGCAACGGGGAAATCGCCGTCCACCTCTGGACCGAGCGCGTAGGCCGCACATCGGCAACGACCGGCTTCCGCGTGTGCAGCCGTGATGGCAGCACCACGTATGCACACGGGACGCGGACCATCGTGAATCTGAGCGGGGAGACGATGCGCCCCACCGAGTGGTCCGGGGACCATCGAGCGGGGTTCGATCGAATCCAGGGACCTGAAGCCTGGGACCTGGTCAGAGCCCCGCCCTGGTCAGAGCCCCGCCGACAGGCAAGTCCAGCCCCGCAAAAAGTAATGCCCAGTATGTACAAGGGAAAATCCAGTTCATCAGTCCGCAAATCGATCACTGAATCGGTGTAATCGGCAAATACACCGCACCGCTTGGCGATCTAGCGTCGGAGTGCACGGGGCCGCACGGACCAGAAAGGCATCCAGACACTCATGCCCATCCCGCATACCGACGTCATGCCCGAAGCCGAGTTCGACACCCTGACCGTTTCCCGCGCCGGCGGCCTCCCGCCGGCCGTCGACCTCCTCCAGCCCGTCGACGAGCTGCCCGAGTTCGCGTCGGAGCCCGACCTGGTCTGCCGCCGCGTACGCGACGAGCTGATGCTCGACGGCAACGCCCGCCTGAACCTCGCCACCTTCGTGACGACCTGGATGGAGCCGCAGGCAAGGGAGTTGATGGCGGAGACCGCCGAGAAGAACCTCGCCGACCGCGCCGAGTACCCGCAGATCACGGCGATGGAGGAGCGCTGCGTACGGATGCTCGCCCGGCTCTGGCACGCGCCGCACCCGGAGCAGGTCCGCGGCTGCTCGACCACCGGCTCCAGCGAGGCCGCGATGCTCGGCGGGCTCGCGCTCAAGCGCCGCTGGCAGGAACGCCGCCGCGCCCAGGGCAAGGACACCGCCCGCCCGAACATCGTGATGGGCGCGAACGTCCAGGTGTGCTGGAAGAAGTTCGCCAACTACTTCGAGGTGGAGCCGCGTTACGTCCCGATGGAGCCGGGCCGCTACCACCTCACGGCCGACACGCTCACCGCGTACTGCGACGACAACACCATCGGCGTCGTGACGATCCTCGGCTCGACGTTCGACGGCTCCTACGAGCCCGTCGCGGACATCTGCATGGCGCTGGACGGCTACCAGGCCGCCACCGGCACCGACATTCCCGTGCATGTCGACGGCGCGTCCGGCGCGATGGTCGCCCCGTTCCTCGACCCGGGCCTCATGTGGGACTTCCAGCTCGAACGCGTCGCCTCCATCAACACCTCGGGCCACAAGTACGGGCACGTCTTCCCCGGCCTGGGCTGGGCCCTGTGGCGCGACGCCGAAGCCCTCCCCGACGACCTGGTGTTCGAGGTCGACTACCTCGGCGGCAGCTCCCCCAGCTTCACCCTCAACTTCTCCCGCCCGGGCGCGCATGTCGTCGCGCAGTACTACAGCTTCCTCCGCTACGGCGTCGAAGGGCTGCGCAATCTGGCGGCGCAGAGCCGGAGCACGGCCCGCGCGCTCGCCGCACGCATCCGGACCATCGCGCCCTACGAGTTGATCACGGACGGCTCCGAACTCCCGGCGTTCGCCTTCCGGTTGGCGCCCGGCACGCAGGGCTTCACGGTGTTCGACGTCTCCCACGCGATGCGCGCCCGCGGCTGGCATCTGCCCGCCTACAGCTTCCCCGCGCCCTGCCAGGACGTCTCCGTCCTACGTCTCGTGGTGCGCACCGGGTTCACCGCCGAGCTCGCGGGCATGTTCATCGCCGACCTGACCGAGGTCACCAGGAACCTGCACACCAGCCGCGCGACGCTCGCGCCACCGCACCAGCCGCTCGTCACCGCCTGACACGGCACACGGTGTCGCTCAACCCCGTCTCCCCCAGGCCTACTTCACCAGCGCCTCACTGACCGCCGGTTCCGACGCGGTCCGCAGGAGCATCCCTCAACGGGTGTGGCGGTGGACCGCGTCCAGCAGTTGGTCGATGTCGTCGGCGCTGTGCGAGAAGGCGGTGACGAAGCGGACGATGCCCGGCTCCCAGCGGTCGTGGTAGAAGGCGTAGCCCTCGGCGAGGAGTCCCTCGGTGACCTGCTGGGGCAGGCGGCAGAAGAGGATGTTGGCCTGCGGGGTGGCCAACAGGCCAGCGCCGGCAATGGACTTGAGGCCGTCGCCGAGGCGGGTGGCCATCGCGTTGGCCTGGCGGGCGTTGCGCAGCCAGAGGTCGTCGGTGAGATACGCGTCGATCTGGGCCGTGTTGAAGCGCATCTTGGAGGCCAGCTGCCCAGCGCGCTTGGCACGGAAGGCGAGTTCGCCGGCGAGCGCGGGGGCGAAGGAGACGATGGCGTCGGCGGTCATCGCACCGTTCTTGGTGGCACCGAACGACAGCACGTCGACGCCGGCCTTCCACGTCATCTCGGCCGGGGTGGCGCCGAGATGGACCAGGGCGTTGGCGAAGCGCGCCCCGTCCATGTGGACGCGCAGCCCCGCGTCCTTGGCGATGGCGGAGACCTGGCGGATCTCGTCCAGGGTGTAGACGCTGCCGCTCTCGGTGGCCTGGCTGATGCTCACCGCGGACGGCTGCACACTGTGCACGTCACCGGTCCGGCGACGCACCGCCACCCGCAGCGCATCGGGATCGATCTTGCTGTCGGCACCCGGGACACCGACGAGCTTGGCCCCATTGGTGAAGAACTCCGGCGCCCCGCACTCGTCGGTGTTGATGTGGCTGTCGGGGTGGGAGAGCACGCTCCCCCACGGCGGGGTGAGGGCGGCCAGACTCAGGCCGTTGGCGGCGGACCCGGTGGAGACCGGGAAGACCTCGACGTCCCGCTCGAAGATCTCCCCGAGCCTGCGGCGGGCGCTTTCGGTGAAGGGGTCGTTGCCGTACGGCAGGACCTGCCCGGCGGCCGCGTCGGCGACGGCGCGGGCTATCTGCGGGGACGCTCCGGCCATGTTGTCGCTGATGAAGGCACGGCTGGAGGGAGTGGTGGCGATGGCGGAGGTGCTCATGAACGGGGGTTCCTCGGTCTCAAGTCCTGCTGAGGTACTGGTTGTTGACGGCATCTCAAGTACTGCTGAGGCGTTGACTGTTGACGGTGCCTCAGATGCCGGATGGAGTCTCAGGTGCTGATGGGAGAGGCGAAGACGACGGTGATGTCGACCTCCTCGGCGCCGGTCCGGTAGAAGTGCGGCGCGTCTCCGGCGAAGGCGAGCATGTCGCCCGGGCCCAGATCCTCCGGGGCGTCGACCGGACCGGCGGTGACGTGCCCGGTGGCGATGAGCAGGTGCTCGATGGTGCCGGTGGCGTGCGGTACGCCGGCCAGTTCCGTCTCCGGCGGGATGCGCAGCCGCCAGATCTCCAGGCTGTTGCCGCTGCTGATCCGGCGTAGCAACTCCCGTGACACTTCCCCGGGTTCGATGTCCGTGCCCGGCCGGAACACCGGACCGGTGTCGGCGTCACGCGCCAGCAGGTCGGCGATCGGGATGCGCAGGGCGATCGCGATCGCGTCCAAGGTGTCGATCGTGGGGTTGCCGTTGCCGGCCTCCAGCTGCGACAGCGTGGCCTTGCTCAGCCCGGCGCGCCGGGCCATCTCCGCGGCGCTCATACCGCGCTGCTGACGGCGCAGCCGGATCTTCGCACCGACCGCCGCGGCGGTACTGCTCACCGGCCGACGGCCGGACGGCGGGGGCGTCATCGACGGCTCCGGTGGGTCGCGGTGCAGGACACGCGGATACGGCCCTTCTTGACCTTCAGCGTCGGCAGCACCACGTCGGCCAGGTCGCCGAGGCTGCGCACATGCGTGCCGCCGCACGGCGCGGAGTGCAGCGCGTCGAGATGCACCTCGCGCCGCCCGTCGGGGAGGTACCGCGCGGAGACCGGCAGATCGTCGGCGACCGCGGCCGCCACCGCGGCGCGCAGCACGGCGGTCACTTCCTCCCGCCCCTCCGGGTCGGCCAGTCGCGCGTCCGAGGGCGGTGCCTGGAACTCGATCCGGGCCTGACCGGGGAAGTGGATGCTTCCGACCATCTCCCACCCCTGCGTCCGCCCGACCGCCTCGACGAGATGCCCGGCCGTGTGCAGCGCGGCATGCAGCAGCCGCGCCTCAAGATCGATCCGGGCCCGCACCCACTCCCCCACGGCGAGTTCCGGAAGACCGCCGCCCGCAGCCGCCGTAGCGACGACCAGCCCCGACTCGCGGTCCCGGACCGGAACGACCTCCACGTCCTGCAGCCATCCCCGGTCGGCGGGCTGGCCTCCGCCCTGCGGATGGAACAGACAGTGTTCGACGGCCGCCCACGGCGTCCCGTCCTTCTCACCGACCGCGATCACTCGCGTATCGACCTGCTCCAGGTAGGTGTCGTCGAGGTAGGCGCTGATCTGCGCGCCCTCCCGAACAGCCGCGATCGAATGAACCATGCGTTCACTATACCGAACTCTAGCAAGATATTGAACGCATCGTTCGTTTTAATCAACACCACTACGCCCGTACGCGCGCCAAGGCCAGAAATCGACGGATGCCCGAGAACAGGCGCACCGCCCGAGGCAGCACGCCGTCCGGCGCCTCCGGTATCACGCCAATATCGGCATCCGTCGGCCGGCCACCGACGGGCCCACCTCCACCCCGTCAGCTCACTTCACACACTCGCCGCACTCCCGTCACACAAGAAACGCATCCAGCCGATCCGGGCCGGGGCGCTGCCCGCGGGGCAGACGGCGTCCACGCGGCCCGCCTAGCCTCCGGGCCCATGCGATCACCCCGTATGAGACGCCTCGGTCTCGCCACCGTCCTCGGTCTCGCCCTCGCCGTCTTCGGCCTGGCCCCGAGCGCGAGCGCGGCGGACGCCGACCTGACCTTTGCCACCGACACCGCCACCACGACGCCCGGCGGCGCGGTGAAACTCTCGATGACGCTGACCAACAACAAGACCTACGACGTCCTGTTCGTCTACCAGACGATCGAGCCCACCTGGCTGACCACCCAGCGGCCCGACCTCAAGTACAGCTTCACCGACTGCGCCCTGACCACGGACACCGGCAGCACTCCCTGCACCGGTGTCGGGCCCACCGACCTGGGCCCGGACTACGGCGCCACCATCCCGCCCGGGCAGAGCCGGACCGTGACGCTGACCCTGCAGGTCGCCGCCGATTCGGGCTGCAACGGGAACATCGGCTTCTACTCGTACTACTACTCCGAGTTCAGCGACTCGACGAACGTCAGCGGCGGCCCGGTCTACACGCCGGAGACGCGCGTCCTCTGCGCCTGACACCGGCGACCCTCGTCAACCCCGCGGCTCCGAGAAGCGCTCGGCTGGAACGGTCCAGCCGAGCGCTTTCCGTTGTCTGTCGCTCAGCCCGTCTGTCTGTCGTTCAGTCCGTCGGCACCACCCACAGGAGCCGGCCGTCACTCCGGCCGGCGCGGGGCCGCCGTCGAATCGCGTACCACCAGCCGCGACCCGACACGGATGAGCCGGCCGACGCTCTCCTCGCCGGGTTCGCCGTTGTCGGGGCGGCTGTCGATACGGCGCAGCAGTTGCTCCGCCGCGAGCTCGCCGAGGTCGCGGGCCCCGTTGTCGACGACGGTGATCGGCGGGTGCCAGTACGGGAACCAGGGCGCCTCCTCGTGGCACACGAGGGAGAGCTGTTCCGGCACCCGGACCCCGAGCTGCACCAGGGCGCCGAGCACCCCGAACGTCGCTTCATGGTTGGCGCTGTACAGCGCGGTGGGCGGGTTGTGCGCACCCATCAGCCGCATCGCCGCCTCCGCGCCGAACGGCACGGTGAACGGACCTCGCGCGCACAGGGCGGGATCGGGTTCGAGTCCGACGGTGGCCAGCGCCGCGGCGAACCCCGCGTAACGGTCGCGTCCGGAGTCGACGCCCGCCGGGCCACCGATGAAGGCGACGCTCCGGTGCCCGAGGTCGAGCAGGTGCCGGACGGCCAGTTCGGCGCCGTCCCGGTCGGCGGCCATCACCGAGTCACCGGGGGCGCTGTCGGGCGAGCGCATCAGGTTGACCACGGGGATTCCGGCCGCGCTCACCTGCCGTACCGTCGCTGTGTTGTCGCCCGTGCCCACGATGATCAGGCCGTCGACGCGGTGGTCCAACAGCATGTCCAGGTAACGGCGTTCGCGCGCCGGGTCCGAGTCGGTGACGCACAGCAGCACTTGGTAGCCGCGTTCGTCGAGCCGCTGCTGGAGCACCTCGGTGATGCGGTGGAACGAGGCGTTCACCAGGTTCGTTATGACCAGCCCGACGAGGTTGCTGCGCCGGGTGCGCAGTCCGCTGGCGATCCGGTTGGGGCGGTAGCCGAGGCGTTCCGCCGCGGACTGCACCGCGCGCTTCGTCTGCGCACTGACCCGACTGGAACCGCTGAGCACCCGCGAGGCGGTGCTCTTGGAGACCCCTGCCGCCTCGGCCACCTGGTCCAAGGTGACGGCCACCGGCCCACCCCCCGATCATGAAATCGATCCCATACGACTCTTCTCGTACGCCGAGCCGTGATCGCCATCATGTCAGACGGGGTCGAGTCGGTGGCGTAAACAATGCGTTTCGCCAGCAGTTTCCGGCCAGAACGAGGTTGACCGGCGCCTCCGGCCGGTGTCACGGTGCTGTGCAATCGATCCCACAGAGTGGTCCCACAGGTGTTGTCCCGACGGGACGTCCTGACGGGACGGACACTCGATCGGAGCACACACGATGAACACTTCCGGCGCCGCCCCCTGGCGCGGCTACTGGCCGGCCGCACCCACCCCCTTCACCGCCGACGGGTCCCTCGACGAGGACGCCTGGCGCGCACTGCTCGCGCTGTACGCGGAGCACGGCGTGCACGGAGTCCTGGTGAACGGCACCACCGGCGAGTGGTTCTCCCAGACCCCCGAGGAGCGCCGCCGGGTCGCCGAGATCGCGGTCGCCGAACTCTCCGGACAGATACCGGTGGTGATCGGCTGCGGGGCCTACACCGCCGCCGAGTCCGCCCGCTACGGCGAGCACGCCCGCGCGATCGGCGCGGACGGCATCCTCACCACCCCGCCGCCCTACGTCCACCCGAGCCAGCACGAGATCCACGCCTTCTACGCCACTCTCGCCGGGGCGGTCGACCTGCCGCTCATGATCTACAACTGGCCGCGCGGCACCGCCGTCGACATCAGCGTCAACACCCTCGTCAAACTGGCCGAGTTGGACACCGTGGTGGCCGTCAAGGACAGCTCGGGCGACGAGTTGAAGGTCGCGGACACCTGCGCCGCCCTGGCCGGAAAGGTCCAGGTCTTCGGCCGCTTCATCCACCGCCGGGGCATGGCCGTCATGGCCGAGTTCGGCGGCGCCGGGAACATCGACGGCGGCGGCCTCGGCGCGCCCTTCGCCGTCCCCTTCTACGAGGCCTACTGGGCAGGCGACTTGCCCCTCGCCCGGGAATGGTCGGCACGCTACGAACAGCTTGTGAACCTGCTCGTCAACGACGACTACAGCTCACGGTTCGCCTCACCCACCTCGCAGCTCAAAGCCGCCATGCGGCTGCTCGGGCAGCCCGGAGGGCATGTACGCCCCCCGCTGCTCCCCCTGGAGGACCCGTCCGCGCTGCTCGGCCTGTCCGAGGCGCTCGACGAGGCCGGGCTGCACTCCTGTTCCACCAGCACCGGAAAAAGGTGAACCGACCGTGCGCAGACTTCTCATCGCGGCCTCCTCCGCCGCCGCCCTGCTTCTGACCCTGACGGCCTGCGGCAGCGGTGACTCGTCCTCGTCGTCCGCCGCCGCGGCCCCGACCGGCTGCACGCCCAAGGTCGGCAAGTCGGACCTGGTCAAGGCGGGCACGTTGACGATCTCGACCAACGCGACCCTGCCGCCCATGCAGTACCTGGACGCCTCGAACAAGATCGTCGGCATGCGGGTGGACCTCGGCAACGAGATAGCCAAACTCCTCTGTCTCACCCCGAAGTTCGTCAACATCCCCTTCGACGCACAGATCCCCGGCGTGCAGTCCGGCCGCTGGGACATGATCGACACCGGCATGTTCTACACACCGGAACGCGCCAAGACCGTCAAGCTCGTCCCCTACGAGGTCCAGGGCGTCTCGATCTCGGTCGCCAAGGGCAACCCGAGGAAGATCACCTCCGAGGCCGACCTGTCCGGCAAGACCATCGCCGTGGAGGCCCCGGGCTACGAGTTCGACACCCTCACCGCGCTCAACAAGGAACTGAAGGCGGCCGGAAAGAAGCAGGTCACCGTCCGCACCTTCACCACCACCGCCGACGCCTACCAGGCACTGTCCGCGGGCCAGGTGGAAGGCGTGGCCATCGTCGAGGCCGTCACCAGCTACTACCAGAAGGACGGCCGCTTCGAGACGGCGGTCAAGGGCATGAACCCGGCCCCGCTCGCCCTCGGTTTCGGCAAGCAGAAGCCCGCCGACGCGGTCGCGAACGCGCTCAACACCCTTCGTAGCAACGGGTACTTGGCCACGTTGTACAAGAAGTACGGCGTCACGGCCTACACCGGCGACCTCAAGGTGACCACCGGCGCGATCAGCGCGAAGTAACCCGATCACCGCCAAGCAACCAGCGAAGGGCGAGAGCCATGTGGTCGTGGGATGCCTTCTTCGACTTCCTCACCAATCCCCAGCTCATCCAGGGAGCCTGGACGACGATCTGGCTGACCGCGGTCAGCATGGCGCTCGCCCTTCCGCTCGCCGTACTCGTGGCGCTCGGCCGGGCGTCCCGCATTGGACCGGTCCGGGCGGTCACGGGCTTCTACGTGTGGCTGATGCGCGGCACCCCGCTTCTGGTCCAACTGGTCATCATCTACACGGGGTTGCCCCAGCTGGGCCTGCGCCTCGGCGTGATCAGCGCGGCCCTGACCGGTCTGGTCCTCAACGAGGCGGCGTATCTCTCGGAGATCGTCCGGGCCGGGGTGCTGTCGGTCCCGCGCGGTCAGTCCGAGGCGGCCCGCGCGCTGGGTATGCCGCCCTGGAAGGTGTTCCGGGTGGTGGTCATGCCGCAGGCCCTGCGGGTGATGGTCCCGCCGCTCGGCAACAGCTTCAACGGACTGCTCAAGACGACCACGCTCGTCTCGGTGATCTCCGTCGAAGAGCTGCTGCGCCGCACGCAGTTCGCCGTCCAGACCAACTTCCGGGTCCTGGAAGGCCTCACGGCAGCCGCCCTGTACTACCTGGCGATGACCACCCTGTGGGGACTGGTCCAGCGGTGGCTGGAGATCCGGGTCGGCCGCGGCCACCAGACCGGGCCGAGCAAAGGCCGTCGCGTCAAGACCGCCGCCGTACCGGCACTCGAAATGGAGATCCGATGACCATCGAGACGGTCGTTGAAGCGCGCCAAGTACGCAAGTCGTACGGCGGAGTTGAGGTCCTCAAAGGCATCGACCTGACCGTCCGGCAGGGCGAGGTCGTGCTCGTCCTGGGCCCTTCGGGCGGCGGCAAGAGCACCTTCCTGCGCACCCTCAACCACCTGGAGACCCCCGACTCGGGCACCGTCAGCATCTGCGGCGAACGGATCGGCTACGGCGAGCGGGGCGGGCGCCAACTCGCCCTGCGGGAGCGGCGGATCGCCGTCCAGCGGCGGCGCACCGGCATGGTGTTCCAGCAGTTCAACCTGTTCCCGAACATGACCGCGCTGGACAACGTGGCGTCCGGCCCGGTGCATGTGAACGGCGTCTCCAAGTCCGAAGCACGCGGCGCGGCCCGCGAGTTGCTGGCCATGGTGGGACTCGCCGACAAAACCGCCTCCTACCCCGCCCAGCTCTCCGGCGGCCAGCAGCAGCGGGTGGCCATCGCCCGTGCCCTGGCGATGCGCCCGGAGTTGCTGCTCTTCGACGAGCCGACCTCGGCGCTCGACCCGGAGATGGTCGGCGAGGTCCTCGACGTCATGGTGCGGCTCCGCGAGGAGGGCATGACCATGATCGTGGTCAGCCATGAGATGGGTTTCGCGCGGGCGGCGGCCGACCGGGTGGTGTTCATCGCCGACGGCACGGTGGTGGAGGACAAGTCCCCGGACCTCTTCTTCTCCGCTCCGGAACACGAACGCACCCGCCAGTTCCTGGACCGGATCCTGTGACCCCCCACTCCCCTTGAGCCCTGTGAGCACAGCCATGAGCACCAACTCCCTTCCCCAGACGGTCACCGTGACCATCGACGGCACCCCTGGCCAGGCCTGGGCGGGCCAGTCCGTGACCGCCGCCCTGGTCGCGGCCGGCATCTGGCCGCTGCGCCGCAACCCGGTCAACGGCCAACTACGCGGCCCCTTTTGCGGGATGGGCGTCTGCCTGGAATGCGAGGTGACCATCAACGGCCGCCCCGGCACCCGCAGTTGCACCGCCCACGTCACCGACGGCATGGACATCCGCACCCACACCGAACCCCTGCCGACGGCCGCGCATGGCTGACGTCATGGCGCAGTCGGAGGCGGACGTCGCAGTCATCGGGGGCGGGCCGGCGGGACTGCACGCGGCGCTGGTCCTGGCCCGGGGCGGGCTGAGCGTCGTCCTGCTCGACGAGTCCGACACCCTTGGCGGTCAGTACTACAAGCGCCGGGCCGAGCAACTCACCGCCGCTTTCGGCGACTTCCGCCCGCGCGGCACCGAACTCATCCGGCAGGTACGGGACTCCGGCGTCGACTGCCGCACCGGCACTCTGGTCTGGGGCGCGGAGGACGGAGGCCGCACCCTCTTCACTTCCGACGTCCGCACGGGTGCCCTCGGTCGCGTCAGCACCCGGGCCACCCTCGCCGCCACCGGCGCGTACGAACGCTCCCTGCCCTTCCCTGGTTGGACGTTGCCGGGTGTCGTCACCCCCGGGTTCGCCCTGCACCTGGCCACCATGGACCGGGTTCCCGTGGGCCAACGGGTGGTGCTGGCCGGGACCGGTCCATTCCTGCTGCCGGTCGCCTGCGCGCTGTTGGAGGTGGGTGCCCGGATCGAGGCACTGGTCGAGCTGAACCACCCGTACCGGCCCGGGTTTTCCTCGATCGGCGGCGCGCTGCGGCAGCCCGCCCGGCTCGCGGAGGCGGCCCGCTATCTGCTCACCCTCGCCCGGCACGGAGTCCGCGTCGAACAGGGCTCCCGCGTGCTGGCAGCGCACGGCGACACTCAGGTCACCGCCGTGGACATCGCCCAAGAGGACGGCAGCGTAAAGCAGTTGGAGACCGACGCGCTCTGCGTGGGCTTCGGCTTCCGCCCCAGCACCGAGCTCCCCCGGTTGCTGGGCTGCGCCACCGAGCCGGATCCGTCGGGCACGGAGCAGCTCCCGATCGTGGACGCGGACGGCGCGACCTCGGTCGACGGCCTGTACGTCGCCGGGGACTGCGCCGGTATCGCGGGGGTGCACGCGGCGGGCGTACGGGGGCAGCTCGCCGCCCACGCAATCCTGCGCCGCCTGTCGCCCGAACGCCCGACGGTGCGACTGTCGGGCCTCCGCCGCCGAGCCCGTGCCCTGGACCGTTTCGCCGAACTGGCCGACCGCCTCTACCCGTTGCCGACCACGGCCGACATTCCCGACGAGACTCAGGTCTGCCGCTGCGAGGGCGTCAGCGCGGGCGAGATCCGGCAGGCCGCCGCGACCGGCTGGAACGACCTGCACGGCACCAAGGCCGCCACCCGCGCCGGCATGGGCCCGTGCCAGGGACGCGAATGCGGCCACATCGTCGCGGCGTTGGCCGGACGGAACGAGGGCGCGGCAGAGTGCTTCGCGGCCCGGATGCCGATACGGCCGCTGCCCATGGCCGCGACGGTCGAAGGGCAGGAAGTCCCGTGAACCAGCCCGATGTCGTCGTCATCGGCGCAGGCATCCTCGGCGCCAGTGCCGCCTTCCACCTCGCCGAACGCGGTTACCGGGTCGTGGTGTTGGAGCGCGGCGCACCCAATCGCGAGGGCTCCGGCACCACCGCCGGCAACCTCCACATCCAGGCCATCCACACCCGCCGCCCGGGTCAGGAGGTCCCGGTCGACAGCGCCCGTCTGCTGCCGCTGCAACGCCGGGCGTCCGACCACTGGTCGCAGATCGAGGAACGGCTCGGCGCGGACGTGGAGTTGCGGCGCGGCGGCGGCTTCATGGTCGCCGAAACAGCAGCCCAGGAAGCGGAGTTGAGGGAGAAGCACGAGTGGGAGCGGCAGGCGGGCATCCCCACCGAGGTGCTCACCGGAGACGAGGCCCGCAAGCAGCTGCCGCTGCTCTCCGACCGGGTACGCGCGGCCAGTTGGTGCCCGCTGGACGGCTACGCCAACCCGCTCCTGATCACCCCCGCCTATCTCACCGCGGCCCGCCGCCTCGGCGTCGAGGTGCACGCCTTCACTCCGGTCACCGGCATCCAGCGGGTCGGTGACGACTACAAGGTGCTGTCGGGCGACCGGAGTTGGACCGCTCCCGTGGTCGTCAACGTGGCCGGGCCGTGGATCACCGAGATCTCCGCACTCGCCGGGGTGGGGATCCAGATGTCCCCGGTCGCGATCCAGATGCATGTGACCGTGCGGGTCCCGCCGGTGATGCACCATCTGGTCCAGCACATCGGCGAGGGCATGTCGGTCAAGCAGGTCAGCGCCGGCAACCTGCTGATCGGCGGCGGCTGGCCCGCGGCGAGGCTCGACATGGAAGGGCGCAGCAGCGTCAGCGTGCCCAGCATGGCCGGCAACCTCGCGCAGGCCGGGCGTGTCCTGCCGTTCCTCGGCGGTCTGCGGCTGCTGCGGATGTGGGCCGGACCGCTGGCCGCGACCCCGGACGAGATGCCGGTCGTCGGCGAGGTCCCCGGCCACCCGGGCTTCTTCGTCGCGGGCGGCACCTACGCCTTCACCCTCGCCCCGGTGTGGGGCGACACGCTGGCCCGCCAGATCGCCGGGGAGGCCCCGGCCGACCCGGTGGACGACCTCGGCCCGGGCCGCCTGCTCCACGACGACGCCTCCACTCCCGTATCACCTTGAAAGGCACTCCCCCCATGACCCTGAGAATGTTCGTCAACGGCCAGGCCATGTCCGGCGGCACCCTCAACCACGCGCTGAGCGAGGCCCGCCTCCTCGGCCCCGCCCGCACGGCGCCCACGTACCGCTTCTTCTCCGTACGCGACGAGTTCCCCGGGCTGCACCCGGTCACGGAGGGCGGCGCGTCGATCAACGGCGAGGTGTACGAGGTCAGTTACGAAGTGCTGCGCGAGCAACTGCTCCCCAAGGAACCCATGGAACTCGAACTGGGCGTCATTGCCCTGGCCGACGGCTCGGGCTCCTTCTCGATGCGGATGCGCGCCTCCGCGCTGACGGCTCCCGGGGTCGTCGACATCACCGCCCATGGCGGCTGGCACGCCTACCTCGCCTCTCTCTGACACCTCGTCCTCGCTGGAGGTTCGCCATGTCCCACCACCCCTCATCGATCGAACCCGTCGCATCCGCCCAGCCCGTCGACCTCGTCGTCCGGGGCGGCACCGTGGTCAACGCCGACTGGCAGGGCGCCGCGGACGTCCTGATCGGCGGCGGCAAGGTGCTCGGGCTGGTGGAGCCGGGCGCGTACCGCGCCGTACAGGCCCCCGGCACCACCGAGTTGGACGCCTCGGGACGCCTCGTGCTGCCCGGCGGCGTGGACCCGCACTGCCATGTCGGCTTCACCTCGGGGGACTTCACCTCCCTCGACGACTACCGCCAGGCCACCACGGCGGCCGTCTTCGGCGGTACGACCACGATCGTGGACTTCGCCATCCCGCGCCCCGGCGAGAACCCGGCCGATGTCGCCGCGGCCCAACGCGCCAAGGCGGCGAAGGGGTTGTGCGACAGCGCGCTGCACGGGTGCGTGGTCGAGTGGGACGACACCGTGCCGGAACAGCTGCGGTCGATGGCCTCGGACGGCATCGTCACGGTGAAGATGTTCACCACGTACCGCGGCGAGACCATGGCCGACGAGAAGACCATCCTCAACGTGATGACCACGCTGCGGGACCTCGGCGGCATGGTGGTCATCCACTGCGAGGCCGACCACATCATCGCGGACACGCAGGAGCGCGGCGAGGCGGCCGGGGCGATCAGCGCGGGCCATCACGCCGGTACCCGGCCGGAGTTGGCCGAGAACGCGTCCGTCGCCGAGATCCTCGCCATCGCGGAGTCGGTGTCGGCCCCGGTGTACTTCGTCCACCAGTCGACGCCCGAGGCGGTCGACCTGGTGGCCCGCGCCCGGGGGCGGGGAGTGCGGGCGTTCACGGAGACGGTGGCCCACCACCTGGTCCTCGACGACTCGGCGTACGCGGGCCCGCACCCCGAACGCTTCGTGTGCTGCCCGCCGTTGCGCGACGCCGGCACGGTTGCCGGGCTGCGCTCACGGCTGCTCATGGGCCAGGTGGCGACGATCGGCAGCGACCACTGCTGCTACGACACGGCCCAGAAGGAGTCGGTGAGTCATGACGTACGGGCAATGCCCAACGGGCTGCCGGGAGTTGAGACCCGGATGCCGGTGATCTTCAGCGAGCTGGTGGTCAAGGGCGGCCTGCCGATGGGCCGCTTCGTGGAGTTGCTGTGCGCCAACCCGGCCAGGCTCAACGGCCTGTACCCCCGCAAGGGAGTCATCGCCCCGGGCTCGGACGCGGACCTGGTGATCTGGAACCCGACGGCCACCCGCACCGTCCACAGCACCGCCCTGCACATGGCCACGGACTACACGCCGTACGAAGGCATGCAGGTCACCGGCTGGCCGGAGACCGTCGTGGTGGGCGGCCGTCCCGTCGTCGACGCCGGCCGGCTGCTGGACGCCGAACCCCGGGGCCGCCATCTGCGCTCGGGTCCGCTGAGCCGGTCGCTGGTCTGCTGATCGCGCGGCTCGCGTCTACCCTGTTCTCGCCCCAGACTGTTTCGCCCGCCCGCAGAAGGGACCAGGCCATGGACCCTGACATCCGGACCCGTGCCGCGATCGAGGAACACTGGCAGGCGTCGGAGCACGGAGACAGCGAGACCGAGCACGCGATCTACGCCCCGGACGCGCTCCTCGACTATCCCCAGTCGGGAGAACGCTTCCGGGGCCGCGCCACGATCGCGGCCCAACGCGGCGGCCATCCCGCCGACCGCCACTTCACGGTCCGCCGGATCACCGGCGGCGGGGAGCTGTGGGTGAGCGAGTGCGTGATCACGTACGACGGGGTGCCCAGTTACGTGGTGAGCATCATGGAATTCACCGACGGGCATGTGGTGCACGAGACGCAGTACTTCACGGACTCCTTCGGCGCGCCCGAGTGGCGGGCAGCGCTCGCGGAGCCGATGCCGGGCCGGAACATCACGAGGGCCTGACCACGTCCGACCCTTCGCTTTCCGTTTGCGAACTCGAACACACCCCGAACGTCGGACATCGGGCGGGTTACGATCGATTCGAACGTAAGCCCCTCAAAGTGAGCGGCCCTCCTGACGGGAGACCCGGATGACCACCAACGCCAAGCCGACGCGCCGGATCGAGCCCGGCACGTACGAGGCGTACATGCAGGACTGCCCGGCGGTGGCCCTGCTCTCGACGATCAGCAACCGGTGGGTCAGCCTGACGATGTGCACCCTCGGGTCCCACGGCGACCCGATGCGCTACAGCCATGTCAGCCGGGAGATCCCCGGCGTCAGCCAGAAGATGCTCACCCAGACACTGCGCATGCTGGAACGCGACGGCATGGTGAAACGGACGGTCACACCGACCGTGCCGGTGCGCGTCGACTACGAGCTGACCCCGCTCGGGCAGGGTCTGTACGGCCTGCTGTCCCAGGTACGCGACTGGGCCGCGGAGAAGACCGACGAGGTCGACGAGGCGCGGGCACACTACGACGCCCGGCAGTAACGCACTTTAAAGTGCCTACTTACTAATCGATCGTAACCCGCCTAGCGTTCGTGATGTTCGGATACGCAAACGCAAGGGCGGACATCATGCGCGCTGCAGTCGTCAGGAAGATCGGTGGACCCGAGGCCGTCGAGGTCGTGGAGGTCCCACTCCCGGAGCCGGGCCCCTTTGAGGTCCGTGTCAAAGTCGCGGCTGCCGCGCTCAATCCCGCGGACGCCGCTGTGTGGGGCGGGTTCTTCGGACCGATGGAGGGGGTCGAGTACACCGGTCTCGGTCTGGACGCCGCCGGGGTCATCGACGCGGTCGGCCCGGGTGTCCTGCTCAAGACCGGTACACCGGTGATCGTGTTCGACGCCCCCGTGGTGCGCCCCACGAAGGCCCAGGCCGAGTACCTGGTGACCGACCTCAACTCCCTCGCGCCCGCCCCCGAGGGCATGGACCTCACGCTCGCGGCGACGATCCCCCTCAACGCGATGACCGCCTCGCTGGCCCTGGACCACCTCCCGCTACGGCCTCGCGACACCTTGCTCGTCACGGGTGCCGCCGGTGCCGTGGGCGGCTACGCCGTCGAGTTGGCAAGGACCCGGGGCGTGCGGATCGTCGCGCAGGGGAAGCCCGAGGACGAGGAGTTCCTCCGCGACCGCGGCGCCACCTGGCTCGTGTCCCGCGACGAGGAACTGAGCGCGGCGGTACGGCGGTTCGTGCCGGGAGGCGTGGACGGCGTGCTCGACGCGGCGGCGCTGGGCGCGCCCGCGCTGGCGGCTGTCCGCGACGGCGGCATCTTCGTGAGCGTGCGGCTGGACGTGCTGCCCGACCCCGAGCGGGGCGTGGTCGTCCGCCACACCTTCGCCGGCCCCGAACCCACCCGTCTCGCGTACCTCTCCGCCCTCGCCGAGGTCGGCGTGCTGACGCCCCGCGTGGCGCGGACCTATCCCCTGTCGCAGGCCACCGAGGCCCACACCCAGCTCGCCCGGGGCGGCCTGCGCGGCCGGATCGTCCTGGTGCCGTGACGCCTGAGCCCGCCGTACGACACGACGACGGAAGGAGCCGATCGTGAAGGAAACCCCTGCTGTCTCCGCGGTGACCAGGATCTCCGCGCCGGTGGAGGCCGTGTGGCGCGTGGTCGTGGCGCTGGACCAGTACGTGCGGTGGCATCCGGTTCTGTCGCTCGACGCGAAGCCCGAGGAGGTCGTGGTCGGGGCGGAGGTTCCGGGCCGGGTCTCCGACGGCGACGCCACCGCCGTGCAGGAGGTCACGATGAGGATCGTTGAAGTCAAGCCACCCCATCGGCTGGTCTGGGAAGGCGGATCGCTCGACGCGATCCTCGGCAGGCACTCGTTCGTACTCACCCAACAGCCGGACGGCACCACGGAGTTGACCGACTCCGAGGAGTTCTACGGCGCCACCACTGCCGAACTCGTCCCGGCGCTCGACCAGCTCAAGGAGACATATGCCCGGTACGGCGCCGCCCTGCGGACACGCGTGGAGGGCCTGTCCGGCTGACGGAGGGACAGAGAACGTCATCACCGCATTCCTGCACCGTCATCCCGACAGCGCGGGCCTGCCGAAGTAAGGCCCCACCCCGCCCAAGTGTCGCCCTGCGGAAAGTCCACGTTCATCCACCCGTTCTGGTCTCCTGGGACGTGGACGCGATCATGAGCGACGACCTGGACGGGGTGGTGAAGAGCTGTGCCGAACGAACATGACCTTGACGGTGCTCTACGAGTGGCCGTGGAATTGGCCGAGTGGGCGGCGGAGGCGATTCGCGGCGGGAACCGAGGAGGTGCGGGCCCGGTCCGGCAGAAAGCGAGCCCGGCCGACATCGTCACGGACACGGACGAGGCGGTGGAACGGCACGTACGGGCGGTGCTACGGCGGGAGTTCCCCGACTGGGGCATCGACGGCGAGGAGTACGGCGCCGAGGAAGGCACGTCGGACGACGCACCGCACTGGGTGATCGACCCCGTGGACGGAACGACCAACTACGCCCACGGACTTGGCTGGTGCTCCTTCTCCCTGGGCCTGGCGGAGCCGGACGGCAGTCCGCTGCTGGGCCTGGTTGCGGACCCATGGCGGGGCGAGGTCTTCACGGCGGTACGGGGCAAGGGCGCGCACCTGAACGGAACCCCGATCCACGCGGCGGACCACGCCACGCTCACGGGCCATGTGTTCCTCACCGAGTGGGCGGCACACGCGCACTGGCCCGGCCTGGACGCACTCCTCGCGAAACTCGCCGAACGCCACTGCACGGCCCGCGTGTTGGGCTCGACCGCACTGTCCTTGGTGCAGGTCGCGGCGGGCCGGGCGACAGCCGCCGCGATCGGCGAGTTCCACCCGGTGGACGGCCTTCCCGCCCTGCTCATCGCGACCGAGGCGGGCGCGGTGGCGATGCCACAACTACCGTCGTACGGCGAGCCGTTGCTGCTCGTGGCACCGGACGCGGCGGCGGAGACCGGGGAGTTGTGGCGCACGACGGTCGGGGCCCAGTGACTCGGTCGCCGGTGACCGTCCGCCGCCGTTGCGCTCGTCCCTACGACAGGGGCATCACCCGTCGATAGGTGATCACCGCGGTCGCCGCGACCGCCACGTGCATCAGGAGCAGCGCCCCGACGCCGGTCGCGCCACCGTCGCCGTAGAGCAGGAAGTCGGGGACGAAGGAGACCACGACGAGGGTCGGCACCAGCCGGCGGACCAGCGCCTGGGGGTCCTTCGAGACCTTGCGTACGACGGCCCAGCCGATGGCTCCGGCGACTATGCCGAGGGTCGTCAGGAAGATGTACGACGGTGCCTTCAAGGGCTGGAAGTCGTCGGGTGCGCCGGCGGCCAGGGCGAGGAGGGCAAGGACCGTGTCCGCCGCGGAGGCCACCACGATCGCGGCGAGCAGGCCTCCCGCCACGGCGAGCGGGCCACGGCGGACGGCGACGGCATCAGAGGCAAGGGACATGACAGCTCCAGGGGGATGAATTCGGGCAGAGCCCAAAGGACCCCGGAACGAGCCGTTTGAACTCTCAAACGAGAGTCTGACCGAATCCGTTTGAAACTTCAAGCGCACCCGGGGTTCACGGCTACCGGATCGCGGTCGGCGGCCAGGGTGTGGCGGTGTAGGGGCGTCGGAACGTGTGGCGTCCCGAGGCGACCTCGAACGGGGCGCTGCCGTCCGGTAGTTGGACCTCGGTCCGGGTGTTCGGGGGTATCGACGCCTCGACGACGAGGATGTCCCCCTTGCCGCCCTTCACACTCTCGATGCGCCATCCCGCCTCGGCCCTGCCGTACGGGGTGTCGTGGGCCGCCTTCGCCCAGGTCAGATCACCGCCCGGGACCGGGGCGATGCGCAGCCGCCGCCAGCCGGGTCCGGCGGCGGTGAGGCCCGCGACCGTGCGGTGCAGCCAGTCGGCCACGGCGCCGAGCGCGTAGTGGTTGAAGGAGGTCATCTCGCCGGGGTTGACGGTGCCGTCGGGCAGCATCGAGTCCCAGCGCTCCCAGACGGTGGTGGCGCCCATGGTCACCGGGTAGAGCCAGGACGGGCAGTCCTTCTCCAGGAGCATGCGGTAGGCGAGTTGGGGTTCGCCCGCCGCGCACAGGGCGTCACAGATCAGCGGCGTGCCGGTGAAGCCGGTGGCGATACGGAAGGACGCGCGGCGCACGATCTGCGCCAACCGTTCGGCGGCGCCCCGCTGTTGACGCTCCGTCGGGAGGAGCGAGAAGGCGATGGCCAGGGCGTAGGCGGTCTGGGTGTCCGAGGAGAGTCGGCCGTCCGGTGTGACGAACCGGTCGGCGAAGCGCTCGCGTACGGCCTGCGCGTGCGCGCGGAGACGGGCGGCGTCCGCCTTGCCGTCGAGCAGTCCGGTGCCGTCCAACTGCTGCGTGCCGTCGAGGAGTTCGGCGACCTCGGCCAGGACCTCGGCGGAGCGGATGACGTACGCGTTGGCGACGAGGTCGCCGTCGGTCCGCGCCTCCCCCGGGCTGTCCGGCGGGGCCTGCGGGTCGAGCCAGTCGCCGAGTTGGAAGTCCTGGCGCCACAGTCCGTCGCCCTCGGCGGTGAGCCGGATCGTGGCCTCGCCCCAGGCCCGCATGCTCGGGTACTGGGTGCGCAGCACCTCCAGGTCCCCGAATCGCTGGTACAGGGTCCACGGCAGGAGCACCGCGACATCCGCCCACACCGCCTGGGCGCCCGCGTCCTGGAACGCGGCCGGCAGTACGTCGGGGACAACGAGCGGCGGCACTCCGTCCGGTCGCGCCAACTGCTCGGCGGACAGGTCGCGCAGCCAGCCGGTCAGCATGCCGGAGCAGTCGTGGAGGAAGGACGCGGTGGGTGCGAAGACCTGTATGTCGCCGGTCCAGCCCATGCGTTCGTCGCGCTGCGGGCAGTCTGTCGGGACGTCGAGGAAGTTGCCGCGCATGCCCTGTACGACGTTCTCGTGCAGCCGGTTCACCAAGGGGTCGGAGCACTCGAACCAGCCGGTGCGGGCCATGTCCGTGTGGAGTACGACCGCCTCGACGGCAGCGGGGTCGAGCGAGCCGGGCCAGTTATCGATCTCGGCGTATCGGAACCCGTGGAAGGTGAAGTGGGGTTCGTACACCTCCACGCCTTCGCCTCTCAGGACGTACGTGTCCGTGGCGGCGGCGAACCGCAGGGGTCGGATGCTCAGTTCACCGTGCTCCAGCACCTCCGCGTGGCGCAGGGTGACCTCGTGGCCGGCGGGGCCCTCGACGTGGATGCGCAGTCGGCCGACCAGGTTCTGTCCGAAGTCCAGGACCGTCTTCCCGGACGGGGTCGTGATGACCTCGACCGGGGCGACGGTCTGGGTGCGTCGCACGGGTGGACCTGTCGGTGCCGCCAACTCGGCATGGACGGGCGGCAGTTCGTTGACGCGGGTCCAGTCGGACACCTCGTGCCCCGGCGCGGACCAGCCCGGCCGCTCACTCCGCGCGTCGTAGGCCTCGCCGTCGTAGATCTCCGAACGCAGCACGGGACCGGTCGTCGTACGCCAGTGGTCATCGGTGCGGACGGTGTGCGTCGTGCCGTCGGCGTACGCGATCTCCAACTGGGCCAGGAGCGCGCGGTGTTCACCGTAGATGTTGCGGCGACCGCCGTGGAAGCCGAGGCGTCCGGTGTACCAACCTTCGCCGAGCAGGGCTCCGATGGTGTTCGCGCCGGTCCGCAGCAGGGGTGTGACGTCGAACGTCTGGTAACGCAGGCGGTGTTGGTAGGAGGTCCAGCCGGGGGCCATGACCTGGTCGCCCACGTGCTCGCCGTTGATCTCGGCCGTATAGACGCCGTACGCGGTGATGTACAGCCGGGCGGAGGTGACGGGGCCGGTGAGGGTGAAGTCGCGGCGGAGCAGGGCTGCGGGGAGCGGTTGCTCGGTGGGGGCGTCGCGGTCCGGGGTGATGGGGCGGGCCGTCCAGTCGGTCGGTTCCAGGAGGCCGGTTTCGGCGTACGAGGTCGTCGACCAGGGTGAGGGGTCGTGCTCGGTCTCGCCCCAGACGCGTACGCGTACGCCGACGCGTTCCCGGGAGCCGAGGCGCGGTCCGGGCCAGGGGACGAGGACGGACTCGGCGGACTCGACGCGTCCGGTGTCGGTGACGACCGTGCCGTCGGCGGCGGTGATCTCCACCTGGTGGGCGGCCTGCTGCCAGTCCCCGGTGTCGGTGGCCGTGCGCCAGCTGAGGCGGGGAGCGGGCTCGCCGATGCCGAGGGGTTCGCGGTGGTGCTCGAAGGTGGGCGGCGTGACATGCACGGGGATCAACTCCGGCTCGGGTCATGGCAGATGTACACCCGTGGGGCTCCGCCTTTGTCGGGTACGGGATCCGCATCCGTGGCGCGCACGCCCTCGCGGACGGTCTCGCCGGTGCGGGGATCGATCACCCGGTACGGGAGCGGGACGTTCTCCGGGTCGGTGACGAACAGGGGGCCGCCCTCCTCGGCGTACCAGAGGTACAGCACGCCGGGGACGGACAGGCCCCGGGGTGCGAGGGCGGAGCGCCAGTCGGGGCGCATGTCCGTGAGGGGAAGGCCGTCGAGGATGCGGGAGATCAGGCCGACGTGGTGTGAGCCCTCGAAGTCCAGCGCCTCCCGCCAGCCGGCGTCCTTGGCGAGGAAGAACTCCTCGTGGCCGGGTTCGGCGGGGTGCAGCCGCCACTGCCACAGGCTCGCCGCGCCGTAGACCACGCCCATCGTGCCGCCGGCGCAGAGGTTGCTCCAGGCCTCGTGCCCCTGCCACCATCCTGCGGCGCGGCCGGGGCGGCCGGTGTTCTCGTACGTCGGCTCGGCGTTGGCGACGGCCTTGGCGGGGGTGTTGCGCCACATGTCGGCGACCCGTTCCTGGACATGTCCGCCCATGTGGCCGGTCTGGCACCACTGGAAGTGCAGCCAACTCTCGCTCTGGTGGGCGGAGTTGTCGGCGTGCGGGCGGTAGTGGATGCCGCAGGGCTGGCCGTAGTCGTCCCAGTGGCCGACCTCCGCGCCGCCCGCCGCGATCTGCGGTTCGCGGCCCTCGCCGTCGGCGCCGACCAGGTAGACGGCGGGGGCGGCGCCGTAGCGGGCGACGAGATAGCGGCAGTAGCGCGCGTACTCCTGCGGTGGGACCACCGGGCCCGCCACGCGCAGGCCCTTCCAGCCGAACCCGTGGAAGAGCGGCTGGAGCACGGGGACGATCCCGTGGTCGCGGAGGATACCGATCAGCCGGTCGAAGTACTGGAAGTACGCCGGGTTCAGGGCGGTGGTGTGTCCGGTGGGCAGGTCCTCGAAGCCGACGTCGAAGCCCTCGTCGGCTGTGCGGTCGCGCGGGCCGCGCGCGTCCATGTCGGGCTGGACGCTCATCAGCAGGGCCGCGTTGAAGCCCTTGGCCCGCCGGTCCGCCGCGTACTCCGTGACCTGTTCCTCGGTGGCCCGCCAGGGCAGGGCCCAGGCGGTGTCGCCGACCAGCAGCGCGGGTGTCCCGTCGGCGTGCACCAGGCTGCGCCCACCGGGCGACATACGCCAGAACCCGTGCCGGTGAAAGGAGTTGGCGTCTTCAGCGGCGGGGCGTACGACGAGCGTTCCGCCCGGCCCGGACAGTCCTTCGTCCGCCACGGAACTGCCGCTGCGCCAGGTCCAGCGGCCGTCCGTGTGCGGTGAGGCGAACCGGACCTTCCAGACCCGGCCGCCGTCCCAGAAGGCGGGGCGGCGCAGGACGGTCCCGGAATCGTGCGTGAACTCGGCCCATACGTCGAGGTCGGTGTACGGGTTGGCCTGGTCGCGGGTCCCGGTCAGGGTGATCTCGGTCTGCCGCCAGGGGGCGATCACCAGGTCCGCTTCCGGCCGTGTATCACTCATGAGTTGCCGACGGCGATGTCGACGGCCAGTGGCAGGGTCGCCGAGGACGAGCCGGCTTCCAGGGTGAAGGTCCCCAACTCGACTGCCCAGCCGCCCCCTTCGGTGTCCCAGTGCTCGAACGCCCGCGCGGCCACGGTGACCGTCGCGACGACCTCCTCGCCGGGCGCCGCCTCGACCACGGCGAACCCGGCGAGCCAGCGGAGCGGGCGCTCCACAGCACCACCCGGGCGGCCGGCGTAGACCTGCACGACCTGCTTGCCGTGCCGGGTGCCGCTGTTGCGTACCCGTACTTCTACGGTGAGATCGGCGCCGGACGGCAGCTCGCCGGGGGCGTCGATCGAGACGTAGTCCCAGGTGGTGTAGCCGAGTCCGTGGCCGAAGGCGTAGCGGGGCGGCTGCCATCCGGTGCGGCCGTCGCCCCGGTAGCCGATGAACAGCCCCTCGTCGTAGGCGAGTACGCCGTCGACCGGCTCGGTGGCGGGCAGCCCCTCCTCGGACACGGGCCAGCCGGTGGGCAGTCGGCCGCCCGGCTCCGCGACGCCCAGCAGGACGTCGGCGAGCGCGTTGCCGAACTCCTGGCCGGGGAACCAGGCGAGCAGTACCGCCGCGACCTCCTCGGACCACGGAAGCAGCACCGGCGCACCGGAGTTGACGACCACGACGGTACGGGGGTTGGCCTCGGCGACCCGGCGGACGAGTTCGTCCTGCCGGCCGGGCAGGGCGAGGCTGTCGCGGTCGAAGCCCTCGCTCTCGACCTCCTCGGTGGTGCCGACCACGACCACGGCGACGTCGGCCTCGCGGGCGAGTGCCACGGCCCGCTCGATCTCCTCGTCGTCGCTGCCGTGCGGCGGCTGGAGGTTGAGCTGGAACATGGTGACCGCGTCGCCCAGAGCATCGTCCGACGAGTCGACATCGTGGGTGACCGCGTCGTGAGTGACTGTGTCGTGAGTGAGTATGTCGTGGGTGAGGACTACCTCGGTCTCCTCGCCCGCCGCCAGATCGACGGTGTGGAGACGTTGCGGCGGGGTCATCAGACCCTCCACCAGGTCGGCGCCCGGCGGGAGTTGAAGCCGTACGTCGAACACCTCGGCCCCGGCGACGGACATCCGGAAGCGTCCGATGCCCGAGCCTCCGACGGCGTACCGGCCGGCGTCGGTCGCACGAATCACGGTGCGCACCGCCACCCGGGCGACCTCACCGATCGGGACTCCGGGGCCGTAGGACCCCATCCAGGTATAGGCACCTCCGCTACGGCGCTCGGAGCCGAGCAGGGTTCCGTCCTCGCCCAGGAAGCTCACCTCAACGCCCTCGCCTGAGCCGTCGGGGTGGCGGAGGTGGGCAAGTGCCGCCGCGGGTACGCGAGTTTGCGGGGTGACACCGACGCCGTGGGTGACCTCGACGTCGTCGCCCAGGGCGGCGCGGATGCCGTCGAGCGGTGAGACGGTGTACGGCGGGAAGACGGTGGCGCTGCCTCCGCCGAGGGTCCGGGCCGCGGCGGCGTTGGGTCCCAGGACGGCGACCCGGCTCAACGCTGCCCGGTCCAGGGGCAGTTGGGCGTCCTCGTTGCGGGCAAGTACGAATCCGGCGGCGGCGGTCTCGCGCAGTCGGGTCGCCACGGAAGCGGCGTCGTGGTGGAGTGGGGTGGCTGTGGTGGGGATATCGCTGAGCGCGCCGACCCGGGCGGCGAGGCGCAGCAGTCGTAGCACCTTGTCGTCGACGAGAGCCTCCTCGACCTTGCCCTTGCGTACGGCGGCGACCAGCGCGTCGCCCCACGGGCCGATCGGGCCGGGCATCACCAGGTCGAGTGCGGCGCGGGCGGACGGCTCGGTGGTACGGGCGGCGAACCAGTCCGACATCACCAGACCGTCGAAGTCCCAGTCGTCGTGCAGCACTTGGCGCAGCAGCGGGCTCTCGGTCATCGGGTGCCCGTTGACCCCGTTGTACGCGGCCATCACGGCCCAGACCCGCCCCTCGCCGACGATCCGCTCGAACGGCGCCAAGTACAGCTCCCGCAGGGCGCGTTCACCGATCCGCGCGTCGAGCGTCATGCGCTGGGTCTCCGAGTCGTTGCCGACGAAGTGCTTGACGGTGGCCGCCACGCCGCCGCCCTGAACACCCTGCACATACGCCACGCCGATGCGGGCGGTGAGCAGCGGGTCCTCGCTGAAGCACTCGAAGTGCCGTCCGCCGTAAGGGGTTCGGTGCAGGTTCACGGTGGGGGCGAGGAGGACGTCGACGCCCTTGCCGCGCGCCTCGTGGGCCAGCAGCCCGCCGAGCCGTTCGACCAGGCTCTCGTCCCAGGTGGCGGCGAGCGCGGTGGGCGAGGGCACGTTGGCGGAGGGGCTGCGCTCGTCCCACAGCTCGCCGCGGACTCCGGCGGGTCCGTCCGACACGACCAACCGGCGCAGGCCGACGGCGGGTTCGGGGTGCAGGGACCAGAAGTCGGCGCCGGTCAGCAGCCTCACCTTCTGCTCCAGGGTGAGCGCGCCGAGGCGCCTGGCGAGCTCGGCTTCGTCGGTGGTGGAGGGGTCAGAGGGGGCGTCGGTGGTGGGCTGCCGGGTCACGGCGTCCTCCTCGGTGAAGGTGAAGTGGGGGCAGTGAGAGCGGTGGTGGCGGTGGGCGTCTGGTCCACGGGGCTGTCGCCCTCGCGCTCGATGAGCAACCGGACGTCCCAGGGCCCGAGTTCGAGCGCGGTTCCGGCGGCGAAGGGCTCACCGGTGAACAGGTCGCGGACGTCTTCCGGTAGACGGTAACCGACTGGATCCCAGGCCCAGTTGTGGACGAAGCGCAGGACAGCGCCGTCGGCGGTCGTGGCCGACGTACAGGTGACGGACGGCGGCCGGTCCTCGCGCCAGGCGTCGGAGGGGACCGAGACCGCGGCGATCCAGTCCGCGAGGCTGCGCGAGAGCTCGCGGTCCGGGACGGTACCGACGTAGGTCACGCGGCCGTCGCCGTACTCGTGCGTGGTGACGGCGGCGAACTGGCCCAGGTGCGCATGGTCGTACCCGGCGAGGACGGTGGCGCCCTCCGCGATCAGTCCATCGGCCCAGGCGGTGGCGTGTCCGTGCAGGGCGGGACCGTACGACGTCCCGTCCCCCTGGGTGACCGTGACCGGGGTCAGCACATTGGTGAACTCCTGGTAGCGCACTCCCGTGGCGGGGCGCAGCACTCCGGGCATCACCGTGTGCCGGGCGACGGCCTCCTCGTCGGCGTAGCCGGTGCGCGGGGTGAGCACGAGGTGGCCGCCGGCTTCGGCGTACCGGCGCAGCAGGTCGAGTGTCGCATCGTCCGCGATGTACAGCGCGGGGACGACCAGCACCGGCCAGCGTTCCACCAACTCCTCCGGACTGGACGGCAGTTGTTCCGGGGAAACGATGTCGACGGACAGTCCGGCGTCGAACAGTCCCCGGTAGAAGGCGGCGACGATGCGGTCGTAGGACTGCGGATCGCCGAACCAGGCAGGGGTGTTGCCCCGGAGCGGTGCCATGAACTCCATGGCCCAGCGGCTGTCGGCGGACAGCAGCATCGCCACGTCGCTGCGGGGGCGCAGGCCCTCGATCGCGCTGCCGGCCTGCTTGAACTCCCCTGCGATTGCCGAGAGTTCGTCGTAGGTCCGGCCGGGTTCCAGGCTGTGGCCGAGGATGCCGCCCCAGTAGGTCTCGGCGCCGTAGTGCAGGGAGTGCCAGTGCCAGTACTCGATCATCCTGGCGCCGCGCGCGACCATGCTCCACACGGCCTGGCGGGCCTGGCCGCGGTAGAGGGGGAAGTTGTCGGCGGAGCCGCCGATCGAGGTGGCGTTGGTCTCCATGACGAGGAAGGGTTCCTGGCGGATACCGCGCGCCATGTCGTTCTGGAGGTAGAGCCAGGCGGGTCCTGACCAGGCGACGAAGAACGGATAGAGGCCGCCCTCCGGCTCGTCGGACCCCGGCAGGGCCAGGCCGTCCTGGGTGGCGTAGTAGATGTTCGCCCCGGCGACGTCGAGGGGCTTGCCGATGGCCGAGATGTCCAGGCCCTGCTGGCCGAGGGCGACACAGGTGGTGACGAAGTGGTGCTCCGGTACGAGGCCGCGCACCAACTCGGCGTGCCAGGTGATGTATTCCTGCGTCAGCTGCGACTGGTAGCGGCGCCAGACGAGGTCGTACGCCGGGGTGGAGTTGCCGTCGGGGGTCCACAGGTCCGCCCAGTCCTGCAACCGGTGGGACCAATAGGTCAGCCCCCAGCGGCGGTTGAGGGTCTCGACGTCGCCGTAGCGGTCGCGGAGGTGGTCGAGGAAGCCCTGGAACACCGAGTCGTTGTGGAAGATACGTAGCCCGGGTTCGTTGTCGACCTGCCAGCCGATGACCGCCGGGTGGTCGGCGTAGCGCCCCACGATCTTGCGGACCAGCCGCTCGGCGAGATGCCGAAAGGCGGGGTGCGAGTAGTCCGCGTCCTGCCGCATGCCGTACGGGATGGGCTGCCCGGTGCCTGAACGGGCCGCCGTTTCGGGGTACTTGCGACGCAGCCAGGGTGGGACGGCGTAGGTCGGGGTGCCGATGATCGCCTTGATGCCGCGTTCTTGGGCGGCGTCGAGCACCGGTTGCAGCCAGTCGAGTGCGAACTGGCCCTCGCGGGGTTCCCAGGTCGACCAGACCGACTCGCCGACCCGGATGACGCTGAATCCGGCCTCGGCCATGAGGTCGAGGTCCTGTGCGAGCCGTTCGTACGGCTGGTACTCGGTGTAGTACGCGGCTCCGAAGAGCATGCGTGAGGAGGAAGTGCCCATACGGTGCTGGTGACTTTCTCTCGGTGCCGGTCGGCTGTCTCGGACGGGAGGAAGGCTCAGTCCTCGCCCCGGTACCTGAACCGGTCGAAGGCGACGGTCCCTTCGGCGGCGTACATGCCGACGACTCGGCCGGTGAAGGACGCGGCGGTCTCGGCGGAGACGTAGCGGCCGTCGAGCGCCGCGAGTTCGACCGGTCCGGTGCCGGAGTCGACGGACAGGCGGACCACGTCCGGGCCGAGGGCGTCGAGCCCCATGCCGCTGACCGGCTCGGTCTCGATCCGTACGGTCACCGGCCCGGCGGGAAGCGGCTGTTCCCAGGTCTGGCAGAGCTGACCCACCCGGGCGCGGGCACGGGCGATGCCGGCGCCCACCTCGACGTCGTAGTGATGGTGTTCGTCGATCCGCAGGCTCAGCCCGCCGACTCCCCCATCGCTGTCCACGCGGACCGAGAAGACGGCCGCCTGGTGCTGCTGGCGGCGGCCGACGAAACGGGGTCGCGGGTCGTCCATGGTCGAGCCGTCGGCGTGTACGACGAGGTGGCCCGGGCGCTCGGTGAGAGAGGACCAGTCGGCGGCCGGGGTCCGTATCGAGAGCCATTCCAGGCCGAGTTGGGCGCCGGTGAAGTCGTCGTGGTGCTCAACCGGTGCGGTGGGCGGGGTCAGTTGGACCGGCTGCACCACCGGCCAGCCGTCGGCCCATTCCAGCGTGGTGCTGAACGTCTCCCGGCCCATGGGGGAGAAAGCCCTGGTCAGTCCGCCGGGGCGCATGCCCAGCAGGAACAGTGCCCAGCCGCCGTCGGGGGTGCGTACGAGGTCGGCGTGGCCGGTGTTCTGGACCGGGCGGTCGGTGCTGCGGGCGCTGAGCACCGGGTTGGCCGGGCAGCCTTCGAAGGGGCCGTCCGGACGGGGACCGCGGGCGATGCTCACGGAGTGCCCGCGTTCGGTGCCGCCCTCGGCGATCAGGAGGTACCAGGTGCCGTCGATCTCGTAGAGGTGCGGCGCCTCGGGGAACATCAGGCCCGTGCCCGACCACAACGACCGTGGTTCTTCGAGGGCTTGGCCCGTTTCCAGGTCCATGCGGACCTGCTGGACGCCGAGGTGTTCGCCGGCGCGGTCTCCGTCGAGCTGGAGACCCGAGTAGGTGACGAAGCAGGTGCCGTCGGCGTCCCACGCGAGGTCCGGGTCGATGCCGGGCACGCCTTCCATGACGATGCCGTCGGACCAGGGTCCCTCGGCGCGGTCGGCGGTGAAGATGAGACTGCCGCGACCCATCGCGTCGGTGACGACCAGCCAGAAGCGGCCGTCGTGGAACCGGATGGTGGGCGCCCAGGCGCCGCCGAGCGTCGGGACCTTCTCCACCGCCAACTGGCCCGGCCGGGTCACCACGTTGCCGATCTGCTCCCAGTGCACCAGGTCGCGGCTGTGGAACAGCGGTATGCCGGGGAGGTACTCGAAGCTGGAACAGGCGAGGTAGTAGTCGTCGCCGACGCGGGTGATGCTGGGGTCCGGGTGGAAGCCGGGGACGGTGGGGTTGGGCAGCGTCATGCTCGGTCTCCCGACGTCGAGGCGTTGGTGGGAACTTCCGTGGAGGTGTCGGCCGCCAGGGCCGCCGCCAGCCGTCGCCGTTCGGCCCGGCGCTCCGACTGCCGTTGCGGGTCCGGTACCGGAGCGGCGAGCAACAGGCGCTGGGTGTACGGGTGTTGGGGTGCGGTGGTGACGGTCGCCGCGTCGCCGGTCTCGATGATCTCCCCGCCGCGCATGACCGCGACCCGGTGGCTGATGTGCCGGACCACGGAGAGGTCGTGGGTGACGAAGAGGTAGGCGACGCCTGTGCGTTCCTGGATCTCGACGAACAGGTCCAGTACCCGGGCCTGGGTCGACAGGTCCAGTGCGCTGACCGGTTCGTCGCAGACGATGACCCTCGGGTCCCGGGACAACGCCCGTGCGATGGCGATGCGTTGGCGCTGTCCGCCGGAGAACTCCCGTGGCAGCCGCTCCCCCGCGTCGGCGGGCAGCCGTACGTGGTCGAGCAGATCCCGCACCCGCTTCTCGGCCTCCGCCCGAGGGGTACCCGCGACGCGCAGCGGTTCGCTGAGAATGTCGTTCACCGTCATCGCAGGGTTGAGGGAGGTGTACGGGTCCTGGAACACCACCTGGATGTCGCTGCTCAGCGCCCGGCGTTCCTTCGCGCCGAGACCCGAGATGACCTTGCCGTCGAAGCGGACGGTGCCGGAGGCGATCGGGGCCAGTCCGAGGACGGCCCGGCCCAGCGTGGTCTTGCCCGAGCCCGACTCACCGACCAGCCCGAGCGTCTCGCCCGCGCCGATGCTGATCGACACGCCCTTGAGCACCCGGAACGGCGGCTTGCGCCAGCCCTTCGACGGGTACTCCACGACCAAGTCCTCGGCCACCAGCAGGGGTTCGGCCGGGCGTTCCTTGCGCGGTGTCCCGTTCATGGTCCCGTTCGATGTCCCGGTCATGCCGGACCCTCCTGACGTCCGGTGTTCGTGATGCCCGCACTGTTGGTGACGCCTGCGGGGTCCGTGGTTCCCGCGATGCCCACTGCTCCCGCCGCGCTCGCCGACACGGTGCGGCTCAGGCTCAGCGCGGACCGCGGCTCGGCGTCCTCCAGCGTGGACGCCAGGAGCATGCGGGTGTACGGGTGTTGCGGATCGGCGAACAACTGGTCCACCGGTGCGGACTCCACGACCGCGCCGGTCTGCATCACCGTCACGCGGTCGCAGAGGTCGGCCACCACGCCGAAGTCGTGGGTCACCAGGATCACACCCATGTTCCGCTCGCTCTGCAGGGACCGCATCAGGTCGAGCACCTCGGCCTGCACGGTCACGTCGAGGGCCGTGGTCGGCTCGTCGGCGATGAGCAGATCCGGTTCGCAGGACACGGCGCCGGCGATGAGGACGCGTTGCGCCATACCGCCGGATATCTGGTGCGGATAGGCGCGGAAGACCCGTTCCGGGTCGGAGATGCCGACGCGCTCCAGCAGGCCGAGGGTCTTGGTCCTCGCCTCGGCGGCCGACAGCCCGAGGTGTCGGCGTACCGGTTCGACCAGTTGGGCGCCGATACGGAAGGAGGGGTCGAGGTTGGACATGGGTTCCTGCGGGACGTAGGCGATCCGGTGGCCGCGGTAGCGGTTCATGGCCGCGCGGCCGAGGCGCCCCAGCTCCGTGCCGTCGAACTCCAGCCGGGTGGTGGCGACTTGGGCCTCCCTGGGCAGCAACCCGAGGATGGCGAAGGCGGTTTGGCTCTTGCCCGAGCCCGACTCCCCCACGAGTCCGAGTACTTCGCCCCGGCGCACGGTCAAGGAGACGCCGTCGACGACGGTCTTCTCGCCCTGAGCCGTCGGATAGGAGACCGTCAGGCCTTCGAGGACCAGCAGGGCATCGTCCGTGTCCTGCGCCTCGGAGATGACGGGCGGCGCCTTCTTCTCCGCGCCCGGCTTACGGGTCGTAGCGCCACGCGACGGCTTCCGCCCGGTCACGGCAGTCCCGTCCAGCGCGTCCCGCAGGGCGTTGCCCAACAGGCCGAACGCGGCGACGGTCACGGCGAGCGCGAGCCCGGGCCAGACCATCAATTCCGGCTTGGTGTAGATGTTCCCGAAGGCGTCGTTGAGCATGGAGCCCCAGCTCGCCTGGCTCGCCGAGCCCAGGCCGAGGAACTCGAGCCCGGACTGGATGACGATGCCGAGGCCGAGCATCTGGGCGGCCTGGATGATGGTCGGCGCCTGCACGACGGGCAGGATGTGCCGGCGGATGATCCGGGCGTCGGTCAGGCCGGACACCCGTGCCGCGTCGACGTACAGCTCCTCGCGTACGGAGATCACCGAGGCGCGGATCAGCCGGAAGACGCCCGGCGACATCAGCACGCCGAAGACCGCCATGGCGAGGTACGTGTTCTGCCCCACCGCGGACATCACGACGAGCAGCACGATGATCGCCGGTACGGCCATCAGCAGGTTGGACACCCAACTGCTCACGGCGTCGAACCACTTGCGGTAGTACCCGGCCACCAGACCGGCGGGCACGCCGATCACCACGGCGACGGCCACCGCGAGCAGCGCGCCGAGCAGGCTGGTGCGACCGCCGTAGAGGAGTCGGGCCAGGACGTCACGGCCGACGCCGTCGCCGCCCAGGGGGTGTTTGCCGCTCATCGGGGCGAGGCTGTCGGTCAGTGAGGAGCGGGCCGGGTCCTGGCTGGTCAGCAGGGGTGCGAAGAGGCTGGCCAGGGAGATGAGCGCGAGCAGGACCAGGCAGGTCACGGCCACCGGGTTGCGCAGCAGCCGGCGCAGGATTCCCGCCCGTCCCTGCGCGGCCACGGCCGGGGCGACCGCGCCCGTCGTGTCGTCGGAGTCGGGAAGTTTCATCCCACACGCACCTTCGGGTTGAGCCAGCCGTACGCGAGGTCCATCAGGATGTTGACCACCACGACGAGGGCGACCATGACCACGACGACGCCCATGACCACCGGGGTGTCGCCCTGCGAGCCTGCGCTGGTCGCCTGGCTGCCGATCCCGTTGAGGCCGAAGACCTTCTCGACCACCACCGCGCCGCCGACCAGGCCGATGAACTGCAGGGCCAGCACGGTCAGCGCGGCCGGGGCGGCATTGCGCAGGGCGTGCCGGAACAGCAGGCTGCGCTCGCTGATGCCACGGCTGCGGAGGGTGCGTATGTAGTCCGCGCGCAGGACGTCGACCATGGAGCCGCGCACCTGTTGGGCGGTGGCGGCGATCGCTCCGACGGAGAGCGACAGCGCGGGGAGGGTGATCGACCGGAGCCAGCCGCCCGCCGAGTCCGCCAGCGGGACGTAACCGGTCGCTGGTAGCCAGCCCAGGTCGACGCCGATCACGACGGCGAACACCAGGGCCACCAGGAAGCTGGGTACGGCGAACCCCAGCACCGCGAGCAGTTGCACCACTTGGTCCAGGGCGCCCCGGCGGACCGCGGCGGCCACGCCCAGCACCGTGCTCAGCACGGCCGACACCAGGAGCGCGGCCAGCACGATCGACAGGGTCACCGGCAGTTTGTTCTCCAGCGAACTCGTCACGGACTCACCGCTGAACCACGAGCTGCCGAGGTTGCCGTGCACCGCGTCCGCGAGCCAGTGGCCGTAGCGGACCACGAAGGGCTGGTCGAGCCCGAGTTCGGCGGACTTGGCGGTCACCTGCTGCTGGGTCGCGGTCTGTCCGACGATCTGGCGCACCGGATCGGAGCCGGTGAGGCCCATCAGCGCGAAGGTCGTGGTCGCGATCACCAGGACCAGGACCAGCCCGGCGACGACGCGCCGGACCAAGAAAACGATCATTAGTCTCTCCACCTTGCCTTTCCCTGACCGGTGTTGACCGGCGCCCGGGCGGGGGCGGGGGCGGCACCACCGTTCCCGCCCGGCGCGCCGTCCGGGTCAGGCAGTGGGCCTGAAGTTGTAGATCGGCGGGACGGCGGCAAACGTCTGCGGGGTGAAGGTCACACCCTTGGTCGTCGCGTAGGTGTTCTCCACGGAGTCCCAGGGCGCGTTCCACGCCTGGTCCACGAGGTAGGTGTTGAGCTGCTTGAACAGCGCGTCCTGGGCGGCACCGGTCGCCGACTGCGCCTTGGTGATGAGGTCGGTGACCTTCGGGTCCGAGCTGTGCAGCGGGTTCCACAGCGCGCTCTTCGCCACCTCGATCTGGATGGTGTCCCAGGGGCGGAAGGAGGCCAACGTCATGTACGACAGCGGGTACTTGCCCGCGAGGAGGGCGCTGATGAACTGGGTGACGGGGATCTTGTCCACCTTGACCTTGATCCCGATGTCCTCCAACTGCTGCACCATGGCGGCCTGTTGGTCCGGGAAGACCGACGACACGTCCGGGACGGTGACCGAGAAGCCGTTCGGGTAGCCGGCCTCGGCCAGCAACTGCTTGGCCTTCGCGGGGTCGTAGGTGTACTTGGAGTCGAGCGAGCTGTCGAAGGCCGAGCCGCCCGGGTTGAAGATCTGGGTCGTCGCCTTGCCGAGCCCCTGCTTCGCCGTCTTGACGATCGTGGAACGGTCGAAGGCGTAGTTCAGAGCCTGCCGGACCCGGACGTCGCCGAGCGCCTTGACGATCTTTCCTTCGCGGTCCCAGATGTAGACGCCCTCGACGTCACCGGAGGTGTACTTGGTGACGGTCAGCCCGCTGCTCTTGGCCGGCGCGACGTTCTTGGCGCTGGCCAGCAGGGCGCCGTTGACCTGCCCCGAGCGCAGCGCGTTGAGCACGGCGGTCGGATCGGTCAGCGGCTTGAGGACGATCTTGTCGAAGGGGAAGGCGGCCTTGTTCCAGTAGTCCTGGTTGCGCACGAAGGTGTACGTACTGCCGTCCGTGGTCGCGGACTTGTCCAGGGTGTACGGCCCCGAGCCCACCGGGGTGGTCTTGATCGTGCCCGCGGCGATGGCCTTGGGGCTGGCGATCATGCCGGCCACGTTGCCGAGGTTCGGGACGAGGGAGGGGTCGGGGGCGGAGAGCTTGATCGCGACCGTGGTGGCGTTGACGACGTCGACGCCGGTGATGCCCTTGAGCTGGCCGGCGGCCTCGCTGGTGCCCTTCTCGGTGTGCAGCAGATTGGTCTTGACGGCCGTCGCGTCCAGGGTGGTGCCGTCGGTGAACTTGACGCCGGAGCGCAGGGTCATCGTGAGGACCGTACGGGCCGCGTTGTACGACCACTTGGTGGCCAGGTTGGGCTTGACGTCGGCCGTCGGGGACAGCCGGAGCAGCGAATCGTATACGGGCTGATAGTACTGCGCGTTGTTGCCGAGACCGGCGTCGGCCAGATCCCACGGCTGGGCCGCGACCAGGGGGGCCAGGGTGAGGGTGCCGCCGGTGGCCGCCCTGCCCGAACCGGATCCCGATCCCGAGCCGCACGCGGCCGCGGACAACATCAGGACAGCCGATACGGCGGTCAGCGCGATTCTTCGCATGGGTGCTCCGCTGGTGAGTGGTTGACCGGACGGCATCGAGCGGCGAGCCGCCCTCAAGGGCCTCGGAGGGAGTGGGAAACCAGGTCCTGACGCGGCCTGGACCGTTCTTGGCGGTCAGCCGTTCCTGGCGGAAGGGGGCTATCTGTCCACCGCTTTTCGGTGGGTCCGAAATCAGCCACTGATACGTACAAGTGAAACGTATGCGTAACGTAGCCCCGCGATGGGTGGACCACAAGGGCCGTGCATCAGCTTTTTGGGAAGCGGATATCCGGACGAAGAGTGGCGAGCCGCAACAGGCGGCGGCGACATGTCGCGCGGGGAGAAGGGCTTTCCCGGAATCGGGCGAAGACGTCCTGGTCAGAGCGGCCTGGGTCGGATCGACTCGGGTCGACTGGGATCAACTCGGATCGCGTCGGACCGACTTGGCCTGCGTCAGGACCGGCTCGGCCTCCGTGGGACCGGTCCAACCCGGACCGGGCCCGTCGGCGTCAGGCGGACTCTCGTACCACCAGCGTCAGCGGAGTCACCTGGGGCGTCTGTGGCTGGGATTGACCGGTCACGCCGCTGACGATCATGCGGGCGAGGCGGCCCACGGCGACATCGAGGTTGTTGTCGATCGTCGTCAGCGGCGGTACCGCGAACGGCGCCAACTTGTCGTTGTCCACGCCGATCACGGCCAGGTCGCCGGGGGCGGCGAGGCCGACCCTGCGCATGCCGGCGAGGAGGGCGAAGGCCGTCTCGTCGTTGTAGGCGCACACGCCGGTGACGGCTGGAACGGTTGAGTGCCACTGTTCCGCCGCCGCGGCGGCCGCCGAGATGTCGAGGGGCACCTCCAGCACGACCGGCGGCTCAAGACCCCGCTCCTTGCAGGCGGTACGGGCGCCGTCGAGTCGCAGGTCCAGGAAGTCCCGGAGTCGGGGGTCCCCGGGAGCGGCGTAGCCGATGCGGGTGTGTCCCGTCGCCGCGAGCCGGTCGACCTGCATCGTGCCGATCAGGGTCTGGGGAACGGTCAGGACACCCGGGGCGACCACGGGGCCCATCCCGGCGCTGACCACGTGGATGCCGGCCGCCCGCATGCCGGCCACGTCGTCGTCGGCGACGTCGAAGGCCGTCATCACGGCCGCCGGCATGAGCTCACGCCACAGCGCCTTGAGCGGGGCGTGCCGCTCGCGCCGCGTGACGAGGTTCAGGCCGTGCCGCTCCAGTTCGTCGCCGAGCAGTTCGACCAGGGCGGTCAGTGTGCCGCCGACGGGAACGTCGGGAAGGAAGAGCAGCACGAGATCGCTGCGGCCCAGGCGCAGGGCGCGTGCGGCGGCCGAGGGTTCGTAACCCAGTTTCGCCACCGCTTCGAGCACTTTGCGCCGGGTCTGGTCGGAGATCTTCTGGTGCGACACGTCGTTCAGCACATAGCTGACCGTGGTCTGCGAGACCCCCGCCTCCTTGGCGACGTCGGTCGCCGTCACGCGGCCGGTCCTGCGCGCCATGGGAGTCTCCTGGGGAAGGTCTTGGACAGCCTGATCGCAGGGTGCCCGACTGAGCAGCGAACTCTACTGAATCGTAACAGTGGACATGCGGGATGTCCGATACTCCGGACGCCTCGACCCGTGAAAATCCGGTGCGCGCGATTCTCTGACCGGCGTCGGCCTCGGCGCCAGCGGCTGTCGGCCCCGGTCACCATTCGCCCCGGTCGCTGTCGCGGCCTCAGTCGCCCTGTAGGCGTTGTACACCGCCGCGACGTCCGTGCGGATCACCTCGCCCTCGCTGTTGCCCGGGATCGGCATGCCGCGCACACGGTTGTCGTTCGTCGCGGCGATCGACGCCACGTCCATGAGGAAGCAGTCGATCAGGTCGGTGACGTCCCGCTCGCGGGCACCCTCCTCCCTGTTGTGCACGTCGCGCAGCAGCAGGTCCGCCATCTCCAGGGTGACGTCACGGTAGACGGTGTACCGCGGGCTTCCGGGGATGACGCCGAGCACGTGGTCGGGCTGCTTGGCGGTGGCGGAGTTCATCGCCGCGAATCCGTCGGGAACGTCCTTCCCTTCGAGGCCCGGCACCGGGTAGGGCATGGCCCGGAAGTTCTCCTCCTCCCGGCCCATGTCGGGGGTGACCTGCGCCATCGGATGCATCCGAACTCATGGCACAGCATGCCGACGATGTAGCCGATGTCGTAGTTCTCGAGGTAGTAGGAGGCCAGTGTGACGAAGACGCCCTCGGCTCCCTTGCCGACCACGTTCGCCGTGTCTCCGTCGTCCGCTTCTCCAGCGTGATCCGGCAAGTCCGGTCAGCGAGAAAGGACTTGATCTGCGTGTTGGAGGCCAGCAGCTCCAGGATCCGGGTGGCCTTGCCCTGCGATTCCGGGTACTTGAGGGCCACGTTGGTGAACGAGATGTTCCCGTGCGACAACTTGCTGCGCTGAACCACCGCCCGTTGCACGGCCGGAGCGGGGTCAGCTGCCCGTCCGGCCCAGGAGTGCCCTCCTTCGCTGAGCATCTGCACGACCCCGGCGTTGCCCGCCCTGCCCTGGAGCGACAGCAACTCGTGCGAAGGCGTGACGGTATGGACTGCGGGGCCGCTCACCGAAGTACGCCGGGCTCCGGCTTCCTGCGGGCGGACTTCGTCTCGGGCGTGCACGTGCTCACTTCCTGGCCTGGAGTCGCGATCATCGTTGTCTAACCGCAGCCGGGATGCCCCCGCCAGGTCCTTCGGGGCAAGGATCCCCGCCGAAGATCCACTCCAACTGCCCACAGGGGCACGCAGGTTCACGAGGCAAGGCGTGCCCACACCTCGGCGTGGTCGCGGATGTAGTCGATGTCCCGTACGTACAGGGCGAGATGCCCCTCCTCGATGTGCCGCCGGAAGTTCTCGTCACCGGCGGCGGCCCCTTCCCGCATGAAGTCCGCGAGGGACTCCAGCCGCGGTGCGGCCATGTCCATCACCGACTGCCGTTCCTCACGGGTGCAGCCGTAGGCGTCGAGGAACTCCCGGGCGCGGTAGGCCTGTTGCTCGGTCGTGCCCCAGCCGTCGTGGTTGTCGGGGTGGGTGAGCGGGGCGTACCGGTAGAGGGCGTAGGCGAGGTCCCAGGCGCGGGGGCCGGGGCGGGCGGCGTCGAAGTCGATGAGCCCTACGGCCCTCTCGCCGGAGAACACGCAGTTGTACGGGGCGAAGTCGCCGTGGCAGATCACCTCGACGGGCGCGAGCGCGTCGAACTGCCAGTCGCTGCCGGGGTGTTGGGCGAGGCCGGTGGTCGCGTCGTGGTAGCGGCGCAACAGGCCGGCCGAGGTGGCGAGTGCCTGGCTGCTGCGCACCGCGTCGGGCAGTGGGTAGTTGCCGACGTCGCCCGCCAGGTAGGTCAGGATCGTCCGGCCGTGTTCGTCGGTTCCGTGCGCCGAGGGGGCGCCTTCGAAGCCCTGGCGTTCGAGATGGTCCAGCAGCCGGTGCACGGCTGGGCTCCAGGGCATGACCGGCTTGCGTACGGTCTGCCCGATACGGAAGACACGGGCGGTGCCACCGCCGGTCAGCTCGTGCTCCTCCGCCTCCCCCTCGTGGGAGTACGGGTCGGGGTCGCCGGGCATGTGGATCTCCTTGCGTGCCGGGGATGTTCTGGTCGCCGTGATCCGGGACTTGCGCCGCCGGGCAGCGACGGCGAAGGCGGCTTTCCGATCAACTAGCTTATGCAGACGGCCTGTTGCCGTGCCACGCAAAAACGGGAGACGCGATGTCGGCGATCGTCGAGGTGGAGAGGGTCTGGGCACCGCCTGCCATCGATCTCTGGGCAGGGCGACGCCCTCTGTGGTGGACCGCCGGCCCCACAGGAGAACTCGCCGTTCTGCTCGTTCATCGGAGGCACCTTCACCAGATCCGTTACATCAAGGGCTGGGTGGGGTGGGGCCCGAAGGTCCCGTTCGACGGGACGTTGGTGCTGCGCCAAGCCGACGGATCGGTTCGACGCCGACCGATCAAGGATGTGCAGGTCCGGCCCAGTCACATCGCCCTGCTCCCGAACTCGCGGCTCCTCATCGCGGGCGGTCGTACGCGGAAGGACGACACCGGTGCGTGGAGGGCGAACGCCCGGGTGTTCTCCCTGGAGAGCGGCGCGCAGGAGAACGCCTTCTGCGTCGGCGACGACCTCCCTGCCCTGGTGACCGACCGCAGCGGATCGATCTGGACGGCCCACGGTGACGAAGGCATCTACGGCGGGCATCCGGAGTCGGGGGCCGGGCTCGCCGGATGGAGTGGCGCGGGAGAAGCGATCTGGGCGCCGGAAGGACGGCTTCCCGACGTGCCTCTGGAGGGCTGCACCGCCGCCACCGAGGGCGATCTGGTCTGGCTGATCTGGTACTCCGGAACTCGTCGCGGCGGCACGTTCCTCACGCGGATCACCCCCGCCACCGGCGAGGTGACGAGCTGGCCCAGCCCCCTGCCCCGACCGGACGGATTCGCCGTACGCGGCGACCGCGCGGTCCTGACCAGGCGCGATCACAACGAGCGGACAACCGAAGTGGTCCGGGCCGAGCTGCTCGGCGACACTTGGACCGTGACAGAGCGGCACAAGGTCCATGTGCCCGGGAGGGTCGTCAAGCACTGCGGTCAAGGGCGTGACGGATCTCTGTGGCTTCGCGCCGGCGACACCTGGCTTCGCATCGAGGCCTGATGCACCGCGCCGAACGACGCGAGTGCCGGAACCCACTCGACCAAGGCACCGAACAGTCACCTCCGAGCGCACAACACGCCCCACGGAAAAGGCGGTTGCCGAACCGGATCCGATCATGAACGATCTCGGACCATGATGCCGCGCCCCGCCCGCCCAGGTGCCCGACCCCTCGCTCTGATCACCGGAGCGGGGCGGACCGTCGGCATCGGTGCGGGTATCGCTCGTCGGTTGGCGGCCTCCGGCTGGGACCTCGCCTTCACGTACTGGGCTCCCTACGACGCACGCATGGCCTGGGGCTCCGAGCCCGGCGCGACCTCGGCCATCACCGACGCCCTCGCGCAACACGGTGCCGCCACCAAGGCAGTTGAGGCGGACCTGGCCGACCCGGAGACCCCGGCGCGCGTCTTCGACGAGGTCGAACGCGATCTGGGCGGTGTCACGGCCCTGGTGATGTGCCACTGCGAGTCGGTGGACTCCGGTCTGCTGGACACCACCGTCGAGAGCTTCGACCGGCACTTCGCGGTCAACGCCCGTGCCAGCTGGCTGCTGATCCGGGAGTACGGCCGACGGTTCGCAGCCGCTCCGGGCAGCGGCCGGATCATCGCCCTCACCAGCGACCACACCGTCGACAACCTTCCCTACGGCGCCAGCAAGGGCGCCCTGGACCGCATCACCCTGGCCGCCGCGCACGAACTCGCCCACCTCGGCATCACCGCCAACGTGGTCAACCCGGGGCCGGTGGACACCGGTTGGATGACCGAGGAAGGGCGCGCACGTGCTGCGCCAGACGCCGCTCGGCCGCCTCGGCACCCCGCAGGACACCGCCCACCTCGTCGACTTCCTCTGCTCACCGGAGGGCCAGTGGATCAACGGCCAACTCCTCATGAGCAACGGCGGGTTCGCGTAGCACCGCCCGCCTGTCTCAGAACCCATCTTTGAACCTGTGCTTGAGGCGTCCCTGGCATGACGCCGACCAAGCCCGGGGCCGGCAGGTCCGCCTGGATCATGCCCCCGGATCCTCCGTCACGGGCAGGCACTCGGCGAGCAGGTCGACGACGTCGCGCCAGGCTCGCTGCGCGTGCTGCGGGTGGTATCCGACGCCGGGGACCGTGGGGTGGTCGACCGGCGGATGGTGGAAGGCGTGCAGGGCGCCGCCGTAGATCGCGAGGCGCCAGTCGACACCCGCGTCCTGCATCTCCGCGGTGAACGCGTTCCGTTGCGCGGGCGGCATGATCGGGTCTTCCGAACCGACCCCGGCCCACACCGGGCAGCGAATGCGCGCCGCCTCGCCCGGTCGGCCCGTGGTCAGTGCGTTGACTGTGCCGATCGCGCGCAGGTTGACGCCGTCGCGCCCGAGTTCCAGTCCGACGGCGCCCCCGGTGCCGTAGCCGACGGCGGCGATCCGGTCGGGGTCGGTCCGCGGTTCGGTGCGCAACACGTCGAGTGCCGCATGGCCGATGCTCCGCATCCGGTCGGGATCAGCGAGCAGTGGCAGGCAACGGGCCAGCATCTCCTCGGGGTCGCTCAAATAGCGCCCGCCGTGGAGGTCGAAGGCCAGCGCTATGTATCCCAGCTCGGCGAGAGCATCGGCCCGGCGGCGTTCGACGTCGCTGAGCCCCATGCCCTCTGGTCCGAGCAGCACCGCGGGCCGGCGGTCGACACCGGCCGGGAGCGCGAGGTGCCCGATCATCGTCAGACCGTCGGCCGGGTACTCGACCGTACGCGTCGTAATCGTCGTCATGAGACGGGACTGTAGTGATCGTCGAGCCCGGTCCGGCCGCTGTTCTGCCGCTGGCAGAGCAGCGCGGACATCCCCCTGAAACGCGGGTATCCCCCTGAAATACGGCGAGGGCTCACAAGAACCGTCACAAACCTCGTCCCCAGGCGGCACGAGCGCAGTCCTCGGCCAGCCGCAGGCTCTGCCCGACGGCGTGCGGTATGTCGTCGACCGGGAACAGGGCGTGCCGTACGGTCCGTTCGGCGTCGACGACCAGGATCAGGCGTTTGTGGCGCAGGCGGCCGGCGCCGCGGAAGGTCGGCAGTCGCAGGGCCGCGCCCAGGTGGTGGTGGGCGTCGGAGAGGAGGGGGTACGGGATCTGCTCCGCGCGGGCGAACTCGGCCTGCTCGTGCGGGAGTTGGGTGCTGATGCCGCGTACGTCCACGCCCGCTCGGCGGAAGTCGGGCCAGGCGTCGCGGAAGAGCCGGTTCTCCAGTGTGCAGCCGGCGACTCCGGGGATCCGCTCGTCCCAGTCGATGCCCGTGCCGGGGTAGGTGAACAGCACGGTCGCGGCGGCGTCCGGCGGGACGACGGGAAGGTACGTGCCCTGGGTGCCGGGGAGTTCGAGGTCTTCGGGCAGGCGGGTGCCGGTGAGGGCGTGCACGCGGGTGTGCTCGGCACTGTCGGTGTCGGCCGTGGCGGTGAGGCCGCCGTCGCCGAGCATCCACCGGTCCCCCCAGTCCTGCATCGCGACGAGCAGCGGCAGCAGCGCGAGCCCGGCATCGGTGAGGACGTACTCGTAGCGCACCGGGCGTCGCTGATAGAGGCTGCGGCGCAGGACGCCGTGGGCGACGAGCCGGCCGAGGCGCTCGGTGAGGACGTTGCGGGACAGGCCGATCTCGGCGGCCAGCGCGTCGAAGCGGACGTGTCCGCGGGCGATCTCCCGCAGGATCAGAACGTTCCACCAGTCCCCCATGACCGCGGCGGCAGCGGCGATGCCGCAGGTCTCATCTGCGTTGTGCTTCCTCATGCACCCATAGTAAGTTCTTTTTCAGGACCCACTTTGTATCCCAGTGGAACTTACTGCCCGCCGATGCCAGAGACGCGGGCCCTGCGTGAGGAGTCGCACCGTGACCGCCATCAGCCGGGTCGTCGCACGCGAGATCATCGACAGCCGGGGCAATCCCACCGTCGAGGTGGACGTCGAACTCAAGGACGGCTCGCTCGGCCGGGCCGCCGTACCGTCGGGCGCCTCCACCGGCGCCCGGGAGGCGGTGGAACTGCGCGACGGGGACCCGACTCGCTTCCACGGCAAGGGAGTTCGGCGCGCCGTCGACGCCGTCAACGAGAGCATCGCGGACGCCGTGATCGGGCTCGACGCCGAGAACCAGGCGACCGTGGACCGGTCCATGATCGAGCTGGACGGTACGGACAGCAAGTCACGGCTCGGCGCCAACGCCCTGCTCGGCGTCTCCCTGGCCACCGCCAAGGCGGCCGCTGCCGCCCACCGGCTGCCCCTGTACCGCTACATCGGCGGCGTCGACGCACGCCTGCTGCCGGTGCCGATGATGAACATCGTCAACGGCGGCGCGCACGCCGACAACCCGCTCGACTTCCAGGAGTTCATGATCGCGCCGATCGGCGCGGCCACCTTCGCCGAGGCCGTCCGGATGGGCTCGGAGGTCTTCCACACCCTGCGCCGCGACCTGCTCGCCGCCGGCCACAGCGCGAACGTGGGCGACGAGGGCGGCTTCGCCCCCGCGCTGCGCACCGCCGACGAGGCCCTCGACTTCGTCGTGCACGCCATCGAGAAGACCGGCTACAAGCCCGGCACCGACATCACCCTCGTCCTGGACCCGGCCACGTCCGAGTTCTTCCACGACGGCGTCTACGACTACACGGGCGAGGGCGTCCGGCGCACCCCGGCCGAACACGCCGACTACCTGGGCGAGTTGGTCGACCGCTACCCCATCGCGTCGATCGAGGACCCGATGGCCGAGGACGACCACGACGGCTGGCAGGCGCTCACCGCCCGGCTCGGCGAGCGCTGCCAGCTCACCGGCGACGACGTCTTCTGCACCAACGAGACGCTGTTGAGCGCCGGGATCCGGGACGGGATCGCCAACTCGATCCTGGTGAAGGTCAATCAGATCGGCACCCTCACCGAGACCCTGGCCACCGTGGCGACGGCCCACCGCGCCGGCTACACCGTCGTCATGTCCCACCGCTCCGGCGAGACCGAGGACACCACCATCGCCGACCTCGCCGTCGCCACCGGCTGCGGCCAGATCAAGACCGGTTCGCTCTCCCGTTCCGACCGCACCGCCAAGTACAACCAACTCGTCCGCATCGAGGAGGACTTGGGCGACCAGGCACGCTACGCGGGACGTGCCGCGCTGGGGCTGCGCCGCTGACAGCGGGGCAGCACGTCACGCGTCGCGGATCGCACGGGTCGCTACAGGCAGCCCGCGTATGCCTGCTTGACGAGCTTGCGGCCGGTGTCGTCACGCAGGTTCGCGGGGAGCTCGGCTCAGGAGACCTTGGCCCCCAGCAGGTCCACCGGGGCGATCACCGGCGGCGCGCTGAGCTTCGTCTGCGCGGCCTCCCCCAGCGCCGCGGCGATCCGGCCCGTCAGGTGTGCCTGGCGTCCCTGCTCGTCCTCGAAGGTGTCGAAGACCCCGAAGGTGGTGGCGTTCTCACGGAACGCGAACCACGTCACCGTGCCCTCCTCCTGCTCGGCCAACTCCTGTGCGCCGCGCAGCATGGCCTCCACCTCGTCGGCGTACTCCGGCTTGGCCTCGATGCGTACCAACAGACCGACCTTCACTGTGACCACTCCTTGCTGCGTACGTACCGCCGGAATCCCGGCGCACCACGAACCTATGGCGGTGGCCGGTGATCACATCAGCGGCAGAAACGACACGGTTGATAGTGTTCCCGCCATGCGAGTAGCGGTCGTCGTCTACGACGGGGTGTTCGACTCGGGGCTCTCGGTGGTCCTCGACGTGCTGAGCAACGCCAACGCGCTGGGCGGGCAGATCCATGAGTCGGCGCCCACCTGGGACGTGACACTGGTCGGCCCCGCTCCGCAGGTGCGGACCAGGGCGGGGCTCGTCGTGGCGCCCGAGCCGCTCGACGCGGCCGAGACGGCGGACCTTCTGGTCGTACCGGCGCTCGGGGAGAGCGATGCCTCGGCGCTGCTCGACCATGTCGGCGGTGACGTGTCCCGTCCCGTCCGCGACCTCATCACGCGAACTCGGCTGCGGGGCACGCCCATTGCCTCGGCGTGCGCGGGCACCTTCCTGCTGGCCGAGGCGGGCGTGCTGGACGGCGTGCGCGCCACGACGACCTGGTGGCTGTCGCCGGTGTTCCGGAACAGGTATCCGAAAGTCGTGGTGGATCACAGCCAGATGGTCATCAGCTGCGACGGCATCACCACCGCCGGTGCGGCCTTCGGCCATGTCGATCTCGCGCTGTCGATCGTCCGGGCGGGCAGCCCCGCGCTCGCCGACCTGGTCGCCCGCTATCTCGTGGTCGACGAACGCCCGTCGCAGGCCGCGTACACCATTCCCAGCGCGCTGGCCCAGAGCGATCCCACCGTCGCGGCCTTCGAGGTCTGGACCCGCGAACATCTGGCCGAACCGATCACCATCCCCGAGGCGGCCAAGGCCATCGGCGTCAGCGAGCGGACCCTGCAGCGTTCCGTGCAGCGCACGGTCGGGGCCTCTCCCATCCGTTTCGTCCAGGACCTGCGGATCGAACGCGCGTCACACCTCCTGCGCACCACCGGCCTGTCCCTGGAGACCATCGCCAGGAGGGTCGGCTACGAACACCCCAACACCCTGCGGGTGCTGCTGCGCGAGCGCACCGGGAAGACCACGTCGGCCCTCCGCGGCAGCAAGTGATGCCAGGTCGCTTCAGGGAATGAGCACGATCTTTCCGCGCGTGTGACGCTTCTCGAGTTCGGCGAACGCGTCGCGGACGCCGTCGAGCGGGTAGGTCGCGGCGATGGGGATCTCGATACGGCCGGAGGCGACGAGGTCGGCCATCTCGGTGAGGACCTCGCGGGTGGAGGCATCCGCACTGCCCGCGCTCTTGGTGCCGAGTTCCTGTGCCTTCTGGAACGAGATGATCGTCTCGATCCGGTCCCTGGAAATGCCCAGTTCTACGGCGAGTTGGACGTACTCGGGGCCGAAGAGGTCGATGAACGCGTCGATCCCATCGGGCGCCGCCGCGCGGAGCGCACCGGCGAGCCGGTCACCGTACGGGACCGGGGTCGCGCCGTGGGCGGTGAGCCAGTCGGCGTTGGCGGGCGAGGCGATGCCGAGGACATGCGCGCCACGTACGGCGAGGAGTTGGACGACGACCGTGCCCACACCGCCCGCCGCGGCCGAGACAGCGACGGTCTCACCGGGCTTGGGAGCCACCGCTTCGACGGCGGCCCACGCGGTGCAGCCGACGACGTAGAGGGAGCCGGCCACCTCCCAACTCAGGGCGTCCGGCTTGGAGATGAGCTGCGACACCGGTACGACGACGTGGGTGGCCTGGCTGGAGCGCTGCCAGGAGAAGCCGAGCACCTCGTCGCCGAGGGCGAAGTCGGTGACGCCCGCGCCGAGTTCGGTGACGATGCCGGCGAGGTCGCTGCCCTGGCCGGACGGGAAGGTCGCGGGGAATCGCTCGTGCATCGCGCCCGAACGGATCGCCGCCTCACCGGGGTTGATGCCGGCCGCCCGTACCTCGACGAGGACTTCTCCTGCGGCGGGTCGGGGCATCGGCACCTCGGTGACGTGGAGGACGTCACGGTCGCCGTACTCGTCGAAGCGCACGGCTCGTGCTTGTGCGGGGCTCATCAGGTCTCCTTCGTCAGGGGTGTTGGGCTGGGTGGGGTGGCTGCTCGGAGCACGGCGAGCGCATGGGCCAGGTGCCCGAGCGCAGCGTCCGGGAGTGGGGTGGCCAGCCGTGTCGCGAGTTCGCCGTCGAACACCGGACCGGCCGCTGCCACCAACTCCCGCCCGGAAGGCGCCAGTTCGACGATCGAGGAACGGCGGTCGGCGGGGTGGGGCCGCCGGGTGCAGTGGCCGAGCTTCTCCAGCCGGTCGACGGCCTGGCTGGCGCCGCCGACCGTGATCGAGAGAGCGGCGGCTATGTCGTTCACCCGGCAGGAACCCGCGCGTTCCACGACGAGCATCACGTTCAGGCCGCCCAGCGTCACGTCGCACTCCTGCCGGAGCCGGGCGTCGATCCCGTTCCACAGGTCGGTCTCGAAGCGCACCAGGTCGTCGAACACTTGCCGCAGGTCCACGGGCGGGCCCTCCCCGCTAGATACATTAGCTCTAATCATATTAGGGCTAATGCACTGTGGACGCACCCCTCTCGACCAGTCCGGGCTCGGACGTGGGACCGCCCTCGCTCAGACCGAACCGCTGGTGGAACTTCCGGAGGAAGCCGGGCGCGTACCAGGCCGAGCGGCCGAGCACGCGCATCGCGGCGGGGACGAGGATGCCGCGTATGGCGACGGCGTCGATGAGGATGGCCAACCCGCTGCCCAGGCCGAAGAGTTGCATGAAGCTGAGCTTCGCCGTCCCGAAGGCGAAGAAGCTCACCGCGAGCAGGCAGGCGGCCGCGGTGACGATGCGTCCCGTGTGCCCGAGGCCGTTGGTCACGGCGGACTCGTTGTCCTCGCCCTGGTCGTGGAGTTCCTTGATCCGGCTGGTGACGAAGACCTCGTAGTCCATCGAGAGCCCGAAGGCGATGCAGAACATCAGCACCGTCATCGACACGTCCATCGGCTGCGCCGTGAAGCCGAGCAGGGAGGAGAGGTGCCCGTCCTGGAAGATCCAGGTCATGACGCCGAGGGTCGCGCCCAGGCTGACCATGTTGAGGAGCAGCGCGCGCAGCGGCTGTACGACGCTGCCGGTGAACAGGAAGAGCAGGAGGAAGGTGGTGAGGGCGACCAGGGCCACGGCGAGCGGGAGCCGGCTGCCGACGGAGTGCTTGGAGTCGACGAGTACGGCGTCAACTCCACCTACCAGGGGGCGAGTTCCGGTCGGCGGGGCGACCGCGCGCACATCCCGGACCAGGCTCTGGGCCTTCTCCGACTTCGGTGTCAGGGTGCTCACCACGTTGATCTGTTGCGCGTCGGGGCGACCGAGGGCGCTGTTGCCGGCGTCAGTGGCGGTCGGCTGTCCGGCGGCGTAGGTTCCCGTGCTGGTCTCGACGCGGACGACGCCCTTGAGCCCGGACAGTTCGGTCGCGTACGACTCCAGCGGGGTCCTGCTCACGGATGTGCCGATGACGATGTGGAGGGCGGAGTCCTCGTTGCCGTCGAACTTCTCGCGCAGTACGGAGGAGACCTGGCGGCTGGTGGCGCCCTCGGGCAGGACACGCTCGTCCGGGGTGCCGAAGGTGATGCCGAGGAGCGGGCTCGCCGCGAGCAGCAGGACCGCGAGCACGGGCAGAGCGGTGAGCGCGGGACGCCGCATGACGGTGCCGGCCAGCCGTCCCCACAGGGGTGCCCGCGTGGCGGAACGGGTGCGGTTCGCCCAGGGCAGCCGCCCGCCGTTGACCCGGTGGCCCAGGACGACGAACAGCGCCGGCATGACGAACAGGGTGCTGACGGCCGCGATGACGACGACCCCGACACCGGCGTAGCCGAAGGAGCGCAGGAAGTACTGCGGGAACACCAGGAGTGCCGCGAGCGCCGCCGCCACGGTCGCGGCGGAGAACGCGACCGTACGGCCCGCGGTGCTCACCGTGCGCCGGACGGCGTCGTCCACGCTCGCTCCTGAAGCGAGTTGCTCGCGGAACCGGCTGACCATCAGCAGGGCGTAGTCGATGCCGAGACCGAGGCCCAGCGCGGTGGTCAGGTTGATCGCGAAGACGGAGACGTCGGTGACGCTGCCGAGGACGTACAGCTCCGCGAAGGTGCCCGCGATGGCGATGGTTCCGATGGCCAGCGGCAGCAGGGCCGCGACCATGCTGCCGAAGACGAGCAGGAGCAGTACGAGGGTGAGCGGCACGGCGATGGACTCGGCCAGGACGAGGTCCTTGGCCGACTGGGTGCCCATGTCGCTGGTCACGGCGGCACCGCCGCCCGCCCGGACCGTGAGCGTCTTCTCGTACGGTCCGGTGTACGCGTCGATGACACTCTTCGAGTTCTCGTCCCGCTCGGTGTCGTCGCCCTTCACATGGGCAAGCACCATGGCGTCGCGACCGTCCTTGGAGCGGAGGTCCGAACTGCCCGTGTCCCAGTACGAGATGACGTTCTCGAGGTGCTGTTCCTTCTTGAGGTGGGCCACCAGGTCCCGGCCGCTGCGCTGCGCGCCTGGGGTGTCGACGCGCCCCTCGTCGGCACGGACCAGCAGGACCAGATTCGTCTCCCCGCCGAACTTCTCGTCGATGACCTTCGCGGCCCGGGAGGACTGGGAGGCCGGGTCGTCGTAGCCGCCTCCCAACAATTTGGCGAACGCTCCGGCACCCAGCACACCCATCAGGGCCACAGCCACGACGGCGACGACGAGTACCAGCCGGGAGCGGCGGATCGCCAGTTCGGCTATGCGTTCAAACACGCCTGTTCTCCTTAGATGTCCGAACGTTTGATGCCCATACGCTCGATGCCCATATGTCGAAAAAGGCGCGAAACGGCCGGAGTTGAACAACTGGGCACTCTTCGTCGCCGCGCACGACGTTAGTGAGGAGCAAGAAGATTTGGCAGTGTTAGATTTTCCTCACACCTTGGAACTCCGCGACGCGCCGAGGGAGTTGCCGTCGTACGGTCGCTGCATGCCCGTCGAGGAAGTCACGACCGCCCCGCCCTCACTGCGCCAGCGGCGCCGGGCCGCCGCCACGCAGGAGATCGTGGCCGCGGCCGAGCGCCACCTCACCGAACACGGGCCTGCCGCCCTGTCGTTGCGAGCGGTCGCGCGCAGCCTCGGCATGACCGTGCAGGCGCTCTACCACTACTTCCCGAGCCGGGACGCCCTCGTCACCGCGCTCGTCACCAAGGCGTACGACGACCTGGCCGATGCCGTGCAGGCCGCCGTCGACACCCCGTCGGACGACCCGGACCTGCCCCGCCTGGTGATCGCGACCGAGGGCTACCGCCACTGGGCCATCGCCCATCCCGAGCGCTTCCAACTCCTCTACGGCACACCCCTGCGGGACTATGCGGCCCCCACCGACGGCCCGACGACGCAGGCCTCGCGCCGGATGAGCGAGATCTTCGAGCGCGAGCTGTTCAAGGGGTACAGCGCGGAGCAACTCGCCGCGGCCGACATACCCGTACTCTCGCCCTCGCTCCAGGACTACTTGGAGCAACTGCCGCACTACGGCCAGGGGTACCTGCCCTCCCCCGCGACCGCTCTGCTGATGAGCGCGTGGGGACACCTGCACGGCCTTGTCGCCCTGGAGGTCTTCGGGCACACGTCCTTCCTCGGTGACCACCAGGCCGAGCTCTTCCGCATGGCCATGCGGAACCTGCTGGCGGACATCCACCGCAGGATCCCGTGACACGGTCCACTGGAGAACACCGGTGCTTGCAGCCCGCGTTGACGTCGCACTAGCTTGCCGACGTGGATCTCTTCTCACGTTCTTGGACGGCCCTGCTCACGGCGGTGGCAGACCTCTCGGACGAGGACTTCGGACGGCCGTCGGGCTGTGCCGGGTGGCTGGTGCGGGACCTGGTCTGCCATCTGGTCATCGACGCGCAGGACGTGCTGATCACCCTCGTGACGCCCGCCGACACGGAACCGACCCGTGACGCGGTGACCTACTGGGCCGTCTCACAGACACCGCCCACCGGCGACGATCCGCTCGACGCGCTGATCGTCCGGCTGGCCGCCGCGTACGAGGAGCCCCGGCTGCTCAAGTTCCATCTGGACGACGTCGGTTCGGCCGCGGGCCGCGCCGCCCGGCTCGCCGACCCCGGCTTGCGGGTGAGCACGCAGGGCGAGGTGCTCACCGCGGGCGACTACCTCTCCGCGTACGTCCTGGAGTGGGCCCTGCACCACCTCGACCTGGTCGCGCATCTCCCGGACGCGGCGGGGCCGTCGGATGAAGTGCTTGCCGGTGCACGGGAGTTGCTTGAGAAGATCGCCGGGGCAGCCTTCCCGTCGTCGTTCTCCGATACGGACGCGCTGCTGGTCGGCACCGGGCGGCGCGCCCCGACCGGCGAGGAGCAGTCTCAACTGGGCTCGCTGGACACCAAGTTGCCGCTCGTCCTGGGATAGTCGCACCCCCTCGGCAACTCGGGCCGGACTGAGCCGAGTTGCCGAGGGGCGGAGAGCTGCCGTAGACGGTCAGAGCGCGGCAGCTGCCGCGCGGCCCGCCTGGCGGCCGGAGAACAGGCAGCCGCCGAGGAAGGTGCCCTCCATCGAGCGGTAGCCGTGGACTCCCCCGCCGCCGAAGCCGGAGACCTCACCGGCCGCGTACAGACCGGGAATTGGTTTACCGGTGGCATCCAGGACGCGGCCCGAGAGGTCGGTCTGCAGGCCGCCGAGGGTCTTGCGGGTGAGGATGTTGAGGCGGACGGCGATCAGCGGCCCGGCGCTCGGGTCGAGGATCTTGTGGATCGCGGCCGTACGGCTGAGTGAATCCCCTGGATAGGAAAGGGCGTTGCGGATGCCCATCACCTGGGCGTCCTTCGAGTACGAGTTGTCGATCTCCCGGTCGCGGGCCTCGATCTGCCGTTGCAGGTCGGCGAGTTTGATCAGGCCGTCGCCGGTGAGCTTGTTCATGCCGAGGACCAGTTCGGAGAGGGTGGTGGCGGTGATGAAGTCGACGCCGTTCTTCCTGAACTTCTCGATCGGCTCCGGCGTCTGCCAGATGCGCGAGAGCAGCATCAGGATGTCCTTGTTGGTGAGGTCCGGGTTCTGCTCCGAGCCGGAGAGCGCGAACTCCTTCGCGATGATCTTGCTCGTGGTGACGAACCACGAGTAGTCGTAGCCGCTGGCGGTGATCGAGCCCAGGGTGTGGAGGGTGTCGTAGCCCGGCATGTCGGGGGCGGAGAACCGCTTGCCGGTGGCGTCGAACCACATCGACGACGGTCCCGGGAGGATGCGGATGCCGTGGTTGGGCCAGATCGGATCGTAGTTCCTGAGGCCTTCGGTGTAGTGCCACATCCGGTCGGGGTTGACGATACGGCCGCCCGCCGACGCGGTGATCCCCAGCATCCGGCCGTCCACGTACGCAGGCACACCGGTGATCATCGTCTTGGGCGCGGTGCCGAGCCGGGCCGGCCAGTTCTGTCGTACGAGATCGTGGTTGGCGCCGATGCCGCCCGAAGTCACGATCACCACAGGGGCGTTGAGCTCAAAGTCGCCTACCACCGTGCGGGAGGTGGCCTTGCCGCGCTGGGCGGTGCTGGGTTCGAGGATGGCGCCGCGCACGCCGGTCACAGTGCCGTTGGTGCGGACGATCTCGTCGACGCGGTGCCGGAACTTGAAGGTCACCTTCCCGCTCGCGACACCGGCCCGCACCTGCTTCTCGAACGGCTCGACCACGGCCGGGCCCGTGCCCCACGTGACGTGGAAGCGGGGCACCGAGTTGCCGTGTCCGTCGGCGAGGCCGCCGCCGCGCTCGGCCCAGCCGACGATCGGGAACCAGCGGATGCCGAGGCCGTAGAGCCAGGACCGCTTCTCGTTGGCCGCGAAGTCCACATACGCCTCGGCCCACTTGCGGGCCCAGTAGTCCTGGCCCGTCGGGTCGTCGACGCCGCGGTCGAAGCCGGCCGTGCCCAACCAGTCCTGCCACGCCAGCTCTTGGGTGTCCTTGATGCCCATGAGCCGCTGCTCGTCGGAGTCGACCAGGAACAGTCCGCCGAAGGACCAGAAGGCCTGGCCGCCCAGGTTGGACTCGGGTTCCTGGTCCAGGAGCCGTGCCCGACGACGATGGCGTCGGCGGACGAGGCGTCGGCCGCGAACGCCGGTACCGCGTGCGCCGCGAGGGCGGCACCTGCGGCGACACCGCCGGCCACGGTCAGGGCTCTTCGTCTGCTGATCGTTGTGGGGGCCGAGTTCTCCATGGGGTGCCTTCCGGGTCAGGTACGGGAGGTGCGGGAGATGTGTCCGACACGTGGAACGTGCCGCGACACCACAGTTGTTACCGCCGGTAGCACCTAGGGAAACCAAGCTGTGTCGGCCGTGTTGCGCGAGTGGGGTTCAGAAGAGGGTGAGCAGGGTTCAGAACGTGGTGAGCGAGGTTCAGGACAGGGCGAGCGGGCCGTCGCGGTCGATGAAGCGGCCCGAGCCCGCACCGGGTTCTTCCGTCGCGAGGCGCACGATCGCGTCGGTTCCCTCGGTGACGGTCTGGGGGCCGCTGTGGCCGTTGAGGTCGGTCGCCGTGTAGCCGGGGTCGGCGGCGTTGACGCGAACTTCCTTGAGCGCCTTGGCGTATTGGGTGGTCAGCATGGTCAGGGCGGCCTTGGACGCGGTGTAGAGCGGCGCGACGACGGACGATTCGATCCGCGACGGGTCGTGGGTGACGGCGAGCGAGCCCATGCCGCTGCTGACGTTGATGATCACCGGGTCCGGTGAGCGGCTCAGCAGCGGGAGGAACGCGGTGATCGTGCGGACCACGCCGAAGACGTTGACGTCGAAGACGCCGAGCGCGTCGGCGCCGGTCAGGTCCGCGGGGTCGCCGTGCGGGCCGTGCACACCGGCGTTGTTGATCAGGACGTCGAGGACGCCTTCGTGCGCGGCGATATCGGCCGCGGCGGCGGTGACGGAGGCGTCGTCGGTGACGTCAATACGGACGAACCGCGCACCGAGTGCGGCGGCGGCCTCCTTGCCCCGTTCCTCGTCGCGGGCTCCGACGATCACGGTGTGGCCGAGGGCGAGGAGACGGCGGGCGGTCTCGTGGCCGAGGCCCTTGTTGGCTCCGGTGATGAACGTGGTGGTCATGCGGCCATCGTCCCCACCGCGCGGGGGCACTGCCAGGGACGCTTCGACCGTAGGAACGGCAGTACCAGGACCGGGACCAGGATGAGGACCAGGGGTTGGGGGTGGAAGATGGAAGGCATGGCGACGCACGAAGGGATCGACATGGGGCTGGGTGCGACGATCCGGGCCTGGCGGGAGCGGTTGTCCCCGGCGGACGTGGGGCTGCCGTCCGGTCGCTCCCGGCGTGCGGCCGGGCTGCGCCGTGAGGAACTCGCCGAGCGTGCCGGGGTGTCGGTGGACTACGTGGTGCGCCTGGAACAGGGGCGGTCCACGGCACCCTCGGCCCAGGTCGTCGCCTCGCTCGCGCGGGCCCTCCAACTGACCGCCGTGGAACGGGAGCACCTCTACCGCATGGCCGGGCTGGTCCCGCCGAACGACGAGCCCATCCCCGATCACCTGCCGTCAGGTGTGCATCGCGTGCTGAACCGGCTCGGGGACGTCGCCGTCGCCGTGTTCGCCGCCGACTGGCAGCTGATCTGGTGGAACCCCGGGTGGGCGGCGCTGCTCGGTGACCCGTCGGCCAAGCCGCCCGAGCAGCGGAACTTCGCTCGCGAGCGGTTCCCGGTCGGTTCCGGCGACGGCGTACGTGACGTCCGTATCGCCTCATGGCCGGTGCTGGTGCGGAACGGCGAGGCCTCGGATCTCGCGATCGTGTCCGACCTGCGCCGCGCCACCGGCCGCTTCCCGCACGACGTGCGCCTGGCGGAGCTCGTCCGTCAACTCACCGCGGGCAACGCGACGTTCGCACGGCTGTGGGCGAGCGGCACGGTCGCCGCGCATCGCGAGGACCGCAAGACGGTCGAGCATCCCGAGGTCGGGCCGGTGGAGGTGGACTGTGACGTCCTGACGGACGGCGATTCGGACCTGAAGATCGTCATCTTGACTGCGGCGCCCGGGAGTTCGGACGAGACGAAGTTGCGCCGGACATTGGCCGGTGACAGCTTGCGCGCGCCCATTGGCTGAAGCCGGTCAGTGCTTGGCGAACTGGACCTGCGTGGGCTGCGTGACGTTCGCTCGTACCGCGAGTGCGGGGACGGTGAGTTGTTGGCCGTAGATGTCGGTGAGCCTGAGCGCGCCGCCGCAGCCGCTGCCGTCCTCGGAGAGGAAGTAGTTGTAGTCGGCGCGCTCCAACTGACGCCAACCGCTGCCCGCGCGAACTTCGAGTCGGGCTAGGGGATTTCGGTGGCCGATCGCCTGGATGCCGCACCAATAGCGGGTGGAACCGGTCTTGTAGCGGATCGAGATCGTGTCGGAGGTGCTGGGGCTCGCCAGGTTCCAGGTGATCGGGATCCGGCCGGCCGAAGGGGCGGCGAGTTTGGCGAAGGCCTGGGCGCTGAGGTCGATCTGGCCGGGGGCGCAGTCTCCGGGGCATTCGTTGGTGATGCGGACCGTGATGGACGCGCCGTTGGCCGCGTGTACCAGCACGTACGCCCCACATGCCTTCGACGACTCGTAGTCCGTGGAGTTCATCGCGCCGGTCATCACGTCGCCGCTCGGGTCGTACATGCAGGCGCCGCCGCCGTCCGCGTCGTAGAAGGTGGCGACTCCCCGGTAGGTGACGCCGGGGCGGATGCGTCCGCCCAACGAGGCGGTACCGGAGGCCTGTTGGCCGGTCTTCGTGGCAGACGTAGCGGCCGGCTTGGTGGTCGCGCGGGCGGACGGCGTCGCCGACGGCTTCTTCGATGCGGCGGTCGCCCGTGCGGAGGCGGTCGAAGAGCCGCTCGGGGACGGCGAGTTGGCCGGGCTGGAGCCGGTGGCGGACGGTTCGGTCACGGCGCTTCCCGCCTCGGCCTTCACGGTCTCGTCGTCCTTGTGGCCGGGCATGAGCACCAGGGCCAGGGAGACGACGATGAGCACCGCGGCCGCCGACAGGAACAGCCACCGCTTGGACACCGGACCTCCTAGATGGCCGCCACCCGTTGCTCGGGGTGAGGAAGGCAGCGATAGTGCCAGCCACCGGGTGACGGCGGCAAGCCCTTTCTCTGGAGGCGTAGTTGGGGACAGGTGTGGCGTCGCCGTACTTACGGGGTTGCTGATGCTTGCCGGAGTCGGTACCTCCGGCCTGAAGGCCGGTTACTTGCGTTCGAACCCGTCGGCCCTGCTCCAGCGGAGCGTAGTGCCCCTCCCGAAAACGACCTGCTGCCCGTCGTCGGAGACGGAGGCCCGCTCCCAACCGTCGAAGTTCTTCGTGACGTTGATGCTCCACTCGGTGAGGCTGTTGACACCCACGGCCGCGATGGACTCGGTCGGCGGTTCACCGTCGTAGCAGTAGCTCCCGAAGTCGGCGATGGCCGCGACGGTTCCGTTCTTGGCGCGCAGTTCGATGCCCTGGCATGCGTCGGTCTTGGTGCGGTAGATGACCTTGGGTTCGGTCCAGGCCTTCGCCCGGGGGCTGTAGTGCTGCTCGACGAGCCCCTTGCCGCTCAGGTAGTGCATGGCTACGCGGCGACCGTCGTCGAGTTTCAGCACGGCGTTGTACGGGCTGGGGCTGCCGCTCCAGGAGAGGTCGCTCTTCTCCAACTCGGCGGTGTACACGGAGGAATCCGGGGAGGCGCTCGCGGAAGGGGCTCTCGTCGCCGGGTCCTGATGACCGCCGCATGCCGCCGCGGCGATCATCGAGGACACCGTCACCGCCGTCCTGACCAGCACTTGAATGCCGGGCCTGTGCATACACGCCTCCCGTCGCCTCACCTCAGCGCAGCATAGGCTCGCCGCGGCGGTGGAGGACGTCCAGCCGGTTCATGGCGTGTCCGGTGACATGGTCCAGATACGGCGTTCGGCGCTCAGCGGGTCGTCCAGGGCCTCCGGGACAGCGTCCCAAGTCATCGTCGTACGGCGCTTGTTGGTGTAGCGGGGCCAGTTGGGCCCCGGGTCCAGGTCGCGGATGAAGGCGACCCACGCGCCGTGCATCGCGTCCGCGAGGGACTGAGGCGGGTTCGGGCCCGTCGCCGCCGTGACGCGTTCGGCGTCCAGGAGGTCGAAGGCGAAGGGGATCTCCACGCAGTGGGCGGCGCTGCCCCAGGTGAAGTGGTAGAGCCAGGTGGGGAGTTCGTGGTGGGCGTGGTTCTCGGCGAGGGCGAGGGACGGGCCGCGGAAGATGGCGTCGGTCAGTGCCTGACCCATGCGGAGTGACGGGTCCGCCCGGTCCCGGAGGGCTGTGTACATGGTCACGGCGTCGGGGCCCAGGCCGTGACCGGTCAGCATGGCGTCAACGGCCTCGGTCGGTACGGGTGTTGGCGTGCTCCCGGCCGGAGGGAAGAACTCGCGCCGGGTGAAGCCGAGCATGAGCGGGACAGCGGCGGCGCTGCCCTCCGCGAAGGCTTCGGGCACGGTGACCGGGATCAACTCCCCGTCCGCGAAAGGCGCCAGCGTCAGGCCTGCCTCGGGTGTGGCCAAAGCGTCCTGGAGGGCGAGCAGTTCGTCGCCGGTGAGGTCGCGGAGGGCGGAGGCGAGGGCGGGGACGCCGGTGCGTTCGGTCAGGCGCGCCGAGTCGGCGAGGGCGTCGCGGCGGTGCTGGGGGGACTTGACGGCGCCGGACTGGGAGATCGCGGCGCGGAAGAGGCCGTGCGCGGAGGGGGTCGCCATCAGGGTCTGTGCGGCGCCGCCGCCCGCCGACTGACCGGCGATGGTGACCTTTCCGGGGTCGCCGCCGAACGCGCCGATGTTGTCGCGTACCCAGGTCAGTGCAGCGATCCAGTCGAGCACGGCGCGGTTGTCGGGGGCGTCGTCGAGGTGGAGGAAGCCCTCGATGCCGAGCCGGTAGCCGATGGACACGAGGACGATGCCGTCGCGGGCGAAGGCGGAGCCGTCGTACCAGGGACTGGCGGCGGATCCGGCGACATAGCCGCCGCCGTGGATCCAGACGAGGACCGGCAGGTCGGCGCCCGGGGTCGGGTCCGGGGAGAAGACGTTGAGGTTGAGTACCCCGTCGCCCGGGATCGACGGCTCGGGGATGGTGGTGGGGCCGTCGAGGATGAAGGGGCGGCGTTGCGCGGTGGGCCCGTACCGGGTCGCGTCCAGGGGTTCGGTCCACGGCTTGGTCGGGACGGGGGCGGCGAAGCGGAGGTCGCCGACGGGGGCCTCGGCGTAGGGGATGCCGAGGAAGCGGGCGGTGGTGTGCTGCCACGTCCCGAGGACAGGGCCCTGGGACGTGACAGCGAGTACGGACTGGGGCACGGATCAACTTCCTTGTGGAGGTGGGGGGTTCGGGAGACGGTGATCGATACCCGGCCCGCTACTTGACGCCCTTGATCGGCCGGACGGCGAGCGCGCTGATCAGTACGACGGCGGCGGCGAAGGCGAACAGGACACGGTAGCCCGGGAGTTTGTCGGAGCCTGCGGCGAACGAGGTGATGAGCACGGAGGCGATGATCGGGCCCAGGGCCTGCGGGACGTTGGTGGCGATGTTGAGGATGCCCAGGTCCTTGCCGGCCGCCGCGCCCTTGGGCAGTACCTCGGTCATCAGGGCCATGTCCAGCGACATGTACGTGCCGAATCCCATGCCGCTGACCAGCGCGTACGCGTACATCGCGGGCAGGGTGGGGCTGACCAGCGGGATGGCCATGGACAGGGCGAGCAGGGCCGAGGCGCCGATCACGAAGATCTTGCGGCGGCCGGTGCGGTCGGAGATCTTCGCCGCCGGGATGGCGCCAGCGAGGGTGCCGACGAAGGCGAGCACGGACATCAGCTGCTGGGCGCTGTCCACCGCGCCGCCGTCCAGGCCGACGTAGTCCTGGAGGGCGTAGCGCTGGTAGGTGGCGACTCCCCAGTAGCCGAGGATGAAGGTCATGCGGGCCACGAACGCCCAGGCGAAATCGGGGTGTTGGCGAGGCGAGACCCAGAAGCCGGTGAGGAACTCCCGCCAGGAGAACGGCTCCGGCGGCTCGGGGCGGGTCCGGTCCCGGTTGAGCAGGACGAACGCGAGCACGACGACCAGGACGATCGCGGCGATCACGCCGTAGCCCAGGCCGAGTTGACCGGCGTAGCGGGCCGCGAGGATCACGCCGAGTGTGGCGCCGAGGTTGGAGCCGAGGCCGACGAAGGCGGAGACGATGCCGAACCGGCGCGGGGCTACGCGGTCGGCCATGACGGCGGTGAGCGGGGCCTGGATGACGTTCAGCAGGACCTGGACGGCGACCCACATCAGCGTGAGCCAGAGCAGGGTGGTGGCGTGCGAGATGGCCAGCAGGGAGAGGGTCGAGCCGACGGCGCCGAACAGCATCCAGGGGGTGCGGCGGCCGAGGCGGCCGCGGGTGCGGTCGGAGATGGCGCCGATGATCGGCTGGGCGAAGAGCGTGACGATCGACGAGGTCATCGTCACCAGCGCGAGGTTCGATTCCTTCGCGGCGGCGTCGAGGTTCTGGATCTGAGCGGGGAGCAGAACCACGACGAGGCCGGCGTAAGCGGTGTAGAGAGCGGCGAATCCCGCACCCATCGACCACATCAGGACGTTCACCTGGGAGCTGCCCAGGGTGTCGTCCGTACGGGAGGTGGCGGGGGCGGAAGAGGTCGAAGCGGACAAGGACGCCTCCACGGGGACGGACCGGCACCGTTGCCGGTGCCGGGAGTATGGCCACGCCGATTTATTTATTTCAAGAGTCGAAAAAAAATATCTTCGCCACCATGTCCGGATCCCGTCGGGCGGGGGCACAATCGTTGACGTGAACGCCCCCGCCGACTCCGCCGACGTACGACGCCGCAATCTGGGCCTGGTGCTGCGGTACCTCGACGCCCACGGCCCGTGCGCCCGTACCGAGGTCGCGGTCGGCACCGGACTGGTGCACGCCACGGTCACCGCGCTGGTGGCGGAGCTCATCGACCGCGGCCTGGTCGCCGAGGCGGGTTCCGTGCCGTCCGCCGGGCGGGGCCGCCCCCGGCGACTGCTGCGGCTGGTTCCCGAGCGCGTGGTCGTGCTCGCCGCGCAGGTGAGTCTTGAGTCCGTGCACGTCATGGCGGCGGACTTCCAGGGGCACGTCCTGCACCGCGAGTCGGCGCCCCACCACGCGCCGTACGGCGATCCGCGCGCCCTGGCCGCGGTCATCGGCTGCGTGGTGCGGTCGGCCGAGGCGGCGGTACGGGACGCGACACCACACGCCCACCTCGCCCAACTCACCGTCGCCATGGCCGGACCGGTCGTCGGGCCCGCCCATCTGGTCGCCGCGGCCATTGACTTCGGCTGGCACAACACCGACCTGCGTGCCCTGGTCGCCGTCGAACTACCCTTGCTGGACTGCCCAGTTGACGTGGTGAACGACGCGAACATGGCGGCGCTGGCCGAGTACCACGCCCTCGCGGCCGACGGCGTGGAGCACCCCGACACCGTCGCCTTCATCAAGGCCGACACCGGAGTGGGCGGCGGGCTGCTCGTCAACGGCCGGGTGCACAGCGGGAGTCACGGCATGGCGGGTGAGATCGGGCATCTGCCGATCGCCCTCGACGGTCCCGACTGCCGTTGTGGCACACGGGGTTGCCTGGCGACGTACATCGGACCCGAACCCCTCATCCACGCGGCCGGGTTGGACGCCGTAGCCGAGTCGGAGGGCGGCGAAGCGGCGCTGGCCGAGCTGGACCGCCGGCTGCGCGCGGGCGATCCTGCCGCGGTCGACGCGCTCGAAGCGGCCGGGCACGCGCTGGGCGCCGCCGTCCTCGGTGTGTCCGGTGTCACCGACGCCGGCGAGATCATCCTCGGCGGATACCTCGCCACCTGGGCCTCCTGGCTCCGGGCCGGCCTGGACGCACGACTCGCCGGACGCCGCACCCTGGCACCCGACATGCAGCCCGCCATCACCTTCGGCGTCCTCGGCGGCGAGGCGACACTGCGCGGCGCGTTCCAGACCTGCCGCGACGCCCTGCTCGACGATCCCACCAGCGTTCCGGCGCTCCCCCGGACCCCGGTCACGGTGCCGTCCCCGTAGCCCGGCACCCTCGCCGACGCCCTCCCGGCTTCCGGTCGTCGCTTCGTACGGCCGCCCTCGTACATGCATACTCGGGCTCTGCGCGCGCACCGGCGTTCGCGAGAAGCGGGAGGTGGGCGATGGTGGTGCCGTCGGCAACGGGGACGGAACCCCGGAAAATCACGATCAATGACGTCGCCAAGTCCGCCGGGGTGTCCCGGCAGACGGTGTCACGGGCGCTGAACGACAAGGACGAGATCGACAGCGTCACCAAACAGCGGGTGCTCGACGCCGCTCGGGCGCTCGGCTACCGGCCGAGCCGGTTCGCCCGGGGTCTGGTCCGGCAGGACACGATGACCATCGGGCTGGTGATCCCCGATCTGCTCAACCCGTTCTTCACCGAGGTCGCCGCCGCCGCGCTGGAGGCGGCCAGGACCCGGGGCTGGCAGGTCGTCGTGTACGACACCGGCGACCGGGCGGAGGAGGAGCTCGGCACGCTCCAGGTGATCAGCTCCCAAGTGGACGCCGTCATCGGCTACTTCAGCTGTCCCGAGAGCGAACTGGAGAAGTTCACGCGCGGCATGCCGGTGGTGCTCATCGGCCGGGAACAGCGCACCCGGTTCAGCGCGATCCAGATCGACGGCGCGGCGGGAGTCCATGCCGCGGTCGCCCACCTGGTCGCGCAGGGACACACCCGGATCGGCATGCTCGACCACCACACCCGGGCCGAGCCGAGCATCCGGCACGAGTGGTTCACCACGGCCGCCACGGCCCACGGGATCGAGGCCGGTCTGATGGTCCCCGCGGACCAGACGGCCGACGGCGGCGGATCGGCACTCAGGGAACTGCTCACCGACCACCCCGACGTCACCGCCGTGTTCACGTTCAACGACATCATCGCGATCGGCGCCCTGCGCGAGGCCCGCCGCCTCGGCAGAAGCATCCCGCAGGAACTGGCGGTCATCGGCTTCGACGGACTGCAACTCGGGGCGCTCGTCGAGCCCCCGCTCACCAGCGTCGCCCTCGACACCCGCCGACTCGGCGCACTCGCCATCGAGCAGGTCGCGCGGCTGCTCTCCGGAGGGGAAGCGCTTGCGGCCGACGACCTCGTCGTACGGGGCGAACTGCGGCTGAGCGGCTCCGCCTGACCGCCACCCGTGCGCATCCGGTCCGAATGTCTTGACACTCGCCCGGGCCGAAGCGCAGACTTCCGAACATTCCAAAATGCATATCGAGGTCTATCTGCAAGCAGTCCCGTGAGCGCTCACGGGAGCGCTCACGGGACACTCTTAGACCTCGGGAAAATGGTGTGCCCACGTCCCTTCCACCCAGAAGGCATCCCGCCCTCGGGATCAGCATCGAGCCGCCTAGCACCGCCGCTAGTCGTTGTCTGGAACGGAAACCATGAGCAGCACAAGAACGCGCATCCGCCTCGGCGCCGTAGCCGTGGCCGCCAGTGTCGCCGTACTCGCCGGATGCTCGTCGTCCTCGCCGTCGACGAAGACATCCGCAGCCTCCTGCGCACCGGCGAAGGGCAAGGTCACCCTCCAGTACTGGAACACCGTTCCGGGCATGGACAAGGTCGTGGCCCTGTGGAACAAGAAGAACCCGAACATCCAGGTCGACACGAAGAACATCTCCAACGACCAGTACGGCACCCTCAGCAACGCCCTCAAGGCCGGGAAGGCCCCCGACCTCTCGCAGGTCGGCTATGACGAGCTGCCCAACCTCCGCACGCAGAACGCCTTCGTGGACGCCTCCGCCTGCTCGGCGGCCACCGCCGCCAAGTCGAAGTTCGTGCCGTGGACCTGGTCGCAGACCAGCTTCGGCAACACCGGCGTGTTCGCCCTGCCGCAGGACACCGGCCCGATGGCCCTCTACGTACGCAGCGACATCTTCAAGAAGTACGACATCGCGATCCCCACGACCTGGGACGAGTACGCGGCCGCCGCGGCCAAGCTGCACAAGGCGGACTCCAAGCTCGACATCACGTTCTTCGACCCGAACAACGCCGAGTGGTTCAACGGGCTCCTCTGGCAGAACGACTCCCAGATGTACAGCTACTCCGGCGACAAGTGGCAGGTCACCGTCGCGTCGGCACAGAGCAAGCAGGTCGCCGACTACTGGCAGAAGCTGATCTCCGGCAAGCTCGTGCGCACCGACCTCGCCAACGGTTCGACGCAGATGTACGCCGCGTACCAGAAGGACCAGATCGCCAGTTACGTCGGCGCCGCCTGGGGCTACAGCATGTTCCGCGACAACCTCCCCAAGCAGTCCGGGAAGTGGACGATCGTCCCGATGCCGACGTGGGGTTCGAACGGCGCCTCCGGTGACTGGGGCGGCTCGACCGTCGCGTTCATGAAGGGCAGCAAGCACCTCTACGAGTCGGTCGAGTTCAACACCTGGCTCAACACCGACCCGGAGGCCCTCGCCCTGGAGAACCAACTGGGCGGCCTCTACCCGGCGGCCAACGCGGGGCTCCAACTGCCCGCGCTGTCCAAGGGAGTTCCGTACTACAACAACGAGAAGATCTTCGACGTCTTCGCCGACTCGTCCAAGAAGATCAACACCAGCTTCGCGTGGGGCCCCACCCAGAAGACGGTGAACCTCGCGCTCCAGGACGCGATGGCCAAGGCGGCGGCCGGCGACGGCACGCTCTACGACGCGCTGACGACGGCGCAGGCAGCCGCGCTGAAGTCCATGAAGGACCAGGCGATCCCGGCCGCGGCGGGCAAGTGACCGCGCAATGACCGACATCGCCACTCGCGCGGCGCGCGTGGTGCAGTCACCCGGGGGCCGTCGCCGACTCAACGGCGGCGGCCCCCGGGCGGGCACCATCTTCGCGTTCGTGATCCCGTTCTTCCTCCCCTTCGTGCTCTTCTACCTGGTGCCGGTCGGCTACGCGCTGTGGCAGAGCGTCCGCGTCGTCCGCCGCACCGGCGGGCAGTACGGCACCTCGTACACGACGTTCGGCGGCTTCGACCAGTACGAGAAGGTCTTCCAGAACAGCGAGTTCTGGTCCAGCGTCGGCCGCATCGGTCTGTTCGGCATCGTGCAGGTGCCGGTCATGCTGTTCGTCGCGCTGGTCATCGCGCTGCTCCTCGACACTCCCCTGCTGCGGCTCAAGTCGGTCTTCCGCATCACCGCGTTCATGCCGTATGCCGTACCCGGCGTGATCGCCGCGATCATGTGGTCGTACCTCTACTCGCCCCAACTCAGCCCCGTCGTCGACCTGTTGAACGGCATCGGGCTCCACCCCGACTTCCTCGGGCCGGGTGCCGTGCTGTGGTCGGCGGCGAACATCTCCACCTGGCTGTGGACCGGCTACAACATGCTGATCATGTTCTCGGCGCTCCAGTCGATCCCGCAGGAGCTGTACGAGGCCGCCAAGCTCGACGGCGCCAGCAACTGGGCCATCGCCTGGCAGATCAAGGTCCCGATCATCGCCCCGTCGATCATCCTCACCACGGTGTTCTCGATCATCGGCACGCTCCAGCTCTACGCCGAGCCGGCCGTGCTGCGGCAGATCTCCTCGAACATCTCCAGCACGTTCACGCCGAACATGCTCGCGTACGCGGTGGCCTCCGGGAACAACTACCAGCAGGCCGCGGCGATCTCCGTGGTCATCGCCGTCATCACCTTCGTCCTGAGCTTCGGGTTCATGCGACTGACGTCGAAGAGGGCCGGCCTGTGAGCAACCGAACCATGAACAGCCTTTCCACGAGCGGCCGTTCCGTGAACCGCGAGAGCCAGGTCAGCCGTACGGCCGCGATGGCGCTGATGCTTCTCCTGGCGATCTACTTCCTGCTGCCGATCTACTTCCTGATCGTCGCCGCCACCAAGCCGCAGGGCGACCTCGCCGCCACCAACGGCCTGACGTTCTCGCACTTCAACCTGTTCGAGAACCTGCGCGTCCTGTTCACCCGCAGCGACGGCATCTTCGGCCGCTGGGCCCTCAACACCGTGATCTACGCGGTGCTCGGAGCCGCCGTAGGAACGCTGATCTCCGCGCTGTGCGGCTACGCGCTCGCCAAGTTCCGTTTCCGGGGCCGGGAGTTCCTCTTCTCCGTCATCCTCGGCGGCGTCCTCGTCCCGACCACCGCGCTCGCCCTCCCGCTGTTCCTGCTGTTCTCGGCGACGGGCATCGTCAACACGTACTTCGCGGTGTTCCTGCCCAGCATCGTCAGCCCGTTCGGCGTCTATCTCGCGCGGATCTTCGCCAACGCGGCTGTCCCGCAAGAGCTGTTGGAGTCGGCGCGGCTTGACGGCGCCGGTGAGTTCCGCACGTTCTTCTCGGTGGCGTTCAAGCTGATGACGCCCTCGCTGGTGACGATCTTCCTGTTCCAGTTCGTCGCCATCTGGAACAACTTCTTCCTGCCGATGGTGATGCTGCAGAAGGAGTCCCTCTTCCCGATCACGCTCGGCCTGTACGAGTGGAACGGCCAGACCGCCCGCGCCCCGCTCCTCCAGGAGTCCGTCATCACCGGCTCGCTGGTGTCGATCGTGCCCGTGATCATCCTGTTCATCCTGCTCCAGCGGTTCTGGCGCACCGGACTCGCCGCCGGTTCCCTCAAGTGACCGTCCCCGCACAGAAGGTGCCTCCCGCCATGACCGACTCCGCTGTCTTCGTGCCCCATTTCCACTGGGACCGCGAGTGGTACGAGCCCTTCCAGGTGTTCCGGCACCGGCTCGTCGCCGCCCTCGACACCGTGCTGGAAACGGCGGAGACGGACCCGGACTTCCGGTTCACCGTCGACGGTCAAATGGCCGCGATCGAGGACTACTTGGAGATGCGGCCGGAGAACCGCGAGCGGGTCGCGGCCCTGGTCGCCGAGGGCCGTCTCGCAGTCGGTCCCTGGCTGATCCTGCTCGACGAGTTCCTCTGCTCCGGCGAGACCATCGTGCGCAACCTCCAGATGGGCTGGGCGGCGGCGGCCGAGCTGGGTGGCGCCATGCCGATCGGCTATCTGCCGGACATGTTCGGTCACGTCGCGCAGATGCCGCAGATCCTCGCCCGTGCCGGTATCGAGCACGCGGCGCTGTGGCGCGGAGTGCCCGGCTCGGTCGACGGCCACGCCTTCAACTGGTGTGCGCCGGACGGCTCCCAGGTCCGTACCGAGTTCCTCTTCGACGGCTACGACAACGGCCTCGACGTCCTGCTCGTACCGGACCGGATCGGCCGCGCGCTCGGCGACTACGCCGAGATGACGGCCGAACGGTGGGGCGGCGACCCGGTGTTGGCGATGGCCGGCACCGACCACAACGCGCCCGACCCTCAACTGGCGTCCTGGCTACGGCAAGCCGCCGAGGAGGGCCGCGCGATCACCATCGCCACCCTCGACGAGTACCTCCGCAAGCACGTCCGCGACGAGGTGTCCGCCATCGTCACCGGCGAGTTGCGCAGCCATGTGCGCGGCAACATCCTCCCGGGAGTGCTCTCGGTACGGCTCGGGCTCAAGCAGCGGATGGCCGTCGCGGAGCGCACGGTCGACCACGCCGAGCGCATGAACGCCCTGTGGTCCCGGCGCGACGACTCACCGTTCCTGAACCTCGCCTGGCACAAGATCATCGAGTCGACCGCGCACGACTCGGTCGTCGGCTCCGGCACCGACGAGACCTGCGACCAGGTCGCCGCCCGCCTCGCCGAAGCCGCACAGACAGCGCGTGCCGTACGGGACACGGCGCTCACCGAACCCGCCGAACTGGTCCCGAGCGACGGCTACTTGGTCGCCAACCCGCTGCCGTTCGACCGCTCGGTACTGGTCGAGGTGGACGTCGTGGCCCCGCCGGAAGGAAGCGCGCTCACCGCGACCACCGCCGACGGCTCGACAGCTCCCGTACAACTGATCTCCGAGGCCCCGACCGTCCTCAGCGACGAGCGCATGGACGCCTCCCAGCTCGAACGCGTGCTGCGCCGCATCCACCGCCGCGAACTCTTCGGCCGCCAGATCGACCACTACGAACTCACCCCCGGCGCCCTCGTGTTCCACCTCGCCGAGGTGCCGACCAGCGGGCCCTTCGACCTGCTGATCCTGCGCCGCGAGGTCGCCGCAGCGGCAGCCGAACACCCCGGTGAGTGGAGGGTGTTGACGCTGGAGGAAGCCCGGGCCACCGCACTCGTTCCCGTGAACGTCCCCGCCTCCGGGCTGGCGTCCTTCCGGGTCGAGCCGAGCGACCGCGCCTCCGTCGCCGTACCGTCGCACGCGCCCGCCACGGCGACGGACCGTACCCTCTCCAACGGCCTGGTCGAGGTCGCGGTCGCCGCCGACGGCACCCTGGATCTGACCGGACCGGATGGCACCGTGCTGTACGGAGTGGGCCGGCTCGTCGACGGCGGTGACCGGGGTGACAGCTACAACTACGCTCCCCCGGCGCGCGACGTCCTCGTGTCGGAGCCGACGGAGATCGCCGTCGAGCTGGTCGAGAACGGCCCGTTGCGGGCGCGGCTGCGGGTCACCCGTGTCTACGCGTGGCCCGCCGCGCTCTCCGCGGACCGTGATGTGCGCGGCGAATGGACCGTTCCAACGCCGGTGGAAACGCTTGTGGAAGTGCGTGCGGGCGAGCCCTTCGTACGGGTCTCCACGTCCTTCCTCAACCAATCCGCCGACCACCGGCTGCGCTTCCACGTACCGCTGCCCGCGCCGGTGACCACCTCCGCGTCGGCCGGTCAATTCGCCGTCACCGAGCGCGGGTTGACCGCCGAGGGCGGCTGGGGCGAGTATCCGCTGCCGACGTTCCCGGCCGGTTCGTTCGTGTCGGCCGGTGCCGCCAACGTCCTGCTCGACCACTCCAGCGAGTACGAACTCGTCGGCGACGGCTCCGAACTCGCGATCACGCTGCTGCGCGCGATCGGCTCCATCAGTGTCAACATCCACCCCTTGCGCGACGAACCGGCGGCGAGCGAGATCCCCGTACCCGGTGCGCAGGACCTCGGGATGCGGATCGAGAACCGGTTCGCGGTCGTCCCCTCGGCGGCCGGTTGGCAGGGGGCGAACGCGGTCGCTCTCGCCGAGGAGTTCCGCAACGACGTACTGGTCACGCGCGGGACGGCACCCGCAGGGGGTCAACTGCCGCCCGACACACCCGGGTTGCGCATCGACGGCGAAGATGTCCTCGTCTCGGCCGTCCGCCGGGTCACCGACGACGAGCACGGGCCCGGCACCGAGGTGCGGCTGACCGCGATGAGTGACAGAGCGGCGACGACGGTCCGTGTGACGGGGTCGTTCAGCGAGGCCGCCACGGTCGATCTGCTGGGCCGGACGATTTCCCGCACCCAGGTCCAGGACGCACTCGAACTCGAACTCGTCCTCGGTCCATGGGAGATCCACAGCGTCGTGCTCCGGTAGGCCGCCATGATCGAATGCAATACGCCCGTTCTGCTCTCACGAAAGCGTTGTGACCTCGTGCTTCCCGAGTTCTCCCCTCATGTTTCCGACCTCGCACCCGGGCGCGGCGCCCTGCGTCCGGCGCGCTCGTGGCTGCACTCCGACGCGAACTCCCTTTCCCTGAACGGCTCCTGGCGTTTCCGCCTGTCCCCCACGGCGTCGGCGGCGGAGGACTTCGCGGCCGACGGCTTCGACGACCACGGCTGGGACAGCATCCCCGTGCCCGCCCACTGGGTGCTGGAGGGCGATGGAGCGTACGGCCGCCCGATCTACACGAACGTCCAGTTCCCGTTCCCGATCGACCCGCCGTACGTCCCGGACGAGAACCCCACCGGCGACTACCGCCGCACCTTCGCCGTCCCCGCCGACTGGTCGGACGCCGAGCGGGTCGTCCTGCGCTTCGACGGTGTCGAGTCCCTCTTCCACGTGTGGGTCAACGGGATCGAGATCGGCGGCGCGAGCGGCAGCCGACTGGCCCACGAGTTCGACGTGACGTCCGCCGTACGCCCTGGTGAGAACGTCGTCGCCGTACGGGTGCACCAGTGGTCGGCGGCCAGTTATGTCGAGGACCAGGACCAGTGGTGGCTGCCGGGCATCTTCCGGGACGTCACCCTGACCGCCCGTCCGGTCGGGGGCATCGAGGACGTCTGGCTGCGGAGCGGTTTCGACGACGGGCGCGGGCGGGTCGAGACTGAGGTCGCCGCCGCCGCTACGGCGTTTCCGGTCACCCTGCGCATCCCCGAACTCGGTGTCGAGCGGGTCTGGGCGACGCCGGACGAGGTGGCCCCCGTCGACATCGCCGAGGTGGAGCCCTGGTCGGCCGAACTGCCGCGCCTGTACGACGCCACGGTGTCGACGGCCGCGGAGACCGTCTCCCTGCGGGTGGGTTTCCGTACGGTCGAGATCCGCGGGGACCAGTTCCTGGTCAACGGGCGGCGGGTCGTGTTCCACGGGGTCAACCGGCACGAGACCCATCCCGAGCGCGGCCGGGTCTTCGACGAGGCGCACGCCCGCGAGGACCTGGCGCTGATGAAGCGGTTCAACGTGAACGCGATCCGCACCAGCCACTACCCGCCGCATCCCCGGCTGCTCGACCTCGCCGACGAGCTCGGATTCTGGGTGATCCTGGAGTGCGATCTGGAGACGCACGGCTTCGACAAGGTCGGCTGGGTCGGCAACCCCAGCGACGACCCGGCTTGGCGCGCGACGTATCTGGACCGTATCGAGCGCACGGTCGAGCGGGACAAGAACCATCCCAGCATCGTGATCTGGTCCCTCGGCAACGAGGCCGGCACCGGCAGCAACCTCGCCGCCATGTCGGCGTGGGTCCACGCCCGCGACGCCGAACGCCCCGTCCACTACGAGGGCGACTACACCGGCGAGTACACCGACGTCTACTCGCGCATGTACGCGTCCGTGCTGGAGACCGAGCAGATCGGCACCGACGGCTCACGCGCCCCGCTCCTCAACTGCACGCCCGCACAAGGCGCCAGGCAGCGCACCAGGCCGTTCCTGCTGTGCGAGTACGCCCACGCGATGGGCAACGGGCCGGGCGCGTTCGACCAGTACGAGGCGCTGGTGCGCCAACACCCGCGCCTGCACGGCGGATTCGTCTGGGAGTGGCGCGACCACGGCATCCTGTCGAGGACCCCGGACGGGACGCCGTACTACGCGTACGGCGGCGACTTCGGCGAGGTCGTCCACGACGGCAACTTCGTGATGGACGGCATGGTGTTGAGCAACGACGTGCCGACCCCGAGCCTCCATGAGTTCAAGGCCGTCGTGGCACCGGTGCGCTTCGCCTTCGACGGCGACAAGGTCGCGATCACCAACCTCCGGCATACGACCGACACGTCCGACCTGCGCTTCCGCTGGCGGGTCGAGCATGACGGAGTGCCCGTGGAATCACGGGAGTTGGTGGTCCCCCTCGTCGCGGCGGGCGACTCGGGCCGGGTGTCACTGCCGTCGGTCCCGGTGTCGCCGGACGCCGAGACCTGGGTGACGGTCGACGCGGTGCTGGCGACAGCAACCCCGTGGGCGCCCGAGGGTCATGTCGTCGCAACTGCCCAGCTGGACCGGTCGGTTCGCCGTCCGGTACCCGGTGGCCGTGGCCGGTTCGACTGGCAGCCCGGCGACGGGACGCTCACGCTCGGCGTCGCGGAGTTCGTCGGCGGGGCTCTCGTCAGGCTGGGCGAACGGGCTGTAGCAGGACCGCGGTTGGAACTGTTCCGGGCGCCGACCGACAACGACAAGGGCGCGTGGGGCGAGGTCGTCGAGAGTGACGCGAGTGTCTCCGGGGTGTCCAACGCCGAGCTGTGGCTTCGTGACGGGCTCGACCGGCTGACCTCGCGCCGGGTGTCCGTGGAGCAGAGCGCGGACGCGCTGCGCACGGTCGACAAGGTGTCGGCCGCCGACTCTGCCCTGTCGGTGCTGGTGGAGTCCGTCTGGTCGCGCGAGAGCGACGGCCAAGTAGAGCTGCGGGTGGAGATCCAACCCTCGCGTGGCTGGCGGACGGTGTGGCCGCGGATCGGGGTGCGTTTCGACCTGCCCGACGGCGCGGCTGCGGTCGACGGCGCCGAGTGGTTCGGCCGCGGCCCGCTGGAGTCCTACCCGGACAGTGTGCGCGCGGCCCGTACCGGCCGTTTCTCCGCGGCCGTCGGCGACCTCTCGGTCGATTACGCGCGCCCCCAGGAGACCGGTCACCGCTCCGAACTGCGCCGACTGGCCCTGACCAGCGGCGACACCGAGGTGCTGCACATCGAGGCACTCCCCGACACGCACGGCCGCCGTCCCGGCTTCACGCTCAGCCGGCACACCCCGCAGGAGATCGCCAAGGCCGGACACCCGTACGAGCTGCCGGAATCGACGACGAGTCGGCTGTTCGTCGACGCCGCCCAGCACGGGCTCGGCTCCCGGGCCTGCGGTCCGGACGTGTGGCCCGAGTTCGCGCTGCGCCCGGAGGCCCGGACGATCAGGCTCCGGATCACGGCACCGCGCTAGAGCGGCGCGGCTGAGGGCGCGGTCTCGCACAGTGGGGACCGCGCCCTCAGTATGGGCAGGGACGGCTGCCAAGCCAGTCGTCCCGTGGGAAGCGTTCCTCGTGGGAAGGAGTTCCCCGTGCCCACCCTGCTGTCGGTGAATGTCGGTATGCCGAAGGACGTTCCCTGGCAGGGCAAGACCGTCTACACCGGTGTGTGGAAGTACCCGGTGGTCGGCCCGGCGATGGTCCGCCGGCTCAACATCGACGGCGACGGCCAGGGCGACACCGCGGGCCACGGCGGTGAGCAGCGGGCCGTACTCGTCTACCAGATCCAGTCGTACCGGCACTGGCAGCGGCACTTCGGCCGGGACGACCTCGGCTACGGCCAGTTCGGCGAGAACCTCACCGTGGACGGCCTGCTCGACGACGAGGTGTGCATCGGCGACCGGTACCGCATCGGCGAGGCCGAGTTCGAGGTGACTCAGCCGCGCGTCACCTGCTACCGCGTCGGCATGCGCTTCGGCGAACCCGAGCTGGCCGCGCTGCTGGTGAGCCATCACCGGCCCGGGTTCTACATGCGGGTCGTGCGGGAGGGGCGGGTGCAGGCCGGCGACCGGATCGTACGGACCTGGACCGGTCCAGGCGAGCTGAGCGTTGCCGACACCGACGCGCTGCTCTACCTCCCCGGCCGCGACCCCGCCAGGCTGCGTCTCGCCCTGGACGTGCCCGCGCTGAGCCCCGGCTGGCAGGGGTCGTTCCGTGAACTGCTCGCCGCAGCCGACGGTACGGCGACCACCGCGCGCCCGGCCTGGAACGGTTTCCGCGCGCTGCGCGTGACGGACGTGGTCCCTGAGAGCACGACGGTCACCTCGATCCGGCTGACCGCCCCGGACGACTCCCCGCTCCCGGCCGCCCGCGCGGGCCAGTACCTGACCCTGCGCGTCCCCACTACGACCGGCCCCGCCCCCGTGCGCAGCTACTCACTGTCCGCCGCACCCGACGCCGGCAGCTACCGGATCAGCGTCAAACACGAGCCCCACGGCACCGCCAGCGGCTACCTCACCACGCGGCTACGACCGGGTACGGTCCTCGAAGTCGCCGCGCCCCGTGGGGAGTTCGTGTACGCCGGGGGCGTTGGACCGGTCCTACTCGTCTCCGCCGGTATCGGTCTCACGCCGGTGCTGTCCATGCTGCACGAGCTGGCCGCGCAGGGCAGCAAGCGCGAGGTCTGGTGGATCCACGGCGCCCGCGGCCCCCGGGAACACCCCCTCGCCGCCGAGGCACACGAGCTGCTCACCTCGCTGCCGGACGCGCACGAGCACGTCTTCTACAGCGCGGCCACACCCGAGGAACTCCGGCACGCCCATGCCACCCCGGGACGCCTCACGCAGGACAGGCTGCTCGCGCTGTCGGTCCCGGCCGACGCAACCGCGTACGTCTGCGGCCCCGCCCTCTTCATGACCGATATGCGGCAGGCCCTCACCGAGGCCGGTATCGACCCCGCGCACATCCGCACCGAGCTCTTCGGAACCCTGGGCGCGATCAACCCCGGCCTCACCGACCACCCCGCCCAAGCACCTCACCAGCCCCCGGGCCCGCCCGGCACCGGCCCGCTGGTGACCTTCGCCCGCAGCGGCATCGCCGTCCCGTTCGACGCCGACGACAACCGCAGTGTGCTCGAACTCGCCGACGCCTGCGACGTACCCACCCGCTGGAGCTGCCGCACCGGCGTGTGCCACACCTGCGTCACGCCCCTGCTGTCGGGCACGATCACCTACTCCCCCGACCCGCTGGAGCCACCGACCGACGGCGAGATCCTGATCTGCTGCGCCCGACCCGGCACGGACCTCGTCCTGGACATGTAGGAGCCGTCACGCACGCCCCGTAGAAAAGATTCTTCCGACCTGCAACCTCGATGCCCTCGGAACGTCTGTCCGGGTGGAGGCGCCTCCGAGCAAGGGCCTTCGCCACGGGAAGCCAGCCGTGGCGGCGGCCCGCCAGTCCCGTCAGCATCGACGATTCGAGGAATCACATGTCTGCAGGTCAGAGCACCGTCCGCCGCAGCCTCCGCGCGGGCCGGGTGCGGATCGCCCTGGGCGTCACCGGCGCCGCCGCCGCGCTCGCCATCGGCGGCTCGTTCACCGCGCACGCCGACACTTCCGCGCCGGCCCCCGAGCCGGTGCCCGTCCAGGGGACCCCCGTCGACGTGTGCCCGGAGCCGGACCCGGTCGACGCAGTGCCCGACGGGAGCGACACCACCCCCGAGAAGAACCAGTGGTACTACGAGTTCGACGGCGGGGCCCCGGTCGACGCGGTCCCCGGCGACGGTGGCGTGTGCGCGGTGCCGGACCCGAGCAGCGGCGACCCGGTCGACGCGGTGCCCGGCGGGTACGACGACACCCCGGACCACAACGCCAGGGACCTCAGGTTCGCTCCCGCCAAGCGGTGACGGAGCAGGCACGCGCGGCCGAGCGCCGCTGATCGGCCACGGGCCATTCGGCGGCCCGTGCCGAGGTGGAGCCGCCGGGTACCTGCCCGGCGGCCCACCGCCCGCCCTCCCGGCGAAACCGGACGACTGTACGAAGACCTTGCTGTCCTGGAGATGCATGAACGCGGCGACGACCCCGGCCTACGGTGTACCGACGGGCGGCTACAGACCCCTACGTTTCCCGGCCCGCACCTGGTCGGACGCGCTGCGACGGGCGCTACGGCACCTGGTGCGCGGGGTGTCGCAGCCGCGCGAGGACCTCCCGGTGGCGCCGGACGCACCGGCCGTACCCGCCGACCTCGGCGAACCCGGTATCGACGAGCTCTACGCCCACCGCCGCCTGCCCCTCGTCCGCCTGGCCCTGCTCCTGGTGGACGACCTCCCCACGGCGGAGGACGTCGTGCAGGACGTCTTCGCCGCGCTCTACCGCCGCCACGGCGAGCGGCTGACCGGCCTGGACAACCCCGACGCGTATCTGCGCACCAGCGTGGTCAACACCTCGCGCTCGGTCCTGCGCCGCCGCCGTACGGTACGGGCCCACGTGCCCGAGCGCGAAGGGCACGCGCCCTCGGCCGAAGAGCCCGTGCTGTTGCGCGAGGAGCACGGTGCAGTGATCGCCGCCCTGCACCGGTTGACCCGGCGGCAACGTGAAGTGCTGGTCCTGCGGTACTGGTCTCATCTCAGCGAGGCCCAGATCGCCGACACCCTGAGCCTGTCCCGCGGCGCGGTCAAATCCACCGCGAGCCGTGCGCTGGCCGCCCTGCGCCGAGAGTTGGAGGCGTCCCGATGACCACACGCGTGACCCCGGAGGCGTCCCGATGATCGAACAGGACCTCGGTTCCGGCCTCTCTCCGGACCCCCTCGAAGAACGGCTGCGCAACGCCCTGCGCGCCCGGGCCGACTCCGTCGACCTGCACACACTGCGCGCCCCCGCCCCGCCGACCGGCCGGCCCCGGCTGTTCCGGCTCCCGGCCCTCCACCCGGTCCGCCGCACCGCCGTCGCGCTGCTCGTCGTGGCCGCCGCGGTGATCGGCGTCCTGTTCGTGGCAATCCACGAGGTCCGGGAGACACCGGTCCCTCCCGCGAACCGCCCGTCGGTGTCACCCACCCCCAACGCCACGGACGCCGTACCTGATCCTCCCGAGTCGGGCGGGGTCGACGCGTCGCGTCATCCTTGACCGAGCGCGATGCACCTGGTCACCCGCACAGACTGGTCCCGGCCCCGGCCGCCCACTCGCTCGTCGGAAGCGCAAGGAGCCGCTCGATCCGGGCGCTGTCCGGCAACGGGCCATGATCAGCGGTCACCTTGAGCGCCGAGGCAGCCGTGATGTGTCCCAGCCGCAGCGCACGCTCCATGCCCTCACCGCGCAGCAGCCCGGTCAGGACTCCGGCGGCGAACGCGTCGCCCGCGCCGACGGGCTCCACCACGTCCGTGTCCAGCGCGGGCACGGTCCGTACGCCTTCGTCGCTGAAGGCGATGGCGGAATGCCCGCCGTCCTTGACGACGAGAAGGCGCGGGTGCGGCAACAGCGCCCGTACGTCGGCTGGTTGGAGGTCCGCGTCCCACAACTCCCGCGCCTCGTCGAGGCCGACGAAGGTGATGTCGGCCCGGTCGGCGAGGTCGCGCAGCGCGGTGGCGGCCGTACCGGGCGGCCACAGCGCGGGGCGGTGGTTGACGTCGAAGCTGATGGCGTACGGCCGGTCGGCGGGCGGGACGGTGAGCGCGGTGGCCACCAGGCTCCGGCAGGACGGGGACAACGCCGGTGTCACGCCCGTGAGATGGAGGATGGAGGCCGATCCGAGCCTGCCGTCGTCGAGTACGTCCGGGCCCATCGCCGAGGCCGCCGAGTTGCCGCGGTAGTAGTGGACCCGGGTCCGCGAACCGGTCGGTTCCTTCACGAGCAGTCCCGTGGGCCGCTCCGGATCACACCGCACACCACTCACATCGACACCCGCCGCGCCGACCTCCGCGAGCACGCGCCGTCCCAACGGGTCGTCGCCCACGGCCGAGAGCCACGACACGGGGATCCCCAGGTCGGCCAGATACATGGCCACGTTCGACTCCGCCCCGGCCACCGACACCCGCAGATCGTCGGCACACTCCAGCGACGAGGACGGAGCGGGGGCAAGGGCAGCCATGGTCTCCCCGATACAGACGACCGCGCCTTCCGTCGACCGCCATTCGCTCGTCATGATGCCTCCCGTGCGAACGAGGCTTCCTCAACGACGGTGAGAAAGGCGCGAGTTCGGGCGCGGAGCGCGGTCAGGCTGCCGCCATCGGCCGCGTCGCCGATCAGAGGCGAGCCGACGCCGACGGCGGTCGCTCCGGCGTTCAGGTACTCCCGCGCGGCCAACTCGTCCACACCGCCCACCGGTACGAACACCTCGTCCGGGAACGGGCCCCGCAACGCCTTGAGATAGGCGGGACCGCCGGCCTCCGCCGCCGGGAAGATCTTCAGCCCGGCGACACCGAGGGGACGTGCGGCGAGGATCTCGGTGGGGGTCAACACCCCGGCGATCACCGGCAGTTCGAGCCGGTGTGCCTCGCGGATGCCGTCCCCCAGTGCTGGGGTGACGGCGAAGTTCGCGCCGGCCCGGTGAGCGGCGCGGGCGTCGTCGGCGGTCAGGACCGTACCGGCGCCGAGGGGTCGGTCGGGGCCCAGTTCCTTGCGTGCTCGCTCGATGACGGACAGGGCGTCCGTGCCGGTGAGGGACACCTCGATCAGTTCGACGCCCTCCTCGGCGAGGGTCAGTACGGTGCGTACGGCGGCTTCCGGGTCGGTGCCGCGAATGATCGCGACGAGACGGTGTGCGGCCAGGGCCGCTCGCAGATCCATGTGACGAATTCCCTTCCTGTACAGGTCGGTTCAGGCACAACGGCAGTTCGTGGTCAGCGTCAGCCGCCACCGCACCTCGCCCGAGGCGGGTACGCGCGCGGCGTCATCAGGGCCCGCCTCGGCTAGGTCGAAGACGCGGCCGAGCATTGGTTCCACGCCGGTGCTGCGATAGGGGTGTTGGGCGGGAAAGCCGCCCAGGTTGCGCCACAGCGCGATGGACGAGGGCTGCCCGTCGGCTTCGAGGGCGAGTGCGAGCCGGTCGTCCTGGTCGTGGACGCAGCAGTGAGAAGCGTCCACGACCGCTCCTACGGCGGTCCCGTCGTCCGGACCGAACCGGTCCAGGCGCAGTCCGCACGGCGTGGGCCAGCCGCCTCCCACCCATGGGGCGCCGGTCGGCCAGGCCCGCTCCAACAGCGGCGCCGCCTCGGGGAAGAGCCGGGTGCGCGCCCCGTCGCGGATGTGCAGATCCGCACCGTCGGAGAGGTCGAGGAGAGCATGGGCGGCCCATACGAAGCGGAAGCCGGCGTCGGCCGTCAGGATGTAGTCGGCCACGGCTCCGTCGGTGGTGGCACGCACCGTACGCGCCAGGGTGAACCGGTCGCAGTGGAGGATGTCCGCAACTCCCGCTCGCTTCCAGGGTCTTGACCAGGCGTCACCGTGGTCGGGAGCGCCCCGGACCGTCGGTATGCACTCCTCCAGTCCGCCCGCGTCCACGAAGGTGTCGCCCGGGGAAACGTTGTCGCGCTCCGGTGCCTCGCGCCGCCACAGCCACTCACGCCCCGCCGTGGTGCGCAGCGAGGTCCAACGCCCGCCGTGGGCACGGTCGATAACGATGTCCAACGGCACGGTCACCACTCCGCGAAGGAGCCGTCGGGGTGCCGCCACACCGGGTTGCGCCAGGCGTGACCGGTGCGGTCGGCGGCGCGTACGGCGGCCTCGTCGATCGTGATACCCAGGCCGGGGGCGTCACCGCGCAGGGCGTGGCCGTCGACGAACCGGAAGGGCGCCGGGTCGACGAGGTAGGAGAGCAGGTCGGCGTCCTTGTTGTAGTGGATGCCCCGACTCTGCTCCTGGATGAGGAAGTTGGGGGTGGCGAACGCGACCTGGAGACTGGCCGCCAGCGCGATCGGGCCGAGCGGGCAGTGCGGGGCGAGTTGGGCACCGTAGGCCTCCGCGAGGGAGGCGATGCGGTGGACCTCCGAGATGCCGCCGGCGTGGGACAGGTCGGGCTGGGCGACGGCGATGCCCGCGGCGAGTACGGGCAGGAACTCGGCGCGTCCGTAAAGGCGTTCACCGGTGGCGAGCGGTACCGGGCTCGACTCGACCAGGCCGGCCAGCTGACGGCCGTGCTCGGGCAGGACGGGTTCCTCGACGAACAGCGGGTGCAGCGGGGCGAGTTCGGCCAGGACGCGGCGGGCACCGGCGGCGGTGAAGCGGCCGTGGAAGTCGACGGCGACGTCGCGGTCGGGGCCGAGTGCCTCGCGGGCGGCGGCCACGCGGGCGACGATCGCGGCGGTCTCGGCGGGGGTGGGGATCGGTGAGGTGGCTCCGGCGGCGTTCATCTTCACCGCGGTGAAACCGGCCTCGACCTGGGCGGCTATCTGCTCGCTCAGCTGGGCGGGTTCGTCGCCGCCGACCCAGGCGTAGACCCGGACGCGGTCGCGCACGGGACCGCCGAGCAGGGCGTGGACGGGGGCGCCGTACGTCTTCCCGGCAATGTCCCACAGCGCCTGGTCGAGACCGGCGACGGCGCTGGAGAGGATGGGGCCGCCTCGATAGAAGCCGCCCTTGGACATGACCTGCCAGTGGTCCTCGATCCTCAACGGGTCCTGGCCGACGAGGTGTTCGGCCAGGACGTCGACGGCGGCGCGCACGACCTCGGCGCGCCCTTCGACGACCGGTTCGCCCCAGCCGATCACGCCCTCGTCGGTCTCGACACGGCAGAACAGCCAGCGGGGCGGGACCAGAAAGGTCTCGACACGGGTGATCTTCACTGAGACCGGGAGCCTTCCGTTTCTTCGGAGTCCTGAGCGGAGTCCGCTGGGGAACCCTCTTCCGCGTCACCGAGCCGGTCCAGGTCACGGCCGGCCTGGTCGAGCAGGGCGCGCATCGCGGCCTCGGCGGCCTGCGGGTCCTGGTCGCGTACGGCGTCCAGTACGGCGCGGTGGGCCGGGACCGGGTCCTCGCTGTGCGGGGCGCTGTGCACGATGCGGTCGCGGTGCGCGAGGCCGGACTCGATCACCATCTCCATGCGTTCGAGGAGTTCGTTGTGGGTGGCGGCGAGCAGCGCGCGGTGGAAGGCGAGGTCGGCCTCGACGGCGTGGGCGGCGCCGTTGCCCTGCTCCCCCATCGCGTCGAGGGCGCCGTCCAGGGCGGCCAGGTCCGCGTCGGTTCTGCGCTGGGCGGCGAGGCGTACGGCGGCGGGTTCGATGATGGAGCGGACTTCGGCGAGGTTGTGCAGCAGCGCCTGGTCGGACTCCGAAGTGGAGGCGCCCTCGAACTGCCAGCGCAGCACGTCGGCGTCGAGCAGGTTCCACTCGGCGCGGGGGCGTACGAAGGTGCCGCGACGCTGCCGGGCGTCGACCATCCCCTTGGCGGCGAGCACCTTCAGCGATTCGCGCAGCGCGGTCAGGCTCACGTCCAACTCGCTCTGCAGCGCGACCAGATCGAGTGTGGCCCCTTCGGCGATCTCACCGCCCAGGATGCGGCGGGCGAGGAGTTCCACGGTCTGGCCGTGGACGCCTCGACGGGCATAGGGCGTCATGTCGTACAGCCTTTCTGCTGGTTGGGGAGCGTGGTCATGCGGAGGCCTTGACGACGCTCCAGCCGCCGTCCACCACGAGACTCGTCCCGGTGATGAAGGAGGCTTCGTCGGCGCTGAGGAACGCGATGGCCGCGGCCACTTCCTCGGGCGTGCCGAAGCGGCGTGCGGCCGTCTCGGCGATGCTGCGTTCCCGTTCCTCGGGCGGCACTCTGTCCCAGGCCGCGGTCAGTATCGGTCCCGGGAGGACGGCGTTGACGCGCACAACAGGCCCGTATTCGACGGCGAGTTGACTGCACAGGGAGAGCAACGCGCCCTTGGCGGCGGCGTAGGCGGGATGCCCGGGGATGCCCTTGTGGGCGTGCACGGACGAGGTCAGCACCACCGCTCCGGCGCGTTCGCGTAGATCGGGCAGCACCGCCCGGAAGCCGAGGAAGCTGCCGGTCAGGTTGACGTCGAGCTGCCGCTGCCAGGACGGCAGGGTCATCTCGTGGGCGGGTGTGACGTCGACGGTGTAGGCGTTGCTGACGAGCACGTCGACGGGCCCGAAGGCGTGCGCGGCGCCGACGATCCGCGCCCAGTCGTCCTCGCCCGTGACATCGGCGGCCACGAACCGCGCCCGCCCACCGTCTTTGCCGATCCGCTCCGCCACCGCCTCGCCCCGCTCCTCGGCTACGTCGGCGAGCACCACCGCGGCTCCCTCCTCGGCGAGGCGTACGGCCGTGGCGGCTCCGATACCGGAGGCCGCGCCGGTGACCACGGCCGTGCGCCCGGTGAAACGGGCACCGATCCGTCGTACGGACTGCTCCATCGAGGTTCGACTCCTTCGCGACCTTCGGGTCCTTCGCGTCTTTCACGAGTAAGGGCTTGCTGGAAACATAAGGGGCTCACTCGCTCATTCGCGCACGAGCACGACCAGGTCGGCATCATGATCGGCGCTCCAGGCGAACGGCAGCCCGTAGTGCAACAGATGCGCTCCGCCGTACGACGTTCCCGTCGCCGTGTCCCGATAGCGCGCCGCCGGTTCGAGCCCCCGCAACCGCAGCCGGTCCGCCCGCCCCGGCAGAAGCGGCGCCCCGTCGAGCCGCCCGGTACTCAGCGCGGCGACGACGGTCCGGTCCCCGGCGTCGAACTGCACCCCACAGCTCGGCTCCTCCGGCGTACCGAGGAGCCGCGCCTCACCATGGTGGATCACGTCCCGCACCTCCTTGTACCGCCCGATCCACCGGGCGGCCTCGGTCCGCTGCTCCGGCGTCCAGGCCCGCAGGTCGGCGCCGACGCCCAGCACCCCGCACATGGCGTTGACGAACCGGAAGGCGAGACTGCGCGGGCGGGGATCGAAGATGCCGGGCGCGTCGGTGACCCAGGAACTCATGACGTGCGGCGCGTGCGCGTGCAGGAACCCGTACTGGGTCGAAAGCCGGTCCAGCGGTGCGGTGTTGTCGCTGGGCCACACCACGTCGGTGCGCGCGATCGTCGCGTGCTCGATCCGCCCGCCGCCGCCCGCGCAGCCCTCGACGGTGACGTCGGGGTGAGCGGAACGGAGGTGGTCGAGGACGCGCAGGTATCCAGCGACATGCTCGGCGTCGAGATCGAGGCCGCCGGCACCGGGACGACCCCGCTCGGTGGGCGGGCGGTTCATGTCCCACTTGAGATAGCTGATGGCGTAGGTGCCGAGCAGCCGGTCGAGTGTCCCGATCACGAAGTCCTGGACGTCGGTCCGGCCCAGGTCGAGGAGCAGCTCGTTGCGGACGAGTCGGCCGGGGCGGCCCTCGACGCGGTAGACCCACTCGGGGTGTTCGGCGTACAGACGGCTCCCCGGGCTGACGGCCTCGGGCTCTATCCACAGACCGAAGTCCAGGCCCAACGCCCTTACGTCCGCGATGAATTGGTCGAAGCCCTGCGGGAAGGCGGCCGGATCGGGCCACCAGTCCCCCAGCCCCCCGGTGTCGTCGGCGCGTCCGGTGAACCAGCCGTCGTCCACGACGAACAGCTCGGCCCCGATATCAGCGGCCGTCTTCGCCAGCTCCAGTTGCGCGGCCGCGTCGACGTCGAAGCCGGTGGCTTCCCAGGAGTTGTAGAGGACCTTGCGTGGACGGTGCAGGCGCTCACCGGAGAGGTGTCGTTCGTAGCGGTGCCAGACGCGGGAGAGTCCGTCGAGTCCCTCCGGGCTGAAGGCGCAGGCGAGTTGGGGGGTGGCGAGGGTCTCGCCGGGGGCGATGATCACCGCGCCTTCGTGTGGCACGCGGCCCGCCCGCACGCGCACGGCACCGCCGGGTTCGGCCTCAGCGGTGATGTGCCAGTTGCCGGGCCAGGCGAGGGCGATACCGTACGCGGCCGGCGATTCGCCGTCCTGCACCGCGAGCCAGGGTGCGTAGGCGTGTCCCGGTACGCCCTGGAGGCTGCCGATGCTGAACGTGCCTCGGGGCAGGTCGAGTTGGGTGCGCTGGAACTCCTGCGACCACTGGCCCGTGAGGTAGGTCAGGCGGGCGGCTCCGGTGACGGGGATGTTCACGGCGGCCGAGTCGAGTCGCTCCAGGCGGAGTTCCCGCGAGGCGGCGGTGAACTCTGTCCAGCGGAGGATCACGTCCGTGCCCGGCACGGTCTCGTAGTGGAGGACAGACTGGAGGCCCAACAGCTCGTCGTGGAAGGCGAGTCGGAGGGCGCCCTCGTCCGTCTCCGCCCCGACGAACTCCCACCACATGCCTCGGTCCTCGCCGTCCGGACGCGACGCCACCAGCTCGGAACCGGCGAACGGCCGTAGCCCGTACGGAAGATACTCGGCCGGCGCCGCGTCGGCGGGTGTGATGAAGTGCGTGCGCCTCGACCAGTCCAGCGCGGACGGACCGTCCTCGACGCCGAGTGGTCCCCATGCGTCGAGTTCGGCCCAGGGGCCGTCCGGGGACAGGCGCACGGTGTAGCTGGTGTTCTCCGTGCGCAAGGTCCAGCGCTCGTACGTCACTTGACCGCCCCGAGGTTGAGCCCCGCCACGAAGTGCCGCTGGAAGCGCAGGAACACGGCGACCGTGGGCGCGGCGGCGATGACGGAACCAGCCGCGATGACGTTCCACATCGACACGAACTGGCCCTGAAGTCCGATGAGCGCTGCGGTGATCGGCATCTTGGTGTCGCTGCGCAGCACGGTGATCGCCCACAGCAGGTCGTTGAAGATCCAGGTGAAGGAGAGGGCGCTGAGCGCGGCCAGGGCGGGGCGGGTCAGCGGGAGGATGATCCGCCAGAAGATCTGCCAGGGGCCCGCGCCGTCGACAACCGCCGCCTGTTGGATCTCAGTCGGGATCGAGCGCATGAACCCGTGCAGGACGAAGACGTAGAAGCCGACGCCGAAGCCGATCTGCACGCCGACGAGTGCGGGCAGGGTGTCGAAGATGCCCATCACTTCGCTGAGCTTGGAGACCGGGATGAGGAGGATCTGCGGCGGGAGGAGGTTGCCGCCGAGCATGAGGAGCAACAGGGAGCGGCGGAAGCGGAGTTCGTAGCGGCTGAGGGCGAAGGCGGCCATGGCGGCGAGGGCCAGCGTGATCAGGACGCAGGGGATGGTGACGATCAGGCTGTTGATGAGGGCGCGCTGCTGGCCGCCGTCGACCCAGGCCTGGTGGAAGTTGCCGAGGGTGAAGGAGTGCGGCCAGCTGCCCAGGCCGTTCGCGGCGATGTCGTCGAAGGAGCGGAGGCTGGTCACCAGGACCAGGGCGATGGGCAGCAGCCACAGGATCGCCAACGCGCCCGCGCCCAGGTGGAATCCGGCGGTCGCGGCACGCTTTCGGCGCAGGGCCGTGGAGTTGGCGGACATCAGTCGGCCTCCCGGAACGCGCGGACGAGGTAGGAGCAGATGACGCCGAAGGCCAGCACGAAGATGACGACGGCGAGTGCGGAGCCGTAGCCGAGTCGTAGGGACTGGAAGGCGGTTGAGTACATGTAGGTGCTCAGCAGCTCGGAGGAGTGGTAGGGGCCGCCGCGGGTCAGTGACCAGACGACGTCGAAGGAGCGGAGCGAGTCGATGACGATGACCGACAGAACCACCGCGTTGACACTGCGCAGTTGGGGCAGGGTGACGTGCCGCAGGCGTTGCCAGGCGCCGGCGCCGTCGACCTTGGCGGCCTCGTACAGTGCGGGGTCGATGCCCTTGAGGCCGGCCAGGTAGAGGACCATGACGTAGCCGATCTGGCGCCAGAGCGCGGGCACGATCACGGCGTAGAGGGCGGTGTCCTGGTCGGCGAGCCAGGCGTGGCGGAGGCTGCCGAGGCCGACGGATTGCAGGAGTTGGTTGAGGACGCCGTCGGGTTGGTAGATCGCCTGCCAGACGAGGGCGGTGGCGACGAGGGAGAAGACGACCGGCAGGAACAGGGCCGCTCGGTAGAAGCCGACGCCGCGGCGCTCCTGTTGGAGCAGCAGGGCTGCGGCGAGGCCGAGCACGGCGGACAGGCCGCCGAAGAGGACGAGCCAGAGGACGGTGTGGCCGGCCGCGCTGCGGAAGACGTCGTCGTGGGCCATCTCCCGGAAGTTGCCCAGGCCGACGAACTGCGGTGGGGAGACGCCGTCCCATTTGGTCAGGGCGAGGTAGAAACCCTGCACGGCGGGCCAGAACACCCATACCGCCTCGACAAGGAGCGGGACGAGGACGAAGGCGAGCACCAGCGGGGGTGTCCGCCGGGGGCCCCGAACCCGCCTGCCCTTGGCGGGCGTTGGGGTCGGGGACCTCCGTTCGGGCGCGGTCAGGACGGCCATGTCACGCGTTCCAGATCTTCTCGGCGTCGCGCTGCCAGTCGGTGAGGATGCTCCCGATCGACTTGGGCTTGGCCAGGAACTTGATCAACGCGTTGTCGGCGGTGGGCTGGAGGGCGTCGCTGGAGTCCCGGTTGAAGAACTGGGTGATCTCCACGGCCGAATCGACGTGCTTGCGGCCCTTCTTGACCAGTGCGGTACCGGCGTCCTTGGCGTCGGGGTTGCAGGGCAGGACGGTGCCGGAGGAGCCCTTGATGTAGATCTCCTGGGCCTCGGCGGTGGCGAGGTACTTCATCAGGTCGATCACCTGGTCGTGCCGGCCGGTGCGGGCGCTGGCGAAGTAGCCGTCCACAGGCGCCTCTTCGGCGAGCGGGACCTTGGAGTCGATGACGGGGAAGCGGAAGAAGTCGATGTCATCCAGGGCGCTCTTGGGTGCCGCGTCGGCGAAGAAGGTGCCGATGAGCATCATGCCGCTGCGGCCGTTCAGCATGGAGGTCGACGCGTCCTGGAAGGCGACGGCGGCGCCGTTCGGGTCGAAGTACGGCAGCACCTCCTGCCAGCGGTCGAAGACCTTGCGCACCTCGGGGTCGTCGAACCGGTGCTTCCCCGCGAGGAGTTGGCGGTGGTACTCGGCGCCGTTGATGCGGATGTCGAGGTAGTCGAACCAGGCCGAGGCCACCCAGGCCGTGCCGCCGCCGGCTCCCAGCCCGATCGGTGTGACGCCCTTGCTCTTGAGCTTGTCGCACAGGTCGAGGAACTCGTCCCAGCTCTTCGGCTCGCTCACGCCCCACTTGGCGAAGTTGGACTTCCGGTAGAACATGCCCCACCAGTAGTAGGTGTTGGGCACGAAGACCTTCTTGCCGGAGCTCGCGGTGCACAGCGAGTTGAGCGCCTTGGAGTAGCGCTTGAGGTCGGGCGAGGAGGTCCATGCCTCGTCGAGGTCGAGCAGCAGGTTCTTCTTGGCGTAGGCGTCCGCGACCGAGCCGGGGTACCAGGTGTACACGTCCGGCGGGTTGGCCGAGGTGAGGTACGTCGGCAGCTGGGTGCGGAAGGTCTCCGCCGCGACCGTGTTGAGGCTCGCGCGGTCGGAGCCCTTCTTGGCGTAGGCGGCGACGAGGTCCTGCATCGCGGCCTTGGCCTGCGGGGCGGAGAGGTTGGACTGGAGGCTCACCGCGCCCTTCGAGGAGCTCTTGCCGGTGGAGGTCGAGGTGACACAGCCGCTGAGCAGCGCCGTCGCCCCCGCGGCACCGAGTCCGGCGAGGAACCGGCGGCGGTCTGGCTGATGGTTCGTCATGGATGGCTCCCTGTGGATCCCGCGCGGATCCGGATGCACACAGATCCGGATGCACGCGTTCCCAGATTCACGTGGTGTCCCCACCACGTCAAGAATAATTACTAATTTATTTGAACTGGGTCAGGTGTACGTAGCCGTCGACTCCGCGGAACACCGCGTCGACCGTCCCGTCCGGCCCGGCCACCGCCCCGAGCGCACCGTCGAACGCGGCGCTGGGGAACGCCTGTTGCTTGGTCCAGCCCTGCCAGGCACCGTTCTCGTACCGCTGCTGCCAGAGCGTGTAGTCGGCGGCCCGCGCGTACAGCACCACGGCATCCCCTACGGCGACCAGCGTCGGGCTCCCGCTGACGGTCCCGCCGAGCGACGCCCACGGCGACCACTCCCCCGACACATCCCGGGACCGCGTCCACACGTCGTCGGCCGCGCTGCGTACGGCGACCTGCACCCGTCCTTGAGCGTCCACGGCAGCGGACGGCCGCCCGTACACCGCCCGGCCACCGGGTGCGCCGAGCGAGGTCCAGCCGGTCGACGGGCCGCGCTGCACGACCTGCCCGTCCGTGCCGGTGGCGAACAGCGTCCAGTGCGCGGGGTCGGTGAAGGCCACCGACGGCGCGTCGGCCACCTGGCCACCCAGGCTCTGCCACGCGCCCCAACGGCCGCCGACGTAGGCCCGCCGGTACACCCGGGAGTCGGCGCCGCGTACGAAGACGTCGATCCGGCCGCCGGCCGAGGCGTAGGCGGCGGGCTGGCCGAGGATCGCGCCCTTCGTGGGGCCGCCGAGGTCCTTCGTCCCGCCGTCGGTCCGCTGGACGAGCGCGCCGTGCGGTCCGCGCAGGAAGGTGGTGAGCGTGTCGCCGTCGCGGACGACGGCCGGGCTCGCCGTGGCCTTCGCGCCCAGGTTCGTACCGGGCAGAGCATCCGCCCCGGTCAGCTTCAGGAACGCGGTGCCGTGCGCGGGGACCTCGACGGTGTACGACCCCGTGTGCGTACCCCGGTCGACACGCGCCCGCAGGTCACGCACCTGGACCGGTCCACCGAGTGCGGTGTCCGCGAACTGCACGGTACGCAGGGCGGGTTGGTCGGACCGATTGAGCAGGACGACCGCGCGCTGCCCGTGCCCTTCCAGCACCTTGCTGTACACGTCGCCGACGGAGTCACTGGCCACGCGCACGCCCTGGATGGCGAGGGGGTCCTGGTCGACGGCGATGATCTCCGGGTTGCGCAGGGTGGCGAGCATCGAGTCGGACAGGGTGCGCGGGTCGGAGCCCAGGACGAGCGGCGAACCCATCTCGGCCCACATCACGTACTGCGTGGTGGACTCCTCCTGGGTCAACTCCAGGGTGCCGTCGGCCATTTGGCGCATCGGGATGAGATAGTCCGGGTCGTTGTAGTGCCCCGGTCCCTGCGCCTCGGGGTGCCAGGCGTTCGCGTCCATGTTGCGCAGGATGTTGGGCCACTGACCCGGGCTCGCGGTGCCCCAGGCGATGTCCGTGCCGGTGCGCCAGGAGTCGGCGATCGTCGGGGCGTACATGTACGTGTTGTGCGCGTCCTGCTCGGATGTGTGCGGCAGGCCCCAGTCGTCGGTGAGCGGGTTGCACAGGTTGAGCAGCATCTTGCGGCCGGACTTGGCCACCGCGTCGCTGAACTCCTTGAACGCCGGGCCCGGATCGAGCTTCGCGCCGATGCCGCACAGGAAGTCGACCTTGACCGCGTCGATCTTCCAGCCGGCGAACTGCCGTGCGTCCGCGTCGTAGTGGCCCCTGCTGCCGAGCCCGCAGCTCTTGCCTCCGTCGTAGGTCCCGGCGTCGGTGTAGATGCCCGCCTTCAGACCGCGCTTGTGCAGGTAGGAGACGAGGGCGGGGATGCCGGAGGGGAAGCGGGTCGGGTTGGCGACCAACTGCCCGTTGGCGTCACGCGGGTTGTCGGCCTGCCAGCCGCCGTCGAGCCACACGATGTCGTAACCGGCGTCCCGCAGACCACTGTTGACCAGCTTGTCCGCGACGGAGCGCACTTGCTGCTCCGTGGGCGCGCCGAGACCGTAGTAGGTGTTCCAGCCCATGTAGGGCGTCGGCGCGAGGCCGCTGTCGTAGTAGTCGGGTGCGCCTTGGTCGACGCCGGTCTGCGCCGTGGCCACCGGAGCGGCGGTCGCCGCCAGTACGGTCGCGATGGCGACGACGGTGGCACGGCGCGTCCGTCTCGAAGCCGCGGGTGTGCGGACCTGCGGATATGAAGTCACTTGCCTCTCCCGAGGGTTGGGAAGCAGGAGGACGTGACCCGGGCCGCACTGCGACAGGGGGCTTCCGGCGTCACGGCGACGACTGTGGCGCGCGACCGAAACCCTGTCAATATTAATTCCTAATTTATTAGAACGCCGCATCAGGGGTTGACACAGCTTCCCTCGCGTCACAGCCTTTGGCAACGTTGTCAGTGCCGCCGACGTCTGATGGGACATCACGCTCATGACAGATCAATCGAGTTCGCCACACATGTCGCGCCGCTCCGTCGTCACCACGGGTTCCAGCCTCCTGGCGGGGTTCGGCCTCGGTCTCCGCCTGCCCGCGTCGGCCGCGCCCTCCTCCCCCGCCACACCCGGCGAACTCGCCCTCCACCGCCTCGTGTCCGTCTCCTCGACGGCCTACGCGCCCACCCCGGGTTCGTTCGTGGTGGACCAGCTCACCTCGCCGGGGGTGCGCGGCAGCGGATGGCGGGCGGCGGCGGGCGACCCGCAGTGGATCGCGATCGATCTACAGGCCGTATGCACCGTCACGTCGATCCGCCTCACCTTCGAGGCCGACGCGAGCGACCCGGTGTTCACGCCTCCCACCACGGGCAACCCGGCCGACGGCACAACAGGCAAGGAGATCCAGTCCAGTTACTCGGTCGAGTACGTCGTCGAGACGTCGACCGATCACACATCCTGGACCAGCGCGCACCGCACCACGGCGGGCACCGGCGGAGTGGTGACCATCCAGCCCCCACGCCCGATCACCGCCCGCTGGATACGCCTGACCTCCCTCCGGCGCTCCAACCCCAACCCCCTTGGCCTCAACGGCTTCGAGATCTACGGCACCGTCGCGGGCCACCGGCCGTCGGCCACCGGCTGGACGGACTGGGGCACCCACTCCGGACCGGCACCCAAGCTCGCGGTGGCCGAGGACGGCACGGTCCCGGTGGAGTCCGGCTGGCGACTCACACTGGACGACTGGGCCGACGGCGACGGCGCGAAGTTGTCGAAGACGTCCGCGGACACCAGCAGTTGGCTGCCGGCCACCGTCCCCGGCACGGTACTGGGATCACTCGTGGACCAGGGCAAGCTGCCCGACCCCGTGGTCGGACTGAACAACCTCCACATCCCCGAGGCCCTGTCACGTCATTCGTGGTGGTACCGGCGGGAGTTCGAGCTGCCGCGCGGTCTGCGCACCGGGACCGGGCGCCGGACCTGGCTGGAGTTCGACGGCATCAATCACACGGCCGACATCTGGCTCAACGGGCACCAAGTGGGCGGTCTGACCTACCCGTTCGCCCGCTCGGCCCATGACGTGACCGAGCTGCTCGCGACGGGCGGGGCGAACGCGCTCGCGGTGAAGATCACACCGATGCCGGTCCCTGGCAGCCCCGGCGACAAGGGCCCGGCGGGCGAGTCCTGGGTGGACGCGGGCGCCAACCAGATGAACCTCAACTCCCCCACCTACCTGGCCTCTTCGGGCTGGGACTGGATGCCGGCGGTACGCGACCGGGCCGCCGGCATCTGGAACCACGTCCGGCTGAGAACGACCGGCCATGTCGTGATCGGCGATCCGCGGGTCGACACCGTGCTGCCGAACCTGCCCCAGGTGTCGGTCGCCGAGCTGACGATCGTCGTCCCGGTGCGCAACGCCGACACATCCGACCACAGGACAACGGTCTCGGCGGCCTTCGACGGCGTGCTGGTCAGCAAGGTCGTCACTGTGCCGGCGGGCGAGAGCGTCGACGTCACCTTCGCGCCCGACGCCTTCGGTCAACTACGGCTGCGCAACCCGACGTTGTGGTGGCCCAACGGGCTGGGTGACCCCGCTCTCCACAAGCTCACCCTGGTCGCCACACTCGACGGCGCCGAGAGCGATCGCCGCACCACCCGCTTCGGCATCCGCCAGTTCGGCTACGAGTACGAGGTGCCGCTGCCGTTCGCCAACTCCGGTGACGCGTATACCCAGTCCGTGCCCTTCGCCCGGCAACAGGCCCGGTACGTGCGCGTCAAATGCCTGACCAGGGCGTCCGGTTGGGGCTACTCCCTGTGGACGCTGGCCGTACGCGACAGTGCGCGGCCCGCCACCGACCTGGCCCTGCACGCGCACGCCGACGCTTCGAGCGCGGACGGGGACGACCACGCCGCCGGCAACGTGACCGACGGCGATCCCGGCACCCGCTGGTCCTCGGCCTACGCGGACGACCAGTGGATCCGTGTCGACCTGGGCTCCGTGCAGTCCCTCGACCGGGTCGACCTGACCTGGGAACAGGCCTACGCAAAGAGCTACTTGGTGCAGGTCTCCGCCGACAACGCCACCTGGACCGATGCCGCGTCGGTGGACAACAGTGCGGTTCCGCTGCCGTTCAACAACGGCAACGCGAGCCTCCAGGTGGAGGACTTCACTGCCCGGACCGCCCGTTACGTCCGTATCAACTGCGGGCTGCGCAACACCAGTTGGGGCAACTCACTGTGGTCCCTCGGCGTCGTCGACAGTACCGCCCCCGGCACCGACCTGGCCCTGCGCCAGAAGACCACCGCGTCCACCGAGGACCCCGACCACCCGGCCGCACACGCCACCGACGGTGACACGAGCACCCGTTGGTCCTCGGCGTACGAGGACCACCAGTGGATCCAGGTCGACCTCGGAGCCGCACAACGTTTCGACCGGGTCGCCGTCCTCTGGGAGTCGGCCTACCCGAAGACCTACGTGATCCAGGTGTCGGACGACGGGGACACGTGGACGGACGTGAAGTCGGTGTCCAACACCCCGGACCCGTTGAAGATCAGCGTGAACGGGGTGCGGGTCCTCGCCCGGGGCGGCAACTGGGGCTGGGACGAGCTGCTGCGCCGGATGCCGCCGGAGCGGATGGACGCGGCCGTACGCATGCACCGTGACATGAACTTCACCATGATCCGCAACTGGGTCGGCACGTCCGACCGGGAGGAGTTCTTCGCGGCCTGCGACGAGCACGGGATCCTGGTGTGGAACGATTTTCCCAACGCGTGGGGCATGGACCCGCCGGACCACGACGCCTTCAACTCGATCGCCCGGGACACCGTGCTGCGCTACCGCATCCACCCCAGCGTGGTCATCTGGTGCGGGGCCAACGAGGGCAACCCGCCCGCCGCCATCGACCAGGGCATGCGCGAGGCCGTGGAGGGACAGGCGCCCGGCATCCTCTACCAGAACAACTCGGCCGGCGGCATCATCACCGGCGGCGGACCGTACGGCTGGGTGGAGCCGGAGAAGTACTTCGACCCAACCACCTACGGCAGCAAGGACTTTGGCTTCCACACCGAGATCGGCATGCCCGTCGTCTCCACCGCCGCCAGCATGCGCAACATGACGGGTGACGAGCCCGAGTGGCCGATCCGCGGCGCGTGGTATTACCACGACTGGAGCGAGCGCGGGAACCAGGCACCGCAGACGTACAAGGCGGCCGTAGAAGCGCGCCTTGGAACGGCCACGGACCTGGACGACTTCGCCCGCAAGGCCCAGTTCGTCAACTACGAGAACACGCGCGCCATGTTCGAGGCGTGGAACGCGAACCTCTGGGACAACGCCAGCGGTCTGATGCTGTGGATGTCGCACCCGGCGTGGCACAGCACGGTCTGGCAGACCTACGACTACGACTTCGACGTCAACGGCACGTACTACGGCGCCCGTTCGGCCTGCGAGCCCTTGCATGTGCAGGCCGATCCCGAGGGGCGGGTCATCGCGGTCAACCACACGCGGGACGGCCTGAAGAACGCCGTGGTCTCAGCGCAGTTGATCGATCTGACGGGTCGTCGGCTCGGCGAGAGCAGGAGTGCCCGGCTGGACGTGGCACCGGCCGCGACCGCGAAGGCGTTCAGCGCGGCCTGGACCGACGACCTGCCGGACCTGCATCTCCTGCGCCTGACGCTGACCGGCGGCGACGGCCGGGTCCTGTCGCGCAACACCTACTGGCGCTATCGGACACCGGCGGCCATGCGGGCGCTGGGCAAGGCGCCGCGGACGAAGGTCTCCGCGACGCTCGGGCGCGTGTCCCGTTCCGGATCCCGTACCGAACTGACCGCCACCGTCCGCAATCACGGGCCGGCCGTCGCCGCCATGGTCCGGCTCTCGCTGAAGAACGGCGCGACCGGCCGACGCGTACTGCCGACGCAGTACAGCCACAACTACCTGTGGCTGCTGCCCGACGAGTCCCAGTCCGTCACCCTGTCCTGGCCGACCAGGGCCCTGCCCTCGGGCCATCCGCTCCTGGAGGTGGAGGCGTACAACAGCCGCCCGTCGACGGCGAGTTAGTCCCCGGGCTTCCTAGGTCTCGGTCCTTCAGGAGGCCTCGTCCTTCAGGAGGCCTCCACCGCCGTCTTGATCCGCTGCCCGAACCCGGGCGCGTCCTTGCGTGCCGCACCCAGCGCGAAGCCCACGAGCAGTTTTCCGATGCCGTGGCCTTCGAGGACATTGAAGATCCTCACCTTGGTCGTGCCCGGACCGGTGGCTTCGAGGTCGTAGCCACCTTCGTCCGCCGTCACGGTGTTCTTGGAGGTCTCCGTCCAGCGGATGCGATGGGGAGCCTCGAACTCGGTGATCCGGAACGTGCGGCCCGTCTTCATACCGGCGTCCTTGACCGTGCTCGTGAAGACGGTGCCCACGGCCGTCGGGCCCTCGGGAGTCTTGGTGATCTCCTGGACCCTCGGGCTGAACTTGGGGTCGTTCGTGCCCTCGGCGAGGAAGGCGAATACTTCCTCGACGGGGCGGTTGACCTCGGCTGTCGCCTCGAACTGTCCGGCCACGATTCCTCCTGTGCTGCGGTGGGAGTTTTGGCTGGGTGCGCGCTGATGTGCCGAGCACCATCAGCTTATCGGCGCGGCTCCGCCCGTGCTCCCTGTCGGCGGACCCACCGGTTCCAGGGCACTGAAACCACCGTGAAACCGAGCTGAATGCGCCCTCCCGCAAGCTCTGCGGCATGACGACAACGACCCATGAACTCGCGATCTCAGCCACCGGGCTGTGCAAGGCCTACGGGGACAAGACGGTCCTCGACGGCATCGACCTGGCCGTGCCGACCGGCACCGTCTTCTCCCTGCTCGGTCCGAACGGCGCCGGCAAGACCACCGCCGTCAAGATCCTCTCCACCCTCGTGACCTCCGACGCCGGCGAGCTGCGGGTGGGCGGTCACGACCTGGCCACCGACGCACACGCCGTGCGGGCCGCGATCGGTGTCACCGGGCAGTTCTCCGCCGTCGACGGGCTGATCACCGGCGAGGAGAACATGCTCCTGATGGCGGACCTGCACCACCTGTCCAGGCAGGAGGGGCGCCGGGTCGCCGCCGAGCTGCTGGAGCGCTTCGACCTCACCGAGGCCGCGAAGAAGCCCGCTTCCACCTACTCCGGCGGTATGAAGCGCCGCCTCGATCTCGCCATGACGCTGGTCGGCGACCCGCGGATCATCTTCCTCGACGAACCGACGACCGGTCTCGACCCTCGCAGCCGCCACAACATGTGGGGAATCATCCGGGAGTTGGTCGCGGGCGGTACGACCGTCTTCCTCACCACCCAGTATCTCGACGAGGCCGATGAACTCGCCGACCACATCGCGGTGTTGAACGACGGCAAGCTCGTCGCCGAGGGCAGCGCCGAGGAGTTGAAGCGGCTCGTCCCGGGCGGACATGTACGGCTCCGCTTCACCGACCCGGACACCTACCGCTCCGCCGCCACGGCCCTGCGCGAGGTCACCCGGTTCGACGAGACGCTCTCGCTGCAGATCCCCAGCGGGGGCAGCCAGCGCGAACTGCGGTCCATCCTCGACTGGTTGGACGCCGCCGACATCGAGGCGGACGAGCTGACCGTGCACACCCCCGACCTCGACGACGTGTTCTTCGCCCTGACCGGCGGCGCCAAGGTCGCCCACCAGCCCAGCCAGCCCAGCGTGTCCAACCAGCCCAAGGAGAACATCCGATGAGCACCCTCTCCCTCGCGGTCCGCGACTCGTCCACCATGCTCCGCCGGAACCTGCTGCACGTACGGCGCTACCCGTCCATGACCCTCAACCTGCTGCTCACGCCGATCATGCTGTTGCTGCTCTTCGTCTACGTCTTCGGAAACGTGATGAGCGCGGGCATCGGTGGCGGTGGCGCCGACCGCTCCGACTACATCGCCTATCTCGTCCCGGGCCTTCTGGTGATGACCATCGGCAGCACCGTGATCGGAGCCGCGATCTCCGTCTCCATGGACATGACCGAGGGCCTCATCGCCCGCTTCCGCACGATGGCGGTCTACCGCGGCTCCGTACTCATCGGGCACGTCGTCGGCAGTGTGCTGCAGGTGCTCGCCAGTCTGGTGCTCGTCGGTGCCGTCGCCGTGGCCATCGGTTTCCGGTCCACGGACGCCACGGTCCTGGAGTGGCTGGCGGCCATCGGACTGCTCGTGCTATTCGCCCTGGCACTCACCTGGATCGCGGTCGGAATGGGCATGGCCAGCCCCAACCCCGAGGCCGCCAGCAACATGGCGACGCCGCTGATCCTCCTCCCGCTCATCTCCAGCGCCTTCACCCCGGCCGACACCATGCCGGGCTGGTTCCGGCCGATCGCCGAGTACCAACCCTTCACTCCGACCATCGAGACCCTGCGCGGCCTGCTGCTCGGCACCGGGATCGGCAACAACTGGTGGATCGCGCTCGCCTGGTGCGTCGGCCTGACCGTGCTCGGCTACCGCTGGTCGACATCACAGTTCAACCGCGGACTGAAGTAGCCGTCATGGCAGCGCGGGCCGCCTCCCGCAACTCGTCCCGCTCCAGGGCGGCGTACTCCGACACCGCGTCGGCGTATGCCGCCCCGGCAGCGTTCCCGGCGGCCCCGACCGCCCGCCGGGCACGGTCCGCCGACATGGTCGGCTGGAAATCGCGCAGCACCCGCAGCCGTTCGGCCAGCGCGATCAGCCGTACGGCGGAGGCGTCGCCGGAGACCAGCCCCGCCATGCCGAGGGCGTGCAACCCCGTCCCGAACACGGGGAGTTCCATGGGCGATCGGGCCGGTCCGGAGAGCAGGGTCCGCATCCGCTGCCGCAGCCGGTCGACCACGTCCGCGACGAGTTCGAGCCGGCCGGCGTGCGCGTGCGCCGTCACCGCGGCCGACTGGACCTGGAGCAGCCACCGGTCGTAGAAGGGGTCGTCGTTCTGCGTCGAGCCGGCCTCGGGGATCGCCTCCACGTTGCGCCGCCACAGGCCGAGCCCGACCTCCGTCAGCCCGCGGGCGAGCGCGATCTCGGCACGGCCGCCGAAGTCAGGACTGTAGACGTCGTCCTTCTGCGCGGGGTTGTGGTCCTCCGCCTGCCGCAGCCAGTACTCGGCCTCGTCGGGTTCGCCGCGCTGGAGGCAGGCGAGGACGAGGCCCCAGCGGACGCCGATGGAGTCGTGCTCGTCGCCGAGGCGCGGCAACGCCGCGAGCGCCGCCCTGAGATGTTCGTACGCGGCCTCGCCCTGCTCCGCCTGCAGACACAGCTCGCTCAGCCGGGCGTGCCCCAGGACCTGGAGGAAGGGGTGATCGACCGGCGCCAGTGCCTCGATGCCCCGACGGGCCGAGGCGAGCGAGCGGTCGATGTCGTGCTCGTACTCCCAGACATAGGTGGCGACGCACTCGGCGATGCCGGCGAGCAACGGCTGCTCGCTGGCGCAGAGTTCCCGCAGCACCGCGTAGTCCGGGGGCAGCATCTCGGGGACCGCGCTCAGCACGGCCGAGATGGCACGCAGCAGGGTGTCCGGCGGAGCCGCGGGCAGCCGTCGCAGGGTGACGAGCTGGCGTACGACCTGCGGACCGTAGCCCATGAACAGGCTCGCCGTGCACAACACCGCGGCGGCGCGGGCGACTTCGACGTACTCGGGCTCGGGATAGTAGTGCGACAACGGCGGGCCGGTGTCCGCGGCGAGCGCGGTGAGGCGGGGGTAGCTGGAGCCGGTGGACCACAGGGCGGCGAGGACCGCTGTGAGCGCGGCGATGGTGGGACAGTCCGTACGGGCCAGGGCGTACCGCAGGGCCAGCACCAGATTGTCCTGCTCACCCCTGATCCGCTCCCAGGCGGACCGAGGCTCCGAGCCGAAGAACCAGTCGTGGTGCGCGACCCCGAAGTCCCTTGCCCAGAGCAGGAATTGGTCTACGGCCGCCTCGTCCTCGCCCGCCTCGGTACGCCGGGCCGCGCTGAACTCCCGTACGGTCTCCAGCATCCGGAACCGCACACCGGCCGGGGTGTCGGCGACGGTGAGCAGCGACTGGTCGGCCAACTGCTCCAGCAGGGCCAACGCGTCGTCGCCCAGCACCTGTTCGGCCGCCTCGCCGGAGAAGCCGCCGGGGAAGACGGACAGTGTGCGCAGCGCCGCTCTTGCGTCCTCGGCGAGCAGGTTCCAGCTCCACTCGACAACCGCGTGCAGGGTGCGGTGACGTTCCGGCACGTCCCGTGCCCCGCCGCGCAGCAGCGCGAAGCGGTCGCCGAGGCGGCGGGCGATGTCCGGGACCGATAGGACGCGCACCTTTGCAGCCGCCAACTCCACGGCGAGCGGCAGCCCGTCGAGGTGCCGGCACAGCTCGGCCACCGCGTCCGGCGGCAGCTCCACCCCGCTCCGGGCGGCCCGGGCCCGCTGCGTGAACAACTCCGCCGAGACACCGAGGCCGAGTTCGGGCAGCGCGTACACCGCCTCGGAGGTGAGGCCGAGCGGGGACCGGCTGGTGGCGAGCACCCGCAGGTCCTTGGACGACGAGACCAGTGCCTGTACGAGGTCGGCGGCGCCCCGGACGACCTGTTCGCAGTTGTCGAGGACCAGCAGCGCGGGCCCGGAGCCGAGCACACCGAGCATGACGGTGACCGGGTCGCCCGAGGCGGACCCGCTCAGGGCACCGGCGCCGAGTGCGGAGGAGACCTCCGCGGCCACGTCCCCGTCCTCGGTGACGCCGGCGAGCGGCACGAAGTACACGACGCGCTGCTCGGCCCGGCGGCTGACGGCGTGCGCGAGCCGGGTCTTGCCGAGACCGCCGGGTCCTACGACGGTGACGGCGCGCGAGGAACGGAGCAGCCCTTCGACCGCCGCGATGTCCTCGTCCCGGCCGAGCAACGGATTCGGCTCGTGCGGCACACCGTGCCTGGCCACCGGGGCCTCACCGCGCAGCAACTCCTGTTGTACGGCCTTGAGTCCGGCGCCCGGGTCGGTGCCGAGTTCGTCGCGCAGTTCACGGCGGTACGCCTCGTACCGGGTCAGCGCGGCGGACGGGCCGGCCGTCGCCGCCTCGCCGCGCAGCAACTCACCGAGCACCTCCTCGTCGCGCGGATGCGCCACGGCTGCCGCGGCGAGCGGTCCGGCGGCCTCCCCGTGCCGTCCGAGGCGGGCGAGCGCGAGCGCCTGCGCGCGGACGAGTATGTCGTGGACGGGGGCACGTTCGGCGCGCAGCGCGGCCACCGGGTCGTCGGTGTCACCGCCCTGGTCGGGGGTGCCTTCCCAGAGGGCTAGTCCGGCCTCGGCCGCGGCCAACGATCCCGCGTGGTCCCCGGCCCTGGCCCGGTCCGCACTCGCGGCGGCGTGCAGCAGCAGGGCGGAGCTGTCGACCTGGTCCTCGGCGAGGGCGAGCCGGTATCCGGTCGGCGTGCTGACGATGAGGTCAGCGCCGAGCTGGGCCCGGGCCCTGGACACGAGGACCTGGAGCGCCTTCCCCGGCCGCTCCGGCAACTCGTCCGGCCACAGCCCTTCCACCAGCCGCTCGGTGCTGCAGCCCGTGCGCAGGTCACCCGCGAGCAACGCGAGGAGCCCGCGGAGACGGGGCGCGGTGACCTCCTGTCTTCGATGGGCGACACGCGGCAGCAGGGTCAGGTCGATACTCACCCGTGCAGGTTAACCAAGGTCCCGCCCCAGGCGCGCGAGTGGAGACAGTGCCATCAGCGCCGGGGACAGCAACATGCCAACGGCCATGACCAGCAGGCCGGTCCGCGACCCCCACTCCTGCCCGAGGAAGCCGCCGAACAGTGAGCCCAGCGGCGCCAGCCCCATGCCGGCGAATGTGATCGTCGCGGCCACCCGCCCCTGCAACCCGTGCGGAGTTGCGGCCTGCCTGACGGCCATGACCGTGACGCTCACCAGCTGCCCGGCGATCCCGAACACGAAGTTGACCGCGAGGAGTACGGCAATCGTCGTCGCGGACGAACCGTGCAGCGCGGGCACACACACGAACACGCCGTCGCCGAGTGCCGCCGTCAGCACGATCACCCGGCCGTATCCGAACCGGCCCGGCAGCCGGGCGGCCAGCAGCGCGCCGACGAGCGCGCCCGGACCGGTCGCCGCGAGCGCCAGGCCTACGGCGGTGCCCGACAGGTGCAGTTCGCGTGGGAGGAAGAGCAGATAGACGGTCATCGTGGCAGCGAAGAAGAACTGGAAGGCAGCCGCGGCGAAACACACGGCCCGCAGCGAGGAATCACCGGCGACGAAACGCAGTCCCTCATGGACCTGCCGCCATACGCGAGGGGAACGTTCCAAGTGCTCCGGGACGGACTCGGTACGGCGGATCCGTCGGACCGACAGGAACGACAGGGCGAAGAACAACGCGCTGGAGGCGACAGCGACCGGCGCCGACAGCAGGGTCACCAACGCACCGCCGAGAGCGGGCCCACCGATCTGAGCGGCGGACCGGCTGCCCTCCAACACACTGTTGCCCCGCACCAATTGATCGGATGTCACCAGCCGTACGAGGGAGGACTGATAGGCCACGTCGAAGAACACGGACAGGACCCCGGCGACGAAGACCAGCACGAACAGCGCAGGCAGGCCGAGCCAGTTGAGCAATCCGGCTACGGCGGCGGCGCCCAGCACCAGGGTTCGGCCGACGTCGGCCACCACCATCACCGTGCGCGTCCGCCACCTGTCCACCCAGGCGCCGACGAGGAGCGAGAGCAGCAGGATCGGCGCCTGCTCGACCGCACGCAGGACACCCAGCTGTCCGGCACCGACGTCGAGCGTCAGCACGGCGAAGAGCGGGAGCACCACCAGGCTTGACTGTTCGCCGAGTTGGGAGACTGTCTGGCCCAGCCAGAGCCAGCGGAAGTCATTGTTCGAAGTGGACGGCACAGGAACCCTTTGAGTTGCCGACAACGAGACCCGCGACCCGGCGCACGAAAAGGACGCCATCGATCCGGGTGAGGTAAGGCTCGCTGTGCCGCAGCAACATCAAGGGCGGCACGCGATGACGGGCCGATCTCGGCCTATGCCGTCAACGCGCGCCCGGACGACCGGGCATCTCTGGGCTCCAACTTCTGGGCGGTCACTGGCGGTTGGGACAGTAGCTCTTGGACGGCCTCGCGCGAAAGGCGTTTTCTGCGCGCCCTGTGGAGTGTCGTCGGAGGCCGGCAGCGTGACCGTCCATGTACTAAGGCAGCTTTATAAACTAGCCTTAGCATATGAACGACGACCTGGATCCGAACGCGCTCGCCTCGGCCCTGCTGGCGAGCATCGGCGTGCTGGTGCGACGGGCCCGCCAGCAGCCGGTCGAGGGCGGGCTCACGATGCCCGAGAGGACTGCCCTGGCCCAGTTGGACCGGACGGGCCCCACGACCTCCTCGGCGCTGGCCCGGGAGGCGCAGATCACCGCGCAGGCCATGGGGGCGACGCTCAACGCGCTGCGGACCCGTGGCCTGGTCGAACGTCGTCAGGATCCCGACGACGGCCGGCGCGCGGTACTGACGGTGACGGACGCGGGCCGACAGGCGCTGCGGAACAAGCGCAACGCGCGGGCCGAACTCCTCGCGCGAGCCCTGACCAGCGGTGCGTTCACCCCGACGGAGCTGGAGCAACTCGCCGCTGCCGCACCGCTGTTGGAGCGGCTGGCCCAGAACATCTGACGTCGACAGAGCCACGAGGAAGCTGACCGATGACAGCCCCTTCCAAGACACGCGCCCCGCGCCACCCGACCGTCGACGACCGGTACAAGTGGACGGCGCTGACGAACACGACCGCCGCGGTCTTCATGTCCGCGCTGGACGGCTCCATCGTGCTGATCGCCCTGCCGACGATCTTCCGGGGCATCCACCTGGACCCGCTCGCACCGGGCAACATCGCCTATCTGCTGTGGATGATCATGGGATACCGGCTGGTCCAGGCCGTGATGGTGGTCACGGTGGGGCGGCTCGGCGACATGTACGGCCGGGTCCGGATCTACAACTCCGGGTTCGCGGTCTTCACCTTCGCCTCGGTCCTGCTGTCCTTCGACCCCTTCGACGGCGGCCACGGAGCGATGTGGCTGATCGGCTGGCGGGTGTTGCAGGCCGTCGGCGGCTCGATGCTGACCGCGAACTCGGCGGCGATCCTGACCGACGCCTTCCCCGAGGAACAGCGCGGCTTCGCCCTGGGCATCAACCAAGTCGCCGCCCTGGGCGGGATGTTCATCGGTCTGGTCGCCGGCGGTCTGCTGTCGGCCTGGGACTGGCGGGCGGTGTTCTGGGTGAACGTGCCCATCGGTGTGTTCTTCACCGTGTGGGCGTACCGCACCCTGCGCGAGACCGCGAAGCACGACGGCGGCCGCATCGACTGGTGGGGCAACATCACCTTCGCGGTGGGCCTCAGCGCCACCCTGATCGCGATCACCTTCGGCCTCCAGCCCTACGGCGGCCACACCATGGGCTGGACCAACCCGCTCGTCGATGTGCTGATAGCCGGCGGACTGCTTCTCCTGGCGGCCTTCGTCGTGATCGAGAACCGCACCTCGGCGCCGATGATCCAGCTGAGCCTCTTCCGTCAACGGGCCTTCACCTTCGGCAACTTGGCAGGCCTGGCCATCTCGATCGGCCGGGGCGGGATGCAGTTCGTGCTGATCATCTGGCTGCAGGGCATCTGGCTCCCGCTGCACGGCTACGACTACGGCGACACCCCGCTGTGGGCCGGCATCTTCATGCTGCCGCTGACCGCGGGCTTCCTCGCGGCGGGACCGGTCTCCGGGTATCTGTCGGACCGGCTCGGTTCCCGGGGGCTGGCCACCGGCGGCGCGGCACTGTTCGGCGCGACCTTCCTGGGCCTGATGTGCCTGCCGATCGACTTCAGTTACTGGATCTTCGCGGTACTGATCGCGCTCAACGGGATCGCCAGCGGAATGTTCGCCTCCCCCAACTCCTCCTCGATCATGGGCAGTGTGCCCGCCCGGTTGCGCGGTGTCGCCTCCGGCATGCGCGCCACCTTCCAGAACTCCGGCACCGCCGTCTCCATCGGCGTGTTCTTCTCCCTGATGATCGCCGGGCTGGCCAGGAGCCTCCCGCACACGCTCACCACCGGACTGCAACAGCAGGGCGTACCGGCCCACTTGGCCGCCCAGGTCGGCGGCCTGCCACCGGTCTCGTCCCTGTTCGCCGCGCAGTTGGGCGTCAACCCGATCCAGCATCTGCTCCAGCCCAGCGGCGTCCTGACCCATCTGACGGCGGCGCAGCAACACACCCTCACCGGCAGCGAGTTCTTCCCGAGCCTGATCTCCGGGCCCTTCCACTCCGGCCTGGTCATCGTGTTCGCGTTCGGCGCCACCCTCGCCTTCCTCGCCGCGATCGCCTCCCTGCTGCGCGGCGCGGGCACCGGTCCCACGGCCAAGGCACCGGGACCGCGCAAGGCCGCCACCGGCGACACGCTCGCCCGACCGGACAGGTAGCCCGGCGGCACCCCTTCCCCACCCTCAGCAGACCGGCCGACACACACCGGAGAAGCGAGCAACCCCCATGCCACTGACAACGATCGACCCCGCGTCCGCGCTCGTCGTGATCGACCTGCAGAAGGGCATCATCTCGGCCCTCACCGACGATCCGACCACCGCCATCGCCGACGCCGTCAAGCAGTCGACCCACCTGGCCACCGAGTTCCGGCGACACGGTCTTCCCGTGATCCTGGTCAACGTCACCGGCCGCGCTCCGGGACGTACCGACACCGGAAGGTCCGCCACCAACACGGCCCCGCCCGCCGGTTGGGCCGACCTCATCGACGAACTCGACGTACACCCGACCGACCATCTGATCACCAAGCGTCGGCACAGCGCGTTCCACGACACCGGACTCGACACGCTCCTGCGGGACTTGGGCGTCACGCAGGTCGTGCTCTCGGGTATCGCGACCAGTTCGGGCGTGGAGTCGACGGCACGCTCGGCCTCCGACCACGGCTATCACGTCGTCCTGGCCACCGACGCCATGGGCGATCCCGACCCCGAGGCCCATCGCCACAGCGTCGAGCGCGTCTTCCCCAAGCTGGGCGAGACCGCGACCACCGCCGAGGTCATCGACATGGTGGAGGCGACCCGATGACCCTGCTGGGCCGACTCCTCCACAACCGCAGAGCAGGCGAGACCCACACGGCGTGGAACCTGCCCAACTTCCAGGGCCCCGAGCAACTGACGCTCACCAGCCGGGACTTCGGCGACGGCGACACCATGCCGCTGAAGCACTGCGCGAAACAGATCGGCGGCTACGACCTGTCCCCGCACCTGGCCTGGACCCCGCTCCCGCCCGGCACCGCGCAACTCCTCCTGGTCGTGGAGGACATCGACGTCCCCATTCCCAGGCCCGCCGTGCACTGCCTCGCCCTGATCGACCCGGCGACCGGGCACCTGGAGCCCAGCGCCCTGTCCGCACGGCAGCCCGGCCCCGGGGTGCGGATCCTCCGCTCCACCATCGGACGGGGCTACCACGGTCCCGCACCCATCAAGGGCCACGGCCCCCACCGCTACGTCTTCGAGCTGTTCGCCCTCTCGGCCGTCGTGGACAGCGCCTCCGGCACGACGCCGGTGGACCGGGCACGCCCCCGCGCCCTCCTGCCCACGGTCACCGCACCCGTCCTCGGCCGGGGCCGACTGACCGGGGTCTACGAACGCTGACCCCAACGCCCCTCGGCGTGCGACCGGTTCAGTCACGCCATCCCGGAGTCAGCGATTGCAATTACATCATTTGTCCATCACAACAAGATGCCTGAACATTTTCTCGACGATCACTAAAACGTGTCCCGTACACCGAAATGGAAATAAAAACAGGGCGGCGGGAACGACCGTGGTTTCGTTCCCACCCCTGCGGCCTTTCAGTTCACGAGTGCCGCAGCACTCCGATAGGCCGCCGCGGCGGCCTCCCGCACCGGCAGCGCGCGGTGCGCGTCGGAGAGGATCTCCACGCCCCAGGGGCCCCGGAAACCGGCCGTACGGAGTGCGGCGATGATGCCCGGCAGGTCGAACGAGCCCTCTCCGCACAGGAGGCGGCGGTGGACGGTGTCCTCGAAGAGCGTGCCGACGACCTGGCTGTCGGCGTCGTTGAGCTCCACGCCCACGATCCGCGCACCCGGCACGTCCGCCAGCTCGGCCGGCGGGGTGTGGGCGCGCTCGGTGTGCCAGACGTCGATGATGAGGCCGCCCGCCGGGTGGCCGGCGGCCTCCACGAGCCGTAGGCCGTCGTGCACGGTCCTGAGGTTGGACCAGGGCAGCGGTTCGACCCCGAGCCGGGCGCCCACCCCGTCGGCCTGCGCGGCCAGCACGGCGAACTCCTTGGCCCAGACGTCGAGTTCCCAGGGTTCGTCAGACACGTCGGGGCCGATCTTGAAGGTGCGGGCACCGAGCGCCTCGATGGCTCTCAGCATGCCGACACGGACGGTGTCCGACGCGGCCCGCCGGGGTCCGTCGGCCCACCAGTCGGTCAGCAGCTCCAACTCGACACGGCTGATCCCGTTGTCCTCGAAGAGGGACCGGATCCCGGCGATCCCGTATTCACGCTCGGCTTCCACCAGGTCCGCGTAGAGCAGTCCGAAGGCGGTGAATCCGGCGTCACGCGCCGCCTCCACCCGGTCCCGCAGATTCAACGGACTGCGCTGATCGGCCTCGTCGGGAGCCGCGTCGCCCGCCGTGGTCCAGCACGTGGCGAGAAATTGGTCGGCGGTCATTTCTGTTTTCTGGATCCCTCGTGTTCGGATTCCTAGAGTTCACAAAGAAACGGCGCCCGATCGCTTCGGCATTCTGAGTTGGGCCCCGCACATCGGTCAATCCCTCGGAACACATCAAAAGCACATCAGGCCCGAATACGGCTACGCGACACCGCGCAGCACCGAGCGCAGGTGCTCGGCACTGGCCCACACGTCCTCGACCGGGCCCTTCGCCTTGGGCTCCTCGGTGAGGATGGTGTCCTGTTCGAGGACGTACCAGCCGTCGTAGCCGCGTGCGCTGAGGTGAGTGACGATGGCCTGGACATCCACGTCCCCCGCACCGAGCGGGCGGTACATGCCCTTGCGCACGGCGTCGGTGTAACTGAGCTGCCCGTCCTGGACCTTGGCGGCGAGGGAGGCGTCCACGTCCTTCATGTGGGTGTGGGCGATGCGCTCGGGGGCCTGCCGGGTGAGCTCGGCGGGGTCGGTGCCGCCGATGAGGAGGTGGCCGGTGTCGAGGCAGAGCGAGATCGCCGAGTGCTCCAGAACGCGCCGGACCTCGTCGCCGTTCTCGATCATCGTGCCGACGTGCGGGTGCAGGACGGCGCGGACACCGCGTTCGGCGGCCAGCGAGGCGAGCCGGTCGAGGTTGGACAGCAGCAACTTCCAACCGTCGGCGTCGAGTTCGGGGCGGGAGTCGTAGCCGTCCTGGCCGGTGACGGCGGACAGGACCAGCACCTCCGCCTTCGAGGCGTCGTAGCCCGCCAGGAGCTGTTCGGCCTCGGGCAGCGGGTCGTGGCCGGGCACGTGCAGCAGCAGCGGGGTGAAGCCGCCGACGGCGTGCAGGTCGTGGTCGGCGAGGGTGCGGGCCATGGCGCCCGGCTCGGCGGGCAGGAACCCCTCGGGGCCGAACTCGGTGGCGGCCAGGCCGACCTCACGCATCTCGTTCAGTACCCGCTCGGGCGTCAACTGGTAGCCCCAGCCGGGGACTTCGCACACGCCCCAGGAGATGGGGGCACCGGCGATCCTGTTTTGGGGGGAGGTGGTCATGCTGTGGCCTTTCTGAGATTCCGGTCGGGGTGGGACGAGGGGTGGGAACCACGTCGGGATGAGCGGACAGCGCCTGATCGCGGGCTGAACGGGTCGTGGGCGCGCGTCGACGCCCCGAAGGCGGTGACCCGCTCCCCCAGGACTGGGCCCACGCCGATGCCGACGGGCCCGAGGACCACCGCCGAGCCCGCCGCAGGCGCCATCGCCCTCTCCCTCCAGAAACCGTCACGGCCGACCACAAGCGCGCTGATCAGTCGGTCGCCGGGTTGTTCACATGGGCGTAACGGTAGGTGCGGCGCAGGGCATTGTTGAAGGGGTCAAACCCATCATTAATCCTTCATTGGGCACCTCTTTTTCCCTCATCCGTGCTTGCCGGCGCAGGTGCGGGAGTCGCTCCGTCATCGGATCCCCGCCCGCCGTCGTCATGGACCCGAGTCTCAGTGAGGCGCCCGCTTCAGGAACAGTTCCAGTCCGGCCAGGAGCCGTTCGACGTCGTCGGTGCTCGTGTAGGGCGCGAGGCCGATGCGCAGGCCGCCGGAGTCGCCCAGGCCGAGCCGGCGGGAGGCCTCGACGGCGTAGAAGGAGCCGGAGGGCGCGTAGACGTCGCGTTCCGCCAGGAAGCGGGAGGCGTCCTGCGTGCCCTGTGCGCCGAAGACGTCGTCCAGGGTCAGGAGCACCGTGGGCGTCCGGTCGCCCGCCTTCGAGTGGACGGTGATCCCGTCGAGCGCGGCGAGCCCCTGATCGATACGCGTTCGCAGACTCTCCTCATGCTGATGCAGTGCCCCGAGGCTCGTTGCCAGGCGCTCGCGGCGACTGCCGACGGCGTCCGTGTCGAGACCGGCGAGGACATCGACCGCGGTACTCGTTCCGGCGAGCAACTCGTAGGGCAGGGTGCCGAGTTCGAAACGTTCCGGAACCGCGTCGGAGGACGGCAGAAGCTTGTCCGGCCGCAGGGTTTCCAGCAGTTCGGGCCGGGCGGCGAGGACGCCGTGGTGCGGGCCGAGGAACTTGTACGGCGAGCACACGAAGAAGTCCGCACCAAGTGCGCCGAGGTCGACCAGGGCGTGCGCGGTGTAGTGAACGCCGTCGACGTAGACCAGGGCGCCCGCCTCGTGAGCGAGCCGGGATATCTCGGTGATCGCGGGCCGGGTACCGATCAGGTTGGAGGCGGCGGTGACGGCGACCAGCCGGGTGCGGTCGGACAGGGCGGCGCGGAGGTGGTCGAGGGTGAGTTCGCCGGTCGCGGGGTCGAAGTCCGCCCAACGCACGGTGACACCCGCCCGCTCGGCGGCCTGGATCCAAGGACGAATGTTGGCGTCGTGGTCGAGGCGGGTGACGACGACCTCGTCCCCGGCCGACCAGGTCGGGGCGAGGGTGCGGGAGAAGTCGTAGGTGAGTTGCGTGGCACTACGCCCGAACACGATCCCCGAGGCCTGCGCTCCGAGCAGATCGGCCATGGCCGCACGGGCCCGCGTGACGATGCCGTCGGCGTTCCGCTCCCCCGCGGTCACCTGCCCACGGTTCGAGAGGGGGTTGGCCAGCGCCCCGGTGATGGCCTCGATGACCGGTCGCGGGGTCTGGGTGCCACCGGGCCCGTCGAAGTGGGCGGGCGCGCCACTCAGGGCAGGGAACAGGGCGCGCAGGGCGGAAATGTCGTAGGCCACGGAATTGAGCTCCTGTCGATGCCGAGTGCGGGCCTCGGGGCCCCGGGTGTCCACAACGATCATCGGACATCGAAGGGGTTCGGGGCAGGGGGCGGGGGCTCGGGGTCCGGCTCGACGCAGCTACCGGCGGGCTGCACACGTTGGGGGTTGGTGTCCCACGACGCGTCCCAGCACCCCGCAGGGACACGAGGCTGAGTCAATATGCGGCCCCACCGCACAGGCGCACCCTTCACGGACCGGCGCAGCCAGGTCCTATAGGGGCGCGGGGAACTGCGCGACCAGCCCCCACCGAACCCGCACCCTCTGGACGACCGCAGCGCCCCGGGGCCGCCTCAGCGCCCCGCTCGACGCGGAAGGAGACCGATCTCCTGCGCCCGCAGCACCGTGCTCACGCGATCGCGCGTCCCCAGCTTCCGGTACATACTCTCGACGTGTTTGTGGACCGTGCGTACGGAAATGCCCAGGCGGTGCGCGATCGCCGAGGCCGTGAGCGCGTCGGCGAGCAGCAGCAGGACGGTGACCTGGCGCGGTGTGAGCCGGGAGTCCGCTGTCGCCTCCGGCGCCTCGCGCGCTGCCGTGCTCGCGCGCAGGCGCTCAAGGAGTTGCCGCTGCTGCTCCACACCGGCCAGCAGGGGCTGCAACTGCTCGGCGGCCCGGACCTGGTCCTCCGTGAAGTCGGCACCGGCACGGTACACAAGGCAGCCGGTCACCGGCGTGCTCGTGCCCGGCAGGGGTATCGCCAGGACATGGTCGGCGTCCATCAACCGGCTGATCGTCCCCGCGGTGCGGCTCCGCGCCCACCCCCTCCCGGCCATCCGGTGAGCCGTCCCGGGTCGGCGGACGGCCCCGGCCGTGGCGTAGTGGTCCGCGAAGGGGTAGCCCCGGCGCAGCACCGCCATCGCCCCGTCCCCGATGTCGTCGATCCGCCCGAGATGCGCCGCGGCGGCGGGCGAGAGACCCATCGCCCCGGTCCGGTCCGTCCACTCGCCGAGTTTGTAGATCAGCGACTCTCCGCCGCACAGGCCCGGCAGGGCCGCGGCGACCATCGGCCACAGCCGCTCGGGTTGCCGGTCGTGCAGCGCCGCCACCGCAACCGCCAGCATGCGTTCGTACGCCCCGGCCGGCCCGCCCGCCATACGCCCTCACGATCCCGCGTGTATCACTTCCCGTACGCACGTATGAACGTACCCACGTAGGCGCATACGTACTTCTCCCCATACCACCACGGCCACGGCGTCCGGCAGACTGCACAGCGTTCCGGCGACGCCTTCGACCGTATGGATCAAGGGAGTTGACGGTACGGATCCGCCTGCGCGGGGGACAGGCGGATTTCGGTCGTCACGGGTTCAGGAGCCCGGGACGGGAAACAGCAGACAGCTGCTGGTGGCGTGCGCGAGCAGCCGGTCCTTCTCGTCGAACAGCTCGGCCTGCGCGAGCGCGGTACGCCGTCCGCCGTTCAACACGGTTCCCACGGCACGAATCCGGCCGGTGTCGGCGGTGACCGGGCGCAGGAACTTCACGCTCAGGTCGAGCGACGTGTACCCCATACCCTGCGGCAGCGTGGTCTGCACCGCGCACCCGGCCGCCGAGTCGAGCAGGGTGGCATAAACCCCGCCGTGCACGCTGCCGATGGGGTTGTAGTGCTCCTCCCCCGGTATCAGGGAGAACACCGCGCGCCCGTTCTCCACCTCGTCGAGCGTGAAGTTCAGGGTGGCCCCGATGGGCGGCGCGGGCAGGCGTCCGCCGATCAGTTCCCGCAGGAACTCCAGACCCGTGGACTGCCCTACGGCGGCTGCCGAGACCCCCGGGTCCTCCCACTCGTACGTGCGTGACCGACCCATACGACGCTACCTCCCAGGCTGGCTTCCTGAAAAGAAGCTAGATCTGTCCGCAGCTGGCTGTCAATGACAGAGCCAGGTGGCTACGCTGGCGGCATGGAATGGCTCGACGTGAGCACGGAGAACTGCCCGGTCCAGAGCACGCTCGACCTCGTCGGCGAGAAGTGGACCCTGCTGATCCTGCGGGACGCGTTCATCAGGGTCCGGCGCTTCGACGACTTCCGGCGCCATCTCGGGCTCTCGGACGCGGTGCTCGCCGACCGGCTCCGCAAGCTGGTGGCGGCCGGCATCCTGACGACCGTGCCCTACCAGCAGGCGGGAAGCCGGACCCGGCACGAGTACCGGCTGACGAGCAAGGGCCGCGATCTGTGGCCGATTCTCATGGCCCTGCGGCAGTGGGGCGAGACGTACGCCCCCGATCCCGAGGGCCCGGTCCTCGACGTACGGCACACCGGATGCGGCGCGCCGGTCCGCGTGGTGGTGGAGTGCGACGGGCCGCACGGCGCACTCGCACCGACCGAGGTCACGGCCGCGCCCGGACCCGGGGCGCGGCCCGTACAAAGCCTGCTACCGGAGTGAGTGCCTGCGCGACGCGGAGCCGACCGTGAGTTCGGTGCCGTCGCCCCGGTGGACGGTGGCCGTGGGGAACAGCGGTGCGGTGCGGGTGAGTTGGGCGGTGCCGGGGACCTCGGGGTACAGGCCGAGGCTCGCCCACACCGCCCAGGACGACATGGCGCCGAGGTCGTCGTTGCCGACGAGTCCGCCGGGGGCGTCGGTGAACAGCGTGGAGAGGGCGCGCTGCACGACGGCTCCGGCTCGGTCGGTGTGGCCGACGTGGGTGTACGCCCAAGGGGTGCCGAACGAGGGCTCGTTGCCGAGGTAGGCGTAGGGCTGGTCGGCACCCGCGTTGAGGCTGCTGAAGAAGGTGTCGAGGCGGGTGGTGACGGCGGCGTCACCGCCCATCGCCGCGAACAGTCCGGGCAGGTCCTGCGGAACCATCCACGTGTACTGGGCCGCGTTGCCCTCCACGTACTCCGTCTTCTGAGCCGGGGTGAAGGCGGGCCAGGTACCGTCGGCGGCGCGGGGCTGGAGGTATCCGGTGGCGGGGTTGAAGAGGTTGCGCCAGTTCCCGGAGGCGCGCAGCAGGGTGGCGTACGCGGTCAAGTCGCCCAGCCGGTGCGCGAGTTGGGCGAGCGCGTAGTCGGCGACGGCGTACTCAAGGGTGGTGGAGACCGAGCCCCAGACACCCTTGGTGCCTGCGGGGACGTAGCCGAGGGTGTCGTACTGCTCGTGTCCGGGGCGCTGGCGGTTGTCCTGGCGGTCCGCGAGGGCCGTGCGCAGCAGGGTGGCGGCGTCGAAGTCGGTGCCACCGAAGGCGTGGATCGTGGACGCGATGGCGGGCAGCGGGTCGCCGACCATGACGCCGCTGCCGCCGTTCGCGAGGGTCCAGCGGTCGAAGTAACCGGCTTGGAGGCCCTGGTTGAGGACGGACTGCGCGATGTCGGAGGCCTCGCGCGGGGCGAGCAGCGCCAGCAGCTGGACCTGACAGCGGTAGACGTCCCAGCCGGAGAAGTTCGCGTACTGGACGTGTCCGGCGAGGGTGCGGTGGACGGCCCCGTCCATGCCGGTGTAGCGACCGTCGCTGTCGCTGAAGACGCTGGGGTGCAGGAGGGCGTGGTAGAGGGCGGTGTAGAAGACCCGGCGCTGGGCGTCCGTGCCACCGCCGACGGTGATGCGGTTCAGCCACCCGTTCCAGTCGTCGCGCACGGCCTGCCGGATCGTGTCGTACGACTGTGCCTTCTGCTCGGTCAGTGCGTTTTGGCGGGCGCCCTCGACGTCGACGAAGGAAACACCGACCCGGGCGGTCACCGTGCGCACGCCGGGGGCGAAGGAGACCATGGCCGCGCCCGCTTTGCCGTCGGGGTGGGAGGCCTGGGCGAAGGGCTGGTCGAAGGTGGCGTGGAAGTACAGCCGGTAACGGTTCTTGGCCTTGCAGAAGGCGCCGCTGTCGCTGTACCCGGAGAGCGTGTCGGTCCCGATGTCGACCGATCCGGTGGCCGCCGTGAACGCCTTCGCCGCGTCGATGCTCACGGCGGCGGGGCGGGTATCGGTCGCCGGGTAGGTGAAGCGGGCGATGCCCGAACGCTGGGTGGCGGTCAGGTCGGTGCCGATGCCGTTGTCGAAGGTGACGTGGTAACTGCCGGGCGCCGCCTGCTCGTTGGCGTGCGAGAAGGTGGCGTACGACGGCGGTACGGCGTCCTGCGTGGGCATGAAGGGGACGTTGCCGTAGGCGGCGCAGCCGGCCCCGGAGATGTGCGCGAGGCTGAAGCCGCGGATGCGGTTGTCGCCGTAGGAGTAGCCGCCGTGCTGATACGTCACCGTGTCGGGGCTCCACTGCATTCCGCCGAGCGGTGCCGAGGCGCCCGGGAACGTGTTGCCGGCGCCGCCGCCGTGGCCGAAGTCGGGGCCGCCTGGGGCGGTGCCGACGAAGGGGTTGACGTACCGCGCGAGATCGTCGACGGCCCGGGGCCGGGGCGTCCCGTCCGCCCGGACCGGGGCGGCGGCCGCTCCGGACGCCACGAGCACCGAGACCGCCAGGACGGCCCGAAACAGGGGAAGTCGCACCACGTTTCTCCAGCCAGACAGGGAACCCGCCGCCCGCGCGGCGCCGGACCGCGAGTGTCCCCAACCCGGCCGCGACCGCCGTGCTGCCACACCGTCCGGTCGCGAGGACCAACCGGTCGGGTTATCGCTCCCCCGCATGTCGGCATCGCCGAGGGGGTGTGAAGGGGAGATGGGATGTCTGGAGACCTGGGGGCTTCGCTCGGGGTGAGCGGCAACGTTCCAGGCGTCCGGAAACTGAACTGCCGCTGACGGCCAGTCTGCTCCTGTTCAGTCCTGATCTCGGTCCCGGACGATACGGTTCACGATCTCCGCGGCCCGCTCCGGGTGTTCCGCGAACCAGTTGCCGAGGTGCTCCCGGACGGCCTCCCCGACACAGACCCGCACATCGGTGTTGCCCAGCAACGTGCGTGTGGCGCCGCGGTATTCGGGTTGATCGAGCTTCACCGAGACGACTGCCGTGAGGCTCTCGACGATCAGGTCGGCGCGGGCATCGAGGTCGGACGCGGTCGGCAGCCCCCGTTCCCGTGCGAACTCGGTGACCGCCGCCACCACTCCGTCGCGGAAGCCGTCCAGGTGCGTGCCGCCCGCGGGAGTGGCCAGGCTGTTGGCGAAGCCGCGTGTCTGCGCGCCGCGGGAGTGTCCCCACAGCGGGGCCACCTCCATCGTCCCCGCCATTCTCGCGTCCTCCCGCTCGAAGCCGAAGACGTCGGCATGGGGGTACGCCCCCGCTTCCGCATCGAGGGCGGCCACGAAGTCCCGCACTCCGTCCGGGAATTGGTACAGCACCCTCCGAACCCCGTCCGCCGGGCGTTCGTCGGTCAGTGAGATGGCCAGACCCCGGTTGAGGAAGGCCAGTTGCCGGAAGCGTTCCGCCAGTACGGGGAACGAGCACCATGTCGTCTCGAAGATCTCAGTGTCCGGCCAGAAGGAGATGGTCGTCCCGCTTCCGGTCGCCGAACCCAGGTCTCCGGTCAACTGCCCTACGGTGTCGGTCTGTTCGATGTCGACACCGCGCGCGTACTCCTTGACCCACCGGGTCCCCTCGCCCCGGACCTCGACCATCAGCCGACTCGACAGCGCGTTGGCGACGAAGAGCCCCAAGCCGAAGGGGGCAATGACCGCAGTGCGCCGACCAATTGGGCCGGAACCCATGTGGAAGCTGGTCAACTGCGCTTCGAGGTCCGCATCGTAGGCCCCTCCACCCCTTGCCCCATCGTCGGCGACACGTACACCGCCGTCGGACGCGAGCGTGACGTCGACGGAGCCGGCGCGGCCCGCCAAGACCTCGCCCACGGCCCGGTCGACGACGTCCAACACGAGGTGGTACAGGCCGCGTTCGCCGGTCGAGCCGACGTACATACCCGGCCGCTTCCGTACGGCTTCCCAGCCTTCCAGCACCTTGATGTCAGCAGCGTCGTACTCCATGCCTTCCGCACGCACGAAGACCCCTCCCATGGTGTTCGGCAGATCACCCCAGCGTAGGCGAAATGAAGGAAAACACCAGGTCAGAGGTGTTCTGGAAAGGCCGCAGACGAGCGGGTGAGGGCGTGCCAGGATGCGGGCGACTCCGCCGTCGCGCACCGCGCCCGAAACGTGTCCGAGGGCCTGCCGAAGCCGCGTACGACCCCGTTCCGGACGCCTCCGAGGGCTTCAATTCCGGTCTGTGGCAAGCCAATCGGGGAGGCAGGCGTTGCGATGAACGGTGATGGCGTGGATACGACGGGCGATGTTCAGTCGCTCGGTGCCTGGACCCGCAGCTTCGCCATGTCCTTGAGGAGAGGTCGGCAGTGGGAGAAGTCTTCGCGAGCCACCGAGTGCCGACGCCCCGCGGCGGTGACGCTGTACATGGGGATGATCGGGTTCCTGACCACTCGTCGGACCTCGGTGACGTCGCGCCAGGCGCAGACCGTTTCGCTGCCCGCGCCGTACGTCTCGACCATGCCGCCCTCGAAATGGACGATGCCGCCCTCGGCGTTCCGCCACAGGACGCGGGCGGCGAACAACATACCGACCGTCACCATCAGACAGAGGGCGATCCCTCCGATCGCTTTGGCGGACACGCCGTTGTCGTGGGCGTCGATCAGGACGGCGGGCAGCAGGAAGGCCGTGAACACGCAGCCCGACACCGCGAGGAACCACGCGTCGAACCGGGAGCAGTCGTAGACGCCTTTCAGCCCACCGAGCCCGGCCTCCTCGGCGGCACGCACCGCGGCATCGCGCATCTCCTTGCTCATCCTCGGCATCGCGCCCCCCACCAACCGGAATGGACCTCACCATCGCATGGCCGGAATACCCCTCCGGCGCCCGGCCAACCGGAGACCCGGATGCGCACGGGACCGCCGGCGTCGACACCTCGCTGCGGCTACGGCGCCGTCAGGTCGGCCAGTTCCGAGTCGAAGAGCATCGCCGGGTCGAACCCCATGCCCGTGAAGTGGCCCGCGAGTTCCAGGGACAGGACGCCGTGCAGGCGGGTCCAGCAGGTCAGGGCACGACGGAGGGCCGCGGGTGGGGCGGGGTGGTCGCCGGCCCAGTGCCGGTGTGCTCCCAGGTCGACTTCGAACGGTGTCGTGGGACCGTCCGCGGGCAGTTCCGTGCTCGCGTCCAGCAGGACCGCCATGATCTCGGACGCGATCCCAGTGATGTCGGCGGGCGCGTGATAGCCGGGGACGGGTGTGCCGTAGACGAGGAAGTAGCGCTGGGGGTCGTCCAGGGCCCAGCCGCGCAGCGCGTGGGCCAGGCCGGGCAGGTCGGCGCCGGACTCGGCGGCCGCGCGGAAGGTGTCGGCGAGGCTTCGGTACGCGTCCCGGATGAGCTCGGTGATCAGGTCGTCGCGGCTGGCGAAGTACCGGTAGAGGGCGGGCCCGCTCATGCCCATCCGCTTGGCGATCGCGTTGAGGGAGAGCGCGGAGGCGCCCGCCGTGGCGATCTGTTCCCGCGCGTGCTCCTTGACCTCCGCGCGCACCTGGTCGCGATAGCGCTCGCGCGGAGTCCTCGTGCCCGTTTCCGCCATGACCGGCCGCCTTCCACTCCCACTCGACTACATATTCACGCTCCAGTTAGAAGCTATCACGATCGCTATTGACGAACCCTTCTCGCGTGAGTTACAACTTATAACGAACACGAAAGCGCCTAGCTCACAGCGGATCGCAGTGGAGGTCACCATGAACAGCACGGACAACACGGACAACATGAACCACGTGGACAACACCACCGACGCACTCGTCGAGGTCGTCCTGCCGGGCAAGGTGGAACCCGAGGGCCTGGAGGTCCGGCACGGAGCCGTGCCCGTCGCGGGCCCCGGCCAGGTCCTGGTCCGGATGGAGGCGACCGGGGTCTCCTTCGCCGAGCAGCAGATGCGCCGCGGCAAGTACTACGACCAGCCCCCGTTCCCCTTCGTCCCCGGCTACGACCTGGTCGGCACCGTCCTCACCACCGGCGCGGGCGTCGAACCCGGCCTGACCGGCACCCGGGTCGCCGCGCTGGTCAAGGTCGGCGGCTGGGCCAGCCATGTCCTCGTCGACGCGGCCGACGTGGTGCCGGTGCCCGAGGGGATCGGCGCGGCCGAGGCGGAGACCGTGGTAGTCAACGGCATCACCGCCTGGCAGATGCTGCACCGCAAGGCCCGCGTCCGCGCCGGCCAGACGATCCTGGTGCACGGTGCGAACGGCGGAGTCGGCACCGTCCTGGTCCAACTCGCCCACGCCGCAGGGGTGAACGTGATCGGCACGGCGTCTCCGCGCCACCACGACGCACTGCGCGAGCAGGGTGTCGAGCCCATCGACTACCGCACCCCGGACCTGGCGGCCCGCGTCCGCGAGCTCGCCCCGCGCGGCGTGGACGCCGTCTTCGACCACGTCGGCGGCCCCAGCGTCGTCCGGTCCTGGCACCTCCTCGCCCCCGGCGGCACGCTCGTCTCCTACGGCAGCGCCTCCACCCGTGACGACGAGGGCTCCAAGCAGCTGCCCGTGCTCAAGATCCTGGGCCGGGTCTGGGTGTGGAACGCGCTGCCGAACGGCCGCCACGCCTACTTCTTCAACGTCTGGGCCGGGCGCGCCCTGAGCAAGAACAAGTTCCGGGCCCAGCTGAGTGCCGACCTGACCCAGGTGTTCGCGGCCCTCAAGCGCGGTGAGGTCAACGCGCAGATCGCAGCCCAACTCCCGCTCGCCCGCGTCTCGGACGCCCTGCGCCTGGCCGAGTCCGGCACGGTCGCCGGCAAGGTCGTCCTGACGCCGTGACGCACCCCGCCCTCCCCTCTTCCTCACCCCTCTCGGAAGGACCTGCCGTGCCCACCGCCTCGCCCGCCCGCACCGCCCGCCGTCCCCGCGCCCGGCTGCTCGTCCCGGCGGCGCTCGCCGCCCTGCTCTGCACGGCCATGACCGCCACCGTCTCGGACGCGTCACCCAAGTCCCCCTCGACGACGGCGATCACGGCCGTCCAGAGCGACCACGAGGGCGCGCAGCGGCCGAAGGCGATGCTCGACGACTGGCTCCGGCTCTGGAACGGCGACTACGACCGGGCGCCGGGCATCATCTCCCCCGCCTTCCGCGTCCACGCCGCCCTCCTCGACGGCGGCGACGGCAGCTCGATCCGCGGTGTCGACGGGCTGGTCACGTGGATCGCGCAGACCCGCGCCGCCTTCCCCGACCTCCGCTTCACCGAGCAGGTCGCCCCGCTGGTCGACGGCCGTTACGCGTCCATACGCTGGACGGCCACCGGCACCTACGCCGGCGGCTTCCCCGGCGCCAAGGCCGTGCCCGGGACGGTGGTCACGTTCACCGGCACCGACACACTCCGGATGCGCGACGGCAGGTTCGTGGAGTACTGGGTCAACACGGACACCCTCCAACTCCTCACCCAGCTAAAGGCGTTGTGACATGGGCAGCGGTCAGGCGCCCCACGCCTCGACATGCGCGAGCACATAGTCGGCCAGCTCGGCCGGCTGGAGGTTGACGGCCGCCACGGCCGGACGGCTCAGCGCGATCCGCACCGGTTCGAAGTCGCCCGTGTCGGGGTCGTCGCGTTCGGGACCGTGCCGGCGATCCAGGTCCATGTCCAGCAGGTCGGCGAGGAAGTACTGCTGGACGACGGTGCTCGTCCCGCGCGGTTCGGTGAGGGTCAGGAACTCGGTGGCGGGACCGATCGTGGCCCCGATCTCCTCCATCGCCTCGCGCCGCAACGCCGCTTCGAGGTCCGCGTCCTCGGGCTCGACGCTCCCGCCGACGGTCGTGCAGTACGGATCACCGCCGGGCCAGCCCCGCTTGAGGAACACCAGATGACCGTCGTCGAGCAGCACGACACGCGCCTGTGACGAACTCTCATGTCCCCAACGGTGTTGGGCCGACCGGCAGTCCACCCTCGAAGCCGGTCGGCCCCTCCACCGCCCTACCGCACGAGCCGCCACTCCTGCGAACCGTCCGCCGCGACGTTCTGCAGCGTCAGCGGCGCCCCGTCCGACGCCCCGGTCAGATACAGGCTGGTGTTCTTGACCGACTGCAACCGGTAGAACCCGTCACCGGACTTGACCAGGTTCCAGCTGCCGGTGGCGCTGTTGTCGACCCACTGGCCGATCCGCTGACCGGCCGTCGCATTGCCGGTCCAGATCGCCGCCGCTCGACCGCCCGACTTGTTCAACAGCGTTACCCCGCCGTTCGGTTCGGTCACCACGTGCCAGTACTGGGTGTCCGGGTTCGCGGCGGAGCCTCGGGCCTCCAGGACGACGTCGGGGACGTTCCCGTTGCCGATGTTCGCATCGTTCGTCTTGCCGCCGGTGCCGATCACCTGGCCGGTCTTCCGGTTCACCAGCCGGTAGTAGGCGCCCTTCGACCGTCCGAGGTCGACCTCGGCGTAGGCGATCGTCGAGGTGCCCTGGTTGTTGAGGATCGCGATACGGCCGGTGCCGTCGACGTACTGGAGGTCGCGGCTGTATCCGGCCCGCGAGGTCGTCTGGTACTCCTTCCAGACCCCGTCGCCACGGCCGCTCTTGTTGACCCAGACGTTGCCGCTGCCGGCCGCGTTGTAGACCAGGCCTCCGCCGGGCAGCCTGATGACGACGGGACTGCCGCCCGTCGCGAGGGGACGGGAGCCGGTGTCGACCGGCAGCGAGGTGACGGCACCGCCGATCGCCGAACTCCGGTAGAAATCAAGCGGGTTGTCGGCGAGCACGTATCTGGTGTTGGCTCCGCCGCCCCAGTACTCGTATGTGAGCAGCCACTTGCCGTCCGTGGTCCGCACCACGTTCGTCATGCCCGGCCGCCCGCCGCCGATCTCCGTCTTGCCGCCGCCCATGGCCTGGGTCAGTCCCGCGACGTCGACGACCGGTCCGCTCCACTTGGCGCTGCGGCCGTTCCAGGTCCGGTGGGCGAGGATCTGGCCGTGTGAGTCCGCGGCGGTGTCGTTGGCGGGGTCGAGCGTCGGGACGCCGGTGGTCGCGTCGAAGCCGGTGTAGTCGTTCTCGTCGGAGTAGTAGCAGACGAGTTGACCCTTGTAGACCATCAGGTACGGCTCCCAGATGGGGTCGACCTGCTGGTGCGTGTTGGCCGTGGCGACGTTCTGCCCGATCGCGCCCGCGCTGCCGCCCTGCCAGCCGCCCGTCGCGATGACGTTGACGACCTTCCAGGAGGCGCCGCCGTCGGTGCTGGAGTACAGCGCGATGGCGAGGTCGCTGCGGTCACCGTCGTTGGAGGGCGTCCAGTTGGGGTCGGCCGTCTTGTGTTCCTTGTAGTACGCGTCGTCACCCGACACGACACTCGCCAGGAGCAGCGTGCCCCGCTTCAGCTTTCCGACGCCCTGCGGAAGCGTGTAGAGGTAGGGGTTGGTCCAATTGCTGGTGTACTTCGCGTACTTGGGGTCCTTGGAGAGATACGCCGGAGCCTTGACCTCCGACAGCGGCTGCCAGCTCGTCCCGTGGTCGTCGCTCTTGTAGACCGGGAGCGTCTGCCCGTCGGCGCTGCCCGTGGCCGACACGACGGTGGACTTCTCGAACGACGCGACCAGCCGCCCGCCGGGCAGTTGGGCCGACTTCGGGTAGACGGCGCAGTTGCCCCGCCCCTTCAGACACGGTTCGCTGCCGAGCTGGTAGAGGATGCCGCCCGTCGGGTTGTACGCCTGCGCACCCGTGGCCATGGGCACCGCCAGCATCGCCGCCGCCCCGACGAACGTACCCAGCGCCTTCACCGCTCTGCTTCTTCGCACAGCTACTCCTTCGCGTCGATCGGGGAAACCAGTACGCGTACGTCCCACGGTCCGAGCTCCAACACCGCGCCCGCGAGGAGGGCCGTGCCGTCCAGGGCGTCGGCCAGATCGACCGGCACCGTCGAACGGGCGGGCTCCCAGCTCCAGTTGTGGACGATGTGCACCCGCCGGCCGTCGGGCGAGGTACCGGTCGTCGCCGTGACGGACGCCGGCAGATCCCCCCACCCGCTGCGGGCGGCCGGCGCCAGCCACTCGGCCAGCGCGCGGGCGAGATCACGGCCGGGCACGGTGCCGACGTACGTGACCCGCCCCTCTCCGTGACGGCGGGTGGTCACGGCGGGCCAGCGCCCGAAGTGCGGGTGCTCGTACGTCGCGAGGACCTCGGCGTCGGCGACGGTCAGACCGTCCGCCCAGTGCGTCGCCGTCGCGGTCTCCGGCAGCGCGAGCGGGCTGTCGGGCACGGCTCGCACGGGCACGGGCTGCGCGAGGTTGCTGAATTCGTCGTACGACACTCCCGCCGCGCCGGTGAGCCGGGCGGGGGCCGGCTCGTGCCGGGCGCGTGCCTCGTGGTCGGCGTAGCCGGTGCGGGGGCCGAGGACCAGGTGGCCGCCGGCCTGTGCGTAGGCGGCGAACCAGTCGAGCGTGGTGTCGTCGGCGAGATACAGGGCGGGCACGACGAGGACGGGATGCCGGCGGGCGGCTTCGTCGGGGGCCAGGCCTTCGCGTTCGCCACGCGGATCGTGCAGTTGGCGGGCGTGGACGACACGCACCTGCCGTCCGGCGTCGAAGGCGCCGCGGTAGAAGGGGTCGAGGATGCGGTGGTAGGCGGCAGGGTCCGGTTCGCCTTCCGGGGTCGCGAGCGGCGGGTGCTTCTGCATCAGCCACTTGCTGGGGGTGGAATAGACGATGGTGATGTCGGCGTCCGGTTCGAGACCCGCGACGAGCGGCCCTACGGCTTCGAACTCCTCGCCCAGCCTGCCGAGTTCGGCGTAGGTCCGGCCCGGTCGGCCGCTGTGCGGGAGGACTCCGCCCCAGTAGGTCTCGGCGCCGAAGCGGAGGGTCTGCCACTGCCAGTACTCGATCATGCGGGCGCCGCGGCCGACGAGGGCCCAGGCGGCCTGGCGCCACTGGCCGTCGTAGGCGGGCCTGTTGTCCCAGGCCATGCCGATGGAGTTGGCGTTGGTCTCGGTGACCAGGAACGGTTCCTGGCGGGAGGAGAACATCCAGTCGGCGGTCTGGTAGAGCGACCAGACGCCGGTGGTCTTCCACTTCTGCTGGTGGGTGTCCGGGGTCGGGTCGGGCAGGAGCAGGCCGTCCTGCATGTCGTAGTACGGGTTGCCGGTGGCGATGTCGAGGCGATCGGTGAGCTCGTCGTCCTCGACTGCCGGGCGGGTGTAGGAGATACAGGTCGTGACGAAGTGCTCGGGGCGGGTGTACTCGCGGACGATGTCGGCCTGCCAGCCGATGAACTCGGTGCACTGGCGGGCCTGGAACTCCCGCCAGGCGACGTCGTATTGGGGCTGTACGTTGCCGTCGGGGGTCCACAGGTCCGCCCAGGTGGACAGGCGGTGGGACCAATAGACCAGGCCCCACTCGCGGTTGAGGGTCTCGACGTCGCCGTACTTCTCGCGCAGGTGATCGGTGAAGCGCTGGAAGACGCCGTGGTTGTGGAACAGTTCCAGGCCCGGTTCGTTGTCGACCTGGAAGCCGATGACGGCCGGGTGGTCGGCGTACCGGGCGATGACCTTCCGGATGATCCGCTCGGCGTGGAAGCGGAACGCGGGGTGGGTGAAGTCGACTTCCTGCCGGGCGCCCCAGCCGATGCGCTCGCCGGTGCGTCGCTCGCCGGTGATCTCCGGGTACTGGCGGGCCAGCCACGGCGGTACGGCGTAGGTGGGGGTGCCGAGGATGACGGAGATGCCTCGCTCGTGGGCGCCGTCCAACACCGGTTGCAGCCAGTCGAATTGGAAGCGGCCGTTCTCCGGCTCCCAGGTCGACCAGACCGACTCGCCGATCCGGATCACGGTGAAGTGCGCTTCGGCCATCAGGTCGAGGTCGGTCTTGAGCTGCTCGTCGGGCCGTACGTCCGGGCCGTAGGCGGGCTGGTACTCGTGGTAGTAGGCGGCACCGAACAGAACGCGGGCGGGCAGATCCGCCATGGACAAACCTCCGGAGTGCAGGGGGTGTTGGGGGGAATGCTGGAAGGGGGTTACTGCTTGACGCCGCCGGTGGCCAGGCCGCTCTGCCAGTACCGCTGGAGCAGCAGGAAGGCCAGGACCAGCGGGATGATCGAGATCAGGGAGCCGGTCACGACGAGGGCGAACATGTCGCTGCTGGCTCCGGCGCCGCCGTTCTGCGCCTGGTCGGCCCAGGAGGAGAGCCCGACCGTGATGGGGTACAGGTTCGGGTCGTTGAGCATGATCAGCGGCAGGAAGTAGTTGTTCCAGGTGGCGACGAGCGTGAAGAGGATGACGGTCACCAGACCGGGGGCCAGCAGCCGCAGCGCGATCGTGCAGAAGATGCGGAGTTCGCCGGCGCCGTCCATGCGGGCGGCCTCGACGAGGCTGTCGGGGACGGCGTCCTCGGCGTAGATCCGCATCAGGTAGAGGCCGAAGGGGCTGATGAGGGAGGGCAGAATGACGGCCCAAGGGGTGTTGACCAGGCCCGCCTTGGCGAAGAGCAGATAGGTGGGGATCGCCAGTGCGGTGGTCGGGATCATGATGGCGCCGAGGACGAGGTTGAAGGCTGCGCCGTGACCGCGGAAGCGGTACTTGGCGAAGCCGTAGCCGGCCGCCGCCGCGAGCAGTGCGGCACCGAGCGCGCTCGCCCCGGCGTACAGCACCGTGTTGAGCAGCCAGCGCCCGAACACCCCGTCGTCCTGGGTGAAGGTGGCCTTGATGTTCGACAGCAGTTGGGGCGCGTGCGAGAACCACAGGCCGAAGGTGTTGAACAGGTCCTGCGTGCTCTTGGTCGAGGCGACCAGCAGCCAGAAGAGGGGCAACAGGAAATACGCCAGGACGGCCAGCATCGCGATGGTCAGCGGGGTGCTGCGGCGGCGGGTCGGCGAACGGCGCGACGGGCCGGCCTCGGCAGGAACTCGCTTCGCCTTCACGGTGGTTGCGGTAGTGGACGTGGCAGTGGTCATGCAGTCCTCCTGCGGTTCGCCGTGAGCAGGAAGGCGTACGACACGATCACGATGACCAGCCCGAGAATGAAGGACACGGTGGCCGCGTAGTTGGTCTGCTGACTGATGAAGGCGACGGAGTAGGCGTAGAGGTTGGCGGTGTAGGAGCTGTCGATGACGGCCGGGGCGACCTTCATCAACAGTTTTGGTTCGTTGAACAGCTGGAAACTGCCGATCACGGAGAACAGCAGGGTGAGGGTCAACGCCGGTCGCAGTGCGGGGAGTTTGATGGACCAGGCGATGCGCCAGGCGCCCGCGCCGTCCATGGCCGCCGCCTCGTACAACTCGCCGGGGACAGTGCGCAGTGCGGCGTACAGGATGATCATGTTGTAGCCGACGAACTCCCAGGTCACGATGTTCGCCAGGCTGCCGAGCATCCAGCTGTCGCTGAGGAAGTGCGGGGCCGGCAGCTGGAGGTCGTGGCTGATCTGGGCGAAGGGGCCGAAGTCGGGACCGTAGAGGTAGCCCCACATGAGCGTGGCGATCACGCTCGGGACGGCGTACGGGACGAAGATGCCGAGGCGGATCACCCGGGCGAGCCGCAACAGGCCGCTGTCCAGCGCGAGTGCGAAGCACAGGGCGAGCAGCAGCATCACCGGGACCTGGATGACGAAGAACAGGGCAACTCGGCCTATGCCCTTGAGGAGTTCGGGGTCTTTGAGGGCCGTCACGTAGTTGTCCAGGCCGACGAACGTCGAGCCGCCGATGAGACGTTCCTGGAAGAGGCTCAGGTAGGCGGCGTAGCCGAGCGGGGCGAGGAAGAGGAGCAGGAACAGCACCATGAACGGGGCGATGAACAGGACGCCCGCGCTGCCGTGGCGCCGTCGGGGCGGTGACTTGACCGGAGTGTTCACCGTGGTGGTGGCCATCATCAGCCTGCCTTGACCGTGAAGCCCTGGCTCTTGGCGAAGGTCGTGATGCGCGACTGCCAGGAACCGAGCGCGCGGACGGTGTCCGTCTTGTCGGCGAGGGACTTGCCGACGGTCTCGGTCCAGTCCGTGGCCACCCGGTCGAGGAACGGCGGCCACTGGAAGGCGGGGTCGACCTGGGCGCTGATGTCGGCGAAGATCTGGTTGACCTTCTGGCCGCCGTAGAAGGCGGGGGCCTCGGCGAGGAAACTCGGCTCGGAGAGCAGGGTCTTGGTCGCCGGGAAGAAGAACTGTTCGGTGGCGAACATCTTGGCGCTGGTGGGGTCGCTGTTGAGGAACTGGGCGAACACCGCCGCCTGGACGGGGTTCTTGGTGGATCGGATGACGGCGGTGGTGGAGCCGCCCCAGTTGCCCGAGCTGGGCTTGGCCGCGTCCCACTGCGGGAGCGGGGCCGCACGCCACTTCCCGGAGGTGGCCTTCGCCGAGCCGGAGAGGAAGGCCGGCCCCCAGGCGCCGGTCAACCAGGTCGCGTACTTGCCCTTGTTCAGGGCCGCGTACCAGGCGTCGGTGAAGTCCGGCTCGACGCCGATCACGCCGTCCTTGGCGAGGGTGCCCCAGTACTCGCCGAGCTTCTTGGAGACCGCGTCGTCGACGCTGACGGTGATGTCGCTCTTGCCGGAGGTGACATACGGCTTGGCGCCCGCCTGCCACAACAGACCGTGCCAGGCGGCGACTTGGTTGGCCGCGAGGTTGGTGAGGTAGACGTCCGGGTCGGCCTTGTGCAGCTTGCGGGCGGCGGCCGCGAACTCGTCCCAGGTGGTGGGGACTTGGATGCCGTGCTGGTCGAAGATGTCCTTGCGGTACAGCATGCCCATCGGGCCGGTGTCCTGCGGTATCGCCCAGATCTCCCCGCCGCTGCCACTGACCTGTCCCCAAGTCCAGTCGACGAACGTCGACTTGAGCGCGGAGGCACCGTAGGGGCGGAGATCGAGCAGGCTGTCGGTGATGGTGAACGTCGGGATCGCCTGGAACTCGATCTGCACCATGTCCGGGGCACCGCTGTTGGCCTTGAGCGCGGTGCGCAGCTTGGTGTACTGGGGCGTGCCCTGACCGGCGTTGACGACCTTGACCTTGACGGCCGGGTACTTCTTCTCGAAGAGCGCGACCTCCTTGTCGATGTTCGGAACCCAGGTCCAGAACGTCAGTTGGGTCGGCGTCTTCATCGCCTTGTCGATGTCGGCCTGACCGACCGGCTTGCTCGACGAGCCACTCGTACCGCCACCACCCCCGCCACAGGCGGCCAGCGACAGCGCACCGGCGGCGACGAGGAAACCCCGACGGCTAAGGGACGAGGGCGAGTTGGAGAAGGGTCCGGACATGATGAACTCCCGAGAGAGGGTATGGGTGACCGGCACACCGGCCGACGGCGTGCTGAAGGTGTATTTGGCGTGGTGTGGATGGGGCGGCCCCGAGAGTCACCGGTGCCGCAATCGCCCCGCTTTTTAGGGGCGCGGGGAACTGCGCGACCAGCCCCCACCGGCCCGCAGACGAAAGAACCGCGGACCCAGCAAGGCAACTAGCGCGGCGCCGCCGAAGACGCCCGAACAACAAGCTCAACCGGCGGGTCGGTCATCGGCAACGGATCCGACCCAGGGTTCTCGATGGCATGCACCAGCAACTTCAGACCGCCCTGCGCCATCGCATCGAACGGCTGCCGCACGGTCGTCAACGGCGGAGTCACATACGCGGCAACCGGCGTGTCGTCGAACCCGACCACGCTGACATCCTCTGGAACACGCCGACCGCCCTCCGCCAACGCCCGCATCAACCCGATCGCCATGTCGTCATTGGCGGCGAACACCGCGGTGAGGGCAGGGTCGGCGAGGAGTTCACGCCCGGCCGCATATCCGGACGCCGCCGACCAGTCCCCCTCGACAACCGGAGGCTCCGCCCGCCCGTGGTCGGCAAGCGCGGCACGCCACCCCTCAAGCCGGTCCCGCGCCGAGTACCAGCGCTGGGGCCCGGCCAGATGATGGACCGTGGTGTGGCCCAGTTCCAGCAGGTGCTCGGTGGCCGCCCGCGCCATCTGACCGGAGACGATCCCGCCCGTCACGACATGCGGCGCGGCGAACGGCGGCGGTGCGCCGAGAACAAGCACCGGCACATCGACCCGCGCGGACAACTCCGCGCCCCCCTCCTCGTCGATCGGCTCGGAGATGACGATGCCGTCCACGCCCTGGTCCAGGAGCGAGTCGACGGCTCCGGCGATGCCCGCCGACTCGCCCTCCATCGTGTTGACGACACGGAGCGCGTAGCCGGTGTCCCGTACGGCCCGTTCGACGCCCATCAGCAGTGAGGCGGGACCGTACAGGGCGGTGCCGAGCGTCACGACGCCGATGGACCGGGTGCGTCCGGAGGCGAGCGCGCGGGCGGCGTTGTTGGAGCGGTAGCCGAGTTCCCCGGCCGCCGCGAGGACACGACGGCGTACGTCCTCGGAGACGTACGGCTCGTCGTTCATGACCCGGGACACCGTCTTCTGCGACACGCCCGCGAGGCGTGCCACGTCCACGCTGCGCGGCGCGGCTCCCGTGCCACGTCCTGCCACTGGTGTCATGGTGTCTCCCGATCTCCGGCAGCCGCATCCTAGCCCGGCTCCGGCTTATGACTGCGCTGTCATGACTGCGCAGTCATATCTACGCAACGGGGCGGGACGCGTCAAGACTCCGCGCAACATCCGCGAAATACGGGAGTACGGATACACGGCGAGCGACACGGCGAGGGTGAAACCGCCCGTCGCCACCAGGGCCGTCCGGAGTCCGGAGTTCACGCGTCGCCGAGATGGCCGACGCGACAAGCGTGGGCAAACCGTCAAGCATCACCCTCGCACAGACACACGACTCTCGTTCATAGCTACGAACTTGGCTCCAGGTGGGTGCCCTCGGCGCCGATCCTCTGATAGTTAACTTTCCTATCAGTTCGGCGGTACGACCAACTCCCCACCCCCCACCACCCTTTGGAGTCCCCGTGGTCCACCCGTTCCACGATTCTGTGACCTCCGAGCCGGCGAACCCCTCTCGCCGCACCCTCCTCGCGCTCCTCGGTGTGTCCCTCGCGGCGGCACCTCTGCTGCGCACCCCGCAGGCCTCGGCGACCACGAGGACCGCCGCGGCGATCGGCCTCGACGACCCGGCGAAGAAGGAGATCGCCATGAAGCTGGTGTCGAGCGCGGAGAACTCCTCGCTCGACTGGAAGGCGCAGTACAAGTACATCGAGGACATAGGCGACGGCCGCGGCTACACCGCCGGCATCATCGGCTTCTGTTCCGGCACCGGCGACATGCTCGACCTCGTCCAGCTCTACGCGACCCGCAAGCCCGGCAACGTCCTCGCGAAGTACCTGCCCGCGCTGCGCAACGTCAACGGCACCGACTCGCACTCCGGTCTCGACCCGAACTTCCCCAAGGACTGGCGCACCGCGGCGCAGGACACGGTGTTCCAGCAGGCGCAGAACGACGAACGCGACCGCGTGTACTTCAACCCCGCCGTCAGCCAGGGCAAGACGGACGGGCTGCGCGTGCTGGGCCAGTTCACGTACTACGACGCCATCGTCATGCACGGCGACGGCGACGACCCCACCAGCTTCCGCAACATCCGCGCCCGTGCCCTGCGTTCGGCCAAGCCGCCGGCCCAGGGCGGCAACGAGACGACGTACCTCAACGCCTTCCTCGACGCGCGCGTGTGGGCCATGCAGCAGGAGGAGGCCCACAGCGACACCACCCGCGTCGACACCGAACAGCGCGTCTTCCTCCGCAACGGCAACTTCGACCTCAACACACCGCTGAACTGGAAGGTCTACGGGGACAGTTACACCATCAACTGACCAGTTCTGTCCGCTGGTTGGGAGGCAGCTCGGCGGACAGTGCGGCGCCAGGACCTGAGCGTACGGGTCCTGGCGCCGCTGCCGTTTCCCTCCGGATCAGCCACCGTCGCGCACCCACCTGAGGTCATGCCTGTCGCGCATCGCCCTATGCGACACAGGACTTGGACACCCGCGCGGACCCTTCTTAGCGTGGTCCGTGAGCCCGTCGACTGCTGTCGCCGGGTCGACCCGAACCGACCTGGGGGATCTCCACTGTGCGTGTTTTCGTCGCGGGCGCGACCGGTTACATCGGATCCGCGGTCGTCCGCGAACTCCTCGACGCGGGGCACCAGGTGCTCGGCCTCGCCCGCTCGGACCCGGCCGCCGACGCCCTGACGCGATCCGGTGTCGCCGTGCACCGCGGTGACCTCGACGACGCCGACAGCCTCCGCGCCGGAGCCGTCACGGCGGACGGCGTCGTCTACGCCGCGAACCAGCACATCTCCGAGACCACCGACCCGGCCGCACGCGCGAAGGCCGAACTGCACGCGGTGGAAGCGATCGGCACGGAGTTGGCCGGCACGGGCAAACCCTTCGTGGTCACGTCGGGGGTCATCGGCCGCACGCCGGGCCGCCTGCTCACCGAAGAGACCCCCTCCCTCGCCAACCCCGTCACGGCTCTACGGCTCCAGGTGGAGCTGTCCGTCCTCTCCATGGGCGAGCGCGGCGTGCGGTCGTCCTCGGTGCGGCTGGCCCCGACCGTGCACGGCCCGGGGGACGCCCGCGGATTCATCTCGACGCTCATCGGCGTCGCCCGTACGACGGGTGTGTCCGCCTTCGTCGGTGACGGGTCGAACCGGTGGCCGTCGGTGCACCGACGCGACGCGGCGACCCTGTACCGGCTGGCCCTGGAATCCGCCCCGGCCGGTACGCCCCTGCACGCGGTCGCCGAGGAAGGGGTGCCGTTCCGGGACATCGCGCGGGCCATCGGCCGCCAGTTGAAGGTCCCGGCCGTCAGCCTGACCCCCGAGGAGGCGAGCCGGCACTTCGTAGGCTTCCTCGCTCCCCTGGTCGCGCTCGACAACCCCGCGTCGAGCGCACTGACGCGGCAGGGCACGGGATGGCGACCGACGCACCCCGCGCTGGTCCCGGACATCGAAGAGGGCCACTATTTCGGGTAGTTGAGCTGTTTCGGGTAGCTCAGGCATTTCGGGGGGTTCAGCGCAGGACGCCGATCCGGTCCGGTGTGAGATCAGGGCTTGGTCGAGGACCCTTCTGTGCCGCCGCTGCCAGCAGTTCGCGCGCCTCGATCCGGCTGGCGCGGACGCGTTGTTCGGCGTCGCCGTGCGGGGCGTCCGCCGTGGCCGCGAGGGCTGCCGCCAACTTGACCCGGCCCTGGCTCAGTCGGCTGCGTACCGTGCCGACCGGAATCCCGCAGACCTCCGCGATCCGTTCGTACGAGGTGACCCCGGTGGCGAAGTGACGCAGCACCAACGGCATGCGCAACGCCGGCGAGAGCTCTTCCAGCGCCGCCCAGACCCAGTCGCGCAGCGCGTTGCGTTCGAGCCACTGTTCCGGCCCCAAATGCGTTGATCGCAGCGGCAGTTCATCAACCGGCTGGACCACCCCCGCCTCCCGCAGCACCAGCCGGGCGGCGTTGCGCACGATCATCCGCAGCCATGCGCCCACGGCCTCCGGATCACGTACGTCCCCGATCCGCAGCAGCGCTGTCAGCGCCGCGTCCTGCATCACGTCGTCGGCGTCCGCGCCCGGGCCGAGAATGCTCACCGCCACGGCGCGCATCCCCGCCCGGTGCCGCTCCAACAGCAGGACCAGCGCGGCGACTTCACCCGCCTGGGCCGCTCGCGTCAGTGACGCGTCCTCCGTGCGTGCCGCCCCCGCGACATCGCCCATCATGAGTTCCCTTCGGCACCTGGTTCCGGCCGGCCGTTGAGGGCACCCTGGCGAGCGCCGTCCTCCGAACCCGAGTGTTCGGGCTCGGAGGACGGCTCACCGTTCACCGGTTCGACAGGGTGCGGTCCGTCAGGCGTCCGCCAGCCAACTGCCGTGGAATCCGGCGGGCACCCGGCGGGGCAGGTGGATGGTGGCCACCGGCTCCCGGGTGAGGTTGTCGGCGTCGAGGATGACCAGGTCGCTGCGGTCGGTCGAGGCGTCGTAGACGTAGGTCATCAGCCAGCCGGGGCCACCGGGTTGATCGTCGGCGGGGGCGAAGGCCGCCTCGCCCGGGAAGCGTCCGGGCGCGAAGTAGTGGCTGGCGACGCTCGACTTGCGCAGGTCGTACCGGTGGATCGCGGCACGCGACTCGTTCGGGTCGTACTGCGCGAGTTCCGGAACGGGTGCCGCGGTGGCGTGCCCGAAGTCCGCGGGCAGGCCCGCGAGTCGGTCGTCGATGCGGGGGAACTCCCCCGGGTGGTCGTCGAGTTGCTCCTCGGCGATGGCCCCGGTGGTGAGGTCGATCGTCCACCGCCACAGGTGTGCCGCCGTCTCCACGGTGACACCGTCGTGCAGGGAGGGGTAGCGCATGCCCAGCAGGACCAGGCGCCGACCCTCGTTCTCCTCATAGGAGTTGAGGGTGTGGAACACGTAACAGGGGTCGATGTCAAACCAGCGGATGTCGCCGTACGGGTCGCCCCTGCGCAGTACGCCGAGCCTGGCTCCATAGGTGTCGGACCAGACGTACGGCATACCTCCGTCCGGATCCATGGCCCGCTCGATGCTGAACACGGCGGGCAGGTCCATGAAGACGACATGGTTCCTGGTGAGGTAGAAGTCGTGCATCATCGTGTGCGCCGGCACGTCGATCGGCCGGCTGACGGTCAACTCGCCGTCGGCGTCGGCACGGTGATACGTGAGGTACGGCGCCGACAGCCCGCCGTACCCGTAGAAGTGCAACTCCCCTGTGACCGGGCAGGTCTTGGGGTGGGCGGTCATCGGGGTGCGCAGGCGGCCGTCGAAGTCGTAGGGCCCCACGGTGTCGAGTTCGCGGCCGGGCGCGCAGCTCAACTCCTGTGGGAAGGACGTCTCGACGAGGGCGAGGGTGCGGCCCGCGTGCCGTATGACGTGGGTGTTGGCGACGCCTGCGGCAAGGTTCATCTCGCCGTCGCGGCCGTAGACCTGGACGCCCGTTTCGAGGGTGGGGGTGCGGACCCAGCGGTTGCGGTACGAGGTGGCCCTGCCGGCGTCGAGGTGGACGCCGTGCACCATCCCGTCGCCGGTGAACCAGTGGGCCGAGGCGGCCTCGTGCGGGTTGGGGCCGTTGCGCAGATACCAGCCGGTGAGTTCCGGCGGGATCGCTCCGGTCACCTCGAGTTCGGTGACGGTGATCTCGTCGGGGACCGGGGCGAAGTTGCCCGCCAGGTGCGGAGGCGGTGGGGTCTTGTCCGTACTCATGGGGAAGTCCTTGGGTTGGCTGGTCAGGCTTGCGCCGCTTGCATGGCTTCGAGGCGCGCCTGGACACGCTTGGGGTAGATCGAGGTGAAGGCCGCGGGGGCGACCAGGCCGACGACGTGGGCGGTGATGCCGACCCAGGCGGGGGCGTCGGTCGCGTTGCTGATGGCCAGGACGACGGCGATGAACGTGAACCCGGATCCCCAGGCGGCCGTGATGTGGTTGTTGACGGCGAGGAAACCCGGGGTGTCCCAGTACTCCTCGGGCGCCTGCCGACGGGCGATCCCGAGCGTGAACGGGCTGCGGAGCGCCATGCTGCCCCAGGCCGTACCGGCGAGCCAGACGAACGAGATGACGTCGCTGTGGTGCTGGACGGACGAGTCGGGTGAACTGAAGGCGATCGCCCCGATGATGACGAAGTAGATGATGGTGCTGATCTCCAGCACCATCGCGTCCATCGCCACTCCCCTGCGCCGGTCCTGGAGAAGCAGCAGGACCCCGACGACGACGCCGGCCACCGCGCCCCACCGCCAGTCGACGGCGGAGACGAAGCCTGCCGCGATCCATGGGTAGAAACCGCGCAAATAGCCCATGATTCCCACGTTGAACTTCCTCGCAACTCGATGTTCCAACTTTGACAGGTGGAAACTAGATGCTCCGCAATCAACATGTCAAGAATGGAATATTGAACGAAAGTCCACCGCGGCGGCACCCCCAGAGACCCGGACAGCCCCTACCTGCGCAAACCCTTACGGCCGCGCTCGACCTCCACGCGACCCCCTTCCCGGACGCACAGAATCCGCATGGGTAGTTTTCGACCTGTCAATATTGGAGTGACAGGCGTTAGGCTTGCCTGCATGAGCCTTCGCAACGCCCTCCTGGGCCTCCTCGTCTTCCGCCCCGGCAGTGGCTACGACCTGCTGAAAATGTTCGACACCTCGCTCGGCTACGTCTGGCCCGCCAAGCAGAGCCAGATCTACGGCGAGCTGACCAAGCTGGACGCGACCGGCCTGATCAAGGTCACGGAGGAGGGCCCACGGGGACGCAAGCAGTACTCACTCACCCCCGAAGGGCACGCGGAGACCCTGCGCTGGCTCTCCGAGACCCGGGAGAGCAGGCCGCTGCGCAACCCGATGCTTCTGCAGACCTTCTTCCTCGGACTCCTCCCGCGCGAGGAAGCGGTGCAGCGACTCCTCGACCACGCAGAGACCTCGGCGAAGGAGCACGACACCCTGGTCTCCCTCCGGGACACGGAGGAGTGGGACAAGGACATGCTCACCGTGTGCGGCAGGCTCGTCCTGGAACACGGCATCCGGCAGCGGGTGTTGGAGCAGGAGTGGGCCCACTGGGCCGCCGAGCAGCTCCGCACGGGACACACCAAGGGACCTGACAGCGCGGATACCGACACCGCCGACGCCGACACCACGGGTCCCGGCGTCGTCGCGGACTCCAACGATCAGGCACACTCCGGGCGTTGAGCGGCACCTGCCGGCACCTGCCCTCGCCCGCGGACCACGGCTCCCCGCACTCGCCCACCCCAAGGATGATCTCGCTCCATTGACACGGTAACGCCGTTAACACGTGTGGGGCACACCCTTCTGCGAAGCGAGGCCGGCCATGGGGCGACTCAAGGTATTGATCTCCGGGGCGAATTCGGCCTCTCCTTCGTGGACCGCCAAGGTCGTCCGAGGGGAGCGCTCCGCGCCGACCAGTTCGGCGGTGACGGACCGGTCGCGGAGATCGAGACGCTGTTCGGCCCGGAGACCGACCACCTGCACCACATAGTCACGGCGCCACGATCGCCATGGTCAGCGCGTACGTCCTCGCCGGCGAACTGGCGGGCACACGCGAGGACATCACGGGTGCGTTCACCCGGTACGAGCGGAAACGGCGCCCGTGGATCGGGCAGATCCAGCGGTCGGCTCCCGACTCCGGGAAGACGATGACACCCCGGACCACACACGGCATCGCGTTCCGCAACAACCTCGTCCGGCCGGCAAGTCACGTTCCCGACAAGGACGTTCCGATCCGGAGCCGGATCAACAGGTCGAACGCGTTCACGCTCAGCGTGGAAGCGGCGCTCCGTGCCCCCGAGCCGACCGCGATCATCGCCACGGCACGCCAGGGCCATCCAACTCCGTCCGCGATCACCGCCCTCCTCCCCTCCTGTCCACGACCGCCCGCACGGAGAGAGAAGCCATGCCTCTGACACCGCCTCCGTTCGATCCCGAACTCGCCGTCGTCCTCGACTCGTTGAAGGAGGTGCTCACGCCCGGCCTGACGCTGGAGGAGATCGACGGCCTCCGCGACGGTCCGGCGGTGGCCGCGCTCGCCGACATCGACTTCACGATGGACGGCGCCTTCGACATCGAGCACCGCACCGTACCCGGGCCCGAGGACGCCACGAACATCCCGCTCCTCACCTGCCGCCCCACCAAGCCGGCCCCCGCGCACCCTCGCCCGTCATCTACTACGTGCACGGTGGCGGCATGGTGATCGGCGACAACAGGTCAGGCGTAACCGTGCCGTTGGGCTGGGCGCGGGAACTGGACGCGGTCGTCGTGTCCGTGGGGTACCGGCTGGCCCCGGAGCATCCGCATCCGGCGCCGATCGAGGACGTGTACGCCGGGCTCCTCTGGACGGCGGAACACGCGGGGGAACTGGGCGCGGACACCGAGCGGATCGTGATCGCGGGGACCAGCGCGGGCGGTGGACTCGCCGCGGCGCTCGCCCTGCTCGCCCGCGACCGCCAAGGCCCGCGCATCATCGGCCAGTTGCTGATGTGCCCCATGCTGGACGACCGCAACGACTCCTCGTCCGGCCACCAGATGACCGGCGTCGGCATCTGGGACCGTACGGCCAACGAGACCGGCTGGACCGCGCTGCTCGGCGTATCGCGCGGTGGCGCGGACGTGTCCCCTTATGCCGCGCCCGCCCGCGCCGAGAACCTCGCGGGCCTTCCGCCCGCCTTCCTGGACGTCGGCAGCGCCGAGACCTTCCGCGACGAGGTCGTCAGCCATGCCGACCGGATCTGGCAGGCCGGCGGCACGGCCGAACTGCACGTCTGGCCCGGCGGCTTCCACAGTTTCGCCGGCTTCGCTCCGCAGGCACGACTGTCCCGGTCGGCCCTAGCCGCCCAACTGGACTGGCTGCGCAGGCTGTTGGGAGAGAGCGAGGGCTGATCACCTCACACCGTTCGGGGCCGGTCCGCGCTCCACACCCGTCGGAGCGACACGACCGGCCCCGCTCCCCCACTCCTCATCGGATACCGTCTGGATCTTCCGTCGCGGCTCCCCTCTTCGGGACTCCCCAAAGGGGGCGATAACATCGTTACCATGCCCCTGGGTCATGACGCCTCCTCCCCCGCACCGGCGAGCCCCCCACCGCCCGCGACCCGCGCCCGCACGCTGGTGACCGCCGCGCTCCGGATCGTCGACGACGGCGGACTGGAGGCGCTCACCATGCGTCGGCTGGCGGACGCCAACAAGCTCCAACTGCCCGCCATCTACCGCGTGTTCAGCAACAAGCAGGCCCTCCTGGACGAGATGGCCGAGGCGATCCTGACCAAGGCCCTGCCGGACAGCCGCGAGAGCGACTGGGAGGCCGAGGTCGCCCTCCTCGCCAGACAGCTGCGGCAGGCCCTGCTGGCACAGCGCGAGGGAGCCAGGATCGTCGGCGGCAGCTACGCCGCGAAACGCCACAGCCTCACGCTCGCCGAGCGCCTCGTCGGCGTCATGCAACGCGCGGGATTCAACGGCGTGGCCGCGCTCTGGGCCACGTCCACCGTCTTCTGCTACGTCCTCGGGGAAGCCCTGGAGCAGCAGGGCCTCACCGACGACGCGCGCGACAGGCTCCCGATCTCCGACGCGAGCGAGACGTATCCGCAACTGTTCTCCACCCCCGTCGAGAAGATCCTCGACTTCGACGACCGCTTCGAGTTCGGACTCGGGCTCATCCTCGGCGGCCTCCGCGGGCAGCTCGCCCAGTAGGACCGCCCCTCGTTTCGAGGCTCCCCACCCTCGTTTCGGAGAATATATCTCCACTTTCTTCGGCCCGGGAAGCCCCGCGACTCACCCCTCCCGAACGATCACCCACCACCCGCCCGGCCACTCCGGGCGGCACCTCAGACATCCATCCCCACCAGGGACGATGTCCGAGATCCGCACCCCGAGGGCACACCCCTGAAACCGCCCACGCGCCGCGTTCGACCAGCCGACAGTCGCCGCTCAGGCGGCATCCAGGCCGTTTTCCACTTCGGTTCGATCCCTTGACAGCCCCAACCGGCCTTCCCAAACTACCGACCATTCGGTAGACGGCCCGGGCCGAGCGCCCCGCTGTCGACATTCCAGAAGGGTTGATCACCATGACCGAAGTGTCGCTTCACGATGCCCAGAGCCCGCCGGTCCCGACAGTCACCACCACATCCCACATCGGTCACGCGACAGCCGTGGGGGCGGCCGGATTCGCGTGGTGCTCACTCATCCTGGGCCTGCACACCGCCGGGATCATCGACGCGGCCGACGGCACGATCATCCTGGCGGGGACCTTCTTCTACGGCGGCCTCGTCCAACTCGTCGCGGGCTTCTTCGCGTTGGCGTCCGGCGCGACCTTCGCGGCCGCGTTCCTGACGGCGTACGGGGCGTTCTGGCTCGGCTACACCGTCATCGAGTTCTGGGCGGCACCCCACATCGCGGGAGCGGCGGCAGCCGCGGCGAAGGCAGGCGGGGCGTCGGCGGAGGCCTCGGCCGCCGCGGGCGGACACGCCGTGATGCAGTCGCTGGGGCTGTTCCTCATCGGCTGGCTGGTCGTCACGCTGGTCTTCGGCATCGCGAGTCTGGGCACGAACGCGGTGATCGTGAGCGCGTTCTCCCTGCTGACGCTGACGATCGTGCTGCTGGTGACCGCCTACCTGGGCGCTTCGAGTGCGGGCGTCCCGAGCGATTCGGTGCTGCACACCGCCGGCTACGTCGAGATCGTGCTGGCCGCCGTCGCCTTCTATCTGGTCCTGGCGGAGCTGACCAACGACATCCGCGGGCGTGCCGTGCTCCCGCTCTTCGCCCTGAACCGCGCCCCGCAGGCCGCCGCGCAGGCGGCGTGACGCGGAACCCCCCACCCGTCCCAAGGAGCCGCATGAAAACGCCCAAGGCAGCAGACCCCCGGATCAAGCTGCCGCACAGATTCTCCGTACTGAGCAGCGCCTCCGCGGTGCTCCTTCTCGTGGCCGCAGGCCAGACGACGGCCACCGCCCTCCCCGCGCACGCCACCAACTGGACGCCACCTGCGGCGAGTTACGCGGCGAGCGCGCCCGTCCACACCACCGTCACCATGGACGACGGCGTGAAGATCGCCGTCGAGGTCGTCTATCCGACCGACCCGAGCACCGGCGCCCGCGCGTCGGGCCCGTTCCCCGTGCTCCTGACCCAGAATCCCTACGGCGCCCAGCGCTCCGACCCCACCGACAGCGGCACCTACTTCGTGCAGCGGGGCTACATCTACGTGGCGTCCGCGGTGCGCGGCACCGGTGACTCCGGCGGGCAGGTCGACTGGTTCGGGGACCGGCAGGGCAAGGACGGAGCCGACCTCGTCGACTGGGCGGCCCACACGCTGTCGGGCTCCAACGGCAAGGTGGGGCTGGACGGTTGCTCCTACCTCGGGGTCGACCAGTGGTTCACGGCGGCGGCCGTGGGCAAGAGCTCCGCGCTGAAGGCCATCACACCGTTCTGCACCGACTCGGACTTCTACAACGACCTCACGGGCAACGGCGGTATCCCGACTCCCTTCGTGGCCGGCATCGCCCAGGCCGAGCCGCGCGGCCCCGAGGACGATCCCGCCACCGACCCGCAGTCAGTGACCATCGCCCAGCAGGCATCGGGCGGTTCACGCTCGTACAACGATGCCTACTGGCAGTCCCTGAACGTCCAGAAGAAGCTCGTGCCGAAGATCGTGGGCAACAACATTCCGGCACTGACCGAGGCCGGCTGGAACGACCTCTTCCCCGGCGGCAACCTCGGCGCCTACGTGTCCGCCCAAAACGCCTACTACCACCGGCCGTTGACCGATCCGATCTCGTCGGACGACCCCGTCACCGGCCGCTATCAGGCGATCGTCGGACCCTGGACCCACGGCGAGCACGTCAACGAGGCGACGCTGCAGGGCATCCGCCTGGAGTGGTTCGACACCTGGCTCAAGAACGCGCCCACCGGCATGGCGAACACATCGACGCCCTTGCACCTGTTCGAGAACGGCGCGAACACCTGGGTCGACAGCGCCGCCTGGCCCCTGTCCTCCGACGCCCGCACCTACTACCTCGGCAACGGCTCCCTCACCCCCGGCAAACCCACGGACGAGGGCAGCGACACGCTCTCCTGGAGCGCGGCGACCACGGCCAACACGCTGACCTACACCACCGCCCCGCTCACCAAGGCGGCGCTGCTCAACGGCCCGACCGACGTCACCCTCTACGCCAAGTCGACGACACCGGAGACCGAACTGTCAACCAAGCTGAGCATCGTCGCGCCGGACGGAACGGTGACCAAGCAGGCCGACGGAATCCTCCTGGGCAGCCAACGTGCCCTGGACACCGAGGAGAGCTGGTACGGCGACAACGGCACCCTGCTGAAACCCGCTCACCCCTTCACCCAGGCGTCGCAGCACCCCGTGACACCCGGCCAGACGACCCGCTACGACATCTCCCTGCTCTCCAACTTCACCAAGATCCCGGCCGGTTACCGGATCCAGATCAGCATCAACAGCCAGCCCCCGGCCGACTTCCACTTCCCCGTCGCCCCGACCCCGCAGGAACTGGCGAACCTGGCCGGTGGCAGCTACACCGTCGAGCGCTCCCCGCAGGCGGCGTCCTTCGTCAACCTGCCTCTGACTACGCCGAGTTCGGCCACTCCCAGCGACACCGACTGGGGACCGTCCTCCTGAGACACGAGTGGCAGGTCTGTACGTACGGCAGACCTGCTACTCCGGTGCCGAGGCGGGCCGGACCAGACCCATCACCTGCTCCACCGTCTCGTTGCTCAAGCTCGGTGTCGTCAGCGGAAGGTTGTCGGGCCGCTGCCGGATGCCGTTCAGGACGATCTCGAAGTAGCGGCGCCAGACATCGGGCCGCTTGCCCTGGGTGAACTGGCTTGCCGCACTGAGCATTTGGACGATGACGGGAATGTCGGAGGGAGTGATCTCCGCACGCAGATCCCCGCTCTCCTGCGCCCGCTTGATCAGGGCCTCCAGGAAGGGGAGCATCCCGCCCCGCACCGTCTCGATGGGCTCGGAACTGTGACTGCCCAGCATGATCACTTCTTGCAGGCCACGGTTCTCGGCGAGGTCGGCGCCCATCTCCGTCAGGAAGTCCACGAACCCCTCCCAGGGATCGGGATGAGCGAGCGCCCGCTCCGCGGACGCCTGCCGGATCCCGAGATCCTGCTCGAACAGGGCCCGCACCAGGGTCTCTTTGTCGGGGAAGCGCCGATACACGGTCCCGACCCCTACCCCCGCGTGCCGGGCCACATCGTCGAGCGTGACCCCCAACCCGTGCCGGCCGAAGACCTCCCGCGCGGCAAGCAGAATCTTCTCCCGGTTGAGGGCGGCGTCGCGCCTCAACGGGCGGGCGCCCTCCATCGGAGCATCAACTCCGGAACCCTCAGCCATAACCCCATGTTAACCCTGGTGATCACGGCCCGGTTCGGCCAATGCACCCCCCTCTCGAACCCACCGGCACAAAAACGTTGCAACCACCATCGGGGTACACTGACGCCGCCCATGAGAACCGCGTCGTGCCTGGTCGCACGACTGTCACAGCGAGGGGGGTGGGCGCCATCCAGGTTCGCCCCGCCCGTATCCAGGACGTCGCCGCCGCCGCGGGGGTCTCGGTGTCCACGGTGTCGAATGTCCTGAACCGGCCCGAGCGCGTCAACGCCCGCACCGCCGAGCGGGTCCGTGACGCGGTCGCCGCGCTCGACTACGTCCCGCATCCGGGAGCCGCAGGCCTGCGCACCGGCCACTCGTCCTCGATCGGCCTGGTCCTTCCCGACGTGGCCAACTCCTTCTACTCACGCATCGCACGAGGTGCCGCCGACGCCGCCTACGACCACGGCTACTCCCTGGTGCTCTGCGACAGCGGCGACGCCCCCGAGCGGGAGCAGGGCTACTTCACGATGCTGGTCGAGCAGCGGGCCGTGGGCGCGGTGGTGGTGCCGCTCGGCGCCGACCCCACCCGGCTCACCCGGCTCCGCGAACGCGGCATCCCGCTGGTGCTCGCGGACCGCGCGCTGCCGGCCCAGGACGGCTGTTCCGTCTCCGTCGACGACATCGCCGGCGGCCGGGTGGCCGTGCAGCACCTCCTGGACTGCGGGGCGCGCGACATCCTCGTGGTGAACGGCGAGCGCGGCATCGTGCAGTGCGCCGACCGCTACCAGGGCGCCCGGCAGGCCGTACGCACCCGGCGCGAGGCGCGGGTCCGCCAGGTCGTCGCCGACGAGATGACGGTGGCGTACGGCCTGGAGATCGCCCGCGGACTCGACGAACTGCCCGACGGGGTCTTCTGCACCAACGACTTCCTCGCCGCGGGCCTGTGCCGCGGACTCGGCGAACGGGGCGTGCGCATACCCGAGGAGGTCCAGGTCGTCGGCTACGGCGACCTCGACATCGCGAGCTTCGTCGGCACGACCCTGACGACGGTCCGGCAACCCGTCGAGGAACTCGGCAGGGCGGCCGTGGGGATGCTGCTCGACGAGGTGGAGGCCCGCGCCGAACACGCCCACGAGACAAGGGTGTTCGCACCCGACCTCGTCCTCCGGGACTCCACCCGACCCCTCTCAGTCCCGAACCCGTAGCGTCACCGGCCCCAGCAACCCCGACGGAAGTTGCGACGGGAACGCCCAGGCGGTCGGGGTGGCCTCGGCGAGATAGGGCGCCAGGGTGTTGTTGACGGTGACGTCCAGCCGCACCAACCGCCCTGCGGCACCCGGGAGTTCGAAGCGGTACGGCGGACAGAACGCCTCGCCGACACACTCCCCGTCGAGCACGACCGACACACTGCCCCGCACCCGCCCCAGATCCAGCACCGGGTCCGCCCCGGCCGGAACCTCCACCTCCCGCGAGTACGTCACCCCACCACTCCAACCGCCCAACCCCAGCAACTGCCAGTCCCCCAGCGGCAGTTGCGCCGCCACTGCACGGACGCGCACCGGCCCGCGCCAGGCGGAGCCGCCCCGCAGTACGGCCGTGGGTGCGGTGACGACCTCGATCTCCGTCGGCTCCGGGAGCGGCTGCTCCAGCGTCAGGACCTGGCCCTCGAGCCGCGTCTCGGTACCGTCGCCGACCCTTACCCTCGCGGGCAACTCCAGTGGCAGGTCCAGCGATTCGGTGCCCGGCGGCACGGTGAAGCGGAAGCGCTGGGCGCGTTCGCGCACGGCGTCCGTCGAACGCAGCGGCTGTACGGCGGCGCCGAGCACCGGCGCCCCGGTGAGCCACTCGGTGTCCGGCAACGGGTGCGGTCGTACGGCCGCGTAGCAGTGCTGCAACTCCCCCCACCGGCCCTCATGTTCGACGGTACGGCCGCGCCACTCCCCCGTCTCCGCCTCCCAACCGGCGCCACTCACCAGGGAGTTCACCGCGCTCCCCGCGCCCGCCACGCAGTCGACGAACACCGCCTCGCGCGGATCGACGGCGTCGGCCACCACCTCCAGCACGTGTTTGCCTTCGCCGAGGGCGAGTTGATGCCGGAAGAACATCGGTACCGCGCCCCAGTCGGACTCGTAGTACTCCGCCTTCTCCTGGCGCGCGACGACCTCCCCGTCGAGCAGCACGGTCACTCCCACCGCGGCGCCCACGACAAGTACCGCCTGGCCGACGGCGTCGAGCCGTCCCCGGTAGGTCACGCCACCGGACGGTCGTACGTCCTCGGGCAGGCACATGAACTGCGGGCGTGCCCCGAACCCGTCCGGGCGGGTCAGACAGAAGTAACTGCCCAACGGTGTGCCGGCCGTGCCGGAGATCAGCAGCGGTCTGTCCTGAGCATCCGCCAGCTCGTATTCGAGGACGTTGCGAGTCCGGCCGATCCGCACGCGGGCGGTGGCGAGATACCCGGTGCCGGTGTCCAGGTGCTCGCCGTTCCACCACACCCGCTTCGTGGCAGCGCCGCCGATGTGCAGTTCGGCGGGACCGCGGTGGTCCGTCTCCACGATCGAGCGGACCCGGGCGACCGTTCCCGGCCCGGGCACGGGGACACGTACGAACTCCTCTGTCACCAGGCCCTTGTTGCCGAGCAGACCGTCCGGATCCGGGATGCCTCGGCTCGACGAGTACAGCGAACAGCGCCATCCCAAGTCCGGTGAGACAAGAGGCAGTTCACTGGCCAGGACTCGTTCGACAGAGGTCACGTCCAGCGGATCGGGAGCCTGAGCGGACGGCACCGGAAAGAGGACACGGACCCGGTTGCCGTAGGTCGCCCGCGTCTGCTCCCAAGTCGCGTCGGGACCGTCCGTCTCGGTCCAACTCATCGTCCAGATCTGCGGTTCGACGACGGACGAGCCGGCGGGCAGCGCCAGGTCGCCCCAGGTGTTGTCCATGGTGGGGATCAGGCGACCCTCCCAGCCGTGCGAGAGGTCAATCGCCCGTTCCGGCAAGGGTGTCGGTGCGTCCGCCCGGAGTGCCTGCGGGGTCCCCTCGCGCCAGACGACGAGGACGGCAGGGGCGCCTTCCAGTGGTACCTCGATGGTCGATCGGCCGTCGGCGACGGTGACTTGGGCCGGGCGGCGGGCGCCGGTCGCCGGGTTCCAGATCTCGGCCTCGGTGACCGGGGCGTGCACGGTGACGGTCGAGTGGCGGGCGTAACGCGCAGGGTCCGCCTCGTGGTTGGCGTCTCCCGGCAGCGTCCGCGCGTCGGGGAAGGCACCCGTCACCAGGGCGACCGCCTCAACTCCCCTTCTCCTGACGAGTAGTGGCACCTCACCGGTCGCGTGACCGGCGAGATCGGCCACCGACACCGCTCCTGCCTCGGCATCGCTCACCCGCTCCAGTCGCGGGTCCTTCAGCAGTGCCGCCACGACATTGTCGTCACCGGCCTGCCCGGCCGCCGTAGCGGGCGGACGGCCTACGACCACCACCCGGCCGCCCGCGTCGAGGAGTTGGGTCAGTCGGCGTGCCGTCTCCTCCTCCAGGACGCTCGCCGAGGGCAGCAGCACCGCGCGGTACGCCAAGTCCGTGACGCGCAGGGCCCCTTCGGCGGCCGTGGCGCGCTGCACGGAGGCGTCGTCGATGACGTCGAAGGAGATGCGGTGGCGGTCCAGCGTGCCGATGCGGGGCCGGAACCAGTTGTTGGTGCCGACCAGGTCCAGGTAGTGCTCCTGTGTCTCGTCGACGTCGGCATGGTCCTCGCCGAGGCGGCCGTCGCCGAAGTGTTTGACGGGGACGTCGAGCGGGATGAGGGACTGCATGGTGGCGGTGGGGTGCAGGACCGCGACGCCGGCGCTGTAGGTGCCCCAGGACATGATCGAGCAGATCCGGGCGACGGCACGGGAGAACGCCGGGTACTGCTGCCAGTAGGGCTGGCGCCAGTCGGTGGAGGGCGGTGCCCATTCGAACCAGCCGCCCGCGGTACCGAAGTAACTGGCGTGCGGGTTGTACAGGTTGGCGCCACTGCGCAGGAACGGCAGGAGCCAGTCGTAGGTGTCCGCCAGGGTGCCGCCCCAGCCGGAGGAGTGGAACGCCTCGATCCAGACGCGCTCGTGGCCGTAGAGATGGGCCATGGAGGAGTGGACTTTGGAGTCGCCCTCGTGGTCGCTTCCGGCGGCGCCGTACCAGCGGTGGGTGCGGAAGTAGTCGGTGTAGATCTGTGTCGACTGGGCCGGGAAGCCCGCCCGCGCGGGGTTGCTCTGGTCGGCTCCGATGAGCATGCCGCGTTCGTCGTGCCACGCGGCGAGGGGCTTGAAGAGGGACTCTTCGGTGAGTTCGGCGCGGACCGCGTAGTAGTCGGCGCGGATCTTCGCCGCGCGGGCCGTCACCGGGCCGAACAGAGCGGGCAGATGGTCGAGGAGGTCGTAGCCGCGACGTGCACGGAACTCGTCGGGGAAGCGGTGGCTCCAGGAGTTCGTGCCGGGCAACTCGTCCTGGAAACTGCCTGCGATGACGTTGCCCAGGTACTCGGGGACACGCCGGTCGTACTCGTGGTGGACGGCGTCCAGGAGCAGGCCCACGGCGTGCGGGTCCAGGTAGTCGAAGGCCGTGGAGACGGCGACGACGAGCCGTACCTCTGTCCCATCGGCGGCCGGGATGTCGGGAGCCGCGGGTAGGCGGCGGCCCGCCAAGTCGTAGGCGGCTACCAGGGTTTCGGCTCCGCGCAGGGCGACCGTGCCGCCGGTGACGGTGGCCCTCCGGGAGCGCAGGGCGCGGCCGGTGGCTTCCGGGTGGCGGCGGGTGACGGTGCCCTGGACGTTGGCGCCGGAGAAGCCGATCTGGTCGTAGAACCACAGGCGTGTGCCGAGGTCCCGGGCGATCCGGCAGGTGTCGGTGAAGCGGTCCCACCACTCCTCGCCGAACCAGGGCGGGTCGTCGGTCCGGGCGCCGAAGGCCGGGCCGGCCGGGGCCAGGTTGATGACGACGAGGTTGTGCACGCCGCCGTCCGCGAACCGGCGCAACTGCCAGGCGAGTTGCTCGCGGGTGACCTTGGCGCCGGACCACCACCACAGCGGGGTGGGGCCGAAGTCCCGGGGCGGGGCGTCGAAAAGCTGCTGCAACGCGGGTGAGATCACGGTGTTGGTCCTTCCGGGTGCGGCTCGGTCACCCTCACGGATCAAAAAACGTTTTACGTCGGCTCTGTTGTCCGTCACCTGCGATGTTGGCACCGGATCCGAAGCGCGGGAAGGAGGCCGACCGGTCTTGGGCCGGATGCGTGACGGATACGTGCAAGAGGGCTTGTTGGAACGTTTTTTGAACCCTATATTCACTGCGACCCCGGCCCAGAGCCGCGAGGAGCCGCATCATGATCCGATTCTCGTCTGCACCGGAACACGCGGAACAACCGCCCATCCCGAAGCACCTGTGGAAGGTCGCGGCCCTCTCGGGCATGGCCTCCTATCTCGACGCCGCGCTCATCGTCAGCATCGCCGTCAACCTGGCGATCTACCGCGACCACTACGACATGGGCGTGTGGATGGCCGGGGCGATCAGCGCGATCGTCACCGGCTGCATCGCCGTCGGCTCCCTCGTCGGCGGCCGGCTCGCGGACATGTTCGGGCGCCGCCGCGTCTACAACCTGGACATCCTCTGCTACGCGATCGGCGCGGTCGTCATCACCCTCGCCCCGAACGACATCGTCCTCTTCGTCGGCGTGCTCGTCGCGGGGCTGGCCGCCGGTGCCGACCTGCCGACGTCCCTGGCCGTCGTCTCGGACGCCGCGCCTCCCGACGGCCGGGCGCGTCTCGTGTCGTTCACTCAGGTCATGTGGGTGGCGGGCATCGTCGTCGTGATCTTCCTCGGCTACGTCCTGTCGGACACCGGCATGGTCGGGGCGCGGTTCATCACCGGCCATCTGATCGTCGCCGCGCTGGTCACCTTCCTGCTCCGCGCCCGACTGGAGCTGGCCGAGCCGTCCGAGGCGGCACAGCAGGAGGAGGCGGCAGCACTGGCCGCGCCGCGCGGCATCGAGCTCAAGAACGTGTGGAACCGTGCCGCGCTGCTGCCGATGGCCGCGACCTTCGTCTACTACGTCACCTGGGGTATCGGCGCCAACACCTTCGGCCAGTTCGGCACCTACCTGCTCGTCACGGTCAGCGGTGCCTCGCAGAGCCTGGCCACCGGGATCAACCTGGCGTTCCTGCCGATCGCCTTGGTCCTGACCTTCGTCTTCGTCCGCATCGCCGACACTCCCTGGCGCGACCGGCTGTTCTACGTCTTCACGGTCGTGCAGGTCGTGGCCTTCTGCATCGCCTCCCTCACGGCCGGTGCCCTGGTCGGCATGCTCGTCTTCTTCGTGCTGTACCAGATCTCCAACCCCTTTGCGGGGGAGGCCAGTTACAAGGTGTGGTCGCAGCTCACGCTGCCCCCGGACACCCGCGGCACCACCCAGGGCCTCACCTACGCCCTGTCGCGCGGGGTCTTCGCGGGCGTCGCGTTCGTCACGCCCGCGCTGATGGACTACAGCGCGTCGCTCCTGCTGTGGCTGATCACGCTCTGCATGGCGGCGTCGGGGGTCGCGGGTGTGTACGTCATCCATGTCCTCATCCGGCGTTCCCCGGAGACCGCGGTCGCCCCGGCGCCGGGTCTTGGCGTGGCCCGGACCTGATGCGGAACCGGACACCGGAAGGAAAAGCACACACCGCGCACCCGAAGGAACACCGCTCATGGCAACGACCGAACCCGCGACCGTGACCACCAACCCCACGACCGTGACCGCGGAACGCGCCGCCGCCCTAAGGGAGTTGCTTCCCCCGGTGCCCCGCCGCCGTACCCGGATCGGACTCGTGGCGGGTGGTCTCGGCGCCTACTGGCCCCAATTCCCGGACCTTCTCCCGCAGTTGAAGGAGTCGTCCGCGTATGTCGCCGAGCGCTTCCAGCGGATGGACGCGGAGGTGACCGACGTCGGCTTCATCTCCGACGCCCAGGAAGGAGCGGTCGCGGCGGAGCAACTCCGGCGCGCGGACTGCGACTTGATCGTGCTGTTCCTGACGACGTATCTGACCTCGTCGATGGTGCTGCCGATCGCCCAGCGTTCGCACACCCCGGTCCTGGTCATCGACCTCCAGCCGTCCGAGCGGATGGACCACGCCTCCTTCGACACGGGCGCCTGGCTCGCGTACTGCGGGCAGTGCCCGGTGCCCGAGGTCGGCAATGTCTTCCGGCGGGCCGGTATCCCCTTCCGGTCGGTGTCGGGCTGGCTGCGTCAGGAGTCGGCGTGGCGACGGATCGAGGAGTGGATCCGGGCCGCGCATGTGCGCGCCGCGCTCCGCCATGCCCGGCACGGTCTGATGGGGCATCTGTATCCGGGCATGCTCGATGTGTCGACCGATCTGACGCTGCTCCCGGCGACGTTCGGCTCGCATGTCGAGGTGCTGGAGTTCGACGATCTGCGGCATCGGGTGGAGAAGGTGAGCGAGGCCGAGACCCGGGAGCGCACGGCGCTGGCCCGGCGGATCTTCGCCGTGGACGACAGCGTGGTGGACGAGGACTTCGCGTGGGGGGCGACGGTGTCGGTCGCCCTGGACCGGCTCGTCGAGGACTTCGGCCTCGACACGCTCGCCTACTACCACCGAGGGCTCGACGGCGAGCTGCACGAACGGCTCGGCGCCGGCATGATCCTGGGCGCCTCCCTGCTCACTGCCCGGGGCGTGCCGGCCGCCGGTGAGTACGAACTCCGCACCAGCCTGGCCCAGTTGGCGACGCAGAGCATCGGCGCCGGGGGTTCGTTCACCGAGATCCAGGCCCTCGACTTCGAGGCCGGCGTGGTGGAGATGGGCCACGACGGACCCGCGCACCTCGCGGTCAGCTCCCGTGACCCGCTGCTGCGCGGCCTGGGCGTCTATCACGGCAAGCGCGGCTGGGGCGTCAGCGTGGAGTTCGATGTCCAGCACGGTCCCGTCACCCTCCTCGGGCTCGGCCAGGACGGTGACGGCACCCTGTCGTTCATCACCTCCGAGGGCACCGTCGTACCCGGACCGCATCTCGCGATCGGCAACACCACCAGCCGCGTCGACTTCGGGCGCGACCCCGGCGAGTGGGTCGACGCGTGGAGCGCGACGGGCGTGGGCCACCACTGGTCCCTCGCCCTCGGTCACCACACGGCCGACTTCCGGGCCGCGGCGAGTCTGCTGGGCATCCAACACCGGGATGTATGAGCGCAGTTGTCCTCTGCCGGCGGGTGCCGGGCGCATGCATGCACACGCGCCCGACACCCGTGTCGTAGGTCAGAAGAGACTTCGGTCGTCGCTCCGCGGATCCCGGACGACGTGCGGTTCGTAGAGTCCGGCGCGGGCCGTGCGCCGCCAGGGCCGGGCCATGGAGACGGCGACCTCCACGTCACTCGACGTGGTGTCGAGGTCGACGACGGTCACCGAGGCCATGCCGTCCCGGGGCCCCTGGGCAAGCCACTCTCCGTCGGGGCCGACCACCCCGGACGGCACGGACCCGCTGTGTTGTGCGGGTGAGGCGAAGCTGACCCAGTAGCTGTTGGCGGACGCGTGCCCTTGTGCCTCGGTCGCGAACAGTCTGGTGTCGTGGGGCGACACCGCGCCGGTCGTGGAGAAGAGGACACAGTCGACGTCCAGCCGCTCGTACTCGATGAACACCTCGGGAAAGTGGGCCTCCATACCGAGCGCGCACCCGAACCGCATGCCGTCGACCTCGAAGGTCACGGGCTTCGTGCCGGGGGCGTACATGTACGAGATCTTGGTGTGCGACAGCATGCGCTCGTCGTAGCGCGTCGCCACCTCGCCCCGGTCGGAGATCACGTAGAGGCTGTTGTGCGGACGGTGGGGCGGGGTGAGCCGGTGGACGGAGCCCAGTACGGTCCACAGCCGCAGTTCACGTGCCAACTCCGCCGTCGCGTTCAGTTCCTGCCGCAGTACGTCCCATGCGAAGCGGTCCCAGTCGGCCGGTCCGACCTCGTCGGGGCCGTTGACGCTCATGAGGCGCTTGTGGGGAAAGCAGGTGGCTCCTTCCGGGAAGTGCACGAGCCTGGCGCCGGCGTGATGCGCTTCGCGCATCAGGCTGCGCAGGTCGGCTCCGCTCGCGCTCAACTCGGTGGCGTCGCGCGGGTCTTCGCGGATGACGGTCTGGGCCACGGCCAGCCGTATCCGCTTGCCTTCCGCTACCGCCCCGCCGGTGGGAGCCGGGCGGAAGTGCCGGAGCGAGGCCGTGTAGGACTCGCCGGTCTTGACGGCGCGCGCCCGCACCCTGCGTTTGAAGTTTCTGTTCGCTGTCATTCCTGGCCTTCCACGTCCCGCGCGGAATCCCCCAGCGACCACGCACAAGACGGCAGACCATGGAACGACCCGAGACAGTGAGCCCCTTTGCCTCCGACCAGGACCGTGCTGGGGACGGTCGGGGGAGGTTCGGCGTCGGGCCACGCCACAGCCGATGATGCCTTGGCCGCGTTACACCGTCAACCAGGCCCGGAGGCCCCCGGAAAGCCGACTTCGCCAGGAACAGCCCGCGGGTCGGACCTCAGTTCGGACCTCAATAGGGCGGCTGGATCTGGTGGTTCTCCAACGCGACGGAGTAGCGGTTCAGCAGCGCGTCGAGGCCCGCCAGCAGCAGGCCCGCGGACTCCCCCGCGTCGGCCAGGTCACCGCGCTCACAGGCCTCCACCACCTCGGCCACATCGCTGCGGAGGATGTGCAGGGAGTCGCCCTGGATCAGCACACCGGGGAACCGGCGACCGGGCAGCCGAACCACGGCATCGTTCCCACCGTCAGTGAACAGTTCTGCGTCTATGCGCTCCATGGGGCCATCCAACCCGACGTCACCGGTCGGCATCAACGGCGTTACGCGGAAGCGGTTTCCACTCGACGCGCCCCGCCCTCCTGAGAGATCCTCGTCGCCGACCGCACCGAGGAGAAACCCCTTGCTCACCGAGTACCAGCAGCGGCTGCGCGACCGCTGCCTCGCCGCCCCCGTCATGCCCGCTCCGGAGCCCTGGCACCCCGTGCTCGACAACAGCACCCCCATCGGCGGCCTGCTCGGCATCGGCTTCGCCACCCGTCCCGGCACCGGGCACGATCTCGTGATGGTCGTCTCGACCGACGGTCACGGTCTCTTCGACGCGTCCACCGGCGAGAAGATCGCCCGCGACCGGGACCCCGATCCCGAGACCGGCACGCCCGACGGCCACCCGGATCTCGTCTGCCCCGGCCTCGGTCCGATCGCGGGCGTCCCGGTACGGATTGCCGGGCTCTTCGGCGGCGGTCTGCACACGACCGCTTCCGGCGGCTGGAGCGTGACCGTCGTGAGCCCCGAGTGGCCCCACCACCGGGTGCTCCTCTCGACGGACGGCGGCCTCCACAAGGGACAGGCCGGAGAGACCTGGTGGCACATCTTCGACGCCGACTACTCGGAGCTGCGTACCGCCGGCTTCTCACCCTCCGGGCGGACCCTCGCCGTCGCCACGAGCAGCGACCTCAGCCTGTGGACCCGCCGCGACGCGCACTGACGTACGGCCGCTTCTCCGGCTCCCGGTCGCGGCCGTTCACCCAGAAGAACAGCACCACCGAAGACACCGCGGCGACCGCGCACCACGTCGATACGAACTCCAGCTCCCACAGCGTCCAGCAGACCATCGCGCCGGCCGTGACCAGGATCCCCAGCACCACCAGCCCGCGCTCACCGGACAGCAGCAGCGAGCCGATCGTGGCCACGAGGTAGCCCGCGATGACCAGTTGGGCGTACGGAAGGTCCACGACGTAGCCGAGGGTGTGACCGCGGATCTCGGCCGTCACGGGGTGTACGGCCAGCGCGTGGGCGAGGGCCGCCGCGGTCACCGCGCCGACCGCGACCAGTACGCCGACCCGGGTCCGGGCCCGTCGTGGGGCCGCGCACCACACGCCGACCGGGACCCACACCGCGAGCAGCGGCATGGCGATGGCGGCCCAGGCGAGGGTTGCCGGTCCCGAGCCCCCGTCGGCAGCCCACACCGACGACTCCACGATCTGATGGGCACCGAGCAGCAACGGCAGTGCGGCCATCGGGAGATCGGTCCGCCTGCGCGCCCGCACCACGCAGGCCACTCCTACGGCGGCGACCGCCGCGCCCGCCACGAGGTCGGCCCTCGCACTCCAGCACATGGCACCTCCACGGGATCCGTCCGCGTCCACCGGGTCACCGGCCACGCTACGTCTCCGTCCCTCCCCGCCCCGGGTGACACGACGGCCGCAGCGTGCCGTCATGACCTGCCCGCGAGCACGTCCCCGACACCCGAGCCGGACAACACGCCGCTCCTCAGGCCCAGTTGGCAGCCGTGCCACGAAACCACCCCCGGCCTGCGCGGGAACGTCCCCCCGTGATTGGCTGACCCCGCCCAACCGCACACCGTGCGCACGCACAGGAGGACAACGCAGCCATGAGCAACGCCTACACGTTCGAGTACAAGGTCGTCAGCTTCCGGGAGTCGCTGATCGGCGACGCGCTGGACAGCGACAAGCTGGAGAAGGTCCTCAACAAGCACGCCGAGGACGGCTGGGGCCTCAAGGCCATCACCGCCGCCGACGTCAAGGGCCGCATAGGTCCCGGCGCGGTCGAGGGCCTGCTCCTCACCTTCGAGCGGCCTCGCGCGTAAGCATCGATGCCGTGCGCGGGACGGGGGCGGCCGGGATTCGTCAGCGCCGAGGAGTTCGAGTCGGCGAACCGGGGCCCGGGATCTCCCCCGACCCGCGCGGGATCAGCTCGGTCGGCATGACGACCCTGCGGGGCGGTGACGTGTCCCCGTGGATGCGGGCGAACAGCAGATGCGCGGCGCTCGTCGCGAGGGCGACCGGGTCCTGCGCGATGACCGTGACCGGCGGCGTCAACTGCGCGGCCAGCGCGAAGTCGTCGAAGGCGATGAACGCGACGCCGGCGGGCAGCACGGCCCGCACGCCGAACGCGAGGACTTCGTTGCCCGCGAGTACGGCCGTGGGCGGCTCCGGTGCGCAGAGGATCGCGGTGACGGCCCGGGCCGCGTCGGCGCCTGACCTCAAACCGTGCCGGACGAGCGCCGGATCGACGTCGATGCCCGCGGCATCCAGGGCCGCCAGATAGCCGCGGTGCCGTTCGCCGAAGGTCCAGATCTCCCGCTTGTCACCGAGGTAGCCGATACGCCGGTGCCCGTGCGCGATCAGGTGGCTCACGGCCTGCCGTACCGCGCCGAAGTTGTCCACCACCACGGTGTCCACGTCCAGCCCGGGCGCCGCCCGGTCCACGCACACGATCTTAGTACCCCGCGTCTGCACCGAGCGCAGGAAGCGCTGGTCGCCCGCGACCGGGGTGAGGATCAGCCCGTCGACGCGCCGCGCGGTGAAGGCCGCGATGACCTCGCGTTCGCGGTGCGGGTCGGCGCGGCTGGAGCCGATGAGGACCATGTTGCCGCGCCGGTGGGCGATGTCCTCGGTAGCCGAGGCGACGGCGGCCATGAAGGGGTCGGCAACGTTGTCCACCATCAGTCCGATGGTCTGGCTCAGTCGGTCCGTACGGCGTAACTGCCGTGCCACGTCGTCGCGTTGATAGCCCAGCTTGCGGACAGCGGCCGCCACGCGGGCGGCGGTGAGGGGTGCCACGCCCGCCTCGCCGTTGACCACCCGGGACACCGTCATCACGCTGACGCCCGCTTCCGCGGCCACGTCCTTCATCCTGGGACGGCTGGGACGACTGGTCACGCCGCGTCCTCCCGAGGTCATCCAGCGCGACCGGACCGGAGCCTGTCCGACGGGCCGACGGTGTCCGCCCAAATCCCCGTTCGTTCACGACCCTTGACGCCCACCCACGGGCCTCCCAGAATCGACGAGCTGTTAACGATACCAACCAGAAGGCACAACATGGCCTCTGCAAGAGAACCCCTTCTCGCGGCACACGGTGTGGTCAAGCGTTTCGGCCATGTCCAGGCGCTCTCGGGCGCGGACTTCACGGCGTACGCCGGTGAGGTCGTCGCACTGATCGGTGACAACGGCGCCGGCAAGTCGACGTTGGTGAACGTACTTTCCGGCGTCCTCACCCCGGACGAGGGCGAGGTGCGCCTGGACGGGGTGCCGGTCCGGTTCACGGGGCCGATGGACGCGCAACGGCACGGAGTCGAGACCGTCTACCAGGATCTCTCCCTGGCACCAGATCTTGACGCTGCGTCAAATCTCTATCTGGGCAGGGAACTTGTGCGCGGAGGCCTGCTCGGTCGCCTGGGCGTGCTCGACCGGCCCACCATGCGCCGGGAGGCGATCGCGGCGTTCGGTGAACTGGGCGTGGAGCTGAAAGATGTGACGGCTCCTGTGACAACGTTGTCAGGAGGGCAACGGCAATCGGTGGCCGTGGCGCGCGCGGTGGCCTTCGCCAACAAGGTCATCTTCATGGACGAGCCGACCGCCGCCTTGGGCGTCGTCCAGCGCGCCCGGGTCCTGGAGACCGTCCGCAGGGTCGCCGACCGGGGCATCTGCGTCGTCCTCATCAGCCACAACATGCCCGAGGTGCTGTCGGTCGCCGACCGGGTCGAAGTACTGCGGCTGGGACGCCGGGTGGCCTCGTTCACCGCGGCCGACGCCACGATCGAGAAACTCGTCGGCGCCATGACCGGATCGCTGGACGAGCCCGCGCCGAACGGGAACCACGACCCGACCGACGCGACGGAAGCGGAGGACGGGCGATGAGCGCCAACAGCCAGGACATCAAGCCGGCCGCCCCGGCACCGGAGCCGCCCCCGGCCGCCGACGGACGCCTCGCGATACCCCCGTGGCTCCGACGGGCCGCCGGAATAAGCGAGTTGTGGACGTTCGTGATCCTCGTCGCGCTGGTCGCGTTCTTCACCATCGCGGCGCCGGGCAAGTTCTTCACCACGTACGACATCACGCAGATCGCGGTGAACGCGTCCATCTATCTGGTGCTCGGCGTCGGCATGACGTTCGTGATCATCACCGCGGGCATCGACCTGTCGATCGGCTCGGTGCTGGTGCTGGCGGCGGTGTCCGCCGGCGAGTACAACGTCCACCACGGCGGGCCCGCCGCCGGCTGGTTCACGGTCGCGGTCTGTGTCGTCATCGCCCTTGCGGTGGGGGCCGGTTGGGGCGCGTTGCAGGGCGCGGTGGTGGCGACCGGGAAGGTGCCTCCGCTGATCGTGACCCTGGGCGGTCTGGGCGCGGCGCTCGGCATCGCCGAACTCGCCACCGGCGGCCAGGATCCGGCCGGCGCGTCCGCCGCGCACCTCCAAAACAGCCTGGGATTCGGCAAGTTGCTCGGCATCCCCTGGATGGTGATCCTCGCCGCGGTGGTCACCGCCCTGTTCGGCGCGTTGCTCAGCGCGACGAAGTTCGGCAGCAACACCCTGGCGATCGGCTCCAACCCGACCGCCGTCCGCCGCGCGGGCATCCCGGTGGGCCGCCACCTGATCAAGGTCTACGGCCTGATGGGTCTGTTGGCCGGTCTCGGCGCGGTGATGTGGCTGGCGTCGTACGGCACGACGTCGATCGCCGGGCACTCCACCGACAACCTGAAGGTGATCACCGCGGTGGTCCTGGGCGGCACCAGCCTCTTCGGCGGCCGGGGTTCGGTACTGGGCACGGTGATCGGCGTGTTCATCCCCGCGGTGCTGACCACCGGGCTGATCGTCATCGGCGTTCAGCAGTACTGGCAGGACGTCGCCGTCGGTGTCGTCCTGGTCGCCGCCGTCTACATCGACCAGATGCGCAGGAAGACCCGGGAGCGCGCATGACTCCCGGCACGGCTCCCGCCCCGACGTTCGCCCCAACCCTCGTATGACCCAGGAGGACACCCTCATGTCGAGCATCCGCATCTCACGCAAAGTACTGGTCGCCGCGGGCACCGTGCTGGCCCTGACCGGCGCCGCCGCCTGCAGTTCGTCGAACGACAGCGGCGGTTCGGGGTCGAAAGGAGGCGCCTCCGGCAAGAAGGTCCGGTTGATCACCGGCGTGAAGAGCGACCCCTTCTACATCACCATGACCTGCGCGGCGCAGACCGAGGCCAAGGCCAAGGGCATGGACTTCTCCGCGGACGGATCCGCGCAGTGGGACGTGTCGGTGCAGCGGCCCCTCCTCGACTCAGTGGCGGCATCGCGGCCGGACGGGCTGCTGATCTCGCCGGTCGACGTCAGCGCGCTCACCCCGTCGCTGAAGCAGATCCAGTCGGCCGGCACCAAGGTCGCGCTGGTGGACACCACGGTCACCGACAACTCGATCGGCATCACCCGGATCTCGTCCGACAACGAGAAGGGCGGCCGGGTGGCGGCCGACGCGCTCGCCAAGCTGATGAACGAGAAGGGCTCGGCGCTCGTCATCAGCGTCAAGCCCGGCGTCTCCACCACAGACGCGCGCATCAAGGGCTTCACCGAGGAGATGAAGAAGTACCCGGACATCAAGATGCTGCCCACGCTCTACGACAACGACCTGCCGGCCACCGCGGCCTCCCAGATCCAGTCGACGCTGGCGGCCCACCCCGACCTGGGCGGTGTCTTCGCGGGCAACACCAACACCGGCACCGGCATAGCCACCGGTCTCAAGCAGGCCGGCAAGGAGGGCACGGTGAAGGTCGCCGCGTTCGACGCCGAACCGGACGAGGTCGCCTCGCTCAAGGCGGGCACCCTCCAGGTGCTGGTGGCGCAGGACCCGGCGGCGATCGGCAAGGAGGCCGTGGACCAGCTCGCCGCGGCCTTCGAGGGCAAGACGGTCCAGAAGTCGGTCGGCACCAACATGGTCGCCATCACCAAAGCGAACATGAACCAGCCCGAGATCAGCAAGTACTTCTACAAGGCGGGGTGTTGAACACAGTCCCCCTGTCACCGCTGCCGGGTGCCCTCCTGCGTCACGGGTGCCCGGCAGCGGCGTTTCGGAAGGGGTTCAAGGTGGGGACTTTGCATGACCATGCGCAAGGGTGCATAATCTTCCTATGTCTAAGGTCCTCACCTCCCTCCCCACCGGCGAGCGCGTCGGCATCGCCTTCTCGGGCGGACTCGACACCTCCGTCGCGGTCGCCTGGATGCGCGACAAGGGTGCCGTCCCCTGCACCTACACCGCCGACATCGGCCAGTACGACGAGCCCGACATCGCCTCGGTGCCCGGCCGCGCGCAGGCCTACGGCGCCGAGATCGCGCGTCTGGTCGACTGCCGTGCGGCGCTGGTCGAGGAGGGCCTGGCCGCGCTGACCTGCGGGGCGTTCCACATCCGCTCCGGCGGGCGCGCCTATTTCAACACCACCCCACTGGGCCGTGCCGTCACCGGCACGCTACTGGTGCGGGCGATGCTCGAGGACGACGTCCAGATCTGGGGCGACGGCTCGACCTTCAAGGGCAACGACATCGAGCGGTTCTACCGCTACGGCCTGCTCGCCAACCCGCACCTGCGGATCTACAAGCCCTGGCTGGACGCGGACTTCGTGACGGAGCTCGGCGGCCGCAAGGAAATGTCGGAGTGGCTGCTCGCCCACGAGCTGCCCTACCGCGACAGCACGGAGAAGGCGTACTCCACCGACGCCAACATCTGGGGCGCCACCCACGAGGCCAAGACCCTGGAGCACCTGGACACGGGTGTGGAGACCGTCGAGCCGATCATGGGCGTGCGCTTCTGGGACCCGTCGGTCGAGATCGTCACCGAGGACGTGACGATCGGCTTCGACCAGGGCCGCCCGGTGACGATCAACGGCAAGGAGTTCTCCTCCCCCGTAGACCTCGTCATGGAGGCGAACGCGATCGGCGGCCGGCACGGCCTGGGCATGTCCGACCAGATCGAGAACCGGATCATCGAGGCGAAGAGCCGCGGTATCTACGAGGCCCCCGGCATGGCCCTCCTCCACGCGGCCTACGAGCGTCTCGTGAACGCGATCCACAACGAGGACACCGTCGCCCAGTACCACAACGAGGGCCGGCGTCTCGGTCGCCTGATGTACGAGGGCCGCTGGCTGGACCCGCAGGCCCTGATGGTCCGCGAGTCGCTCCAGCGCTGGGTCGGCTCGGCGATCACCGGTGAGGTCACCCTGCGGCTGCGGCGCGGCGAGGACTACTCGCTGCTCGACACCTCGGGCCCGGCGTTCAGCTACCACCCCGACAAGCTGTCCATGGAACGCACCGAGGACTCGGCCTTCGGCCCGGTCGACCGCATCGGCCAGCTCACCATGCGCAACCTCGACATCGCCGACTCCCGCGCCAAGCTGGAGCAGTACGCCGGCCTCGGCCTCATCGGCACCGGCAACACCGCGATCGGCGCCGCGCAGGCCGCCGCGACCGGCCTCATCGGCAGCATGCCCGAGGGCGGCGCCGAGGCCATCGCCTCCCGCGGCGAGGTCTCCGAGGACGACGCGCTGCTGGACCGCGCGGCGATGGAGTCCGGCACGGACTGATCAACTCCGGGTAACAGCATCGCCGTTGGGCCGGTTCGACGCGTTGGGCGTCGGGCCGGCCTTTGGTGGTTCGGGGCGGAAGCAGGTCGGTCACCGGGGCCCACGTACCCTTCCCCCGTGACCACACGCAAGGCCGTCGACGTGAGCGTCGACGCGATGATCGAAGATCTCCGGACCCTCGTCGAGGTCGAGTCCCCCTCCCGTGACCTGGACGCCCTGCGGGAGTCGGCCAGGGCCGTCGCCGCTGTCATCGAGACGCGGCTCGGCGGGAAGGCGATGCTCGTCGAGAGCGAGGGCGGGCCGCATGTCCACTGGTCCGGCGGTGGCGCACCCCGTGTGCTGATCCTCGGTCATCACGACACGGTGTTTCCGCTCGGCACCCTCGCGCGTCGCCCGTTCCTGGTCGAGGACGGTCGGGCGACCGGACCCGGTGTCTTCGACATGCTCGGCGGTCTGGTGCAGGCGATCCACGGGGTCGCGGGTCTCGACGACCGGTCGGGCGTCGAGATTCTGGTGACCGCCGACGAAGAGGTCGGCTCCTGTTCCTCCCGGGCGCTCATCGAGGAACGCGCCCTCGCCTGCGGTGCCGTGCTCGTCGTCGAGGGTGCCGCGGACGGCGGGGGCGTGAAGACCGGTCGTAAGGGGTGCGGCACGTTCGAGGTGTCCGTCGTGGGTCGGGCCTCGCACGCGGGGCTGGAGCCCGCCGCCGGGGTCAACGCGCTGGTCGAGGCGGCCCACCAGGTGCTGGACATCGCGGCCTTGGCGCGGCCCGAGGTGGGAACGACGGTCACTCCGACCGTCGCGTCCGCCGGGACGCTGGACAATGTCGTCCCCGCGCGGGCGACCGTCGTCGTGGACGTCCGGGTCGAGTCGGCCGACGAGAAGGAACGGATCGAGTCCGCGTTCGCCGCCCTCGCTCCGCATCTCGACGAAGCCGTGATCACCGTAGAAGGATGTGTCGGTCGGCCGCCGATGCCCGAGTCGGCGGCGGCCGAACTGTTCGCTGTGGCAGGGAAGTTGCTGCCCGGGCTCGAAGGCCGGGCGGTCGGCGGTGGGAGCGACGGGAACTTCACGGCCGCGCTGGGGGTGCCGACGCTCGACGGACTGGGAGCGGTCGGGGGCGGGGCCCACGCCGAACACGAGTATCTGCTCGTCGAGTCGATGGCCGAGCGGGCGAGCCTCGTCGCCGGGCTGGTGGACGCGATCCGGAGCGCTTGACCCCGGACATGTCAGGTCCGTTCGGTCGGCATCAACAGGCAGCCGAAGAGCCATACTTGACCATGCGGGGGATCGTCCCGTGATGGCCTGATACGGGAGCGGCAATCAGTGAGCAGTGTCAGCAAAGTGGCGGGGAAGGTCGAAGTTCGGCTCCGCTGGAATCCGAGCCCCTGGGGGCAGCAGCCGCGCCATCTGGACATCGTCGCGGCGACCTACTCCGCCGACGCCCCGCACGGACGCCCGGTGTACGTCGTCAACTCCGAGAGCCGCTCGCCGGACGGCACGATCAACATGAGCCGGCACAGCGAGAGCGGCCAGGGGTACGGCTACATGGAGGTGATGGTCCTCGAACTCGACCGGCTCGCCGCGTCCTTCGCGCGGGTGGTCGTGGGGGTGGCCATCCATCAGAACGGTGGGACGAGGACGTTCGGCGATCTGTCGCACGCCCGGGCGCTGGTCGTGGAGGGGTACAGGGAGCTGCTGTCGGACGACTTCGCGGGGGTGGCCGGGTCCACCGCCGCGACGGTCGCGGAGTTCGCCAAGGACGACTCCGGAGCCTGGGAGTTCCGCGCGATGGTGCGGGGGTTCGACAGCGAACCGGTGAGCTTCAGCGCGGAGATGGGCAGCGCGTCTCGGCCCTGACCGGCTGCTCCGCCTTGAACTCGGGAAGCAGTGCCGTGACGGTCGGCCGCTTGTGGCGCAGCTCGTGGACCACGCCCAGGACGACGGCGGTGGCCACCGCGACCAGGTGCTCGCGGCCGGCCAGATTCGGTTTCACGATCGACTCCCACACCATCGACCCGCCGGTGAGGACGAACACGACGGGCGCGCGCCGCACGACGGCGAGATACGTGAACAGCCCTACGACCGCGGCGGACGGCCCGGTGTCGAGGACCTGGCCGATCTCGGGCCGCAGCCCGATGCCGCCGCAGCCGGGCCCGATCAGGAGCATCACGCGCACCGTGAGGGTGCCGGCCAGTGTGGTCGCGTAGGCGACGGCCAGCGTGCGAGCCCGGCCGAGGGCCAGCTCGGCCAGCGCGAACGCGAGGAACAGCTGGGTGATGCCGGCCCAGACGGGCAGGTCGAGGGCGGGGACGTACAGCGATATGGGGGTGCGCAGCAGGGCTAGCCACAGCGGCAGGTCGCCCTGGACGCCGCCGATGTCCCGCACGATCACGGCTCCGGTCGGGTTCTGTGCGAGCGCGTGGAAGAAGATGACGCCGAAGCCGGCGACGAACGCCAGGGACACCCCCTTCAGTCCGCGCCGCAGCAGCTGTCGTACCGGATCGACGACGATGCCCTGCCATTCACCCCGCAGTGTGCGCCAGATGAACAACGCTCCCCCACTCCCCCCACCATCGGCCCAACATACGGATCGGAATCTAGCCCTCTGTGCACTTCCTGTGCGTCCCGGGCCGCCCTGAGCTGTTGTCGCAGTTCGCGGACGGTACGGGTGGGGCTGATATTGAAGAGTGGGAAGCTTTCCCGACGGTTGTTCGGGGACTGAAGGAAGCGGGAGGGCCGGTGCGCGCCTCAAAAGATCCGGCCGGTTCCACCGTGGTCGACGCCGGGCAACGTTCCACGCCTCCGCTCAGCTGGGCCGTGGTCGTGTTCTGGCTCGTCGTCGTCACGCTGATGGTGGCGGCGACCGGTATCGCGCTGGGCCGGGACACCAGGCCGGCCCCCTTTCTGGTGGTGCTGCCCGCGCTGATCGCCGGGCGCGGGACCGTACGGCAGACCACCGTCGCCTCCGTGTGGGTGACGCTCGTGATCGTCGGCTCCCTCCTCGACACTCCGCTGGGCACGGCGGGCGCAGACGCGGCCGTCGTCGCCTTCACCCTGGTGTTCAACGGCCTGAGCGTGGCGCGGGCAGCGCAGCGGATCCGCTGGGAGGGCGAGATCGCGCGGCTGCGTTCCGCCGCGGCGGCCTTGCAACGGCAGATTCTGCGCCCCTTCCCCCTGATGACCGACCAGTTGCTGGTACACGGCCTCTACCGGCCGGTGGAGGAGGACAGCCGAGTGGGCGGCGACGTCTACGAGGTCGTCTCCTCGCCGTACGGCAGCCGTGTCTTCATCGCCGACGTCCAGGGCAAGGGCCTGCAGGCGATCAGCGCCGCGTTCGCCGTGCTCAGCGCCTTCCGCGAGGCGGCCGTGGCCGAGCCCACCCTCACCGCCGTGGTCGACGCCCTGGAGGAGGCGGTGCTACGGCACAACTCCTTCGCGGCGCAGACCGGCGAGCGGGAGCGGTTCGTGACGGCGCTCGTGCTGGGGGTCGACGGCGAGCGGGAGGTCCAGGCGATCAACTGCGGTCATGTGGCGCCGCTGCTGCTGCACAAGGAGCGGGCCGAGCCGGTGCTCCAGCAGGAGCCCTGCGTTCCGCTGGGCCTCGACGCGCTGGCCCCTGAGCCTCGTACCGTCGAATGGTTCGCCTTCCCGCCGGACGGCACCCTGCTGCTCTGCACGGACGGCGTGACCGAGGCGCGGGATCCGTCCGGCGCGTTCTATCCCCTGGAGGAGCGCGCGGCGGCCTGGGGCGATGTCCCGCCGAAGGACGTGCCGGCCACCCTCTACGGCGACCTGCGCCGCCACACGGCGGGCACGCCCCGGGACGACACCGCGCTGCTGGTGCTGCGCAGGAGGGGCGACGCAGGGCTCTCCTGACCGCACGGGCCTTGTTGCCCAGCCGCACGGACCTTGTTGCCTGACGGCGCGGGCCGGTCAGGGGCGGCCGCCCTGGCGGGGGTCGCCCGCGGTGAGGTGTTCGAGGACCTCGGCCAGCTCCTGGCAGGCCTTCTCCACCGAGAGTCTGGTGTTGCGCTGCTCGGTGATGACCGAGGACAGCAGCAGGGCGGTGAGGGCCATCGTGCCGTTGAATGCCTGCAGCTTCATCATGACCTCGACATGGGTCAGGTCGGCGAACGGGCCCGTCTCCTGGGTCGCCGCGATGGTGGCCATGACGGAGGCGAACAGGGCGCACAGCATGCTGCCCGCGAACCGGAACCGCAGCGCCGCCCAGATCAGCAGCGGATAGATCAGAAACAGCAGGCTGACGTGGTTGTGGGTGACCAGGGGGACGATCACGCCGACGGTGGCCGAGAGCAGCAGGGCTTCCTTCCATCGGTGCAGGTCGAGGGGCAGGCGCACCGTGCGGAGCATGAGCAGGAGCGGCGTCACGATCAGCACGCCCATCGCATCGCCCACCCACCAGCCGAGCCAGACCGGCCAGAAGGAGTGGGCGGCCAGCTTGTCGGTGGCGACGAGCATGCCGACCCCGCAGGTCGCGCTGATCAGCATGGTGGTCAGGGCGCCCAGGAACACGAGGGCGAGGCCGTCACGGAGCCGGCCGAGATCGGTGCGGAAGCGCACCCGGCGCAGCAGGAGGTAGGCGCAGGCGGGGGCCAGGGTGTTGCCGAGCAGCACGACGAGCACGGTCGGCTGGAGCGAGGTGAGCGACATGATCACGAGGAGCACGCCGAGGGCGATGCCGGGCAGCACCCGCAGCCCGAAGATCAGCAGGCAGGCCACCGCTACGCCGGTGGGCGGCCAGATGGGGGTGAACACGGCGCCCTCGACCACCAGCTCCCGCAGCAGGCCGAGGCGTCCCGCCGCGAAGTAGCTGCCGGCGACGGCCAGCGTCAGGAGGGCGTACCCGGCCGGTCGCCGCAGATCCTCGAAACCCACCACAGCAGCCATCAGACACTGCCCGGGCCGTGTCGGCGAGGCGAACCGCGCCCGGCGCCACGCCACGTGAAGGGGACGGCACCTGGCCGATGCCCGCAGGCCGGGCACGGTGCGTACGGCCGTAACGGGGGCGCAGATGCAGGCACCGGCCTCTGCGGCGGACGGGTCCTACGTCCCGGTGTCGGGCTCATCGTGTCCCACGACCAGTACCGCCGCGTCGTCCTCGTGCCCCACACGCCCGGCTCCCTTGATCACGGCGGCCGCGAGCGAGCCCGCCTCCATGCCCGCCACGGCGGCGACTCCGGCGAGGCGCATCACCTGGTCGAGGCCCTCGTCGACGCTCATCGAGGGTCCCTCCACCACGCCGTCGGTCACCAGGACGAAGACTCCGCCGGTGGTGAGCCGGTGCTCGGTCACGGGGTACCGCTGCCCGGCGAGGATGCCCAGCGGCGGTCCGCCCTCGTCGTCGGTGATGCCGGAGCGGCCGTCGGCGGTGGCCCAGACGGAGGGTATGTGTCCGGCCCGCGCGCTCTCCAGTACCCCGGTGATCGGGTCCAGGCGCATGAAGGTGCAGGTCGCGAAGAGTTCGGTGCCGAGGGACAGGAGCAGGTCGTTCGTCAGCGAGAGGAGTTCGCCGGGCTCGCTGGTGACGGAGGCGAGCGCCCGCAGACCGACTCTCACCTGGCCCATGAACGCGGCCGCCTCGATGTTGTGGCCCTGGACGTCGCCGATGGACAGGCCGATGCGCCCGTCGGGCATCGTGAACGCGTCGTACCAGTCGCCGCCCACGTTGAGGCCGTGGTTGGCGGGCGCGTACTGGACCGCGATATGGAACCGGGGGGTGACGGGCATGTCGCCGGGCAGCATGCCGCGCTGGAGGGCGACGGCCAGTTCGAGGAGGGAGCGCTGGAGCTCCGCGCGCTCGCGTGCCTGGGCGGTCAGCGTCCCGAGCCTGGCCAGCAGCTCGTCACCGTCGTCCATGGGGCGCTTACGCGACATCGACCACTCCAAGGGGGTTGGTACCGCTATAAGCATAAAGAACGAATTATCTTCCCTCGGAAACGCGCAGAAACAGGACACAGGACGACAGGACTCACGACAACGGCCCGGCCACCGCGAGAAGCGGGGCCGGGCCGAGTCGTCGTGCGTGCCGCGTCAGCCCTGGCGGGCCTTGAAGCGCGGGTCCTTCTTGTTGATCACGAAGGTCACGCCGCGGCGGCGTACCACCTGCGCGCCGGGCTTGGCCTTCAGTGAGCGAAGCGAATTGCGGACCTTCATGACGTCCTCCCGTAGCGGCGCTCGAAGCGCTCCACACGGCCCGCGGTGTCCACGACGCGCGTGTTGCCGGTGTAGAACGGGTGGCTGGCCGACGAGATCTCGACGTCGATCAGCGGGTAGGTGTTCCCGTCCGCCCACTCGATCGTGCGCGCCGACTGCGCGGTCGAGGTGGTCAGGAACGCGGTGTCCGCCGCGCGGTCGCGGAAGACGACCGGACGGGACACGGGGTGGATGCCAGACCTCATGGTGCTTCCTTCCTCAGGCCGTCCACGCGGGACGGCCGCTCTGCTTCGTACGTGGGGCTGCCGCCGCGCTCGGTTCAGCGCTCCTCGCGGAAATCGACGTGCTCTCCGACGACCGGGTCGTACTTGCGCAGGACCAGCCGGTCGGGGTCGTTACGACGGCTCTTGCGCGTCACGTAGGTGACGCCGGTATCGGCCGTCGACTTCAGGGTGACTACGGGACGGTTCGTGGTGCGTGCCATGAGGACCTCCTTCCGCCCACATCCCGGGATCTTGTCCCGAGCATGTCAGCTACATGTGTCTCAACACGGCCACCCGGCGATCCATTCCCGCCCGCTAGGCGGCCACCGCGGCCCGCAAACGGGCGGCCCGTACGGCCTGGGAGAGGCCCTCGATGTCGTAGGCGCCGTGGTGCCGGCGGCCGTTCACGAAAAAGGTGGGCGTGCCCGCGACGCCGCTGAGGTCGGCCGACTCGACGTCCTCCGCGACATGGCCGGCTCCCTCGTGGGCCCGCATGTCGCGGGTGAAGCGGGCGGTGTCCAGGCCGATCTGTTCGGCATAGCCGCGCAGGTCGATCAGGCGCAGGGCACCCTGGTGGCTGAGGAGCAGGTCGTGCATCTCCCAGTAGCCGCCCTGTAGCGCGGCGGCCTCCGCGGCCTCGGCGGCGAGCTGGGCGTGCGGGTGGACGTCGGTGAGCGGGAGGTGCCGCCACACGTACCGCACCTCGTCCCCGAAGGAGCCGAGCAGCTCGCGGACGACCGGCTCGGCCTGCCCGCAGTAGGGGCATTCGTAGTCGCCGTACTCCACGACGGTCACCGGAGCGTGCCGCGGTCCGCGCAGGTGGTCGCGGTCGGGGTCTACGGGGACGGACAGGTCGACGATGGTCTCGGCCCGGCCGAACAGGACCCTGGGTCGGATCTGCGGTGGCAGCAGTCCGATCACCCCGGTGACCAATCGGCCGACCAGGAACGAGCAGATGACGGCGCTGAGGATGCCCGTCTTCGCGTCCTCCAGGGTGGTCCCGTCGAAGGCGAGGGTCGCGATCAGCAGGGAGACCGTGAAGCCGACGCCGGCCAGCGTGCCGCCCGCGGTCACCGCGCCCCAGCCGACCGGCGGCCGGATCCGGCCCCGGGAGAGCACGCTGGTCAGCGCCGTCGAGGACACGATGCCGAGCGGCTTGCCGACGACGTACCCGATGAGGATGCCCAGCGCGACGGGCGAGGTGAAGGCCCTCGCGAGCTGTTCCCCGCTGATCTGGAGCCCGGCGTTGGCCAGCGCGAACAGCGGGACCACGGCGTAGCTCGCCCACGGGTGGTAGATGCGCTGGAGCCGGTCGTTCGGGGAGATCGACGCCGCGATTCCGGCGCGTACGTCGCGTTCCAGCTCGGGTGTGGGCTGCTCGCGGAAGAGCCGGAACAGGCCGGTCGCGCGCTCCAGGTCGTCGCGCCCCGCCGGATAGGCGTACGTGATCAGCCCCATGGCGAGTCCGATGACGACGGGGTCCACGCCCGACTTCAGCAGGGCGACCCAGGCGACGAGCCCGAGCAGCGCGTACAGCGGACCCCGGCGCACCCGGAACCGGCGCAGCAGCATGACGACGGCGAACGTGCCCACGGCGACCAGGAGTGCCGGTACGGCGATGTGGTCGCTGTAGAAGACGGCGATCACCACGAGCGCCAGGAAGTCGTCGACGACGGTGATCGTGAGGAGGAACACGCGCAGCCCGGGCGGCATGTGGCGACCCACGACGGCGAGCATGCCCAGCGCAAACGCCGTGTCGGTGGACATCACCGCGCCCCAGCCGTCAGCCGTCCCGTGCCCGCTGTTGATGGCGAGGTAGATGGCGATCGGCACGAGCATGCCACTCGCGCCCGCGACCATCGGCAACGCCAGCCGCCTGCGCTCGCGCAGCTCGCCCATGTCGAACTCGCGGCGTGCCTCCAGCCCCACGACGAGGAAGAACAGCGTCATCAGCCCGCTGTTGACCCACTCGCGCAGGTCGAGGGAGATCCCGTGCGAGCCGAGCCGGACGGAGAGGTGGGTATCCCAGAACGTCTCGTACGCCGTCGGCGTGACATTGGCCCAGACGAGCGCGACGAGCGCCGCCGCCACCAGGACGGCGGCGCTGCCGGTCTCGGTCCGCAGGAAGTCACGCAGCGGGGTGCGCGCTTCGTCGCCGCACGTGGTCTGCCCCGTGTAGTCGGTCGTTTCGAAGGACATACCGGGTTCACTTCCGTCGTGCGTCATGGCTCACGTGACGCCCCAACACCACCTGCCGCACCATTCATTCCTACGGCAGCCGGTGTCACGGCCTCCGGGTCAGCCGCCCAGTGCCGCCCCGACCACGGCCTTCGCCTCCTCCTGCACCTGGCCGAGGTGGTCGGGACCGAGGAAGGACTCGGCGTAGATCTTGTAGACATCCTCGGTGCCGGAGGGCCGCGCCGCGAACCAGGCGTTGGCGGTCGTCACCTTGATGCCGCCGAGGGCCGCGCCGTTGCCGGGTGCCTCGGTGAGGACGCCGGTGACGGGCTCGCCGGCCAGGGTGTCGGCGGTGACCTGCGCGGGCGAGAGCTTGGCGAGCAGCGCCTTCTCCTCACGGGAGGCCGGGGCGTCGATCCGGGCGTAGGCGGGCGAGCCGAACCGGTCCGTGAGCGCCGCGTAGTGCTGGGACGGTGTCTTCCCGGTGACCGCGGTGATCTCACTGGCGAGCAGCGCCAGGATGATGCCGTCCTTGTCGGTGGTCCACACGGACCCGTCCCGGCGCAGGAAGGACGCGCCGGCCGACTCCTCGCCGCCGAAGCCGAGCGAGCCGTCGACCAGTCCGTCCACGAACCACTTGAAGCCGACGGGTACCTCGACGAGCCGGCGTCCGAGGTCGGCGGCGACGCGGTCGATCATCGAGGAGGACACCAGGGTCTTGCCCACGCCCGCGTCGGCGGGCCACTGCTCGCGGTGGGCGTAGAGGTAGGCGATGGCGGCGGCCAGGTAGTGGTTGGGGTTCATCAGACCCGCGTCCGGCGTGACGATGCCGTGCCGGTCGGAGTCGGCGTCGTTGCCCGTGGCGATGTCGAACCGGTCGCGCTGGGCGATCAGCGAGGCCATCGCGTACGGCGACGAGCAGTCCATACGGATCTTGCCGTCCCAGTCCAGCGTCATGAACCGCCAGGTCGGGTCCGTGAGCGGATTGACCACGGTCAGATCGAGCCGGTGCACCTCGGCGATCCGGCCCCAGTAGGCGACGGACGCCCCGCCCAGCGGGTCGGCGCCGATCCGCACACCGGCCGACCGGATCGCGTCCAGGTCGAGCACGCTCGGCAGGTCGGCGACGTACGTGCCGAGGAAGTCGTAGCGGCCCGTGCCGGGGGCGGCGAGCGCGCGGGTGTACGGGATGCGGCGGACGTCCTTCATGCCGCTCGCGATGATCTCGTTGGCGCGGTCCTGGATCCAGGAGGTGATCTCGGAGCCCGCCGGGCCGCCGTTCGGCGGGTTGTACTTGAAGCCGCCGTCGCCGGGCGGATTGTGGGACGGGGTGACCACGACGCCGTCCGCGAGGCCCGAGGTGCGGCCGCGGTTGTGGGCGAGGATCGCGTGGGACACCGCCGGGGTGGGTGTGTAGCCGTCCGCGGAGTCGATGAGGACCGTGACCTCGTTGGCGGCGAACACCTCCAGGGCGGTGACCTTCGCGGGCTCGGACAGCGCGTGCGTGTCGGCGCCGAGGAAAAGGGGTCCGTCCGTGCCCTGGTCCGCGCGGTACTCGCAGATGGCCTGGCTGGTGGCCGCGATGTGGTCCTCGTTGAACGCGGTCGCCAGGGACGAGCCCCGGTGCCCGGAGGTGCCGAACGCGACGCGCTGCCCCGGCTCGGCGGGGTCCGGGTGCAGCGCGTAGTACGCGGTGACCAGACGGGCTACGTCGACGAGATCCTCTGCGCGGGCCTGCTCGCCCGCTCGCTCGTGTGGCATGGTGGCCCGCTCCTCCGTATCGACCGACTTCGCGTACGGCCCCATCTTTCCTCGTCAGGGGCGCGTTTAGCGAGTACACCCCCTCCGCCTGTGGAAAACCCCGGCCGCCGCTGTCCGTCAGTACCGGTGGCGCCGGTCCAGCTGCTTCAGGACCGCGCCCGCCATGGCCGCCTCGCCCTTCGCGTTGGGGTGCGCCGGAGCTGCCGGGGACGCGGGTTGCAGCGGCTCTATCCAGCGGTCGGCAGGCGCCTTGCACATGTCGTGGCCGACGGTCGGGCCGTAAGTGTCCACGTATTCAGCCCCGTTGAGCGCCGCCACCACACGGAGCATCAGGTTGAGGCGCTTGCCGACGTCCCGCAGATACGGGAAGTCCTTGGCGGCGAACGGCACCGAGGGGTAGCAGCCGTTGCCGTCGTCGGGCAGCAGGTCCGGGTAGCCGACGACGAGCACGCGCGCGTGGGGTGCCTGCTTGTGCACCGCACGGAGGACCTTGGTGACCTTCGGCGCGGTGTTGAGGACGGCCACCGCCAACTGATCGACACCAGAAGCGTTGTAGTAGCGCTGGCACGGGTTGCCCGTAAGGTCCGTGGCACTGAGCTTGGCGCACGTCCCGATGATGGTGCTGAACCCGATGTCGTTGCCGCCGATCTGCACGGTCACAAGGTCCGTGTTCCGCTGTACGGCGTCCAGTTGGGGCGGGTTGGTGCCCTGCGCCTTCCACATCTCGGCTGTCGTCGCACCGCTGCAGCTCACGTCCTTGAGGACGGTCCCTCTTTGGTCCGCCGTCACCACGGAGGGGTAATTGTGGTCGGAACGGGCGCAGTTGGCGTCCACCTGGGTCGGTATGTACGGGCCCGAGGTGTAGGAGTCGCCGAGCGCCACGTACTGAGTGGAACGACCGTGCCCATGGCCCGAGTTGTGCGCGGCCGCCGGCGTCGCGGACGCGACGACGAGGGCGCAGCCGCTGACCGCCGCCGCGACCGCCACGGTCCTGCCCCGGTGGTGCGCCGTCGCGGCCGGATGCGTCTCACGCTTCATGAGATTCCTCCCCAGGTACGAGACGGTGCGACGGGGCGGGCCCGATGCGGTCGTCTCTCGTTCAACTGGCCTTGTATACCGGGCGGTAGGTACCTGGGGCCAGGGGTCTGGCGGGACGAGTTCGCTGCCCGAAGTGTCACGACGTCCGCCGAAACAGTTCGGCCGGTTTGGTGGCCGGTTCCCGTCCCCGCGCACGTGGACCAGTTCCGGCGGGTATCCCTACCGCAGGCGTCAACGCGCTTGGGGGTGGGGGGAGTTGGCTCTGTTGCCGCAGAGGCTGCGGAGGCACGAGAAGCGCGCGTCGTGGCACTCACGAAGGCGCGAGGCGATCCGTGCGCTGCGCGCCCAGGGACGCTATGGCCCCGGGCTGCGCGAGGTGCTGCCCGCACTCGTCGTGGTCGCCGTCGTCGTGTGCGGGATCGTGGCCGGGCTCGCCGTCGCTTACCGCGTCCTCGGCACCGGCGCGCTCGCCGGCGGCCTGGCGCTGCTCGCCGTGATCACGGCGGCCGTGGTCCGGCACAACCGGCCGCTGGCCCGTCGTCGGCTGGGCTACTACACGCCGGAGGAGATCTCCGACCTGGATGTGGACGGGCTCGCCCTGGCCGTGTCCCGGATGCTGCGCCGGGACGGCTGGCGATCGCTGGCCCGGCCCGACGCGCAGGGCCAACCCCATGTCCGGGCGCGCGACCGGCTCGGTCGCCGTCTGGAGGTGGCCTTCCGGCCGGTGGCCGAACCGCTGCCCGACGAGGAGACGCCGACCCGCGCCGCACGCTCGGCCGGCTCCGGACCGCAGCTCCGTCTCGTGGTGCACCGCGGCACCTTCAGCCGACGTGATGTGCAGTGGGCGCGCAGGCAGGGCGGCGTCCAGCTCATCGACGGCTCACGCCTGCGGCGCTGGGCCCACGGCACTCCGCTGCACCGGCTGCCCGAGGTCCCCTGACGCGCCTCCCGGCACGTCTCCTGGCACGCCTCCCGACACGCGGAACGAGCCGCGGGCACGTGGCCCACGGCTCGTTCACGGTACGGCTCGTCAGTCCGCGGTCTCGCAGTGGTTGCCCAGCGCGGGGTTCAGCAGACCGATGACGTCGATCGAGTTGCCGCACAGGTTGAGGTCCAGGTCGATCGGCACCTGAACGACGTTTCCGGAGAGCACGCCCGGGCTGTCGCTGGCGGTCCCGACGGGGTCGGGGTCGGCGCTCGCCGTACCGGCGCACAGCAGCAACGCCGCACCCGCCAGACCCACCGCGGCCGTCAGTCGCTTCCTCATGAAGAACTCCTGTCACTCGGAGGGGCATGTCCCTCCACGCTGGGGGTGCTTCGGGGGGTCACGACACTCTTCGGCCGCCGAACGGGTGGCGACCCTTGCCCAGGCCGCCCGCTCAGGCCGTCAGACCGGCGGCGACCGTCGCTCCCAGCTCCCAGCACGCCTCGACACCGGCCCTGTCCGGCTCGCCGGTCAGCGTCACCGGGTCCGCGGCCCGCCGCCAGCCCAGCCCGGTCGTGATCGACTCGATGCCGCGCACGGCTCCCGTCACGTCGTTTCCACCGTGCACGTAGTAGCCGAAGGGCCGGCCCCGGGTCTCGTCCAGGCACGGGTAGTAGATCTGGTCGAAGAAATGCTTCAGCGCGCCGGACATGTAACCGAGGTTCGCGGGCGTGCCCAGCAGAACGCCGTCGGCGGCCAGCACGTCCGACACGGTCGCGGACAGGGCGGCACGCCGTACGACCCGCACGTCCTCGATCTCCGGTGTCGTGGCTCCGGAGACGACGGCCTCGAACATCGACTGGCAGTTGGGCGAGGGGGTGTGATGCACGATCAGCAAGGTGGGCACCCGCCGAATCTAGTCGTCGGCCGGCACCACTCTGGTCACGGTGCCCTGGGTACTGGCCTCCAGGAAGCCACCGGAGCCGTAGTCGTCACTCAGATAGATCGCCATGCCCGCCGGGGTGACGCCGCCGTTGGTGCTCGGCGGCCGGAGCAACAGGTAACGGCTCGTCGGGTCCTTGACCTTCAGGTCCTTGTTCGCGCGCTTCAGCAACGCGGGAACGGCGTCCCAGTTGAAGTCGTCCAGCTTCACCGGCTCGTTTCCGTCTGTCACCGTGCTCTTGCTGTCGAACCCCTCGTCGAAACCGGTACCGGAGCGATAGGTATAGCTGACGTACCTGGTCTGACTGCCTTTCACCATCACATCCGCGATGACGTACCCCGGGTAGACGGAGAAGTCGGCGAAGCGGTCACTGCCCGTCTTCTCCTTGAATGCCTTGATCGCGGTCCGGATGCCGGAGGGGGTGAGCAGGTCCTGGGTCTTCACGGCGGCGCTGCTCTGGCTCGCCGAGGCCGTGGGCGTGCTCTGCTGCTGCGCCTGACCGGTCGCGCCCGCGGACGCCGACGTGTCCTTCTTGTCGTTCCCGTCCGGCAGCACCTTCCAGGCGAGCGTGCCGATGAGCAGTACGCCTACGACGCTGGAGGCGACCGCGACGCCCCGGTTCCGCTTCGCCGGGCGCCGCCGCCGACTCGCCGTCTGCATGCCGTCGGTGGGTGGCAGCGACGGAGGCGCCGGGGGTGCGAGCCGGTACGAGGTGGTCTCGGGGCGCCGGTCCTCGGGCTGTGCCGCGGCGGCGTCCAGCATCCGGCCGACCGTTTCGGCGTCCGCCCGCGCCTCGGGATCGCGGACCAGGACGCAGGACAGCACCGGCGTGAGCGATCCGGCCCGTACCGGTGGCGGCACGTCCTCCTGGAGTACGGCGGCCAGGGTCGCCAGGGTGGTGCCGCGCTGGAGCGGGTGGTAGCCCTCGACGGCGACGTACAGCATCATCGCGAGCGACCACAGGTCGGCGGCGGGACCGCCGCTCTGGCCGGTGACCCGTTCCGGGGCCATGTAGTCGGGCGTGCCGATGATCGAGCCGGTGGCGGTGAGGGCTGTGGCGTCGCGGATGGCGGCGATGCCGAAGTCGGTGAGGACGGGGCGGCCGTCGGTGCGCAGCAGGACGTTGGCGGGTTTCACGTCACGGTGCTGGACGCCCGCCTCGTGCGCCGCGTTCAGGGCGTCGAGCACGCCGCGGCCGAGCTGGGCGGCCTCGGCTGGAGCCATGGGTCCGCGGGCCAACCGGTCGGCGAGCGAGCCTCCTTGGACGAGTTCCATGACGAGCCAGGGGTAGGTACCCACGCCCTCGTCGACGATGTGATGGATCGTCACCACGTTCGGGTGCTCGACCCGGGCCAGGGCGCGTGCCTCGCGCAGGACCCGCTGGCGCAGCAGCTCCGCCGCGTCGGGGTCGTACTCGGCGAGGTCGATGTCCGGCGGCCGGACCTCCTTGACCGCGACATAGCGGTGCAGCAGCAGATCCTGGGCGCGCCACACCGTGCCCATGCCACCGCCGCCGAGCCGGGACTCCAGCTCGAAGCGGCCGTCTACGACCCGTCTGCCGGGCTCCCCCTCGTTCATGCGGAGGAGCTTATGTGACGAACGTGCACGCCTGTGCCGCGAGTTCAGAAGGTGAGAAACGTCCGGGCCGACCCGTAAGGGCCGACCCGGACGTCAGTGGTGCGATGCCGTAGAACTACTCGGTCTCAGACTCAGACTCAGACTCAGACTCAGACGAGGTCGAACCGGTCCAGGTCGGAGACCTTGACCCAGGCGTCGACGAAGTCCTTCACGAACTTCTCCTTCGCGTCGTCGCTCGCGTAGACCTCGGCGAGCGCGCGCAGCTCGGAGTTCGAGCCGAAGACCAGGTCGGCACGGGTGCCGGTCCACTTGACCGCGCCGGAGGCGTCGCGGGCCTCGAAGGTCTGCTGGTCCGAGGAGGTCGACGTCCACGTGGTGCCCAGGTCGAGCAGGTTCACGAAGAAGTCGTTGGTCAGCGTGCCGACCTTGTCGGTGAGGACACCGTGCGTGGACTGGCCCTGGTTGGCGCCCAGGACACGCAGGCCGCCGATGAGGACGGTCAGCTCGGGGGCGCTCAGCGTGAGCAGGTTCGCCCGGTCCAGCAGCAGGTACTCGGCGGGAAGGCGGTTGCCCTTGCCGAGGTAGTTGCGGAAGCCGTCGACGTTCGGCTCCAGCGCGGCGAACGACTCGACGTCGGTGTGCTCCTCGATCGCGTCGACACGGCCCGGCGTGAAGGGGACCTCCACGTCGACGCCGCCGTCCTTGGCGGCCTTCTCGACCGCGGCAGCGCCGCCGAGGACGATCAGGTCGGCCAGGGAGACCTTCTTGGCGCCGGAGTTGAACTCCGCCTGGATGCCTTCCAGAACACGCAGCACCTGAGCGAGCTGGTCGGGGTCGTTGGCCTCCCAGCCTCGCTGCGGCTCCAGGCGGATACGGGCACCGTTGGCGCCGCCGCGCTTGTCGCTGCCGCGGAAGGTGGAGGCGGACGCCCATGCGGTGGACACGAGCTGCGAGACGGTCAGGTCCGAGGCGAGGATCTTCGCCTTGAGGGCCGTGATGTCGGCGGCGTCGATGGTCTCGCCCTCGGCCTGCGGCAGCGGGTCCTGCCACAGCAGGCTCTCCGCGGGGACCTCCGGGCCGAGGTACAGGGACTTCGGGCCCAGGTCGCGGTGGGTCAGCTTGAACCAGGCGCGGGCGAAGGCGTCCGCGAACTGGGCCGGGTTCTCGTGGAAGCGCTTCGAGATCTCGCCGTAGATCGGGTCGAAGCGCAGCGCGAGGTCGGTGGTGAGCATCATCGGGCGCTTCTTCTTCGACGCGTCGTGCGCGTCCGGGATGATCGCCTCGGCGTCCTTGGCCACCCACTGGTTGGCACCGGCGGGGCTCTGGGTCAGCTCCCACTCGTAGCCGAAGAGGAGGTCGAAGAAGTCGTTGCTCCACTGGGTGGGCTTGGTGGTCCAGGTCACCTCGAGGCCGGAGGTGATCGCGTCGCCGCCCTTGCCGGTGCCGTAGGTGTTGGCCCAGCCGAGGCCCTGGGCCTCAAGGGGAGCGGCCTCGGGGTCGTCGCCGACCGACTCGGCCGGACCCGCGCCGTGGGTCTTGCCGAAGGTGTGGCCGCCGGCGATGAGGGCGACGGTCTCCTCGTCGTTCATCGCCATACGGCGGAAGGTCTCACGGATGTCGCGGGCCGCGGCCAGCGGGTCCGGGTTGCCGTTCGGGCCCTCGGGGTTGACGTAGATGAGGCCCATCTGGACGGCGCCGAGCGGGTTCTCCAGCTCGCGGTCGCCGGTGTAGCGCTGGTCGTCGAGCCAGGTGGTCTCGGGACCCCAGTACACGTCCTCGTCGGCCTCCCAGACGTCGGCGCGGCCGCCGGCGAAGCCGAAGGTCTCGAAGCCCATCGTCTCCAGCGCCACGTTGCCCGTGAGGATCAGGAGGTCGGCCCAGGAGATGGACTGGCCGTACTTCTTCTTGACCGGCCACAGCAGACGGCGGGCCTTGTCGAGGTTGCCGTTGTCCGGCCAGCTGTTCAGCGGCGCGAAGCGCTGCTGGCCACGGCCGCCACCGCCGCGGCCGTCGCTGATGCGGTAGGTGCCGGCGCTGTGCCAGGCCATGCGGATCATCAGCGGGCCGTAGTTGCCGAAGTCCGCCGGCCACCAGTCCTGCGAGGTGGTCAGTACCTCGGCGATGTCCTGTTTGACGGCCGCGAGGTCGAGGGCACCGAACGCCTCGGCGTAGTCGAAGTCCGCGCCGAGCGGGTTCGCGACGACCGGGTCCTTGGCGAGGATCTTCAGGTTGAGCCGCTCCGGCCACCACTGACGGTTGCCACCGCCCTGGGTCGGGTGCGCGGCGCGGCCGTGCGCGACGGGGCAGCCCCCGGCATCCTCCGACTTCGCGTCCGTGACGATTGCGTCGTGGTTCTCAGACATGGGAATCCTTCCAAAACGGGGTGGAACACGTGGCTCAGGAACTGGGGACCGCGGTACAGGCGGGGCACAGGCCCCAGTAGATGACCTCGGCCTCGTCGATCGAGAAGCCTTGGTCGTCGGCGGCGGTCAGGCAGGGTGCCTCGCCGACCGCGCAGTCGACATCGGCGACGACACCGCACGACCTGCACATGAGGTGGTGGTGGTTGTCGCCGACGCGTCCTTCGAAGCGGGCGGGACTGCCTGCCGGTTCGATACGGCGTATGAGTCCGGCCGAGGTCAGCGCGTGGAGCGCGTCGTACACGGCCTGGAGCGATATGTGTCCTACGCGGTCACGGACCCCGGACGCGACCGCCTCGACATCGAGGTGGTCACCGTGCCGGACGGTCTCGAGCAGCGCGACGCGGGCTGCCGTCACCCGCAGGCCGGCACCGCGCAGCTCCTCGGCGGTGGTCGGTGGCTGGGATGCGGTCATGGCGCTCAACCTACAGCCATAAACACGAGTGATTCAAGAAAACAAACGGTTCAAGTTAGATGTCGTGCCGGGGTGGGCGGTATGGACCGGTCCCAGGTGGTGGCGGTGACCCCGCGTTCGCGCAGTACGCCCTTGCGAACCTTGCCGGTCTCGGTGAGCGGGAGCTCACGGACGGTGTCGATGTAGCGGGGCACCGCGAACGGCGGCAGCTCGTCCGCGCAGTGCCGTAGGAGGTCACCGAGGTCCAGCACCTGTCCGGGCGCGGGGACGACGGCGACCATCACCTCGTCCTCGGCCAGCTCGGAGGGCACCGGGAAGGCCGCCGCGTCGGCGACCGCCGGATGCGAGCGGACGACGGACTCCACCTCCTGCGAGGACACGTTCTCGCCGCGCCGCCGGATCACGTCCTTGATCCGGTCGACGAACCGGAACCATCCGTCGGCCTCCCGCACGACCCGGTCCCCGGTGCGCCGCCATGCGGTGGAACCGGGCTCGGACTCCCCCAAGTACCCGGTGCAGAAGGCGAATTCATGTGCGCTACGGACCACCAGCTCACCGGCGACACCGTCCGCGACGGGATCGAGCCGGTCGTCGACCACCCGTACGGAGAAGCCGTCGCGCACGGTACCGACGTAACCGGGCCGCTGCTCCCCGGGCGTCGACCCGATGACGAGGTTCGTCTCCGTCGACCCGAACCCGTCGACGAGCGTGACCCCGAACCGCGCACGGAAGGGCTCCCACGCCGAACCGGGGATGGCCGGAGAAAGCCCCCGCCGGGCCCGGTGCGCACGGTCGCCGGAGCCCGGCGGCTGCGCCAGCAGCATGGGCACCATCGCACCCAGCAGATAGACGACGGTCGCCCCGGCCTCAGCCACCCGTTCCCAGTACCGCGTCGCGGAGAACCGCTCACCGATCACACAGCTCGCGCCCACGGCCATGGCGTGCGCGAGGGTGTTCAGCGCGTTGGTGTGGAAGAGCGGCAGGCAGGTGTACAGCGCGTCGTCGGCGGCGAGTTGGAGCGAGTCGGAGACGTTGCGGCCCCACCACACGGTCTGCGCGTGCGGGCAGCGCACACCGCGCGCCGCTCCCGTCGTGCCCGAGGTGAACAGCACGAACGCCGTGTCCTCCGGGCGCACTTGGGCCGACGGTACGGCGGGGACCGTACCCGGCACCGGTACGCCGTCCCCGCCCACGACCCACAACTCCCCCTGAAATCCCGCCGCTACGACCCGTTCCGCCAACTCCTCCTCCACCAGCAGGAATTGCGGTTCGGCAGCACGCAGCACATCCCGCAGCCCACCACCGCGCAGACCGGTGTTGAGCGGGATCAGTACCGCTCCCAGCCAGGCGCAGCCGAGGATGAGGTCGACGACCTCGATGCGGTTGTCGGCCATGACGGCGACGCGGTCACCCGGTCGGCAGCCGCGCTCGGCGAGGGCTCCGGCCATCGTGGCGGCGGCCGTTCGGGTCTCCGCGTACGTCCGTGTCACCGACCCCACCCGCAGGAAGGGCCGCTCCCCGAACTCCCCGGCCGCCGCGTCGAGGAGACCGGGGATGGTGTCGGTCACCGCAGGACTCCGGCCTCGCGGAGCCGCTGCACGCGCTCCGCCGAGAACCCCGCCACTTCTCCCAGTACGGCGTCGGTGTCGGCGCCGAGTACCGGCGCGGCCGCGCGGATCCCGCCAGGTGTCCGGGTCAGGCGGACAGGAACGCCCTCGTGGAGGAAGGCGCCCGCGACCGGGTGTTCCTTGCGTACGTAGAAGCCGCGGGCCCTCAACTGCGGGTCGTGTTCGACGAGTTCACGCCCGTCCTGGACGGCTCCGGCCGGGACACCGTGCGCCTGGAGTGTCTCGGCGGCGACGTCGGCGGGGAGCGTGCGGGTCCACTCCCCCAGTGCGGAGTCGACCAGGGCTGTCGAGCGGCGCCGGGCCTCCGCCGTGAACGTCCGTTCATCCGCGGCGAGTTCGGGTCGGCCGATCACCTCGCACAGCGCCGCCCACTCGGTGTCGCCGCGGACGCTGACGGCCACCCATCGGTCGGTGCCGAGGCAGCGGTAGACGCCCTGGGGGCTCCAGCTCGGGTGGGTGTTGCCGCTCGGTTTCACCGCCGGGCCGCCGAGGAGACTGGTGCCCATGTGGGCTGCTGTCGCCTCCAGTTGGGACAGGTCGATGTGCTGTCCGCGTCCGGTGACGGCACGGTGCTCCAGTGCGGCGACCGCGGCGAGGGCGGCCTGTAGTCCCGCGACGATGTCGCCGTGGCCGTAGATCACCCCGACCACCTCGTCCGGTCCCCAGCCGGTCAGTCCGGTCAGGCCGGCACTCGCCGAGACCGTGTCGGCGTACGACACCCAGCCGTTGCGTGGTCCTGTGTGCCCCATACCCGACATGCTGACGTACACGAGATCCGGGTTGATCCGGGTCAACTCCTCGTAGCCCAGGCCGAGTTTGCGCATGACCGTGGAGCTGAAGTTCTCCACGAGGACGTCGCAGTGGGCGATGAGTTCGCGCAGCACCGTGATGCCGTCCTTGGTGCGGGTGTCGAGGGCGATGCTGCGTTTGTTGCGGTTGACCTCGTTGAAGTAGCCGTTGGTGTTCGGGTCCGTGTGGGGGCCTCGGGAGAGGTGCATGAAGGGGGCGAAGCGGGTGGGGTCGGGGCGGCCCAGGGACTCGACCTTGATCACCTCGGCGCCGTGGTCGGCCAGGACCTTGGTGCAGTACGGGCCGGCGAGGACCCAGGTCAGGTCGAGGACGCGGATGCCGTGCAGGGCGGGATACGCGGGTTGTGCGGAGGTCTTCTCGGCCGGGATCGCGCGTGTAACGCGGGGTTCGGCCTCTTCGGTGCCTTCGGTGCCTTCGGCGTCGAGGAGGTGCTGGTCCGCGCCCACGCCCCGGACCTCCAACTCCCGTACCCGGTGGCCTTCCGGGAACGCGAAGGGGAAGCCCAGGTCGGTCCGCTCGCCCTCCGGTGTGCGTACCCGGGTGAAGAAGTCGCGGGCGGCGAGCTGGGGGTTGTCGGGGAGTTCGTGCGGCAGGTCGACGGCGGCCCAGGGCAGCTTTCTGGCCTGGGCCCGTTCCGCGAACTCGGCCTTGGGCCAGGTGCCCACGAAGTCCTGGACGACCTTGAACACGTGCTCCTGGTGCGTCTTGCGTTCGACCGGGTCCTGCCAGCGCGGTTCGGTGAGGTCGGCCGCCGCGTCCTCCTCGCGCAGCCAGTCGAGCAGCGCGTCCCACATGCGCGGGCTGCCGCCGAGTCCGCCCCCCAAGTAGCCGTCGGCGGCCCGGAACAGGCCGTGCGGGACGAGGGGATGGACGCTGCCGGGGCGCGGCGGAACCCGGTCCTCGTGCAGATAGGCGAGCGTTCCGGCCTCCAGTGCGGCTGCCACGCACGCCTGTGCGGAGACGTCGACGAGTTGCCCCGGGCCGGTACGACGCGCGCGGAGGCCGAGCAGGGCGGCGATCGCCGCGTTGACGCCGGCGAGTTGCTCGGCCTGGTGCTCGGGCAGCCGTAGCGGCGGGCCGTCGGGGTCGCCGACCTGGGCGAGCATCCCGCCCAGCGCGGCCACGACGAGGTCGGTGCCCTGCCAGTCGGTGCGGGGGCCGATCAACCCGAAGGGGGTGACGCGGACGTGCACGAGGTCGTCGAGCCCTTCCGCGAGCGCCTCGGCGCCGCTCGGGCTCCCGTCGAGCAGCACGTCAGCGGTGGCGAGGAGACCGCGCAACTCTTCGGGCGAGGCGGGCACGACCGATCGTTTGCCCGCGTGCCAGTGGGTGAACGCGTCGCCGTCGAGTTCGCGTCGGGTCTCGTCGCCCTCCGGTGGTTCGACGAGCACCACCTCGTACCCGAGCCCGACCAGCAGGCGGCCGGCGAACCGGGTGAAGGGGCTGGGCAGTTCGACGACCTTCACGGCGGACTCGCTCATGTCTCCTCCCCGGAGAGTCAGTTGTGCTGCTGGTTCAGGAAGCCGGAGACCACGCTGTGGTAGTCGTACGGCCGTTCCTCCTGCGGGTGGTGGGAGGCCTCGCTCATCACGTGCAGGTTGCCCTTGGGGATCATGCGGGCCAGCATCAGCGGGTAGTCCGGGGTCAGGAACGCGTCCTGCATGCCCCACAGGAACAGCGTCGGCGCGACGATCCGGCCGAGTTCGGCGGTGAGGTCCTGCCAGTCGCCGCGCGGGTTGTCGGAGGCGCCGGCGAGGGCGGTCTCCTCGGGATCGAGGCTCTGCTCGTAGCGCAGGGTCACGGTGCCGTCGGGGATCGCGGCCGGGTCGAACCACTCCAGGCGGGCGATGAGTTCGCGCATCTTCTGCCACGAGGGACCGGTGCCGCCGTAGTAGACGTCGCGGGCGTTGCGGCCCCGGCGACCGCCTTCCGGCAGCGGCGCGAGCGGGCCGTAGAAGACGGGCATGCTGCCGGTGATCACCAACGACCGTACGCGCTCGGGGTACTTGGCGGCGAGGTTCAGCGCGATGGTGCCGCCCCAGGAGTTGCAGACGAAGTCGGCGCGGTCGACGCCGAGTTCGTCGAGGAGGGCGACCGTCTTGGCCGCGTGGTAGTCCCACATGGGGCCCTCGATGACGGGCTTGGCGGACTTGCCGTACTGGAGGATGTCGATGAGCAGGCAGCGGCGCTCCGTCGCGAACAGCCGTGCCACCTGCCCGAAGTCCGACCAGCCGGTGCATCCCGGGCCGCCGCCGTGCAGAAAGACGGTAGCGCTGCCTTCCCCCAGTTCGACGTAGTGGTACTTGACGCCGTCCGCTTCCGCGTAGGTGCCCTCCGGGGGCGCCTGGATGTCCATGAGGTCCATGTGCTGATGGTGGGGCGGCGGCGGACCCCGCCCAAGTGGAACGGTCCACTGAGCGGGCCCCTTCCATGGCGGTCGGGGGCGGTGGTCCTTAACGTCCGACACGTCCGTGCACGGAGAGGAGGCAACTCGTGATCAGGAGCGCCGTGTTGGAGCTGGTCGAGGATCGGGCCCGGGCGTCGGTGGGCAGGTGGGAGCGGCGGTCGTTGGGTGTCGTACGGGCCGAGGACGCGGCGGAGTTCGCGCGGGCGGCCGGTGAGCGCGCACCGCGTCTCGTCGATCCCACTCGCGCCGATTTCACCGTCCACCCCATGTACGTGGTGAGTCTGCTGCGCGGGGCGCCCGGGGCCGATGCGGCGGAGTTCCGGCCGGACGGCATGTACCGCGACGAGGTCCCCGGCACCGACGGGCTCGACGTCCGGCTGATGGCGGGCGGCCAGGACGTGCGCTGGGTCGGGGAGGTGCGGTCGGGCGATCCGATCGAGCTGCGGCGCGCGCTGACTGCCGTGGAACGCAAGGGAGTTGGGGAGGGATTCCTGCTCCTCACGATGGAGAAGGTGTACGGCGCGGCGCGGGGGGCGTTGGTGGAGGTCACGGAGAGGTTCATCGTCCGATGACGGGCCACCGGGAACGCCAAGTCGTCGTGGGGCAGGCGGTGTTGCCGGTCGAGCTGATACCCGAGGCGATCTCCCTGCTGCGGTTCGGTGCCGTCACTCGCAACGCCCATCTCATCCACTACGACACCGATTTCGCCCGGTCGGAGGGGCTGGCCGGGCCGGTCGTCATGGCCCAGTTGCACGGCTGTCTGTTCCATCGTGCGGCTGCGGAGTTCGCGGGTGCGGGCGGGCGGGTGCGGGAGGTCGGCTGGCGTAATCGGGCGCCGGCGCACGTCGGTGACCGGCTGGTGGTGACGGGCACCGTGCAGTCGGTGGACGCGAGCAGTGGTGCGGTGACGCTGGATCTGGTCGAGCGATGCGGTGCTGATGGAGTCGTGTGCTGCCGGGGGCGGGCGGTGGTCATCCCCGGGTGAGCGGGACCGCAGGCTTCGGCAGCCAGGCGTTGATGACGGTTGCCAGGTCGTCGGGGTCGGTGAAGACGTGGCCGTTCATTCCCGTCGCTCGCGCGGCTCGTACGTTCTCCTCGCGGTCGTCGACGAAGAGGAAGTCGGCCGGGGCGGCCCGCATGGCGGTGACGCAGTGCTGGAAGGCTGCCGGGTCCGGCTTCGCCGCTCCGATCTTTCCGGAGAAGGCCACGTGGTCCAGCCGGCGCAGCCAGGGCTGCGCGGCGAGGAAGGCGTCCGCGTGGTCCGAGGGGATGTTGGACAGCAGGGCGACCTCGGTGACCTCGCGGAGGGACTGGACGTAGGCCACCATCCGGTCGTCGACGCGTGACCAGCTGTCGATGTCGGTGAGGCGCAGTTCCTCGATCGTGTCTGCGTCGGCGGGCCGGGACAGCTGCCGCAGTACGGCGGTCCAGTACTCGGGCGCGGACTGCCGGCCGGCGTCGTAGGGCGGGCGGCAGGACCAGTAGGCCGCGGTGAAGGCGTCGGTGGGGGTGTCACAGCGGGCGGCCATCTTGCCCTGGGCGCCCGGGAGTTGGTGGCGGGCGATGACACCGAAGAGGTCGAAGAGCACGATGCGCCGGTCTGTAGGCATGGCGGGGGTTCCTCCGGGTTCTGGCGGCCGGGGTGGGTGGAGAAGCCTGTGCGGCACGGAGTGAGCCGTGCCGCACAGGCGGTCAGGTGCCGCTTGCCGCCAGCTCGCGCGAGCGGTCGGAGTCGGTGCGCAGGACTCCGGCGGCCACGGCGGTGATCGCGCACAGCAGGATCAGCAGGACGAAGGCGTGATTCAGGGCAACGAGGTGGGTCAGCCAGCCGATGGCGGCGGGGCCGGCGAGCATGCCGACGTAGCCGAGTCCGGCGACCCGGGAGACATTGGCCCCGGCGGCGGAGGGGTCGGCGTGTCCGGCCGCGCTGAACAGTTGGGGCACACAGCCGGACAGCCCCAGACCGAACAGTGCCCACCCTGCGAACGCGGCCCATATCCACGGCGAGACGGTCACGATCGTGATGCCGACGGCGGCCGTCGCCGCCCCGTAGCGCAGGATCGCCATGGACCCGAAGCGGGCGACGAGGCGGTCGGCGAGCAGTCGGCCGATGGTCATGGTCGCCGCGAAGGTGCCGTACGCGAAGGCGGCGGTGCTCGCGGGGGCGCCGAGGACGTCCTTCAGGTGCAGCGCGCTCCAGTCGTTGGCGGCTCCCTCGCACAGCATGACCATCAGGGCCAGGGCGGCGAGGATCCAGATACGCCTCCCGGTGCGGCGGGGCCCGGCGGCCGGCGCGTGCTCGACCTGCCCCGCGGGGGCGGTGGGTGCGGTCGGCAGCAGGGCGCGTGCGGTCACCAGGGCGGTCACGATGCCGAGGGCTCCCATGGTGGCCATGCCCGCGGCCGGGCTCAGGCCCGCGCTCGCCGTGGCCGCTCCGACCACCGCGGCGAGGACGCCGCCGACCGAGAACGTGGCGTGGAAGGCCGACATGACGGGCCTGCCGTACGCCTTCTCCACGTGTACGGCGTGGGCGTTCATGCTCACGTCCAGGCAGCCGTTGCAGAACCCGAAGACCAGCAGGGCGCCTGCCAGCGTCCACGGTTCCCGGGGCAGGCCGGGCAGCACCAGGGCCGCGCTGCACAGCACGGCGGTGGCGGGGACGACGATGCGCGCCCCGAGCTTGTCGGTCAGGCTCCCGGCCACCTGCATGCCGATGAAGGCCCCCAGCCCCAGCAGCACCAGCAGTCCCCCGAGCGTCGCGTGGCTGACGCCCACCCGCTCCTCGATGGCGGGGATGTTCACCACCCAGGTGCCCATCAGGGTGCCGCACAGGCTGAAGTAGACAAAGGTCGCCACTCGGGCGGATCGAAGCGAATGGCTCATGACAGCAACCGTAACGAACATTCAGGGTGATTGAATACTGTCGCTTCGCACACATTGCATGTTCGTTTCGAGAGGTGTTCAATCGCGGTATGAGCAACGCAGACCGGCACGGGACGATCGCGCAGGCCGTCAGGGAGACCGGCAGGATCACGGTTCAGGAACTCGTCGAACTGACCGGCGCCTCCGAGATGACCATCCGCCGCGACCTCGACGCCCTGTCCGCGCAGGGCGTTCTGGAGCGCGTCCGTGGCGGGGCGCGGACCCTGCTGCTCCGGGGCGAGGAGCCGCCCTTCGCGCTGCGTGCGCACGAGGCCGTGGACGCCAAGCGCCGTATCGCGGCCGAGGTGTGCTCACTCATCGCCGACGGCGAGACCGTCCTCCTGGACAGCGGCACCACCTGCCTGGAGGTCGCCCACCTGCTGCGCCGGCGGCGGGTCACGGTGATGCCCCTGTCCTTGCAGGCGATCCAGGTGTTCGGCGAGGGCCCGGGCCCGGTCACGCTGATGGTGCCCGGCGGGCAGCCCCGGGCCGCCGAGGGCGCCCTCACCGGCCCGCTCACCCTCGCGTCCCTGGCGGCGCTCCGCTTCGACACCGCCGTCATGGGCTGCTGCGGTCTGAGCGCGGCCGAGGGCCTGACCGCCTACGACCTCGACGACGCGGCCGTGAAAAAGGCCGGCATCGCCGCCGCGCGCCGCATCGTCGTAGCCGCCGACGGCAGCAAGCTCGGCCACACCGCGTACGCCTACGTCGGCCCCACCACACTCCTGCACACCCTGGTCACCGACACCACGGCGCCCGCCGACGGGATCACCGCGCTCGAAGGCACCGGCACCGTCGTCAAGGCCGTCTGACGCCGCAACGCGACACTGACGGCAGCCGGCCGCCCTTCAGCCCAGGTCCAGGTCCAGGTCCAGCACCACCTTGCCGATCGCCTCGCCCGTCCGCAGCCGCTCGGCCGCTTCGGCGAACTCCTCGATGCCGTGCCGCTCCATCTCCAGGGTCAGCACCCCGGTCCGCAGTTCCGCCAGCAGCCCCTGCACGTCCGCCGCGACCTCCTTGCCGCGCGTCATCAGGTTCACCGGCAGCAGGGACACGTCGGCGAGCAGGAAGTCCGCGAGGTCGACAGTGAACTCGCGTCCGGCGGTGTAGCCGACGAGCGCGACCCGGCCGCGCGGGCGGACGAGCGGGAGCGCGTCGCGCAGTACCGGCCCGCCGACCGTGTCGATGACCACGTCGACCGGGCCGCCCACGGACTCCGGGGACAGCTCGGAGGCGAGGACGGCCTTCGCGGAGGCCGGGACATGGGCGAGCTTGGCCGGACGCCCGACCACTCCGACCACCTCGGCCCCGGCCCGCGCGGCGACCTGAACCGTCATCGCGCCCACCGCCCCCGCCGCGCCGGTCACGAGCACCCGCTCCCCCGGCCGGACGTCCGCCACCGTGTGCACCGCCGCCCACGCCGTACCCACCGGCGAGAACCAACTGCACGCCAGGGCAGGGTCCGTGCCCTCTTCCACGATCTCCACGGCGGCGTCCGGCACCAGCGCGTGCTCCGCCCAACAGCCGTCGCGGCGCAGGCCGATGGCCTTGCCGCCGAGGCGGACCAGAGTGCCCTCGGGGTGGATGTCCGAGGCGAGGACGACGCCGCAGCCCGTGGTGCCCGGTACGGCGGGCAGGTCGGGGAGGATGCCGAACTTGCCGTCCACGACGTTCAGATCGAGGTGTCCCACCTGGGCCGCCCTCATCCGTACGAGGATGTGGCCGGGGCGGGGCTCCGGCACCGGGCGCTCCACCAGGCGGGGCAGCGAGCCGAAGCTCTCCAGGACCAGGGCGCGGGACTTGGCGGTCGTCACAACTTCACTCCGTATCGACGCAGAACACGGGACGCGACGATCCGCAGGACGCGGTCGAAGACGAACCCGAGGATTCCCAGGGTGATGATCCCGACGAACACCCAGTCGATCCGCCCGTAGTTGCGGGAGGTCCAGATCAACGAGCCGAGTCCGACCTGGGAGGCGACGATCTCGGCGGAGACGATGGTCAGGAAGCTGTTGCCCATGGCGAGGCGGGCGCCGGTGACGATGTGCGGCACGGTCGAGGGCAGCACGATGCTGCGCAGGATCTGACAGCGGTTCGCGCCCAGGTTCCGGGCCGCGCGCAGCTTGGACTCGCTCACCGCCATGACACCGGCGCTGGTGTTGACCGTGACGATGAAGACGGCCGTGTAGAAGATCAGGACGACTTTCGACGACTCGCCGATGCCCAGCCACACCACAGCCAAGGTCACGAAGGCCACCGGTGGGATGAACCGGAAGAACTCGATGTAGGGCTCCAGGAGTTGGCGGATCACCGGGACCTGTCCGACCAGCAGTCCCACCGGTGCGCCCACGAGTACGCCGAGTCCCCAGCCGATCAGGATGCGGCGGCTGGAGGCGATGATCGAGTTGGTCAGCGTGCCGTCCGACGCCAACTGCCGTGCCGCGTTGAGGGTTTCGCTCGGGGAGGCGACCAGCGAGGAGCCGTACGCCATCGCCAGCAGTTGCCAGACGGCGAGGCCGACGAGGACGGACAGGGTGTACATGCCGAGTGCGCGCAGGCGGCTCGCGGTCGCCCGGGCCGGGCGTTTCCTCGCTTCCGCGCTGCCGGTGGCCGCGGCCGTCGCGACGGTCATCGGTCGTCCTCCTCTGCATCGTGCGACGCGTCGTCGAGTCCCTGGTCGCGCAGCGCCTTGCGGACCTCTTCGCCTATGTCCTCGCGCAGTTGGCGCCGGAGTTCGACGGCGGACGGATCGTCCTCGTCGCGTGGCCTGGAGAGGTCGACGGGGTAGACGGACTTCACCGAGGCCGCCGGGCCCGCGGTCATGACAGCGATGCGGTCGGCGAGCAGGATCGCCTCGTCGATGTCGTGGGTGACGAAGACGACGGTGCAGCCGGAGGCACGCCAGATGCGGTCGGTCTCCTCCTGCATCACCTGCCGGGTCTGCGCGTCGAGCGCGCCGAAGGGTTCGTCCATCAGGACGACGCCGGGTTCGTTGGCCAACACCCGGGCGATCTGGACGCGTTGGCGCATGCCGCCGCTGAGCTGGCCCGGGAAGCGGTCCGCGCAGTGCCGTAGCCCCACCAGGCCGAGGTATTCGTCGGCCAGCTTCGTCTGTTCGGCGCGTGAGGCGCCACGCATGCGGGGGCCGAAGGCGACATTCTGACGGACCGTCATCCAGTCGAACAGCGCCTCGCTGCTCTGGAAGACCATGCCCAACTCCGGGTCGGGGCCGGTGATCCGGGCCCCGCCGACGCTGAGGCTGCCCTCGTCCACGGTCACGAAGCCGGCCATGGCCGACAGCAGCGTGGACTTGCCGCAGCCGCTCGGGCCGAGCAGGCACAGGAACTCGCCGGCGGCTATGTCGAGGGAGATGTTCTGGACGGCCTGGAAGGAGTCGAAGCGGATGCCGACGCCGTCCGCGCACAGGGCGGCGCCACGGACCTTCGGCAGGGCGGTCTCCACTACCTCCGTCATCACGACGTTCCCTTCAAGTGCTGGGTGAACCAACCGCGTTGGACGGCCGTCGTGACATCCGGCTGGGCCTTGACCTTGCCGGTGTCGACGAAGAACTTGGCCGTGTCCGCGTACCCTTTGAGGTCCGTGTCGGTGAAGTCGCGGGTCCCGAAGTCGATTTCCTTGATGGCGGTCAGGGTCTGGGCGGCCGGGACCTTCACGGCCTTCTCGGTCGCCTCGGCCGCGGCCTTCGGGTCACTCTCGGTCAGCCGGGCCGCCTCCTCCAGGGTCTCGGCTACCTTGGTGGCGGTGTCGGGATTGGCCTTCAGCCAGGCCGCGCTGGTGAGCAGCCACTGGGAGTAACTCAGGCCGTAGGCACCGGTGTTCTCCAGGATCCGGCCGCCCTGCGCGACGCCCTTGGTGGGCCAGGGTTCCCACAGGACGTACGCGTCGACGTCGCCCTTCTGCATCAGGGCCGGGATCTCGGGCGGGTCCGCGGTGATGAACTTGACCGACTTCGGGTCGATGTTCTTCGACTCCAGGAACCGGGTGGCCGCGAGCTCGGACAGCCCGGGGGCCACGGCCATCTTGCGTATCTGCGCAGGGGACTTGACCTTCGGGCCGACGACGACCTTGAGGTACTTGCCGGACTGCTCGTAGACCAACAGGGAGCGCAGGTCGGGGTCTTGGGGCAGCATGCTGATCGTGGTGGTGTCCGAGTTGCCGGACATCTGGACCTGACCCGCGACGAGGTTGTTGACGCCTTCGCTGCCCTGTCCGAACTGGACGAGCTGGACGTTCACCCCGTGCTTGGCCCAGAGGCCTTTCGCGTCGGCGAGGAAGAAGGGCGCGTACGAGGCGTCGATGCCGACGCCGATGCGGATCGTGGGGCCCGCGGCGTTCTTGCCGGAGCCGGAGCCCGCGGCCGAGTCGGTGGTGCCAGCGCCGCACGCGGTGAGCGTGAGGAGTGCGACGGCGAGGGCGGCCGGGCGTGCGAAGGGGTGGCTTGTCGTGGACCGTGTCTCCATGAGTACCTCAGAGGTCGATGGGAGACCGCCGGCTTCGGCTGGTCGGTGGGGGGCGGCACGGGAATTGGCGCACCGTAGAACGGCGCGCGGCCTCCACGCATCGACGAGGGTCCGCTGAACGGGACGCGCAGGTGAGCCCCGGTCCCGACCCCCTTCGCGCCGAAATGTGACAGATGGGGATGGGAGTGTCACATTTCCGCCGCAACCTCGGGGCTCGGTCTGCTCAGCGGGACGGGTCTCTTGGGCGGATCCGGCGGTCCGTCGCATGCTCGCCGGACAGGCATCCCGGCAGCAGGAGGACGCGCACGATGACGGTCGAGGACTCTCCCGACGCACAGCCCACGGTCCGGAGCCGGGGCCGCCGCAGACCCACAGGTGAGCCCGGCCGCCAGGACTGGAAGTCGTGGCCCCACTACGACGCGGCGGGCTCGGGCTTCCGCGGCTACTGGTACCCGGTCACCTGGTCGAGCCAGATCACCGCCGATCCGCTCCCGTTCACGATCTGCGGCGAGAAGATCACGCTGATCCGCGACGGCGACACAGCGTACGCGCTGCACAACCGCTGCCCGCACCGCGGCGTCCCGCTCTCCGAGGGCGACCAGCAGTTCCCCGGCACAATCAGCTGCCCGTACCACGGCTGGACCTTCGACCTGCCGACCGGCAAGCTCGCCGCGGTCATCACCGACGGGCCCGGCTGCCGGCTGACCGGCAAGGTCTCGGTGCGGACGTATCCGGTCGAGGAGCGCCTCGGCATGGTGTGGGTGTACATCCCGCTCGCCGACGAGGAACCGCACTCCATCGACTCGCAGTTGCCCGAGGAACTCGTCGAGAACGCCTTCGTGATGGGCGGCCGGATCGACCCGCGCGGCGGCAACTGGCGCTTCGCCTGCGAGAACGGCTTCGACGAGGGCCACGCCAAGTACCTGCACCGCACGGCACTTTGGCGCCTGTTCAAGCCGATGCCCACCTGGAACATCACGCGCGTCGTCCCCAAGGGCCGCTGGATCTATCGCGTCCAGGACGAGGTGTACTGGGAGGCGGACTTCCCCGGCGTCGGCCGCTGGACCAACAAGCGCTGGTGGAAGGCCCAGCCGCCGAAGGAGACCTTCAACATCGGCAACACGGGCAAGCCCGACAAGGTGAACCCGACGATCGAGGCCCAGGAGTTCCCCGGCTTCGCGTCGCTGTCGATGCCGGGTGTGCTGCGCATCGCGTACCCGAACTTCATCCACTACGAGTTCTACGTCCCCGTCGACGAGGACAACCACCGCTATGTCGGCGTGATGGTCAACTTCACCGAGGGCTGGGACACCCTGCGTTTCTACGCCAAGTACCTCGGTGCGATCCGGTGGTTGTTCCACGGCCAGTTCTCCGGCCAGGACGCGTGGATGGTCGACATCACCGACGCTCCCCCGGAGAAGCTCTACCGCCCCGACATCTCGCTGACCGCCTGGCGGAACCTCAGCGAGCAGGAGTACGGCAAGAAACTCGCCGGCCCCGACGCCGACACCAGTTCCGACGAGAAGAAGGCATGACCATGGGCCGCACCCTGCTCACCCTGCTGATCGGAGCCGGCATCGCCCTCGGGCTCCCGCTCGCCAAGAAGCGCTTCGAGCGCACGACCATGACCCAGGTCCACAGGATCAACCAATGAGCGGCGCAGACGAGTTGGCGGGGTTGGACGCGCAGCGGAGCGGCTGGGTGGCGGACGCCTGGCGACACGTCACCGCCGACCGGCTGCGCGATCTGATCACCGGGCTGGTCGACATCCCGTCCCCGACCGGTGACGAGGGGCCCCTCGCCGAGCACATCGCCGACACCCTCACGGCCGCGGGCTGCCGGGCCACGGTCCAGCCGTTGGACGACCGGCAGGCCAACGCCTGGGCCCGGCTCTCCGGCGACGGCACCGGCCCCGACCTCATGCTCTACGCGCCGATCGACACCCTGACGGTCGGCGAGGAGAGCGAGGATCTCCCGTGGATCGGGCCGGAGTTGCGGGACGACATGCGTCCGCGGGCCACCGTCCACGAGGACTTCGTCGTCGGCCTCGGCGCCTCCAACCCGAAGGGCCACGCGGCCTGCGTGATGATGGCCGCCGAGGCGATCGCCCTGGCCGGCATCCCGCTCACCGGCGACCTGGTCGCCGCGTTCGGCGCGGGCGGCATGCCCACCAACGCCCGCCCCGGCTCCAGCCGCCTCAACACCGGCCAGGGCGCGGGCTGTTCGTTCCTCCTGGAGCAGGGCGTCTGGACCGACTACGCGCTCATCGCCAAGCCCGGCTGGACGGTCTCCTGGGACGAGGTCGGCCTGGTCTGGTTCGAGGTGACGGTCCACGGCACCCACACCTACGTCGGCTCCCGCCACCGCCTCCCCTACGACAACCCCGTCGCCCGCGCCGGTGAGGTCGCCCGGCACCTGGAGAAGTGGTTCGTCGAGTACGCCGACCGGCACACCTCGGGCACGGTCGCGCCACAGGGCATCGTCTCCTCGATACAGGGCGGTTGGCCCCGGATGGCGGCGGTGACACCGGCGTCCTGCACCCTCATGGTGGACCTGCGCATCGCCCCGGGCACGACCCCGATGCAGGCCAAGCGGGAGTTCCTCGCGGCCATCGACACGCTCCGCGAGAAGAACCCCGGCATCCATGTCGACGCCGAGCTGGTCCTGGCGATCCCCGGGACGCGGACCGACCCCGACAGCTGGATCTGCCGTAGCGCGACGGCGAGTTGGGCGGCGTTCGAGGGGCGCGAGCACGAGGTGATCCGGGGCAACAGCGGGGCCACCGACGCCAACATCCTGCGTGGGCGCGGCATCCCGACCGTACGGGTCGGCATGCCCAAGGTCACGGACTCGCTGTTCGACATCGACTTCGCGCGGGGCATGAACACCGTCTCCGTACAGGCGATGGAGAAGCTCACGCGCCATCTGATCCGCACGGCGATCGACACCGTGACCCGGTCCCGCGCCGAAGTGGCATCCCTCTCGGAAGGAACGACGGCATGACCGAGATCGTCCTGGGCGTGGGCGCCTCGCACAGCACGCTGATGAACACCCACTGGGAGGAGACCTTCCACAAGGACCGGGCAGAGCGGTTCCGCGACGCGCTCGCCGAGGCGCGGGAGGCGCTCCTCGCGGCCCGCCCCGACACGGTGATCCTCATCGGCTCGAACCACTTCCGCGGCTTCTGGCTGGACCTGATCCCGAGCTTCACGATCGGGGTCGGCGAGTGCGTAGCCAGCGGCGAGTCCGGCACCCCGAAGGGCCCGCAGCCGGTGGACGTGCCACTGGCTCGGCACCTCGCCAACTCCCTTGTCGAGAGCGGGAGTTTCGACCCGGCGTTCTCGGCGAAGCTCCAGATCGACCACGGCCAGTCGCACGCCGTCCAGTACCTTTTCGAGGGCCTGGACGTGGAGATCGTGCCGATCGTCGTGAACGTCTTCGCCCCTCCGCTGCCCACGCTCACGCGCTGCGAGGAGCTGGGCCGCGCGATCCGGGACGCCGTCCTCGCCTTCCCCGGCGACCGACGCGTCGCGGTGGTCGGCTCGGGCGGCCTCTCGCACCGGCTGCCCTGGCCGGACTGGCGCGAACCGCACGGCGACGACGAGGAGTTCATGGTCGGCGCCTGGCTGAACGGCCGGGAGAACTGGCAGGACTACGACGTCCGGCGCCGCGAGATCATCCGCGCCGCCGAGGCCGCGCTCAACCCCGAGTTTGACACCGACTTCCTTTCCCTGGTCGAGCGCGGCGAGACGCACCGCATCACCGAGTACACCACCGAGGAGTTGGAGAAGGTCGCGGGCAACGGCGCGCAGGAGCTGCGCACTTGGCTGCTCATGTCGGCGGTGCTGGACCACATTCCGGGACGCCGGCTGGCCTACGAGCCGATGCCCGAGTGGCTCACCGGGATGGGCGTAGCCGTCCTCGACCCCCAACAGGCCCCCACCGAAAGGCAGTAAGGCAGTCATGAGCATCTGGACCGAACTCTCGGGCATCGACTACCGGCACGCGTACGTCGAGACCGGTGACGTCACCACCCGCGCTCTCCAGGCCGGCCCCGAGGACGGCGAGCACGTCGTGTTCCTGCACGGCACGACCGGCCATCTGGAGGCGTTCGTCCGCAACATCCCGGCGCACGCCGAGGCCGGCTACCGCTGCCACGCCATCGACATGCTCGGCCACGGCTACACCGGCAAGCCCGACCGACCGGGCGAAATCCCGGCGTACGTCGACCACTTGATGGCCTACCTCGACGCGGTGGGCGCCGAACGCGCGCACCTGGTGGGTGAGTCGCTGGGCGGCTGGGTCGGTTCCTGGGCCGCGAGCGAGTACCCGGACCGGGTCTCCTCCCTCCAACTCCTCTGCATGGGCGGCACGAAGATCAACCCGGCGGTGATGAAACGGCTCAAGACGTCGACGCGCGCCGCCGCCATGGAGCCGGAGATCTCGTACACCCGCGACCGGCTGGCGCTGCTGTGGGCCGAGTGGGACGAGGACCTGGGCGAGGAGCTGACCCAGGTGCGCTACGAGATCTACCACCACCCCGACTTCCAGGAGAACCTGCACAACCTGCTGGCGCTCCAGGAGGTCGAGGCCCGCGAGCACAATCTGCTCCGCCCCGACCGCATGGCCCGGATCAAGGCGCCGACGCTGGTGGTGTGGGGCAACAAGAACCCGCTCGGGGACGTACCGGAGGCCGAGGCGATCGCCGCCGCGATTCCGGGAGCACGGCTGGAGATCTTCACAGAATGCGGACATTGGCCGCAACATGAGAAGGCCACCCTGTACAACCCCCTGAGTCTCGCGTTCCTCACCGAGTCGTCGTCCGCGCACTGACAGTGAGATTCCCGCCGTAACCGTTGATCGAGAGGTGCCCGCCATGACCGTCGTCCCGATCGCCCGCGCCGCGGCCTACTCTCCCCCGCCTCCCGTCACCGGTGCGTCCGCGTCTCCCGACTCGATGAACTCCGTCCTCGGCAAGGTGCGGCCCATCCTGGAGGCGTTCACCGTCGACGACGAGTCGCTCTCCCTCGCGGATCTCGTGCGCCGTACCGGAGTCGCGAAGGCCACCGTGCACCGGCTCTGCCAGGAGCTGGTCGTCTGGGGGCTGCTGGAGCGGGCGGGGTGCGACTACCGGCTCGGGCTGCGGCTGTTCGAGATCGGCCAGCGGGTGCACCGGCAGCGGATCCTGCGCGAGGTGGCGCAGCCGTACATGGAGGATCTGCTGCTGGCCACGCAGGAGACCATCCACTTCGCGATCCACGACGGCCTCGATGTCGTCTATCTGGAGAAGATCCTGCCGCACCGGGGCCTGAGCGAGGAGTCCCGGGTCGCGGGGCGGCTCCCCCTCTACTGCACGGCCACCGGCAAGGCGATCCTGGCCTTCTCCCCCGCCACGCTGTTCGGGGAGGTGGTCAGAAACGGGCTGAAACCGTTCACCCGGCACACGATCACCTCTCCCGGTCGGCTGCGCGGCCAGGTGGAGCGCATCCGGGAGGAGGGCCTCGCGACCGAGGCGGAGGAGGTCAGACTCGGCTACATGAGCATGGCCGTGCCGGTCTTCGGCCGGCAGAACACCCTGGCCGGCGCCCTGTCGATCACCGCCCCGACCTACCGCGTGGACGCCGCCGCACACGCGAGCGCGCTGCGCACCGCGGGTCTGGGCATCGGCCGGGCACTGCGGTCTGCGCTGTGAACGTCCTGGACGAGGTGCTGACCCGGGCCCGAAGTCTTGTCGACCGGTGGGAGGACGAGGACTGCGGCACGGTCACCGTCAAGGACTTCTGCCGGTACGCCGCCGCGCTGAACGACGCCGACTACATCGATCGGGCGCGGAATCGGGAGGCGACGGGCGAGCCGGTGGAGGCTCCCGCCCTCTTCCTCGCGGCCACCATGAGCTGGGAAGACGGGCCTCCGGAAAGGGAGTTGAGGCCGGACGGGCTGGCCGCCCGGGAGTCGCCGTGCACCATGGGCCTGCCGGTCCGCCAGGTGCACGGCGGCCAGACCGTACGGCTGCTCCGGGCCCCGGTCGCGGGCAGCCGGGTCACCGCCTCCCGCGCGGTCACCTCCGCCGAACGCAAACAAGGCCGCTCCGGCGCCTTCGTCCTGCTCGGCCTCACCACCCGCTTCACCTCGGCGGACGGCACCGAACTGACCGCCGTCGACGAGACGATCGTCGTGATGGAAGCACTCGACTCCCCCGGAGCCGCATGAACCCGCCCGTCGCCGGCGACATCTGCCCACCGCAGCGGTACACGCACAGCACGGTCCAACTCTTCCGCTTCAGCGCCGTGTCGTGGAACTCCCACCGCATTCACTACGACGCCGAGTTCGCCGCCTCGGAGGGCTTCCCGGGCGCCGTCGTACAGTCCACGCTGCACGGCGAGACCCTCACCCGGTACGCGTTGGCGTGGGCCGGGCCGAACTCCCGTCTGGAGACGGCGAGTTGGCGCAACCGTACGACCGCCGTGGCCGATGAGCCCCTCACCTGGACCGCGACCGTACGGACGGTGGAGGGCACCCGGGTGTCCCTGGAGGTCGCTGTCCTCAAGGCCGACGGCACTCCGTGTGTGACGGGAACGGTCCACATCGCCCTCGTCTGACCCACGTCCCGGCAGCCGGACCGGTTCCATTGGGCCTGGAGCGGTCCGTTCCTACGCTCCTGAACCATGAGCGTTCCTATTGATGCGCCGGTCCAGTCACCGGTGATCGAGACCGACATCCTGATCATCGGCGCCGGCCCGTCCGGCCTCTATGGCGCCTACTACGCCGGCTTCCGCGGACTGCGCGTCACCGTCATGGACGTACTGCCGCAGTGCGGCGGCCAGATCAGCGCGATGTACCCGGAGAAGCCCATCTTCGACATCGCCGGGTTCCCGTCGGTGCGGGGCCGCGACCTCGTCGACAACCTGGTCGCGCAGGCGGCGCCGTACGACGTCCGATACCTCCTCGGGGAGCGGGCGATGGACCTGGCCCACGACGGCGAGGGCCGTCCCGTCGTCCGTTCCGACACCGGAACCGTCGTACGAGCGGGGGCAGTTGTGATCACGGGCGGTGTCGGGACGTTCACGCCCAGGGCGTTGCCGGCGGGCGAGGGCTTCCTCGGTCGCGGGCAGGTGTACTTCGTGCCGGACCCGGCCGCCCACACCGATCACGATGTGGTCGTGGTCGGCGGCGGGGACAGTGCCTTCGACTGGGCGGCGCTGCTCGCCCCGATCGCCCGGTCCGTCACCCTCGTCCATCGCAACGCGCGGTTCCGGGCGCACGCGGCGAGCGTGGAGAAGGTGCGCGCGCTCGGCATCGAGATCATCACCGACTCCGAAGTGAGCGCGCTGCACGGCGAGTTGGGCGTGGAGAAGGTCGAGGTGCGGCACCGGGTCGAGAAGACCGTCCGGCTGCTGCCCGCCCGTACCGTCGTCGCCGCGCTCGGCTTCACCGCCGATCTTGGACCGCTCCAAGCCTGGGGGCTCGAACTCCAGGCGCGACGGATCGCCGTGGACACCCGCATGGCGACCAATCTGCCCCGTGTGTTCGCCGCCGGGGACATCACCGACTACCCGGGCAAGGTGCGGCTGATCTCCGTCGGCTTCGGCGAGGCCGCCACCGCCGTGAACAACGCGGCCACCGTCATCGACCCCGAGGCCGCGCTGTTCCCCGGCCATTCCACCGAGAAGGAGAACTGACATGGCCTACGTCATCGGATCGGCCTGCGTCGACATCATGGACCGGTCCTGCATCGAGGAGTGCCCGGTCGACTGCATCTACGAGGGCGAGCGCAAGCTCTACATCAACCCCGTGGAGTGCATCGACTGCGGCGCCTGCGAGACGGCCTGCCCCGAGCAGGCGATCACCGTCGACCGGCTCGCCGACCCGGAGTTCCGCGCCGACAACCGCCGCTTCTTCGAGGAGCCCCTGTCCGGCCGTACGACACCGCTCGGCACACCGGGCGGGGCGAGTGCCGTGGGGCCGGTGGGCGTCGACACGGCGTTCGTGAGCGCCCTGTGATCTCCGGCGAGTGGCTCAAATCTGCGTTTCCAGGGGTGGCGCAATCCTGCGCGCCCCGAGCGAAATCCAAGCGAAAGCTGCACCGCAACACCGGCATATCCTCGCCCGCCCACACTCCTGCTTACCAGTCCCCACGGAGAGGAGTGAACACGGTCCTATGACGGAGCGAACAGTCCTGGCCGGAATGACGTTGATCGACGGCACCGGAGGTGCCGCACGGACGAACGCGACCGTGGTGATCGACGGCGCCGTGATCACCGAGGTCGGTGACGCGGACACCGTGGCGACGACCCCGTCGGACACGGTGTACGACCTGCGGGGGACGACCCTGCTGCCCGGTCTCATCGACTGCCATGTGCACCTGCGGTCCAACGCGGGCGCCCGCCCGCAGGACGTGCGGCTGTGGAACATGCTGACGTCGACCGAGGAGCAGACCCTGCATGCCGCGGCCAACGCCCGTGAGGCGCTGCGGTCCGGTTTCACCACGGTCCGGGACACGGCCGGTTCGCTGCCCGAGGTGGCGGTCAAGCACGTGATGGACGAGCACGTCCTCGACGGGGCGCGGGTCGTGGCCTCGGGTCTCGTGGGCATGACCGCGGGGCACGGCGACATGTTCTGCCCGGCGACCCTGGACGAGAAGCGGATGTGGCCGCCGGCCGACGGCGCCGACGAGTGCCGCAAGCGGGTCCGGGAGTACGCCCGGATGGGCGTGGACCTGATCAAGATCTGCACCAGCGGCGGCACGCTCTCCGTGGGCGACAAGACCTCCTGGCGCAACTACACGGACGCCGAGATCGACGCGATCGTCGACGAGGCGCACGCCCTGGACCTGCGGGTCGCGGCCCACGCGCACACCCGGGCCGGGATCACGGCCGCGCTGGTCGCCGGGGTCGACACCCTGGAGCACGGCTCCGACCTCGACGAGGACCTCGTCGAGCTGATGCTGGAACAGGGCACGTTCCTCTGCCCGACCCTCTCGATCAGCGAGTTCATGACGGAGCACGGGCGCCAACGCGGCCTGGTGACCGAGCAGTTGGACAAGGCGGAGCTGCTCCGCGAGCGCCGGCTGATGTCCGTCCGCCGTGCCTATCGGGCCGGGGTGCGGATCATCTCGGGCAGCGACTCCTCCAACACGATGCGTTTCGGGAACCACGCCCGCGAACTGGTGCTGCTGCACGAGCAGATCGGGATGACGCCGGCCGAGGTCCTGGTCGCGTCGACCTCCGCCGCCGCCGAGGCCCTCGGTCTCGGGTCCCGGACGGGGACGGTCGCCCCGGGCAGGTGGGCGGACCTGCTGCTGGTGGACGGTGACCCGCTCGCCGATCTGGGCGTGCTCACCGACCGGCGGCGGCTGCGCGCGGTGTTCCGCGAGGGCCGGGTTTTCGACCCGAACGCGGCCGATTCCGTCCCCGGCGCGCTGGCCGCGCGACTCCGTCCCTCCGAACCGACCCGTACGACGCCCCGGGCCTCGGCGCCGGCCGCCGCGATTTAAGGGGAGAGATCCAGTGCTGCGTTATCTGTCGATCCGTGTGGTCCGCTCGCTCGCGGTGGTCCTCTGCCTCAGCGCCATCGTGTTCGCCCTGGCGCATCTGGTCCCCGGTGATCCGGCGGCCCTGATCGCCGGCGAGAACTCGACGCCCCAGCTGCGCGCCCAGATCACCCAGCAGCTGGGGCTCGACCAGCCCGTGTGGTCGCAGTACCTGAGCTGGATCGGGCACGCCGTGCGGGGCGATCTGGGCTCGTCGCTGCTGGACGGGCAGAGCGTCGGCACGCAGGTCGCCGCCCGCCTCCCGGTGAGCCTCGAACTCGCCGTCTACGCCGCGGTGATCGCGGTCCTGTGGGGCATCCCGGCGGGCATCTGGTCGGCCATGCACCAGGGGCGTGCGAAGGACCGGGTGGTCAACAGCGTGGCGTTCATGGGGCTCGCGGTCCCGCCGTTCGTGGTCGGCACGGTGATGGTCCTCCTGTTCAGCACACTGGCACCGGCCTGGCCGCTGTTCTCGTTCGTGCCGTTCTCGCAGGATCCGCTCCTCAATCTCCAGGTGCTGCTGCTCCCCGCCGTCGCGCTGGGCATCCCGTTCGGTGCGACGCTCTGCCGCTACATGCGGGCCGCCGTCCTCGACGTCGAGGGCCAGGACTTCATGCGGACGGCGGCGGCGAAGGGCGCAGGGCGACGACGGCTGATGCTGCGGCACGCGCTGCGCAACGCGCTGGTGCCGGTGGTCACCGCCGGCGGTCTCCAGCTCGGGGTGCTGGTCGGCGGCACCGTGATCGTCGAGCAGGTCTTCGCGCTCCCCGGGCTCGGCTCGCTGATCGTCAACTCCATCACGCAGCACGACTTCACGGTGATCCAGGGCGCGATCCTCGCGCTGGGCGCCTCCTATGTGCTGATCAATCTGGTGACCGACCTGGTCTACCCCCTCATCGACCCCCGCATCCGGACGACTGGAGCTCGCCGTGACGGTTGAATCCACCGCGCCCGCCGTCACCGTGGCCCCGGCGCGCCAACGACGGAGGCCCCGCCTCGGCTGGAACGCGACGCTCACCACGGGGGTGTGCATCCTCGGCGCGATCGTGGTGCTGTCCCTGCTCATCGGTCTCTTCGGCCGCTACTCGACGACGGACGTCGGCGACTCGCTGCTCACCGGCCCCTCGGGGAGTCATTGGCTGGGCACCGACAACCTCGGCCGTGACCTGTTCACCCGGACCTTCGGGGCGGCCCGGCAGTCCCTGATGGTGGCCTTCGGGGCGACCACCCTCGCCGCGCTGATCGGCATCCCGATCGGGCTCGTCGCCGGCTACAACGCCCGGCGCCTGGACGCGGTACTGATGGCCGCGATGGACACCGCGATGTCAATTCCCTCCGTGCTGCTGGCACTTGTGCTGGTGTCGGTCTTCAGCCCGGGCATGTGGGTCCTCATCGGGGGCATGGGCCTGATCTTCGTGCCGTACTTCGCGCGGATCGTGCGGGCTCCGGCGCTCACCGTGCGCGAGCGGGACTTCGTGTCGGCGGCGCGCATCGCCGGCGTACGGACCCCGGTGATCATCGGCCGCCATGTGCTGCCGAACGTGCTGTCCTCCGCGCTCGTCCAGTACGCCAACACGGCGGCGACCTGCGTCCTGGTCGAGGCGTCCCTGAGCTATCTGGGCCTCGGTGTCCAGCCGCCGACGCCCAGTTGGGGCCGGATGATCTTCGAAGGTCAGCGCTATATGAAGGACGACCCGCTGCTGGTGATCGTCCCCGGCATCACCCTGGCCATCGCCACGGCGGCCTTCGGCCTCATCTCCGACGGCCTGCAGGAACAGCTGAACCCGCGCGGCAAGCGCCGTACGCCCTGAACAGGCGCCCGCACCACGTCACTTCACCCTCACGTTCTTGAGAAACAGGCGGTCCTGATGACGAACCACACCCTCTCCCGCAGAAACGCGCTGGCCCTCGGCGGCAGCACGCTGGCCGGCCTGATGCTGGCGGCCTGCGGCGGTACGGCCACGACGGCCACCAACACCTCCGGGAAGCCGGTCAGCGGCGGCACCCTCACCATCGGGCTGGACGGGGAGCCCACGGTCGGCTTCGACCCGCAGGTGGCGCAGGCGTACTTCGACCAGCAGATCGTCGCGCAGTTCTACGAGGGCCTGCTGAGCCTGGACAGCAAGGGCCAGATCAAGCCCGGGCTCGCCAAGAGCTACCAGCAGGTGGACTCCACCACCTACCGCTTCACGCTCCGCGACGGGGTCACCTTCCACGACGGCACCGAGCTCACCACCGACGACGTCATCTTCAGCCTGGAGCGGCTGATGGATCCCGCGATCAAGTCGCCGTACACCCAGCAGTACAAGATCAAGACGGTGACCGCGCCGGACGCCAGCACCATCGAGATCAAGCTCAGCACCCCGCAGCCGTCGCTCTACAACTTCCTTGCCCGCCCGTGGAGCGGCGCCATCATGAGCAAGAAGTGGACGACGTCCCGCACCGGCAACCAGCTCAAGCAGACGGAGAACGGCACCGGACCCTTCGCCCTGAAGAAGTGGTCGAAGGGCATCTCCATCGAGCTGTCCGGCCACAAGGGCTACTGGGACAAGCCGAAGCCGTACCTCGACACGGTGATCTACCGGCTCATCCCGGACGAGACCTCGCGCGTCGCCTCGCTGCGCTCCAACTCGGTGCAGCTGCTGTCCTTCCGCGACCTGCGCATGGTGAGCGACGTCAAGACCACCAGCGGTGTCACCGAGGCGAACGGGCCGATCGTCTCCAGCATCTGGCTCAACATGAACACCCTCAGCGGACCGCTCGCCGACAAGCGGGTCCGGGAGGCGTTCAATCTCGCCATCGACCGCGAGACCCTGATCAAGACGCTGGGCAGCGGCTCCGCCACCTTCGGCTACATCATCCCGCCGCAGGACCCGTACGGCATCACGCCCACCACCGCCGACCCGATGTACAAGCAGAACCAGAGCAAGGCCATCGCGCTCCTCAAGGAGGCGGGCAAGAGCAAGGTCACCATCGAACTGCTCGCCCCCAGCGACCCGTCCTACGGCCCCGACATCTCCGCCATGGAGCTGATGAAGGCGCAGCTGTCCAAGGTGGGCATCACGCTCGACCTCAAGCTCGTGCCGTTCGCGAGTGTCGTGCCGAAGGTGCTGGCCGGCGAGTACACCGACATGGTGATGATGACGAGCGTGCTCAACGCCGACCCGAGCCAGTACCTCGACTTGTGGTTCGCCAAGGGCAGCCCGGCGACCAAGGTCAAGGACCAGCACCTGTGGGACCTGATGGCCGCCGCGAAGAGCGAGCAGAACAACGCGAAACGGGTCACGCTCTACCACCAGCTCGCCCAGTACATCGCCGACGAGGCCTACCTCCTGGTTCCGTACGCCAAGGCGGTGCGCGGCGAGGCGTGGAGCGACAAGCTGCACGGCTACCAGCCGGACGCGACGGCGACCCGCCTCAACCTCAAAAACGCCTGGCTGTCCCAGTGAAGGCCGACACCTTGACGCCCGCCCGTGCCACCACCGAGGCCGGTGGCACGGGCCCGGTCCTCGACGTCTCCGGACTGCACATCGGATTCGGCGGCTCGGACGTCGTCTCCGGCGTGGACCTCCGCGTCGAACAGGGCGAAGTGGTGGGCCTGATCGGCGAGAGCGGCTGCGGCAAGTCCAGCGTCGCCCTCGCCGCCATGGGGCTGCTGGGCTCCGGCGCCGACGTCCGCGCCGACCGGCTGGAGGCGTGCGGCACGGATCTGCTGGGCAGCCGCCCCGCCGAACTGGAGAGCCTGCGCGGCGACCGCGTGGCCATGGTCTTCCAGGAGCCGATGACCTCGCTCAACCCGTGCATGCGGGTCGGCGCGCAGGTCGCCGAGGTGCTGCGCATCCACGGCAAGGCCGGCCGGAAGGAGGCGCAGGTGCGGGCGGTTGACCTGCTGCGCCTGGTGGAGATCCCCTCCCCCGAGCGCCGGGCCAAGCAGTTCCCGCACGAACTGTCCGGCGGTATGCGCCAGCGCGTCGTCATCGCCATCGCGATGGCGGGCAACCCGCGCCTGCTGCTGGCCGACGAACCGACGACCGCCCTCGACGTCACCGTGCAGGCCGAGATCCTCCGACTGCTGCGCTCGCTCCAGGAGGAGCACGGCATGGGGATGCTGCTCATCTCGCACGACCTCGGTGTGATCACAGCCATGTGCAGCCGCGTGCAGGTGATGTACGCCGGTCAGGCGGTGGAGTCCGGCACGGTCGAGCAGGTGCTGAACGCGCCCCGGCACCCCTACACCCGGGCGCTGCTCGCGGCGGTGCCCCGGATGCGCGAGGGCGACGGCACCCCGCTGACCGCGATCCGCGGCCAACTCACCGACGACGCCCGCCGGTTGCCCGGGTGCCGCTTCGCGCCGCGTTGCCCGTTGGCGGCCGACGCCTGCGCCGAGCCCCAACCGTTGCGGCCCGTCGGCGAAGGGTGGGTGTCGCGCTGCTGGCGTGACATCGAGGACGCCCCGACCGCAGCCGGAGGAAACGATGAGTGAATCGCGACTGGATCTGACAGTGGCCGAACCGACAGCTCCGCCTGCTACGGCGGACACCGGGGCGCCGCTGCTCGAACTCGCCGGTATCGGCCACGAGTTCGGCCGCCGCCCGGGCCGTTCCGGTGTCCGGGCCGTGGACGACATCTCGCTGGCCCTGAACCCCGGTGAGACGGTCGGCCTGGTCGGCGAGTCCGGGTGCGGCAAGAGCACGCTGGGCCGGATCGCCACCAGGCTGTACCGGCCCACGCGGGGCGCCGTGCGCTTCGAGGGCAAGGACATGACGCACAAGCCGAAGAGCGCCGACCTGAAGGCGTTCCGGCGTGCGGTGCAGATGGTGTTCCAGGATCCCAACGGCTCGCTGAACCCCCGACTGCCGGTGGGCGCCAGCATCGAGGAGCCGCTGCGGGCCCGCGGGGTGCCACGCACCGAACGTCGCCAGCGGCTCGCGGAGGTGCTGGAGGAGGTCGGCCTCGACGCGGCGGCGGCCGGCCGCTATCCGCACGAGTTCTCCGGCGGTCAGCGTCAACGCCTCGCGCTCGCCCGGGCGTTGGCCCCGCAGCCGTCGGTGATCGTCCTCGACGAGCCGACCTCGGCGCTGGACGTCTCCATCCAGGCGCAGATCCTCAATCTGCTCCAGGAGATCCAACAGCGCGACCGCATCGCCTACTTGTTCATCTCGCACAACCTCGGCGTGGTCCGCCACCTGAGCCAACGGGTCGCCGTGATGTACCTCGGGTCGATCGTCGAGATCGCCCCGGCCCAGCAGTTGTTCGAGGCTCCGCAGCACCCGTACTCGATGGCACTGCTCTCGTCCGTCCTCGAACCCGGCGACGACGCCGGGCCGGGCGAACAGATCGTCCTCAAGGGCGAGTTGCCCTCGCCGACCGACATTCCGACCGGCTGTCCCTTCTCCTCGCGCTGCTGGCTGGCCGACGACCACTGCCGCAGCGAACGCCCCGCACTCACCGAACAGGCACCCGGCCATCTGACCGCATGCCACAAACCAGGGGGTCGCTCATGACGGACACACTGCACCGCGGCTATGTATCCAGCCCGTTCGGCCAGCTGCACTATGTCGAATGCGGCACGGGCGAACCGGTCCTGATGCTCCATCAGACACCGCGCTCCTGGACCGAGTACCTGGACGTGCTCCCCCTCGTCGGGGCCACACACCGGGCCATCGCCATGGACACCCTGGGTTTCGGGGCCTCCGCGAAACCTGACGGACCCCACACGATCGACCGGTGGGCCGACGCCGCCGACGCGCTGATCGAGGAACTCGGCCTGGAGCGCTTCCATCTCGTGGGCCACCACACCGGCGGGGTCATCGCGGTGGAACTCGCCGCCCGCCACCAGAAGCGGGTGGCGAGCCTGTTCCTGTCCGCGACCCCCTTCATCGACGAGGAGAAGCGCCGCTCGGCCGGTCAGCGCAAGGCCGTCGACCACGTCGTCCCGCAGCCAGATGGCTCGCATCTGCTCCAACTGTGGAACCACAGGCGGGAGTTCTACGAACTCGGCGAGGAGGCCGCCCTCAACCGCTTCATGATCGACGCGCTGACCGTGCTGGACCGGGTGGAGGAGGGCCATGTAGCGGTACGCGGCTCGATGATGGACCAGCGGCTGCCCCAGGTCACCGCCCGCACCCTCGCCGTCTGCGCGTCCGGGGACCACTTCTCGATGCCCGGCCTGGAGAAGTTCGCGGACGCCGGCTGCGAGACCCGGGTCATTGCCGGCGGACACGTCCCCGTGCCGGAGCAGCTCCCCGAGGAGTTCTCCCGGCACATCCTCGACTGGGTGGCGGCGGGATGACCACCGCCGGCGCGGTCCGGGAGTCCGGCGAGCGGCCCAACTCAGTGCTCGGCAAGGTGAGTCTGATCCTGTCGGCCTTCGGCGACGACGACTATTCGCTGGGCCTCGCCGAGCTGAGGTCGCGTACCGGCATCGCGAAGGCCACCGTGCACCGACTCTGCCAAGAACTCGTCGCCACCGACTTCCTGGAGCGCGACGGCTGCAACTACCGCCTGGGCGTTCGGCTTTACACGATGGGCCTGCGCTCGCCCCAGCAGCGCACCCTGCGCGAGGCGGCCAGGCCGGTGATCGAGGGCCTCGCCCAGACCCTGGACAACGCCGTCATCCTGGCGATCCCGCACGACTCCGAGCTGCTCTGCGTCGAGAACCTCGGCACGCACCGCAACCACGCCCGGTCCACCGCCGACGGCCGACGCCTCCAACTGCACAGCACCGCCGCGGGCAAGCTCACCCTGGCTCTTCTCCCCGAGCAGTACCCACTCGCGAGCGTCGTCCCCCAGATGGTCCGCTGCACCCCGCACACGCTCGGCCCCGCCCAACTGCCCGGCGAACTCAAGCGAGTTCGGGAGCAGGGCTACGCCGTCGAGGTGGAGGAGCGGCGCCTCGGCTATCTCGCCGTCGCGGTTCCCGTACGCGGCGCGGGCGGCGCCTACCTGGGTGCGCTGTCGGTCATCGCCCCCACGGCGGGCAGCAGGATCACCCGACTGCTCACCGCCCTCACCCAGGCATCGAACGTCATCACGACCCGACTCGCTCGCTACGACTCCCTCCGCGCTCCCCTCTAGCAACGGGCCCCGCACCGCTCTCGGCCAAGGCCGCCACGAACCCCTCCGGGTTGTCGCGCATCATGTGGTGGCCCGCGTCGGGGACGTCGACGACCGGGATGCCGGCCTGCCGTACGGCGGGCTCGTCCGAGTAGGGGCGACTGCGGGTGCCGATCAGCATCACCCGGGGCTGGGAAAGGCCGTAGAAGAGGTCCGCCGTGCCGGGAGTCGTCCCGCGTACCAGGCTCACCGCGCTGCGGTGGAGGATCGCGGGGTCTGACGTGCGGACGCGGGCCGCGTATTCGGGATCCAGTGTCGACAGGACCGTACGGAATCCGTGGCTGACGAAGTCGTCCTCCGGGTAGGCGGCGATGGCTCCGCTGTAAAGGCCGCCACCCGTGCGCAAGTTGGGCTCGGCCAGGACGAGCCGGGAGACCAGGTCCGGGCGGGCCGCGGCGAGGACGATCGCGATGGCGCCGCCCATCGAGTGTCCGACGAGGACGGCGTCCTTGATCCCCTCGTCGTCGAGGACTGCGGCGACCGTCTCGGCGTGCGCCTCCAGCGTGCCGGGGAAGTCCTTCGGGCGGTCGCTGAAGCCGTGGCCCAGGAGGTCTACGACGATCGCGCGTCCGCCGTAGCGAGCTGCGATCCCCGCGAAGTCGGCCGAGCCCGCACAGCCCAGCCCATGGAGGTACACCCGTGCGGGGCCGACGCCCGGGAGGTCGAGCCGGCGCAGGTGGCCGCCGGCGCCGGGGAGGTACGTGGACCGCATCGGTGCTCCTCAACTGCCTTCAGGAAAGGGGTGGTTCGGGGTTTCCGAGCTCATCGCCAGAGGCGCTTGTCGTCCGGTACGGCGAGGAGGCTGTCGGTGGGGAGGTGGGATCCCTGGGGTTCGCGCAGCGGGACGACGCCGACACAGCGGCCGTCGCGGTCCAGGATCCGGCCCATGTGCTTCACCGTGCGCAGGACCACCGAGCGGTCGTCGATCACCAGGCGTGGCAGTCGGCGCGACAGGTGTGCCTCGAAGGTGTGGACGTCGGCCAGGGCGCGCAGCCAGACGTCGATGACGAGGTTGTGCGGCCCTGCGGTGATCGCGCAGGAGCGGACCTCCCGTACGCCGGAGAGGACGCGGCTGGTCTCCTCCAGGTACTGGGCGGGGACGGAGGCGAAGTACACCGCCGACAGCGGCCAGCCGGACAGCCGCCGGGCGAGGTCGCAGCGCAGGCTCACGCGGGAGGCCAGCAGCGACTGGAGTCTGCGGCGGACGGTGGTGACGCCGACGCCGGTGGCTGTCGCGAGGGCGCGGATGGACATCCGGCCGTCGGAGCTGAGGAGTTCGAGGATCTGCGCGTCCAGGGAGTCCCAGGGCGCGGTGGACCCTGTGCCCGGGTCGGGCGGGACGTCCGAGGCGTGGCTCGCCTCGATGCGGGCGCACTGGGCCGCGTCCAGGCTGCGCAGGCGCCAGCGGCTGCCCTCGGTGGGGACGCCGGTGGAGACGTGCGTGCGGGTCGCGCGGACGCCCGGTGTCTGCTGGAAGAGCCGGGTGGTGAGGTGGGCGAGTTCGTCGAGGTCCCGGGTCTGGACGGCGGTGACGACATCGCGGCCGCCGGCCGTGATCTTGACGTTGGCCACGGCGTGCTCGGCGGCGAGGGCGCGGGCCACGTCCTCGGCGACGCCGGGTTCGGTGTCGACCTCGACGATGCCCGTCACCACGATCCGGGAGTCCGACAGCCGTGGGTAGGCGGTCACCCACGCGAGACCAGCCTCCTCAAGACGCTGCCAGCGCCGGGCGACCGTCACCGGGTTCACGCCGAGCACATCACCGACCAGGGTCCAGGGGGCCCGGGGGTGGATCTGCAGCGCGTGCACGACTCCGCGGTCCAGTTCGTCGAGATCCGCGGCAGCGAAATCCTGCGCCTCCTGGGACGGCGTATTCCTGCGCGCCCGACTGAAATCGGGATCGGAAGCTGCACCGTAGCGCGGGGTTATCTCGTCCATTGCAGACTCCCTTTCGCCTGTTCCTGATAGCGAGGTTCCCCGACACCGAGGTTCCTGATACCGAGGAGTGATTCGGCCCCACCATGACGGATGCCATGACGCAAGAGACCTTTCGGACCATGTTGCGCGTCGAGAACACCCGCCTCATCGACGGTACCGGTGCGCTGCCGGTGACCGACGCCGTCGTCGTCGCGGACGCGGAGGGAACGATCGCCTACGCCGGACCAGCGGCTACGGCCCCGCCCGTGCCCGGTGACGGCTCCGCGGTCCGGATCATCGACGCCGGCGGCCGGACCGTGCTCCCCGGGTTCTTCGACTGCCACACCCACCTCGCGTACGCGCAGGGCTCGCCACCCGGGCGGCGCGGCGAACTGGACCCGGTCCTGGTGACCTACGACACCGCGACGCGGCTGCGGCAGACCCTGGACGCGGGCATCACCACCGCCCGTGACCTGGGCGGACTGTCCACCGGGTTCCGTACGGCCGTGGAGACCGGCCGGATCGTCGGCCCCCGGCTGCACACCGCCGTACGGATCATCAGCCACACCGGCGGGCACGCCGACTTCCGCATGCTGGACGGCACCGACCTCAGCGGCGGCGAGATGGCCGAACTGGCCGACACCGTGGACGAGTCCCGGCTCGCCGTGCGCAAGGTGATCCGCGCGGGTGCCGACGTGGTCAAGATCTGCGCGTCCGGCGGCATGGCCAGCCCCTACGACCAGCCCGAGGACGAGGGGCTGATGGAGGAGGAGATCCGGGCCGTGGTGGACGAGTGCCGACGCCACGGCGGCAAGCCGGTCGCCGCGCACGCGCAGGGCACCGCGGGCATCATCAACGCCATCCGCGGCGGTGTCACCAGCATCGAGCACGGCTACGGGCTGGACGAGCGGGCGCTGGACCTGGCGGGCGAGCGGGGCACGTTCGTGGTGCCGACCCTGTCCACGGTGTTCGCGGGCATCGACAAGAACCTGATGCCGGAGCACCACTATCAGAAGAAGGTCCGCTGGTCGGGCATCACCAAGGAGAACATCGCCCGCGCCATCGACCAGGGCGCCCGCATCGCGCTCGGCACCGACGCGGCGGTCTGCCCGCACGGCCAGAACCTGCTGGAGCTGCGCTTCCTCGTGGACCTGGGCATGGACCCGATGACCGCGATCGTCGCCGGTACCAGCGTCTCCGCCGAACTCCTGGGTCTGTCCGACCAGTTGGGCACACTGACCGTGGGCAAGACCGCCGACCTGATCCTGTGCGACGGGGACCCGCTCGCGGACATCGGCGTGCTCGGCGACCCCGGCAACATCGTGTGTGTCGTCCAGGACGGCGTCGTACGCAAGGATCTGCTGCCCGCGGCGGGGACCCGCTGACGGTCTCATCCCCGGAGAGCACCTGAGCGGAGGGCCGGCAGGACCGAGGCGCCGACGGTCTCGATCAGGTCGGTGGGCAGGTCGTAGGAGCCGACGTGCTGGAGAAAGACGTCGGTCACGCCCAACTCGCGGAGGGTGCGCAGGCGTTGGGTGATCTGTGCGGCCGTGCCGATCAGGCAGAACTCCTCGGCAAACCGGACGGCCGCCTCGTCGCTGATCCAGGCCGAGCAGATCCTGACGGCCTCGTCCCAGTCCTCGGCGTGCACGAGGTCCGGGTGGACGCCCTCCACCGTGGCCGGGACGTCCACGTCGATGCCGGCGAGGGCGAGGAAGGACGCGCCGCCGTTCTGGGCGATCGAGGCGCAGATCGGTTTGATCCGGCGGGCCTCGGCCTCGATGTCGTCGGTCACCGCGCAGAACGCGGACACGGTCACCGGGAGCGTCTCGGCGTTCCGGCCCGCCGATTCCGCGCCCTCCCGCACCCGGGCGGTGGCGGCGGCCAGGGTGCGCGGCGAGACTCCGCTCAGCAGGATGACGCCGTCGGCGATCTCACCGGCGAGGCGCAGGTTGCGCGGCCCGCTCGCCGCCAGGTGCAGCGGCACGGACGGCTGGGGGTCGCGCAGCCGGGAGCGGATCTTGCCCTCGAAGTCCCAGTCGCGCCCGTCCAGCAGGGCCCGCAGCATGCTCAGTCCCTCGCGCAGTTCCGCCGAGCCGGTCTGCCGCAGCCCGACGGGTGCGACGGAGCTGTTGCCGACGCCTAGGCCGAGGGTGAACCGGCCGGGCGCGAGTTCGGCGACGCTGCGGGCGGCCGACGCGACGACGGAGGGGTGCCGGGTCGCCAGGTTGGTGACGGCGGTGCCGAGGCCGATCCGCTCGGTGGCGAAGGCCGCCGCGGTGAGTGTGGTGAACACGTCCCGCCACAGCAACTGCGAGTCGGGGAACCACACTTGGTCGAAGCCGAGCTCCTCGGCCCGCCGTACGGCCCGGGCCACCCGGTCCGCCCGGTCGCAGGGCGGGATACGCACGCCGATCCGCAGCGGGCCCTCGTCGCGGCTCTCCGAAATGTCGCTGTTCATGGAGAGGACCCTAGGGACGAACGAGGGACCGTCGAACAGCCTCGGTCCGCTCAGCGAGCCGCTCCCGGATTAAGTGCCGGGGCTGCTGAATCCGATGAAAGGGATCGGTTGGACGCGCACGGCGGGCGCGGGCACAGTGGGCGTCGTGAACCACATCGCAGATCCGGGGCGCTACGACAGCACGATGCGCTACCGCCGCACCGGCCGCTCGGGGCTCGACCTGCCCCTGCTCTCGCTGGGCTACTGGCACAACTTCGGTGACGACCGGCCGTTCGAGACGCAGCGCGAGATCGCGCTGCGCGCCTTCGACCTCGGCATCACCCACCACGACCTGGCGAACAACTACGGCCCGCCCTACGGCGCCGCCGAGTCCAACTTCGGCCGACTGCTGAAGCAGGACCTCGCGCCGTACCGGGACGAACTGGTCGTCTCCACCAAGGCCGGCTGGGACATGTGGCCGGGCCCCTACGGCCAGGGCGGCGGCTCTCGCAAGTACGTCCTGGCCTCGCTCGACCAGTCGCTGAAGCGCACCGGCCTCGACTACGTGGACATCTTCTACTCCCACCGCCTCGACGCCGGCACCCCGCTGGAAGAGACCATGGGCGCGCTGGACACCGCCGTCCGCCAGGGCAAGGCGCTCTACGTCGGCATCTCCTCCTACGACGCCGAGCGCTCCCGTGAGGCCGCCGCGATCCTGCGCGAGCTGGGCACGCCGCTGCTCATCCACCAGCCGTCGTACAACATGCTCAACCGCTGGATCGAGGACGACGGGCTGCTCGATGCCGCGCAGGACGAGGGCTTCGGGGTCATCGGTTTCACGGCGCTGTCGCAGGGGCTGCTGACCGGGCGGTACCTGGACGGGATCCCGGAGGGGTCGCGGGCCGCGCAGGGCACGTCGTTCGACGCGGGCTGGCTGACCGAGGACATGGTGCGCCGGCTGCGCGCGCTGAACGACATCGCGGGGCGGCGCGGGCAGACACTGGCGCAGATGGCGCTGGCCTGGGCGCTGCGCGACGAGCGGGTCACCTCGCTGGTCATCGGCGCGTCCCGCACGGAGCAGCTCGAACAGAACGTGGCCGCGCTGGACAACCTCGCGTTCAGCGCCGAGGAGCTGGCCGAGATCGACTCGTACGCCGTGGACGGTGGCGTCGACCTGTGGCAGGACGCCCGGACTGGGAAACTCGGCTGAGTCGCAGAGTGCCGGCCGTCATGACCGGCACTGCCCAGAACAGCGCGGAGGCATGAAGTACATGACAGTTGACGGCTCGGTCGAGCGTACGGACGGCACCAGCGGCGGCGAGGGCGTCCCGACCACGCAGGCGGTGCTGGAGTCGCTGACGCCCAGCGCCACCTTCCTCGTCGTCACCGTGGAGCCGGGCGGCGAGGAGACGGTGCGCCAACTCCTCGAAGATCTGGGCGGGTTGATCCGGTCCATCGGGTTCCGCGCGCCGGACGGGCGGCTCAGCTGTGTGACCGGCATCGGGTCGCAGGTGTGGGACCGGCTGTTCGACGGTCCGCGCCCCGCCGAGCTGCATCCGTTCCGCGAACTCACCGGCGACCGCCACACGGCCGTCTCCACCCCGGGCGACCTGCTCTTCCACATCAAGGCCGTACGGGCCGACCTGTGCTTCGAGTTGGCCGCCGAGATCATGGGGCGGCTGAGCGGTGCGGTCGCCGTGGCCGACGAGGTGTCCGGGTTCCAGTACTTCGACGTGCGCGATCTGCTGGGCTTCGTCGACGGCACCGAGAACCCGGTCGGGCGGGCGGCCCGCGAGGCGGTGGTGGTCGGCGGCGAGGACCCGGAGTTCGCGGGCGGCAGCTATGTGATCGTGCAGAAGTACGTCCACGACATGGCGGCCTGGAACGCGCTGCCGGTGGAGCAACAGGAACGGGCCATCGGGCGCAGCAAGTTGACCAACATGGAGATGGACGACGACGTCAAGCCGGCCGACTCGCACATCGCCCTCAACGTCATCACCGGCCCGGACGGCACCGAGCGGAAGATCCTGCGCGACAACATGCCGTTCGGCAGCGCGGGTCAGGGCGAGTTCGGCACCTATTTCATCGGGTACGCCCGGACGCCCTCCGTGACCGAGCAGATGCTGCGCAACATGTTCCTGGGCACCGACTCCGCGTCCCACGACCGCATCCTGGACTTCTCCACGGCCGTCACCGGAAACCTTTTCTACATCCCCTCGGCGGACTTCCTCGACGACCTGCCGGCCTCCCCTGGGCGAGCAACTTAAGTGAAGGGTTAACCAGCCGTTGACACCCCTGTCCGCCGGGCGCCCAATGAGGCCCGGACACGGCACCCGGCCGACCGGCCAACCGCCGTGCAGGACAGGGGGATTGCGGTATGCAGGTTCCCGCTCCGTTCGAGTACCAGCGGGTCGGCAGCGTCGGTGAGGCGGTCGCGCTCCTCGACCGCCTGGGCGACACGGCCCGGCTGGTGGCCGGCGGGCACAGTCTGATCCCGATGATGAAGTTGCGGCTGGCCAACTTCGAGTACCTGATCGACATCAACGACCTGCACGACGAACTGGGTTACGTCCGCGTCGAACCCGGACTGATCCGCATCGGCGCGATGACCCGCCACCGCGAGCTGCTGGAGTCGGACGAACTCGCCGCCGCCTTCCCGGTGTTCCGTGACGCCGAACGCGTCATCGCCGACCCCGTGGTGCGCAACCGGGGCACGCTGGGCGGCTCCCTGTGCCAGGCCGACCCGTCCGAGGACCTCTCCGCGGTCTGCACCACTCTCGACGCGAGTTGCGTGATCCAGGGCAGGGACGGCGAACGGGTGGTGTCCATGGAGGACTTCCACCGCGGACCGTACGAGACCGCCGTGGGCGACGCGGAGATCCTCACCGAAGTCCGCTTCCCGGTGCGCCCGAACGGATCCAGCGCCTACGAGAAGGTCGAACGGCGGGCCGGTGACTGGGCGGTGGTGTCGGCCGGCGCCGCGGTGTGGCTGGACGGCGACGGACTCATCGCCGACGCCCGGGTGGGCCTCGCCGCCGTAGGACCGAACACGGCCGGGATCCCCGGCATCGCCGACGCTCTGCGCGGCCGGCGCCCGACGGAGGAACTGTTCGGACAGGCCGGGGACATCGCGGCCGAGGCCTGCTCGCCGGTGACCGACCGGCGCGGCAGCGCCGAGTACAAACGGCATCTGGCGCGGGAGTTGACCCTGCGCGTGCTGCGCCGGGCCGTGGCCCGCATCGACGGACAGGAGGTGTGATCGTGCAGGTCAGCATGGTCGTCAACGGCGAAGAGGTCACCCGGGAGATCGAGGGGCGGCTGCTGCTCGTCCACTTCCTGCGCGACCACCTGCGGCTGACCGGCACCCACTGGGGGTGCGACACCAGCAACTGCGGTACGTGCGTGGTGTGGCTGGACGGCGAACCGGTCAAGTCCTGCACCGTCCTTGCCGCGATGGCGGGCGGACACGAGGTGCGCACGGTCGAGGGACTCGAACAGAACGGTGAACTCGACCCGGTGCAGCGCGGGTTCGTCGAGTGCCACGGCCTCCAGTGCGGCTTCTGCACCCCCGGCATGATGATGACCGCGCGTGCGCTGCTGGACCGCAACCCCGACCCCTCCGACACGGAGATCCGCGAGGCGATCTCCGGACAGATCTGCCGCTGCACCGGTTACGCGACCATCGTCCGCTCCGTCCGGTGGGCGGCGGCCGAGGAGGCGGGAACCCGAACTTCCCTGGAAACACAAGCCACTTCAGGGAGCGCGTCATGACCACCGTCTCCGAGAACGGCCACCGCACCGCGTTCGTCGACAACGACAAGAAGCCCTGCGGCCACGGCCGGATGCTCCGCAAGGAGGACCCGCGCTTCGTCCGCGGCAAGGGCCGCTACGTCGACGACCTCGACCTGCCCGGCATGCTCCATCTGGCCATCCTGCGCTCGCCGTTCGCGCACGCCCGCGTCCTCTCCGTCGACACCACGCTCGCCGAGGCCCACCCGAAGGTCCGGCTCGTGGTCACCGGCGCCATGCTCGCCGAGAAGGGCCTGGCGTGGATGCCGACCCTCTCGAACGACGTGCAGGCGGTCCTGGCCACCGACAAGGTCCGCTTCCAGGGCCAGGAGGTCGCCTTCGTCGTAGCAGAAGATCGCTACGCGGCCCGGGACGCGCTGGAGTTGATCGACGTCGAGTACGAGCCCCTCGACCCGGTGATCGACGTCCGTACCGCCCTCTCCCCCGACGCGCCCGTCATCCGCGACGACCTGGAGGGCAAGGCCGATAACCACTGCTTCGACTGGGAGACCGGCGACGAGGCCGAGACCGAGGCCGTCTTCGCCCGCGCGGACGTCGTGGTCACCGAGGACATCGTCTACCCGCGCGTACACCCGGCCCCCATGGAGACGTGCGGCGCGGTCGCGGACTACGACCAGGTCGACGGCCGCCTCACCCTGTGGTCCACCACCCAGGCCCCGCACGCCCACCGCACCCTCTACGCGATCGTGGCAGGACTGCCCGAGCACAAGATCCGGGTCGTCTCCCCCGACATCGGCGGCGGCTTCGGCAACAAGGTGCCGATCTACCCCGGTTACGTGTGCGCGATCGTCGGCTCACTCCTCATCGGCAAGCCGGTGAAGTGGATGGAGGACCGCGCGGAGAATCTCATCAGCACCGGCTTCGCCCGCGACTACGTGATGCGCGGCGAGATCGCGGCCACCCGCGACGGCAGGATCCTCGCCGTCCGCACCCAAGTCCTCGCCGACCACGGCGCGTTCAACGGCACGGCCGCACCCGTGAAGTACCCGGCCGGCTTCTTCGGTGTCTTCACCGGCAGTTACGACATCGAGGCCGCCCACTGCAAGATGACCGCCGTCTACACCAACAAGGCGCCGGGCGGGGTCGCGTACGCCTGCTCGTTCCGCATCACCGAGGCCGTGTACCTGATCGAGCGCATCGTGGACTGCCTCGCCTACGAACTCGCCATGGATCCAATCGAGTTGAGGATGAAGAACTTCATCCGGCCCGAGCAGTTCCCCTTCCGCACCAAGACGGGCTGGGTCTACGACTCCGGCAACTACGCGCCCACCATGGAACTGGCGAAGGAGCTCGCCGGCTACGACGCGCTGCGTGTCGAGCAGGCCGAGAAGCGGGCCCGCGGTGAACTCATGGGCATCGGCGTGTCGTTCTTCACCGAGGCGGTCGGCGCGGGGCCCCGCAAGGACATGGACATCCTCGGCCTCGGCATGGCCGACGGCTGCGAACTGCGGGTGCATCCCACCGGGAAGGCGGTCGTCCGACTCTCGGTGCAGTCGCAGGGGCAGGGTCACGAGACGACGTTCGCGCAGATCGTCGCCGAGGAACTCGGCATCCCGCCGCAGGACATCGACGTGGTGCACGGCGACACCGACCAGACACCGTTCGGCCTGGGCACCTACGGCAGCCGGTCCACCCCCGTCTCGGGCGCCGCCGCGGCGCTGGTCGCCCGCAAGGTGCGGGACAAGGCACGTCTGATCGCCTCCGGGATGCTGGAGGTGTCGGTCGCCGACCTGGAGTGGGAGAAGGGTTCCTTCCATGTCGCAGGCGACCCCGAGGCCTCGGTCACCATCCAGGCCATCGCGATGCGGGCGCACGGCGCGGGCGATCTGCCCGAGGGGGTGGAGGGCGGTCTGGAGGCGCAGATCTGCTACAACCCGGAGAACCTCACCTATCCGCACGGCGCCTACATCTGTGTCGTCGACATCGACCCCGGTACGGCCAAGGTGACCGTCCGCCGTTTCGTCGCGGTCGACGACTGCGGCACCCGTATCAACCCGATGATCATCGAGGGGCAGGTGCACGGCGGGCTCACCGACGGCGTCGGCATGGCGCTGATGGAGATGATCTCCTTCGACGAGGACGGCAACTGCCTGAGCGGCTCGCTGATGGACTATCTGATCCCGACCGCGCTCGAAGTCCCCGACTGGGAGACCGGGTTCACCGTCACGCCCTCCCCGCACCACCCCATCGGTGCCAAGGGTGTCGGCGAGTCCGCGACGGTCGGCTCGCCGCCCGCCATCGTCAACGCGGTGGTCGACGCGCTCAAGCCGTACGGCATCCGGCACGCGGACATGCCGCTCACACCCTCCCGGGTGTGGGAGGCGATGCAGGGCCGACCGACTCCGCCGATCTGAAGGTGGCTGTGATGACCGGCAAGTTGAGTGCCCGCGCGCTCGAACTCACCGAGCGGCGCGTGCCGTTCGTCCACGCGCGCGTGGTGCGCGCCCAGGCACCCGCCTCGGCCCACCCCGGCGACGAGGCCATCGTGCACGGCGACGGCACCATCGACGGCTTCGTCGGCGGCCAGTGCGCCGAGGGTTCGGTGCGTACGGCCGCGCTCGGCGCCCTGCACGACGGCGGTCCCCTGCTGCTGCGCGTCCTGCCGCAGGGGGACGCCGAGTTCCCCGAGACGCCGGGGGCGCGGGTCGTGGTCAACCCCTGCCTGTCCGGAGGCGCGTTGGAGATCTTCCTGGAGCCGGTGCTGCCACCGCCGCTGATCGAGGTCGTCGGGACCACACCCGTCGCGGAGGCCTGCGTCGCGTTCGCCGCCCTGCTCGGCTACGCCACGGCCCGCTCCCTGCCCGAACTCCCGCCCACCGCCCACACATCGGCGGTGATCGTGGCCGGGCAGGGCCGCGGCGACGCGGAGTCCCTGCGCGCCGCCCTCGACGCGGGCGTCGGTCACATCGCGCTGGTCGCCAGCCACCGCCGTGCCGCCGCCCTCCTCGACGAACTGGGCCTGACCGAGGCGGAACGGGCCCGCGTGCAGGCACCGGCCGGGCTGGACATCGGCGCCCGTACGCCACCGGAGATCGCGCTGTCGATCCTCGCGGACGTGGTGCGAGTCGTCCACGCGGCAAAGGCACCCGTACCCGAGCGCCCTTCCCAGGCCGTGGACCCGGTGTGCGGCATGACCGTGACCGTGGGCCCAGACACACCCCATCTCACCACCGGGGAGGGCGAGTTCTGGTTCTGCGGTCCGGGCTGCCGGGACCGCTGGTCCGCGGGTGGGCGGGCCACCGGGTGAGCCGACTGTTCGCGGACGCCGACGACGTACGGCGGCGGCTCGACGAGGTCGGCCACCTCGTCGACGACGGCACGGCGACCGCTCTCCTCCTGGCCACGCTGCTCGACCGGCCGCTGCTGCTGGAGGGCGAGCCCGGCGTGGGCAAGACCAGTGTCGCGAAGGCGCTCGCCAAGGCGCTGGACACTCCGCTGATCCGGCTCCAGTGCTACGAGGGGCTGACGGCGGGCGAGGCGCTGTACGAGTGGAACTACCAGCGCCAACTGCTCGCCGTCCGGCTCACCGAGACGCACGGACGGGAGCTGTCCGACGCCGACCTGTTCACCGAGGACTTCCTGCTCGACCGGCCCCTGTTGCGGGCGGTGCGCCATCAAGGCCCGCTGCCGCCGGTGCTGTTGATCGACGAGATCGACCGGGCCGACGACGAGTTCGAGGCGCTGCTCTTCGAGTTCCTGGGCGAATCCGCCATCAGCATCCCGGAGTTGGGTACCTTCACCGCCGTACGGCCGCCCGTCGTGGTGCTGACCTCCAACCGCAGCCGGGAACTCCACGACGCGCTGCGCAGACGCTGCCTCTACCACTGGATCGACTTCCCGACGCCCGAACGCACAGCGGAGATCCTGCGCCGTACGGTACCGGCCGCGAACGAGCCACTGATCGCCTCCACGACCGAATTCATCGGCCGGGTACGCGAGTTGGACCTCGACAAGGCGCCCGGCATGGCGGAGGCCATCGACTGGGTCACCGCCCTGGCGGCGCTGCGGGTCGCGCGACTGGCCCGCGACGACATCGTCCGCACGCTCAGCACGGTCGCCAAGAGCCCCGACGACCGCACCGCCGTCGTCGGCGCCCTCGACGCACTCGGCTACCCCGAAGAAGCGAGGACACCATGAAGATCGACAACGAGTTCAGCGTCGGCGTGCCGGTCGAGCGGGCGTGGCAGGCGCTCACCGATCTGGGGGCCCTCGCCCCGTGCATGCCCGGTGCCGAACTCACCGGTGTCGACGGCGACATCCACCGGGGCAAGGTCAGGGTCAAAGTCGGGCCGATGGTCAGCCAGTTCGCGGGTACGGCACGCTTCGTGGAGCGGGACGAGAGCGCCCACCACGCCGTGATCAGCGCGGCCGGCAAGGACATGCGCGGAGGCGGCAACGCGTCCGCGACGGTCGACGCCCGGCTGCGCGGCGAGGGCGCGGGCACGGTCGTGACGGTCAGCACGGACCTCAACATCAGCGGCAGGCTGGCCCAGTTCGGCAGCGGCATGATCAAGGAGATCTCGGAGAAGCTGTTCGCGCAGTTCGTGGCGAACGTGGAGACGCAGTTGCTGGCGACGCAGGAAGCCGAGGCCGAACCGGAGACAGTCCCGACGGAACCGGAGGCAGTGCCGGTGACACCCGTGTCGCAGCCGGCGCCGAGCGTGCCGCTGGACCTGATGCAGGTGGCCGGCGCGTCGGTGTTCAAGCGGCTGCTCCCCGCCGTCGGCGCGGCCGTCGTCATCGCCGTGGTGATCTATCTCCTGGTCCGATGACACCGAGCGGTCCGCTGCTGCCGGCCGTCGACAGGGCGGCGTTCGCGACCGCGCTGGCCGCGCGGCTCAGAGAGCACGGCGTACCGGTGGGTCTGACCGGCACCCGGGACTTCGTGGACGCGCTCGCCGCGGCCTCGCCCAGGACTCGGACCTCCCTGTACTGGACGGCCCGCGTCACCCTCGTACGCGACCACCCCGAACTCGCCCTCTTCGACCGGGTCTTCGACGCGGTCTTCGGTCAGTCCGTACTCGCCCTCGACCCGAACGCGCGCCGCAGCGGGCACGGTGCGGGGGCCGACGGCCAGGACTCTGCGGGCGCCGATTCTCGCGCCGGTGATCCCGTCGGCGGTTCCGGGCTGCCGTGGGTCACCCTGCCGCCCGCCGTCGACGGCGCCGAACACCGTGCGGACCACGCCCTGACGATGCCGGAGCGCCTGCCCAGTGAGCTGGCGGCCGCGGTGGACACGCCGTTCGGTGAACTGGACGCGGGGCAGGCCGAGTTGCTCGGCCGCCTGCTGGAGGCACGGCTGCGGGAATGGCCCGTACGCCGCACCCGGCGCTACGCCGTACGGACGAGCGGCCACCGGGTGGCGGTCCGGGAAACCATGGCCCGGGCCCGGCGGACCGGTTGGGAACCGGTACGGCTGGTCAAGGCCGGTCCGGTGGACCGGCCGCGCCGGGTCGTCGTGCTGTGCGACGTGAGCCGGTCGATGCAGGCGCAGGCGGTGGCCTGTCTGCATCTGATGCGGGCCCTCACGTTGACGACGCACGCCGAGGTCTTCGCGTTCGCCACGTCCTTGACCCGGCTCACCACAGTCCTGGCGCACCACTCGGCCCAGGAGGCCTTCGACGAGGCGACGGAACGGGTCGCCGACCGGTTCGGCGGCACCCGCATCGCCCATTGCCTGAGCACGCTCCTGGCCTCGCACCACGGCGGCACCCTGCGTGGCGCGGTCGTGCTGATCGCCTCGGACGGCTGGGACGGCGATCCACCCGATCGGCTCGCCACAGCCATGGCCAGGCTGCGACGCCGCGCCCACACCGTGATCTGGCTCAACCCCCGTGCCGCCGCCCCCGGCTTCGCCCCCCGCACGACGACGATGGCGGCGGCCCTGCCATACGTCGACCTACTCCTGCCGGCCGACAGCTTCGGCGCGCTGCTGCGGGTGCCGAGCGAGATAGCAGGCCTCGGGAGGACGCGCGAAGCGCGCCTCCCAGGGGCGCGGGGAACTGCGCGACCAGCCCCCACCGACCCGCAGAAAGACGACTACAGACCCAGCGGAACCCTCAACTCCACAAGGTCACATGAATAGCCGGCCGAAACCGCCCCGCAGTAACCCCCGCACCACGCAACATCGCCTGCGTAGCCCGCGGCGTAGTAACAAACCGCCGCAACTCCGCGGCAGCGGCCGGCGCTTCACGGTCAGGCAGGGCAAGCAGGTTCCAGGAGCCGCGCGCAGGGAGTTGAGGACCGGCGAGTTGACGGAGATCACCCTCGGCAAGATCCTTCGTCACGGCGAAGGCGACAGCGAGCGCAACTCCCTTGCCCCGCTTGGCCTCGTCGACGGACGCGGCATGGCTCTGGAAGATCCGCTGATTGTGTTCGGGAACGCCCAGCCGCCGCAGCACCGCCGGCACCATCCCCGTCCGCCCGACCGCCGAGGGACCCAACAGCCAGGTCTGACCGCGCAGTTCGGCCGCCCCGGCAGTCGCCGTGGCCGCGAGCGGATGGTCCGGTCCCACGACGGCGATCACCTGGTAGTTGAGGAAGTGCGTGCAGGTCGTGGTGTCGTCGAGGGTGGCGGGGCGGGGCCCGATGGCCACGTCCACGGCGCGGGTCAGCAGCAGGGAGGCGAACTTCTGCGGGCCGTGCACACTCAGTTCGACGTCGAGGTCGTCGGCACGCCCCGCGAACAGTTCGATCAGGCCGGGGGCGGCATGCTCGGCGAACAGGCTCGACGCGGCGACGCGCAGCAGTCGTCGGCCGGAGCCGGCCTGTTTCACTTCGAGGATCGTCCGGTCCTGCAGCCCCAGCATCTCCGCGGCGCGACTGGCCAGCCGCAGCCCGCCGGGGGTGAACGCGAGCCCGTTGGCCGTACGGGCGAAGAGCTTGTCTCCGAGTTCCCTGCGCAGATGCGCGATGTGGATGGAGACGGCGGACTCGGTGACGGCGAGATCGGCCGCGGCGGCCTTCACGGAACCAAGGCGTACGGTCGCCGCGAAGGCCCGTAGTTGCGCCGGGGTCAACCAGAACCTCCCGCACTCGCCACGGGTGCCCATTCACCTGTGCCCTGGACCTCAAATTAGCGCACTTGTTCGCCGAGAGCCATGCTCGCGCCGAGAGCCGCGGGAACACAGGAAAAGCACAGGTGGGAAAGTTCAGCGGTCTGCCAAAGCCCGTACACCGCAAGGGTGTTGACGTGCACACACCGGCCTGCGAAGGTCTGGACCTGGCGCAGCCAGTAGCGCCCCCACAGCCAAGAACCTGGAGTTGGCGTGCCTCATTCGACACCCCCCACCACAAACCCCGCAAGAGCCGCGAAGCCCCGCAGCCGGCGCCTTCGCCGCTCCGCCGTCGTCACCGTCCTCGGTGCGCTGGCCCTCGTGGTCGGTCAGGCGACGGCCGCCCAGGCCTCCGTACTGACGGCGCTCCCGCAGAACGCGGACGGCCTGGAGCAGACCTTCTCCCCGGCCTACGACTACGACGGCGACGGCTGCTACGCCACCGCCGCCATCGGCACCGACGGCACCCTCAACCCCGGGCTGAAGCTCGGCGGCGACGTCAACGGGCACTGCCACGACCTCGCCCAGCTGAACAACTCCAACACGTACTCCCGGACCAAGTGCAACAACGACTGGTGCGCGGTGATGTACGCCAGTTACTTCGAGAAGGACCAGGTCACGCTGGGTCCGGCGGCCATCGGTCACACCCACGACTGGGAGCACGTCGTGGTGTGGATCAAGGACAACACGGCCCAGTACGTGTCGGTGTCGCAGCACTCCGCGTACCAGGTGTCGGCGGCCTCGGGGGTGCGCTTCGACGGCACACACCCCAAGATCGTCTACCACAAGGACGGCATCGGCTCGCACGACTTCCGCTTCGCCAACACGAACGACGAGCCCGCGGAGAACGCCACCGGCAACTGGTTCTACCCGCGTCTGGTGGGCTGGAACGGCTACCCGGCCGGCCTCAAGGACAAGCTCCTGGGCGCCGACTTCGGCTCGGCCACGCTGAAGATCAGGGACAGCGACTTCAACTACGCGCTGTCCATCGCGGAGCCGTCCGGCATCTCGTTCGACCCGAACGCGTGATGCCGGCCCGGCCCCGGAACTGGTCCTACGGGCGAGTCTCGTAGCGCGGTTTCGGGGCCGGGTGGATGTTCTGGTTGAGGCGGAAGACGTTGTCCGGGTCACGGTCGGCCTTGATACGGGCCAGGCGCTGGTAGTTGCCCCGGTAGCTGGCCCGGACACGTTCCTGCCCCTCGTCCATCATCATGTTCACGTAGGCGCCGCCCGCCGAGTACGGGTGCAGGGCCTCCTGGTAGTCGGTGGCCCACCTCTTGATGAGGCCGGCGTTGGCGGGGTCCCGGTCGACACCGGCGAAGACGGACGCCCAGCGCGCGTCGCGATATGCCCACGGGGTCTCGTCGTTGCCGACGTCGTGCGCGGCGCCGTCGATCGGGTAGAGGTGCATCGTCGACTGCGGGGTGGGCACCTCCGCCCCGAACTTGGCGTGGAGTTCCACCGCGTCATCGGGGATGTCGTTGACGAAGTCGGCGCGCCAGTACCACTGGTCGCCGGGCGGGTAGAGACCGTCGAACATGCCCTGCATGTCCGGGTGTTGCATCGGTCCGGCCGCGTGCAGGAGCGGTGCGGGCAGGGCGTCGAGCAGCGGGGCCATCTCGCGTGCGGCGGCCTCGGTGTCGCCGCCGGTGTAGCACCACACGACGCCGGCCGTCTTGCGCAGCTGGAGCTCCTCGGGGAACGGCGGAGCGGGCGGGACGCTGCCGTAGAGGAAGAAGGCGTTCAGCTCGCGGGGCGCGTTCGGGAGGAAGTCCCGGTAGGCGGTGAGGACTTCGGCGCTGATCTCCACCGGCCAGAAGGTGGGTCCGGCGACGACCGTGCTCACCTCGTGCAGCCGGAACAGGAACGAGGTGACGACGCCGAAGTTGCCGCCGCCGCCTCGAACCGCCCAGAACAGGTCGCTGTTCTCGTCCGAACTCGCCCGCACCCGGCTCCCGTCGGCGAGGACGAGGTCGGCCTCCAGCAGGTTGTCGATGGTCAGCCCGCATTTGCGGGTGAGGTGGCCGAGCCCGCCGCCGGTGGCGATGCCGCCGACGCCGGTGGTGGAGATGATGCCGCTGGGGGTGGCGAGGCCGTGTGCGTTGGTGGCGCGGTCCACCTCGCCCCACACACAGCCGCCGCCGACCCGGACCGTGCGGGCCTCGGGGTCCACGTGGATGTCCTTCAGCGGTGACAGGTCGGCGACCACTCCCCCGTCGGCGGTGCCGAGTCCGGCTCCATGGTGGCCGCCGCCTCGTACCGCGAGGGGCAGTTCGTGGGCGCGGGCGAAGCCGATCACACGGGCCACGGCGTCCGCGTCGGCGCAACGGGCAATGAGGGCAGGCCTTTTGTCGATCATCGCGTTGTAGACGGCGCGGGCCTCCGGGTAGGCGGCGTCGTCCGGGCCGATCAACTCCCCCGTGAAGTCGGTCAGTTCACGGCGAGCGGTCTGTGCGGGCGTGCTGGACATGCGGTCCCCCGTTTCGTGGTGCTCTGCATGACCCGCTCGTTCTATGCCGCCCGGAACTGTGCGGTCATCCGTGCGCGTCACCCAGCTCGGCGCCGTCGGGTACCTACGTTTCGCCGTAGGGCAGCAGCCCGAGTTCCGTGGCACGGACGGCGGCCTGCCCCCTGGTGGGTGCGTCGAGCTTCTCCAGTACGGCCCGCACATGGTTGTCGACGGTACGGACGGACACGACGAGCCGGTCGGCGATCTCCGGGTTCGTCAGGCCGTCCACCAGCAGTCGTACGACCTGGAGTTGGCGTTCCGTGAGTCCGCCCGGGTTGCCCCGGGTCGCGGCGTGCGGGCCGCGCGGGATGTGGCGAACGCCGAGGGTGCGCAGTTCGGTGCGGACGAGGCGGGCGAGGGGTTCGGCGCCGAGCGCGTCGAGTTCGGTGAGCGCGGTGAGTCTGTCGGCCGGGTCGGGGCTCTCGGCGAGCGCGGCGGCGTGTTCGTAGGGGCAGCCTGCCTGTTGCCACAGATCCGCGGCCCGCTTCCACTCCCCGGCGGCCTGCAACGCGTACGGGTGGTCGCTGTCGTCGACGGCCACCGGGTGCCCAACTTTGCTGAGCCAGTAGCCGAGTTCGGCCCGGTACGGCCCGTGGTCGAGGTGCGCCGCCTGCGCGTGGACCGGCTCCGCCGCCTCGATCACTGCCGCATGGTCGCCCCGCAGCCAGGCCGCCTCCGCCCGTGCCGCCGCCACCGGGCCCATGCGCTGCAACTCACCGGCCCGTACGGCGATCTCCTGGGCCTGGGTGAGGAGTTCGTCGGCGCCCGGCCTGCCGCACCGGACGCGCACCCGGGCCAGGACGGTCAGCGCCGGGCAGCGGGCCGGTACGAAGTCGCGCATCCCGTACTCGGCCTCTCGCTCGGCGTCGTCCCAGTCCGCCGCCGCGAGCCTGCGCATGGCCTGCTCGACGTGGAGGTAGTTGAGGAACCCCAAGTGCTCGGCGCGGTCGGCGAGTTCCAGGGCCGGGGGCAGGAAGCGGTCGGCCTCGGCGTAGCGGAGGTCGTCGAGGAGGGACCAGATGATGTTGGCGTAGGACCGGCAGGCGTGTTCGACCTCGCCCGCGGCCAGCGCCACCGCGAGGCTCTCCTCGACCTGCCGTCGCCCGTCCGGGTCCCCGCTGCGCCAGCGGGCGGTGCCCACGTTGTTGAGGGCGTGGGCGAGGATCGCGGGGTCGTCCGCGCGGCGGGCCAGGGCGATGGCGCGCTCGCCGTGCGCGATGGCCTCGGCGTACCGGTCGGAGAGCATGCGCAGTTGGGCGGTGTTGCTGAGTGCGAGGGCCAACAGCCGGTCGTCTCCGGCGTGTTCGAGGACGGCGATGGCCTCCCGTGCCGCTTCCTGGGCCTCCTCCGCGTGGCCCGCCCACCAGTGGATGCGGGACAGCCAGCGCAGATCGGCGCCGAGCGTGAGGGTGTCGCCGAGGGAGCGGCGCAGGGCCACGGCGTCGCGCTGGGCGGCGACGGCCTCGACGGAGTCGGCGACGGTGTAGCACTCCACCGCGTAGCGTTCGAGCAGGTCGGCGAGTTCGGCGGGAGTGTAGCGGTGCCGTTGCCGCAGCACGAGCCGTAGCTGGGCGGCGGCCTCGCGGTGGGCGCCCGCCTCGGTGGCGTCCCGGGCCGCGCGGGGGCCGTAGCGGGCGATGGCGTCCTGGTCACCGGCCTGTGCGGCGTGGTGGACGACGCGGGCCGGGTCGGAGCCCGGCCGGAGCATGAGGGCGGTGAGCACATCGCGGTTGAGGTCGATCCGCCGGGCCGCGGGCAGAGAGTCGGCGACGGCGCGGCGGATCAACTCGTGGCGGAACGCGACCCGTTCGGGGGTCACCACGAGGAACCCGCGCTGTTCGGCAGCGGCCAGTACGGCGACGCCGCCCGTCAACAGCGCGTCGACGAGGGGCCGTTCGACGGCCGAGGGCACGACGGCGAGCTGCTCCAGCGCGTCGACGGTCCGGCCGTCGAGTCCGCGCAGCCGGGCGAGCACCGCGTCGACGACCGTCGGGGGCACTCCCCCGGTGCCGCCGGCCGCGAGAACCTCGGTGACGAAGAAGGGGTTGCCCGATGTCACCTCGTAGACCTGCGCCGGGTCGAGCCGACTGGCCGAACTGAGGGCGTGTACCGCCGACTTGGAGAGGCGGGCCAGCGGCAGCCGGTGCACGCGGTCCGTGCGCGACACCTGCCCGAGGAGGTCGCGCAGCGGATGCTCGCGGCTCAACTCGTCGTCGCGGTAGGTCAGGACGAGTACGGCGGGCAGCCGATCCATCCGCCGGACCAGGAAGCGCAGGGCGTCCAGCGAGGCCTCGTCGGCCCAGTGGACGTCCTCCACGACGAGCACCGCCGGATGCGGTACACCGGCCAACTCACCTTGCAGGGCCTCGTACACGCGGTGGCGATCGCCGCCCTCCGTGACGGCCCGGGCGAGTTCGGCGCCGACGCTGCCGACGAGGTCGCGGAACGGGCCGAGCGGGCGACGGGTGGCGAGGTCGTCGCACTGGCCCAGGAGGATGCGCGTGCCGTGCGGCAGCCGGTCCGGCATGGCCTTCACCAGGCTCGACTTGCCGATGCCCGCCTCACCGAAGACGAGCGCCACGGAGCCGGCCCCGTCCGCCGCCTCACGTACGGCCGAAGCCAGTCGCGCCAGTTCGGGCTCACGCTCCAGGATCCCCGGATCCACGCCGCCGATTGTCCCACTCACCGCCGACTTCCGTACGGGCGTCGCACTTCGGTCCTTTGCCGCCCTCTTGAGTGCAGACACCCACGGGAGGCGTTCATGACCGGAACCGAACCGGCCGGGACCGCGGTCAGCCGCGCACGTGCAACCCGAAACCCGTGCGGCCCGTGGGCTCCAGTCCCTCCTTCAGGTGCAGCGAGGGGATCTCGTACTCACCGAAGTTCTGTCGGCGGAACGCGATCGGCTCGGTCGACTCCAGGGTGAGCAGGCGCTGCTCCCATGCCTTGGCGACGTCCGGGTAGTCCTCGGCGGTCATCCGGTCGGTGCCGTACAGCACGAACGGTGGCAGCACCGCGATGCCCGGGTAGTAGAGGACGCCGTGGTGGATCGGGAACAGCAGATCGTCGATGGGGCCGTTGATCCCGCGAGCGGCGTAGTGCGGCTCCGGACCGCCGGCGGTCACCGACAGCAGAGCCTTCCTGCCCGCGAGGGTGCCTTCGCCGAAGCGCTCGCCGTATTTGGTGTCGCTGTGCTCGCCGACGCCGTAGGCGAAGTGGAAGGTGAACACCCGGTCGACCCAGCCTTTGAGGATCGCGGGCATCGTGTACCACCACAGCGGGAACTGGAAGATGATCGTGTCGGCCCACAGCAGCTTCTCCTGCTCGGCGCGGACGTCCGGGGTGAGCGTGCCGGCGTCGAATGCCCGGCCCGAGTCCAGGGCGACCTTCAGCGGACGTGAGGCCTCGGGGCCGTAGTCCGCCGCGTCCACGACCGCCTTCCAGTTCATCGCGTACAGATCGCTCACCCGGACCTCGTGCCCCGCGGTTTCCAAGGTGGACACCGCGAGGTCCTTCAGCGAGTTGTTGAGCGACTTCGGTTCCGGGTGGGCGTAGACGATCAGCGTCTTCATGGGAACTCCGGCTCCTTCGGATCGGTTGCCTCCGATACTGGGCGCCGTGGCGCGCGGCATTCAGGGGCGCCTCGTCCATCGGACGGGACTTCCTGGTATCGGCAGGACCACCTTCACGGGCAACCGCCGAGGCGATACTGGGGACATGGACGATCTTGCGGGCTTCCTGCGGACCCGGCGTTCCCGGGTCGACCCGGCGTCCGTCGGCATCTCCACCGACAGCCGCCGCCGGGTCGAAGGGCTGCGCCGCGAAGAGGTCGCGCACCTGTCCGGAGTCAGTGTCGACTACTACATACGCCTGGAGCAGGGCCGCGCTACCCAGCCCTCCGAGCAGATCCTCGACGCGCTCGCCCGTGTCCTCGGGCTCGACGAGACCGAACGCGGGCATCTCTACCGGCTCGCCCGGCAGCGCCGCCGCCGTGCGAAGGCGCCGGGCGGGAGGGTCCGGCCGGAGCTGCTGCGCGTCCTCGACCTGGTCGCCGACGCACCCGCGCTGATCATGGATCATCGCCTGGACGTGCTCGCCGGGAACCGCCTCGCCGGGCTGCTCCACAGCCGGCCGATGGCGGGCCTGAACACCGCCCGGCACATCTTCCTCGAGGAGGCCGAGCGCGGGCTTTACGCGGACTGGGAGAAATGCACTCTCGACGTGGTCGGACATCTGCGCCTGGCCGCCGGCAAGCACCCCGAGGACCCCCGACTGGCCTCGCTCATCGGCGAGTTGGCGATGGGCAGCGAGCGCTTCCGTCGTCTCTGGGCCCGCGCGGACGTCCGCGCCCGCACCCACGGACGCAAGGCGTACCTGCACCCGCTGGTCGGACTGCTGGAACTGCACCAGGAGAACTTCGCGTTGCCGGACGAATCGAGCATGGAGCTGCTGGTGCTCTCCGCGGCCCCCGGCAGCCCCGCCGAGGACGGGCTGCGCCTGCTCGCGGGTCTGGGCGCGGACAGCGGTGGCGCGCGCCCCGCGGTGAACGCTCAGATCCGCGAGTAACGCAACGCCGGCCGGCCCAACTCCTGCCGCGGGGACGGCTGGTCGAGCTGGACGACGGCCACACGCTGCTCCCCTTCGACCGACCGGCCGAACTCGCGCGGCTCATCAGGGAGTTCGCACGCCCTGCGGCGCCTTCCGCACCGACATGATGTGGTGCCGACGGCGCGGCTTGGGGGCATCGAGCATGCTGACGCCGATGTAGCCGCGGCTGCGGAGGAAGACCGTGGGGCCGGCCACGAAGGTGACGAAGATGGTGATCACGCTGACGGAGAACAGGACCGGGAGCGACTGCCCCTCGGGGAGGGTCTTCCCGCCTTCGTGAACGGCGTAGGCGAAGGCCGCGAAGAAGGCGACCAGGCACAGCACCGCGAGGACGAGGAGGACGCTCGCGATCGTCCGGGTGGAGGAGTGGTCGCGCACCTCGGCCAGCAGAGACGCCGAGCACACGGGGCAGGTCAACTCCACCGTGTGCTTGCCCGATGCGGGCCGCTTGACGACGAAGTGGGAGTCCTTCCAGGTGACCGTGCGCGTTCTCGGTCTGAGGAATCCCCCGGAGAGCTTGTCACTGAGTATGTGCCGGACTGCGACCTGCACGGTCCCCGCTGTGTTCATGGTTCCTCCGACACGCGCCCGTCGATCATCACGAAGTCTGCAAAGTGTGACCTGTGAGAACCGGCCACTCAATGGTCCTGATGATTTCTTTTCCTGCGCCTACAACTTCTCAACTCACCTCCGCCCCGCAGGACTTCTCCGGTCGCACCTCTTGACGCCTTTGGTGCAGACCTTTAGGTTCACCAGCCAACAGACCTCCCATGAATGCATTCCACGCTCACATATGTGAACACTCGTGTTCACCTCTCACCGCCCTCACGCCGGCGGCGTCCACCCCCCACCCCAGGACGAAAGGCCCCTCGTCATGCAACGCCTCGCCCTGCGCTGCGCCCTCGCCCTCTCCCTCGGCCTCACCGCCGTCGGCACCCTCGCAGCCCCCTCAGCCTCCGCCGCGACCGGCACCATCACCGGCCTCGGCGGCAAGTGTCTCGACGTCGCCGGCGCGAGCTCCGCCGACGGCACGGCCGTACAGATCTACGACTGCAACGGCACCGCCGCCCAGCAGTGGACGGTCGGCTCCGACGGAACCATCAGAGCCCTCGGCAAGTGCCTTGACATCACCGGCAATTCGACGGCCAACGGCGCCCAGCTCCAGCTGTGGACGTGCGGCGGCAGCGCCAACCAGCAGTGGACGGTCAGCGCCGCGCGCGACATCGTGAACCCGGCCGCCAACAAGTGCCTTGACGTCACCGGCAGTTCCACGGCCAACGGCACCCGCACCCAGATCTGGACCTGCTCCGGCGCCGCCAACCAGAAGTGGACCGCGCCCGCGGCCGGCGGCACGACCCCGCCCACGACCGCCCCGATGGCCGTGGCCCCGTACCTGTACAACGGCTGGGGGAACCCGCCCAGCCCTACGACTGTCATGAACGCGACCGGCGTGAAGTGGTTCACGCTGGCGTTCGTCCTGAGCAACGGCTACTGCAACCCGCAGTGGGACGGCGGCCGGGCACTGACCGGCGGGGTCGACCAGTCGACCATCAACACGGTGCGGGCCAACGGCGGCGACGTCGTCCCGTCCTTCGGCGGGTACAGCGGCAACAAACTGGAGAGCTCCTGCTCCAGCGCGAGTGAGCTGGCGGCGGCGTATCAGAAGGTCATCAGCGCCTACTCGCTCAAGGCCATCGACATCGACATCGAGGCCGACGCGTACAGCAACGGGACCGTGCAGCAGCGGACCGTGGACGCGCTGAAGACCGTCAAGGCCAACAACCCGGGCATCAAGGTGTACGTCACCATCGGCACCGGCCAGAGCGGTCCCGACACGAGCCTGATCAACCGGGCCGCGTCCTCCGGGCTGACCGTGGACGCCTGGACGATCATGCCGTTCGACTTCGGCGGCGCGGGCCAGAACATGGGCACACTCACCCAGCGGGCGGCCGAGGGTCTCAAGACCGCGCTGAAGAACGCGTACGGCTACAGCGACGACGCGGCCTACCGGGACATGGGCATCTCGTCGATGAACGGCATCACCGACAACAGCGAGACCGTCACCACCGCCGACTTCCAGACCATCCTCGGCTACGCGCAGACGCACCACCTCGCGCGGCTGACGTTCTGGTCGGCCAACCGTGACCGTCCCTGCCCGGGCGCCTACCCGAACGACGACACCTGCTCGGGCGTGAGCCAGAGCAACTGGCAGTTCACCAGCATCTTCGCCCAGTACACCGGCTGACCGCCGCCCCTCCGACCTTTTCTCCCCAACCCCCCATCACCACAGGAGAATCCGTGCTCAGACGGAAGAGACTGACCGGCCGCCGCCCCCTACCGAGAGCGCTCACGGCGGTCGCGCTCGTGGCGACCACCGTGACCGGAATCGAATTCGCCACGCAGGCGTCGGCGAGCGCGGCGAGCACGGCCGCCGCCGCGATCCCGACCGGGTACACCACGGTGGTCAACAAGGGCAGCGGCAAGTGCGTCGACGCCCGCTCGGCGGCGAGTGCCGACGGCACGGCCGTCCAGCAGTACACGTGCAACGGAAGCACCGCGCAGAACTGGCAGTTGGTCGCCACCGACGGCGGCTACTACCGCGTGAACAGCAACCTGAACGCGGCCGAGGCCTGGGACGTCACCGGCGTCTCGACCGCCGACTCCGCGCTCATCCAGACGTGGACGTACTCCGGCGGCAACAACCAGCAGTGGCTGCCGGTCGCGGAGGCCGACGGCGCCTACCACTTCGTCAACCGCAACAGCGGCAAGTGCCTCGACGTGCCGAGCGCTTCCACCGCCGACAGCGTGCAGCTCGCGCAGTACACCTGCAACGGCACCGCCGCGCAGTCCTTCACGCTCGGCGGCGGCTCCACGAACCCGCCGGGCACCCCGGACTTCGGCCCCAACGTGACGGTGTTCGACCCGTCGATGTCGGCGTCCAGCATCCAGTCCAAGCTGGACTCGGTCTTCACCCAGCAGCAGACCAACCAGTTCGGCTCGGCCCGCCAGGCCCTGCTGTTCAAGCCGGGCACGTACAGCGCGAACGCCAACGTCGGCTTCTACACGCAGGTCGCCGGTCTCGGCCTCTCGCCTGACGACGTGACGATCAACGGCGCGGTGCACGCGGAGGCCGACTGGTTCCAGGGCAACGCGACGCAGAACTTCTGGCGCGACGCCGAGAACCTGTCGGTCAACCCCACTGGCGGTACTGACC